>Ga0265338_10000041_pt1 | contig 230676 bp, 165 predicted proteins | sample 42126metaG_FD_193579 | JGI IMG/M metagenome (GOLD analysis project Ga0265338, IMG submission 193579) | Rhizosphere microbial communities from Carex aquatilis grown in University of Washington, Seatle, WA, United States - 4-21-26 metaG | ecosystem: Host-associated > Plants > Roots >... | reverse complement strand
ATTTTGATATTCAAATTGTGTTGTTGGTGAGGTCCCGGCTTCGCATTGCTTCGAAATGGCGAGCCGCGTAATCTTCGGGCCGTCATTTCATGAAAATCCTCGTTATCGGATCGGGCGGACGCGAGCATGCGCTGGTTTGGAAACTGGCGCAGTCGCCGAATGCCACGCAACTGTGGTGTGCGCCGGGCAATGCCGGCATCGCGCTGGAGCGCACGGATAAAACGGGGAAGCCCGTTGAGTGCGTCAACATCGGTGTGGAAGATTTGCCCAAGCTGCTGGCCTTCGCCCAGGAAAAAAAGGCCGATCTGACCGTCGTTGGGCCGGACAATCCGCTGGCGCTCGGCATCGTGGATTTGTTTCAGCAGCACGGTCTGCGCATCTGGGGCGTGAACCGGAAAGCCGCGCAGTTCGAATCTTCCAAGGTTTTTTCGCAAAAGTTCATGGAGAAATACGGCATTCCCACCGCCGCTGCAGGGACATTTTCGGAGGCCGGGCCGGCGAAGGCCTTTTGCGCCACGCTCGGCGGCAGGTGTGTGGTGAAAGCCGATGGACTCGCGCTCGGCAAAGGCGTCTTGATTTGCACGAACCAGGCCGAAGCGGAAAAGGCCGTGGACGAAATCATGGTAGGCAAAGCTTTTGGCTCCGCGGGTGCGCGCGTGGTCATCCAGGAGTTTCTCGAAGGGATTGAAGTTTCGCTGCACGCGCTATGCGATGGCAAAACCGCGAAACTTTTTCCCACATCGCAGGATCACAAGCGCGCGCTGGATGGCGATCTTGGCCTGAACACCGGCGGAATGGGCACCTATTCGCCCACGCCGTTTCTGACCGAGGCGCAACTCGCCGACACCGCAAAAAAAATTCTCGAACCCTTCATGCGTGGCTGTGCGGCCGAAGGCATCGATTATCGCGGCCTGCTTTATCCCGGCGTGATGCTGACGAAGTGCGGCCCGAAGGTTTTGGAATTCAACGTCCGTTTCGGCGACCCGGAAACGCAGGTCTATCTCATGCGTCTGGAAAGTGATTTGGTGGAGCTTCTCGCCGCCAGCGTCTGCGGTTCCCTTGGTTCACTGGAATTGAGATGGCGTCCGCTGGCGAGCGTCTGCGTGGTGATGGCCAGCGGCGGTTACCCGGGCAATTACGCGAAGGGCAAGGTCATTTCCGGCCTGGCTGCCGCGAATGCGTTGCCGAACACAAAGGTTTTCCATGCGGGCACGGCCTTGAAGGATGGCCAGATCGTCACGAACGGTGGACGCGTTCTCGGCGTGACGGCGCTGGGCCGGGATTTGAAATCGGCCCAGGCCGCCGCCTATGCCGCCGTGGAAAAAATCCGCTTCGAAGGCGCACATTTTCGTCGCGACATCGCGGCCAAAGCATTTTAACCGCGCGCGCATTCATGATTTTCCCCCGCCTCTTCTACCGCAAATCACTGGATCATTTGCCTTCAATATAACGCCTCTGAAGTTGCAATAGTTTCTGAAATGCAGCTTGTTGTTCGGGTGTTTGAATGTAAGGTTTCAACGGAGATAAATCAGCCAACCCGGTTGGGTCAGTTAGACGAAATGTTTGTCCATTATTCGCAGCGGAATATGCCTGAAGTGCGGGAACCAACTTGCGCAAAGATTCTTCAAACCCGGAATTAAATCCGCCACCTCCGTCGGGACCAAGGACCAAACACTCGTCGTATTCATCGTCCACCGCCACCTTTTGAGTCACAGCCCAATCTGCGCCAACACTCGTATTCGGGAAATCTATCGCAGGCAGAATTTGCCAACGCTGTAGGATGGCAGCATCCACCGGCGGATTGAAGTACGGTTGCAGTTGGGATAAGTCAGAAGGGAATTGGCCGTTGTTAGCTTGAATGTATTGCCTCAGCGCCAATTGCATCGTGGGCCTGAAGTTTCGTCCTGCGGCATCCCGCAACGCACTAAAAGCCCGGCGGTAATCATCATCCGTATTGAGGTCGCCTTTGGTGGCGTTCAACCAATCTTGTTCGGTGAGAAATTGAAATTCAGGAATTTTTGCTTCGGGCGTTTGTCCCAGCCGCCGTTTGAGCAGATTCACTTTAGCCAAAGTATCTTTTACTGCGGATTCCGCTGGATCATTTGCGGTGTTTTGCAATCGTGCTACCTCACCTCGTAGTTTGAGCAACTCTGTGGGATTGCGTTTCAATCTCGCGATTTCATCGGCCAAGGAAGCCAGCCGGTTTGTCGCGGCGTCGCGCTCGCATTGTAACTGCTGGACTTGTCCGGCCAGCGGCGCTTGTTGTTGTTGAAGCGTCTGAATTTGGTCGCGCAGTTGGGCGGTTTGTTTGGCTTCGTAAATTCCCGCACCGGCCAGCACGGCGACAGTGGCGGTGACGAGCGTTTTTTGCAGTGTGGTCATGGCAATGGTTTTGGTGGCGGCAATGAGGGTTGAACTGGACACGGCAGTTCCCGTGAGGGCGGCGGAAATCGTGGCCGCCAGTCCAATGGGTGCGGCCTGAACGGCGTTGGTGGAAATCAAAACGGCCAGTCCGCCCGCGCCAACCGTGACGTTGCGCTTTGAAAAATATTCGCGCAGCCGTTCCACGGCACGACTGACGCGTTTTTGCGCGGCGTCATCGTTGATGCCGAGGGCTTGACCCACGGCCCGGAAATCCTGGTTCTTGAAATAACGAAGCAACACGGCTTCACGATCTTCGTCGCCAAGGGTGTTGATGGCTTCGTCGAGCGCAGGACGGATTTGTTCCCAGTTCCCCGACGGTTCGGAATTGATCAGCAGTTGTTCCATGGCCTGCCTTTCGTTGGTGAGGCGACGGCGGGTGTCGCGCAGGTGGTTGAGAGCCGCAAAATGTGTGGCGCGATGCAACCAGCCGGCAAGGCTTTGGGGCGCTGCGCCGCCGCCCGGTGCCAGCGTCTCGGCCTTGCGAGCGAGGTCGGTGAACACACTTTGCGCGATGTCGCACGCAATGGCGGAGGACTCGACCTGACGGACCGCGGCGGAATACACCAGGTCGGTGTAGCGTGCGACGATTTCACGGAAGGCAACTTCGTGACCGTGTTCGGCGTAGTCGCGGAGCAGTTGGACGTCGGATTTTTCCTGCATCTCACCCATTAAACAACCGCTCCGGGGAAAATCCGACATAGATTTTCAGATTTTGGACTGGGGGCAGGAGACAGCCGTGCCCTAATTTGGCTATTGTAGTGTCGGCGCTCTGCGTCGATATCGAGCCGGAGGCTCGACGCTACACCAAATCAAAATAGTGGCCGGAAAAATTCAGGTTTGACGGCGCGCATCGGCATCTGGATATTAGTACCCTTTAATGAGCACCCACCTGACGGCCACTCGCGCTAAAGCTGTTCCGGCTTCTTCATGGAAATTGAAAGTACCCGAATACTTCAATTTCGCGGTTGATGTCATTGACCGCTGGGCGGAAACGCAGCCAACCGTGCCGGCATTATGGTGTGTAAATGCGGCAACGGGCACGGAACAAAAGTTCACGTTTCAACAACTCTCCAGGTTGAGCGCCCAGGCCGCCAATGTTCTTCGCTCGGCCGGTGTCCGTCGCGGCGACCGGATGCTGATCATGCTGCCGCGCGTGCCACAATGGTGGATTGCCATGCTGGGTCTCATCCGGCTGGGCGCCGTGCCGGTGCCCGGCACGTTGCTGCTCACGTCGCGCGATGTGGCTTACCGGATTCAAGCAGCGAAGGTCACGGCGATGATTGCCAGCACCGACGGGGTTGCCAAGCTGGATGGTTTCAACGGACAACGTTTGGCCGTCGGTGGAGCGCCCGCGGGCTGGATTGATTTCGATGCCCAGCTGCGCACGGCGGATCCGGCGTTTCAATTCGAGCCCACCCGCAGTGACGACGCGGGCATCATTTATTTCACCAGCGCGACGACCGGCGAGCCTAAGATGGTGCTGCACACGCAGGCCAGTTACGGGCTCGGTCACCGGCTCACGGGCGGGCTGTGGCTCGATTGCCGGCCCGGCGAACTGCATTGGAACATCTCGGATCTCGGCTGGGGCAAGGCGGCTTGGTCGAGCTTCTATGGCCCCTGGCACATGGGCGCGTGCGTGTTCGCCCTTGATGTGCGCGGTAAATTTGATCCGGTTCAGACCCTGGACACCTTGGCGCATTATCCCATCAACACCTGGTGCGCGCCGCCGACGGCCATGCGATTGATTGTGCGGCAGGACCTGTCCCGCTGGAAATTTCCCCGGCTCCGCCATTGTGTCACGGCCGGTGAACCGCTGAATCCCGAGGTGTTCAAGCTCTGGCAGGACGCCACCGGCCTGGCGCTGCACGAGGCTTACGGCCAGACGGAAACCGTGGTGCTGATCGGCAACTTCCGTTCCCCCGGCCACGAGGTGCGCCCGGGGTCAATGGGCAAACCCACCCCGGGATTCACCGTGGCGCTGTTGGACGAGGCTTTGAACGAGGTGCCTGCCGGACAGGAGGGTGAAATTGCCGTGCGGGTGAAACCGCACCGGCCAGTGGGATTGTTCCGCGAATACTGGCTGAATCCGGGCGAGATGAAGAACCAGTTCCAAGGTGACTGGTATCTCACGGGCGATCGGGCGGTGCGGGATGCGGATGGCTATTTTTATTTTATCGGGCGCAGGGACGATGTGATCAAGAGCTCGGGCTACCGCATCGGGCCGTTTGAGGTGGAAAGCGTGTTGCTGGAACATCCGGCGGTTCTGGACGCGGCGGTGGTGGGCAAGCCCGACGAAGTGCGCGGGCAGATTGTGAAGGCGTTTGTCATCCCGCGCCCGGAAGCCACGGCCGGGGATGATTTGAAGCGCGTGCTCCAGCAGCATTGCAAGCAGGCCGCCGCGCCATACAAATATCCACGCGAGATCGAGTTTGTGACCGAACTGCCCCAAACCATCAGCGGCAAGACCCGTCGGGTGGCATTGCGGAACCGTCAGGCGGCAGAAGCCCGGGTCTGAGGGTTTGCGGCGGAATCACGAGGAGCTTTGATGCTGGATCGCTTTTACCAGCGCCGGCAAATCAACTGATTTATTGGTGACCGCGCTAGCACCTTTACATTCAAAGATCAGTCGCGCATTTTGAACAAACATGACACGATGCTTTTTGAGCTTTTTCGCCGTGGTTTTGACCGGTTGGTTGGCAGTGTCCCGTCTTCAGGGGGCAGACCTCACGAATCCGGCGCCGGATTTCAAGGAAGTCTATGATTTATTGCGCGCCAATCTTCCCGGGGCGACCGACGAATCGCTCAATCGCGCGGCGGTTGAAGGCCTGCTGATGCAATTCCATGGCAAAGTCATGCTGGCCGGGGGCGCGCTGGACGGAGCCATCAGCCAGCGTGGCGGAACGGAATTGAACAAGTCTGCGGTTCTCGAAAATAATGTCGCCTATTGGTCCGTCAGTCGCATTGCGGGAAGCCTCGCGGGGGAACTGGATGCGGCCTATCGCGCATTGACGTCAACGAACCGGGTCGTCGGGGCCGTTTTGGATTTACGTTTCGCGGGCGGCGACGATTACGCGGCGGCACGCGAGACGTCAAAATGGCTGAAGGCCGGGAAACCTGCCTGCCCGGTTGCCGGACCGCTGGTGGTTCTGATAAACGGTGAAACGCGCGGCGCGGCGGAAACGCTCGCCCGGTTGTTGCACGAGACGGATGCCGCGCTGACCATCGGCAGCCCCACCGCCGGCGCCGCGATAAATTTCAAGGAATATGTTCTGACCGATGGTGAACGTCTGTGCATAGCCGCACCGCCGGGGAAACCGGCCGATACTGACGTTTCTCGCGTGCAACCGGACATTTCGATGTCGGTGAATGTGGAGAACGAACGCGCATTTTTGGAAAATCCCTACGGGCCGCCGGCCCCGGACAGCACGGCGCTCAAGGTGGCGACCAACAGCTTTTTGCCGTATGTGGACCACACCAGCGAGGCGGATTTGGTGATCCAGCGGCGGGGCAACACAAAACATTCCGGAGCCCGTCTGCCGGACATGGTTTCGCCCGGCGCCGGCTCAAATCGCAATCCATCCGACGGTGTTGACGGGGATGAAAATTCACCAACGTCGCGGGCGGTCGATCCGCAGAAGCCCGTGATTCAGGATCCGGTCCTGGCGCGGGCGGTGGATATGGTCAAGGGCCTTGCCGTTTTACGCCCGGCGCACCTTTGATTTCGGGTTGACGATTTGCATTTCAGAATTCACCTTGGATATTTGCGCGGGATGAAAACCATTTTGTTCATTTGCACTGGCAATGTCTGTCGCAGCCCGATGGCCGAAGCACTGTTTCGGCGGGCGGCGGCCGGGCACGGGGAATTCCGGGTGTTTTCGGCCGGGCTGGGCGCGGTGGACGGCCAGCCGCCGACGGCGCATTCGATGACGGCGATGAAGGAACTGGGCATGGACATTTCCGGTCAGCGCAGCCGGATGCTGACGGCCGATCTGGTGCGGCAGGCGGACTATATTTTTGGAATGACGCACAGCCATGTGGAGGCGCTGGCGCTCCTGTATCCGCAGGCGGCCGAAAAAACTTTTTTACTGTGCGAATTTGACGAAACCCTGGACGCCTACGACAAGGAAATCAGCGACCCGATAGGCGGTTCCTACGGTGTGTATCAGAATTGCCGCGACCAGATCCGGCAGGGCATAACATCACTTTTGAAATTTATGGAACAACATGAAATCCTGTCGGCGCCTCATGCAGCCAAGCCCGTGGCGGTCGCGAACTTCGCCTTGGGCGCGGACCATGGCGGTTACGACTTGAAGGAGACGTTGAAGCAATACTTGCAGCAGCGCGGGCTCACCGTCACCGATTTGGGCGCGAAAACCAAGGACCCGGCCGACGATTACCCCGATTTTGCCCAGCCGGTGGCTCAGGCGGTGGCCGCGGGCCAGGCGGAACTCGGCCTGCTCATCTGCACCAGCGGCGTGGGCGCCAGCATGGCCGCGAACAAGTTCCCCGGTGCGCGCGCGGCACTCGTCGCCGATGAACTGGCGGCGACCTTGGCGCGACAACACAACGACGCGAACATTCTCTGCCTCAGCGGCAAAAACACCCCGCCGGAGCTGGGCCGTAAAATCCTGGATGCCTTTCGGAGCGCCAAATTTGAAGGCGGACGCCATGAACGCCGGGTCAACAAAATGGATGTCCGGTTTGCCGCGCCGCAGCTGCGGCTGCGCAACGTGGATGCTGCCGTGGCCGACGCCATCGATCACGAACGCCTGCGCCAGCAGGAAAACATCGAGTTGATCGCCAGCGAAAATTTTGTCAGCCCCGCCATCCTCGAGGCACAAGGCTCGGTGCTGACGAACAAATACGCCGAGGGTTATCCGAAAAAGCGCTGGTATGGCGGCTGCGAAAACATTGACTCCATCGAGCAGCTGGCGATTGACCGCGCGAAGAAACTTTTTGGCGCCGAACACGCCAATGTCCAGCCGCATTCCGGGAGCCAGGCGAACATGGCCGTCTATTTTGCCGTGCTGAAGCCCGGCGACAAGATGCTGACCATGGATCTGAGCCACGGCGGCCATCTGACGCACGGCAACAAGGCGAATTTCTCGGGCAAATTTTTCGAGATCATCCACTATGGCGTCCGCAAGGACGACGAACGGATTGATTACGACCAGCTCGCCGCCATGGCGCGCGAACACAAGCCGAGGATGATCACCGTCGGCGCGAGCGCGTACTCCCGCATCATTGACTTCAAACGCATGGGTGAAATCGCCCGGGAAATCGGCGCGTATCTGCTGGCGGACATCGCGCACATTGCGGGCCTGGTTGCGGCGGGGATTCATCCAAGCCCGATGGCGCACGCGGATTTCGTGACCACCACAACACACAAGACCCTGCGCGGACCGCGCGGCGGGCTGATTTTATGTCGCGAAAAGAACGCCAAGGAAATTGATTCGCAGGTCTTCCCCGGCATCCAGGGCGGACCGCTGGAACATGTGATCGCCGCGAAGGCGGTATGCTTCCAGGAGGCATTGCAGCCGTCGTTCAAGGCGTACCAGGAACAAATCGTGAAGAATGCCCTGGCACTGGCCGAAGGCATGAAGCGCAACGGCTACCGGCTCGTCAGCGGCGGCACGGACAACCATCTGATGCTGGTGGACGTGGGCGCAAAGAATGTGACCGGCAAGGACTGCCAGATCGCGCTCGACGAAGCCGGCATCACCGTGAACAAAAACACCATTCCGTTCGAGACCCGCTCGCCGTTCCAGGCCAGTGGCATCCGGCTCGGCACGCCCGCCGTGACCACGCGCGGCATGAAGGAAGCGGAGATGGCGGCCATCGCGGACATGATTTCGGAGGTGTTGCTGGACATCAAGAACGTGGAAGCGGCGCACCAGGTGCGGGGACGTGTGCGCGAGCTGACGGCAAAGTATCCACTCGCGTATTGAAATTACAATCCGCCGTCGAAGTAAAAACGTCCAGTGCTTATGTTTTGTCCGACGGACAATCGGAATTTTTTCTCGCTGCCATCTTTGAATCGGACGTCGTAAGGCACAAACCATTTGTTGACATTCCCGTTTGACAACCAGTTTGTTGGCTGGCCGATGCTGATGATTTCCATTCCCGCCAGATTGCTTTTCATTTCGTCGGTGAACATCTGGTCATAGACATTGCGCGGCACATCCGGTTCTGCATAGTTGGCAATAAACGCATCCCAATCGCCTCGTGTCAAAGCTTCAAAAATACCTTTGGTAGCCGCATCGGGAGTTTTGGGATAATCTTCCGGCAAAACTGTCGGTGTGTGTGGCTGCTCATTTGGATCGGAGCGACGAAGTTGAGTATTTTCTGTTTGCGCCAGAGAATCTTGAAGCTCGTTTTTTTGCCGGCGTAAAACGCCGACTTCGGCGCGCAGTTTTAGCAGTTCGTCGAATTGTTCCGTTGGCAGCGATTTGGCTTCACCAGCGACGACGAGATGATTTGAGAGATTGTCCTTGTTCGCCTGCAGTTGCGCCACCTGCTGCTGCAACGATTCATTTTCGCTGCGCAACCGGGTTTGCGTTTGGTGTTGAACCACCAGCACCGTTGCTGTGCCGGCCACAACGAGGGCGGTGACACCGAGTTTTAATTGGGTCGCTGTCATAATTTTTAAAAGGGTCAATGTGGATCCGGTTCCCGCGCCGGCCAGTGAAGCGGTGGTCAGTGCCGCCGCCAGGCTGGCTGGCGCCAGTTGCACCGCATTGGCGGAAAGGGCAGATGCCAGCGTCGCTGTCGCCGCGATGCCGCGTCTGGCAAAAATGGCGCGGAGCTTGTCGAGGGCGCGTTCCGTGCGCATCCGCGCAGTATTTTCATAGAGGCCGAGCTTTGCGCCGACTTCGGCAAATGGCCGGTTTTCAAAATAGCGCAACAAAATAACTTCACGGTCGGTTTCATTCAGTTCATGCATGGCGTCGTCGAGCACTGGACGAAGTGTGTTCCAATCGGGTTCGGGCGCGGTTTTGGGAAGGGGTTCGCGCATATATTTTTCCTCGCGGTCACGCCGGCGGGTTTCCGTCCGCGCAATTTTCGCGGCGGCAAAATGCGCGCTGGTGTAAAGCCAGCCAGTCAGCGTGACGCGACGCGAAAGCCGCGCCGCCTTGCATGCCAGGTCGGCGAAAACCATCTGGGCCACATCCTGCGCCAGGTGGGCGTCACCGTTGACCTGCCGCAGCGCCGCGGAATAGACGAGATTGACGTGCCGCTGCACCAGTTCGGCAAAAGCCGCTTCCGATCTGGTTTCGGCGTAGCGACGGAGCAGTTCGCAATCGGGTGTCATGTTTAACTTATAGCACCCGCCCGACGACAAACCGCACAAGAAAAAACGGGTTTGACACAGCGGCGATGGTGCGCCAGTCTATGGCTGAGTTGACTGCGAATTTTCCCTTGCCGTATTGAAGACCCGACAGCTTTAATACGCTCCGGTAGGTGGTCACCCTATTTTTGAACTATTCCGGTTGCCGGGCGTCCAATGCGTGACGACTTTCACACCGGAAATTGAAATCCAGAAAATCCAACCATTTTAATTTAATTTGTTTTTATGGCACGAGTTTCAACGAAAAAGCCCAAGGCAAAGCCGGCCGCCGTGGTTCCGGTAGAAGCCCCCGTTGTGGAATCGCCCGACTTGACCAATGGCGCGGTCGAAACCCCCGTCAAACCTGAACCGTCCGGTTCCGCCTCCCTCCAGCCGCCATCCACGCCGGTCGAACTGGCCGAAGAACCCAGAGGCGAGGAATCAAGGTTTGAAGAGCGCCGCGCCCCGCAACGTGACCGCATCGCGGCGTCGCTGAACATCGCCAAGCTCCAGGCGATGCAAATGAGCGAGCTGAACCACATGGCCCGCGAGCTGGGGGTGCAAAATTTCGGCACGATGCGCAAGCACGAGGTCATTTTCCACATCCTTCAGAAAAACGCCGAGCGCGCCGGGGTGTTGTTTTCGGAAGGCGTGCTGGAAGTGTTGCCGGAGGGGTTCGGTTTCCTCCGCTCGCAGAGCTTCAACTACTTGCCGTGCCCGGAAGACATCTACGTTTCGCCCTCGCAAATCCGCCGGTTTGATTTGCAGACCGGCAATCTCATCGCCGGCCAGATCCGCCCGCCGAAGGAAAAGGAAAAGTTTTTCGCGCTGCTCAAGGTCGAGGGCGTGGACGGCGAAGACCCGGACAAGGCGAAGGAAAAAACCCATTTCGACAACCTCACGCCGTTGTTCCCAAACAAGCGTTTTATTTTGGAAACCGCCGCTGACGAGTTGAGCACGCGCGTGCTCGATCTCGTCTGCCCCATCGGCAAGGGGACCCGCGGCCTGATCGTCGCGCCGCCGCGCACGGGCAAAACGGTGCTGATGCAGAAAATCGCCAACGCCATCCTCAAAAACAATCCCGAGACCTACCTGTTCATCCTGCTCATCGACGAGCGGCCCGAGGAAGTCACGGACATGGAACGCACCTGCAAAGGCGCGGAAGTCATCAGCTCGACCTTCGACGAACCGCCCGAACGCCATGTTCAGGTCGCGGAGATGGTCATTGAAAAGGCCAAGCGCATGATCGAGCACAAGCGCGACGTGGTGATTCTGCTTGATTCCATCACGCGCCTCGCCCGCGCTTACAACACCGTGCAGCCGCACTCCGGCAAGATCCTGTCCGGCGGTGTGGATGCGAACGCATTGCACAAGCCCAAGCGCTTTTTCGGCGCGGCGCGCAACATCGAGGAGGGCGGTTCGCTGACCATCATGGCGACCGCGCTCGTGGACACCGGCAGCCGCATGGATGAGGTCATCTTTGAAGAATTCAAGGGCACCGGAAACATGGAGGTGCACCTGGATCGCGCGCTGGTGGACCGCCGCATTTTCCCCTCCATTAACATCGAGATGTCCGGCACCCGCAAGGAGGAACTGCTCTATCATCCGGACGAGCTCAACCGGATCGTCCTGCTGCGCCGGGCGCTGACCGGCGTGCCGCCGGTCGAGGCCATGGAACTGCTGTTGGGCAAACTCAAGAAAACCAAGAGCAACATCGAATTCCTGCTGGGCATGGCCGTGAGTTGAGCCCGGGTGTTCCTGATTTGCCGCCGGTCTTTTATTCAGAAAACTCATTTTACCCTGAATTAGCGCGGTTTGTTTGCGCTTGACGGGTTGCACCCGAAAATTTAAGCTGTCCCGAAGAACGGTAAAGTTTGCTGGTTCATCCAGCGTGCGCGAAAGTCGGAAGATACATATCTGCCGACTTTTTTGTTCGCCGGATAAGGAAGCAATGTCGAGCGTATGAATGCGGATTTTTTGGCGGTTTTGGAATTCTGGGAGCGCGAAAAGGGCATCAACCGTGATGTCCTGGTCGGCGCTGTTCAGGAGGCGTTGTTGTCCGCCGCCAAGAAGGCGGTCGGCGCCGCGCGCGAATTGCGCGTCGAGATTGACCAGAAAAACGGCGATATCAAGGCCTTTGCCAAGCTCATCGTCTCCGACCGGGTCATCTCCAAGCACGATCAGATTTCCGTGTTCGATGCCCGCCGCATCAAGCCGGACGCGCAGGTCGGCGACGAAATTGAGAAGGAAGTGACGCCGACCGGTTTTGGCCGCATCGCGTCGCAATACGCCAAGCAGGCGCTCATGCAGAAGATCCGCCAGGCGGAGAAGGCGCTGATTTTCACCGAATTCAAGGACCGCGTCGGCGACATCGTCAGCGGCACGGTGCGCCGGTTCGAACGTTCGGACGTGATTTTGGATCTGGGCAAGTACGAGGCGCTGCTGCCCAACCGCGAACGCGTGCCCACCGAGGAATATCAGGTCGGCGAACGCATCCGTTGCTACGTCAAGGCGGTCGAGGAAGGCGCGCATGGGCCGGAAATCATCCTGTCCCGGGCCGATCCGCGCTTCGTCATCAAGCTGTTTCAACTGGAGGTTTCCGAGATCAACGATGGCACGATTGAAATCAAGGGCGTCGCCCGCGAGCCGGGTTTCCGCACCAAGATGGCCGTTTACTCGCGCGACAGCAAAGTGGATCCGGTCGGCGCCTGCGTGGGCATGCGCGGCCAGCGCGTCAAAAATATCGTCCGCGAACTGAACAACGAGAAGGTGGACGTCATCCCGTGGTCGTCCGACGTCCGGACATTTGTGACCAACGCGCTTTCACCGGCCAAGCTCAAGAGCTTTGAAATTGATGAGGCCAACAAGCGCGTGCATATTCTGGTGGCGGAAGACCAGTTGTCGCTGGCCATCGGCAAACGCGGCCAGAATGCGCGTTTGACGCAAAAGCTGACCGGCTGGGACGTGGTTATTGACGCCGAAGTGGTCGTCACCAAGGGCTTTGAGGAAAAGGTCGCCGAGGCGGTAGAATTGCTGGCCGCCATTCCTGGTGTTTCACGGGAGCAGGCCGATGCGCTGGTGCATGCCGGCCTGACGCGGATCGAAGATTTGTTGTCGGCGGATGAAGGTGATTTGAGCAGCATTCCGCAGGTGGGTGACAAGGCGGCGGAAATCATGAAGGCCGCGCGGGCTGAAGCCGAGAACCGGAAAATTCAGCTGGGCGGAAATGATTCCACTACCGCGGTGGCCTGATGAAAGCTGCCGGAAAATTATCGGGTCGGTACGGTGACCGGTGCGGTTTGGTGAAGAATAAAATTTATGCCCGTTCGGATTTACGACATTTCGAAGAAGCTTGGCCTGGAGAACAAGGAAATCCTCGCCAAAGCCAAGTCGCTGGGCATTGCTGCCGCGAAGGTTCCGTCCAGCTCGCTCGATAAAATCACCGCCGAGGACCTCGAAAAACACCTGCTCGAGGATCATCCTGACCTCGCCGCAAAGTTTGCCGCCCCGCCGGCGGTCGAAGCTCCCAAGCCGGCACCGGTCGAGGAAAAGGTCGTTTTCATCACCGCGCCGCCACCACCGCCTCCGCCACCGGAACCGCCCAAGCTGGAGGTCAAAGAAGAAGTGCCACCGGTCGTTGAGGCCTCAAAGCCGCCTCCGCCTCCGCCCCTGCCGACGGGGCCCAAGGTTGGTGAAAAAGTCGGCTTCATTCAATTGCCAACACGTCCGCAGCCGCGGATCGGCGACAAGGTCGGCTCGGTCAAGTTGCCTCCGGCCCGTCAAGTTGTGCCGCAACGGGGTGATTCCCGTCCGGGCCATCGCCCGCCGTTTGGCGGCCGACAATTCACGCCGCCCGCCCGCGAATCCGCCAAACCGGCGGCCGCGCCCCAGCCCAAGTTTGTCGCGCCTGCAACCGGCGAGGTCATCATCATCAAACCGCCGATCGTGGTGCGGGAACTCGCCGCGCAACTCAAACAAAAGCCCTTCAAAATCATTGCCGATTTGATGGAACTGGGCGTCTTTGCGAATGTGAACCAGGCGATTGACGAGAAGATTGCCCAGCAGCTTTGCGCGAAATACGGCTTCCGTTTCGAAGTTGAAAAACGCGAGCGCGGCGGCGGTGTGGTGCATGCGCCGGTCAAGAAGGTTGAACTCGATGTTGATGACAAGGTGGAACAGCTCAAGCCGCGCGCACCGGTCGTCACCATCATGGGCCACGTTGACCATGGTAAAACGACGTTGCTGGACGTGATTCGCAAGGCCAATGTTGCTTCCGGCGAGGCCGGCGGCATCACCCAGCACATCGGCGCCTACACAATTTCCGTGCCCCACCCGGAGCGCAAGAACCAGCTTGCGCAGATCACCTTCCTCGACACGCCCGGCCACGCGGCGTTCAGTTCCATGCGGGCGCGCGGCGCCAACGTCACGGACATCGTCGTGCTGGTCGTTGCGGCGAACGACGGCGTCATGCCGCAGACGCTCGAGGCGTTGAGCCACGCGCGGGCGGCCAAGGTTCCCATCCTGGTGGCGGTCAACAAGTGCGATCATCCAAACGCGAACCCGATGAAGGTGCGGCAGCAATTGCAGGACAAGGGGCTGGTGCCGGACGATTGGGGCGGCGACACGATTTTTACGGACGTTTCCGCGTTGACCAAGCAGGGCGTGGACAAGTTGCTGGAAATGATTCTGCTCCAGGCCGAGTTGCTCGAGCTCAAGGCCAATCCCGACCGCCGCGCGAAAGGCAACATCATTGAATCCGGGGTCGAACCCGGCGGTCCGACCGCGACGGTGCTGGTGCGCAAGGGCACGCTGCGAATCAGTGACATCATTTTGTGCGGTGAATTTTACGGCCGCGTCCGCGCCCTCATCAACGAGGAGGGCCAGCGGCTCAAGGAAGCCGGACCGTCGGTCGCGGTGAGGGTGCTCGGTTTGAACGGCGTGCCGGACGCCGGGCTGGAATTCAGCGTGGTGGAGGATGAAAAGGCCGCCCGGGAACTCGCCGAACAGCGCTGGCTTGAGGCCAAGGCGGAGCGGCAGGAGGACCGCAAAGTCACGTTGGAGAATCTTTTTGCCACGCTCGCGGCCACGCAAAGCAAGGCGCTCAAGGTTGTGGTCAAGGCCGACACCCAGGGTTCGGTCGAGGCCATTGTGGAGGCGCTCAAGAAAATCGAGTCCGACAAGGTCACGCTTGAAGTCATGCACAGCGATGTCGGCGCCATCAGCGAAAACGACGTGGCGCTGGCCTCCGCGTCGAACGCCATCATTCTCGGTTTTCATACGCGCGTGGACAGCACCGCCGCCGAAAAGGCCAAGCACGAGGGCGTGCAGATCAAGCTTTACGCCATCATCTATGAATTGATCGACGAGGTGAAGGAAGGCATGGCCGGACTGCTCGATCCCGTGGCCCGGGAAACGATCACGGGCGTGGCGGAAGTGCGGCAGATATTCGAGCTGTCCAAGGGCGTTCCGGTTGCCGGTTGCATGGTTGCCAGCGGGCGCATCGTCAAGGGCAAGGTGCGCGTGCGCCGCCGCAAGGACGTCATTTACGAAGGCATCCTGCAATCGTTGCGCCGGTTTCAGGACGAGGTCAACGAGGTCCGCGCGGGCATGGAATGTGGCCTCCGCATCGAGGGCTACAGCGAATTTCAGGTTGGCGACGCCATCGAATGTTACGCAACCGAGAAAATCGCGGCCAAGTTGTGAAATGAAATTGAAACGCGGATTAAGTTTGCGATTAATCCGGATCTTGATCTCATGCCAAATCTCCGACACCAGCGGGTCTGTGAACTTTTAAAGCGCGAAATCGGCGAGGCCGTCCGCCGGGAATTCCTTGTTGACGACGCCGGTCTGATCACCGTCAACGATGTGGCCATGGCCGGCGACCTCAAGTCCGCGACGGTTTTCATCAGCATCCTGGGCAATGCCGACCAGCAAAAGCGCGGGTTTCAAATGTTGACCGAGCATCGCATCCGCATCCAGGGGCTGGTCAGCAAATCCATCGTCTTGAAGTACACGCCCACGTTGAAATTTGTTTTCGACGATTCGATTGTGCGTGGCAACCGGGTGCTGCAGATCATGGAGGAGTTGGAAAAGTCCGAACCGGCCGGCGACCCGGAAAATTAAGCTGTGAAACGTTATCCGAAAATCATCGATCGCATTCTCGAAGTCATCCGCGAACACAAAACGTTTTGCATTGTGGGCCATCTCCGGCCGGATGGCGATTGTGTGGGTTCCCAGCTTGGTCTGACCCTGGCGCTTCAAAACGAAGGCAAAAAAGCCGTTTGTTGGAACGAAGACCGCCTGCCGCAAAAATACAAGTTCCTCGACACCGAGGGATTGTTTCAAAAACCCAAACCCGGCCAGAAATTCGATTGTATTATCGCCACCGACTGCGCCAGCTTCGAGCGTCTGGGCCGTGCCGGTCTGCACATTGCGCACCGGAAACTGTTCATCAACATCGACCATCATGAAAGCAACACGCGCTACGCGGACGTGAACTGGGTTTCGGCGCGCGAGCCTTCCTGCGGCGAGTTGATTTACCGCCTGCTCAAGGTGGCACGCTGGCCCATCACCAAGCCGATTGCCGACTGTCTGTTTGCCGCCATTTCGACGGACACCGGGTCATTCCAGTACTCGACGACCCGGCCTGGCACGTTTCACGCCGGGGCGGAACTGGTCACGTGCGGCGCGAACCTTGCGAAAATTTGCGAGGAGGTGTATCAATCCTATCCACTTTCCCGTGCGCGGCTGCTCAAGCATGTTTACAGCAAATTTCGTCTTACGGCCGGCGATCGCATCGGATGGTTCTGGCTCAAGCAGGCTGACTTTGCCCGCACCGGCGCGGAAAGCAATGACACGGAAGGGTTGATTGATCACATCCGCGCCATTGAGCCGGTGGTGGTCGCCTGTGTTTTTGAAGAGGTCGAGCCGGGATTGACCCGCATCAGCCTCCGTTCCAAGAGCGGCAAGGTGAACGTGAATGAAATTGCCGCCCAATTTGGCGGCGGCGGCCATCCGGCGGCGGCGGGCGCGCGCATTGCCGGCAGCCCGCTCTCCGTCCAGCGTCGCGTCATTGCCGCCATCAAGCTGGCGCTGGCGTCCGCGAGGTAATTTTTCATGCAAGAATTCTTTCCGCTGGATGGCGCCATCCTCATCGACAAGCCGAGCGGCCCGACCTCGCACGATGTGGTGGACGCCATCCGCCGCAAGTTTGGCATCAAGAAGGTCGGCCATTGCGGCACGCTCGACCCCAATGCCACCGGCCTGCTCATCATCGTGCTTGGCCGCGGTACGAAGCTGTCTGAAAAATTGATGGGCGACGACAAGGTCTATGAGGGCACCATCAAGTTCGGTGAGGCGACCGACAGTTACGATTCCGACGGCGAAATCACCTCCACCTGGCCGGTGCCGGCGTTGACGCTTGATCAGCTGAACGACGCGGCGGCCGCGTTTGTCGGCGACCAGATGCAGACTCCGCCGATGGTTTCAGCCATCAAGGTAAAAGGCGTGCCGCTCTACAAGCTCGCTCGCAAGGGCATAGAAGTGGCGCGCGAACCCCGGCTCGTTCACATCTACAACTGCCGGTTCACGAATTACGAGCCGCCGCTCGGCCAGTTCAAGGTGGCCTGCACCAAAGGCACTTACGTCCGGAGCATCGCGCATGACCTCGGCCAGAAACTTGGTTGCGGCGCTCACCTGACGGCGCTGCGCCGCAATGTTTCCGGCAGATTTGACGTGGCTGGCGCGATGCGGCTGGATGACGTTTTGAAATTGACGGTGGCGGAACTGGAGAAACAAGTCATACCGTTTTTGAAACTGGCGGCATCCGGTTAAGATTAAAATCAGGCATGGAGACCTGCTTTCGCTTTCCTAAGCTTGCTCTTATCCGTAATCTCTGCCGCTGCTGATGAAACTTATCCGTACTGCGAAAGAGGTTGAGCCCGTCGGCCGCAAGGTCTGCCTGGCCATCGGCTTTTTTGACGGCGTCCACCTCGGCCACCAGCAAATCATCCGCCAGACCATCGCCGATGCGCATCAGCATGATGCCATCGCACTGGTAATCACGTTCGACCGCCATCCGAACACCGTCGTTCTGCCCGAACGCGTGCCGCCGCTGATTTATTCGCTGCCGCAAAAACTTGAAGCGATCGAATCGCTGGGCGTGGACACGCTGTGGCTGATTCATTTCGACGAATCCTTCAGCCGCCAGACGGGGGAAAATTTTGTGGGCGGGCTGGTGCGCGACCCGGGAAACATTCAAAGCATCTGTGTGGGCGCGAATTTTGTGTTTGGCCACAAGCGCAGCGGCAATGTCGCGCTGCTGAAAAAACTGGGCGCCGAACTGGGCTTCACGGTGCATGGGCTGGCGGCGGTGGCGCTGGACGGCCAGATTGTCAGCAGCACCCGCATCCGCGAAGCCATCCGCACCGGAAATCTGGACGATGCCAGTCAGATGCTCGGGCGGCCTTACGCGATTTCGGGCACGGTCATGGAGGGAGACCGGATCGGACAGCAGTTGGGATTTCCAACCGCCAACCTCAATGTGTCCGGTTTGATGCTGCCGCCGAACGGGGTATATGCCGGGCTGGCCAATATGGGAAAGAAATCCCATCGCGTGGCGCTGAACATCGGTTTTCGTCCCACCGTGGTGTCCGCCGCGCCCCAACTGCGCGTCGAGGCGCACCTGCTTGATTTCAGCGGCGACCTGTATGGCCGGGAGCTGGCCATCGAAATTGGCGACCGCCTGCGGGACGAGAAAAAATTCACCTCGGCGGCCGAGTTGCGCGAGCAGATCAAGCGGGACGTGGCGATGGTTCGCAATGCCGGGCGGCCCTGATCGGCCGAAGGACGGGGTGGCACGGCTTATTGGGACATTCGTTTGCTGCTGATGATCTCTTTCAGCATGCGGTTCAATTCCTCCGCCCGATACGGTTTGGGCATGACTCCGCAAAACCCGTAATCGCGATAATTGGCCATGACCGGGTCGAGCGAGTATCCGCTGGACGCGATGATCTTGACCTCCGGGTCCTGTTCGCGCAATCGTCGCGCGGCTTCACATCCCCCCATGCCATTCGGGATGGTCAAATCCATGATAATGGCATCAAAAGGTTTCCCGCCAGACTTTGCGGCGAGGTAACGTTCGATGGCCTCGGCGCCATCGCAGACGGTTTCGGTGTAGTAACCGAATTTTGGCAGCAAGATGCCGAGAAATTTCCGGATGGGGGCTTCGTCATCAACCACCAAAATCCGGCCGCCGGTGGAAGGGCGTTCGGTTTTTGTCTCGGGGACGACAGGTGTGACCGGCTGCCGCGAAACCGGCAGATAAATTTCAAAGGTCGTGCCCTTTCCCGGCTGGGAAATCACATGGATCTGACCATCGTGCTTTCGAACAACCGAATAAACCGTGGCCAGCCCAAGACCACTGCCCGCCTTCTTGGTGGTGAAATAAGGCTCGAAAATTCGCGAGAGGTGTTCGGGAGGAATGCCCGGTCCCTGGTCCTGGATGGAGATTTTCACATACCGGCCGGCTGGCAACGGCGGCAGGGCGCCGGCAGACAAATCGGCGTTTTCCATGCGGGCGGCGATTTTACCGCCCTGCGGCATGGCCTGTCGGGCGTTGATCACCAGGTTGTTCAGGATTTGGCGGAATTGTCCTTGGTCCACTTCCACCGGCCGGGCTTCGGCGTCGAGTGAGTATTCACATTGCACATTGGATCCGCGCAAGGCGAACTGGCATGTTTCGAGAATCAAGGCGTGGAGCAGGGTCGGCTTGCGGATGGGCGCCCCGCCCTTGGCGAAGGTCAGCAGTTGTTGCGTCAAATCCTTTGCCCCCAGGGCGGCCGTTTCGCCGTCCGCCAGCCATTGCGATATTTCCTCCGGCGATGTCCCGGGCATGCGCGCCAGCGAAAGGTTGCCGATGATGGCGGTGAGCATGTTGTTGAAATCATGGGCGATGCCGCCGGCGAGCAGGCCGACCGATTCCAATTTGCTTTCCGTGAGCATTTGCGCCTCGGCCTTTTGTTTTTCCGTCACATCCCGGAACACCAGCACCGTGCCCACAATGCCTCCGCGGTTGTCCCGGACCGGAGCGGCGCTGGTCGTGATGGTGCGCGAGGTCCCGTTGCGGGTGATGAGCAGGACGTGGTTTTCCAAAACGACCGTTTCGCCGGTTTGTAGGGTCTGCTCGACCGGATTGACGAAAGGCTCACGGGTGTCATCGCGGATGATGCGGAATACCTCGTCCAATTTTTTACCCTCCGCCTCGTTGCGAATCCAGCCGGTCAGGGATTCCACGGCCCGGTTGACGGAGATTATCTTTCCAGTCGTGTCGGTCGTAATGACGCCATCCGCAATCGAGTTGAGCGTGACCTCCAGCCGTTCTTTTTCAGCGGCCAGGGCGGCTTCCGAGCGGTGCAATTCACGGCTGGCTTGTTCCGCCCGCAACCGGGCGTTCACCTGCACCCAGGTGATGCCGGTCAGCAGGAAGCCAAAAACCAGTCCGCACGCCAAGGCCAGCCATTGCAACATCCATTGCAGATGGCGGGTGGTGCCGGCCATGAAGGGCGGCAAAGTGGATACAAACAGCGTCCAATGGCGGTCCAAAACGACCACGTTGGTTTGCGCCATGAGATAAGGGGCCAACTCCGGATGACCCGCCTTGATTTTGTCGTTGTCATCGTAAAGCAGCTGCCTCGGATCGGCTTTGTCCCCGTCGAAAATTTCCAAATCGGCTTCCTGGGACAAACCACCGAGCAATTCGGTGAATGCCGTCGTCGTCTTGATGGCCAGATAAACCAATCCTTGGGCGGCGTCCCGCCGCTGTTCAACGGTATTGATCTCGGCGCCGCTTCGGTAGATGGGCAAATAAATGGCCACACCGGAGTTGGTTTTCATTCCGTCCGGAGACAGGAAGCTTACCTTTTTCGTCACCGACGGCTTGTTCTCATCAATGGCCCGCTGCATGGCCGTCAGGCGTTCCGGCTGGATGCCATGGTCCAATCCGCAGGCGCTTTGTCCGGCGGGTCCAAAAATGGCGAGATAGATCACCGGGTAGTACGTCGGGCGGTCGCCGTCAGGTTTGATGGTGAAGCTGGCATCGCCATGGGCGCGTTGTTGTTTCAGAAATTCATCCTTGCCGGTGCCGGGCACGATCACGATGTAACCCAGCGAACGGATGCCCAGATCCTCCTGCCGGTTGGCAATCGTCGCCACATACTGGTCCCACTCCTTCTGTTCAACGGTCTGGCTGGCGGCGAACAGGGCGCGGATGTTGTACATCTGGTCCACGCAGCGGTCGATCCGGCGTTCGATGCCGTTTTGGGCGCGGGCCACCATCCGGTCAAAGCGGACCTGGTCGCTGGCCTGGCTGTTTTCCCGCAGGCGGAGAAAAACGAAGACGGTCATAAATCCGGTGACCAGGGCGACAAAATAGACGGCCCGCATCCGATACAAATGCTGCCATAAATTTTTGTGTGGCTTCATCACACTTAAATTATAGCAGATTATGTGCTAGAACCCAACTTGAGTTCATTTATTTTCGCTTGAACATTTTTGAGGGTTTTCGTGTCCATTTCGCGTAACCAGACATATTATCATGCTAAAATGAATACCGGAATTAATGCCATCAACGATGCGGTCAAGGAAGCGGGGGCGTTTACCCGCCCCTTGTTCAACGAAATCGGCAAGGTCATTGTGGGACAGAATTACCTGGTCGAGCGGCTGGTGATCGGCCTGCTCGCCAACGGCCATGTCCTGCTCGAAGGCGTGCCCGGCCTGGCCAAGACCCTCTCCGTCAAGTCCTTGTCCAATTGTCTCCACGTCAAGTTCTCGCGCCTGCAGTTCACGCCGGACATGCTGCCCGCCGACGTCATCGGCACGCAGATTTACAATCCGCAATCCGGCGGCTTCACCACGCGCAAAGGGCCGGTCTTCGCCAATCTTGTGCTCGCCGACGAAATCAATCGTGCGCCCGCCAAGGTGCAGAGCGCGCTGCTCGAAGCCATGCAGGAAAAACAGGTCACCATCGGCGACCAGACCTACAAACTGGATGAACCCTTTTTGGTGTTGGCGACGCAAAATCCGATTGAACAGGAAGGCACCTATCCGCTGCCCGAGGCGCAGGTGGACCGCTTCATGTTGAAATTGAAGATCGGCTACCCGTCGCGGGCTGAGGAACGGCAGATTCTTGAAACCATGGCGAAAACCTCCGGCACGCCCACCGCGCACGCCGTCGTTGAGCCACAACAGATCCTCAAGGCCCGCGAGGTCATCAACGACATTTACGTGGACGACAAGGTGAAGGATTACATCGTGGACCTCGTCTGCGCCACGCGCGATCCGGACCATTACAAGATCGCGGTGAAGGATTTCATCCAGCTCGGCGCTTCGCCGCGCGCAACCATCGCGCTCACGCTGGCGGCCAAGGCCTACGCGTTCCTGAAAGGCCGCGGCTACGTCACGCCGCAGGATGTGAAAAGCATCGGCATGGACGTGTTGCGCCACCGCGTGGCCATCACCTACGAAGCCGAGGCCGAGGAAAAGACCAGCGAAACGGTCATCCAAAAAATCTTTGATGAACTGCCCGTGCCGTGAGCAAATTCAAGAAAACAATTATGAATTGTCTTTTCTTGTTCGCATGTATAGTGGGAATAATTCCATTTCATTTACAGGCTGAAGACTCGAGCAAATATGGTTCGCGGTGTGAATCTCTGCTCAAAATTATTCACAGCAAGCCGGTGAAATGGGACGAATTCGAAAGCGGGACAAAATCTCTCATCAAAGATTTTCCCTCTCATGCCAACGGTTATCAAGACATGATGATTCTCATCCAACATTACGAGCCATCAAATCCCAAAAAAGCTGCGGAACTGGCAAACGAATTGATTGCCGAATCTACTCCAGAAAGATACAGGCAATGGGCCAAAGGCTATCTGAACCGGATGGAGGATTCCGGCAAACCCGTTGCCATCCGTTTCACGGCTGTGGACGGTCGCGAAGTGGATTTTGCCAGGATGAAAGGCAAGGTTGTGCTGCTGGAATTTTGGTCAACAAGTTGTGGGCCTTGCATAGAAGAGCTTCCGAAAATCAAAGCCGCTTACAAAAAATTCCATGAACAAGATTTCGAGGTAATTGGCGTCAGTTACGACACCGACCAAAAACGTTTGCAACGGTTCATTAAGAATAAGGAAATTCCATGGCCTCAATATAACGATGGAAAACAGTTTGCAGACAACAAACTAGCTCAAGAATTTGGCGTTGATGGAATACCGCACTTAATTCTGATTGATAAGAAGGGAATCCTGCGTTTCGACAATGTTCAAGTTGACGGGGATTTTGAGAAAAAGATTTCGGAACTTTTGTTGGAATAATTTTATTCATCAGATGATTCCCCGCGAGATTCTCAAAAAAATCCGGCAGATTGAGTTGCGCACCAACCGCATCGTGACCGAAACGCTCGCGGGTCAATATCATTCCGTCTTCAAGGGCCAGGGCATGAACTTCGACGAGGTGCGCGAATACCAGCCCGGCGACGACGTGCGCGCGATTGACTGGAACGTCACCGCGCGGATGAATCATCCGTTCATCAAGAAGTTCGTCGAGGAACGCGAACTCACGCTGATGCTCGTCGTGGACGTGAGCGGCTCGGGCCTGTTCGGCTCGCGCGACCAGTCCAAGCGCGAACTCGCCGCCGAGATCGCCTCGGTGCTTGCATTCTCGGCGATTCGGAATAATGACAAGGTTGGGCTGATTCTTTTCAGCGACGAGGTGGAGAAGTTCATCCCGCCGCGCAAAGGCCGCAGCCACGTCCTGCGCGTCATCCGCGAAGTACTGTTCTTCGAACCAAAGCGGCGCGGGACGAACCTGGTGAACGCGCTGGAATTCATGGCGCGAGTCACCGCGCACCGGGCCATCACGGTGGTGGTTTCGGATTTCATTTCAACCGACGCGGCCGGCATACTGCCAAAACTCACGCAAACCCGATTGCGCATGTTGAATCGCAAGCACGATGTGGTCGCGGTGCAAATCACCGACCAGCATGAATTGGAGTTGCCGGCGCTTGGCCGCCTGACATTGGAAGACGCCGAGACCGGGGAAATTCTGGAGGTAAACACCGGCAGCGCCAGCAGCCGCGCCGCCTTTGCGTTGCGCCAGCAAAAACAGCTCGCGGAACTGGCGCGGCAATTCCGTTCGTCGGGCATTGATTCAATTCAATTGCGCACGAACGATGCTTATGGCGCGACGCTAGGCCGGTTTTTTGAGACGCGGGAAAAACGGAGGCTGCGCGGATGAACACCATTTTGCCTCACGCAAAGACGCCAAGGAAAAACTCTTTGCGCCTTGGCGTCTTGGCGTGAGCGACCGGCATGATTACAAATTCAACAGCTCAGGCCGTAAACGACATCCGCGACATCAAACCGCCGGTGGCGATTTCGAGCGGCTGGGAATGGTTTTGGTGGGGGCTGACAGCCATGGTCATCATTGCGGCCATCATCTGGTGGTGGCGGTGGTGGCAGAAAAAGAAACTGGAGGTTCCGATGATCCCGCCGGTGCCGGCGCACATCCGCGCGAAGCAAAAACTGGAGGAGGCGCTGGCGCTCATTGCGCAGCCCAAGCCGTTTGTCATCGCGGTGTCGGACACGGCGCGGACCTATCTGGAGGAACGGTTCACTTTCCGCGCGCCGGAGCGGACCACGGAGGAATTTCTGCGCGAGCTGGGTGGCACGGATCTGCTGCTGCCGGAACAGAAGGACAGTCTCGGCAATTTCCTGGCCAGCTGCGACCTGGTGAAATTTGCGAAATACGAGCCGCGCGAACCGGAACTGCGTGAGTTGCACGCTGCGGCCGTGAAATTGGTGGAAGAAACGGAGCCGAAAGCGGTCCAAAATCCCGAGTCCAAAGTCCAAGGCCGGTTGGTGTCATGACCTTTGCGCATCCATATCTGTTGTTGCTGCTCTTGTTGCTGCCGTTGATGGCCTGGCTGAAGGGCCGGCGTGGCCAGCCGCCGGCGTTTCTGTATTCGTCCGTGCGCCTGGTGGAAGGCATGAGCCAGGCCCGCCGTTCGCGTGCCGGCGCATTTTTGGCGGCGCTGCGCTGGCTGGTGTTGGTATTGCTGACGGTCGCTTTGGCGCAGCCGCGCTTGATGAAAAGCTCCACCACGGTCAAGGCCAGCGGCGTGGACATCGTTGTGGCGCTCGACATGTCGGGCAGCATGATTTCGGAGGATTTCGTCGTGCACGGCGAGCGGGTGAACCGGTTCAACATGGCTCGTGCGGTGTTGAAGCAGTTCATCGACAGGCGGCCGAATGACCGCATCGGGCTCGTGGTGTTCGCGGTGCAGGCGTTCATCGCCACGCCCCTGACGCTGGACCACGAGTTTTTGCACGAAAACCTGGACCGGCTGGAAATCGGCACGATCAACGCCGACCAGACCGCCATCGGCGATGCGTTGAGCACGGCCCTGAACCGGCTGCGGGAATTGAAGTCCAAGAGCAAGATTGTGATTTTGATGACCGATGGGCAGAACAATTCAGGCAAGGTGGACCCGCTCACGGCGGCGGAGGCGGCCCAGGCGCTGGGCGTGAAGGTTTATACCATCGGCATCGGGATGCGCGGGATGGCACCCATGCCGGTGATGATGAACGGACAGAAGGTTGGCTACCGGCAGATGCCGGTGGACGTGGACGAGGACACGCTCCAAAAAATCGCGGACCGGACCGGGGGTAAATATTATCGCGCCGACAACGCGGAACGGTTCCAGCAGATTTACGCGGAAATTGACAAGCTGGAAAAGACCGAGGCGGTGGTCAACAAATTCACGCAGTTTCAGGAACTGTTCCCGTGGCTGGTGACGTGCGGGCTGGCGATGCTGCTCGTCGAATTGGCGATGGGACAAACTGTTTTCAGGAGGCTGCCATGAGGTTTGAGCATCCACAAATTCTTTGGTTGCTGCTGGTGATTCCGCCGGTGCTCGCGTTGTTTTTTTGGTGGTCGATGCGTCGGCGGCAAACATTGCTTGCCCAATTCATTCAAGCGCGGTTGCTGTCGGTGCTGACGGTCGGCGTTTCGCCGGCGCGGCAAAAGGTCCGGTTTGCCCTGATGATTTTGGCGGTGGTGTTTCTGATCCTCGCGCTGGCCCGGCCGCAGCGCGGATTCGACCTGGAGGAAGTCGAGCAGCGCGGGCTGGACATCGTTGTAGCTGTGGACACGTCGAAATCCATGCTGGCCACGGACATCGCGCCCAACCGGCTGGAACGCGCGAAACTGGCTGCTCTGGAATTGATGCAGCGCGCCGGCACCGACCGCATGGGTTTGGTGGCGTTCGCCGGTGATGCGTTTTTGGAATGTCCGTTGACGATCGACAATACGGCGTTCCAACAGGGCGTGCAGGCGCTGAACGACAATTCGATTCCGCAGGGCGGCACCGCGCTGGCGCAGGCCATCAACACCGCGCTGATGGCGTTCAAGGAAAAGGACCATTACAAGGTGCTGGTGTTGTTCACCGACGGCGAGGACAACGACAACGAGGCTGGCGCACTGGAGGCCGCCCAAGCCGCGGCGAAGGACGGATTGAAGATTTTCACGGTCGGCATCGGCACGGCGGCGGGCGATTTGATCCGCGTTATCGATGCGAACGGAAATTCGGATTATGTCCGCGACGAGCAGGGCAATGTCGTGAAATCGCATCTCAACGAGTCGCTGCTTCAGCAGATTGCCGGCGTGGCGGGCGGGTTTTATCTGCCGCTGCGCGGAGCCGGCGCGATTGACACGCTGTACGACCGCGGACTGGCGCCGCTGCCGAAATCGGAGGGCAAGGAACGGCTGATCCGGCGTTACCACGAACAGTTTCAATGGCCGCTGGCGGCAGCCATCCTGTTGCTGCTGGCGGAAATGTTCCTGCCGGAACGGAAACGGGAAAAGAAGACCACGGATGCGATTTCACGAACCTGCGCGTTAAAGACTGCCGGGCTGGCGATGGCGCTTTGCGTTTTGCCAAGTTTGATTTTCGCTTCGCCGGCCGGCAAAGCCTTGAGGGAATACAACGCGGGCAATTATACGAACGCATTGCGGGAGTTTGACCGGCTGGCCCAAACCCAGACGAATGATTTGCGGCTGGTGTTCAACGCGGGTGCGGCGGCCTATCGTGCGACCAATTTTGACGTGGCATTGAAGGATTTCCAATGGGTGACGTTGTCGCCGGACATCCAGTTGCAACAAAAGGCGTTTTATAATCTGGCCAACACCCAATACCGGATGGGTGAGCTGCAATTCGAGCCCGATTCCGACAGCTTGAGCGCGATGGAGGAAACATGGGCGGCGGCCGTGAAAAGCTTTGACCACGCGTTCCAGCTAAACACCAACGACGTGGATGCGGCTTACAACCTGGCCTTTGTGAAGCGGCAGATCGAACTGATCGGCCAACTGCGGGAAGCGATGCGGCGGGCCAAGCAGGCGGCGGATGAGGCAGTTCGTCGCAGCGAGTTTCACCGGGCGCTGCAAATCATGGAGAGCCTGAACAATCCGATCGCCTCCAAAAAGTTTCAGGATTACATCAAAAAATTAAAGGACATTGATGCGATTGTTACTCCCAATCAGCGTTAGCCTGCTGCTGGCCCTGCCGGCCGCCCGCGCGCAGATGGCACCCGCCGATGATTTTTTCAATGGTGGCGCCCAACTCTATATTTCGAACAACATTCCCGCGGCGCTGGAGAAAACGGAGGATGGATTAAAGTTTTATCCGAATGACGCAAAATTGAAAAAGCTGGAAGAATTGTTAAAGCAACAGCAACAAAGCCAGTCGCAACCGAACCAGCAAAATCAGCAACAGCAGAACCAACAACAGAACCAATCCCGATCGCAGCCGCAAAAGTCGAGTGGACAACAGAATCAGCAGCAACAGAATCAATCATCCAAACCACCGTCACAACCGGAGCAGCAGAAACAACCTGCCCAAAATCAACCGGACCAGCAGAAGCAGCCGGACCAGCAATCGCAAAAACCGGCCAAGAGCCAGGATCAGGAGAAATCGGACGAATCAGCCCAGGGGGCGGCTCCCCAAACCATGTCCCCGGAAGAAGCGCAACGATTATTGGACACCCAAAAAGGCGACGAACAATTCCTGCAAATGAAGCCACAAAATCCATCCAAACCCCCCATAAAAGACTGGTGATTAGAATTGTTAATGATTATAAGTAATTGACTTGCAATGTGTTGAAAGAATGTGACGGGCGGCGATTTCTTCTTGAGTTTTATCAAAAAGGGGCTAATATGAAGCCGCGTCGGTCTTCTGGTGTGAGCGCTATCCCGAAGTTCAATGGGTGGGTGGACGTTTATGTACAGGGTCGGCGAAGCCCTTTTGGCGGAGGGATTGGTGAGATTTTCTGAACCGATGTGGGCTGTGGCAGGTCTTATTATTATTTATGTTGAAGCGAAAAAGAACGGATCGGGGTAACAATGTGACGCGCAATCACCGAAGCAGCAACCGGCGGAGTGTCGGCGACAAGCCGGTGCCCATGCGCCGGGGTTTTGTCATTTCCAGCGCTCGAAAAGACACGATAAAACCGCAGAAAACCAAACTCCAGCCGCCGGGGACAAGTATTTCCAAGGAAAAACCGCAGAACGGACACGCGAGCCCCGTGACTTCGGGCCCCGTTCAATCCACCGTGGATTTGACCGAGACGGTACGCACCCTTCTGCATCTGGCCCAGGAACACGGCTACATCACCTACGATGACGTCAACGATGTTTTGCCGGACAATCTCAGCCCCGAAGACCTGGACGCTCTGCTGACCAAGTTGCGGAGTCTGGACGTCGAAATCGTCATGGACCAGGCCGAGGCGGAACGGGCGGCCAAGCCGGCGGAACCGGCCCAGCCGGCGGAGGAAGACGAGGATTCGCGGCTGGAAATTCTGGACGATCCGGTCCGGATGTACATGAACCAGATGGGCAAGGTGCCCTTGCTCACGCGGGAGCAGGAGGTTGAAATTTGCAAGCGCATCGAAGAGGCCGAGCTGGAGATGAAGCGCATCGTGTACAGCCTTGGTTTCACCGCGAAGGAACACATCGCCATCGCTGAAAAACTGTTGTCCGAGCCGCCGAAGGAGCGCTTCGACCGCGTGATCGTGGACAAGAAGATCGCCAATCGCGAGGGTCACCTGCGCGACCTGCGCAAGCTCATCAAAAAAATCCGCGCCTTCGATCAGAAGGTGGATGCGAAGTATTTCATGTGGCAGAAGGCCGTGCAAAAGGGCCGCAAGGAAAAATTGCAGCGCGAGCTGAAAAAACTCGGCTTCAAGCTGCAGGAACTCTTTACGAAGTTCTTTTACAAGCAAAAGGTGGTCGAGGAAATGATCGTCGTGGCCGGCAACGTCCACGAAAAATTCCAGGCCAGCCTGCGCCATATCCAGGAACTGGAAGCGCTGCGCACCACCGCCGAACGGCGCGCCACGATTGAGGCTGAACACGCCAAAATCCAGACGCTGGAGCAGTTCGTGCGGATGCCGCAGGACGTCTTTTTCAAGACATTCAACGAATTGCGCGCCGCCGCCGAGCGCGGCTTGAAGGCCAAGACACACATGGCCGAGGCCAATCTGCGCCTCGTCGTATCGGTTGCCAAAAAATACACGAACCGCGGCCAGTCATTCCTCGACCTGATCCAGGAGGGCAATATCGGCCTGATGAAGGGCGTCGAGAAGTTCGAGTACCGCCGCGGCTACAAGTTTTCGACCTACGCCATCTGGTGGATCCGGCAGGCCATCACCCGTTCCATTGCCGACCAGGCGCGCACCATCCGCATTCCGGTGCACATGATCGAAATCATGAACAAGCTCTGGCGCGCGCAAAAGCAGCTCACCCAGGAGCTCGGCCGCGAGCCCACCCCGGAGGAACTGGCCGACGAAATGCACATGCCGGTGTCGCGCATTCATGCGCTGCTCAAGATGGCGCAGCAGCCGGTTTCGCTTCATGCACCCGTGGGTGACGACGGCGACGTCAGCGTCGGCGATTTCATCGAGGACAAGACGGCCGAAAATCCATCGGAAGTGACGAGTTACAGCCTGCTCCGCGAAAAGTTAAGCGACGTGCTGACGACGCTGACCGAGCGCGAACGGAAGATTCTCGAGATGCGCTTTGGCCTGCTCGACGGTTACGAACGCACGCTCGAGGAAATCGGCAAGATGTATAATGTCACGCGCGAACGCATCCGCCAAATCGAGGCCAAGGCGCTGCGCAAACTGCGCCACCCGACGCGGGTCCGCCATTTGCAAGGCTTCCTCGAAACGGCCGAGCCGGCGTAAGCGGGGACGGAAAAATCAATTGACCCGGGGTTGATCTCGCCAGGGCGCGAATCGCCCCGGGTTAAATTTTTAAGAATCTCATTTTGCTTTGTGGCCGGCGGTTTGGTGTTTCGCGTTTACACGATTCAAACTGCTGAAGATGGAACTCTAAACGCCCCGGGTGGCTCTCCCCCAAAAAAATCCTCACACCTGAATCGGCAGAATGAGCATCGGCCAGCCGTGCTGATAGAGCCGACGTTGCAGTCCGAACACGGTATGGTTATGCAGCCAGCGGGTCAGCAGGTTTTCGTCTTTGAACACCAGCTGGCCGGCAAAAAACTGCGCCTGCGGAAAGCGCTGCGCCACGGTCTCGCACAGCTTGGCCGCCTCGTCCACCACGTCCGTGCCCAGCGCGAAATGCGCCTCGGCGCAAAATCCCTGCTGGCGCATGTAGGCGACGTAGCGCTCCACTTCGCGTTGGGAATGTTCGCGGAGATTTTCCATTTCCGCCGCGCCCTTGAAGCTGCCGGCGTCCACTACGCCCACCTGGATGAAGATGAAGTTTTGATAGACCTTGGGAAACATCCGGATCACCGCCAGCAGGGTGTGCAGGCCGAGGCCATTGAAGCCGTTGACCAGAAACACGGCTGTTCGGCCGCTGGGATTGCAGGGTGCAGCGGGAACATCGGTGTTGGTGATTTTGGCCTCGTCAATGCCGGCGGCGGCGACGAGTTCGTTGAGTCGCTGCAATTGAATCTGGGTTTGCTTGTAATGCCGTTTTACCCAGAACGCCGCGGCCACCAGCAGTCCCGTGACGAACAACGTCGCCCAGCCGCCCTCGGAAAATTTCACCACACACAGCGAAATCAGAATGCCGCTGGTCAACAGCAGGCCGAAGCCGTTCACACACAGCTTTCGTTTCCAGGTGGGCGTGATGGCGCGTTCCTGCCACCAGTGCCGCACCATGCCGAGCTGCGACAGGCTGAAAGTGATGAAAACGTTGATGCTGTAAAGCACGACCAGCACGCCCACGGCCGCATGAGTGACGATCACCACGGCCAGCGCCGCCGCGCCCATCAGTAGGATGCCGTTCTCAGTGACAAGGCGGTCGCTGAGCGTGGCAAAGCGCGTGGGCATCCAGCGGTCCACCGCCATGTTCGCCAGGATCCGCGGACCGCCGAGGAATCCGGTCTGCGCGGCAATGAAGAGCAATGCCGCCGAGGACGCGAGCGCGGCAATGATGAAAAGCTTTGCCGGCGTGGCCGGCCAGACCGCAGTCATTTGCTCGAACAAAACGGCGTTCAGGGTCTTTCCCGGAACCGGTGCCACATGATACAGCAGGTACACCAGCAGCAATCCACCCACGACAAACGAGAGCGACGCGCTCATGTAAACCATGGTGCGTTTGCCGGTCTGCACGCGCGGTTCTCGCAGGGCGCCCAGTCCGTTGCTCACCGCCTCGATGCCGGTGTAAGTGCCCGCCCCGAGGCTGTAAGCCCGCAAAATCACCACCAGGATTCCCCACCAGCCAATTTGCGATGAGGTTGTCTGTACGTCGGATATGACCCCATTGGCAATGCCCGACAACTCGCCCGCGTGGCAGGCGATCCCGTAAACGATCGCGAATGTGTAGGTGAAAACGAACAGGAAGAATACCGGAACCCACAGGATCACCGATTCCTTCACCCCGCGCAGGTTCAGCAGCGTCAGGAAAATGATGCCGCCGGCGGCGAATGAGGTTTTATAGACATACCAGTGCTCCGGCAACATGCTAAGCAGTGCATCGGTGCCGCTGGCCACGCTGATGGCGATGGTCAGCACATAATCGCCAATCAAGGCGCAGCCGGACACCACTCCTGCCGTTGGTGACAGTAATTTACTGGCGACGAGATAACCACCCCCGCCCGTGGGAAAGGCCTCGATGATTTGCGAATAACTCGTGCAGATGACGACAATGGTCAGTACCGTCGCGGCGGCGACGAACAGGCTCAAAAAGGTGTGGGCCTTCAACTCCAGAAAGGCCGCCTCCGGACCGTAGCATGACGAAGACAATCCATCTGCACCCAGTCCAACCCATGCGAACAGTGCAATCAACGAGGTTTGGTGGAACAGGCTTTTATCGGAAAGGTTCAGCGCGCGGCCAATCACCACGTTTTTCGCCATGACAAACCATTCGCGCAAATTCATAAACGTCTCTAAAATCCCACCGACACCCGACCGGATTTTGCTGGAGGTGGCGTCACAAGGATTCTATTTACGCATAAACCATAGAGATTTACAGCTAAAAACCGCACCGCCATTTTTTTTGGCGGGCGGCAGGGTGCCGGCGTTCCCATGAAGGATCAGTCTTTTTCAATCAACCGATAGCCCACACCGGGTTCGGTGATGAAATGTTTGGATTGCGCGGGATTGGTTTCCAGTTTCTCGCGCAAGTGGGCAATGTGGACCCGCAGGTAATGCGTTTGTTCAACTGCCTTCGGCCCCCAGACTGCCGTCAGGAGCTGGCGGTGTGTCAAAACTTTGCCGGCGTGCATCACGAACTGTCGCAGCAGGGAATACTCGATCGGCGTGAGCCTGACTTCCTGCCCGTGCTGGCGAACAACGCGCGCGGACAAATCCACCTCCAACTCGCCGTTGCGGAAAATGGCCTCCGCCCCCTGCGGTTGGGTGTGCCGCAGCACGGCGCGGAGACGCGCGAGCAGTTCGGCGCTGTTGAACGGCTTGGTCACGTAATCGTCCGCGCCCGCGTCCAACGCGGCCACCTTGTCGTCCTCGTGGTCGCGCACGCTCAGAACGATGACCGGCACGCGGCTCCATTCGCGCAGGCGTTTCAGCACCTCCAGGCCTTCGAGATCCGGCAGGCCGAGGTCGAGCAACACCACGTCGGGCCGCCGCTGGGCGGCCTGGGCGATGCCGTCCGATCCGGTCGTGGCATCGACGACGCGATAGCCGTTTGCTTCGAGCGTAATGCGCAGGAGACGTTGGATTTGCGGCTCGTCGTCAATGACGAGGGCAACGGGCGCGGTTTTGGCGGGTTCGTGGTTCATCAGCCCGGCTCGACGGTTGGCGGTTTTTCAGGTTGCGGAAAATTCAGGGTGAACAGCGCGCCGCCGCCGGGCCGGTTCGCGGCGGTGACGGTTCCGGCCTGCGCCTCCACGAAACCCTTGACGATGGTGAGTCCGAGTCCGCTGCCGCCGGTGGGCGCGGTGGGTGCGCGAAAAAATTTGTCAAAGATGCGGGGCAGCCATTCGGGTGGGATGCCCGGTCCACGGTCCGCGACGCTCAACACCAGTTGGCCATCTGCCGCCCGCGCCTGCACTTCAATCGGTGTACCAGCGGGAGTGTGGCTGGCGGCATTTAGCAGCAGGTTGGCGAGGGCATGGTGCGCGAGGGAAAAATCAAGCCGGACCAGCGGCGGCGTGGCGGGCAGGTCCAGTTTTACGGGATGCGCCGCCATTTCGGCCTGCAATTCCCGCAGCGTTGTCTGCACCAGATCGCGGGCGTCGTGCCAGTCGAGGCGCGGTCGGACCTGGCCGGATTCGAGCCGTGCCACATCGAGCAGGTTGCCCACGACGCGATTGAGCCGGGCGTTGGCCTCCTGAATCTCGCCGATCAACGCGCGTTGCGGTTCCGGCATGGCGGCCCCGGCGTCGGCCAGCGCGCTGGCGGCGCTGGTGCTGGCGGCCAGCGGCGTGCGCAATTCGTGCGAGATGGAGTTCAAAAGCGTCCGGCTGAACTTTTCCGATTCGGCCAGCAGGCGCGTCTGCTCGGCGGCGTTGCGAAGTTCCACGCGGTCGAGCACCAGCGCGGCTTGGCGCGCGAAGGTCTCGAGCAAATCCCGTTGCGCGAGCGTCAGACGTTTGTCCGAAAAATCCACCGCCAGGATGCCCAACACCTTCCGTTCGGTGGCCAACGGCAGATGCAGCGCCTCCGCGCCGGGCAGATTGTCGGTGAAGCGCCCGGCGGCCTTCCGCTGACGGAACGCCCAGTCGGCGACGCTCAATTCCTTTTCCGACAGCGCCAGGGAACTGTCGGGATGGGCGAACAGCCGGTTGTTTTCCGGCAGGACGACGGCAACGGGAGTGTGAAAGACGCGGTTGATCTGCGAGACCAACTGCCAGACCACCTCGTCGCGCGAGCCGGCCTCGGCCAGGTCGCGTGACAACTCGTACAGGACGGTGGCGCGTTCCTCGCGGCGTCGCTCGGCCTCCTCCTGCAACCGGATGCGCGCCACCAACTGGCCGAGCACAATCGCCAGGACGAAATAAAGGCCGAATAAAATGCCGTCTTCGGGGTTGGTGATGATGAATGTGTAGCGGGGTGGCAGGAAAAAATAATTCCAGGCCAGCGCGCTCAATGCCCCCGCCAGCAGCACCGGACCACGGCCCACCCTTAACGCCAGCAGCACTACCACGAGCAGGAAAACAAATCCCGGTACCCGCGGACGCGGGCCAATGAATTGCATGAGTGCCAGATTGAGGACGCCCGTGACGGCCACCGCACCGGCGGCAAACAGGTATTGCTGGAAATTCGACGCGAGCGTCCGATGCCAGACCTGCAAGTCAGGCGCGTTGCTGCTCTTTTCGGAACGGACGACGTGCAGGTCAATGTCCCCGCTTTCCCGCGCCAGCCGCCGCAACAGGCGGTCGCCGCGCAGCCATTCCAGCCAGCCGGTGCCGGCCGGTTTGCCGACGACGATCTGCGTGGCATTCTGCGTGCGGGCCACGCGCAACAACCCGCGCACCAGGTCATCGTCCGTGGTGGCGACCACCTCCGCGCCGAGTTCGCGGGCGGTGGCCAGGTTCTTTTCCAGCTGCGCCTGGGCGGCTTCCGTCAGCGGACGCGGATTTTCGACATGGACGGCCAGCCACCGGCAGCGCAGTCCGTCGGCCATGCGACGGGTCCAGCGGATGAGCGGTTCGGAAAACGGCCCGGGCCCCACCGCCACGAGCAGGCAATGACCCGTCTTCCACGCGCCGGCGTCGGTTTGGGTCCGCCGAAACTCCCGGGTGTCCACTCCCACATGGTCTGCCACGAGCCGCAAGGCCAGTTCGCGTAACGCGGTGAGATTGGCCTCGCGGAAAAAATTTTGTGCGGCGGCGGCGGCGCGGTCGGGTACATATACCTTGCCTTCGTGCAACCGCTGGAGGAGTTCGGCGGGCGGAAGGTCCACGAGTTCGAAGACGGCGCCGTCGAGCACGCTGTCGGGAACCGTCTCGCGGATTTCCGCGCCGGTAACCTGGCGGACAGTGTCGGCGCGGCTTTCAACGTGCTGGACATTGAGCGTGGTGATGACATCCATGCCGGCGTCGAGCAATTCCGCCACATCCTGCCAGCGTTTCGGGTGGCGTGAACCGGGGACATTCGTGTGTGCGAGTTCGTCCACCAGGACCAGCTGCGGATGCCGTGACAGGGTGGCATCGAGGTCAAATTCGGTGAGCGAGATGCCGCGATATTCGATCTGGCGCCGGGGGATTTCCGGCAGGCCCCGGGCGAGCGCGTCGGTTTCCTTGCGGCCGTGGGTTTCCACGTAACCAATGGCCACGTCGTGCCCGGCGGCTAGTTCGCGGTGCGCGGCTTCGAGCATGGCGTAGGTTTTGCCGACGCCTGGCGACATGCCGAGGAAAACCTTCAGCCGGCCGCGTTTTCTCGCGGTTTCATCGCGTTGAAGCGAACTCAACAGCGCATCGGGATTGGGGCGGTCGCCGCCGTTCATGAATTCATCTTAACGAATCCCGCGCCGGATTCAGCATCAAAACATCCAGGCGTGGCTGCGCGAATATCGCCGGCTTTTCGGCAATGTGAACCCCATCCGTTCCTGGTTTACACTTTTGCGAACCCGCTTATTTGAACGTCCACGGGGAGGTGTCCATGCCGAGTTCCTGGAGCAGGAAGGCATAGATATCCGCCTGTTCCGCCACGCGGTCTTTCAGCGAGGAGCCCATGCCATGTCCGGCGGTGGCCGTCATGCGTAGCAGGATCGGCAGGCTTGAACTGGTCGCTGCCTGGAGGCGAGCCGTCATCTTGCGCGAATGGGCCGGGTTCACCCTTCCGTCATTTTCGCCGCAGGGAAACAACACGGCGGGATAAGCCGTGCCGTCTTTCACATGATGATACGGCGAATACGCGTAGAGCGCCTTGAACTGGTCCGGATCCTTCACCGAGCCGAACTCGGTGGTGTTGAACGCGCCATTTGGATCCAGTTCCACGCGCAACATGTCGTAAATGCCAACACGGGAAACGACGGCATGGGCCAGGTCCGGCCGCTGCGTGAGGAACGCGCCCATCAGCAGGCCGCCGTTGCTGCTGCCCATCACCGCCAGTTTGGCCGGGTTGGTATATTTGCGCTGGATGAGATGTTCGGCGCAGGCGATGAGATCATCAAAGACATGCTGCTTGTGCGTGAGGTTGCCGGCCAGATGCCATTCTTCGCCAAACTCGCCGCCACCGCGCAGGTTGGCCACCGCATAAACGCCGCCGGCGTCGAACCAGATGCGCCGCATGGAATTGAACGCGGGCGTCAGGCAGATCCCGTAGCCGCCATAACCCGTGAGCAAGGTCGGGTTCTGGCCGTCCAGTTTGGCGCCCTTCTTCCGCATGATGCTGATAGGGACTTTCGTCCCATCCTTGGAGGTGGCGAATTCGCGGACCACTTCGATGTCATCAAAGTCCGCCGGCGAGGTCGTATGCAACGCCGTCGGACGCGGCTTCGCCAGTCCCGGCTCCCATTCATACCATCCGGGCGGAACGAGAAAGCTGGTGTTAGAAAATAACAGTTCGTCGCCGTGCCAGCAGAGCAGTCCGCCCACCGATGATACCGGCAGCACCGGCACCTCGATAGGGGAGCGGCGGTCCTTTGGGTAAAACCGGAGACGCGACGGCCCACCGTCCATCACCGCCACATAAACTCCGTTGGCGGACGGCGCATAATCGCCCACCACGCCCGGTCCTTCCGGCACAATCACACCGGCCTTCGCCAGATCCGGGTCGGTCAGCGGCAGGCGCAGAATTTTTCCACGCGGCGCGTACTTTTTGGAGAGCAGATACAACGCCGTGTCCTTGCCAAACTTGATCACCTTGATGCCGTCCTCGAACCGGGTGAGCTGGCGCCACGACCCGGAGGCGTTTCGCAGATAATGGGCGTAGTCGCCCCCGTCCCCGTTGGCGACCGTCGCCAGGATCCATTGCCCGTCCTCGCTTGCGGTGAGTTCGATTTCCGCGATGCGCGGAAAATCGCGGCCCAGCTCATACGTATCCGCGCTGGCTGGCGTGCCGAGTTTGTGAAACCAGATTTGCTGGTAAAAATGGAGGTCTTCCTCCGGCCGTTCGCCGGTGTGGGGATAACGGGTGTAAAAAATTCCCGAACCATCGGCATTCCACGCCGCGCTGCCGCCGCCCGTCGGATATTGGACGCCCGGAATGATGTCGGGCAGCGCGCGGCCCGAGTCCGTCTCAAAGAAATGCAGCACGCCGTTTTCACTGCCGTTCTCGGAAAGACAGATGGCCACGAACCGTCCGTCCATGGACTCTGCCAGCCAGTCCATCGCCGTCGTGCCGTTGGTGTTCCAGGCATTGGGGTCGAACACCACCTTGCGCAGGGCGGGCGGATAAACCGATTTCAGCCGCACCAGCACCGGTTGCTGGGCCGGGGGTTTGAAGCGCGTGGCCAGAAGGGTGCCACCGCGATAATCGACCAGGCCGTAGTTGGCTGATTCGTCCGCAATCAATTCCAACAACTCCTGAGCCAGCCCGTCATGGAAGGCCAGCTGGTCGAACCAGGCGCGGGTGTTTTCATTTTGCTGGCGGGTCCAGTCGCGCACGGCGGGGTTGGTGCCGTCCTCCAGCCATTGGTAATCGTCCACCACGGTCACGCCATGGTAGCTGTTGGTGACCGGCGCACGCGGGGTGGGAATGGCCGGCAATTGTGCAAAGCCGGTGGAAACCGTTGCCAGACCCACGGCCAACAGCACCGGTGGAACGGCACGGATACGATTGAAAAGTTGCATGCGGCCAGACAGTAAACCCGGCTGGTTTGCGGGCAAGTTTTTTTCTGGAAATTTTCCTGAGGCTGGAAATTGCGCGGAACAATTCAAACCACGACAATGACGGGGTCGCCCGGCGCTTACGGTCGTTGATACCGTTGCCGCGCTTCGGCGGAAAGATCGTCAAAATAAACTTTGGTCATGGCCACTCCGCCCCGCGCGGGCGTGTAGCTGATGATCATGCCGTCCGATTCCACTTTTTCCACATGGACATTTTCATAGATTGCCCCGGTGGCGGTTGCAAGTTCGTTGGCCGGATTCACCTTCACCGGCGGCTTGGCCGGGGCGGGCTTGGCCGGTGCGGCAACCACTTGAACTTTGGCGGACGGAGCCATAACGGCGGGAACAACCGGAGCGGAAACTTGAGCCGCAGGAACATTTGCCGGAGTTGTTATCGCTGGAGTTTCAGCCGCCGGAACGGCGGGGGCCGGCACTGTAGCAACGGGTGCAACTACCGGTGAAGCGGTCGGAGCGGGCGCTTCTGCTGTGGGCATGGCGGCGGCCGGAGCCTCAACAACCGGAGCGGTGGCAGCCGGAGCAACCGCAGGGGGGACTTCAGCCGTCGGGATGGGCGGGGCCATTGTTTCTGTTGCTGGAGTTGTCGCCGGCGCGGCTTCTGCGGTCGCTGAATTGGTGGTGACCGTGTTGGTCGTAGCTTCGATGGCTTGTGCTGCCGCGATCACGGAAGGGGTGGCCGGCGCGGAAGTTTCAGCCGCCGGAGCAGCATTGGTTGGCATTTCCATCGTTGGAGTCGCAGCCGGTTCGGCAGTGACCAGTGCTTCCGCCGTGGGAGTCGTTTCTGTTGTCGCCGCCGTCACTGGCGTTGTTTCCGTAGTTGCAACATTTGTAGAAACCGTCTCGGTGGCATTGGTGGCATTGGTTTCGCTGGATGGTGCCATCGCGGTCGCGGAGGTTGCGGCCGGCGCGGTGGATTCGACCGTCGGAGCAACCACCGGAGTTTCGGCGACCGGGGCGTTGGCAGCGACAGTGGTGGCTGACTGCGCTTCCGCTGCTGGAGTGGCAACTGCCGGCGGGGCGTCAGTAGAAACCACGGGTGCAGATGCGGCCGCGACCGAAGCTTCTGCGACCGGAGCGGTAGTCGTCGTGGCTTCAGCAACCGGGGCGGGGGTAGCGGGAACAGCTTCGACCGTGACCGGCGCAACCACGGCTGCGGGAGCTTCAACTTCGGGAGTTTCAGGAACCGGAGCAGTGGCAGCCGGAGCGACATTGGTCGGGGTGGCAACTGCCGTGGCATCGGCTGGACTGGCCGGGCCAGTTGCCATGGTCACTGGAGTTGTCACTGCAGCAGCTTCAGCAATCACAGAATTTGTAGAAATCGTCTCGGTCGTGTTGGTGACCATTTCGCTGGGTTTTTCCACGGCAGCCACGGTAGGCGCGGCCGGTGCGGGAACTTCAACCGCGGGAACAGCATCGGTCGGAACTTCGGCAACCGGCGTGGTGGCTGCGATGGTGGCTGCCGGAGTTTCAGCCGTCGGTGTGGTCGTTGCCGGAGGGGCGTTAGTGGAAACTGTCGGCGAAGATGCGATCGGGACCGATACTTCTGTGGCCGGAGCAGTGACCGCCGGAACGGCCTCGGCGGCGACCGCAGCGAGATTTGTCGGAGCGGCAACAGCGACATCGGCCGGGGCGACCGGAACCGTTGCTTCGGGCACTGGAGCCGTCACCCGGACGCCTTCCACGGTCATTAAATTTGTGGGGATCGGATCTGTTGTGTTGGTTGTGGAATCGGCGGATTGTGCCACTACGGTTTCGGACGCCACCGTCGGCACAAGAGTTTTAATCGCCGTAGCAACGTTGGTCGGAGCTTCCGTGACCGGCGCGACAGTTGCGGCGGTGGTTGGTGTTTGGGTTGCCGGAGTTTCGGCCGTCGGAGCGGCTTCCGCGGTCACGGCATTGGTAGTGACCGTGCCGGTGACGTTGGTGGTTGCTTCGCCGGTTTGCACCACCACTGCCTCGGCGGTGATATTGGTTGCGGAAGGGGATTGGAGTTGTGGATTCGCCGGATTGTTCAGATGTTGTTCCAAGTCCGCGCGGGCGGCAGCCTGGGTCGGGGTGTCATCCGCCCGGCCAGAAAGCAGACTCGCACCGAACGCGGCGCACAAACTCAAAAAAATTCTGATTTTCATGAAATTATCCATCTTCATCGCCCTTTTGGGAGCAGGCTCAAGGCCAACTAACCGAGTCTCTGGCCGCATCGCAGATTTTGACCGGTCAAAAGCGACTGCGCAGGATGCGCATGGCCCGGGCGGAATTTGATTTTTTCAGATCAACCTCGTTATTTAAATCCTGTTTTTGCCGAATGTCCAAATAACATACACAGTTCCTCTGATCATGAACAATTGTCAGTTGACTCTGTTGCCGGGATGCGGACATTTAAACAATGAAAATCTTTCGCTCAAGCAGCAATGCCGGGAACACGGGAATGATTCCGGTTCTGATCGCGCTGGTCCTGTCCACGCTGGCTGCGCTGGCCGAGGCCACGGACGGAACCGTTGTTGCCGCGCTCCCCATCGGGGACAAAATCTATACCAACGCCACTTTTACCCGCGTGACGCCCGCCTACGCGGTGGTGAATTCCCAGCAAGGAGTTATCCAGATTCCCCTGAGCAACCTGCCAGCGGCCTATCAAACCCAGTTTGGCTACACACCCGAAAAGGCGGCTCACTTTCTGGACGAGGAGAAACAAATCCAGCAAAAGCAACGGGCGGCCGTCCTTGCCCAGCAGGCCGCACTTCAAGCCCTCGCCGGAACCAACCGCCTGCTCCGGATAACCAGCGTGAGCGACGATCCTTCATTCCACAGCATTCCTCTTTGTTCCACGGACGGGATCAACGGTGGCATTCTGGTCGAGAATCTCCCTGATTCTGTGAAACAATTCCTGTCTGCCTATGGCCAGCTGCAGGTGGATGTTGCCGGTTGTGAACAACAGCTTAACAATCTCAAGCCACCACCAACCAATGCCGCCCCGCAACCATCGATGGGTAAATCCCTGCTGGTCGAAAACGGAGCGAATTTTGTGAACATCAGTGCCCCACCCACGGACAACACCGCCGCCATCCGTCAGAACCTCGAAGACCGGTTGAATGCCCTGAATGTCCAACTGGCGCAGGCAACCACCAATTATAATATCTACACCACCATCATTGCCTACCCCTCCGGCCAGTCGTACGGGGGAAAACCAATCTGGGTTTACACCGGCCGGCCGCCGGTCGTTCGATAGTGCGCGAATTCTTCAATTTCCAATTTCCGCCATGAGAACCAGAATCTATTTCACTATGATCTCGGCATTCAGTCTTTGCTTCGCGGGTTGCCATGGCACGCTCAAGGTGGATTGGAACAGCCGCATCGGAAATTACACCTACGACCAGGCCGTGACCGACCTCGGGCCGGCGGACAAGACGGCGACGTTGAGCGACGGCAGAACGGTGGCTGACTGGATCAAACACAGTACCGGCGGCCTGAGCTTTGGCGTGGGCACGGGTTTTTATGGCGGCGGGAGCGCCGTCGGCACCGGTGTGGGCACCAGCACTGGATATCCCGATCATGTGTTGCGGCTGACATTCGGCCCGGATGGAAAGCTGTTGGAATTTAAAAGGAAATAACCGGGATCCCCAAGTCAAAAGCGCCGACCCGGATTTCAAATTTTTTCTTAAGTTCCCCCAGTTTCATCCGATGGAAACGGTGTAAGGGCAAATGTAATCGGAAAAACAAGAAACCAGATCGTTCCATTTTTGAGCATTCTTGCATCAAGGGTTTTCCCCGCGATTCGACCGGGCTGTCGGACAACCGATGGCGTGGAAAAATAAATGGAAATTTTTTGAAAGATTTTGGATTTGCAAACGTATTGATGCAAAGGCAGCAGAAGTGATTCAGCGCAGCATGATTTCGCTGTCCGTTTAGGGTTGGCATAGAGGTTTTGCTAGCGGTGCGGCTCGGACAGCGCCCCTAGTTGGTCGCACCGCCCTTCTGAGCGCCTTGGTGAAGGCGTTATATACCTCGTCACCAACAGAGCCGGACGAAAGTCCGGCTCTTGTTTTTTGCATGATCCCTCGCCGGCTCCAGAATCGGATTGATCTGTCTTCGATTTTCCAGATCGCGTCACCCGTCAACTAATCCGGCCGTGTCAAAACTTCAGGCGGTAATAACCCGGACCATTGGTTGCGGGGAGCGTGACCGTGTTCGCCGGCGGGGTTGCTAGGATGTTGCTCCGGGCCAGGCCTGAGAAACCGGCCGCAAGATTGGTGGAGTATTCAATGGAGAAATATTCGCCGGTGGAGGTGTTCCAACTGAGATCCAGGTTTCCCGGTTGGATGCCCGGCCGCACATTCAAGGGCAACGCGACCCGGGCGCCCAGCCCGATCACCGGCACCGGCCGCCAATCGTCGTTCGTGGTCCCATCGCCGCACTGGCCCTGGTCGTTGGCGCCCCACATCCAGACTGAGCCATCGGACTTGACGGCAATATTGTGATAATCCCGGGCCGCCACCATCACCACATTGCTGAATGCGGCGCCGAACTTGTCAGTGGGAACCAGCGAAGGCACGGGATGGGCGGTGGTGGTGGTGCCGTCAGCCGTCCCGTTCCCCAGTTCCCCAACATCGTTCAGGCCCCATTTCCAGACCGTGCCGTTGGATTGCAGCGCCGCGGAATTATAATCGCCGCCGGAAACGGCGACGATGTTGGTCAGATTAAAGACCGGCACCGCGTTGGACCGGTTGGCCGTTGTTCCGTCCCCGAGTTCACCATTGAAATTCTTTCCCCACGCCCAGACCGTGCCGTCGGATTTCACTGCCAGGATATGTTTCCAGCCGGAGGAAATGGCGATCACATTTGACAGCCCGGTCACCTGTACCGGTGAGGGGCTGTAACCGGTTGTTCCATTGCCCAACTCGCCGTTGGGTCCGGTGCCCCAGGTCCAGACCGTGCCGTTCGTCGCTAGGGCCACCCCGTAGGTGTAGCCGCAGGAAACCTGTAACGCACTATGAATGTGGCCGCCGGCCTGTGAGTCATTGACCTGGATCGGCGAGGTGACCTGCGGCCCGGAAACGGGATTGAGCGTCCCGTTGCCCAATTGGCCGCCTTGATTCATGCCCCACGCCCAGACTGTCCCGTCCGATTTGACCGCACAGGTCCAGTAGGTGCGGCCGCCGAGTTTGGTGACCGAGGTCAGGGGCGGGACGGAATTCAGCCCGACCTGAACCGGAACATCCGCCTCGTTCGTCGTTCCATCGCCCAATTGTCCGAACGCATTCCAGCCCCACGCCCAGACGGTGCCGTCCGACTTCAGGGCGGTGTTATGGATTTCACCGCCCATCACGGCGACAATGGAGTTCAGATAGCTGACATTTCCAGGTCCGTGCACCTCCACGGGCACGCTCGTTCTGACCAGCGTTGTCGGATCCAGCCCGACCCCAAGCTTGCCATTGAAATTTGCCCCCCATGTCCAAACCGTGCCGTCGGACTTCAGGATGATGGTGCCCCGCGCGCCGCCCCAAATGGACACCACGTCGGCGCATTGTGCGGCCGAAGCTAGCGAAACAAGCAACCATCCAACAACAATTTGTATGCGGTATTTCATGAGAGCCTTCTAAATAGCATGTTCTGAGCCGTTTCCGGTCTGAATTGCAACCTCCACCGGTGGTTGATCCCCCAAAATTGGCTCAAGCGCGGCGCCAGACTGCCGATAAGAAACCCGCGGATTCGCGGTCGGCCTCTTTCGCCGCGGAGCGTTGGCGCATGCCGGAATTTATGTCGTGAACATCGATCTAATCAGCGAGAGTGCGTGGACGTCCGTCATCGACGGCACGCGCAATGTTCAATTTGAATTTCTCGCGCTCCAGCTTTTTCTCGTCAATTTGCGGAACCGCTGGCAGGCGAAGGAAATCTCCATCCAGGACTGCATCCGGGAGTTAACAGCGTTTTACGCGAAGTTCTGCCGCCTGACCATGGCAGAGAAGGATTTCAACAAGATCGCCAGGCTGGAACTGCCCAAGACCAACCAGTTGCTGGACCTGACGGAAACCGCCCGGAGAATCACCACTGGTCAAAGCCTGATGCTGGCCGGGGAGGAAGCGCTGTTATCCGCGTTGCCATGCGGCAACTGGATCGGCGGAACGATTCCTTATTTCATGGCTGGCGACGGCGGCTGTCTTTGCAAGGACAAGATTTTTGTCACTGAAATTCCCGGTGAATTTCAGGCATCCACGCGGCTATATGCCGCATCGGAACTATCCGGTGTTTATCAGGATGCCGAGGAGGGCACCGTAAGTTTTGTCATCCTGCCTGCGAACAGTCCGGCCCACACCGAGTTTGCCCTGCACGCCCCGCGCTATCCCGGTTTTGCCCTCCATCCGTTGGCGGGCTGGATCGCCGGCGTTGACCTGGATGCCCCCGGGACTGCCGCGGCGAAGGTTTTCTGCGGAGGGCCGCAGCCGTTCGGCGATGCCGCCGTCGTGATGCGCCTGAAACTCCCCGCCGACCGGCAGGCCCACATCAACATCATCAATCCGTTTCAGCCGGGCAACGGCGACACGATCTGTTTTCCGACCACCGGTTTTTCCGCCACCACGGCGGTGATCAACGGCCAGGAACAAAACTTTGCCGAATACCTTCAGTGGATCAAGGCGGACACGCGCCTGCCGCTGGTGGCCAACTACTGCGGCGCCATGATTAACGTGAGCCTAAAAAACCTGGGATTGCCAGACGGTCGGGTGGAATTCTTTGCGCCGGTCGTTTCCGGCATTGAATACCGGCTGGCCAGGCCGGTCGCAGATTACGTTTCGGAATTTGAGGCCCGTTTGAAGGAATTATCGCCGGACCATGTGCTGTTCTCCTGCAATTGCATCCTCAACTACCTGCATTCCCGGCTCGCGGGCCGCCGCACGGGCGCCTTTGTGGGACCAGTCACGTTTGGCGAGATCGCCTTCCAATTGCTGAACCAGACCCTGGTCTATGTCGAGATTGTCAAGGCCGCGCCTTCCGGGCCGCGCCGGACTGCCGCGGAAACGAATGCCACCGCAATCGAACTTTCCGCCGCCCACGAGGAACTTCAGGCCAGCGAGCGGAGGTTCCGCGCGCTGAGCGAATCCTCGCCGCTGGGAATTTTTTTGACCGATGCCAGCGGGAGGGTGCTTTACGACAACCGGCACAGCCGGAAACTCGCCGGGCTTTCACCGGGCGAGGCGGCTGGCAATTGGATGCGCAATGTGCATCCGAGCGATCTGCCCGGCCTGATTGCCGCCATCCAGGAAAGCGAGCGCGAGGGTTGTGACTTCATGCATGAGTTCCGGTTCGTTGGCCCGGACGGAAAAACCTGCTGGGTCCACTCGCGTTCGAGCCGGTTGCGGTCTGAAACCGGCGGGAATGCCGGGCGCATTGGGACGCTCCAGGACATCACCGAGCGGAAGGAGGCGGAAATTCAACTGGAGCAGCTTAACCAGGATTTGATCAAGGCCTCGCGGGAAGCCGGCATCGCGGAGGTGTCCAGCAGCGTGCTGCACAATGTCAAAAACGTCATCAACAGCATCAATGTTTCGGCCGGGGTCATTGCCGGTCAATTGCAAAAATCCAAGTCGTCAAATCTCACCAAGGTGACCGCCTTGTTGCGCGAGCACGCCGCCGACCTCGGATCGTTCATCACCGAGCATCCCCAGGGAAAGCTGCTGCCTGGTTATCTCGAAAAACTGGCCGAGCGGCTGGCCGAGGAGCACGCCGCCGTCCTGGAGGAGTTGCAGCAGTTCGAAAAGAACGTGCAGCACATCAAGGACATCGTGACCATGCAGCAAAGTTACGCGAAGCGGGGCGGCGCGAGCGAGAAAGCCCGGCCGGTTGACCTGATGGACGACTCGCTGCGAATCGTTGCCGCGGGTCTGGCCCGCCACGGGATTGAGGTGGTTCGAGAGAATGATGTCAGCCTGCCTGAAATCATGGTGGAAAAACACAAGGTCTTGCAGATCCTGGTAAACTTCATTCAGAACGCCAAACAAGCCTGCCAGGCTTCCGACCGGGCCGGCCGGAAATTGGTTTTGCAGGTGGTGAATGGCGGCAATTTCATCCACTTCGCCGTAAAAGACAATGGCATTGGCATCCCGCCCGAAAACCTCAGCCGCCTGTTTGAGCACGGATTCACCACCAAGAAGGACGGCCACGGTTTCGGGTTGAACAGCGCCGCCCTGGCCGTGCGGCAGCTCCGAGGCGATATCCAGGTGCACAGTGGCGGGCTGGGAAAAGGAGCGACCTTCACCCTCAAGCTGCCGGTTTGCCGGCCGGTCTCCGAATCTGGGGGCGATTGACGCAACTTGCGATATTGAAACCCATTGACGGTCGCGTGAGACAGGGCCTTACACCTGAGCCAACGTGAACTGCCATCTTTCCCCGGCTGGTCAGAGAACCGGAGCATGAAAGCTCAGAATATAGCCTTTTCCCTTCCAGACTTCTTCATAGACGGTATCGCGGACGCCCGGCGGGACCCAGTCCCTCGGGCTAAAGTTCATTGGCGCGTCTTTGAAATAAGCGCGGGTGAAAGGACTCTTTTGATAATTGTTCTTCACCACATCCTTCGTCTCATCCGCGATCAGGATGAGCGCGCCGGCCCTGGCGACCCGGATCATTTCCTGCACGGCCACCGCGGGATGGTCAAAGAAATTAATTCCGCCCACATGAAAGACAACATCGAATGTCCGGTCGGCGAAGGGCAGCCGCTCGGCGTTTGCCTGCACGAGCAGTGAGGTCTTTTCGTAGGGGCGAATTCTTGCCTGGCACCGCCTGAGCATGCCCAGGGAAAGATCCAAACCAACCAGTTCGACGGTCTCCAGCGATACCTGTTCCGCCAGATAAGGCAGGTCCACCCCGGTCCCGATGGAGGTGTATAAACACCGGTCGCCCGGTTTGAGGGCCAGCCGGGTCGCAAGCTGCCGGCGCAACCTGGCGAGGTTCCCCCGGAAGAACACGTCTCCGACCCGCTGGGCGAGATCGTAACCATACGACATCCAATCATACATTCGCTGGAACTTCAGATTCTGCGGACCCAGCCCCGCCGGATCGAGCAGCGCGGGGATGGATTCGACAATCGGATAGCGCCGTTGGCTCGCCCGGTTGACCAGGTGATCACCGTCCAGTTCCAACGGGTCCAGCCCCAACGGATCGCGCAACAGCGAAAGCATTTTTACGGAAAAAGGCATGGGCATCGAAGTGAATGCAATTTGATGGAGAACGCAAGACTGAAGTCGGAGATTTGCCGGTGCTTTCCGGACTGATGCCGTCGTTCCTGGGACGGTCACCTGATCTTTCCCGACTCTTACCGCCGGCCCCCCAACAAACGTGCGGACAATTAAAACTGATGTAAAATAAATTGTTGAATCATTATTTCTGAAAGAATTGGCCGGAAAACGCGTGTTTATTGCGGTAGTCAGCTTCGCAAACAACAACAAACAACCTATGAACATAAAACAAGAAACATAAATAAAAATGCTCATCGCCACCCTCAATGTGGTGGATACATTCAAATCCCTCGGGCAGGCCCTCGTCGCCTTTGTGACGGTCCATGACGGCCTTTCGGCGGTTATTGACAACATCCGGGCACAGGAACTCAAACAGTCGGCGAGCACCACCGGTGTTCGGCGGACAAACGCACGGCCTGTGAAGCCATGTGCATTAACGCCTCGATGGTGGGCAGGGCCGTGGCGGCGTATGCGGCCAAGCAGAACAACCACGAGCTCTTCACGGCCGTGGACTTCAGTGTCGCCGACCTGATGCACACCTGATGCACCAGACCGAGACGGAATGCCTGAACCATCGCATCGCTATCCTCAATGCGGGACCAATCATTTGGCGCAAACCGACTTGGACGATCTGAAGACCCGGATTGACGCCTTCAATGTGGCCTTTGAACGTCCGCGCCAGGCAAGGCCGGCAGCAAGAGTGCGACCGACCAGTTGCCGGATGCGATTGCGGCGGCGGACCGGATTGTGGAGCGCCAGCTCGACTGGTTGCTGGAACGGTTCCGGCTCAGCAACGGGGATTTTTATTCCGCGTACCAGACGGCGCGGGTGATTGTGGACGCCGCATTTTGTCGTGCCGGGTCCGGCTCCCAAGGAGGCTCGCCCCGCCAAAAAACTAATTGAAGTGAAAAACTTTCCCTGGTCAGGGCGCGTTATATCTGCGTGATGGCTGGTGGTCAGGCTCCTGACTGTTCCCCAATCCCGCATAACTTAATGAATTAGATTTTAACACAAATAACAATAATAAAATAGTAGTTGTCTAATTATATGTCACGACTTTGAAACGGCGGTTAATGGGTTTGCTTTCAAATCAAGCTATTCTTTAACGCGCCCAGGCACCGCTCGTTTTCCTTGGGCGTCCCGACGGAAATGCGGATCCATTCGCCGAGCTGGTAGCCGCCCATCGGGCGCACAATCACGCCCTGCCGTTGCATCGCCTCAAATACCTTCTGGCCGTCGCCAACGCGCACCAGGATGAAGTTGGCTGCCGCTGGCATGAATTCAAGCCCGAGTGTGCGAAACGCCTCCGCATAAAATTTCAGGCCGCGCGCATTGTTTTCCCTCGTTTTGCGCATGTGTTCGGCGTCGTCGAGCGCCGCCAGCGCGCCGGCCTGGGCGATGGAATTGATGTTAAACGGCTGACGGATTTTTTCGAAAGCGGTGATCAGCTCGGGATGCCCGATGCCGTAACCGATGCGCAGGCCTGCCAACCCGAAGATTTTTGAAAACGTCCGCATCAGGACCAGGTTCTGCTGCCGGCCGAGTTTGATTTCAGAAATGAAATCCACGGGATCATCCAAAAACTCGATGTATGCCTCGTCCATCACCAGCAGCACGTTCGCCGGAATTTGGCTGGCGAAATCCAGAAGCTCTTTTTTGGAAACCACCGTGCCGGTGGGGTTGTTCGGGTTCGCCACGAACACAGCGCGGGTCAGCGGCGTGATGGCCTTGAGCATCGCCGGCAGATCGTGACCCAAATTTTTGGCCGGGATGGTGATGAGGTTCGCCCCGAACATTTTCGTGACGAGCGGATAAATGGCGAAGCAATACTGCGACACCACCACATCCACGCCCGGCGCCAGGTAGGCGTGGCCGACGAACTCAATGATTTCATTGGAGCCGTTTCCCAGCACGAGGTGCGCGGGTTCGACGCCGAGTTTGATGGCGAGCCTTTGCTTCAAATAAAAGGCGTTGCCGTCCGGGTAAAGATTGAGGTTGGCGAGGACGTTTTGCATCGCGGTCAGCGCGGCGGGCGACGGGCCGAGCGGATTTTCGTTCGAGGCGACCTTGATGATGTCGGCGGCGGGCAGGCCGAGCTCGCGCGCGACCTCCTCGATGGGCCGGCCGGGTTGATATACCGGCAGATACTTGAGCGCGCCGTTGGTGGGCGAGGGAATGGGCATGTTAGAGGGCTTGGACAATTTTTTTCACATTCACATGTTTGGCGACGATATCGCGGATGAGGGAAATTTTCTTCGCGTCGGACGGCCGCGTCTTGACGGTGAGGTTGTGGACCTTGGACGCGACCTGATAGCTGTCCGCCTTGGCCAGCAGCACCGGAATGGGCATGGCCTGGATGGCTTTGATCACATTGGCACTGGGGCGCAACCCGCCGGTGAGAACGATGCCCGCCATCTTGTCTTCGCTTTGCGGAAACGTGGTGGCCCCGGCGGCAAGCAGAATGTCCTCGCGGTCGCCCGGCGTGATGAGCAGCACTCCGCGCTTGAAAAATTGCATGGCATTGTGCGCCCCCATCGCCCCGACCACCACATCGTCCACCAGTGTGTGCAACGTCGGTGGCACGTTGAGCAGTTCGGCATGGAGCTCCTCGCGGATCAAATCCACCGACGGACTGCAAAGAATCTGTTCATACGGCAGGACGCCCAGCAGGTCCAACCCCTTGCGCTTAAGCCCGCGCCGGACGAACTGGGAGATTTCCGGGATTTTTTCCTCGAGCACCTTGTTAATGATGACGCCGATGATTTCAACGCCTTCCTTCTCGAACAGCGCCTGGTTGAGGCAGACTTCGTCAATCGGCCGGCCGATGCCGCCCTGGGTCACGATGATGACCTTGCAACCAAGTTTCTTGGCGACCACGGCGTTGGACAAATCAAAAACCGATCCGACCCCGGCGTGCCCAGAACCTTCGCACAAAACAAAATCCTTCTCCCAGGCGACCCGGTCGAAGGCGTCCTCGATGCGCTGGACGAGCACCTCGTTGTTGGCCGACTGGAGATATTTGCGGGTGAAGGCCGGCTCGACGGCGATCGGGCTCATGTCCACCAGCGGACAGTTCAGGCTGTACACGGCGTCCATGAGCACGGTGTCCTCGTCGATTTTCTGCTCCTCGATCTCAACGAAACGCTGGCCGACGGGCTTGATGTAGCCGATGCGCGGGAAATGCGGCTGCAAGGCCGCAATCAGTCCGAGAGACGCGGTGGTCTTGCCGTCGTTCTGGCGCGTGGCGGCGATGAAAACGCGCGGGGTGACGGTGTTCATTTATTCTCCGGGCAGGTTGCCATCGGCGCCCGGATACAACTTCTGATAACCGGTCGCCTCCACACCGATGATGGCTGCGACACCGAGGATGTCATGCGCGCTCGAACCGCGGGAAACGTCCGCTGCCGGCCGGTTCAGTCCCAGCAGGATCTGCCCGTAGGCGTTCGCGTGGCCGACGAGGCGGACCAGCTTGCTTGCGATGTTGCCGGAGTTGAGATCCGGAAAGATCAGCACGTTCGCGTGGCCGGCAACCTGGCTGTCGTGCAGTTTGCGTTCGGCGATTTCCGGCACGAGGGCGGCATCCACCTGCAGTTCGCCGTCAAAATCCGCTTCCAAAAACAGTTGTGCGGCCTTGCGTTTGGCCATCGCGGTGGCGGCCTGCACCTTGCCGACGGAAGGATGCGACGCGCTGCCCTTGGTTGAAAATGACAACAGCGCCACGCGGGGCCGGATGCCCAGCAGATGGCGCGCAAGCCGCGCGGTGGTCACCGCGATGTCCGCCAGTTGATCCACCGTCGGATCGGGCACCACGCCGCAGTCGGCCATGAACAACACGCCGTTTTCGCCGATGCGCGTGTCCTCCACCTCCGTGATCATGCAACTGGAAACGGTGGCGATATTGGGTGCCGCCTTCACGATTTGAAACAGCGGTCGCAGCACACTGCCGGTGATGTGCGATGCGCCGGAGATCAAACCGTCCGCCTGATGCATCGCCACCATCATGGTGCCGAAATAATTCGGCTGCAGCACCGCCTCGCGCGCCTCGGTGGCGCGAAGCCCCTTCTCGCGGCGCAGGGACAGGAAACGCTTGGCAAAATTATCCAGCTCTTCGCTTTGCGCCGGGTCAATGACGCGGATGCCGTCGAGCGGTATGTTCAAGCCCTCGGCGACCTCCTTCACCTTGGCCAGCTCCCCCAGCACAATGGGTGCGCCGAGCCGGAGCGCGTGGAACTGCCGCGCCGCCAGCAGAATCCGCGGCTCCGTGCCCTCGGGAAAGACCACCCGCTTCGGATGCCGCTGCAATTTATCGATGATGTTTCCAATGAAACGCATGACGCTAACTTAGCGGCCATTGATGAAATCGCCAAATCATTTTGCCGCGATGTTTTGCGCGCATTGACTTGGGCGCGATCAACCGTTACTCTCTTTCGCTCAATGCTGGAGATCATCGAGAAACTTCTGGTTTTGCAGGACCGCGACCGCAAGATTCATCGCGTACAGGCGGAACTCGCCCATATCGGTCCGGAACGCGAATCCTTCCGCATCCGGGCCACTGCCAGCCAGACGCAACTCGACACCGCCAAGAGCCGCGTCAAGCAGCTCGAATCTGATCGCAAGCAGCTCGAACTTGAAGTCGAGGGCAAAAAAACGCAGATCGAGAAATACGCCAACCAGCAGCTCCAGACGCGGAAGAACGAGGAATACCGCGCGCTCGCCCATGAAATCGAGACCTGCAAGGCCGACATCATGAAGATTGAGGACCGCGAAATTGCCTTGATGGAGCAGGCCGAGGCGGCCCAACGGGAGGTCGTCCGCGCCACGCTGGAAGCCAACGCCGCCAAGAAAATGGTCGAGGACCAGATCACGCAGCTTGGCCAGCGGGAGGAAAATTTAAAGAAGGACCTTGCCGAAATGCAGCAGGGCCGCGCGGAACTGGCGGCGGTGGTGGACCCGTCCGCCCTCAATCGTTTCGAACGGCTGTTCAAAAGCAAGGGCGACAACGTGGTCGTGGGCGTCCATCACGGTGTTTGCGGCGGCTGCCATATGAAACTCCCCGCCCAGATCCTCGTGAGTTGCCAGGGACAGAAGGAACTCGTCGCCTGCTCAAACTGCGGCAGGATATTGTACTACACCCGCGACATGACGCTGGCCGCGGCAGATTAATTTAACCACCAAGCCACCAAGTGTCGTTTTGGTGTCTTCGTGCCTTCGTGGTATTAAATCCGCTGCTTGTAAAATTCGTCTTCTGGCGTATAGTTCCATCGGTTTTGGAAGGGCGGAGAATCGCTTCCGGCGCGAGCCGGGGGAGGAAAGTCCGAACACCAAAGGGCGCGATGCCGCGTAACCCCGGTTTTGACTGGGGATATACACGGGCGGAAAGTTGAAAGGCTTTTCGACGGAAAGTGCCACAGAAAATCAGACCGCCGGTATTTCGCAAGAGACGCCGGCAAGGGTGAAAAGGTGGTGTAAGAGACCACCGCGCGAAGCGCAAGCGACGCGGCACGGAAAACCCCATCGGGTGCAAGGCCAAATAGGAAACCCCGGAGCGGCCCGCTCCAAGTTTCGCGAAAGTGAAACGGGTTTCGGGTATCGGTCGCTAAGACAAATGATTCTCTCCATCCGCAAGGGTGCAGACAGAATTCGGCTTACAGCCCTTTCAAAACCATTTAAATTCCCTAAGTGGGGCGCACACCGGCTCAATTCAAAATCAAGGCCATTTCGCCGGCGGGGTTGGTTGGACTCTGGTTGCCGCCGCCGGCAATCCTTCGTTGCCCACCCGGTCCACCGCGCTGACAGCCACGAAGTCCGGTTTGAAGTTTTCAAACGTGCGCATCGTTTGACCGGGCGGCAGAATTTCCGTGGTCCAAATCCCATTGACGCGCGACTGCAACACCCACCACCGGGCGGCTTCACCCGTCACCGCCCATTCGACGCGCACGCCGGATCGGTTATCTTCCTCCACGGTCAGCTTCGGACGGTCCGGCGGCACGGAATCCAGCCACGGCGATGCCGGCACCAACGCCGTCTGCTGGTATTCGGCGCGGACGACGTTGGCCAGGGCGGGATTGTCCGTGATGCTCCGCAGATGGTAGAAAATATTGCCACGCGCCCCGGGTTGACTGCGCGTGAGTTTGATCTGCCGGCCAATCTCGCCCGGCTCCCATTTCGAGCCGACGTTGGAGGCTTCGAGCCCCGGCCAGAGATGCCGCCCTTTGACGTTTTGTTGCGCCCACCAGTTGAGCAGCATGGGAAAACTTTGTTCCCTCAGGTCCGCCGCCCAGTACAGTTGTGGCGCCAGATAGTCCACCCAGCCATTCATGAGCCACAGGCGCGAATCGGCATAAAGCGTCGCATAGGCGTCCAAGCCCCGGATTTGCGGCGGATTCATCGGGCGCCAGATGCCGAAGGGACTGATGCCAAATTTCACCCACGGCTTCATCGCCTTGATGGATTTTGAAACACTTTCGACGAATCGATTGATGTTGGCGCGCCGCCAGTCATCACGGTTGGCGTAACCATCACCCGCGCCGTATCTCATCCACGTCGGGGCATCGGGAAATTCCAATTGCCGACCCGCCGCGTCCTTTTCCGGGTAGGGATAAAAATAATCATCGAACTGGACGCCATCCACGTCATAACGCTTTACCACGTCCATGACCACGCGCAGAACGTATTGACGCACGTAGGGTTCGCCGGGATCGAGCCATATCTGTTCGCCATAGTGCCGGATGAGTTCCGGGTGCGTCCGCGCAATATGGGTCGGCGCGACGGGCGATTTGGTCTGCGGATGCAGGGCGCGGAACGGGTTGAACCAGGCATGCAGTTCCAGTCCGCGCCGGTGCGCCTCCTGGACGGCAAAGGCGAGCGGATCGTAAAACGGCACCGGCGCGTTGCCCATCGTACCGGTCAGATATTCCGACCAGGGATCGAGGGTCGAGGCATACATGGCGTCACACGAGGGCCGCACCTGGAAAATGATCGCGTTCAACTTCAATTGCACCGCTCGATCCAGCAGCGCAACCAGCTCCGCCTTTTGCTCCGCTACGCTGAGACCGGGCTTGGATGGCCAGTCCTTGTTGGCGACCGTGGCCAGCCAGGCCCCGCGAAATTCGCAGGCCGGCGGCGGCGGGGTCACGGAAACCGGGCGGTAACCTTCGCCAGTCTGCGTAGGCGCCGCCGGCGGGACTGCCATCCTGCCAAAATGGGGTGTTTGGGCAAACAACACCACCGGCAGCAATCCGATGAAAATGACCACAACTCGAACTCGTTCCATAAAGCGTCCGGCAATAAGACGCTTTGGCCCGCCCATTGGCAAAGTTTTTTTTGGGCAAACCGGCTCTTTACACTTTCTTAATGCCCAATGACCCTCTCTTGATTAGCCGCCAGACGGATGTTGCGTCATTGTGCGGGCATGAACAGATGCAATAGGAACCCAGACTTATGACTGACCTGATTTACATCGCCGTCATAGCTCTTTTTTTTGTCGCGAGCGGGCTGTATGCCTGCTGGTGCGAAAAACTGTGAAATACCACCATGAAGGACTTGCTCCCAGTGTTGACATTGCTCGGGCTTTTGGTGTCCCCGCCATTGATCGGACGTTTCTGGGAATGGCTGGAATCGCGGCGGAAAACCCGACCCGATTCCACAAAACCTGCCGGGAGAAGTAATAAATAACAAATTTATGGAAAACCTGATCGTCGGTCTGATTGCCGTCGCGCTGTTCGTGTACCTGTTTATCGCGATGGTCCGTCCCGAAAAATTTTAACCCAACCCTATGCAAACCTCCGGCTGGCTCCAACTTGCCCTCTACGTCGCCGCCCTCGCGGCAATCACGAAGCCCATGGGCCTTTACCTCACGCAAGTGCTCGACGCCCGCGGCCGCACCTGGCTCGACCCCGTGCTTCAGCCGCTCGAACGTCTCACCTATTGGCTCATGGGTGTGCGCACTGACCAGGAACAAGACTGGCGGCAATATACATGGGCCATGCTGCTGTTCAGCCTGGTGAGTTGCGCGTTCACCTATGCCATCCTGCGCCTGCAAAATCATCTGCCGCTAAATCCGCAGGGTTTCGACGCACTAAGCCCGCATCTCGCGTTCAATACCGCCGTCAGTTTCACCACCAATACCAACTGGCAGAGCTACAGCGGCGAATCCACGATGTCCTATCTCTCGCAGATGGTCGCGCTGGTGATTCATAACTTCGCCTCCGCCGCCACCGGCATCGCCCTTGCCGCCGCCCTCGTGCGCGGCATCGCCCGGCATTCCACGAAACTCCTCGGCAATTTCTGGGTGGATTTCGTGCGCGTCACCTATTACCTGCTGCTGCCCATCTGCCTGGTGTTCGCCGTCTTCCTCGTGTCGCAGGGCATCATCCAGAATTTCAAACCGTACACGAATGCTCATTTGCTGGAGCCAATGAAAGTTTCAGTCGCCAAGGTGGACGCGAAGGGGGCGCCGGTCCTTGACAAGGATGGCAAACAGGTCATGGAGGAACAAACCGTTACCAACCAGACCATCGTACAAGGACCGGTCGCCTCCCAGATCGCGATCAAGATGCTCGGCACCAACGGCGGCGGTTACGTGAACGCCAACGCCGCGCATCCGTTCGAGAATCCCACGCCGCTCTCCAATTTCATCCAGATGCTCTCCATCTTTGCCATCGGCAGCGGCCTCACGTATTACCTCGGCCGCATGACCAAAAACCAGGCGCACGGCTGGTCGGTCTGGGGTACCATGATGACCTTGTTCCTCGCCGGCGTGTTGCTGTGCTGGTGGGCCGAGGCGAAGGGCAATCCCATCCATCAGCAACTCGGCATCGCCGCCGCGGACGGCAACATGGAAGGCAAGGAAGTCCGCTTCGGCATCTTCAATTCCGCCCTGTTCGCCACCATCACCACCGACGCCTCCTGCGGCGCGGTCAATGCCATGCACGATTCCTTCACGCCGCTCGGCGGGTTCGTGCCGCTGTTCAACATCCAGCTCGGTGAAATCATCATCGGCGGCGTCGGTGCCGGTCTTTACGGCATGTTGGTATTCGTCGTGCTCGCGGTGTTCATCGCTGGCTTGATGGTCGGGCGCACCCCAGAATATCTCGGCAAAAAAATCCAGTCCTTCGAGGTGAAGATGGCCATGCTGGCGCTGCTGATTCTCGCCATCGACATCCTCGGGTTTTCCGCGTGGGCGGCGGTCAGTCAATGGGGATTGGCCGGATTGAACAATCAAGGCCCGCACGGCTTGAGCGAAATCCTTTACGCCTACAGTTCCTGCACCGGCAACAACGGCAGCGCCTTCGCCGGCCTTAACGCCAATACGCCCTGGTACAACACCACCCTCGGCATTGCGATGTTGATCGGCCGGTTCCTGATGATCGTGCCGATCATGGCCATGGCCGGGTCGCTCGCGCAAAAAAAACTCGTCCCCGCCAGCACCGGCACCTTTCCGGTCTCCGGCGGCACGTTCATCATCTTGCTGCTCGGCACGGTATTGCTGGTCGGTGCCCTGAATTTCCTGCCCGTGCTTACCCTCGGCCAGGTCGTCGAACATTTCCTCATGCTCCAGGGAAAGGTCTTTTAATTATGGATAATACGAACGCGGCAAACACAACCCCCGTAGCGCAGACTGGTAGTCTGCCGTGTCGCGGATTGGTAATCCGCAGACCTGCCGACTGCCAGCCGGCGAAACAGCAGATTGCCAATCTGCGCTACGATCAAGCTTGGCTCCAAGGAAATCTATGACCCACAAAGCTCCATCTCTTTTCGACTGGTCCATCGCCGGCCCGGCAATCGGCGACGCCTTCAAAAAGCTCGATCCGCGCCTGATGGTCAAAAACCCCGTCATGTTTGTGACCATGGTTGGCGCGGTGCTGACCACCGTCGGGATTTTTACCGCCCACGCCGATCGCGGCTTCATCGCGCAGCTCGCCATCTGGCTCTGGTTCACCGTCCTCTTTGCCAACTTCGCCGAGGCCGTTGCCGAAGGCCGGGGCAAGGCCCAGGCCAAGGCCCTGCGCGGCACCCGCGTGAAAACCGTCGCCCATCGCCTCGCCAAGAGCGGTCAGCTCGAGGACATCAGCGCCAATGACCTGCGCAAGGGCGATGTCGTGGTCGCGCGCGCCGGTGAAATCATTCCCGCCGACGGCGACGTCATTGAAGGCGCGGCCACCGTAGATGAATCGGCTATCACCGGCGAATCCGCGCCCGTTATCCGCGAAAGCGGCGGCGATCGCAGCGCCGTCACCGGCGGCACCCGCGTGCTCTCGGACGAAATCAAAATCCGCATCTCCATCAATCCCGGTGAAGGCTTCCTCGACCGCATGATCTCGCTGGTCGAAGGCGCGAAACGCCAGAAAACACCCAACGAAATCGCGCTCACCATCCTGCTCTCGGCGCTGACGCTGATTTTCCTGCTGGTTTGCGTGACGTTGAAACCGTTCGGTATTTATTCCGCCACCGTGTTCTCCGTGCCGGTGTTGATTGCTCTGCTGGTGTGTCTGATTCCCACCACCATCGGTGGATTGTTGAGCGCCATCGGCATCGCCGGCATGGACCGTCTGCTCCAGCACAACGTGTTGGCGATGAGCGGACGCGCGGTGGAAGCCTCCGGCGATGTGGACGTGCTGCTGCTCGACAAGACCGGCACCATCACGCTCGGCAACCGCCAGGCCACCGAGTTCATTCCCGCGCCACTCGTCACCATCGAACGTCTTGCTGACGGCGCGCAACTCGCGTCGCTCGCCGACGAAACGCCTGAAGGCCGCAGCATTGCCGTGCTCGCGAAGGAAAAATTCAACCTGCGCGGGCGAGACGTCGCCCAGCCACACACGCAATTTGTCCCATTCACCGCCCAGACCCGAATGAGCGGCGTGGATTTTGCCGCGGTTGATGGCCAGCCGGCACGCCGCATCCGCAAAGGCGCGGCGGAAGCCATGCGCGTTTTCGTGGATCGCCAAGGCGGCCTGTTTCCCAAACTCGTGTCTGACGTCGTTGACAATATTTCCCGTTCCGGTGGCACCCCGCTCGTCGTCGCCGACGGCCGGGAAGTGCTCGGCGTGGTTCACCTCAAAGATATCGTCAAGGGCGGCATCAAGGAACGCTTCGCCCAGCTTCGCAAGATGGGTATCCGCACGGTGATGATCACCGGTGACAACAAGCTCACCGCCGCCGCCATCGCCGCCGAGGCGGGCGTGGACGATTTTCTCGCCGAGGCCAAACCCGAGGACAAACTCGCGCTTATCCGCCGGGAACAGGCCGGCGGTCGCATGGTGGCGATGATTGGCGACGGCACCAACGACGCCCCGGCGCTGGCCCAGGCCGACGTGGGAGTGGCCATGAACACGGGCACCCAAGCCGCCAAGGAAGCCGGCAACATGGTGGACCTCGATTCGAACCCGACGAAACTCATCGAGATCATCGAAATCGGGAAGCAACTGCTCATCACGCGCGGTTCGCTCACCACTTTCAGCATCGCCAACGACGTGGCGAAATACTTTGCCATCATCCCGGCCATGCTCATGGCCACGTTCCCTGCCATCGCCCCGCTCAACATCATGGGCCTGCACAGTCCGAACAGCGCCATCCTGAGCGCCATCATCTTCAACGCCCTCATCATCGTCGCGCTGATCCCGCTGGCGCTGCGCGGCGTGAAATTCAAACCCATTGGCGCGCTGGCCATCCTGCAACGCAACCTGCTTATCTACGGCCTGGGCGGCGTCATCATTCCCTTCGTCGGCATCAAAGCCATCGACGTCCTGATCACCACCCTGAAACTCGTTTAATATGAAACAAAGTCCTTCACCACTAAGTCACGAAGACACCAAGGAAAAAGGCCCCCCCATTGTGCCCTTAGTGCCTTCGTGGTTAAAAGAGCTTCGCGCGGCCGTGATGGTCACGCTGATCTTTGCCGTTGTCTGTTGCGGACTGTATCCGCTCGTTGTCTTCGGCATCGGCCAGGTTTTGTTCCATGACCAGGCCAACGGCAGCCTCATCGTGGACGAGGACGGCACGGTGCACGGCTCGAAACTGCTTGGCCAGCAATTCACCGCCGACAAATACTTCCAGTCGCGCCCCTCGGCGGCGGGCAACGGCTACGACGCCACCAGTTCCGGCGGCAGCAACCTCGGCCCGACCTCGACGAACCTGGCCACCACCATCGCCCAGCGCATCTCCGATTACCGCGCGCAAAACGGGTTAGCAACCAACGCGCTCGTCCCCGCCGACGCCGTAACCGCCTCTGGCAGCGGCCTTGATCCTCATATCAGTTTGAAGAACGCCGAATTGCAGGCACCGCGTGTCGCCAAAACCCGCGGAACAGATGCAAACAAGATCCGCGCGCTGATTAGACAAAACACCGATTCCGCCAGTCTTGGTTTTCTCGGCGAGCCGGGCGTGAATGTCCTGACGTTAAATTTGGCCCTAGACGCTGCAAAGTAAGTTTGCTGCGGAAATTGCCCTGGCTTCCGGCTTCTGGTTCCGGCCTTCAGCCTTTGCCATGCCGGGCCCCGGCCACCGGGTGGGGTGAACACCCCATGGCAACAGGAATGTTTCCGGCGGTACATTTATGGCAAATGGAAATTAATCCGAACAAGGAGCGGCTGTCCGGAGACCGGATCAACTGACATGGCTTACAAAGGGAGCACCCTGAAACGATGCCTGGCGCTCACCGGGGTAATATTTCTGACCGGAACCATTCTGCATGAGAAGAAGCCGGCGGCGGCCAGTGACAGCCGGCTCACAGTGCCCGAATTGACTTATGCCTGGGTGGACATCCCGCAACCGGCAACGAACCGCGGTTTTTTAGACAATGTAAATTTATCGCTCGAGTCACCGGTAAAAATGCGCGACCCGGACCCCGATCACGCAGGTTCAATTTTTCGAAGAGATCTCCCATCAGGAAATTTTGACAGGTTGCAAACCAAGCTTGGCGATGCAACGAAACCTGCATTCACAATGACGAACCGGGAACTCAGCTACAAACTCTTCGGCTCGGGAGGCTTTGCCTTCAAACTGAATCTAAAGCCGGCGTATTCCAATCCGGAGGTGCTGGCTCCCATGCGCGTGGACTCAGGCTTCGGCATCAGCATCAAATTCTAGCCGGGAGCAAATTTTGTTTGATGTGCGCTCTTCCCAATGGTGCACTTCCCCACGCCATGAAACTACTGTTCCGTTGTTTGCTCCGGGTCCTGTTCCGTTTCCGCGCCTGCAACCTGAACGCGTTGACAACGCCCGGCCCGGTGCTTTTGGTTCCGAACCACCTCTCCTGGATTGACTGGCTGTTTCTCTGGGTATGCCTGGACGAGGATTGGAAGTTTGTCACTTCGAGCATCGCGGCTCAGACCAGCTGGTTGCATCGCAAATTGATGATCAACCATTACACGCTGCCCATTGACACCAATTCACCTTATGCGGTGAAGCACATGGCGGAATTTCTCAAAGGCGGCGGGCGGCTCGTGCTCTTTGCCGAAGGCCGCCTGTCACGCACGGGCACCTTGATGAAACTCTTCGATGGCACCGGGTTTTTGATTTTCAAAACGAAGGCGAAAGTCATCACGGCTTACCTGCGTGGCGCCGGCCGCCTTCCGTTTTCACCCAATCCCGCCCGGAAAAAATGTTTTCCCAAAGTTACCGTGCATTTCGGCGCCCCGCTGGCGGCGCCCGAATTGGGGGACATCAGCACCGGCCGTGCGCGGACGCTATTGACCAACTGGCTCCGCGACCTGATGGTCAGTCAACAGTTCGAAGTCGAGACGGCTTTTGGTCCACAGAATGTCCTTGCGGCGGTGGCGGAGACCGCCCGCAAACATCCCGGCCAAATCATCCTCGAAGATGCTGCGCTGAAGCCCCTGACTTATCGCAAGCTGATGGTGGGGGCGGACCTGCTGGCGCAGGCCTTGCGCGGCCCGCTGGCGGAGAAGGGGCGCATTGGGCTGTTGTTGCCCACCGTCAACGCCACACCGGTGGTCATCCTTGCGTTGTGGAGCCTGGGCAAAGTGCCCGCGGTGCTGAACTTCTCCTCAGGCACCCCCACCATGCTGGCATGCACGGAACTGGCCGGATTGAAACACATCGTCACCTCCCGCGCCTTTCTTGAGCGCGCCAAACTCAACCTGGATGATTTTGTGAAAGCGGGCATCGGTCTGATTTACCTCGAAGAAACGCGCGCCGGCATCACCGGCATGCGGAAATTCCTCACGTTCTTCCGCCATGTTTTCCTTCCACTGTCAGCCTTCCGCCATCAGCCTTCCGCCAGCTCCACTGCCGTGATTGTTTTCACCAGCGGCTCCGAAGGCGTGCCCAAGGGTGTCGAGCTGACGCATGGCAATATTCTCGCCAACATCCGCCAGATGCTGGCTGTCACGGATATAACCGACGGCGACCGCCTCTTCAACTGCCTGCCGCTCTTCCACAGCTTTGGTCTCACGGTGGGTACGTTCCTGCCGCTGGTGCGGGGAATTTACACGTTCCTTTATCCTTCTCCTTTGCATTACCGAACCGTGCCGTCGGCGCTTTATGACCGCAATTGCACCGTCTTTCTCAGCACCAACACCTTCCTGAACGGCTACGCACGCAAGGCCCATCCTTACGACTTCCGCAGTCTCCGATATCTGTTTGCCGCCGCGGAGAAGCTGCAAGAAGCCACCGCGCAGACGTGGTCGCAGAAATTCGGCGTGCGCCTTCTCGAAGGTTATGGTGCGACCGAATGTGGCCCGTGTGTGAGCGTCAACACGCCGCTCGAACCCCGATACGGATCGGTGGGCCGCCTTTTGCCGGGCATGGAACACAAGCTGGAGCCGGTTGAAGGTGTTGCCGAGGGCCAGCGGCTCTTTGTGCGCGGGCCGAATGTGATGAAAGGCTATTTGAATGCGGACGCGAACGCGAAATTCCAGGCCCTCGGCGGCTGGTACGATACCGGCGACATCGTGAGCGTGGATGCCGAAGGCTACCTGCACATCCTCGGACGCATGAAACGTTTCGCCAAGGTGAGCGGCGAAATGGTAAGCCTGACGGCGGTGGAGGACGCGCTGGCGGGGGCGTTTCCGCATTACGGCCTGCATTGCCAGATCGCCGTCATCACGCGTCCCGAGGAAAACAAAGGTGAAATGCTCATCGCCGTGACCAATGAACCCAGGCTGACCTTGGACGAAATCCGCAACGCCATCAAAACCCGGGGGTTGACAAATTTAAGCACTCCGCGCGAGATCAAAGTGGTTAAGGAGATTCCGAAACTCGGCACCGGCAAGGTAAACCACCGCGAGCTTCAGGCGTCGATGGAGAAAGTCCCGAACCCAGCCGCTCCGCCCGCAACGCCGGGCAAATAATGCAAATGCCGTGGAAACGGAGGCTATTTCAGGCACATTCAATCTCACGAATTTTCAAGGGAACGGCGGATTATTCTCCCTCGCCTCGGAGGAGTTCGGCGAGGAGAGGGAGAATTATTTTGTGGGACGATTTCCCGACGTAGGTGCTTGCGCGCGGCGCACCAACGCACCAACGCCGGGCTGGATGAATGCAATCATTGCAGGATTCCCAATTTGCCTTAGCTTCACGGCACAGGCAGTTCATCAAAGATTATCCGGATGACCGGTCCGCTGGTTTTTCCCCCGGTATTGGTTTTCCTGGTGATGGTGTGGCGGCCTTCGGCAGAGAGCCGACATCTGAATAACATGCCGCAAGTTTGCGGCACTCTGCCGGGCCGCCGCTACGCCGCCGTAAAATAATTAGTTGAATCCCTGCCTTCTACGCATCTCGGCGTTTATCCCCATTTATGCACACGCCCGGCGATGCATTTTCCGCTGCGCCGGAAGTTCGCCCAAAATAATTGTTGAATCGCGCTGAAAACCGAATACTTATCTCTGCGTTGAAACAACCTGACAAGCCAAAGTGAAACTGACCGACCTGCGGGGCATCCTGCAATACATCCCGCAATTCCGGGAGAAGACGTTCATCCTGAGCATCGACGGTGCGATCGTCACGGACGAGAACTTCGCGACGCTGCTGCTGGACGTCGCGGTGTTGCGGTCGCTGAACATCCGCGTCGTCCTGGTTCACGGAGCCTCGGCGCAAATCAGGATACTCTCCGACGAACAGAACGTCAAGGCCAGCAATTTCGACGGCGGCGGGGTCACCGACGCGGCCACGCTCAACCTTGCGCTCACCGCCGCGAACCGGCTGACGCACGAAATTCTGGAGGGGCTGTCGGCCAACGATCTTCGTGCCGCCAGCACCAATGTCATCATCGCCCATCCGATGGGCATCATCCAGGGCGTGGACCATTTGTTCACCGGCAAGGTGGAGCGCGTGGACGTGGAACTGCTGCAGTCGCTGCTGTCGCAAGGCGTGGTGCCGGTCATTCCTCCGCTGGGATTCGACGGCGATGGCAAGACGTACCGGGTGAATTCCGACGGCGTGGCGGTGGCGGTGGCCGACGCGCTCAAGGCCATCAAATTGATTTTCATCACGACGCAGGACGGACTGATCTACAACGGCCAGCTCATCCGGCAGATGCTGGTGGCAGAGTTGGAAAAATTATTGTCGCAGAACAGCTCCGGTTTCGCACCGGACATTTTGTCGAAGGCGCAACACGCGAGCGCCGCCTGCAAGGCCGGCATTCCGCGGGTCCACATCATCAACGGCCGGGTGGATGAGGGCCTGCTGGCCGAGGTGTTCTCCAACGACGGCATCGGCACGCTCATTTACGCCAATGAATACCAGCAGATCCGGACGGCCAAGAAAAAAGACGTGCGGGCAATCCAACTGCTGACGAAGGCGGCGGTCGAATCGGATGAACTGGTCAAGCGCACCCGGGCGGTGATTGAGAAGAGCCTGGGCGACTATTTTATTTTTGAAATTGATAAAAATCCGGTCGCCTGCGTGGCGCTGCATGTTTATCCCGAGCAAAAGCAGGGCGAACTGGCGTGCCTTTACGTCAGCGCGTCGAACGAGAATCAAGGCATCGGACGCAAGCTCATCCAGTTTGTCGAGAACAAGGCGCGCGAGATGGGGCTGGGCGAGCTCATCACGCTCTCGACGCAGGCGTTCACGTATTTCCAATCGAAGGGCGGCTTTGCCGAGGGCACGCCCGACGATCTGCCGCCCGCGCGCCGCGAAAAATACGAGCAGAGCGGACGCAATTCCAAGGTGCTCGTGAAGAAATTGAAATAGCCCGGGCGTTCCCGCTTGAAACCTCGTGATGCCGGTTACCTCCAATCCATTCGATAATTTCCTGCTTGCCTGCAAAAACGTTGGTGTGGTTCCGACGCGTTTCACGCTCGTGGTCAGTGTCGCGGACCAGACGGCTTCACTTTTTGAAAGCAATTCCGCATCTTCGTGGCTTTGCCTCAAGAAAATGCGTTGTTCCACTTCCCGTTTTGGCATCAGCCAGATGGAAGGCTCAAATGGCACGCCGCTGGGATTGCATCGGATCGTGGAAAAAATCGGCGCGGGCGAGCGGACGGGAACGGTTTTTAAATCACGCCAGGTCATCGGCCATACGTCGCAACCGGAATTTGCGGACGCCAAGATCACCACGCGCATCCTCTGGCTCGAGGGGCTGGAGCCCGGCTTCAACCGCGGTGGCAGCGTGGATTCGCACGCACGGTACATTTACATCCACGGCACCGGCGACGAGACAACGATTGGCCAGCCGGCGACCATCGGGTGCATCCATCTCGCGGCAGACGATTTGATTCCGCTGTTCGACCAGCTGCCCAGTGGCACGCTGGTCTGGATTTCCGAGCGTTGAACGAAACTTGACTCGGGGCTGGCAAAAAGCGAGTGTGCCTCCGTGTTCGCCCGGCTCGGCAAACTGTTTGTGATCTTCGCGCTCGTCGCGGCGACGAATGCGCATTGGGCTTTTTTGCAATCGGTGGCGTGGACGAAGATGCTGGCGGATAACCTCCGCACGCATTCCGTCACCGAGGCGGTGACGCACACCTTTGACGGCCAGCATCCCTGTTGTCTCTGCAAAGCCATCGCTGCCGGCAAAAAATCGGAGAAAAAGACCGAGTTCACGCTGCCAACTCAAAAGTTTGAATGCCCACCGTCACCGGAAGATTTTACTCTCGTGGCGCCATCACAGTTTCAACTGTTGCCGCAGCCGGACACATTTGCCGTATCGCTCACTTTCCAGCCTCCGGTCCCTCCGCCCCGCGGTCTTGTGGTCTGACCCATCGCAATTCTATTGCCCGTGCTGTGTTGGCATGGGTGTCAGTTTTCCCTTTAACCTGAGGCCCGCCTGGTGGCGTGGTCTCGCAGTTTTGAAATTTTATGATGAAAAATAAATTTAATTCAGCAGTGACGGTAAAAGTGGGTTGTGGTTTGCTGGCCGGGATGCTCGCGCCGGGCATGGTCCACGCCTGCGCGTGCGGGTGCGGTGTCTTCGACGTGGGCACCAGCTCGATGTTCCCGCAGGGCGCGGGCGGCATGGCGTTTCTGAGTTACGATTACCAGGACCAAAACCGCAATTGGTCCGGCAGTGCCCAGGCGCCCGCGGCCAACAATGACGACAGGGAAATCCGGACGGATTTTGTTACGGCTGGATTTCAGCACCTGTTCAATGGAAGTTGGGGGGTAGAACTCGAAGTGCCGTACGATTTCCGCACATTCCGGACGGACACGGGCGGTGGCAACATTGTGACCCGGAACTGGAGCCAGTTGGGCGACATCCGGATTGAAGGCATTTATACCGGTTTTTTTGCCGACCTGTCCGCCGGGCTGACCTTCGGTTTGAAATTGCCGACGGGTGATTATTCCTTTGATCCCAATGTTGTGGATCGCGACACGCAAATCGGCACCGGCAGCACGGACATTTTGCTGGGCGGTTTTTATCGGGGCAATCTGGATCGCAACGAAAAGTGGGACTGGTTCACGCAGCTGGCGCTGGATGTGCCAGCGCTGATTCAGGTCGAATACCGTCCGGGCGTGGAACTGGACGCGGCCGCCGGGGTGGATTACAAGGGCTGGAGGCTGGGGCGGTTAAGAATCTCGCCGGTGGGGCAGGTCATTTTTTCTGAACGGACGAGCGACAGTGGGGCCGCCGCTAACCCCGACAACTCCGGCTACCAGCGCCTCCTGATTTCTCCGGGCATCGAATTTCACATTCATCCGGTGAAAATTTACGCGGATGCCGAATTTCCGGTGTTTCAGAACTTCACGGGCAACCAGGTGGCCGCACCGGTGTTGTTCAAGGTGAGCCTGAGTTACATGTTTTAGACGCCCAGAGCGGAAGAAGGTTCGGGCGACGGTCGCTAGGAGGCCGGGCAGGGGATGCCCATTGAAAAAAACGACCGCCACCCGAACAAAGCGCAGCGCGAACCGCAGCCCGCGCGCGTAAAAAACCGATTCGGGCGGCAGACGCCAAGGAGGTGGGGGTGAAGAACCCCGCTGAAATAAACGGCTGCCCGCCCGAATCAAAATTCAAACCTGCACTGCCGGCGCAGCGCTTCAAAAACGCGCTGGTACGCCGGCCTTAAATTGAAAAGAACCCCTCGGACGATTCCGTATCGTAATGGAAGCCGGTTTCATCTTCATAACCGACCGGTGCGTGGGATTCGATGGCGGCGCGCAACTTCGCGGCGATCCGAACCGGACACCTCACCCCGTTCCATACCGTCTTCAGGATGCTGCCGGCCAATCGCGCAGGTAGCGTTGATTCAACGCGTCCCGCTGCTAATTGATTGCCGGCAATCATGTTATGAGTTTCGTTCAAACTCCAAAACACTCTCTCCATTCCTTGCCAACCTTTTTGCAGAAGTTGCTCCGCACGAAAATCTCCGTTGATGATTGGTACGAACGGAAAACTACGGGCGGAGCGCCTGCGGCAAACTTCGCACTTTTAACTTTGTCCTTTTGGCTTACCTTCTCACCGCATGACTTTGAACGAGCAAATGACGCAACTGGCCCGGCAGGCCAGGTCGGCGTCGCGCGAACTCGCCCGGCTCACGACGGCGGAGAAGAATGCGTGTTTGCTCGCGATGGCGGACGCGCTGGAAGAAAACGCCGGCGCCATCAAAACGGCCAATGTGCTCGACGTGGACGCCGGCGCGAAAAACGGATTGTCGTCCGCGATGCTCGATCGGCTCAAACTGGATGACCAACGCATCGCCGGAATGGCCAAAGGCCTGCGCGAGGTGGCGGCCCTGGCGGACCCGGTCGGGAGAATTCTGGACGAGCGGGTCCGCCCCAACGGCCTGAGGCTCCGGAAAATTTCCACGCCCATCGGCGTGGTCGTCATCATTTATGAATCGCGTCCCAACGTGACGGCGGATGCCGCCAGCCTGTGCTTCAAATCCGGCAACGCGACAATCCTGCGCGGCGGCAAGGAGGCGTTGCACTCGAACCAGGCCATCGCCCAAATCATGATCGAGGCGGGTAGGCAGGCGCTGGCGAAATTTCCCGAACATGCTATTCAGGTTGTGCCCGTGGCTGATCGCGAGGCGATTCCCATTTTGCTGTCGCTCACGCAATACATTGATTTATGCATGCCCCGCGGCGGCGAAGGTTTGATTCGCGCCGTGACCGAGTGTTCCAAGGTACCCGTCATCAAGCATTACAAGGGCGTCTGCCATGTTTTTGTGGATGCTGACGCCGATTTAAGAATGGCGCAGGCCATCGCGATGAACGCCAAGGTGCAACGCCCCGCCGTTTGCAACGCGATGGAGACCCTGCTGGTGGACCAGGCCGTGGCAAAGCAGTTTCTCCCGCAGATTTCGCAGAAACTCGCCGATAAAAAAGTTGAAATGCGGTGCGACACGGTTTCGCTTGGCGTGATTCAATCCGCCATCCGCAATTCACAATCCGCCATCCGGCCCGTGGCCGAGCAGGATTTTTACACCGAATACAACGATTACATCCTGAACATCCGGGTGGTGGACGGAGTGAAGGCGGCAATCGACCACATCAATCAATACGGCTCGGCCCACTCGGACAGCATCGTTACGCGGAACGAGGCGCACGCGAAACAGTTCCTGGCCGAGGTGGATTCGGCGACGGTGTACTGGAACGCCTCGACGCGGTTCACGGACGGTGGCGAGTTCGGCATGGGCGCGGAAATCGGGATCAGCACCGACAAGATCGGCGCGCGCGGCCCGATGGGTTTGGAGGAATTGACGAGCTATAAATGGCTCGGCATCGGCAGCGGGCAGGTCCGGACCTGATGCATTTTGGAAGCCGCGTCCCCTCTATTGATTACATGCCCAAAGGTGCGCTGGCACGATTTCTGGTGTAATTTCCCAAGCTGTCTATGGGAATACTTTTTTCGAGGTGCCGGACAAATTTTCAATGGATGTGCTGCGTCCTGGCATCCCTACTGATGTTTCACCTGTCCGCGCGCGCCGATCAGGTCATTTACGACGATGCGCTGCAAAACGGCTGGCAGAATTGGGGCTGGGCGACCCTCAATTACACCAATGCGTCCCCGGTTCATTCCGGTTTCAAGTCCATCAGCGTCACAATCACCACGAGCACTTCCGAGGCGATATACATTGCGCACACGGGATTTGATTCCAGTCCCTACGCGAACCTGGTGTTTTGGATCAATGGGGGACCGACCGGCGGGCAGCAGTTAAAGGTGCAGGGTCACGCCAATGGTGCGGCCCAGGCTTACACGAATCTGCCGCCGCTGGCCGCGAACACCTGGCAGCAATTTACCATTCCCCTGTCCGTCCTCGGGGTTGCCAACCTGCCGAACATGGATGGCTTTTGGATTCAGGACCGGACCGGTTCGCCCCAGCCGGTTTTTTACGTGGACGATATTTCATTGCAGGCCGGTGCGCCGGTGCAACCTTCGACCAACGCGACTGTGACGGTGCAGGTTGACGCGCTGGCGAACCGCCAAGTGATCAGCCCGTTGATTTATGGGGTGGCCTTCGCGTCGTCGAACGAAGTGGGGGATTTGAATTTCACGGTGAACCGGTCGGGCGGCAACAGTGAGACGCGTTACAACTGGCAGCTCAACGCGCACAATCACGCCGCCGACTGGTATTTCGAAAGCATCGATGACGGGAGCGCGACACCCGGGGCATCGGCAGATGATTTTGTTGCCAACAGCAAGGCCGGCGGGGCGCAGCCCATGATTACCATTCCCATGATCGGATGGATGCCCAGGCTCGGGTCCAGCCGCGGCAAGCTGGCCAGTTATTCCATCGCCAAATACGGCCCGCAGACCGGCGACGACGCGCAATGGTATCCGGATGCCGGCAACGGGATGGCTTCGCCCTCCGGGGCGGCCATCACCAGCAACGATCCCAATGATGCCAATTTTCCCACCAACTCCGCCTTTCAGAAAATGTTTGTGCAACATCTAACCGGCCGCTGGGGTGCGTCCACCAACGGTGGCGTGCATTATTACTTCATGGACAACGAGCACAGCATCTGGTTCTCAACCCATCAGGATGTCCACCCGGCGGGACCGACGATGGCGGAAATCCGGGACAAAATCTTCGATTATGCCAGCATGGTGAAATCCAACGATCCCAACGCGCTGGTCTTGGGGCCCGAGGAATGGGGCTGGAGCGGATATTTTTACAGCGGGTACGACCAGCAAAATGCCGGGTTCAACGACCGTTCCAACAACGGTGGCTGGGATTATATGCCCTGGTTGTTGGATCAAATCCACCAGCATGACCTGGGCACCGGGCAACGATTGTTGGATTATTTCACCCTCCATTGCTATCCGCAGGGCGGAGAAGGCGGGAATGATGTTTCCGCGCCTACGCAATTGCTGCGCAACCAATCCACGCGCCAGTTCTGGGACACGAATTACGTGGATCAAAGCTGGATCGGCCAGCAGGCGACGAACACCATTCTGATGCTCATCCCCCGCATGAAAAAATGGGTGGCCAGCTATTATCCCGGCACCAAAATCGGTGTGACCGAGTACAACTGGGGCGCCGAGGCGTACATCAACGGCGCAACGGCCCAGGCCGACATTCTCGGCATCTTTGGCCGGGAAAGTCTGGACCTGGCCACCCGTTGGACCACCCCCACCAACGCCTCGCCGACGTATAAGGCGATGAAACTGTATCGCAATTATGACGGCAACAAATCCTCGTTTGGCGACACCAGCGTGGCGGCGACCGTGCCGAACCCGGACAACCTTTCGGCGTTTGCGGCAATCCGGACCAACGACAGCGCCCTGACGATCATGGTCATCAACAAGACGCTCACCGGGCTGACGCCGCTGGCACTGAGCGTCACCAATTTTGCCAACAGTGGAACCGCCCAGGCCTGGCAACTCACCGCGAGCAATGTCATCGCCCGCCTGGCGGATTTTCCTTATGCCGGGGGAATCGTGAGCAACCAGTTGCCGCCCCAGAGCATCACCTTGTTCGTCCTGCCGACGGCGAAGAATCTCCGATTGCGGGTCGGCACCAACGCGGCGCCCCGCCAGATGGAATTGTGGCTGGATGGGCAGGGCGGGCAGCGCTACGTCCTCGAGTCATCCACCAATCTGACCACATGGTCGGCGATCAGCACCAACATGTTTTCGAGCAACTCTTTCCAGATTTTTATCGGGACGACCAACCCGGCCGGAATGTTTTATCGTAGTCTCCTGAGCCCGCCGTAATCGAATTCCTCTCCCGAAGTTCTCCTGCCGGCCCATGGTCGTCTCCACGACGCGGCTTGTCAGGCGCCGGTTTAATTGAGAACTTCTTTGGGCGTGGCCAAACCTTTGTGAACTCCGCCGAACAAGCAAAATTCATTCGCGACTCGCTGCCGCCGGGCGGTCTGTTTGCCGGGCTCGAGTGGCGCATTTCCCCGGCGCCGTTTCCGCTGGGCGGGGACCTGGCGAAGGAAATCGAATCGCTCGGCCGGGTGCTGCTGCAGTTTTATCGCGCGGTCAATCTGCTCTACCGCAAAAGTGCCGAGGGCAAACAGCCGGAATGGATTTCCCGCTGGCTGGATCTCGGCAAACCGGCGGAACTCGTCGCCCTCCAGCGTTCGCAGGCATTCAAGAATGAGGTTCCGCGCGTCATCCGCCCCGACCTGCTGGTCACGGAAAATGGCCTGAGCGTCACGGAACTGGATTCCGTGCCCGGCGGCATCGGCCTTACCGCCTGGTTGAACCAGACCTACTCAAATTCTGAAATCCGGAATCCGGAATCCGAAATTCTGGGCGGTGCGGACGGGATGTTGCGCGGTTTTGAATCCATCTTTGGCGATGCCAGACAGGTTCACATCGTTGTTTCGGAGGAGGCGGCCACGTACCGGCCGGAGATGGAATGGATTGCGCGCCAGTTGAACGAACAGAAAAGCCGAACATTCAACATTCAACATTCAACATTCAACGATTTCGCTGATGGCGACGCGGTGTACCGGTTTTTCGAGCTGTTTGATCTCGCGAACGTGCCGAATTCAAAAAGGATTTTTGAGCTGGCGACGGAAAAGAAAATCCGCCTCACGCCGCCGCCGAAGCCGGTGTTCGAGGAGAAGATGTTGTTTGCGCTGTTGTGGAACCGGAACCTGCATAATTTTTGGCGGCAGGAGCTCGGCGAAGGGTTCCTGGCGCGGTTGAAAAAACTGGTGCCCTACACGTGGATCATGGACCCGGCGCCGTTGCCGCCGCAGGCGGCATTTCCCGAATTAAACCTCACGGCCTGGCAGCAGCTCAAGACCCTGTCGCAAAAGGAGCGCGAGCTGATTCTGAAGGTTTCCGGTTTTTCGGAGCACGCGTGGGGGGCGCGCGGGGTGTTTCTGGGCAGCGATTTGTCGCACGAGGACTGGTCCCAGGCGGTGGATGACGCCTTGCAACAGTTCGACCGGTCGCCGCGCGTACTACAGCGTTACCACAAACCCACCCTGGTCGAGGCGCAGTGGTTTGATTTCGAGAAGGGCGAGGTGGTGCCGATGAAGGGCCGGGTGCGGCTGTGTCCATATTATTTTGTTTCCGGCGAAGGCGACGCGGCGCGTCCGCAGCTCGGCGGCGTCCTGGCCACGGTCAATCCCGCCGACAAAAAGATCATCCACGGCATGGCTGACGCGATCCTCGCGCCGTGCTCAATGTAAGCGGAATGGACTGCGGTGGCCCACCCGCAGCAGCTTGAATTGCCAAATGAACCCACGACATTTCGCATGTTTGGAACCATCAGACTTGCTGCGGCTGAGACAGCCACGCTCCGCCGTCCCCAATCTTCTGCTTTGCCAAACCGCCGCGTAAATCGTAAATCGTGAACCACAAATGACCAACCAGTTGTTACGGGCCAGTGCTGAGGACATTGTCCGCCGGCTCCGGGATGCGGGTTTCAGCACCTTCTGGGTGGGCGGTTGTGTGCGCGATTTTTTGCTGGGGCGCGAGCCGCAGGACTATGACATCGCCACGTCCGCGCTGCCGGAGCAGGTGGAACAATTATTCAAGCGCACGGTGGCCGTGGGCAGGAAATTCGGGGTGATGATCGTGGTGGAGGACGGCCGGCAATTCCAGGTGGCCACCTTCCGGGCTGAAGCGGATTACCAAGACGGCCGCCGCCCCGAAAAGGTTGTGTTCAGCAGCGCCGAAGCCGATGCCCAGAGGCGCGATTTCACCGTCAACGGACTTTTTTTTGATCCGCTGGCCGGACAACTTCACGACTGGGTCGGCGGCGAAAAGGATTTGCAGGCGAAAATCATCCGTACCATCGGCGCGCCCGAGGAACGCTTTGCCGAGGACCATTTGCGCCTGTTGCGCGCGGTGCGGTTTGCCGCCCAACTGGATTTTAAGATCGAATCGCAGACCCTGGCCGCCATCCAGCGGCTCGCCCCCAACATTGAGCGTATTAGCGCGGAGCGGATTCGCGATGAACTCGTCAAATTATTTTCACCGCCGCACGCCGCGCGCGGGCTGGCCGGGTTGCGCGACAGCGGGCTGCTGCCCGGTGTTCTGCCCGAGCTCGTGGCCACCCTGGCGTGCGAGCAGTCGCCTGATTTCCATCCCGAAGGCACGGTGTTTGAGCACATCCGGCTGATGCTGGAAAAGCTGCCGGCCGGAGCGGACCCGTCGCTGCCGTGGGCGGTGATCCTGCATGACATCGCCAAGCCGGCCACCGCCGAGCTCGACCCGGCCACCGGCGCGATTCATTTTTACGGACATGAAAAGGTCGGGGCGGCGCTGGCGGAACGGATTTTGACCCGGTTGCGATTCCCGAAAAAACAAGTCGAGGAAATCGCCGCCTGCGTGCGGCACCACATGCAGTTCAAGGACGTGAAACAGATGCGCACGGCGACCTTGCGGCGGCTGCTGATGCGCGAAACTTTTCCGTTGGAACTGGAATTGCACCGGCTGGATTGCCTCGGTTCGCACGGGAGTCTGAACCTTTACGAGTTTCTGGTGGAGCAGGCGACGGAACTGAAGAACCAGCCCTCCCTCCGGCCGCCGTTGCTGACGGGTGAGGATCTGATTGCGCTGGGCCTGAAGCCCGGCCCGGAGATGGGGGTTTTGCTGGCGGAAGTCCGGGACCGACAGTTGCAGGACGAGTTAAAGACCCCGCACCAGGCGCGGGCATGGGTGAAACAACGACTGCTGAACCATGGCGGACGAACCGGTTGAACTGCCGATTGATGGTGTGCTGGATCTGCACACATTCAATCCGCGAGAAATAAAAGACTTGGTGCCGGACTATCTGGCGGCGTGCCGGGAGCGCGGCATCCTGCAGGTGCGCATCATTCACGGCAAAGGTGTCGGCAACTTGCGGCGTACCGTGCAAGCAATTCTTTCCAAACACCCGGCCGTCGTTTCGTTCACGCTGGACCATGCGCAATTTGGCGGCTGGGGTGCGACAATCGTGCAATTGTGCCCGGCGTAGCGGCGTCTCGGCGGAGCGCCGCCATGTTTCGGAGCTTGAACAGCGGTGCTCTGCCGAGATGCCGCTACGAGAAGAAAATTCAGGATGTGCGTTAATTCAGCGGGTCGAGGGACATCTTGCGGATTTCAAAGTCGGCACCTTCGCTTTGAATGCCGACGAAACCATTGGTGACGGTGCATTCGGTGATTTCGTTCAGCAATTTGCCGTTGATGATGGCTTTGACATCGTTGCCCACGCACATCGTCACGTTTGTATTCCATTCGCCGACAGCTTTTTCGTTCGGTTCGCCGCGCAATGCAACGGGCGTGTTCGCATCCTTGCCCAAGGCCAGATGTTCCTTGCATTCCGCGCCGGCCATCACGAACAGATCACCCTGCCGGCCGGACTTGCCCTGGTTCTGGATGCAGACCGGCCAGACCTTGTCGGGCAATTGCATGTGAACGAGCACGCCGGTGTTGTCGGCTTTGGGCGCGACCTTCACAAAACGCCATTCGACAGTGAGCTTGTACCCGGAATAGTTTTGCTTCGTTCGCAAATAACCGGTGGCAGCGCCGTTGCAATGGATGACGCCGTTGGTGACGCTCCACGTTTTCATCGGATCGGCATCATTTTTCATGCAAAACGTCCAGCCGACGAGGTCCTTTCCGTTAAACAGTTCGATGTCGTTCGTCGGTGTGATGGCATTCTGGGAGGCATCATCCGGGCGCACGGCAGACATGAGGAAAGCAAAGGTCAACATCGCAACCAATCCCGCGGTGCGCTTAAGCATGTGCAGAGGGTTGAGCCATTCCGGTGGGCAGTCAAGCGCGATGGCATTGCACATTCGTGATGGCGAGTATCTGAGTGTGGAACACCAAACCGAACCGGCGCGTGTTTGCGGATCAACGTTTCAGCACCTGAATATTGCCTCCGCTGGTTTGCAGGGACAGGACCGGGCCGCCGCCGTTGATGGTGCCGCGCAACACGTTTTTGGCCGGTTTACCCTCAATCTGAACCGGAATCGCTGCGGTGATTTCGCCGCCGCTCGTACTGGCGTCCAGATAAACTGCGATGGATTCGGGGAGCCTGGCCGTGACCGAGCCGCCGCTTGTGCGCAAGAGACAATTCATCTGCACCTGCCCGGCTAGGTCCAGGGAAACGTCCCCGCCCGAGGTCTCCGCCCGGAACATGGAGCCGGCAAAACGGTCAATCTGGACGTCCCCGCCCGAGGTCCGGATTTGCAAGTTGCCCGTGCAATCGGCGGCTAGGATGTCGCCGCCGGCCGTGTGTGCCTGCACCGGTCCCCGGAGCTTGCTCAGGTTCAAATCCCCGCCCGAGGTGCCGACATCAATCTTTCCCTCGACGTCCTCAACCGAAACATCACCACCGGCTGTGTTGAGGTTAACGTTGAACTGTTTTGGCACGATCAATTTCAGGGACACATTTAGACTGGGTTTCAGGCCCAGCACGGACAAGAGGCTTTGGGTGGTTTTTGGACTCCGGGCCCGGACCTGGATTTCATTGCCGTTCTGAACCAGCGTCACCTGATGATTTTTCAGAATCTGGCTGATTTCACTTTCACTCGCATGGGAGACTTCGCGTTTGACGGTGACTTCGACGGTGTTCCGGTCCGAGGTGACTACCTGGATGTCGCCGCGGTCGGTATCCACGGACAGTCTGCCGCCCGGTTCGACCGTAAAGGATCTGATGATGGTTTCCGCGTCGTCGGTCGAAGTAAACGTGCTTTGGGCCAGGACCGGTGGGTTCGTGGCCGGCGATGCTTCATAGTTAATCGTCTGGCCGGTCAACGATGTGGTTCCATCCGTATTGACCCGGAGCTGAACCTGGTCGGCCGACAACTTGCCGTTGGTGGTTTCAATGACGACCCGGCCGTTTTGCGATGAGAGATTCAGGGTCCGGATGGCTCCGTCATTCGTGAGCGCGACGTTGGTCATGCGTGTGTCAGCCTGAACCGACGGGTGGTTGACCGCGGTTTGCCATGGATCAGCGGAAGCGGCGGCGCCGACAATTGCCGGTTGAGGCTGCAGTTGAAAATCAAATTTGACTGCGCCGGCCCGGGCCGCCGGGAAGCCATCCGTGCGATTGGTTTCGTAACCAGGCGCATCGGCGCCCAGGGTCTGAAAGCCTTTCCAAGTCACCAGTTTGAAATGCCCCTGCCGATCGGTTCGACATTCCTGCAGGGGCGATGCGGCCGGGAATCCTGTACCCCACCGATTATACCTCGCAACGACGTGCGCACCGGCGATGGGCCGGCCGGTGACGGCATCAGTGACGGTGCCGCGCACGTTCAAGTCGCGATTCCAGGCGGTCGTCCGCGGCACAAATGCCAGCGCAATGAGCGACGCGAAGACGATCAAACCCAGGATCGCAATGCCGCCCAGGATCCATGGCCATAGCCGGCCCGGCTTCGACGATTGGGCGGCTGCCGCGTCGGCAAACATCTCGCGTACGCCCGGCTGCGCGAGAACGATCAGTGCCCAGATGCCCACGGGAAATCCGACCAGGCTGCAACTAACGATGGCCAGGATGCTGGCGGCAACAGCCCAAGCGTAACTGCGGAGTTGCATCATCTGGAGGCCGCCAAACAAGATGAAACAGGCCGGAATTCCCTTGAGCAGGAGAACCACGAAGGCGGGCAGGGCTCCAAGGTGCGAGAGCGAATTGACACCGTGGTCGGCCAGCAATTTTTCCAGCCAGCTGGCGCCGGGACCGGCCAGAACAAACATGGCGGTCAATGCTGAAAATAATTTCAACATGCCGGCCACCATGAGGCCCACGGCGGGCACCACGATCTTGCCGGTGCCGGCGGCCGGTGTCTTTTCAGCCGTCAATGCCGCCGGCGGCGGAGCAGCGGTGGGAGCAGCGGCTCCACCCGGAGGCGGGGTTGACGGCGAACCGGTCAAGGGGGCGACAAAGGTTTTCATTTCGCCGGCTTGCGAGTGGAGCCAGTGGGTCATTCTCCTTCCGTGGCCATCGGTGAAGGCTTTGCAGAGGATCAAAATCCAGTCAATGGTGGCCCAAATGGAACAGCCGCAAATTGAGAATCCCAGCAGGATGCCCAAAGCCGGTTGAAATTCTGCGCCGGTTGTGGCGCAGGCAATGATCATGAGGATGCAACCACCCACGGCGCCCAATTGCACCGCGCCGGTCCAGATTCTGCCGACGTAAAAACGGTGGGCGCCAAACAGGCCGAAGAAGAAAGCCAGCAGAAATGTCGGCAGAATGATCTTGTCACTGGCAGCCTTGCCGGCGGGGACGGCCGAAGTCGGGACCGGGGGGACCTTGGCCGCAAACCATTCCGCCGTCGGGTGCGCGGTTCCTGAAATCGTCTCCACGTCCGTCTTGAGCTGGCTGGCCTGCTGATAGCGGCGTTCCGGTTCCTTCTCCAGCGTGTGCAGCACCACCTCGTCCAGCCGCACATCCAGCTGGACTTTCTTGGACGGGGGCGCGAATTTTCCCAGCGGCAACTCGCCGGTGAGCATTTCGTAAAACACGACCCCCAGCGAATAAATGTCCGCCCGATGGTCCACGGTCAGCGGCTTTTCCAGCTGTTCGGGCGCCATGTAATGCGGCGTGCCCATCACGTCCTTCGCGCCCGTGAGCGCCTGCCGCCCGTCTTCGACGCCCAGAATTTTGGCGATGCCGAAGTCTGCAATCTTCACGCGGCCGGATTTGTCCAGCAGGATGTTCTCCGGCTTGATGTCGCGATGGACGATGCCCTGCTCGTGGGCGTACTGCAGCGCTTCGCAAATCTTCGGCACAATCGTCAGCGCCTGTTCGGATGGCATCTTTCCGGCCAGCAGCAGCTGGCGCAGGTTCAGGCCGTCCACATATTCCATCACCAGGTAACACTGGCCGCCGGCCTCACCGAAGTCGTGGACGGTGACGATGTTTGGATGATTCAACCGGGCGAGGGCTTGGGCTTCGCGCGTGAACCGCTCGGCGAACTGGCTGTCCTGCTCCTTCTCGCGCGCCAGGATTTTGAGAGCAACGAGGCGGTTCAAGCGCGGCTGCCGCGCCTTATACACCACGCCCATTCCGCCCCGGCCGAGGCATTCGAGGATTTCCAGTTGTGGAAACAGCGCTGCGATTTCTTCCGGCGTCAGCGGCGGCTGGGTGATTTTGGTGCCCTGCGGGCCGGCCGCGCCCGGTCCTTCCGTTTGCGAGGCGAGGCCGGCCTTGAGCATGCACTCAGGGCAAATACCACCGAGGGCCGTCGAAGGCACCGGCTTCCCGCAATGCGGACAGGCGCCTTGTGCGGCCTGGTGGGTTTCTACGGGAGGAGGAGTTGGCGTTACTGGCGGCCGGGGCGGTGTCGGCGGGCGATGTCGGACCAGGAAATAAATGATCGTGCCCGCAACGATGATCATCAGTACCGGCAATGCGATGATTGCCAGGATGAAAAGGATCTTCCAACCGCCAAACAATGAGGCAAACAAGGGGTGTAGCGTCATCATCGTTCTCCTGGTTCAAGGATGGTCACGTTAAGATTGTTCATTCACCACAATACAAAGGAATTGCCGGCCAAAGGTTACAGGCATTCGCAGGAACGGCTTGAAGGTGGAAACTCGTATTGGCCATCCTCCATTCTCTGTTCTCCAGCTTCGTTGGACCATCAACCCGCCAGGGTCTGGAAAAGATAACACAGCTCAGCTTCCACCTCGTCCGGGCCCGACACGGTGTCGGCGATGGTTTCGCGCAATAATTTCCGGTAGCGCTGGCGCAGCCGATGCACGGCCACTTTGACCGCCCCCTCGGTCAGATCCAGTTGTCGGGCCAGTTCGGCATAGGGCGCGGCATCGCTGGCTCCGGCCAGCGTGGTGCGCAATGCATCGAACAACGTGCCCTTGCCCTGCGCACGATATTCCGTTCCCAGCCGCTGATAAACCTGTTCGAGCAGGGTGATGGCCCAGCGATGTTCGAACGCCTTTTCAGGCGTGAACACTTCCACCGGGATTTCGCCCAGCCGCGTTTCGGCGCTCTGCAGGTCGAGCAGAATCACCCGGCCGCCGCCGCGCTTCTGCGCCCGCGCCTTGTCCCATTCGTCAGAAAGAAAATGGTTCAGGCTGGCCAGCAGGAAGGAACGGAACCGGCCCTTCTCCGGGGCCACGGCGGCAACGGCGTTGCGTTCCAGCAACCGCGCGAAGAACGCCTGCGTCAGATCCTGGGCATCCTCGGACGAATGACCGCGCCGACGCACGTACGTGTAAAGGGGATGCCAATAGGTCTGGCAAAGATTTTCGAGCGCGGCCCGGGCGCGCGGGGAGTCGGTGCGGCCGGCAGTCAGCACCACTGACCAATGGGTGGTGGCAAAAACCTGGCGAGGGGATGATCCACCGCCCGGAGTCGCCGTTTCCGCGTTGGTGGCTGCTGAAGAAGTGGACACGCCCGCGAGCCTAGCGCGAATGCGGGAAAGTGCAAGCACGGTGAGGCCGGCAGACTTGCATAATACACCTGCATCAGTCCAGGTGTTTTCATTCAATGGTCCGGGACGTCGGCGGAATGCAGCGCTGGTGGCGCCGGCGGTTTATCCCGTCGGTCCGGTGCGCAAATCATTCCGCCATTTTTCGAGATAACCGGCCATGCCGATGTTGTGGATGTAATCCAGGTCAACCGGATTGGGAACGATGCCGGGGGGTACGGCTTGTTCGTGTTGCAGCGCGTTGACGATGTGAATGACGCCGGTGAGGCCAAACGTGGTGACCTGCGATTTTCGCGGCTCGTGATGATAGGCGACGGCATCCACCAGGGGAAAAGGCAGGCCCCACAGGGCCAGCAGATAACCGCCCATCTCGGCGTGCGTCGTTTGAAAGCTTCTGCGTTCCGCATCACAAAGCGGTTCGGACCGCGTCCGCGCGTCGGCCAGGACGGCGGTGTAGGTGTCCGGCATGCCGCTGGCCAGGATGATCTGGCCGATGTCGTGCAACACGCCGACGGCAAACGCCTGTTCGGCGAGGGGCGGATCCTCCAGATATTCATTGATGAACCGCCTGGCCAGCATGCCGGTCTGGACCGAATGATTCCAAATCTGGTCCAGCGGGAACGCGGGACATTTGTTCCGGTCAAACGCACTGAACAGAGGGACGGCCAGGGCGAGTGATTGGATCACCCCCACGCCAAGAAATTGTACTGCCTCGTCCACCGTGGAAAAAGTCCGGTTGAAGCCGAAGAAAGCGGAATTCGCGAGCTGCAGCAATTTGGCGCAGAGTGCCGGGTCCTGGGAGGCGAGGTCAGCAATGCGCTGGGCCGACGAGGTCGGAGATTGCAGCGCCTCCAGCATTTCGAGGTACAGACCGGGAATGCTCGGCACATGGGTCAGACGGGCGGTCAGGTTGAGCAATCCGTCATGCTGCAACTGGCGGTTGAGATTGGTGATGCGTTTGAGGCTGTCACGGAGGTCCACGAGGCTGCAGGGCTTGTGTAGAAACTGGTGAGCCAGTCCCACGCAGCTGATCACATCCCGCAGATCGGAGTAACCGGACAAAATGATGCGTACGGTCCGCGGGTTCCGTTGCATGGCATGATTGAGCAGTTGAGTGCCGTTCATGTCCGGCATGCGCATGTCGGAGACGACCACATCGAACGGTTGCGCCTCGATCAGGGCCAGGGCTTTCTTGCCGGAGTCCGCAAAATACATGTCCCATTCGGCGGTCATGGACCGCATTCCCATTTTGAGGACATTCAGCACGGCGGGTTCGTCATCCACAAACAGCATCCGGAGCCGGGGTGCCGGGGTGCCGGCAGATGGCGTTTCGACGGCCCTGGTGGGCAATGTGCTCATAAATGAGTTTGTAACGGCGCCCTTTTGCAAGCAGGTGACAAACCATCCTCCGCCTGCAAGCCCCTGGATTGGAGGAGCTGGCACGGGCTACGATCTCATCGGCCGTTTTCCGAGGTTACTTGAGGGAAAATTGTGCCTGGATGCGCTCAAAAACGGCCGTCGGCGAAATGGCCTTCAGGCATTCATCCGGTTTTTCGTAAACACAATACGGTTTCAGGCACGGAGAGCAGGGGAGATCGATGCGCAGGACCTGTTCGGGGTGGCCATAGGGCCCGGTGCGGCGGGGTTCGGTCGGCCCAAACAGCGCGACGAGGGGCTTGTTGAGGGCGGCGGCAACATGCATCGGACCAGTGTCGTTGGTGACCATGATTTCACACCGCCGCACCCATTCGATCATTTCGGGCAGCGAAGTCGCGCCGCACAAATTCAGGCAGCGCTCCGGCGCGGCGCGGGAAATGACGTCGCCAAGCGGGCTGTCATCGCCGCTGCCGAGTATGGCAAACCGCGTTTCCGGAAATTTTTGCGCCAGCGTGCGGACCAGTCCGGCAAAATATTCGACCGGCCAGCGCTTGTTTTTCCAGCGGGCCCCGGGCTGGAGGGCAATCCACCGCGCGTCTCTGGACGGCCATTTGGATTGGACGGCGGCGGCGATGGCGGGCCGTTCCGGCAGCCAGACAAAATCCTGGTGCACCGGCACCCCGAGCCGCGGCAGCACGGCCAGATACCAGTCCGCGGCATGGGTGTGGAATGACGCGCGCCGGACGGCGACATCATAAAATCCGCGCGCGCCCTCGCGAACTTCATCGAGGCCGATGAGAAGTTTTCCGTTTGCCAGCCACGCAAACGCGCCACTGCGGGCGAGGCATTGCAAGTCAATGACCCAGTCGAAATTTTGTTCCCGCAGCCAGCGGAGGCTGCGAAGCATTTCCGGCCAGTGGCGCGGCGACGACCAGCGCTGCCGTTCAAAGCGGACCACGCCGGCCAGGTCGGGATCACCCTCGAGCAGCGGGGCGAGGCCGGCGTCAATCCACCAGAAAATTTCGCTGGCGGGCAGATGACGCTTGAGCAGCCGGAGCACGGGCAACGCCTGGACCACGTCGCCAAGCGAACTGGGTTTGAGAATTAAAATTTTCAATCAAGTGACCCATGACCATTGGCGGCCAATCAGACAAACCGTGTGCGAACCAGCATCCTGCCACACGTCACGTCCCGCGTGTCACCCTGATCCTACCTTCCGAATTCGAGCCGTTCCGCGAGCCTTTCCGGCAGGCCGGCGGCGCGGATTTTTTGCTGGGCGGTGGCGATGTCGTAATCCAGCCGGCGGAGTTCAATGGTCCCGGCCTCCATGTCATAAACGACGTAGGCGGATTTGGGATTGTTGTCGCGCGGCTGTCCGACGGCGCCGACGTTGATGAAATATTTTTTTGCCGGGTCGATTTTGAATTTGGAATAGGTGCCGCCGCGGACGGCGGTGTCGCGCATGAAGGCGACGGGCACGTGGGTGTGGCCGAAGAAACAGACCTGCGTGTTCTGATATGGAAAACTGGCGGCGGCGGCGAGCTTGTCAAAGACGTAGCCCCAGCGCTGGGGCGCGTCGAGCGTGGCGTGGACCATCGTGAAATTGGCGGCCATGCGGCTGTACTTGAGGTCGGCCAGCCACTGGCGTTCCTCGTCGGAAAGCTGTTCGCGCGTCCAATGTACCGCATCGGCGGCGTGAGGATTGAATCCTTCCAGCGGATCATCGGAGGAACAGTATTCATCGTGGTTTCCCTTCACGCAGGGAATGTTCATTTCCCGGATAATGGCGAGGCATTCCTTGGGGTTGGCGTTGTAGCCGACGACGTCGCCCAGGCACACGATATGATCAATGTTTTGAGTTTTAATGTCATCCAAAACGGTGTGGAATGCTTCCAGGTTTCCATGGATGTCAGCGATGATGGCGTATCTCATTGCAAATTATCGGATAATTTCAAGGCCGTTAAATTCATTTGTTGCGTCGCTCCAACCTACACTTTCGTTGCGGATAAAGCCAGCAAGTCCTGCGCCGTGGATGGCGTCACGAAACGCCTCCAGTTCCCCGCGCTCGCCCTCGGCGATCAATTCCACGCGGCCATCCGGCAAATTGCGGACGGTGCCGGTGACTACAAAGCCGGCGGCGACGGTCTTCGCAGTATAGCGAAACCCGACTCCTTGCACGCGGCCTGAATAAAAAATCTGCATTCGACAACGATTCATGGCGGACGCGACAGCCAGCGGCTGTCCGGCGCGGCTAGGATGAAGCCAAAGCCGGGCGCTGGAAGCAATGTTTTAATGGCGGCGGAGCCGTGCCCGGCATTTTTTTTGAAGATTTCTGTTTGACCGTTTGGGGAATTTGCCGTAATCAGCACGGGCTAGCTCAAACCCAAATTCAAATTAGCCTGGTGATTTTGATGGCGGGGGGCGGCGCGAACAGAAATGCTGAATACAAAACTATTCCTGGCGGTGGATTTCGGGGCGGGCAGCCTCAAGCTGGCGGAGTTTGAAATAAACGAAGCCGGCGGTTTGCGCCTCAGGAATTTTTCCATCAAGCCACTCGGTCTCGAGGGTGCCCAGGAATCCTCCCGGGAGACGACCGTGCTCAAAGCCCTGCGCGAGGCGCTGGTGGAAACCGGCACCAAGGCGCGAAACATCAATGTGTGCGCGCCGGGATTTCAGGTGTTCTCCAAATTTGTCAAGCTGCCGCCAGTGGATGCCGGCAAGGTGACCCAGATCATCCAGTATGAGGCGCAACAGAACGTGCCGTTCCCGCTGGCGGAGGTGGTGTGGGATTATCAAATTCTGGGCTCCAGCGCCGGTGGCGAACTGGAAGTCTTGCTGGTGGCGATCAAGTCCGAGGTGGTCGAGGGCCTGTTCCGCATGGCGGAGGAGGCGAAGCTGCGGCTGCAGTTGTGCGACGTATCGCCCGCGGCGCTGTGCAACGCCTTCCGGTATAATTATGGCGAGTTGGAAGATTGCACGATGTTGCTGGACATCGGCGCCAAGACCAGCAACCTGCTCTTCTTCGAAAATGGCAAGGTCTTTTCCCGCAGCATCGGCTTGGGCGCCAACACCATCACCCAGGATTTTGCGAACGAGGCGAAATTAAAGTATGAGATTGCCGAGGCAAAAAAGATCGCCGAAGGATTTGTCAGCCTGGGCGGCGCTTACGAGGAGCCCGAAAACGAGCATCAGGCGGCGATTGCCAAAATTGCCCGGCAATTCATGACCAAGTTGCACATCCAGGTCAACCAGACAATGCAGTTTTATCGGGGACAGCAGGGCGGGTCGGCGCCGCAGCGCCTGTTTTTGTCCGGCGGCGCCTCCATCATGCCCTACACGGCGCAATTTTTCGCGGAAAAACTGAATGTTCCCGTCGAGTATTTCAACCCGTTTCGCAATGTGCAAATTGACCCGGCGATCAATTTGGAGGACTTGGCGCGGGTGGCCCATTCATTGGGGGAAGTTGTGGGTCTGGGCCTGCGGAACCTGGCCAATTGCCCGGTGGAAATGAATTTGATGCCCACCAGCACGTTGCGCTGGCGGACGTTCAACGAAAAGAAGCCATATTTTGGCTTCACCGTTGTCGCCTTGGTGCTGGTGGCCGCCGCGGTGGGATATTTGTTCCAGCAACTCGCCCAGTCAAAGAAGGATGAAATAGACAAGGCGACCCCAGACCGCGACAAGCTGCAACATCAGGCTGAAAATTTTGACCGGGTCTATAAAAAACTCCAGTCGACGACCAATGAGGCCAACCAAATCGCGGTCTGGATGGAGAATCGTTATTATTGGGGCGACGTGCTGTCCGAATTGCGCAATGCGTTGATTCGTTCGGAAGCTGACATTCAGAAAAAATTGTCCGAAAAACGCCCGGGAGTTGAGGCAGGCGTCTGGATCGAGCAGTTGACGATGGGCAATGCGCCTGCGCCAATGACCGGTTCCGGCACGATTGCGGGCCAAAATTCCGTTGAAAACGCCGAAGGCGGATCGGCAACGGCCGGCCTGCCCAACTTGCCGGCGGCCCCCTCCAGCACCATCACCCTGATCTGCCGCGCCGTGAATTTGTCGGGTGTGGATTCCGCAGCGAACACTGAAATCGCGTATGCGGTTCTGAAAGCGTTCCAAGAAGATCCGTTTTTCGATCCCAAAGCAACCCAGCTCAGGGGAGACATCACTCCTGATGAGGCCACCGGCACGTTCACATTTGGCATCACCGTGGCGCTGAAAAATCCACTCAACTTGTAATATGGCCTGGATCAAGCGAAATTTGGTTTTTGTAATTATCGGCATCGTGGCAGTTGGATTGCTCGGGGCGTCCGGTTTTTACATTTACAAGGGATGGAGCGACAACACGGCCGCGTTTAACCAGTTAAACGAAATTTATACAGAGTTGAAAGACCTGACCGGCAAGAAACCGTCGCCGGGCAACGAAAAAGTCAACAACATCGAAACGGCCAAGGGACAGGAACAGCAGATACGGGACTGGATCCGTCAGGCGGGCAATTATTTTCAGCCCATCCCTCCCATTCCCAACACCGGCACCAACGCCGTTTCCAGCGAGGCCTTTGCCGCCGCGTTGCGCCGGATGATCGACCAGTTGCAGAATGAGGCGGATGTGGCCAGCGTGGCGTTGCCGCCGCAATACGCCTTTTCGTTTGAGGCGCAGCGCAAATTGGTTCGGTTTCATGACGGCTTGGACCTGCTGGCGGGACAGCTTGGCGAAGTAAAAACCATTGCCGAAATTCTGTATGCGGCCCGTGTCAACTCGTTCGATGGAATCCAGCGGGTCCGGGTTTCGCAAGATGATCTCAGTGGCCCGCAGACGGATTATCTGGAAAGCACTTCGGCAACCAACAACCTGGCTGTCATTACGCCTTATCAAATCACGTTCCGTTCGTTCAGCCCGGAAATCGCCCAGGTGCTCGGTAATTTTGCCGCCTCGTCATCCGGGTTCATCGTCAAGAGCATCAACATTCAGCCCGCGGGGTCTTTTGCACTGGGGTCGAATGCTAATGGGTCGCCGGACGCGATGGCGCCGCCGCCCTCCGCCCCGGTGCCAACGACGATGCCGAGCCGGGGCGGGTTGCAGACGGTGTTAAACGAGCAATTGTTGCGCGTTACGCTGTTAGTTGAGGTGGTGAAATTGTTGCCGAAAAAGTAAGCTCATGGATTTTGTCAAAAAACATTACGAGAAAATCCTGCTCAGCGTCGTGTTGCTGGGTTTGGTGGTCGCGCTGGTGTTCCTGCCGGTCATGATCGATAGTGATCATCGGCATCTGGCCGACATCCGCACGGGCATCATCAGCCACAAGGTGCTGCCCTTGGATCCGGTGGATTTGACCCGGGAAACCAATGTCGTGGCCCGGCTGCAATCCCAGTACAAGCTGGATTTTTCAACCACGAACAAGCTGTTCAATCCGGTGCAATGGCAAAGAACGGTTGACGGCCGGCTGATCAAGCTCGCTCATGGTGATGAGGTGGGACTGGCGGTCGTCACCAAAATCACCCCGCTGTACACGGTGCTATCGCTGGATGCAATCGAGACGAATGATCTGGGCGCGCGTTATTCCATCAGTGTGGAACATCAGGCGGCGCCGCTGCCCGGACAACGCGCCCGGCGGCAGCATTATGCGTCAGTGGGCGAAAAGAATGATGTGTTTACCATCACCGATGTCAGCGGCTCGCCGGCGGATCCGACGCATTTGAAAGTGAATTTGATACTCAGGGACACTGGCGAGCGGGTGGCGTTGGCCAAGGACAAACCATTTCGCCGGGTGGACGGTTATGCCGCCGACTTGAAATATGATCTTGAAAAGAGGACCTGGCAGGCGCAGCGCATCGGCGCGGATTTGAAATTTGCGGGCGACGATTACATTATCGTTGCCATCAACCAAGACGCAGTGATATTATCAGCCAAATCAAACCAGAAAAAAACGACTTTGACGTATAGTCCTTGAAAATCTGATTTGACACATGGCCGCTGCGACGCGAGCGTCCTGTGGCGCTGAACTGATTTAAGACGAACCTGTAACGAATCATGACAAAAGCAGTATCCCTTTCGCTTGGTATCATTTTTTTGCTGGCCACCGCCACCGTGTTACCGGCGCAAACCAGCCCCACGGACGCGGCGGTCAATGAAGCCGTGCTTCGTCAGGCCAACACCATCATCCTGCGCCAAAAACTTGTGGACGCAAAAAATGCCGCCGCCCGCGGAGACCTTCCGGGCGCTGCGAAGGCCTACGACGAGGCTGAACAGCTGGTTGAACAAATCGGTTCCGGTATCGACGCCGAGAAGGCGCAAACCATTTCCGGCGTGGTTTCAACCCGCCTTGAACTCGCCCGCCAGGCGCAACATCAGGGGGATTTGCACGAGGCGGCAACCCAAGTTGGCCGGGTGTTGAAAGTGGACCCGCAAAATTCCGCCGCCCAAGCTTTCCAGAGAAACAATGACAAGATGCTGGCGGCTTCGCGCGGCCAGACGCCCGACGAAGCCACGCTGCAAGAGGTTCCATATATCGCCAACGACAAGACCCAGGCGGGAACCCTGGTGCGGGATGGCAAGTTGCTTTACGAGATGGGCAAGTTTGATGAAGCCGAAGTCAAATTGAAAGAGGCAATCAGCCTTGACCCGGATGACGAGGGGGCTTTTTATTACATGAACCTGGTCAAGCAGGCGAAGCTGGACCGGGAAGCCCACATGCATACTTTGGACACCCAGGACCGGATGGTGAAGGTAGAAAATGCCTGGGTGAATCCGGTGAAACGCGGATTGCTGCCTGTTCCCAATCCGTATGCCTTGACCAATTTCGTCAATACCGGCGTAGGCCGTGAGGTGATTTATAACAAACTCGACCGCATCCGGCTGGATACGGTTTCCTGGCCAGAAGGTTTGCCGTTGAATGAAGTGCTTCACAACCTGGGTGAACAGACCCGGCTTCGTGATCCGGACAAGAAGGGGATTAATTTCCTGTTTAATCCAAACACGCCGGGCGCTGCCACAGCGGCGGTTCCGGGGGTTCCCGGCAGCCAGACGATTGACCCTACCACCGGTTTGCCCGTCGCAGCTCCAGCCGGAGGCGGTGGTGCTGGGGAAGCGGTGGACGCCAGTTCCATCAATGTCAAGCTGACGCTCAGTGATGTGCGGTTAATGGACGTGCTGGATGCGATCGTCCTGGTGGCGGATCATCCCCTCAAATATTCGATTCAGGATTATGGCATCGTTTTTTCGGTCCGGGGACCGGAATCACCGCAGCTGGAGACGCGCACGTTTAAGGTGGATCCCAACACCTTTTATCAAGGTCTGGAAAGTGTGAGTTCTTCAAGTTTTGGCCAGGCCAATTCTTCTGGCAGCGGCAGTAGCGGCGGCGGCAGCAGTGGTGGTGGCGGCGGCGGCCAGAATGGTCAGAGCAGCGGGGCTGTAGTGGCGGTGGTAAACGCATCACCGGGTGCGGGTGGTCTTCGAAGCCAAGGCGGTTCCGGTGGTGGCGGTGGTGGCGGTGGTGGCGGTGGTGGCGGTGGTGGCGGTTGTGGCGGTGGTGGCGGTGGTGCTGGCGGGAGCACGACGACGATTGGTGGTCTTGCCAATACCGGTGGCAATGGCGGATTGCGTTATGTGACCAGCCCGGAAGGTATGCAGGATGTCAGCGTGGCCGCACAGACTTTCTTCAAGGCATTGGGAGTGGATTTAACGACGCCGGGGAAAAATATTTTCTTTAATGATCGTTTGGGTGTCCTGTTTGTTCGCGCCACGTCACAGGACCTCGACACCATCGAACGGGCAATACAGGTTCTCAACACCATGCCGCCGATGGTGCATATCAAGGCCCGTTTTATCGAAGTGTCACAAACGGACGCGGCAGCATTGGGTTTTGACTGGTATTTGGGACAGGTCAACATGGGGAACAGCGTGGTGGGCAATGCCGGTACTGCGCCGTCCCTTAACGTCCCCATTTCGGCGGCCAACCCATCGGGTGTTTTTCCGGGTAATACGGCCGCCAGTCAAATTGCGGCTTCATCCTCAGATCAGGTACTGGGCAATCTGGCAACTGCCAATTCAGGCATTCCAACGGTCGCCACCATTACCGGCATTTTAACCGATCCGAACTTCCGCGTCGTGATTCACGCCTTGGAACAGCGCAGCGGAACGGAACAGCTGGCGGAACCGGAAGTCACCACCATCAGCGGTCGGCAGACCCAGATGCGCGCAACCGAGATCAAGACCATCATCACCAGCTTCAACTTCCAGCAAGGCCAGGGCGGCACGACGACCACTACCACCCAATAATATTTTTCTTATCCAGGCTTAATCATGAATATGTACCAATCATTTCAATCCCCGGCCGGCTGGCTGGCGTGGTCAGCGGCCGTTGCCTTCCTGTCCGGCGCCGTTGCGGCGCAGGCGCAGGTGATCAACAATCCGGTGCAACCTTCCGCCATTACCCCTCAGCAACAACAGGTGGAAGTCGGTCCCATCCTGGATGTGGTGCCGTACGTTCTTTCCGATGGCTGCACCATCAACCTTGCATTGATTCCTTCATTGACTGAGTTCAATGGCTACGACCAGCCACCGGCAATTCCCGGTGTGACCGTGGCCAACGTGGTTCAGGTGCCCACCATCCTGCCGGCGTTTACCGTGCGCCAGGTGGTCACCACCGTGAATATTTGGGACAATCAAACGGTGGTTCTGGGGGGATTGATTTCTTCGCAGGTCCAGAGCACAAAGGACAAGATACCGCTGCTAGGCGACCTGCCGCTGGTTGGAACGTTGTTTCAGAGCCAGACAAAGAATACCGTGAAGTTGAATCTGATGATTTTTGTGACCGCGACCATGGTTGATCCTTCCGGCAATCGTGTGCATTCGGATGATGAACTGCCGTTTGCGCAAAGCACCATTCCGCCCCAACAGCCTGGTGTGATTGTTAAGCCGGGCACGGCGGGAATGGTTTCAGCGCCGGAAAACCCTTAGGAAATGAACAATATTTTTGGTGGTATTTTCAATTCCAACTGCTGATACGGGCTGCAAACCGGCTGAAATGGAAAAGTTAAAGTGTTCATGGCCGGCCAATTTGTGCATCGGTTGCTGATTATTGACGGTCACGCATACGCCTATCGCGCATTTCACGCGATTCGCGAATTGCGTTCGCCGGATGGAAGGCCGACAAATGCCATTTACGGTTTTGTCAAAATGCTTGCAAAAATGCGGGCAACCATTGGGCCGTCCCATTTGATTGTGGTATGGGACGGCGGGTTGAGTGCCGAGCGAACCGTGCTGTTGCCCGAATATAAGGCGCAGCGCCCGGCTATGCCGGAAGATTTAAAGCTGCAGCTTGACGAAATCGTCAGTTATTTGAAAGCGGCTGGGATTGCCTCGTTTTGCCGCGAAGGAGTCGAGGCTGATGATTACATCGCCTGCCTGGCAAGACAGGCGTCGAATGCGGGCATGGCCGTGGTCATCGCCAGTTCCGACAAGGATTTTATGCAGCTGGTATCGGATCGGGTTGGATTATTGAACCCGAACGACAAGACCGAGACGGTTTGGACGGACGAACAGGTCCGGGCCAAGTCGGGTGTGGTGCCGTCACAAATCGTGGACTGGTTAAGTCTGGTCGGCGACACTGTGGACAATATCCGGGGTGTGGCCGGCATCGGAGTAAAGACCGCCGCCGAATTGCTGAATCAATTTGGATCGGTGGCCGCGCTGTATGGGCGGCTGGAAGAAGTCAAATCGGAAAAGTTGCGCGCGGCATTGCGCGACTCGGCAGGGGTGGTGCGGCGCAATGGTGAACTGGTGCGCCTGCGGGATGATCTGCCCTGTGAATTTTTGCCGGCGGCGCTGGCAGAAAAACCGGCGGAAGCCGGCCGGTTGCGTGAGTTGTATGAGCGTTGGGGTTTCAAGGGCATGCTCGCGGCGCTGGGGGAATCCGCGCGCGAACAGCAGACGGTTTTGATTTAGAAAATGAATTTGGAACGTAAATATTTTTCGAGGCGCCGGTTCCCGGCGCGGCGTATTTTTTCGCTGGCACGGACGTGTTTGGGCCAAAGAATTTTTGGACAAAACGCCCGGTTACGATTAGAGTGTCGCAAATCAATTATGTTGTTCATGTTGTTCACCCGCAGAGCTGTCGTTTGTCTTTGCTGGGTTTTTGCATTTGTGATTCCGTCGGTGGTTTCCGGCCAGACAAACATTTACCGGACCAACGGAACGGAATATGCCATCGTCGGTTCGTTGCCGGGTGACCAGGTTTTTCCGGATGCGGCCGTGACGCCCACCGGTGGTTTTGTGGTCTGGCAGGACAATGCCACTGATGGCAGCGGCTGGGGCGTGAGCGCGCGGCGTCTCGACAGCACACTTTCGGGCACGTTGGGCACGTTTCCGGTAAATGCCCAGGGACTTAATGACCAGGAAAATGCCAGGGTGGCATCGCTCAAAGACGGCGGAGCGGTTTTTGTATGGCAGGGCGGACAGAAAGGATTCCAACAGATTTACGCGCGATTTCTTACGTCCAGCAATCTTTGGGCGACGACCAATGATGTGCTGATCAATACGCCGCCCGCCACCAATGTGACGTATGGTTACATTTACACGACCAACCTCACCCAGGTGATTACCACGAATTGGAGCAGCCATCCTCCACCTCGTCATATAAGCAGCTACACCACCAACACCACTCCGACGGTCACCACGACGATTACCACGAACACGACCATCAGCGGAACTTTTCGGATCAACCCCGCGGTTGCCGTGCTCAATAACAGCAATGTGGTGACAGTCTGGTCGAGCTATAACCAGGCTGGTCCAGGCAGTTTGCAGGACGTGTATGGCCAGATTCTCTCGCCGACCGGTCAGAAGATCGGCGGCGAATTCCTGATCAACCAGTTTATTTCCTATAACCAGCGCGCTCCGGCCGTTGCGGCCACGAAAAACGGCGGGTTTGTGGTGGCCTGGGTCTCGGAACAGGAGCGGTCGGTATTCAATTCAAATAATATTGATAATACCAACGGGGCGGCCCCCAACCTGATCGGTTCCTCAAGCGTGGACATTTATGCGCGGCTTTACGACAGCAATGGAACGGCTCAGGTCAGTGAACTGCTGGTGAATGCGGGAGTGAATCCCTGCGCCAATCCGGCCGTGGCCGTGGCCTCGGACGGCAGCTTCATGGTGACCTGGTGTGCACGCGACATGAACAACCCGGACAACAGTTGGGACATTTACGCGCGGACATTTTCCAGCTCGGGCGTGGGCGGCACGACCGTGCTGGTCAATACACATCTTTACGGCGACCAATATCTGCCGAAGATCAGCGCGATCGGTCTGGATTATTTGATCGTCTGGACGAGTCTGGGGCAGGACGGCTCCCGCGAAGGCGTGTTTGGGCAGTTTGTGCACGAAGACGGTTCGCTGGTGGGCGGGGAATTTCTGGTGAACACCACGACCACCGGCCAGCAGATGCAACCCGTGGTGGCCTCGGATGGCGTTCAGCAGTTTTTGGTGATTTGGACGGGATTTACTTACAGCCCCAGCAGTTTTGACCTGTTCGCTCAGCGCTACATCAATGTTGCCGCGGTCCTGCAACCGATGAGTGCTCCGTTTGTGTATGCGCCGTTTGTGTTGAGCAATGGCCTATATCAGCCGCAGTTGCAGGTCTCGTGGTCGGCGCTGGCGCAGCAAGGCATCGCGGTTTCCAATTATGAAGTTTATGTGGATGGCGCGGCCACGCCGATGGTGCTCACGGCGGGTAACGTCTGGAGCATGACGGCAACGAACGGTCTGGCTGCCAGCAGTGTTCATTCATTCCAGCTGGATTACGTGACAACCGACGGACGGCGTCCGCCGCAACTTTCGCCATCGGCCAGCGGCAAGACCTGGAGCGGAAATTATGTGGGGACTCCGGCGAATGCCATTCCCAGTGAATGGATGACGATGTATTTTGGCCCGGCTCAGTATTTGTGGCCCGCAACCACCGCCGACAGCGATGGTGACGGCATGAACAATTACCAGGAGTTTCTGTCGGGAACCATTCCGACGAATTCAGCCAGTGTGCTGCGCGTTCAAATCAGCCCGGCGCCGGCAAAACCGCAATTTGGCCAGACGTTGTCGGGAATGAACCTGAGCTGGAACACTCAGCCGGGCTTGACGTATCAGGTGCAGGTCACCACGAATTTCGTTTCCTGGAGCAATCTGCCTCCACCCAACGACACGCCACGGTTCGCGGCGGGAACCAGTGATTTAATTTTTGTTGGGAGTGATTCGGCGGCCTATTACCGCGTGTTGCTCCTGCGTCAATAAAGTTTGTATGCAGCAAATGATTAAAAGATTTTTGTGCATCGTCGGGCTGGCGCTCGGTGTCCAGGCGGCCTGGGGGTTTGCCTTGCTCGGTCCGAATGGCAACAACCCCAATCCCACCCTGGGCCGTGCTGATTCATGGCAGATACCCCAGATTGGGTATGGTTTGCCCTATCTTTCATTGGTGATTCCCGGTGGTGGCATGTGGTTTGGTGACATTGGCGGGCCGAAAAATATCGGCGAGGAATATCGGCGCAACACTCCGGTGCTATATTACGCTTACGATGGAAATTTCTCCGGTTTCTTCGGCGCGGAGGGTGAGCAGGCGGTGGACCAGGCTTTTGCCATTATGAACAGCCTGACCAATGTGGACAGCTACAGCAGCGACCTTTCCGAATTTCCATTCGAATCCCAGGCGTTCAATTTTCAGGCATTGGCGGTGTATCTGACGGATATCAAGTCAGTCACATTGCACCTGTTGGTGGAGCAACTGGGATTGTCCCAGCCCGAGCGTTTCACTTGGACACTCCATGATCGCGTGTTAGGCAACAAATGTCCGCTCACCACAACCTACCTCTTGGTCGAGCGGAATCTGGATGTGGTTCCTTCATCCCCGAACCAGCTTCAATATTCTCCTTACGTTAATAACACCCTTTACAGCTATTACATCATTGAAGAATGCAGCGGCCCCAATCCCCAGGCTTTGGCTGTTCCATTTGCAGTGGATCCCGAGGCTGACAAGTTCACTGCGGTTGCGGCCAATAATTATGACGGAATCTGGTCGGGTTCAGTGAATGTCGGCGGACTGCTCATCGGCGGCTTTTACAGCGGCTTGACTCGTGATGATGTCGGTGGTCTTAGGTATTTGATGAGCACCAACAATGTGAATTGGGAAACCGCGGCCGCCGGCAGCCTTTTGGTCAGTTCCAGTGGTGGCGGGGTGGGCGGAGTGACGTATGGTCCTCCCGTCTTGCTTACCACTTCCAACTATACCTCGTTTTTTTTGACCGCCCAGGTCACTGATCCGGCCACCTTGTCCAATTTGTTTCCGGGACTGGTGATTCTCGGTTCGTCATATTATTTCACAAATATTGTTACACCGAACATTGTGACTTACACGACGAACCTCATTGGTTCGCCGGCTGGCACGCAGGTGATCATTGTGACCACCAATGGAGTTACCTCCACCATCGAGCAGATTTTCTCGTACACCTTTGCCAATCTTGACATCCTTACCAACGGGTTTAGCCCCAATACCAGCGCCCATCTGGTGAAGTTTTCAATCCTGCCGCAAGTTGGTGCGCCGGCAGGAAGTGCGTTGGCCACCAATACCACCACCACGACCGTCATTCTGACCAACATCCCATCGGGGGAATATTACATCAATACCAATTATCTCTGCGGCCCGGTGAAATTCATAAGCACGCTGGCCACCAATATCACGGCGACGACCAATGTTATATTCTCGGCCAGCAACTCGGTGGGCGAAGCGCTGGCCGAGAGTCTGGTGATCTATTCCACCACGCATGTTTTTGTCGTGCAATGGCCCATCTGCTCCGGTGGGGCGGTCACCAACAGCGGAGGCATTGCCAATGCCACCGGTTTTTATCAAGGCATCCAAAAGGTGCGATTTGAGCGCGTTCCGGACACCCAGGTGGATCCATTGACCGGCAATTTCCTTCAGCCAATCATTTCGTTCTATACGAATATTTTCTTTAATCCGACTAACAGCCAGTTGCAGATTCAAATCTTTCAACGTATCGTGACGGGGCCGGATATTCTTATGTCGGCGGTGGATGACACCGGGGCCAATACCTTCAATGGAACCATCAGCCGCGGCATCAATTTTAACCAGATTAATGTATTGCCCGGTTTGGCCGGCCCCGGAACGATCGACGGATCGACGACGTTCTTCTACAACAAGGTCGGAACGGCGTTCTGGAACGGTCCGTTCCCGGACACCAATTCGTTCATCGGTTCGATAACCGCCGTTAACGAAACCACCGAGGTTCCCTCGGTCGCATGGGCCTCCTTTGATGCCACGACGAATGCCCCGATTGTTTATCCAAACGGCACCAGTTTCCAGGAACTTGAAAATCAATTGGTCATCACCATCCTGCCGGCAATTCTGCCTGATGGCACCAACAACGTGGCTTATTCGACGACCTCGTTCTCCGCCACCGGTGGCGTGCCGCCCTACAGTTGGTCAGTGGGAACGGGGACGACGCTTCCCAGCGGCCTGGCATTATCCTCGGGCGGCGTGCTTTCTGGAACGCCGACCGGATTGGCCCCTGGCGTTTATGACTTTACCATTCAATTAACCGATTCCTCGGGGGTGCCGACGGGCTCGCCGGGCCGCGTCGTGGCCTTGAATTATTCAATTACGATTCACTGAGAAGTATGAAATTTATTTACCGCCTGTCCGACTGCTTCCACCCGTGGCAATTGCTTGTCCTGGTGGCAGGCTTGATGATGCTGGCGCCGTCCGCGCTGGCCACCGACCAGTTGTATCAGAATTATGCGGTGCTCAATTACACCATCCCGGGCAATCCGCCACCGAACCTTGACGTGCTTGCTTTCGACAACGAAAACGAATTCGATGTCGGTTTTTTTCAAAACTCGCCCGGGATCGCGTTTTATCAGCCAAAAGACACGTTGTTTTACACCAACAACGGCACGATGACGGCCAATGCCTCGATTGTCACCACCTTGAATGGACTGTTCTTTCTGAGCGGCAACACCTATGGCGCGGGCTACAAGTTTGATCATTTGACCACCAATGTGATTCCGCACAGCATGGCCGATACCTTTTACAATCCGGGCACCATCCGGTGTGATTCAGCCATTGATGGCAATAATTTTTTCATCTTTGGTTCGTCCACCTTTTTCTTCGAGGCCAGCATCGGCCAGTGCATCGTGTCGGCGACCAACATCATCAGCCCCGGCGTGATTGACGTGGGTGTGAATGGTTTGATGCAGTTCGGCGGTCAGAATGTGGATTTAAGCCGGAGCACACTGATCCTGGAAAATCTGCAGAGCCTGTTTCTTGGCAATTCCGTGGGACTGTTTGCCACGGCTGCGGGTTTTGGAATTGACACCAATCGGGACTGGGATCCCAGCGTTGATTTGAAAGCCACGACGGCGGTTTCGTCACTGCCTTTCATCATCAACCTGACTAACTCCACCGCTTATTTTGATATTGAAGGCAATGTCAGCAACATCATCTACCGTGCCGTCTTTGTGCAAAACACCAGCCCGAACGTTCCCTATAACGTTTATATTGATCCGCTGAATGTGACCGCCCTTTTCAACGCGGGCGCCGCCCACGTCGAATGGATCGGAACTTACGTTGACCCAACCACCGGCACCATCATCACCAACTATCTTTATTTGACGGATGATTATCTTCAAGGAGCCAGCACCAACCTGTTCTTTCTCAATGGAATTCCGGACAATTTTCAATTTCTTACCTCCACCACCCCGCTGCTTCCAGGTTCAACTCCCACTCCTCCGGGTTTTCTGCCGGTGTTTAGCTCGGGAGTCGTGACCAACCCATATTCCTATTTTAATGCCCAGTTGATTTCAACTACCGCACCGACCAATGTCACCCCCTCCAATCCGCAAGGCGCGCTTACTAATCTGCCGAGCCGCATCCAGATCACCGCCAGCAAGGAGTTGAACCTGAATCTGGCGTTGATATCCGGGCAGAATTACCTGTCCCTGCTGGCGACAAACCAGTTTGACGGCAGCGACGGGGCTCAGATTGCCGCTCCCTATTCCGACATCAATCTCGGAGTGACCAACGGACTTATGACGGTCAGCAATCTTTTGCAGTCCGCACTGCCAAACTGGAACGGTACCATTCAGGCCTGGAGCACGCGCTGGTTGACCACCTTCACCAACACCTTGGACGGAACCAACTTTTTTACGTCAACCAACGACTTCCGGGTCTTGATCGTCGGCAGTGATCGGTTGAAGCCGGTGTCGGCGCCCCAGGTGCAGAATTTGAAATTGCACACCACGAACCTGGTCATCAGCGATGTGCTGAATGTTTTTGGAACGTTGTACATTGACGCGCAAAACCTGACCTTGACCACCAACGCCTTCGGCAACGGGGCCAGTTCCGCGGAAGGCGAGTTGAACCTGGAAAGCAGCGCCATCTTGTGGCAGACGTGCTTGCCCAATGTCCGCAACCTCACCAATAACGGCGCGATCACCACCCACAATCAGGTCGTGTTTGGCGGGGCGGCGCCGGCCAATTATTTTTCATTCGTCAACCACGGGTTGATTTCCGATTTGGGCGCCACCGTTTACGCGGATTATTTCGAAGACAGTAACATCTTTACCAATGGCGCCGCCGGCAGTTTTCTGCTGCAATCCCGCAACACCATATTGACCAATGGTATTCTCAGTGCCGGTGGGGATATATCCATCACCACCACCAATCTGGTAATCAGCAGCCTGGTCTTGCAGGCGGGACGGTCGCTGACCTTGGCGGCGACCAACCAGCTGACGGACATCAGTGTGACCAATGGCAGTGTCTGGACTGTGGGCGGGGGCACCGGCAATAATTTCCTGAGCCTGCCGGTCAAACCGCCCACCGGCGACCTGCTCGGCACCACCATAACCCTCATTGCGCCGACCAATAAGAACGACTTGAACATCTGGGCGGCCACCAACCGGGGAGTGGACACCAGCGGATTTACCAACAACGTGGCCATAGGCCATTTGATTTTGGATTCCTTTGGCGCTTACGGCCCGCCTTCGCATATTGGCAGCTTCACATTCAAGGGCACCGGTGTCAGCAACGCGCTGTACGTGGATTTCCTGGAGTTGCGCGACGCCGCCACCAACCGCGACATCAACGGCAATTTTTCCGCAATCACCAACCTTGGCAACATGGTGATTTATTTTGCCCGGGCGGACATGAACGGCGTCTCTGTGGCCGACAAGATGAACGGCAAGAACAACAACTCATTGCGCTGGGTTACCAATTATGCCGGCTTTTTCAGTTCGACCAATTTTGTTTTCCCTGCTGGCGTCACCAATGGCCCATTCAATCTAGCGCTTGCTCAAAGCCTGTCCATTGATTCAGATGGCGATGGCGTTGCCAATGGCAACGATTCCCTGCCGTTCTTCACCGGCAACATGATCAATCAGTCGGTAGTGCGTTCAAACAATGTTTCGCCGACCTACATCACCTGGAACACCGTGCCGAACGCGACCAATGCGGTCCTCTATTTTGACACAAATTTCGTCTGGTCCATTTTGACCAATGGCGCCATTTTCTCCAGTCCGTTGGGTGCCACCGTCCATAATCCCAATTCGACGAATTTCGTTCTCACGTTCCCGGCGGCGCACGCAACGCCAATATCGGTGACCGTGACCGATCCATCCAGTTCGCTCACCCGGTCATACAAGATCCGGGTAGACACACAACACTAAGCAGCGTGGAAAAAAGATTATGAAAAAATTCACGAGCCCGAGATTGCAAAATCTCGTGAGCAGCACCGGCTTGATGAAACTGAGTTTGGTGGCCTTGGCCGGGCTGATGGTCAGCGTCGTCCAGGCGGCGCCTCCATCGAACGATAATTTTAGCAGTGCCATCGTCATCAGCAACGGAGCGGGCACCGTTGCCGGGAGCAACGTGGGTGCGACCACGGAAATCAACGAACAAACATATGGCGGAGTCATTGCCGCCACGATTTGGTACCAATGGACGCCTGCCACCAATGAATACGTGGAATTTGACCTGCAGGGCAGTGTTTTTAGCGGTGGATTTGGATATGCTCTGGTTTATTTGAGTGGTGCCGGTGGCGGCATTACCAATCTCCAATTGCAGGCGGTTGGCTCCATTTCGGGAAGTTTGACCAATCAGGCCAGCCTTCAGGTGTTGGCAGGTCAGACCTATTACATTTCAGTGGCGGGGATCAACTCCAGTGATACCGGGACCACCAAGTTGCATTGGTCTCCTTTCATACCGGTGGCAAACGACAATTTCGCCAACGCAACCGTTTTATCCGGCCTGTGGGGTTCCACCAATGGAAACAATGCCTTTGCCACAGCCGAAGCCAACGAGCCCACTCATGTAGGCCTTTCTTCTTCTCACAGCGTCTGGTTCCAGTGGCAGGCGCCGCAGAGCGGGGACGTGGAGTTGGATACGCTTGGCAGTCGTTTCGATACGATATTGGCCGTTTATACCGGCAACAGCCTGGCCACCCTGAACCAGGTGGCGGCGAATGATGATATCTATCCTGTGTCTCAGGCTAATCAGATTGGCCAGAATATTTACGTGACCAACATCCCCAACGGTTTTCCCACCAATTTTATCGGTACCAACACGGTCCCCTACACCAGTTCGGCCAATTACTCCTACAATCAGCCGTACCAGGGTCCCAGCGGTCTCCATTTCAATGCGGTTGCCGACACGACTTATTATTTCGCATTGGATACTTTTAACAGCGGTCCAAATGGTGGGACCGGATCTTACTCGCTGAATTGGGCCTATCATTCCTCGGGCCTGTTTCGTTTCGCGACCGAAAATATTGAACAGACCGGGATAAGAGACACGAACGGGAATCCCATGCTGCTTTACCAGTGCGCGGAAACGGAAACCAGCCGGAGGCTCACCGGGGTGGTGGATGCCGATCAATACAATACCACCATTCACACTTATTATACCTTTGATGTGCCGGGAGTGCTTGTCACCGTGACCCGCCTGGCGGGTTCTTCGGGTCGTGCCTTGGTGGACTACAAGACCGTGGACGGTGATCCAAATCAATTGAAGAACGGAGATGTTCCGGCGGTGGCTGGACGTGATTATACCTCTGTCAGCGGCACGTTGGTCTTTGATGATTTTGAGATGAGCAAGACGATTTTAATCCAGATCACTGACGACTTCGGGCTCTCTCGTCCGAATCGGGATTTTAGTGTTGTTTTGTCGAACCCGCGGCTGGATTCGGCCGAAGCAGCCGACGCGGTTTCGCCCCCGCGCGTGGACTCGACCTACTACCAGGCTTTGGTAAGGATTCTGGATGTGGACATTGATCCGAAGGGAGAAACGGAGAATGTAATTGTCAGTACAAATGGTTTTCTTGATGCACCCACAAACACCGTCCCCAATCTTGTTACCAATTTCTTTTGGACCCCGATTCCGACCAACGCGGTGTTGAACTTCCAAAAAGCCAACTATCGGGTCACGCGGGATGTCACCAACTGGTGGGCCGGCACTCCCATTACCGTTTACGTCACCCGCACCGGCACGAACAACTCGGGAGCCACCGTCAACTGGAGCGTCAACAATGCGTATCTAAGCAAGATCACCGCCAACGACAACGTTAATAATTCATTTCCGCTCCAGCCGGCTTCCGACTACGCCACGCCGTTTAGCACCCACCCGCCCAAATCCGGGGCGGTCTTTGGGACGACCAACTATGATTTTCAAATGTCCGCCTACAATGGCACGGTGACATTCCCCAGCGGCAGTGGCGCCTTTGATCCGCAGCCGATCACTTTTACGATTTACGACAATCATGCCTCCCAGTTTAACGAGGATTTTCGCATTGATCTTTATCAGCTGGATTCGCATGGCGTCCCCATTCCAGCGGGCATGGTGGGGGAGACCACGGTGACCATTTTATATGACGATCTTGTTCCTCCTGCGGGATCGGTGGATGAGTATTACAACCCGGATTTCTCGCTGGATATCGCACCGCCGATAAATGTCCAGCCTTTGGATCAACCTGGTACGGATGGCGATGTATATAGTGTTGCCGTCATGGCGCAGGATCATAATAAGGCTGTTATTGCCGGCGATTTCTCCTCTTACAATGGCGTTGGGCGAACCTGCATCGCCATGGTCAGCAGCAATGGTTTGCTGGATGCTTCTTTCGATCCGGGCTCTGGGGCCAACGACTTCATTCATTCTGTGGACGTGACCCCGAACAATGAATTTGTCATTGGTGGCGGTTTTACCTCCTTCAACGGCACTTTGCGCAATGGCGTTGCGCTGTTGAATGCCAGCGGAGCGCTCGACACCACATTCATGAACGGATTGTCCGGCGCGGATGGAATAGTGTGGGCGGTCGCGGCACAGTCCGACGGCAAGATTTTGATTGGCGGTGATTTCACCCATGTCAACGGCACGCCGCGCAATTACATTGCCCGGCTTAACCAGGATGGTTCCGTCGATACCACTTTTGATGCCGGGACCACCCTGAACGGACCCGTTTATGCGATCGGGGTGCCGCGTGACGCAACCATTAGTCTCAACCGTGACGCTGCCGGCACTGAACCGGAGGATGATCAGGTCATAAACATTGGCGTGGCCACCGCGGGTGTCCTGACGGTCAATTATGACATGCAAACCGTGCCTGATGACATGAAGGTGTTTTATGGCACAACCAATGTCGCCAATGGCACGGGAGTTCTGATCTATGATACCGGCATGGTCAGTACCAACAACGGGTCGCCTTTCGTCCTTCCTTTCGGTCCGACCAACGGTGTTACGGCTAATGCCATCACCATCGTCATGAACCAGGGTGGTGGTCAGACCGGCACAGCCTGGTCGTATTCGGCCTCGGTGACGGCGACCCATATGGGAAATGGAATCATGATTGGTGGCGATTTCGCCGTGAGCGGCCAGACCTACCGGGACATTGCGCATCTCACCAACAACGGGACGCTGGATGTTTCATTCAATCCCGGTGCCGGAGCTGATAATCCGGTGTTTGCCTTGGGCTGGCAGGTGGATGGGCGCGTGGTGGTGGGTGGGTCCTTCACTCATTTCAACAACCAGCCGTTTAACCACCTTGTCCGGTTGACTACTGCCGGCATCATTGACAGCAGCTTTTTCCCTGGCTCGGCAGCCAATGACACGGTTTACAGCATCACTCCCCAACTGGACGGCACAGTGTACGTGGGCGGGTCTTTCACGTCCTACAATGACACGCATCGTCTCGGGTTTGCCCGATTATACCTGGATGGGACGGTGGACACCAGCTTCCTGGACACGGCTTACAATCAACTGGCCGGCCTGTCGCGGGTCCATTTCAACGATCCCGCCAACACGGTTTTTGCCTCCGGTGTTCAAAGCGACGGCAGCGTGATCATCGGCGGCCGGTTCCGCCAGGTTGGCGGCGGGCAGTTTGATGAAAACGTTCGGCCGGGGGATTATTTCCCATCCACGGCTTTCGATAACGGAAATTTTCTGAATCTAAACGTCTGGACTGAACCGAAGGTTCGGGACGGGGTGCGTAATCGCAATAATGTCGCGCGTTTGATCGGCGGTTCAACTCCCGGGCCGGGCAATATCGGTTTAATGAACAGTGCCTACTCGGTCAACGAGAGCCAGTCGTTCATTTACGCCCAGTTGCTGCGCAGCAATGGTTCGCTGGGTTTTGGGTCGGCCAACTTCTCAGTCAAACCGATTATTGCCACCAGCGGCGCCAATTACTCCTATTATCAGCCCAACCCGCTGTATCCCATCGATTGGCAATACCGTGGCCCGAGCCGGATGCATAGCGACGGCCTTTATGGAATCAATGTGCTTTTGAATGACGTTTACGGCGAGCTTTGGTCCTTTGGGATCAATGGCGTGCCATCCGTCAACGTCCTGATCAAGCAGAATTCCGCCATCAGAGGCAATCTTGACGCCCAATTCCAATTGTCCAATCCGGTGGATGCCGATCAATTCTACCTCGGCGGCCAGAATATTCCACTGGGCGTGGGGCTCGGACGGTCTTCGGCGCCGTTGACACTTGTGGACGACGATCGTCAGCCCGGCACATTTGGTTTCAAATCTACCAGCTTTATTGGAACCAGCAACAGCGCCGCGATCAGCCTGGTTCGAAGCAATGGAACCTATGGCACCGTTTCCCTGCAATATTCCACCAGCAATGGAACGGCCATAGCCGGCATAGACTACACCGGGCTCACCAATATCACCGCCACCTTCCAGGACGGACAGCGTACCAATGGATTTAACGTTCCAATCCTGGGTAATGGCACCATTTACACGGGTTTCGCGGAAAAATTTGTCAACCTCCATGTGTCCAGCTTGATTGGCGCGACCAACGGCAACTTTGGCATCTCCAACGCAGTGCTCCGCCTGATCAACCCCAATTTCCAGGGATATTTGACGCTCAGCACCAACATTTACTACGGCAGCGAGTCCGCCGGCTATATCACCTTTACAGTCAACCGTGTTTCCGGGAGCTTGGGCACGATCTCGGTGTTTTATGCGACAACCAACGGAACGGCATTCAACACCGTGGATTACTCCGGTGCCACCAATCAATTGACCTGGAACAACGGCGATGTTTCACCAAGAAACATCACCATTCCACTCATCAACAATGGTGCGGTTGGCACCAATAGGCAATTTGCAGTCTACCTGTTCAACCCGACCAACAGCAGTTCTGGCAGCGCTCCGGGGCTGCTCCTGAACGGTCCGACTACCAACGCCACGCTGGTGATCGTTAATGACAACAGCTATGGAACCTTGCAATTCAGTGCGGCCAACTATCTGGTTAATGAAAATGGCGGCTACGCCACCGTCACCGTCAACCGTACCGGCGGCATTGCCGGACCGGTTTCAGTCAGTTATTCCACTGCCAATGGCACGGCGTTTGCCAATACCAACTACGCCACCACCACCAACCGGCTTACCTTTGCGGTCAACCAGCTCAGTGCCAGTTTCACCGTGGGGATTACAAACGATCGCGTGGTTGATCCGGCGAATTTTTACTTCAATGTATTTTTGTCCAATCCCACCAATGCGGTGCTGGGCTCCCTGACCAATGCCACGGTCCATATTGCGGACGCAGACGCCCTCAATCAGCCTCCCGGCTCGCCGGACACGGGATTCAATCCCGGTACCGGCATGAACGGCGATGTCCTCGCGCTGGCACTTCAACCTGATGGCCAGATTCTTGCCGGCGGGAATTTCACAACCGTCAACAGCGGGCCTCAAAATTATATCGCCCGCCTGCATCCGAACGGCAGCCTCGACATGACCTTCCTGAACGGCCCTTCATCCGGCGCGAACGGCCCGGTGTTTGCCATCGCCACCCAGACCGATGGACGGGTGTTGGCCGGTGGTGCGTTCACCCTGATGAATGGAGTAAACCGCAACTCTGTGTCCCGCCTGATGACCGATGGCACCGTTGACACAAGTTTCGATCCCGGCCCTGGTGCGGACGGCGCTGTTTATGCAATGGCGGAGACTTTTATCGGCGGGGTGCGCGAAATATATCTCGGTGGCGCGTTCGGCCACGTCAACGGCAACGCCAGTCCGAGCATCGCCCGCATGAACAATGATGGCACCCCGGATTATTCATTCAGCACGGGCGCTGGCGCTGATGGGCCGGTTTTCGCCATCGCGGTTTATCCCACCAATTCCGTCTATGCCGGCAAGGTGTTGATTGGCGGTGCCTTCACGCATTACAACGGAGTCAGCCTGAATTACATTGCGCGTTTGAACGCTGACGGGTCCGTCGATTCCACATTCAATCCGGGTACGGCGGCCAACGCTTCCGTGAACGCGCTCGCCATCCAGCAGGATGGACGTTTGCTTGTCGGCGGCACGTTTACCAATTTCAATGGCACGGCCATGAACCGGATCGCCCGCTTGAACAATGATGGCTCGGTGGACGTGACTTTTGTCACCGGCCTCGGCGCCAATAATGGTGCCAACGACACGGTGTCCGGCATTGCATTGCAGCCGGACAACCGCATCGTTCTGGTGGGGCAATTCACCCAGGCCAACGGTGTGACCCGTAACCGCATCACGCGCCTGTTGCCGACTGGTGCGGTGGACCCGACGGCCAACTTCGGCGATGGAGCGAATGGCAGTGTCGCCACGGCAGTAATTCAACCTGCAGATGGAATGATCATTATTGGTGGCGCCTTTACCCAATACGATGATCAGCCCTACAATCACATCGCGCGGATTTTTGGCGGTTCCGTCACCGGTCCGGGATCGTTTACCTTCACTTCAGCCAACTATCAGGTGGATGAAACCGGTGGACAGGCCTTGTTGATCATCCGGCGTACCGGGGGCACCAGTGGCACCAATTCTGACGGTTCGGGAAATGTGGCGGTGCATTTTGCGACCAAAAATGGCACGGCCATGGCCGGCGTCAATTACGCGGCCCAAGCCATGGATATCAATTTCCCGGCAGGTGAGGTCCTCGAATCGGTTTCCATTCCGGTATTTGATGATCATGCCATCACGCCGCCCTTGACGTTAACCAACATTCTGTCGATCCCGTCGGGTTCAACGGCCGGGCTCGGAGTGCAGCCGTCGGCGGTGTTGACGATTTTGAATGATGACAGTGCGGTCAGTTTCGCCGTGAGTAATTATTATGCGTTTAAAAACACGGGCGTCGCGACCATCGACATCAGCCGCCAGATTGGCACGAACAACACCTGTTCGGTGGATTTTTACACTACGACCAATGGTAGTGCCATTGCCGGTGTGGATTATTATCCCACCAACCTGACGGTTACTTTCAACCCCGGCCAGACGGATATTGTGGTCCAGGTTTCCATTAATACCAATAGTCAGTCTTCCGGAGACCGGACGCTCGGCTTGCTGTTGACCAACGCCGTCAACACGGTGTTGTATGCGCCGTCCAATGCTACATTAACCATTCAAAACCCGGTGCCGGGTCCTGGACAGGTGAGCTTCGCCACGACGAATTACGCTGCGAATGAAGGCGACGGGACGGCCTATCTTACAGTCGTGCGCACCAATGGATCTGATTCTGTCTCGGCTACTTACACCATCGTGCCAGGAACGGCGCGGCAGGGTCTGAATTACAATGGGACCGGCGGCCTGGTGACCTTCGGGTTAAATGAAACGAGCGAACTTATCAAAATTCCGCTGGTGAACAACGATGCGGTCCAGGGAACGGTGAACTTGTCCGTGTTCCTGTCCAATCCCACGGGCGGGGCGACGTTGGTTGCGCCTACCAATGCCAACTTGAACATTACTGACAACGACACCGGGTTTAATTTCGTCAATGGCACCAATTATGTCAGCGAGACCAATGTTTACGCTCCGGTCTTTGTCCAATGCATTGGCAATCCCGCCACCAACGTATCGGTCAACTATCAAACCTTGAATGGCACCGCGGTATCCAATGTCAATTACACCGCGGTGGCCGGCACGCTGACCTTCACCCCGGGTGAGACGATCCAGGCAATTCTGGTGCCGCTGATCAGCAACACGAACGCGACCGGTGACTTGATGTTCAACGTCGCATTGTCACAACCCAGTGCCGGTTCCCTGGCGGTGCCAAGCAATTCGGTGGTTGTGATACAGGATGCCCAGGCCGGCTTGAGCTTCACCAATGCTTCGGTCAATGTCTTTAAAAACAGTGGCAGCCTGGTGGTCGCGGTGGTTTGCGCCAGTCCCGGCGATGAACCGGTGATTGTGGATTCCAATACGGTGCCTTTGTCAGTCTCCTATTCGACGGCAGACGGCACGGCCCTGGCCAACCATGATTATATCCCGGTTAGTGGCACACTGGTCTTTACCAATGGCATCGTGACCAATTACTTCCTCGTTCCGATTCTGAACAACAGCCAGGTCACGGGCGATCGCACCTTTACCGTGAGCCTGTCCAGCCCGACACCGCCCGGCCAGCTCGTCCCACCCAGCACGCAAATCGTGACCATCATCGACAACAACTCCGGCCTGAGCTTTTCAAGGCCGACTTACACCGTGCTGAAGAGCGGGGTGTCTGCGGCCATCACGATTCTGCGGACTGACAACACGAATACCGTGTCCTCGGTCGATTTTGCCACGGCTAACGGCACCGCCGTAGCCGGCCTGGATTATCTGGCCACCAATGGCACGTGCATTTTCACGAACGGTCAAAGCAGCCAGACCTTTTCTGTGATCGTAATTAACAACACGGTTGTGCAGCCGGACAAAACCGTGTTGCTGCAGCTGTTTAATCCGGTCAATGGCATTCTCCTCCCGCCATCCGCCGCCACGCTGACCATCCACGATACCAGCGGCAGCTTCGTGGTCGCGGCTGGTTCCAAGCTGATTGGTGAAAGCTTCCAGCCGCCCAACGGCATCATTGACCCAGGCGAAACGGTCACCAACCTGTTCGCTTTCCGGGATGCCGGTGGCACAAATACCTTGTTGTATGCCACGCTGCTGGCGACCAATGGCGTTACCCCATTGCCGCCAAGCACCAGTATTTCGTACGGCCAGCTGATTGTAAATGGCCCGTCCGTTTCACGGCAATTTGCCTTTGCCGCCAGCGGCACAAACAGCCAGCAAATTACACCGACCTTCCTCCTCAACAACGGGGTGACCAACATTGGCACCGCCAGCTTCACCTATACGCTGGGTACGTGGACCACCACCTTTTCGAACACGGCGCCGATCGTCATCAACGATTTTGCGGTCGCCTCGCCTTATCCATCCACCATCAACGTCAGCAACATTGGCGGCGTGCTCATCAAGGCGGTGGTTACCTTGACCAATCTTAATCATCCTTCTCCCCAGGACATCGAAGTCTTGTTGGTGTCGCCGGGCGAGCAGGACACGTTGCTTATGTCGCGAGCCGGCAAACAAAACGCCCTCAGCCATGTGACATTGACTTTTGATGATGCGTCAACCAATACCCTGCCGCAAACTGACCAGATAATTTCCGGCACCAACCGACCAACGGCCTATCCGTCGTTGATCATCTTCCCCTAACCGGTATGAAAATGACTCAAGAAAACCTCAAATTCATCCCGACCGACAGTGATATGATGTTCAAAGCACTTCACAATGCGGCGGCTGGCATGAGGAAGAACCTTCTGAGGACGGTCTTGGGCTTGGCCCTGTCGGGCCTCATGTTTATTTCTAATTCTGCGGCGGGTGCCGGGATGAAGCAATTGCATGGTCATGTGCCGTCAGTGGTATCCCGGTTGCAGCCGTTGGGGCTGTTGCCGGCAACGACGAATTTGAACCTGGCCATCGGCCTGCCGTTGAGAAACCGGGAGGAGTTGACCAATCTGCTCCAGCAGATTTATGATCCAACAAGTCCGAATTATCATCACTATCTGACATCGGAATTATTTGCCGAGAAGTTCGGCCCCACGGAGGAGGATTATCAAGCAGTGATCAATTTTGCCAAGGCAAATGGCTTGACAGTTACCGCCGCACATCCCAACCGGATGTTGCTGGATGTGACCGGCAGGGCGGTCGACATTGAGAATGCACTGAAAGTCAGTTTGCACACGTATCGACACCCGACCGAAGACCGTAATTTTTTTGCCCCGGATGTCGAGCCTTCAATTCCCTCGGGTCTTTCAGTTCAAGACATCACTGGGCTCGACAATTATCGCCGCCCACATCCAAGATACAAATTTAAGACAGCCAGTTCGGTAGCCGCACCACAGACAGCCACCGGTTCCGGACCGTCGGGTAATTACGTGGGTGACGACTTCAGGCATGCCTATGTTCCTGGCACAACTCTCAATGGTTCTGGCCAGACTGTGGCACTGGTGCAATTTGATGGTTATTTTGCAAATGATATCATCCAATACGAAGGTTTGACTGGCCGGACCAATATTCCTCTTCAAAATGTGCTTATTGATGGTTTTAGTGGCACCCCTACTGGCTCTGGTGGAGAGATTGAAGTGTCCTTGGACATTGAAATGGCCATTTCAATGGCACCCGCCTTGGCCAAGGTGATTCTCTACGAAGGCAATCCTTTCAATTTTCATCCGAACGATGTTCTCAACCGTATCGCCACGGATAATTCGGCTAAGCAGATTAGTTGTTCGTGGGGATGGTCGGGTGGCCCTAGCCTGACAACCGATCAAATTTTCCAGCAAATGGCAATTCAAGGTCAGACCTTCTACGATGCAGTTGGCGACAGTGATGCGTTTACGCCTGGTTCAGGTTCGATTAATGGCGTTGACAATCCCAACTTGCCAAATCAACCGTCGAGCAACCCGTATATTACCCAAGTGGGTGGGACAACGCTGACAATGAGCGGCGGCGGCGCTTCCTATGCTTCGGAAACGGTTTGGAATTGGGATATTCGTTTTGGTCCTGGCGCCGATGGCATCGGAAGCAGCGGTGGCATTAGCAGCTTCTATGAGATACCGACCTGGCAATCCAACCTGAACTTGACGATTGCCCAAGGGTCAACCACTTTCCGCAATGTGCCTGATGTTGCTATGACTGCGGATGACGTTTTGGTCATAGCTGACGGCGGCATTTTTTACACGGGAACTGGTGGCACCAGTTGTGCATCGCCTTTGTGGGCTGGCTTTACCGCGTTGGTTAATCAAATGGCAGCCAACAATTCCAAGCCGTCAATGGGTTTCATCAACCCGGCGCTCTATTCCATCGCTACCTCAGCCCAATACGCAAGCTGCTTTCATGACATCACGACCGGGAACAATTTCTGGAGCGCCAGTCCGAGTTTGTTCAGTGCAGTCTCAGGTTACGATTTGTGCACCGGTTTGGGCACTCCGAATGGGAACAATTTGATTAATGTTTTGGTTGGAGCAGGGGCGGGTACCAACACTATTACGCACATTTCCCCGCCGCCACCACCTTATGGTTCGACCCTGGCCGCGGTGAATGGCAGCAATCCCAACGGCACATGGCAGCTCTTTGTCCAGGATGTTGCGCCGATTGACGCCGGTACGATCGCCAATGGCTGGGTGCTCACGCTCACTGCAGCCAGCCCGGTCGGGGAATCGGGTAATCTTGAGATTTTGATGACCACCTCGGCCACCAATGTGCCGGTCGGCAGTTTTGTCACCAATTTCATCACCGTTACAAACTACGGACCTTCCACTGCCAGCAATGCAATCGTGACCGATACCTTGCCGTTGAATGCCACTCTGATTTCAGCCACCAGTCCGCAAGGTGGTTCTATTATTCACAATGGGTTCGATTTGCTTTGGACTGTGGGCACTCTCACCAGCAGTAGCGGTGCACAACTGACGCTGACGTTTCAAACAACATCTCCGGGGACCATCCTCAATTTCGCCACCGCCAGCTCGGACACACCCGACCCGAACCCGGAAGACAATATTGCCCAAACCAACTTCACCGTCTTTACAGTTTTGCCGCCGCAGTTCGGCAGCGTGGTGAATTCCAACGGCACCTTCCGGCTCACTGTCTCAAGCCCGGCGCTTTCCACCATCGTTCAGGCTGCCACCAATTTGGTTTCCCCCAATTGGGTGAACGTCTTCACCGGCACGCCGCCGTTTACGTACACCGATCCGCAGGCGACCAATTACCCCAACCGCTTCTACCGCGCTGTGTTCGGTCCGTAGCGTATTCTCCGTCATGAGCTGATGAAAGTTTGTGGTCTGACCGGGGGCATCGGCATGGGCAAGTCCACCGCGGCCGGACTCTTCCGCGCTCGCGGCATCCCGGTGGCAGATACGGATGAACTGGCGCGACAACTCGTCCAGCCCGGAGAACCTGCGCTGGCCGAAATCCAGGCTGAATTCGGCACCCAGGTCATAGCCCCGGGCGGACGGCTCCTTCGGGATGAACTCGCCCTTATCGTTTTTGCTGATGCCGCCGCCCGTCAGAGGCTTGAGACGATTCTTCACCCACGCATCCGCGAGGCGTGGCTCGCGCAAATCGAAACCTGGCGCCGGGAAAAGCACGCGCTGGCGGTGGTTGTCATCCCGCTGCTGTTTGAAACCCGGGCCGAATCCCATTTTTCAAAAATCATCTGTGTCGCCTGTGCCGCCACGACCCAGCACCAGCGGCTGCTGGCCCGGCACTGGACATCGGAACAAATCCGGCAGCGCATCGCCGCGCAATGGCCCGTGGGACAAAAAATCAACCGGTCCGATTTTGTCATCTGGACCGATGGCGCCCTGGAAGCCCACTCGCAGCAACTCGAACGGATCCTGCCGGCGCTGTAGCGATGGTCTGTTATCATCGGACGTCGGCAGCCCGCCGAGGCGTAAGCAACGATTGCCCTTAGGACACGCTGGCCCGGAAAGAACATTTCTTTTTCGCCGGATTCTGTTAGAATACACCCGGATGATTTTAACGCCGGACGAATTGAGCAGTCTTGTTGAACTGAAACATCAGTCGCCACACATGCTGCTGGGGATGCATCCGCTCGGAGACAAATCCGGCCTCGTAGTTCGCGCCCGGTTGCCGGACGCCGCGAGCGTTGAAGTTCATCCGACCCACGAAAAGGCCAAGCCCAGGTTTGAGTTGCAACGCATCCCCAACACGGATGTGTTCGAAGGTGTCACGCGGAAGGCCGTGGATGTTTACGCCTACGATCTGGTGGTCATCAATCACCAGGGCCAGACCCGCCGCACCCGGGATGCCTTTTCCTTTCTGCCGACTCTTGGCGAATCGGACTTGTACCTTTTTGGAAAAGGCGACGAACGGCGGATTTTTGAAAAACTTGGCGCGCAACTGCGTGTCATCGACGGTGTGCCCGGCACCAGTTTCGCCGTTTGGGCGCCGAATGCCCAACGCATCAGCGTCGTCGGCGATTTTAACCAGTGGGATGGCCGGTTTCATCCCCTGCGGCTGCTCGGAGCCTCCGGCGTTTGGGAAATTTTCATTCCCGGGGTTGGTGTAGGCGCGCATTACAAATTCGAAATTCGCGATGCTCATGGAAAAATATCATTGAAGACCGATCCGTGCGGATTTTTCTTCGAGGTTGCGCCCAAGCAGGCCGCGATTGTCTGGGACAACAAAAAATTCAAATGGAATGACGATGCCTGGATGAAAAAACGCCGGGAACGCGACCCGTTGCGTTCGCCGATGAGTGTTTACGAGGTTCACGTCGGTTCCTGGCGGAAAAAATCCGCGAACCAATCCTGGAGTTACCGCGAACTGGCCGAGCCGCTGGTATTGTACCTGAAGCGCATGGGTTTTACCCACGTCGAATTTCTGCCGGTGGCCGAGCACGCCTATTATCCGTCATGGGGCTATCAGGTGACGGGCTTTTACGCGCCCACGAGCCGTTACGGGACGCCGGAGGACTTCCAATTTCTCGTCAACGCGCTGCACGAAGCCGGCATCGGCGTGATTGTGGACTGGGTGCCCGCGCATTTTCCGAGGGATGAATGGGCGCTGGCCAAATTCGACGGCACGGCGCTTTACGAGCACGAGGACCCGCGCAAGGGCGCGCACCAGGACTGGGGCACGCTGATCTTTAATTTTGGCCGTTATGAGGTGGTCAATTATCTCGTCGCCAACGCGCTGTTCTGGTGCGAATGCTTTCACATTGACGGCCTGCGGGTGGACGCCGTTGCCTCGATGCTTTACCTGGATTATTCCCGCAAACCAGGCGAATGGTTGCCGAACCAGTTTGGCGGGCGCGAAAATCTGGAGGCGATCGAGTTCCTTAAAAAATTCAATCATATCACGCACACGGAATTTCCGGGCGTGATGACAATTGCCGAGGAATCCACCGCTTGGCCGCAGGTCACCCGGCCGCCGTACCTCGGCGGACTGGGTTTCTCGTTCAAATGGAACATGGGCTGGATGCACGACACGCTGGATTATTTCAAACGTGATTCCATCCATCGCAAGTACCATCAGAACGACCTCACGTTTGCGATGCTTTATCATCACAACGAAAACTTCATCCTGCCGCTGTCGCACGACGAGGTTGTGCATGGCAAGCATTCGCTGATCGGCCGCATGCCGGGCGACGACTGGCAGAAATTCGCCAATCTCCGCACGCTGCTCGCCTATCAGTGGCTGTTCCCCGGCAAAAAATTGTTGTTCATGGGCTGTGAATTCGGCCAGCGGGCCGAGTGGAACGAAAATGGCCAGCTCGACTGGTGGCTGCTCGAAGCCGGACCGTTCCATCGCGGTCTGCAGAAATTTGTCGAGGATTTGAACCGGCTTTATCTGGCGGCGTCCGGATTGTGGCAGGGCGACTACGATCACGCCGGTTTTTACTGGGTTGACTGCAACGATCGCGACAACAGTGTCCTGTCTTTTGTCCGCCAAAATTCCGACGGTTCGCAACCGCTCATCATCATTCTCAACCTCACACCGGTCGCGCGCGGGAAATATCGCGTCGGCCTGCCGCACGCCGGCAAGTGGCGCGAGGTGCTGAACAGCGATGCCGGGATTTACGGCGGCGGCAACCTGGGCAATTTCGGGGGCGTTACGGCTGAAAAGGCTCCGTGTCATGGCCAGCAACACTCCGCGGAATTCTTTCTCCCGCCCATGAGCGCCGTTGTATTTCGCCTGGAATGATCCTCCTCGGCGCGATCGCGTGTTCCTTCGTGTCAATTTGACTTTATTTTTGGTAGTTTTCCTGCCGTGAAAATCGTTTCCTGGAATGTCAACGGTCTGCGCGCCTTACTGAAGAAAAATTTTCTGGAATTTCTCGACACCGAGAAACCCGATGTGCTGTGCCTCCAGGAAACCAAATGCAGTCCCGACCAGGTCGAACAACTCTGGCCCGCCGCTTACACCACGTTCTGGAACAGCGCGCGGAAAAAGGGCTATGCCGGCACGGCGATTTTTACCAAGGAACGTCCCATGCAGGTGACGCCGCACATCGGCATTGACGAGCACGATGAGGAAGGCCGGGTGCTGGCCGCCGAATACCGGGACTTTTTTCTTGTGAACGTTTATGTGCCCAATTCCAAGCGTGAACTCACGCGGCTCGCCTATCGCCAGCGATGGGATCGCGATTTTCTCCGCTATTTGAAAAAACTGGAGACCGCCAAGCCCGTGATTTTTTGCGGCGATCTCAACGTGGCGCACCAGGAAATTGACCTGGCCAACCCAAAGGCCAACATCCAGAACCATGGATTCACGCCGGAGGAACGCGCCGGGTTCGGCAATTTCGTGTCCGCCGGTTTTGTGGACACCTTCCGAGAATTTGAGCCGGGCGGGGGACACTACAGCTGGTGGAGTCCCATGTCCGGCGCTCGTTCCCGGAACGTCGGCTGGCGCATTGATTATTTTCTCATCAGTGCCTCGTTGCGCCCGCGCCTCCAACGCGCCTTCATCCGGCCGAAGATAATGGGCAGCGATCATTGCCCGGTGGGAATTGAAATCAAGTGACGTTGGAATCAGCGGGCGGACGTTCTCGCGGTAATAAGGCGAATCAACTGTTTTCCGAGCCGGATTCCAGGATTTTCCACCAGATGCAGCGTCAAGGTTGAGACGATGGCGGTGAAGAACAGGGTCAGCGAAAAGACTTTCACAAAGAACCACAGGTTGGTCAGAGCGTGGCCCGAGTCGTAGAGTGGAAAATCCATGGTCACCGGAACGCCAAGCAGCCGGATGGTTGAGTACAAAACGGCGAAGTGAACGAGGTAGCAGCTGTAGCTGATTTTCCCGATGTAACAAATGACCGGATTGACGATCCCCGGCACCGATCCCCCGGAAATGGCGAGAATGATTCCGGCCAGGGCCAGGACAATGAAAAGATAAATCGGCACAATCCCGGTGCTGCCGCCGTGGAGCAAACACAACAAAGTCAGGCTGGAAAAGGAGAACATGCAGCCGGCCCAGAAACGGCTTTTCCGCAGGCTGGTGAGGAAATGATTTTGCAGCAGGTGGTAGGCGAGAAAACCGATCAGAAAAACCACGATCTGGGACAGGAAACAATGAACCAGGTAAAATGCCCAGACCTGGTCGGGAATTCCGGGATAAAGATGAAGGCGAAGATGCAAAAGAAAATGAACCGCGACATTGGCATAAATCAGGCCGAACAGGACGGCAATAACCGCTCGTTTCAGAGAATTCAGCAGCCAGAAAATCAGCGGAAAGAAGACATAGAAGTTCATTTCCACCGCGATGGACCAGCCGCCGGGAACGATGCTGTTGAAAACGGACGGATGCCAGCCATGCAGAAAGAGGGCCGTCAGCGCAAAATAGGAAGGATGGACCCCCGCAGGGGCCCATTCGGCATACCACAAGGGCGGCATGACCTGCGGAAACGTCCAGTAAAAAACCATGGCGAGCCAGAACAGCGGAGCGATGCGAAACAAACGGCGCAGATAAAAATAAAAAACCGGATAGCGGTCAATTTTCTGCCGCTCCGCCATGGAGTGACACAGGGTGATGGCGCTGGCCAGAAAGAACAATTGCACGCCATAATTTCCCTGGCAAAACACATCTCGGCCCGGGAAAATTCCGGTGACGATTGCGGAATGCATCACCAGCACCGACAAAAATGCCAGCCCGCGAACGGCATCGATGTAGGCAAAATGATTCGGTTCTGATTTTTTGGAGTTTCCGCGCTGACCCGTTCCCGCATCGTGAGCTTGGTTCATGGTTTTCAGGTTCTGGCTGCCAACCGTCGGGACGGATTAATTTCAGTGTTTTTTGTCTCCAAACTTGGTCAAATGAATTGAAAATCGGATGAGCAAACAAGCTAAATCGCAATGGGACTTTGGTGAACTGTTCCCGGTGGAATCCACGACCGAGGGACGGCAGGTGCTGTCGGTCAGTGAATTGACGGGCCGGATCAAGCGGCTGCTGGAACAATCGGTCGGCCAGGTTTGGGTGACGGGCGAGGTCACGAACCTGCGCGTGCAATCCTCCGGTCACGCTTATTTCACGCTCAAGGATGCTGGCGCGCAATTGAGCTGCGTGCTGTTCCGCAACGCGGGGATTGCCGGGCGTGAAATGCTGCAAGACGGCCAGAAAGTGCTGCTGCAGGGGGACGTGACGGTCTATGAAGTCCGTGGCCAGTACCAACTGGTTGTCCGCACCATCGAATTGCAGGGTGTCGGTGCTCTGCAAATTGCCTTCGAGAAACTCAAGCAAAGGCTCGCCTCGGAAGGGTTGTTCGCATCGGAACGGAAGCGGCCGCTGCCGAAATACCCGCAACGCATCGGCCTGGTCACTTCGCCCACCGGGGCGGCCATTCGCGATGTGCTGCACGTCATACAGCGGCGGAACCCGGGGCTCGAAATCGTTCTCGTTCCCTGCCGCGTGCAAGGCGCGGGCGCGGCGGCGGAAATTGCGGCGGCGATCAGGTTGCTCAATGAATTTAATTCGGCTTCGCATCCCCGGCGCCAGGTCCTCGACCTCATTCTGCTCACCCGTGGCGGCGGCAGCCTGGAAGACCTGTGGGCGTTCAATGAGGAGGCTGTGGCGCGGGCGATTTTTGATTCAGCCCTGCCGATGGTGTCGGCGGTCGGACACGAAATTGATTTCACCATCAGTGATTTTGTTGCGGATGTGCGGGCGGCGACCCCGAGCGCGGCGGCAGAAATCATCACCGAAGGTGTCTTTGCGAGCCGGCAGCTCGTGGCGGAGTTGAAGCAGCGCATGGTCCGGGCGCACCCACGCCGGCGGATGAACGAATTTTTGCAGCGCCTGGATGATTTGGAAACCGGCTTGCAACGTTGCACCCGGCAGGGAACGATAGACCGGCAGGTTGCCTGCCGGAACCTGGCGACACGGTTGTTGCGGGTTCGGCCCGTGCAATCGCTGAAGCAGCGACGCGAGCTGGTGATGATGAATTTCCGCCGTTTGCGCGAGCTGGGTCAGGTTCATTTGCGAAACGGGAGGACCCGGATTGGCGCGGCGGAAGCCCGGTTGCGGCTGCTGGGGCCGGAACAGGTTTTGGCGCGCGGGTATTCAATCACCATGGATGCGGAATCCGGGCGGATCATCCGGCGCGCAGAGGACGGCCGGCGGGGGCAGAAATTGAAGACGCGGGTCAAGGAAGGCGAGATCCGGAGCGTGGTGGACCCGCAATAACCGCCGGTGCTCCAAAAGCTGGACGAGCGCGCCGATTTTCCTTAGCATTTCTTCATGTCAAAATTAGCCAAGGCCAATGATGCGGCCAAAGGCCGGTTGCTCTTTGAAGAAGCATTGAAAAAGCTTGAGGGTGTTGTGGAGGCCATGGAGTCCGATGATTTGCCGCTCGAAACGCTGCTGGCCAAGTACGAGGAAGGCACGAAGCTGGTCAAGGCCTGCCAGGAAAAACTGGCCGAGGCGGAGTTGAAAATCCAGCAATTGGAAAAAGACCCGGCTGGCGAACTGAAACTGATGCCCCTGCCGCCGGATCTGGCCGAAGAATGATTTATGAGCAGCTATCTCGAAATGGTGGACGGTCCCGCGCACGTGAAAAAGCTCACGTTGCCGCAGCTTCAGGAGCTGGCCGGGGAAATCCGGAAGGAATTGATCGCCGGACTGGCCAAAAGCGGCGGGCACCTCGGCCCGAATCTCGGCGTGGTGGAATTGACCATCGCCCTGCACCGGGTTTTTAACACGCCCACCGACAAGTTTGTCTGGGATGTGAGTCATCAGGTTTACGTCCACAAAATCCTCACGGATCGCAAGGACCGTTTCCGTACCATCCGGCAGACGGACGGCCTGAACGGTTTTGCCTTGCGCAGCGAAAGCCCCCACGATTGTTACGGGGCGGGCCACGCAGGCACGGCGCTCTCCGCCGCGCTCGGCATGGCGGCGGCGCGGGACAAAAAGGGAACCGCTGAAAATGTGGTCTGCATTTTTGGCGACGCGGCGCTGACCAACGGCGTTTCTTTCGAGGCGCTCAACAACATCGGACACACGACGAAACGGTTCATCGGCATTCTCAACGACAACGAATGGAGCATCGCCAAAAACGTCGGCGCAATCTCCAATTACCTCAACAAGCTGATCACCAATCCGCGTTACAACAAGCTCGCCCGCGATTTTGAGGCGTTCGTCCGCCGCTTCCCCAAGGGCGATGTCGCCATGAAACTCGCGCGCAAGGCCGAGGAAGGTGTCAAAGGCGCCATTACCGATGTTGGATTGCGGCAGACCGGCAGTCTTACGGACATGGATGGTCGCGGCGGCTATGGCAGCCCGGTCATCTTCGAGGAAATGGGCATACGCTATCTCGGCCCGATTAACGGGCACGATTTGCCTTTGCTCGTCAGCACCCTGGAGTTTGCCAAAACTTGCGACCACCCGATTGTCATTCACGTCCTCACGCAAAAGGGCAAGGGGTTCGAGGCCGCGCTCAAATCACCGGAAAAATTTCATGGCACCGGGCCATACGACATGACAACCGGCGATTCGATGCCCGTCAAGTCCGGCACGCCGCCAAATTATCAGGATGTGATGGGACAGACCTTGGTGAAGCTGTGCCAGAAGGACAACACCCTTGTCGGTATAACCGCCGCGATGCCCAGTGGCACGGGCCTGAAACATCTCGAAAAGGCCATGCCGGACCGTTACTACGATGTGGGCATCGCCGAGGAGCACGCGGTCATCTTTGCCGCCGGCATGGCGACGATGGGTTTTCATCCGGTGGTGGCAATTTATTCCACGTTTCTCCAGCGTGCCTACGACTGTATCCACCACGACGTTTGCTTGCAGGATCTCCCGGTGATTTTTTGCATGGATCGCGCCGGCCTGTCGGCGAATGACGGCCCGACGCATCATGGCCTATTCGACATTGCCTATCTGCGCTGTTTCCCAAATGTTATTGCCATGGCGCCCAAAGATGAGGACGAACTGGTTGACATGATGTTCACGGCCACCCACCAGCAACATCCCACTTTCATTCGCTATCCGCGTGGCGCGGCGGAAGGGGTGGCGATCAAGGAACAGCCGAAACTGCTTGAGATTGGAAAGGCGGAGGTCGTCCAGAATTTTTCCAACAACGGCCGGCGCAAGGTGGCATTGTTCGGTCTCGGACCGATGTGTGCCATTGCCAGCAAGGCGGCAGTGCAACTGGCCGGGGAAGGCTTCGATGTCGCGGTCATCAATCCGCGTTTCACCAAGCCGCTGGATGCCGGCATGCACGATTTTTATGGACGTGCGGCGGAGATGGTTGTGACCCTGGAAGACCACGCACTCATGGGCGGCTACGGTTCGGCGGTGCTGGAATTATTCAGCGAGAAGGGCATCACCACACCAGTCGTGCGCATCGGATGGCCGGACCAATTTATCGAGCATGCCACGACACAGGACGAACTCCGCAGCAAATACGGCCTGTCCGTCCAAAACACCGTGGCCAAGGTCAATGAGCAGTTGGGTGAAACGGCGAAGACAGCGACAAAGATGATGAGTGTGGCTTGAAATTGTGTGCCAGTTGAGGAGTTGCGTGGATCGGTTGCTTGAAGTTATAGTTGATCCATGACGGTCACACTCACAGCCGAACAGGAGCAGTTCATTGCCGAGCAGTTGAAGGACGGCCATTACCGTTCCGCCGCTGATGTGATTGCGCAAAGCCTCGGAATGTTGCGCACGCAGGAGGAATTCATCCGTTCTAATGTCCCCGAATTGCGTGAGAAAATCGCCACTGGCTTGGAGCAAATCCGGCGCGGTGAAGTGGTGGATGGCAAAACGGCCATTCAAAGCCTGCGGGAGAAGTTGCATCAGCGCGAACGTGGCGGGCAATGAGTTCCTATCGCTATTCGTCGGACGCTCATTCCGACACCGAGGAGATAGTCTTGTACATTTTCAATCTCGATCCTGTCGCCGCCCACCGCTTTATTGACTCGCTAGAAGAGACGTGCGAATCGCTGGCCGGGCATCCGTTCATCGGCCGGCCACGTCCGGAACTTGGCGGGGACTGCGTTCCTTTCCCGTCGGGAACCATCTGATTTTTTACGCGCCAGCATTGGACGGCATTGACGTTGCCCGTGTCATTTACGGCGGACGTGATTTACCCGGGGTTTTCCAGTGATGATTTCCTGCTCGCGTGGGTTTTTATCTTTGCGTAGGATTTCTTAAATTTAAATATACGAATATGGCTTACAAGGACATCACCCCGCCCGCGGGCGGAAAAATTTCGATCGCGAACGGCAAGCTCACCGTTCCGGAAAATCCCATCCTTCCGTTCATCCGCGGCGACGGCACCGGCCCGGACATCTGGGCGGCCAGCGTCCGTGTGTTCGATGCGGCCGTCGCCAAGGCCTACGGGGGCAAACGTAAAATCTCCTGGTTCGAGGTTTTTGCCGGCGAAGAATCTTTCAAAAGATTCAACAACTGGCTGCCGGACGACACGGTCGAGGCGTTCAAGGAATATCTCGTGGGCATCAAGGGTCCGCTCACCACGCCGGTCGGCGGTGGCATCCGTTCGCTCAACGTTGCTTTGCGCCAGATGCTCGACCTCTACGTCTGTCTGCGTCCCGTCCAATGGTTCACCGGCGTCCCATCGCCCGTGAAACACCCGGAGAAGGTGGACATGACCATCTTCCGCGAGAACACCGAGGACATTTATGCGGGTATCGAATACGCCGGTGGAACGCCCGAGGCCCAGAAGGTTTTGGATTTCATCGCCAAGGAGTTTCCGAAGGATTTCAAGAAAATCCGTTTTGGCACTAAACCCGCCGCGGAGGAATTCTGGAAGGCTGTCGGCGCGGCGAATTTCCCCAGCGACGTGAAGGTGGGCGTTGGCATCAAGGCGGTCAGCTACAGCGGCACGGTGCGGTTGGTCCACAGCGCCATTGCCTACGCGATCAAAAACAAACGCAAGAGCGTCACGATTGTCCATAAGGGCAACATCATGAAGTTCACTGAAGGCGGGTTTCGCGACTGGGCTTACCAGACGGCGAAGGAATTTTTTGGTGCGGTGGAAATTGATGGGGGTCCGTGGTGCAAGATTCCCGAAGGCAAACCCGGTGCGGGCATTGTCATCAAGGACAGCATCGCCGACATCACGCTCCAGCAGGTGCTCACGCGACCGACGGATTTTGATGTCATCGCCACACTGAACCTCAACGGCGATTACCTGAGCGACGCACTCGCGGCGCAGGTCGGCGGCATCGGCATCGCTCCCGGCGGCAACATCAATTACATCACTGGCCATGCCATCTTCGAGGCCACGCACGGCACCGCGCCGAAGTATGCGAACAAGGATGTGGTGAATCCCGGCAGTGTCGTGCTGAGCGGTGAGATGATGCTGCGCTATCTGGGCTGGACGGCGGCGGCGGATTTGATCTTGAAGGGCCTGAACGGCGCGATCGGCAGCAAGCGGGTGACCTACGACTTCGCGCGCCTGATGGATGGCGCGACCGAGATCAAGTGTTCGCAGTTCGGCGACAACATCATCTCGCACATGTAGGCCGGACAAAAGCTGTCAGACGGACGGGCGGGCCTTTGCGGTTCGCCCGTCTTGTTTTTGGAGTGATTGATGAATTGGATTGCAGCCACACTGGTGTCAGCCTTGTTCCTCGGCGTGTACGATCTGTGCACCAAGCACGCTGTGCGCGCAAATGCCGTCGTGCCCGTTTTGTTCCTGAGTTCGTTGACCGGCGCCTTGGTCTGGATCGTATTGATGGGCGTTCAAGCCGCGCAACCGGGCCTTCTGCCGGTGTCACTGGTCACGGACCCGTTGACCCCGGCGCAACACCTTCAGCTGCTCTTGAAATCCGGCATCGTGGCTGCGTCGTGGGTGTTCACCTACTTCGCCCTGAAGCATCTGCCGCTTTCGCTGGGGTCACCCATCCGCGCGACCAGCCCGCTGTGGACATTGTTTGGGGCGGTGTTGATTCTGGGCGAGCGGCCGACGCTGCTGGAAACCTTGGGTGTCGTCACCACACTCCTCTCGTTTATCGGGCTTTCGTTCGCCGGCCGGCGCGAGGGGGTGTATTTCCACCGCGACAAATGGGTGGGCTTCCTTGTCATCGGAACGCTGTTCGGGGCGGTGAGTTCGCTTTACGACAAATATCTGCTGGGCTGGGCGCGCTTCTCGGTGCCGACAGTGCAGGCGTGGTTTTCGGTTTATCTGCTCGTGTTCTTTTTGCCGCTCGTCATCGGGTGGAAGCGGCGCTGGTGGTCGCGCAATGAATTTCATTGGCGTTGGAGCATCCCGTTCATCGCTTTTTCGCTGCTCCTGGCTGACTACGTTTATTTCAGCGCGCTGCGCGATCCAACTTCCCTGGTCTCGGTGGTGATGAGTCTGCGCCGCGGCAGCACGCTGGTGGCTTTTGCCGGCGGACTGCTCTTTTTTGGCGAAATAAACGGATGGCAAAAATTGCCCGCCGTCCTCGGCATCCTGGCCGGCATCGTCCTTACCATCCTTGGATAAAGTCAGGGGTAATCATGGTTGATCACGACCCGTAATAAGCTGTTTTCACTTTACTTAGCTGAAATCTTATGGTTTAAAGGGCGTCATTGAGTTTAATACTCAATGAATCAGGAGAGCCTATGACAACCATACCGTCCTTGGTGCGCAAGCTGACCCCGTCTTTTGTTGCGGCCGGCTTTTTGTCTCTCGCCTTGCTCGTGGGAGGATCGTTGCGGGCCCAGGTGGTGACCTTTCCCGATCCGAACCTGGAGAATGCCGTGCGGAACACGTTGCAAATTTTTTCGCCGACCAACATTTACCGGACCAACATGCTGGCGTTGACCAACCTGTCCGCCGCCTTTTATGGCATACAAAACCTGTCGGGGCTGGAAACGGCGACCAAGCTTACCAACCTCGACGTCAGTTTCAATCAGGTGACCAATCTGTCGCCCATCATGGGTTTGACGAATCTGACGCAATTGCACGCCGGTTGGAACCCGCTGACGGACTGCACTCCGCTTGCCGGGATGACGAACCTGACCTACTTGGACATGAACAGCGCCCAGTTGACGAACCTGGCCCCGCTGGGCGGGTTGCGCAAACTGGCGCTGCTGGTGGTGCCGTGGAATCACATCCTCGACGCAAGCCCGGTGGCCAGCCTGACCAACCTGTACTGGCTCGACATCGGCGGCAACCGGAGCGTGTCCGGCAATGCGTCGATCAGCAATGTGACGGCCCTGGTGGGACTAAAGCATCTCCAGTGGTTGAGCCTTTATTATCTGCTGGTTTCCGATCTGTCGCCGTTGACCGGGTTGACGACACTCACCAACCTCGATGTCAGTTGGAATTTCACGCCAACCAATTTCAACGCGTTGAATGGATTGACCAATCTTCTTCTGCTGCACGTCTCGACGGACAACCTGAGCAACATCGTTTTTGTGACCCACATGCCGCAACTGCACGATCTCGATTGCGGGAACAACAGCGTTCACGACCTTTCCCCGGCTGTCGGGCGGGACCTCACCTCTCTTCAGGCGTATTACAACTATCCGCTTACGAACGCCGCGCTCGCAACGAACTTTCACCGGCTCATGCAATTAAGTTTCGGCGGTGACGGGCTGACCAACATATCGTTTCTCAGCAGTTTTACCAACCTCCAGGAGTTGTGGATTGATGGCAACCCGGGCATGGCCAGCATCACGCCGGTTCTCAGCCAGACGAACCTCTGGCATCTGGACGTGAATGGCGACGCCTTCACCAATCTAGCCGCCGTAGCCGTCATGTCGAATCTCACCGACCTGGAAATGAACGGCGTTGCGACGCCGCAGAACATTTCGTTCCTCGGAAAGCTGGTGAATTTGAATTCGATTGACCTGGGCAACGATCATGTCGGCTCGCTCGACCCGCTGGCCAACCTCCCGCAGTTGGGAAACGTCCTGCTCAACACCGATTTCCTGACCGACATCAGCCCGCTCCTGTCGCTGCCCAATTTGTATAATGTGGATCTAAGTTACAACTTGCTGGACACCAACCTCGACTCGGCCGCCTACGGCGTCATCTCCAACCTCCTGAACAATTATGTGAACGTGGGTTATGTTCCGCAAAACATCTCGCCTTCGTTGACGATCTGGGATTCACCCGCGGACGATTGCATTCCGGTGGGCGGCATGGCCTACTTCGGCGTTGCCGCTTCCACCACCAATTATAATACCGTGACCTATCAATGGCAGTTCAACGGCACGGACCTCGCCGGCCAGACCAACTATTTTCTGCTGCTGACCAGTGTCGGCACAAATCAGGCCGGCGCTTATCGCGCTGTGGTTTCCGATGGCAACGGCTATGCCGCCAGTGCCAGTGCCCGGCTTTTCGTCGGCGATACCAATTGCGGCCGGACGGTTACCATTGTGCAGCAGCCGGTCAACGCCGTCGCCGCGCCGGGCGAGGACGTCCAGTTCAGTGTTACGGCCGTCACTTCGCTTTCGAACCTCTACTATCAATGGCTGTTCAACGGCACGAACATTTCCGCTGATAATGTTGATGGCGACACCAGCGACACAATGACGTTGTCTGGTGTGGACTTCACCGAGTCGGGGATTTACCAGGTGCTGGTGTGGGACGACAGCAGCAACGTGGTTGCCAGCACCGCAGTCCAATTGAAGGTTGTGGATGTGGTTCCCTTCACCGATCCCAATCTGAGCAACCAAGTGGTTTCAGCGCTGGGATTTTCTCCTGGCACCACGGTTCATCTCACCGACCTGGATGATTTGGGCTATCTCAACGTCAACGGTCAGAACATCACCAATCTCACCGGCCTGGAATGCGCGCGGTATTTGTATGACCTCGATTTGGGAAACAATCCGATTGGCGACGCCAGTCCGCTGGGCTGGGACAGCCAGTTGAATTACCTGTACCTCAACAACTGCGGGTTACAGGATGCCTCGTTCCTTTCCAGCCTGACGAACCTGGTCAATGTGGATTTGAGCGGCAACACCATCCACAGCATTCCAAACCTGTCGGGTCTGGCCGAATCCCTTACCTGGCTGCAAATCAATTACAACGGCCCGCTGATTTACCCCTTCCGCCTGGCCAGCCTGACCAATCTTTACAATCTTGGTCTCCATGACGACGGACTGCCCGACATCGCCTTCACCGCCGGCATGACGCAATTGCAGCAGCTGGACGTGGGTGCCGACTGGATTGAAGACCCCAACCGCAGCTATGTCAGCGACATATCACCGCTGGTCGGCAAGACGCAAATGAACTGGCTTTCGCTCACCTGGAACCAGGCCACGAATATCCCCATTGTGGCGGCCTTCACGAACCTCAACTACCTCTACCTGAGCAGCAATCATTTCGGCAACCTCAATTTCATCACCAACCTGCCGGGCCTGCAGCAACTGTCCATCAATTACAGCGCGGTGACCAACCTCGCACCGCTCACCAATCATGCGCCGCTCAATAACCTGGATGTCAGCTACATCGCCACCACCAACCTCAACTTTGTCAGCGGCCTGGTTAATCTCAACACCTTGTGGGCCGGTGGCAATCATGCCCGCACCGCCGCTTTTGTCACCAATCTCACGAGCCTCCAAACGCTCGGTCTGGACACGGATGACATAACGAACCTCGCGCCATTGTTCAATTTGAATTCCCTCAATTATCTCAATCTGGAAAACAACCGCCTGACGAATGCGGGCGCGCTGGCCGCCAAGACCGGCCTGACCAGCCTCTACCTTTCCGGCAACCACGTTTACGATCTGACACCGCTGACCGGGCTGACCGGGCTGCAGTGGTTGAGCCTCAACGCCAACGGCATCACCAACCTCGCCCCGCTCACCAACCTGACCCGGATCGTCTGGCTGGTGGCGCAGAGCAATTACGTCCAGAACATCGCGCCGCTCGCCGGCCTCACCAATCTACTATACGGCCTTGACCTGTCGGCCAATCTGATCACCAACCTCGCGCCGCTGACGAATATGCATGCATTGGGTTCGGTGACCATCTGGCAGAACAACCTGACCACGCTGCCGCCGCTGGCCGGTCTGGCCAGCGTCACCTCGCTTGATTTCCATGCCAACCAGCTGACCAATGGTTCGGGCGTTTCCGGCATGGCCCAGCTCAACTGGATCAACTTCAACGGAAATAATTTTACTGCTGCGCCCACACTAACCGGTTTGCCGAACCTGAACTCGCTCGATCTGAGCAGCAACCACATTTCCGACGTCTCGGGCATCGCCGGGTTGAACAGCCTGAACTGGCTCTATCTCTACGACAACAACCTCTCGTCCATCCACCCGTTGACCGGCCTCCCCCATCTGTATTACCTGGACGTTCACGACAACTGGCTGGACCTCACGCCCGGATCCGCCTTCCTGACGGATGTCGCCACCTTGAACGCCTACAACACCTACGTGAACTACGTCCCGCAGTTCAGCCTCGTGCTCGCCTCGCCCGCCATGGCCGGTCCCAAACATTTCTCGTTCAATATCTACAGCCCCGCCGGCGACGTGTTGCAGGTCTCCCGGTCGAGCGATTTGAACTCATGGACTTCGTTGGGAACCTTCACGAACACCAGCGGCACGAACGTGTTCACCGACACCAACGCCACCGGGGCAAACCTCTTTTACCGTGCACAGCAATAAACCAGACCGCTGGGGAATGTGCGGTTGGGGGTAAATGCGGATTGCCACTCTCTGTGCCGTGCAGGGTTCTGCAAACTGGCTAATCTTGCTGGATTCAATCAACTGGCGGTCTGGGTGATGGCCGGGACCGGCGTCGGCGCGGGCTGGTCGGCCTCGAACTGTTTGATGAGCACCGCTACCGTCAGGCCCGCCATCAACGCCACCGACAGCTTGAACCGGTCGTGGGAATGAAATTGCAGTTCGGGCAGCAGGTCGCTGCTGGCGATGCACAGGAACGTGCCTGCGCAGAAGGCCAGTGCGCAACCCAGGAAGACCGCGTTGGAATCGGCACAGTGGCTCACCCCCAGGTAAAACAGGACCGCCCCCAGCGGGCTGGCCAGCGCGAACAACCCGTTTAACAGGTGCCGCGAAAATCGCGAGCTGCCGCTGGCCGTCATCAGGGTCGAAACCGCCATGGCATCGAACGGCTTGTGCAGTATCACTACCAGCGCCACGCCGATGCCGGCCAGCCGGGCGTGGTCGTTGGCGCCTGCCGCCACCGCCGCCGCCAGCGCCAGGCCGTCGAGCAGCGAGTGAAGCGTCAAGCCGAGCGCCGTGCCCACCCAGGACAACTGCTGCGCCGACTTGTCGGCCAGCGTATGCGCGTGATGGGCAGGTTCCGGATCGTGGTCGTGTTCATGGTCATGGCTGAGGGGCAGGGCGGGCTCGTGGCAGCAATCCTCCGGATCGCCCTCGGGGGAGTCGTGATGATGAAAATGGAAGAACCGTTGCAGAAAGAACATGGCCAGGAACCCGCCGAGCAGCCATGCCACCGTCCGGTCCACCGAATGCAACTGTGCGGCCGCATCCGGTAGGAAATGGAGCAGGGCAATGCCGAGCATAAGGCCGGCCACGAAGCTGATGGCCACCTGCAGGCGAGCGTGCGTGGGACGGATGATCAGCAGCAGCCAGCCGCCCGCCAGCGAGGCCAGCAAAACCAATAAACAGTAAATGGTGAGCAACCATCCGGAAGAAATCATCGCCTCATCCTATCGCTGCCCGCCGTTGAACACCAGCCGGAAAGCCCGATTGGCATTGGTGACCAAAGTTGGGAATCCGGCTGCAGGACCCATGCTATCAAATAACGCCGTGCGTCCGGACGTCCAATCAAATCCCGTTCAAGGAGCCAGGTGCAGCGATCGTTGTTTGCGGATTCGTCGGACAACCTCACCTGCCGGCTGATTAGGGCACGTAGTAGGCGCGATAAAACTGCGCCGGTGAGTTGGTGGCGTTCTCGTCCACGAAAAGATATGGCGAGGCGTTGGTGATGAGCGATATCCAGTCAAACAGGTTCGTCGATTCCTCCACGGCATAGTTAAATCCTGGCACGCCGGTGACCCGGAACTGAAAGCCATTGTCGGTGGAAAGGGAATATTCGTCCAGCGTGGCCGCCGCGGTGGTATAAACTGACAAGAGCACATTGCTGCTCGTGACGCTGCCGGCTTGATTCGTGACGGTGACGGAATAACTGCCGGCCTGTTTCAATTGCACATTGAACAGCATGAGCAAATCGTTCGTGGCCAGGCTGAGGTTTGTCCCGTTGAAACCCCACTGGTAGCTTAACGGCAGGGAACCCTTGGCGGTAACACTGAAAATGGCCGTGCCGTTCGTGATGACAGTTTTATTGGTCGGCTGGATCCAAATTGACGGTGGCGACAGCACTGTCAAAACCGCGTTGGAACTGAGGATGGAACCGTTGGCATTGGTCACCAGCACGGCATAATACCCCGCTTGATTGGTTTTCGCGTTGGACAATATCAACGAAGCGTTCGTGGCCAGATTGATATTTGTCCCGGTGAATTGCCACTGGTATCCCAATGGCAGGGAACTCCGTGCCTGGACGGTGAAAATCGCTGTGCTGCCTGAAATCACGGTCTGGTTGGTTGGCTGGAACGTAATCGTGGGAGGATTGGTGTCCACGACGGACGGCGTCAACGGCGGCAGCTTGGCGAGATTCAGGAAATTCGTGTCGAAAGCCCAGGAACGCGTGGGGGCGACATAATAGTTGCCGGTTTGCTGCCAGGAATTGGTGGCATATCGGCTGGGGAACATGGCCACAATGGAACCATTCCAATAAAAAGTACCCCAGGTTTCCAGCAATCGGAAAAAGTTCTCCACCCCGCCGCTATACATACCATTGGTGGATCGGACGATGCCGGCCAGACACGCGGCATTGACCGTTGTATCGGCAGCGGCAGACGGCTTTTTGGCGGTGGTGTTGTCATTCCAGTTGTCGGACAGGATGGTGATGGAATCGCCAATCAGTCCAGCCGGCCAGGTGTAGGTGGTGCTGTTTTGGTTGATGGAAGTGCCAATGTTATTTGAAACGTTATAATCCCCAAGCACGTACAACGGCATTGCCGTGGCAACGGTAAGGCCAAAGGGCGCGGTATGCGATGGCAGCGCGCCTCCGTTGATGATGCGCACCGCCGGGAGGTTGGAGCCGGTCAGGGGAACCGCATTATAAACATAAATGGAGTCAATCGGATGGGACTTGTGGCTTGAACATTGCAGGTTGTAAGCCTTGCCGCCGTTCACATTTGTGATTCCATTGAGGTTTGTGTTTGCGATCCAGGCATTGAATTTTCCCACATCAAACTGGACGGCCTGAACGGCTTTGCCTTTGCCGGCATTGACCCCGCCTCCTCCATTCCAGCCTTCCCGCCAGTCATAAAAAAGGACGTTGGTCACAAACGAATAGCCGGCATACCAGATGTTGGTTAGCTGGTTTGGATTGAAATTGTTCGTGGTAAATACAGTGTGGCTGACCTGGTTGGTTATTATAAACAAATCATACGGCAGGCGGGTCAGGTAATTGCCGGGACCATTGGCGGCATCCTGATAATACAGAATCATGTTGGTGCCCCTGGGCGTGAGGCTCGCCCAGTTGGTGCCGTTGGCGAAATTGGTGAGATAGAGATCAGCGCCATTTGCCAGAAACGTTTGGCCGCTGCTGGTGTAAGCCGCAGGCGTGCCCATCGCATAAGCGGCTGGCGGCAGGTTGATGATGGCTTCGGCAGCGGCCGGATCAGTGTTGGTGCCGACCATGGGCACGGGTAACGGAGTGTTGGTGGAGGTAGGCTGGCCGGCCATCAAGTAAGTGGATGTGGCGGCGCTGGTATAGGAAGTGCAAAACGGATCCGTGGTGCTGTTGGTGGCCAGTCCAACCGCGGAAACGTAACTTGCAAAGGTGATGTTGGCCCCAGACCAAAAACCGCCGTTGGACCACACCGGTCCGGCAACATTCATGGCCACAGCCGCGTTAATTTCCAAGTCCATGTTGTAGAAGATGGCGAACCGAAAGATCGAGACGTTGGTGGATGACTGGGCGACGGACGTGGAAACGAACAGCCCCGACAACAGCGCCGCGATCAAACCAAGCGGCAACGACCTTTTCATTTTCCAAAGAAAGTCGGAAAACCGGCAACCATGTAAAAACAACCATTTCGGGATTATCAGTCTGAGCCTCATATCCGTGGAAAATAAGCATAATTTATGCCGATTTTGTCAGTAACAAATGCTTCTCTGTCTTGAAGTTACGCAGAGACACCCTTGGAAAGCGCGAATCAACTGATAGTGGTGGGAGCTCCGGCGTCAACTAAAGCACCCGTTTCAAAATGAAAAAGGGCCGGAACGGTTTCCCGTTCCGGCTTGCTTTTGTCAGCCTGCTTTCGGCCTTCGTCTCTCGACAATGGTCTAGTCCACGATTTTGGAGCCGGGCAGGATCCATATTCACGAAACCTTCCCTGTCGAAGGGAAACACAGAAAGGAATAAAAACTATGAGTCAAGGCGGCTTAATATTTTATGACGCATCGGCCGGAGATCCGGCTATTCTTTTTAGCAAAGGACTGACAACAAATTCAACAGGCAACGCGGAAAGACCGGTCCAGTTCCGCTTCGCGGTTCACGCTGACATCGCAATCCGGGCGTGGCTGAGTTTGGATCATCGGGCGGCATTCAACCTGTCAAATTTATGATGCTATTAAAACGCATTGCAACATCGATTGTCTTATTCGTCTTTTTCTTTGTCGTTCTGTATTTCGCCATCGCCATGGTTGGCGGGTTCATGGCAGGTTTTAAACATGGCTTAATGGCTGGTGCAAGTGGCCAGGACCCGCACGATGGTTCTGGCAGGCAGATCGGAACCGATTTCGTCAAAAATAACATATTGGCGATTACCTTGAGTGCGCTGGTGATTTCGTTGATTTTATCATTGGGGCTTTCGTTTTCCGGCATTTTATCATGGTGCAAAAAACCCTCACCACCGCCAAAGACTTGAAATCGCAGCCCGCCGACACATTGTAAAAGCCGGCACCGGCAGACGTTTAAATTGTGCTTTCGCGGTTTATTTTGCACATCGGCCTTGGCACAATTTTTTGCAGGGCACCCATGACAATTAATTTGAACGGTGAAACTCCGGCGTCCCCGCCTGTCAGGCGGCGATCCATTCCTGCTCCGGTGATTGCGTGGCTGCGATTGGCAGCCCATCCGGCGACCGTCAGACGGGCTTTTCTGACTGCACTTATCGTTGGATTTGTGCTCATCGCCATCAATCACGGGCCGGCCATCCTTTGCGGCCAGCTCACGCGCGAGTGTTGGATCCAGATGGGTCTCACCGTCCTGGTTCCCTATATCGTTTCGACGGTGTCCAGTGTGGCGACGCGATGCGAGCTGGGCGCCAACGCTGACTCCGGTGAAACATCGCGCAAAGGCCGCAATGTTTAAAACGCCGTCGCGACAGTTTGATCAACGCGGCAATATATCGTGTATTTGGGCCGGGCCGAAAGCCAGCTGGACAACCCTGTGGCAGAAACCGCCGGCCACAAGCGGCGGAAGGCTCACGCCGGGTTTCCCAATTGCAGCCGGGGATCAGATTCCAGGAGGTTGTTAAGATTCGCCCAGTTGGCCTCGTTCATGTCGTTGAACGCGTTCAGATAGACGGCCACGGCTTCGGGCGGATATTTTGCCAGCAGGGTTTCAATGGCGGACTTTAATTTTGTGTCATCCATGTCCTCCGGCAGGTTTTCCACGACGCCCTCCTCGTTTTTGATTCCCAGCGCGTTCAGAAAGTCCACGAGCATGCCCTTGTGCTTTTTTAGCAGCCAGTTGCGGATCAGGCCGCCGGCAATCAAATCCAGCGCGGGCCGGGCCAGGGTGGTGACCATGGTGGCGTGGCGCTGGGGCTTGGGCTGGCGTTCCAGAAAAACCGGCCGCAAATGCCGCGCTTCCGCGACGCCATTGAGGGTTGCGCGATAGGTCGGCTTGTCCGATTCAAAGGTGAACATGATGATTTCGCTGGCCAGGGCCGGCGACATGAAGCCGAATAATTCGTGCGATTTTAACATGGAGGGTGGTGGTTGACGGATGGGTCAGGAAATGGTCATGACGGAAAGCCTATTTTTTTTTGCCAGCGGTTCGCAAGCTTCGCGTTCGAGCACAAGAGTCTTGCCGGATTCAAGCGCGAGCACGGCCACCCCGGACGCAATGCAGATTTCCAGGGTTTGCGGTCCAATGCAGGGGATGTCGAAACGCATGTCATGATTCAGCTTGGCGACCTTCACCGCCACGGCACCGCCATCCTTGCCGGCAAGTCCCCCGCCGCGCGCGAGGCATTGGTCCGTTCCTTCAAACCCCTCCACCGCCAGCACGGTGCCGTTTTTGACAACGACCGTCTGGCCGATTTCCAGCCGCGAAATCTCCTTGCCGACGCCGAAACCGAACTCCACATCGGCGCGCTGCTCATCCGACAGGACCGGTCCCAGATGAAATCCGGCGTCCGGCATGAGCGGTTTCAGCCACGGCGTGGCTTCAATCAATTCCACGCCTTCCTTTTTCAGCTCATCCGCAATGGCGCCGAAAATCGTATGGGCGTTTTTTTTCTTGAGCCGGAAGAGCAGGGACATCGCGCGCAAGTCCGGGCGCAAATCAAAAAGGTTTTTGGGCGCAATCTGGCCGGCCATGACACATTGCTTGATGCCGCGGCTGGTGAAGGCGGAAATCATTTTTGAAAGCTGGCCGACTTTCAGCCAGACGATTTCGTCCACCAGCGTGGCGAGGGCGCGATCGGTTTCGTTTTCCACCGCCACGGCCACGAGCCGTCCGACCCCGGCGGCGCGCGCCCGTCGGGCAAATTCCAACGGCAACGAGCGGTTGCCGGCAATAAGTCCGAGAGATGCGGGTGCGGTGTTCATCCGTGATTCCGGTTTCAGGATAATGAACCGGCGGAAAGATGCCAGCCTGTGATTTGTCATGTGAAGGCTTCTGTCCTGCTTCAGAACAGAATGTCCCATTCATTAAAGTGTGAAAAATGGCGTCATGGATTCATCGCTGCAAGTATTCAATGGATTGCCTCGAGAATATTTGGCGCACAAGGTGCTGTATTTGTTGATGATGTCGTTATCGGAAAGCATTTTGGAAAACGTTGCGGAGCCGGCTGTGAATACAGGTGATGCCCATGAAACCTCACGGGATTTCGATTCGGCACGGCACATTTCCCCGGCAGTCGCACACGAATTGAACAACGTTATTACGATCATCCAAGGCTACGCGGACCGACTATTGTCCAAGAACCGCGGCAACGCCGAGCTGGAGCCACAACTCAAGCTTATTTCCGAAGCGGCCCGACGCGCGGCAGGGGTTGTTCGGGATGCCAAGCTGCTTTCTCCGGGATCGACCGGCCGGTAAAAACCACCGCTTCCCCTGCGCCGGCCAGGCCGGTTCCATCTTGAAACTGCGGCGATTCGCTTTGACGCTTTGCCGTTCTTCACTTAACCTCTCAACTTCTATTTTTTGACTAACTATTTGGTTTTACTGTGAATTTATTGAAATGGATCATTCCGTCGAGGAACGAACGCGAAGTCAAAAAACTTCGCCCGGTCGTCGCCCGGATCAATGAGATCGAGACCGGTCTTCAAAAGCTTTCTGACGACGAACTGCGCCAAAAAACCGCCGACTGGAAGGCGCAACTCTCCCAGATACAGGACAAAGCCGAACTGGCCCGGAAACTGACGGAAATATTGCCCGAAGCGTTCGCGGTCGTGAAAAACGCCTGCCGCCGCCTGTGCGGCAAGGACGTCATCGTGCGCGAGCATCCGTTGCTGTGGGAGATGATCCCCTTCGACGTGCAATTGATCGGCGGCATGGGGTTGCACCTCGGAAAAATCGCCGAAATGGCCACCGGCGAAGGCAAGACGCTGGTCGCCACCCTGCCGGTTTATCTCAACGCGCTCACCGGACGCGGCGTCCACGTCGTTACGGTGAACGATTACCTGGCGGCGCGCGATTCCGAGTGGATGGGCGCGATTTACAAATTTCTCGGCCTGACCGTCGGCTGCATCCTGCACGACCAGCCGCCGCGGGTCCGCCGCGAGCAATACGGCTGCGACATCACGTATGGGACCAACGCGGAGTTCGGTTTCGATTATCTCCGCGACAACGGCATGGCGGCGCGCAAGGAAGAACAGGTCCAACGCGGGCATTACTTCGCCATTGTGGACGAAGTGGATTCGATTCTCATCGATGAAGCGCGCACGCCGCTCATCATCAGCGGTCCGTCCGTCCACACTTACGACGAGCAGTACGCCCAGTGGAAACCGCTGGTTGAATCACTCGTCCGCGCGCAGGAACGCCTGTGCGGCCGGTTTTTGTCGGAAGCCGAGGCGCAGATTAAAAAGCTGCATCCAGCGGACGGTTCGAACCCGCAAGGCGCCGACGCCCTCGAACACGAAATCGGCCAGCTGCTATTCCGGGTCAAGATGGGCCAGCCGAAATCCGAAGGTCTGATGAAGGTGTTGGAAGACCCGGAGAATCTGAAATTGATGAACCAGGCCGAGCTGGATTTGCACAAGGACCAAAAGAAGGTTGACCTCTACCGGGAAAAGGAAGAGCTGCTTTTCGCCATCGACGAAAAGAGCCATGAAGCCGACCTGACCGAGAAAGGCCGCAATTTCATCAGCCCAAAGGACCCGGAGGCATTTGTGCTGCCCGATCTCACCACGGCCTTGCATGAAATCGATGCCGGACCGGAACCGGACGCACGGAAGCGGATGGAGGCCAAGACCAAATTACAGCAGGAATTTGAGACCAAGGCGCAAAAAATCCACGCCATATCGCAGTTGCTCAAGGCGTACAGCCTTTACCAGCTTGATGTGGAATACGTCATTCAGGAAAACAAGGTCCTGATCGTGGACCAGCACACGGGCCGGCTCATGCCCGGCCGCCGCTGGAGCGATGGTCTGCACCAGGCAGTTGAGGCCAAGGAAGGCGTCGAAATCGAACGCGAAACCCAGACGCTGGCCACCATCACGATCCAGAATTATTTCCGTCTTTATCAAAAACTGGCCGGCATGACCGGGACGGCGGAAACCGAGGCCGCCGAATTTTTCGACATTTACAAACTCGGCGTATTGGTTATTCCAACGAACAAACCCTGTGTTCGCAAGGACGGCAACGACGCGGTTTATAAAACCCGGCGCGAAAAATTCAATGCCGTGCTCAACGAAATCAAGCAGGTCCACGCCCAGGGCCGGCCTATGCTGGTGGGCACGATTTCCGTCGAGGTCAGCGAGCAGCTCTCCCGCATGCTCAAGCGCGAGGGCATCATCCATTCCGTGCTCAACGCCAAATATCACCAGCAGGAGGCCGAAATCGTCACCCGCGCCGGTCAGCGCGGCGGGGTGACCATTGCCACGAACATGGCGGGCCGCGGCACGGACATCAAACTCGGCCCCGGCGTCGCCGAACTGGGCGGCCTGCACGTTTTGGCCACCGAGCGGCATGAGGCTCGGCGCATAGACCGTCAGTTGCGGGGTCGCTGCGCGCGCCAGGGCGACCCGGGCTCGTCGCACTTTTTCATCTCGCTTGAAGATGATTTGATGCGGTTGTTCGGTTCCGACCGGATTGTGAAGATGATGGAGCGCATGGGCCTGGAGGAGGGCCAGGAATTGACCCATCCGTGGCTGAACCGTTCCATCCAGCAGGCGCAAAAGCGCGTCGAGCAGCACAATTTCCAGATTCGCAAGCGCACGCTCGAATTTGACGACGTGATGAACAAGCAGCGCGAAGTCATTTATGGTTTCCGCAACGAGATCATTCACGGGGAAGACGTCCGCGACCGGCTCATGGACATCATGGAAGAAGTTGTCGTGGACAAGGTGGTGCAGTTTACAAACGCGGAATCCCAATTCGATGAATGGAAGCCGCGGCAACTGGCGGACTGGGTGAACCTGAATTTTCCAATTGGCCTGCCGGAGGCGGAGATTGTCAAGGCCGCCGATTCCGGCAAGGAACAACCCGTGCCCGGCTCGCTGTTCGACGGGCTGAGCCCGGCGCAATTCGCGGTTTGCAACTTCATCTCCGACAGTGTCCGCAAGGCTTACGATCTTAAAATCAGCTACGAAAATCCCGAGGCCTTGAAGGAGGTCGAACGCTTCACGATTCTCAGCGCCATTGACCGTCTGTGGCAGGAACACCTTTACGAAATGGACAGCCTGCGCTACAGCATCGGCCTGCGCGGTTACGGCCAGCGTGATCCGCTCATTGAATACAAGGCCGAGGCGTTCAAGATTTTTGACGAATTGATGGTCAATGTGAAAACCGAGATTTGTCACAACATCTTCCGCAGCGCGTCCTCCATGCTGGCGTTTGAAAATTTTCTTCGCAATGTGCCGCGGGAAACCAAGCACGATCCGACCAGCGCATTTGGCGAACCGCCCAAGCCGGATCAATCCAAGCCCAGCGACGTGGTGAGCGAAGCCGCCGACCAGCTTTCCAAAGACAAGCCCAAACCCAAGCGCACCGGCCCGAAAGTCGGACGCAACGACCCCTGTCCGTGCGGCAGCGGGAAGAAATACAAGCAGTGCTGCGGCCGGTGAGCGTTCCTGAATTCAAGGACGCAGCCGGTGCAAGCCAAGCGTGGCCGTTTAAGGCAGACTCTGCCACAAAGCTGGAACCTCGGGATGATGCTTCCTTTCCTGACGGCTGATGGTCGTCAAGTTTTGCATCGCCGACCGTCCGCAAGCGGCTTAATCTGTTCCCGGCATGGTGGCACTAATCAAGCGTCTCAAAACCTGGTCGAAACCATCTTTGATGGTGTTATGCCTTGGAATTGTCGGGGCAGTCGGTTTTCTGGACTATCTCACCGGTTACGAGATTCTGTTTTTTGTTTTCTACCTGTTGGCGGTGGGGCTGGCGACCTGGTATGTCGGTGATTTATTTGGCGTGGTGATCTCGGCATTAAGCGTGGCGACCTGGATTTTCACCAACAGCGCCGCCGGGGAGCATTACTCCAGTTACTTCGTGCTGGTTTGGAATGCGATGATCATGTTTGCTTTCTATCTGGTCGTGGTGGCGCTGCTGGCCAGGCTGGGAAACGTCCACAGGCAATTGGAGGCGCGGGTGCGTCAACGGACGGTCGCCTTGATCGGGGAAATTGAGGAGCGAACGCGATTGCAAAAGGAACTTTTGGAAATCAGCGAACGGGTCCAACGCCGCATTGGTTACGATCTGCACGACGGTTTATGCCAGCATCTGACCGGCACGGCATTGGCGGCTCATGTTCTGGGCCAAAAACTGGCCGAAGGTTCGCAACCGGAAGCAGCGGCGGCGATCCGGCTGGTAAAATTAATTGAGGAGGCCATCGACCTTACGCGGGCGCTGGCCCGGGGACTTCATCCCATGGAAATACAGGCCGGCCGGCTCGCAGACAATTTTCAGGAACTGGCGGCCAGTGCCAGCGAACGATTCAAGACCATCTGCCAGTTTGAATGTCACCAAGCCGCTCCATTGACGGATGTGAACATCGCCACCCAACTGTATCGGATTGCACAGGAGGCGGTGACCAACGCGGTCCGCCACGGCAAAGCCAGACACATCAACATCCGGCTTGATTCCACGGACGACGAAGTTGTTTTGGCCATCGCTGACGACGGCATTGGACTGCCGGAAAACGCCCAAAAGGGCGAGGGTTTGGGATTACGCATCATGGCCTACCGTGCCAGCACGTTTGGCGCAACCTTTAACATCGAACGCCTGTCAGCCTGCGGCACACGGGTCACATGCAAACTTGTATTCAACGACGTGCCGGAAGGGAAAAACTATGTCACCGAAACACAAAGTGCTGCTCGTTGATGATCACCCCTTGGTGCGTGAAGGGTTGGTGAATTTGATCAACCAGCAAGCCGACCTGCAAGTCTGTGGCGAGGCCAGCAACGAGCCGCAAGCGTTGGAAATTATACAAACTGTCCAACCCCATGTCGCAATTGTGGACATATCGCTCGAAAATGGGTCAGGGATCGAATTAATCAAGAGCATCAAGGCCATGTTCCCCACCGTGACAGTGCTGGTGCTTTCGATGCACGACGAATCGCTCTATGCCGAACGGGCTTTGCGGGCCGGCGCCCGTGGTTATGTCATGAAGCGTGAGGCGACCAAAAAGGTCATTCAGGCCATTCGCTGTGTGCTCGCCGGACAACTCTTCGTCAGCGACAAGACAGCCGCCGTGATGGCGGAAAAATTTGTCGAAGGCCGGCTGGCGACAGCGCCGTCACCCATCGAACAATTAAGCAATCGCGAACTGGAGGTGTTTCAATTGCTGGGCCTTGGTCATAATACGCGGCAGATTGCCGGGCATTTGCATGTGGGGTTCAAAACCGTCCAGGCTTACAGCGCCCGCATTAAGGAAAAACTCAAGCTGGCCAACGCGACCGAGCTTTTGCGCGAGGCCATCCGTTGGAACGAAAGCCAGCAATCGAAATAACCCGCCAGTGTAGGGTTTCGCCCTACAAAAAGTACAGGTAGCGCTCTACACGCTTTTATCGACCTTGCAACCGGCATGGCCATGGGGGTGCTAGTTGTTCAGGCAGTTGAGGTTGTAACAGGCAATATAGTGAGCAAAAACGTAATCATTGTAACCCGCCTGTTGAACAGCTCACGCCCAACAAAATGAAAGAGAAATAGCATTATGAAAAACGGGAAAATCATTAACAAGGCAGGTTTCACATTGGTGGAAATCATGATTGTCGTGGCCATCATCGGTCTATTGGCGGCCATCGCGATTCCCAACTTCGTGAAGGCGCGCGCCACCTCGCAAGCCAACGCCTGCATCAACAACCTGCGACAGATCGACGCCGCGGCGAACCAATTTGCGCTGGAAAAAGCCAAAACCAGCGGTTCCGCGATTGTCATGACCACGGACCTGACGCCTTACATCAAACTGAACACTGCGGGCAGCATTCCTGGGTGTCCGGCTGGGGGAACTTATACCTGTGACACTGTGGGCAATCCTCCGTCCTGCTCCTTGAGTGCCACGGTTACGCCGGCCCATGTGTTGCCATAAAACAATACCGGCTTGTTTGATTCAAAGCCCGAGGCTGATGCCTCGGGCTTTTTAATTGCTCCCCGGGCCTGGGAAGCATCTGGACCAACTGAACAAAACCATGCCGATCTGGCGCACTCAGCTTCGGCGGCGGTAGTTGCCGGGCGAGCAGCCGACGACGCGTTTGAAGACGCGGTGGAATTGCGGATAGCTTCCGAACCCGGCTTCAAGCGCCGTGTCCAGCATGGTCCGGCGTTGGCCGGTGCCATAAAGCTGCAGAAACTGTTCAACCCGCTGCCGGTTGCGGAAATCCACGAGGGCGATTCCGGTCTGCTGTTTGAACAACCGGCTCAACCGCATGGGGCTCAGGCCGGATCGCCGGGCAAGTTCAACCAGGCCCAGCTGGGTGCTTTCGTCCCGGATCAGGCGCGCGGCCTTTTCAACGGCAGGATGAACGTCGCGAAGCGGAACATCGGCGGCATGTTGGAAATGGTGCCAGGCGCAGAGCAGGGCATAGCCAAGCCCGGCGTTGAAGAGCCCGGGTTGGTCCTGCGCAGCGCCCACTTCGGCAAACAATCCTTCCAGGCGAGCCAACACATCCTGTGTCAGGCGCCGACAATATTCCCCGGACGGATCCGCCTGCCGCAGCACTTGCGCACCGGAGTCGGAGGCGACCCGCCGGACGGCCCGGGGTTTGAAGACGCCAATCCACATTTCGAAGTCCGGCGTCTGTTCGATGAGGACGTGTTCCTGGGCGGGAAAAAGCCAGAGCAGGTCGCCGCGGCGGATCCGGTATTTGTGGTTGGCCAGCAGATAGAGGCCGGAGCCCCGGGTGACCAGGTTGAACTCCAGCTCGGCATGGCGGTGCATGGCATGGCGCCCTTGGTGGCGATAATGCCAAAGGTTTCCGTCCCATTTGGCGGGCAGGTCGAGGTGTTGGCGCATAACGACAAAAAATGATAACAAGACGCTGGCAAAATGAGAAGCTCTTCGATGCCGGCCATGATAAGTTTATAACATCATGAATATAATAACTGCCGCTCAACGCGATCTTTACAAGAAGGAAGGCTACCTGATCCTGCCGGGCGTGATCCCGGCCGGCCTGCTGGACATGTTGCGCGAGGAATGTTCCTATTACCTGGGCTATTACGATTCGATGATGGATGCCAAAGGAGTCCAGACGGAGGGGATCAGCCATCGCGGCAAACGCTACTTCATCAACAACCGCTATCGCCTGAGCAGCCGGTTATGGGAGTTCATCTTCAGCCCGTTGATGGCCGAGGTGGCGCAGGCCACCGTGGGGCCCGACGCCTACCTGTTCCATGAACAATGGGTGGTCAAAGGCGCGGAGCAGGGCATGAAATTTTCCTGGCATCAGGACAGCGGCTACGTGAAGTGGTACGATCCCACGACGCAGCATAAGCCTTACGTCACCTGCTGGTGCACGCTCGACGACGTGAGCGAGAAAAACGGCACGGTTTATATTTTGCCCCATTCGCGGGCCGGAACGCGGGACAAAATCATCGATCACGTCAAGGAGGAAGGTTCCAACGATCTGATCGGTTACACCGGCGGCGATCCCGGCGATCCATTGATTGTCCCCGCCGGCAGCATTGTGGCGTTCGACAGCTATGTGTTTCATCGCAGCGGCCCGAACACCACCAACCGCATGCGCCGCATTTATCTTCCCCAATACAGCAGCGCAATGATCCCGCGGCCCGATGGCAAGCCCTGGGCAATGGCCACCCCGTTCCTCAAAGACGGCCAGGTGGTTTACAACCACGCGGACGACACGGCGGAAAAATACGGCCCGTTCCCGGCGGACAAAAAGTAAGCAGCGCTTGGTGGCGGAGCATATTTGAATCGGCAGCTGCTGGTGCGGCTTGGTATGGAGAACTTGCAAGAAGGTTTTGCTGATATGCTTGCGCGGCATGGCCTGACTGGTTATCAAATGCAGGTAACCAGTGAACAAAACCCGGTCCATTTTCCAACAACACGGCCAGCGGCTGATCTGGCGCTTCAAGGAACAAATTCTCTGGGTCGAGCCGTGGGGCGCCGATTGCATCCGGGTGCGGGCCACTGTGCTGGGAGAAATGCCGTTGCGCGACTGGAGCCTGCTCGCGCCGAAACCGGCGTCGGCAAAAGTCAAAATTGACGGTGCTGGCGCCACGCTCGTCAACGGGCGATTGACGGCGGCAGTGGATGCCAGGGGCCGGGTGCGCTTTTTCAAGGACGGGGCGGCCGCACCGCTCGTCGAGGAAATTTACGCGCGCACGAATTATCCGCCCTCCCGTACTTTCAAGCCGGTGGGCGGCGACCTCTGTCATGCCGAGGCCTGCTTCACTGCTTTTGATGACGAGCGCATCTATGGCCTCGGTCAGCGCCGGCACGGTCTGCTGGATCAAAAGGGTTGTGTGCTCGAGCTCACCCACCGCAATTCGCAGATTTCCATCCCGCTCCTGGTCTCCAGCCGAGGTTACGGTTTGCTTTGGCACAATCCCGGCATGGGGCGCGTCGAACTTGGGCGCGTGCAGACCCGCTGGGTGGCCGACGCCACGCGCCTGATTGATTATGTCGTCATGACTGGCGACGGGTATGCCGGCGTTCTGCAGCGTTACGCCGATCTTACCGGCCATGCGCCCGTCCTGCCTGGGTGGGCGGCGGGTTTCTGGCAATGCAAGTTGCGCTACAAGACCCAGGATGAATTGCTCGCCGTCGCGCGCGAACACAAACGCCGCGGCTTGCCGATGTCGGTCATCGTGATTGATTATTTCAACTGGACAAAAATGGGCGAATGGAAATTCGACCCGGCCTGCTGGCCTGATCCGGGCGCCATGGTGCGCGAACTGGAAAAAATGGGCATCAGGGTCATGGTTTCCGTCTGGCCTACGGTGAATCCCGACAGTGAAAACCACGCCGAACTCGAGCGCCGCAACCTGCTCGTCCGCACCGAGCGCGGGTTGAACAGTTTCATCAAATTCACCGATTCGAATTCGAATCAAACCGTCATTTCCGGTTTGCTGGACACGACCCATCCGGAGGCGCGGAGGTTTCTCTGGCAAAAAGTGCGCGAAAATTATTTTCGCCATGACATTAAAATCTGGTGGCTGGATGCCATTGAGCCGGAAATGGTCGCTTATGATCATGACAATGTCCGGTATCACGCGGGGAACGGCCTCGAGGTCGGCTGCATTTACCCTATGATGCAGCAGCAGGCGTTCCACGAAGGCATGAAGTCGGCCGGCGAAACGGAAATCGTCACGCTGGGACGCGCGGGATTTGCGGGGAGCCAGCGGTACGGGGCCGCCATCTGGTCGGGCGACATCCATTCGACCTGGGAAGATTTGCAGCAACAAGTGCGCGCGGGCCTTAACATCGGGCTCAGCGGCATCCCATGGTGGACGACCGACATTGGCGGCTTCTTTGGCGGTGAGATCGACACGCCATATTTTCAGGAACTCATCGTGCGCTGGTTCCAATATGGCGCCTTCTGCCCGTTGTTCCGCCTGCACGGCTGGCGCAACAGCTCGCTGGCGCATCCTGAAAGCTCCGATCCCACGCGGGGCGGACCGAATGAAGTGTGGAGCTTCGGCGACAGCGCCTACGGCATCATCAAGGAAATTCTTTTTCTGCGTGAACGCCTGCGGCCCTACATTATGACGCAGATGAAGCTGGCCAGCACCAAGGGCACGCCGCCCATGCGACCGCTGTTCTTCGATTTTCCCGGCGATGCCAGGTGCCATCCGGTTGATGACCAATTCATGTTCGGGCCCGATCTGCTCGTGGCGCCGGTGCTCCATCCTGGTGCGACCGGTCGGGAGGTTTATCTGCCCGATGGTGCCAAATGGACGGATGCCTGGACTGGCAAAAAGTTCAAGGGCGGCCAGACCATCCAGGCAAAAGCGCCCCTGGAGCGAATCCCGCTATATCTCCGCGATGGACGGAAACTGCCGATCAGCAAATAACCCAGGCGGTGGGCCGGTCTCCATTTTATTTTCATGAACAAAACGTCCTACGCCACGCGGTTCAGCTATGCCGCCAGCGATGTTGCCGGGCAACTCGTATTCACCTTCATCATCGGGGGTTACCTGAGCAAATTCTTCACCGACGTTTATGGGCTTTCCGCCATCACCTGCGGCTACATCATTGCCATTGCCCGATGGATTGATGCCATCGACGCGCCGGTCTGGGGCATCATCTTCGAGAAGACTCACAGCCGCTGGGGGAAGAGCCGTCCCTGGTTCCTTTGGTTGTGCGTGCCGTTTGCCACCTTTGGCGTTCTTACTTTCCAGACGCCGGATTTAAGCCACGCCGCCAAGGTTTGGTATGCGGCGATGACCTACATTGCCTGCAACATCCTTTACACCGGCATCAACACGCCGGTGACTTCCATCCTGGCCGGGCTGACGGCGGATCCGCATGAGCGGGTGACGCTGACGTGCTTTCGCATGTTCGGCTCCAAACTCGGCGTGCTGATCGTGAACCTGACGGCACTGAGGATGGTGGCATGGCTGGGGGATGGCAACGACCGGAGGGGTTTCATGCTGACCCTGCCGATTTATGCGGTTGGATCCATCCTGCTGTATTTGCTTGCGTTCCGAAACCTGAAGGAGGTGGTGGTGATGGCGCAGAAGACGCAGCCGATGTTAGGCAGTTTTCGCGCCATCAAGGGCAACTGGCCTTGGCTCATCATTTTCACGAGCAGCTTCCTCTTCTGGATTGGCTTCATTGCGCGGGTATCCACCGTGCCCTACTTTTTCGAATATGCGTTACACCGGAAGGATCTTACCTGGCTGGCCTACAGTTTGGATTTTGTCTCGCTCGCCACCGCCTTTCTGCTCCCGTGGGTTTGCCACTGGACCTCCAAGTGCAATGCCTGGGCGCTGGGGCTGGCCGGCATGATCATCGGCCAGTTGATCTTTGCTTTTGGTGTGCATGGTGGCTATTCAGTTCCCATCATCATGACCGGGTGGACAGTGGGATTTCTCGCCAGCGGCATGGCCATGGCGATGCCTTTCTCGGTGATCTCCGACAGCGTGGACTATGGCGAATGGAAAACCGGCATTCGCGCTGCCGGATTGCTGACCGCCATTGGCGCCGCCTTCTGCCTGAAGGCTGGAGCCGGTCTGGGCGGTGCCATTCCGTTGTGGATAATCGGCCATGACGGTTATGTTCCCAACGTCGAACAAACGGCCGGCGCCCTGAAAGCCATCGAGTTCGGGATCATCTGGCTGCCAATCATTTGCTTCACCCTGAGCATCATCCCGGTTTTGTTCTACAAGAAATTCGAATTGCTTGAGCCTCGGATCCATGCCGATTTGGAACGACGTCGGGTGCTGGCCTCGTCGCATTCGCCGTCCGCCTAAGATCGGTTGCCAACTCGGCGTCGGGAAATTACGATGAATCATGCCGGTTTCAAAACCTTCAGCCCCGCAATGGCTCGACTCGGGCCAGGAAATGTTTCCCGCCATGCTGGCCGCCATTGCGGAGGCGCGAAATTCCATACGCCTGGAAACCTATATTTATTCCGACGGGAAACTGGGACGGCAAATTCTGGAAGCCTTGTTGATGGCGGCCAGCCGCGGCGTCCGGGTCCAAATCCTGGTGGATGCGATGGGTTCGTGGCTCCTGCCGGATGATTATTTCAAACCGCTGACCGACGCTGGAGCCGAAGTGTGCCGTTTCAACCGCCTCCACCTCTGGCGGTTTGGGGTGCGCAACCATCGCAAGCTGCTGGTTTGCGACGATGCCTCGATATTCGTCGGCGGATTCAATGTGGCCGATGAATACGATGGCGACGGGGTGACGCGCGGCTGGTGTGACATCGGCGTCCGGATTGAAAATCCCACCCTGGCCCGGGAACTCGCGGCTTCCTTTGATGAATTGTTCCAACTGTCGGATTTTCGCCGCCGGCCGCTGCTGCGAATTCGCGGCTTCAAGCACAAACGCAAACCGCTCAAGAAACCGGCCGGCGAATTGTTGTTGAGCCATCCGGGCCGGGGCGCCAGCGCGTTTCAGACGTCCTTGTACCAGGATTTGGCCGGAGCGCGGCGGGTGCGGATTGTCAGCGCATATTTTTTGCCGAACTGGCGGCTGCGACGGGACCTGATGCGCGCGGCGCGGCGGGGGGCAAAGGTGCAGTTGATTCTGGCCGGCAAATCCGATGTGCTCATATCGCAACTGGCGGCCAGGAGTTTTTATCACCGCCTGTTAAAGGCCGGTGTGGAGATTTACGAATATCAACCCCAGATTTTGCACGCCAAGCTGATTCTCATCGACGGCGTTGCCTATGCCGGTTCATCCAACCTCGACATTCGCAGTCTCAATTTGAATTACGAACTGATGTTGCGGTTCCCAGATCCGGCGGTGGTGGCGGGGGGCGTTGAAATCTTTGAACGCCTGCTCAAACACTCCCAAAAGATTGAACTTCATCACTGGCGAAAATTGCGGACATTCTGGCAGCGTTGGAAACATCACTGGGCCTATTTTCTACTGGCCCGGATTGATCCCTTCGTCGCCTTGCGCCAGTTTCGCACGATGAAAGGATAAGTGCCGGTGGGAAAGTCCGGGGATACATTCCCCTGATTATTCAGGGTGCCCATTTCAAACTTTCCAGTTTAAATCGCCCTGTATGTTGGGGGTCAGTGACAAGTCTGGCTCTTGGGACAGCGAATTGCCAACGGACATTTCCTGCCGATCCTGCTAACAGTGCGGCATCCATTGCGAAGCGCAAAAACTCTGGCAGGTGGAGGTGCTCCGGCCGGATTTTTGAGGCAAACCAATTGCTATTTGACGCCCAGACGATTCTGAAGTTCCTCGACGAGTTGGGCGTCCTGTTTGAAAACACGGTCGTATGAAGCCCAGTCTTGCTGGGGGGTGGACCAGTCTGACTCGATCTTGAGCTTGTACACGAGCGGTGTTTTTGAAGAAATGGAACAGATAAAACGGGTGCGAACGATGAAGGCTCCCGCCGACCCGGGTTTGCCAAACGTTCTGATCGTATAAACACTGCGCATGTAACCTGAGGCGGCGTCAATCATTTCCAAGCTGGGATAACAACCGGTTACGGAATCCACAATCTTCTGCCAGACCACATCCGGGGCCAGCGAAGGATCCACCTGCACGCGCAACCAGTTGTTGGCCGCGTCGGACGTGGTGGTGACCTGAAGGGCTGCGTTCTTGGCGGCTTGCGAGGCGCAACCTGTCAAACCCATGGATAAACAAATCAGAAAGACCAAGCTGATCAAGGAATAGGTTATCCAGGGTGGGACCGGGCTGGCTTGGTTGGTGCCGTTTTGGATTTTAACGGGCAAAAGGAATGCCTTCATGAATTTTTGATGGTTAATTAATTGTGCCTTTAAACTGAGAAAGGATTACGTTAGTAAAAGCTCGGTTGCAAGCAAGAATAAGAAGTACTTGCCCGCACTGCGTCAAAATTAATTCAGCCGGACGAACCGGGCACAACCTGGTTAAAATTGTTTCAAAAACCGCACGTCGTTTTCATAAAACAGCCGGATGTCGCTGATGGCGTAACGAATCATCGCGATGCGTTCAATGCCAAAGCCGAACGCCCAGCCGGTCCAGACTTCGGGGTCGTACCCGACATTCTCAAACACCTGGGGATGCACCATGCCGCAGCCGGCGATCTCCAGCCAGTCCTTGCCCATCTTCTTCACCAGCGCGCTGCTGAAATCAATCTCGAAACTAGGTTCCGTGTAGCTGAAGTAATGCGGCCGGAAACGGATCTTCACGTCGCTGCCGAGCAGTTCCTTGAACACGAATTCCACCGTGCCTTTGAGGTCGCCCACCGTGACGCCCTTGTCCACGTAAAGCCCTTCGATCTGTTGGAAGGTCGGGTTGTGCGTGGCGTCGGCATTGTCGCGGCGATACACCCGGCCCGGCACGATGATGCGCACGGGCGGCGGCTGCGATTTCATGACGCGGATCTGGACCGAGCTGGTGTGAGTCCGTAAAAGGAGTTGAGAGTTGATGGTTGATGGTTGAGAGCCATCTGGTTTTGCCAGATAGAAGGTATCCTGAGCGTCGCGGGCAGGATGGTCGGCGGGCGTGTTGAGCGCATCAAAACAATGATATTCGTCCTCAATCTCCGGGCCGTCGGCGACGGCGAAGCCGAGCTTGCGGAAGGCGCGAACGATGTCCTCGGTCACCTGGGTGAGGGGATGGAGCTTGCCGAGCGCGCGACGGCGTCCGGGCAGCGTGAAATCTGTGGGTTCCTTGGGCAGGGCGGCCTTGAGTTCGAGTTCGCTGCGGCGTTCGGCCAAGGCTGTTTCGAGTTCCACTTTGGCCGCGTTGATGAGTTTGCCGGCGGCGGGTTTTTCCTCCTTGGACAAGGTGCCGAGCTGTTTCATCAGCGCGGTGAACCGGCCGTTCGCACCGAGCCAGGCGCCCTTGGTTTGTTCCAGAGCGGCCGGGTCGGGCGCCGCCTTGAGTTCGGCGAGCGCGGTTTGCTTCAGCGGTTCAATTTCGTTCAGCAGCGACATTTGAGGAAGTGTTGAGCTTCGCGTTTCAAGTTTCAAGTTTTCAGTTTTCAGCCAAAGCAAAACGGGCGGACCATTGCTGGCCGCCCGCTGAAAACTTGAGACCGAAAACCTGAAATGTTTAGGGCTTGGCCAGGGTGGCGGCGGGCTTGTTCTTCAGTGCGTTCTTGGCCAGGGTCACCAGTTCGCCAAAAGCGGCGGCATCGGTGGCGGCAATGTCCGCCAGCACCTTGCGGTCAAGCGCGCACTTGGCGGCCTTGAGGCCTTCCATGAAGCGGCTGTAGGTCAGGCCGAGTTCGCGGACGGCGGCGTTGATGCGGATCTGCCAGAGGTAGCGGAACGTGCGTTTCTTGACGCGGCGGTCGCGGTAGGCGTACTGCCGGCCATGGTCAACGGCATCGGAGGCGTAACGGTAAAGTTTGGAACGGCGCAACCGGTAGCCCTTGGCGGCTGTGACCATCCGTTTGCGGCGTTTGCGGGAGGCGGCGGCGTTGGTTACTCGCATAAAATATCAGGAGATTGAAGGTGGCTGACGGGCGTTGTAAAATCAGTGGCTGAACGGCAGGTTTTGCGTGATGCGATAGGCATCGGTCGGATCAACGACCCCGGCTTTGCCGAGACGGCGGCGGCGCTTGGCGTTTTTGGATTGGGCCAGGTGGCGTTTGCCGGCATGGCGGAACAGCACCTTGCCCGTGCCGGTGATCTTGAACCGCTTGGACACCGACTTCTTAGTTTTAATACCTTTGGGTCGTCGCATAAATCGTTGTTACAAAAGAGCGCAAACTATACGTGGCGGCGGGCGATGAGGCAAGCGCCTTTTTCACTGAACGATGCGGACGGCAAAGCGGCTCACCCGGAATACACGGTGATAAACACACATCCACCCGCTTGCCATCGGGGACTGGGTCACCTATTTTTTATTCCAATGAAATATCGTCGATTTGGTCGGACGGAGCTGGCGATGCCGGTGATTTCCTGCGGCGGGATGCGGTATCAGTTCAAATGGCAGGACGTGGATCCCAAGGACATCCCCCGGGAAAATCAGGAGAACCTGGAAGCCACCATCCACCGCGCCCTGAAATTGGGGATCAATCATATTGAAACGGCGCGCGGTTACGGCACTTCCGAGATGCAGCTGGGCAGCGTCCTGCCGAAACTGCCGCGGGACAAAATCATCGTCCAGACCAAGGTCTCGCCGAAGGCGACCGCCGGGGAATTCCTCCAGACATTCGAGACCTCGATGAAATACTTGAAGCTGGACCAAGTGGATTTGCTGTCATTGCACGGCATCAACAACCGCGAGTTGCTCGACTGGTCGTTGAAAAAGGACGGCTGTCTCGACGTGGTGCGCCGTTTGCAAAAAGCGGGCCGGGTCCGCTTTGTCGGGTTTTCCACGCACGCGACGACCGACGTCATCCTCGAAGCGGTGAACACCGGCGAATTCGATTACTTCAACGTCCACTGGTATTTCGTGAACGACCTCAACTGGACAGCCATTGAAGCCGCGCACCGGCTCGACATGGGCGTTTTCATCATCAGTCCCAACGACAAGGGTGGGAAACTTTACGAGCCGTCAAAAAAAATGGTGGACCTGTGCGCGCCGCTGTCGCCGATGGTGTTCAACGACCTTTATTGCCTCGCCCGGAACGAGGTCCACACGCTCAGTTGCGGCGCGTCCCGTCCCGGCGACTTTGACGAGCACGTGGCCGCGCTGAAGTTTTACGACCAGATTCCGGAGACGATTGCGCCGGTGGAACGGCGCTTGCGCGCGGAGATGGAACGCACCTTGGGCCGGGACTGGTGTGCGCGCTGGTCCGAAGGTCTGCCCAATTTCGGAGATGTGCCGGGACAGATTAACATCTCGGAAATCATGCGGCTGTGGACGTACGCAAAGTCGCTCGACCTCGTGGCCTGGGCCAAAATGCGTTACAATTTGCTGGGCCAGGCCGAACACTGGTTTCCCGGCGAGAACGCGGCCAACATTCGGGAACTGGACTTGCAGGCGGCGTTGCGCAACAGCCCGTTTGCCAAACGGATCCCGGGCATCCTGGAGGAATCCCACCGGATGCTTTTCGAAAAACCGGTGAAACGGCTCAGCGAAAGTTGAATCCGGACGAGCCGTTGGTGCTCAGCAATGATGACGGTGTGCCTCCCACGGGCACGGCTGGAGCGGTGCCGATGGGTGCGTCAACGTTGAGTTGTTTGAGCACGGCGTCGGTGAGATCATTCTCCCCATTGCTGTAAATCACCGCCGTGGTGGCATTGGCCGTCTCCGCCGCGCTGTCAATGACGAGCATGTAGCCGGCTGCCTTGGCCTGGGCGGACACTGCGATCTTGATTTCGTTAAGGATTTTGTCCCGCATCCGCTGGCTTTGTTCGGACAGGGTGACCTGCGCCTGGCGCTCAAACTGGTCGATGGCCGCCTTCGAGTCCTGCAATTGTTTCATCTTGTCGGCAGCGGCCTGTTTGCGCTTGTCGCGTTCATCCGCGGAAAGGGCCTGGTCATTCGATTGTTCGAGGAGCTTCTGGTAATCGTCGCTGCCCTTCTTCAAATCGTCGCGCATGCTTTTGTCATCCTTGTCGAGCTGCCCCTTGCGGTCGGTGAGCGCGGCCTGCGCCTGCTTGGTCTTCCAATAGCCGTCGAACAGCTTGCGCAAATCCACGGTGCCAATTTTGGTCTGCGCCATCGCAGGGACGCTCAAAACCAGCAGCAACAAAAGGGTCAAAACGGTCGTTCGCAAAAATTTCATGGGCATAGCAAAGCAAAAATCAGCGGGTCCGCCAACTCAAAACTGCCATGGTCAAAACTGATGCAGGCGGAAGAATTGCGCCGGGTTGGTGGGGTTGAACCGGTAGGTATAGGCGCCGTTGGTCAAAACGGGTGGCTGCGGCACCAAAACCCACGTGTTGGACGAAAGCAGGTTCGTGTTGGACTCCAGCTTGATGATGTTTGGCAGGTCCGGTTCAAAGGGCAGGGCGGCGGGCCAGCTGACCGCGACATTGCTGGCTGACAACGCTGCGGCCAGGGCTGGTATGGCCGGCGGCGTCAGATAGATTTTTGCCAGAAAGGTGTCGTTGGTCCCGTTGCGGAAGGTCTGGTAGCCGTTCAGCGCCGGGAAATTGGTCGAGCGCGTCTGGCCAACGACATAAGCGTTGCCCAGAGGGTCCACCGCGATGCCATAACCGAAATCATCGTCCTTGCCGCCGAGACGGATGGAATAGAGCAGCGAGGTGGCGTTGGAATTCAAGGCAGTCACAAAGACGTCGGATTTGCCGGCGTTGGTCGCGCTGAGATTGTTGATGGCGGTGACCGGGAAATTTGTGGAGGAGGTGGAGCCGACGACAAACACGTTGCCCGCCGGGTCCACGGCCACGCCCTGTCCCATATCCACCCGGTAGCCGCCGAACACCACGGACCAGGCGATGCCGGCATTGGTCCCCGTCACGCTGTCGGCGCTGTTGGTGATTTTGGTCAGGAACACATTGGTGGCTGTTCCAATGAACCGGTTGGTGGCCACGAACGAGTAGAGCCCCGCCACATTCGTGCCGATGGTGTTTGGAAAATTTGTGGAAATGGTCCAGCCGGTCACATAGGCGCCGCCGTTATTGTCCACCGCGATGCCATTGGCCATGTCGGTGTTGGTCCCGCCCAGAAAGGACGAATAGACCAGGTTCGTGCCGGTGGGGTCAAATTTGGCCACAAAGCCGTCGGCAGCGGAGGTTTTTTTGACCGAACCGTTCAGGCTGGTTTGAAATGCATTTTTATTCGGGAAATTGGTCGAAGCGGTATAGCCCGTCACATAGACATAATTGGAACTATCCACCGCGATGCCGAAACCTTGATCAAAATTGGTGCCGCCAAAGTAGGTTGAATAGAGCAGGTTGGAGCCGCCCGGGCCGATTTTGGCAATGAAGGCATTGGCATTTACAAAGCTGTTCGTGCAGGCCAGTTTCTTTTGCAGCGCGTTTCCCGTGACCGGGAAATTTGACGAGTAGGCAAAGCCGGTGATGTAGGCATTGGTGAAGCTGTCCAAGGCAATGCCAATGCCGGCATCCGATCCGGAACCGCCAAGGAAGGTCGAATAAATCAGGTTGGAGCCGCCGGGATTCAATTCCGCCACAAAAGCGTCAATCGGATAAAAGCCGGTCTGTTTGTTCGCGACCCCGCTGATGGCTGGTTGAATGGCACGGGCAGTGACAGGGAAATTTGGCGAATCGGTAAAGCCGGTTACAAACGCATCGCCGGCACCATCCACCGCGATGCCGAAAGCCCCGTCGTCGGCGCTGCCACCGAGGTACGTCAGATAAATCAGGCTGGTCCCTGAGTTGTTGAATCTGGCCACAAAGGCGTCACCGGTCAATTTGCCGCCTTGGAAAGTGGTTTGCAGGGCGCCCGGAGTGGCAAAGGTTGAACTGTTCGTCCGAAGGAGTTGGGAAAACGTTTCCCCGGTGACATAAATGGATCCATCGTTGGTGGCGACGGTCAAAGCAATGGCATTCTCGCCCGCGGTGCCGCCAAAATAAGTCGAATAGCTCAAAACCGGATCAATGATCAGAGGCAAGGTGCGGTCGTAATTGCCGATGGTGAAAGCCGCCGTATGCGCGTCCAGCAGCCGGTAACCTCCGGCAATTTGTCTTTGTGAGCCGTCTATCGGCTGGTAAATCACCGGTTTGGGCTGATGAATTTCCCCGCCGGCCAGTTTCAAAACCAGCTCTCCGCGGGGATTGATTGAGATCCTGTCCACCCCATCGAAATGAATGGCAATGGCTTCCGGGCTGGCTCCGGACGCAATGGTGAAATCATATTCCAGTTGCTGCTGGTTGCCGTAATAGACCAGGCCAATGCCCGGATAAAGCTCTCCGACCCGGACTTGGGCGAACGTCGGCAGGCCCGTTTGCCAGCGTGCGGGGTCGTTGCCGGTCAGATAATTGATTTTGCCTGGCAATTCGGCGTCGCCGTGGATGGGTGCCTGTGGATTGGCGCCCACGAATTGCATCCGCACGATGGCGGAACCGGCGTCGGCGTTGCGAAGCATGATTTGGGCTTCGGCCGGCGAGATCAAAAAATGGTAATCATGTCCGCGGGTCAAAAATTGCGCCGGGGCATTGAGCTGGCTGGCACGGGCTTCAAAGTACAGCGGCAGGCTGGGGGACACGGCGGCGGGTTGCGCCGCCGGGACTGACAGCGTCAGCAAGCCAAGACCGAGGCAGCCGAGCTTCGCCAGAAGGTTTTTTTTCAAGCAACGGTTCATCTTAATATTCGCGGTGGAACCCGACCCCGAACTGGAACCGGCCCGCAGTCCCGTTGTTTTGATCATGATGAATCGGGATGCCGTACTCAAGGCGCAACGGCCCGAGTTTGGGGATGTTGATGTGCAGGCCGAGACCCCAGTTGTCATCAAAATTTCCGGTAAAGTTGTACGATCCGGCGCCCACATTGCCGATATCGTAGAACAGGGCGAAGCGCACGCCCGGACCGTTTTCTTTCTCAAAAATCGGCAGGGTGTATTCCACCGAGCCGAACCAATAGCTGTCACCGCCGATCGGGTCCTGTACCACGGCGGGATTTAACGGATTGAACGGCTGGCGCGGACCGATGTTGCGATATTGGAACCCCCGCAGCGAAAACAGACCGCCCAGATAATAACGGTCATAGAACGGCACGTCGCCGCCGCCGAAGCTTTCCGCCACGCCGGCGCGCCCGACGGCCTCAATCACATGGCCGGGAAAAAACCCGGGGAAATACCAGGCGGTTTTGGCTTCCAGTTTGTAATAAGTATTGTCGCCGACGCTGATCTCCGGATCCAATTCCGTCCGCTGGCCGTGATTCGGCAATCGGGTGCTGTTGCGGGTGTCATAGGCGAGCATTATCCCGAAGCGCGAATATAAATGATCGCCTGTCTGTTCGAGAATGGCGTTGGGCACATTGGGATAAATGGTCTGCGGAGTCTGGAAAGGTGGCACACCGACCAATTCGGTCTCAGTGCCATGGAAACCGTTGTTGAGCGAGATGCCCACGTCTTCCAGGGTGTAACTGATGGTGCCGATAAAAAAGTCGCTCCACAAGGCGCGGGACAGGCTCAGGCGGATGCCGGTCTGGGTTTCGTCGTAAATGTTGTGCGGGCTGTCGAAATCCAGCTGATGCCGGTAAAGATCCACTCCCAGCGCCAGCTTGCGATTCAAAAACCAGGGTTCGGTGAACGAAAGTTCGTAGTCCTGGCGCTGGGTGCCGAGTTGCACGAACAGCCGGAGTTTCTGGCCGCCGCCGGTAAAGGTGGGCGGATGGAACAGGTCAAAGTTTCCCTGGGAGATTTCAGCGTAACCCACCAGCGAATCCACGGAACTGAAGCCCGCGCCCAGCATGAAATTGCCGGTGTTTTCCTCCTCCACGTTTACAATCAAATCCTTGCGCCCGGCAATCGGCGGGTCGGTCGCCTCCGGCCGCATGTCCACCTTGTCAAAATACTGCAGGTTTTCGAGTCGCTCCTGGCTGATTTTGACGCGCACCATGTCGAACACCTCGCCGGGGGAGATGGCCAGTTCGCGCCGGATGACCTTGTCCTTGGTCTTGTCATTGCCGCGGATGTTGATTTTTTCCACGTAAGATTTCTGGCCTTCCTTGATTTGAAATTCCAAATCCATCGTGCCGGTGTCCACATTTGGAATGTACGCGGCGTGCAAGGCCGGTCCCCGCACCACGTCAATGTAACCTTTGCTGCCGTAAAAATCCTCGATGGCCTGCGTGTCCTTGTTCAGGCCTTCGGACGTGAAAATGTCGCCGGTATCCATCGCCAGGCCATGCGGGCCGAGTTTGGCCTTGGAATGCTCAAAGTCGCGGTTGCTTTGCAGGCCGTGATGGATGTCCTCCAGGCTGAAAAGCTGGTTGCCGGTGAACGTGACCGAACCGACCTTGTACTGCCGTCCCTCATAAATGAAACTGCGGATCACCATCGTGTTCGTCGTCGGGTGTTCAAATTTCACGTCCCGGATTTCAAAGTCCAGATAGCCGTGGGTGTGATAAAAATCGGCGAGCTGTTCGCGATCGTCGCTGAAATCATCCTCCTTGAACACGCCGCTGCCCGTGATCCAGGAAAACATCCAGTGCCGCCGGGTCTTGATTTGCTTGCGCAGTTCCTTTTGGGAAAACGCCGCCGCGCCGATGAAATCCACCTCCTTGATTTTGATTTTCTTTGCCTCGACGATCACAAAGGTGGCGGTGCCGCGTCCGGCGTTCTCGTCGATGCTCAAAACATATTTCACCGAGGTGCCGGCATAGCCGTATTTTTCGTAAAGCTTCTGGATTTCCTGGGTGTCGGTGAACAGTTTCTGCTCATCGAGCGGCTGGCCGGTCTTGGCGGTGATCTTCTTGCGGATTTTGGAATCGCTGACCTTGTCGTTTCCCTCGAGCTTGATGGCCGTCAGCAGCGGCCGCGCCTGCACCAGGTAGGTGAGCACCACCCCGCCGCCGTCAGCCGGATCGACCGTGACCCGGATGTTGTAAAACTGTCCGGTGGCGTACAGCGCGTGGATGTCGTCCTCCGTGGCGGATGGAAAATAAGCATCACCCGCCTTGAGGTGGAGGTTGGAACGGATGAACTGTTCGCTGACGGAGGCCGGGCCGATGAATTTCACATCCACCCGCTCGATTTTCGGACCGGCAGGCTGCGCCCATACGACTGACGCACAGCCGAGCAACAGCCAGATTCCGAAAAGGCGGGAAATTAATTTCATCGGCTATCGGCCCGGGGGCACGTCTTCTTCGCTGACTTTGGCTGCACTTTCAAAACGAGTGTACGATTTCAAAAAAGTTAAATTTACATCGCCCGTGGGGCCGTTGCGCTGCTTGGCAATCAACAGGTTCACCGGCAGCCCTTCCGGCTCATCCACGGTGACACCGTCTTCATCTTCGCCGGCGTTCGGCTTGTACAACAGACCCACCACGTCGGCATCCTGTTCAATCGCGCCGGATTCGCGGAGGTCGGACAGGCGCGGTTTGCGGCTTTTGTCCTTCTCCAGCTCGCGGTTCAACTGGCTGAGCACGATCACCGGCACCTTCAATTCCTTCGCCAAAGCCTTGAGGCCGCTGGAAATGTCCGAGATTTCCTGCTGACGGTTTTCCTGCGAACGCTTCCCAGTAGAATGAAGTAGCTGCAAATAATCAACCACAAAAAGCTTGATGCCATGCTGCTGCCACATGCGGCGGGCCCGGGCGCGCAACTGCAAAATCGACAGTCCCGCCGAGTCGTCGATGAACAGGGGCGCGTTGGCCAGCCGGCCCGCCGCGCTCGTCAGCTTGGGGAAATCGGACTCGCTCATGAACCCTTCGCGGATGCTCCGCAGGTTCACCCGCGCGCTCGAGCACATCATGCGCAGCACCAGCGACTCCGCGCTCATTTCCAAACTGAACACGGCCACCGGCAGCTTTTCCTCCAGCACCACGTGCTCCGCGATGTTCATCGCCAGCGACGTCTTGCCCATCGAGGGCCGCGCGGCGATGACAATCATTTCGCTCCCGTGCAATCCGTCCGTGATCCGGTCCAGGTCCGCGAACCCCGTGGCCAGGCCGTTCAGTACGCCCTTGCGGCTGAAATAATTTTCAATGGTCCCGATGGCCTTGCCCACCAGTTCCTTGACGCCCAGCACGCTGCCTTGCGCGCGCGATTCGCTGATGCGCAGAATGTCGCGCTCCACCTCGTCCATCAGCGCGTCCACCTCGCCCTCGAAATCGTATACCCGCCCGACGACGTCCGTGCAGGTGCGGATCATTTTCCGCAGCAGGAATTTTTCCTGCACGATGTCGAGGTAGTAGCTCAGGTTCGCCGCGCTCGGCACGGCATCCTGCAACTGCGCCAGATAGGCGATGCCCCCGACCTGTTCGAGCAACTGCTTGTCCTTGAGCCGTTGCTGGAGGGTGATGACGTCAATGGCCTCGCGCGCGTTGAACATGTCCGCCAAATTCTCGTAAATCGTCTGGTGCCGGAGATCGTAGAAAACCTCCTGTCCGCCGTCCTTGAGTTTTTCAACGCACTCACCGACGCATTCGTTCGGTGAAAGCAACGCGCAGCCGAGCACGCCCTGCTCGGCCTCCGGCGAATGGGGAGGCAGCCGGTCCAGTTTGACGGTATCGGAGGCAACAGCCTTGCGCCGGCGGGCTTTCTTTAAATCGGCCGTGGCACCAGTGTCGGAAACGGAATCAATCATGAGATGACAAAATGAAATTCTTGCCGAATATGCAAAGAGGTACTGTTAAATCTTAATGACATGTTCTTCACAATTCTCGAAAAGATGTCTTGATGTGGGCATTTTTCCAACAAGTTTCGGTTGTGAATTTTGAAGTTGTCTGGAAAAGTAAAAACAGAATGCAGGCCGAGGGCGGTTTTGGAAGCCGCCAGTTTGACGCCGGTTGCCTAGACAGCGTGATTGAGTTTGGACCTCAATCAATTCACCGGCGTCGAAACAACTCGGCCTGCATTCAAAATTCTATAGGTTTTTGGGCTCGGGCGCAAAACGGACTTGTTGAATCTTAGTGACATATTCTCCACAAACGATAACTCGGTCGCAGCTCACTTGACTCGCTAATATTTGCAATTAGACTCTGCACCTGTCGAAAACATGAAACACAAGCCATCGATCCTCGTCATTTTTTTGACGGTCTTCATTGACCTCATCGGTTTCGGGATCGTGGTCCCGCTGGTCCCGATTTACAGCAAGCATTACGGAGCCAGCGGTTTCATGATCGGGGCCATCATCGCCTCGTTTTCCGCGATGCAGTTCGTCTTTGCGCCGATCTGGGGCCGGCTGTCCGATCATCATGGGCGGCGGCCCATTCTCCTCATCAGCACGGCGGGCGCGGCGTTGTCGTATGTTTTGTTTGCGTACGGTTCCGGACTGGAAAACCACACCGCCGCGCTCTGGATTTTGCTCCTGTCGCGCGCTTTTGGCGGCATGTGCGGCGGCAACATCACGGTTGCCCAGGCCTACATCGCTGACATCACGCCGCCGGAAGACCGGTCGAAGCGGATGGGCCTCATCGGCATGGCGTTCGGGTTGGGCTTCATTTTCGGGCCCGCGCTCAGCGGCATTGCGTTGAAAATTTTTGGCGCCACGGGGCCGGGCTGGACGGCCGCCGCCCTGTGCGCGGCCAATTTTTTGCTCGCGTATTTCATCCTGGCGGAAAGCCGGCAGCCCGCCTCCATCCCCGCGACCCGGCGTCCGCGATTCACCCAATGGGGGCACACATTGGCGCAACCGAAGATCGGGCTGCTGGTCCTGATTTTCTTCCTGGCGACATTTGCCTTCAGTTGCTTTGAAAGCACCCTGCCGCTGCTGGTGAGCGACAATTTCAATCTCGGCATCGCCGTGGATGAGACCAAACCCGCAACGACGGTCATTTCGCTGTTTGTTTTTTGCGGACTCATTGGGGCGTTCATCCAGGGCGGGGCCATCGGGCGGCTGGTCAAGAAATTCGGCGAACCCAGGTTGATCTCATTGAGCCTGGTCCTGACTGGCATCAGCCTGGTCCTGCTGCCTTACGTCAAAGGTGACGGCCCGCTGATGTGGTCGAGGCTTTTTCACTCCGACGGCTGGCCTTGGGCCAAAATGCTTTTCGTTCTGGCTCTCCTGTCGGTGGGTACCAGCCTCACGCGCCCGCCGCTCTTCGGGTTGCTTTCGAATCTTACATCCGCGAACGAGCAGGGAGCCACCATCGGGGTTGCGCAAGGTGCCGGGAGCCTGGCGCGAATTCTTGGGCCGCTGTTCGCCGCGACTTTGTACATGCATGTCGCCGCATTGCCATACGTCATCTGCGGTGGTCTGGCCATTCTGACGGCCCTGCTGGCGTGGCAATTTCTCTGTCGTGATGCCTTGCCGGTGGTCGCCGCTGAAACACAAGCGGCGGATTGACTGCTTCACACCTCATTTCACAGCCCAACCCGCCGCCCTCCGTTCATCCGAACAGAAGCTATTGCTGGTCCGGGGGCGGGCCGGAAGGAGCGCCTTCGGGCGATTGATGGCCGTCGCCGCCGGGACCGCTTTCCGCATGCGGCGGGTGTTGCGGACGCAACTCTTCCCGGGTCAGCCGGCCGTCACCGTTCTGGTCCAAGGTCTTCAATGCTGCGGGTGCGTTGGCAATTTCGTCCGCGCTGATCACGCCGTCATGGTTGGCGTCCAGCGCGGCGATCACCGGTGAAGGCGGCGGGCGATGGCCATTCGGGCCGGGGCCCCTGGGAATTCCATTGGTGGATCCGTCCTGCGGCGGGGGTAGTTGCGGACGCAATTCGTCCGGCGTCAACTGGCCGTCACCGTTCTTGTCCAGCGTCTTCAACGCGGCTGGCGCGTTGGCGATCTCGTCGGCGCTGATCACGCCATCGTGGTTGGCGTCCAGCGCCGCAATCAGGGGAGGTGGCGGACGATGGCCATTCTGACCCGGCCCGCGCGGTCCGTCGGCCCCGGGCCCGGCCTGGTTGTCCTGTGCGCTGGCAACGAATGCCGACGCCCCGAGCGCCAGCATTGTCAGCACGATGTTTGTTTTCGTTTTCATTTTGTCTCTCTTTCTTTGTTGCCGGTGTGAATTTTTATTTTTTCTTACTGCGCCAATGTACGCGAGCGAACCTTAAGCGAAGGTGAAGTTGAAAATATTTTTGCAGAATTATTTCTGCGCAAAATTTGCGCGGCGATCCGGCGGCAAGAACTTTTCGTCCGTGAGGGTTTTCAGGAACGCCACCAGTGCCTGCTTGTCTTCCGCGCTCAATGGCACGCCGCCGTCGGGGTGTTTCGCCAGGTTCGGATCGAGCGTGGCGCTGCGTTTCATGCCGGTGCAATAATGTTCCACCACCTCCGCCAGGGTCTGGAAACGTCCGTCGTGCATGTAAGGCGCGGTCACCGCGACATTGCGCAGCGACGGGACGGCAAATTTTCCGCCATCCCCGGCGCGCCTGGTCACCTGGTAGCGGCCCAGGTCTTTGAACACGGAATCCAATCCATTATTTGCGAAGCTCTGGCTTTGGAACAGCGGCCCGCCATGGCAGTGGAAACAATCCGCGCCGTGCTGCCCGTGATAGGGATCATATTCCGTGTTGAACAATTCAAAACCGTGCTCCTCCTCGTCCGTGAATTTTGCTGCGCCATTGAGGATCTGGTCGAATTTGGAATCAAAGGAAACCTGTGCCAGAAGGAACTGCTCCAGGGCGCGGGCCATGCGGTCGGAGGTGATTTCCGGCGAGCCAAAGGCGCCGGCAAAAAGCCGGGGGTACTCCTGGTCCGCCGCAATTTTGGCGACCGCAGCGGCGAGCGGTTCGTGCATCTCGATCGGATTTTGGATCGGCTGCAACACCTGCTCGCGCAGCGTGGCCGCCCGGCCATCCCAGAAGAACGATGATTTCCACGCCAGATTGAGCAGCGGCATGGCGTTGCGGGTGCCAATGTCGCCGTCCACACCGCGGCTGAACCTCCGGTTTTCGGCAAAGGCCGACCTCGGATGATGGCACGCGGCGCACGATTTTGAATTGTCCGCCGAAAGCCGCCGGTCGAAGAACAGCTTGCTGCCGAGCGCGACGCCTTCGCCGGTCAGCGGGTTGTCGCGCGGCAAATCCGGTTGCGGCGCAAACTGAGAAATCGTCAGATGATAGGGTGTCGCATTGGACGCAATTTCAATGTGATTGGTTCCACGTTCCAGCCCGGCCATTGGCGAATATCCGCGGAGGCCTCCGATTGTGAAGGCGGCTTCAATATTTTGCCGGAGTTGCGCGGCCAGCAGGTCGTTGGTGCGCGAATGGGTTGTGTCAGTGACGTCGCTTAGCCTGATTTGGTTTGGTGTGGAAAAGATTTTTCCGACGTCCAGACCGACCTGAAGTTCGCAGCCCGAGTTCAAATCAAGCATCGCGGGCAATTCAATTGTCATCAGCCCGCGGTCGGTGGCGAGGTGATACGAATAGCCGCTGATTTTTTCGTCGGAGCGCGGGCGGCTCGCCTGCGTGAGGTTTGTCGTTGAACTTGCGGGCGAGCCGCCCGCGCTCCGCCAATTGCCTTCGAGCACGAGAAAGACGTATTCCCGCGACCAGCCCCAATACAATCCGTTCACGTCGGGATTGAGCGGATGGCCGGCGGGCCATTGCGCCGCGTCACCGTGATTGATTTCCGGGTCAAGCCCGATCTGAAACCGGATCCGGTCGTAATTTCCGGCGGGGACGTTTGCCAGTGTGAAATTGGCCCTGCCGTCGCGCAGGCTGATGCAGGCAAACCAGTTTGTCTGTCCAATCCAGGTCCCGTCCGCGCGGCATAGTGCGACATCCGACAAAAGGAAAGCCATCCGCGTGACGGAAACGGTCTGGCCCGCGGCGGTCTGATTGTTCAGCGTGTCAAATACCAGCGGCTTGCCATTGAATTGTGGAATGAATTCCATGCGCAGATCTGCCGCGCCTGCCCCGGTGGCCAGCAGGAGCGGGAGCAGCAGGATTCTTTTCAATGCGTGATTCATCCGGTGTTCAGTTGATGGTGAAACCGCCGGTGAGGGTGTAGGTCGGACCTTGCGTCTGGTTTGGCGGTGGCGGAAAGGTGACGACGACATTTTGCGCACCGGTGGTGGCGCCGGCGGGAATGGTGAGAATGGCGACCACGGTTCCGGAGGCGGTGCAGGTCGCGTTGGCGGCCGTCAGGCTGCCCACGGTGACGCTTGTGACCGGAGCCCCGGCCGGCGGCAGGTTCGGCGGCGCGGTGAATGTAATGGTCATGATGACCGACTTACCGCGACTGGCGCTGCCGCCGGGGGCAGCCGCAGTATTGGTGGTGATGACGGTGGTGCCGGCGCTGTCGAAATTCGACACGGCGGTTCGTCCGACGCGGTAGAATTGGGTGTTGGCTGCAGAAACGTTTGTGTAACCGCCGGCGGTTTGATTGGGTGAAACAGCAGAGGCGAGAACGGTCCAGCCCGATGAATTGGCGAGATTGGTCGTCGCTTCGACCTGATAACTGCCGCCTTCAGTCGCGCTCCAGGTCAAAGTCACCGTTCCATTTTTAACGCCGGGCGGGTTGAGCGTTGAAACGAGATTGGTGTTGCCGAGAAAATTCGTCACGACCGTTTCCGTAATGGCTGTCACGCTGCCGCCGGCCGGGCTCCCGTAAAAGGCGCGGCCGATGTTGTAGGGAAACACCGGTGTGCCGTTGCTGGTGATGCTCACGAAGTAGGCGTAGGTGCCGCCGGGAAATTCCGGCGTGACGCAGAAACGCCCGTTGTATTGGTCCAGATCGAAGTCCGCCCCTGGTTGGTAATTGGTGCCGGTCAGGACATTGGTCAGGTCGCCGAGATAATCGTTGTCTTCCATGTAACGGCCGAGAGGATACGAGATGCTCACGACCGGCCCGGAATTGGTCGCCGACACATTGTAAAGCCGTACCGCCCAGGCCGGGAGATTGGTGCGGCTGGTGACGGTGAGGTTTTGTGTGCCGTCTTGTCCGTTGCGGAGAACGTAACCGGAAACCATCCGGCGAACGCCGCTCGCCGGATTGGTGGACACGGAATAACCGTAGGGTCCGTAAAGCGGATAGCCATCGCCCACCCACGCGAGGATCGGCGAGTGTTTCAAGGGCGCATTGGTGGATTCGGTATAGATTTTTGTCGCGAAATTGAAATCCACATGGTCGCCGAGTTGGTAGCGCAGCGCGGGCGGGTTGGCGTGATAATGATACTGGCCGCCGGCCTGGTGCGCGTTGTTGGGATCAAAACTGGCGCCTTCGTTCACATAGGCGTCGCGATTCCAGAAGCCGGCGGAGTTTTGGACATCTGTGTTGGAACTGGTGTTCCAGGTGTAGGCGTCCCAGCTGTTGAACATGGCCGCGCCGTCAACAAAATATCCGATCGCACCGCCGCCGCTGGAGGTCTTGGCGGCCGGTACCGCGGGGTTGCGCGGGAAGCGATAGAGTGTCTTCTGGTTGACCGGCCAGTTGGGGAACGGCTGTTGATGCTGGGCGTCGAGATACCACGGTCCCATGACAAAACTGCCTAGTCCGGTGCCGCGGATGTAAACCCAGTTGGAGGACGAATAAATCTCCTGCACGCCGCAATAGGCCGGCAGCGCCTGCACTGTGGTGCCGTTCGTCCAGACCGCCTGGGTCAGACCGTTGGTCCGGGAAAAGTCATTGGTGTAAATGCGCGCGTACTGGCCGGAATAGGTGGTGAACCAGGAATTGGTTCGTGGATCATCGGCGCGCGCCGCCAAGGTCAACGTGAGGAAAATTCCCCCGAGCAGCGTCAGCAGACCGGGCCGGTTGGATTCAAGGTGTGATGGATTTTTCATGCCGCCAGTTTACGCAAGTCAACCTTAAGAGAACGTGAAGTGAAGAATTAGTTGTTTGAGAACGTGATTTTTCGGCGGCGGCTTCATCTTCCCTTAAGGTTCCACCTGCGAGAGTGACGGCGTGACCCGGCTGTGATAAACCACGCCTGGCCACGGCAACCATGAGAATACTGATTGTGGAAGACGAACCGGACCTGCTCGCAAGCCTTGCCCGGGCCTTGCGCGAGGAAGGGTACGCCGTGGACACCGCCGCCGACGGCGAGGATGGCTTTTTCAAGGCCGAAAGCTACGACTACGATGCCGTCGTGCTTGACGTGATGCTGCCCAAACTTGATGGCTGGGAAATATTAAGGCGCGTCCGCAAAGCAAAAAGAACTCCGGTGCTGATGCTTACTGCGCGCGACCAGACCCGCGACCGCGTGAAAGGCCTCGATACCGGAGCGGACGATTATTTGGTCAAGCCGTTCGACCTGCCGGAGCTGTTCGCGCGCCTGCGGGCGCTCATCCGCCGCAGCGCCGACAAGACCACCAACCGGATCGAGATCGGCGAGGTGCTGATTGACACCGCCGCGCGCCACGTGCTGCTCCGGGATAAACCGGTGGAACTCACCGCCCGCGAATACGCGCTGGTGGAATTCCTCGCGCTGCATCGCGGCGAGGTCGTCACGCGCACCCAGTTTTACGAGCATCTGTTCGACGAAAACGAAAGCTCGCTGTCCAACCTGCTGGATGTCCATGTGTCCAACGTCCGCAAGAAGCTTGGCGCGGAATTCATCACTACCCGCCGTGGCCACGGCTATTGCATTGAAGGATGAAAATTTTCAATTCCATCAAGTGGCGTTTACAAATCTGGTACGGGCTGATCTTCGTGATCGTGTTGGCGGGCTTTGGGTTCACTGCGTATCAACTGGAGCGCGGGCGACTGCTAGGCCGCATTGACAATGAACTGCACCGGCGCGTTGGAATTTTGGCCAACGCGTTGCGTCCTCCGCCACCGCGTGATCTGAATGGAAACGAACAACCATTTGATCGCCCGCCTCCCGGCCAATTTCCCGACGACGGGCCGCCGAGACATCCCCCGCGTCCGCTGCTTGTATTCCATCTGCCACCAGAAGACGCGCATTTTTTTGATCCCAACGAACCGAATAGTTTTTATTATTCAATTCAAGACCTTCACGGCAAGAGAAACTGGCATTCAGACAACAACCCCAATTATGATCCCAAATCTCTACTCGCAATATCTGTGAATGATTCTTTGAGATTAACTTACCGGGAGATAGAAAATTTGCTGCCATCGGACAAAGAAATTTCGGTTGGTTGTTCCATCGCGCCGGAATTAAAGGAATTGCGCTTGACGGCTTTGAAACTTGCGGGTTTTGGCGGAATTGTTCTGATTTTCGGACTCGCGGGGGGCTGGTGGCTGGTCTCACGGGCTATTCGTCCGATCGAGGATATCAGCGCCACGGCGGTGAAGATTTCCGCCGGTGATTTGTCGCAACGCATCAACATTGCCGAGGCTGGGAGCGAGCTCGGCCAGCTGGCCGGGGTTTTGAATTCCACCTTTGCCCGGCTCGAGGCCGCCTTCGCCCAGCAACAGCAATTCACCTCCGATGCCGCGCATGAATTGCGAACGCCGGTCTCGGTGATGCTCACCCAGACCCAGGCCGCGCTGACCCGCGACCGCGACGCCGCCAGTTACAAACAGACCGTCGAGGCCTGCCAGCGCGCGGCGCAGCGCATGAGGAAACTGATTGAGTCGCTCCTTGCGCTCGCCCGGTTCGACGCGGGTCAGGAGGTCTTGAAGCGGCTGCGCTTTGATCTTCGAGCAACCATCGGCGAGTGCGTCGAACTGGTGAAACCGCTGGCGGACGAGCACGGCGTTAAAATCTCTGTTGCTGGCGGATCGCTGGAAATCACCGGCGATTCCGAACGGCTGGCGCAGGTCGTCACGAATCTGCTGACCAATGCGATTCAATACAACCGGCCCGAGGGCGAGGTCCGCGTGAAACTGGAACCGCAGGGTGGCTTGGCCGTGCTGACGGTGGCGGACACGGGGCAGGGGATTGCCGCTGAAGATTTGCCGCGCGTGTTCGAGCGGTTTTATCGCGCCGACGAGTCGCGTTCGTCCGCGAACAATGGCCTCGGGCTCGCGATTTCAAAGGCGATTGTCGAGGCGCATGGCGGGACGATCGAAGTTTCCAGCGCGGAAGGTGCCGCGACGACTTTCACGGTCCGGTTGCCGGTTTGAATGCCACATGGTGTTGGAGCGCGGGCGGCTCGCCCGCAATTTGCAGTTTTACAGTGAACACGCGGGCAAGCTGCCCGCACTCCTGACTACCGCAGAAACAACTCGGCCGCTGAATCGGCGAAACGCAATCCCTGCCGGGTGAGTTGAAACCGGTCCGCGTCGCGCGCCGCCCAGCCGCGCTCGGTCAACCGGTCCATTTCCGCCGCCCACTCGTTGCGCAGGTCGAACTGGGTTGTGCGCTGGAATTCTTCAAACGGCCAGCCGGCGTTCATGCGCAGGCCGAACGCGGCGGTTTCGCCCGCGCGCTTCAATGGCGTCAGCTCTTCGCTGGATTCGATCGCCCGTTTTCCTTTTTCGAGCTGCTCGCAATATAGCTGGGTGTTCGACCAGTTCTTGGTCCGCACACCGCGCACATAACCTGTCGCGCTGGGCCCAAGTCCGTAAAACGAACCGCCGCGCCAATAGTTCACATTGTGCCGGCAGGCATGACTGGGGATGTTGAGGGTTGAAGGTTGAAGGTTGAAGGTTTTGTGCCGGGCAAAATTGGCCACTTCGTATTGCCGGAAGCCGGCGGCGGTGGCGAGCGCGACCCATTCCTCATACATGTCGCAGGCCAGGTCCTCGTCCACGTCAAATTCACCGGCCTTCATCTGCGCGAACAGCGGGGTGTCATCCTCGTAAATGACTTCGTAGGTGGACAAATGCTCGCTGCCGAGCGCCAAGGCCTCGGTCAGGGTTGCACGCCAGATGTCCATGGTCTGGCCGGGGATCGCGAACATCAGGTCCACGTTCAGGTTGTCAAAGCCGGCCTGGCGCAGGGTGTCGAACGACTTGAAAACCATCTCGCGGGTGTGAATGCGCCCCAGCCGGTCCAGCAGTTTTTCGTCGAGCGACTGCACTCCCATCGAGACGCGGTTGACCCCGAAGTCGCGAAAAAGTTTTGCCTTGTCCAACGACACGGTGGCGGGATTGCATTCGACCGTGAATTCGTCCGCCCGGGTCAGGTTTAACCGGTCCATCGTGTGGAGAACCTGTTCCCACTGCCGGAGATTCAAAATGGAGGGTGTGCCGCCGCCAAAGAAAACGGTGCGGGGTTTGAGATCGTCCACGATCATCCCGAGTTCCCGGACGAGCGCGGCGACATAGCGGTTCACCAGTTCACCGGACGACGCCTCCGAGTAGAAGGCGCAATAGGCGCATTTTTGCGCGCAAAACGGGACGTGAACATACAGGCTGGCAACCCGTGCCGCTGGGGAATCCATCATGCGATGAAATTAGCCTCAACCATCGCCGCCAGCGAACAAAAAACTTCGCGGCGTGGCTTGTTTGAGCGCCTCCAACTGCCGCCAACCCTACATCGGGCTCACGCGCTGGACGTTCTGGGCTTTCAGACCCTTGTCACTGGGAATGACATCGAAGGAAACCTCGTCGCCTTCATTCAAGGTTTTGAAACCCGCACCCGTGATGGACGTGTGGTGCACAAAAACGTCCTGACCGGTACTTTGGGCAATGAACCCGAACCCTTTTTTGTTGTCGAACCACTTCACTTTGCCACTGGCCATAATGAGCTCCTGAATTTCTGAGGCACCGCCCTAAAAAGAAAAAAAGACACGACTGAATTCAGCCGTGCCCAAATCACTTTTCAAAAACACTCATGCCTCAATTAGGAATTCATCATAAATACCAATAATGTCAAAGTCAAGTGCTAGTTTCAAACCGGCTGTAATTGCAACTTATTGAAATTGTCAGACTTGCAATGCCTGATTCAAAAGTTCCGGCAGGTAATTCGTGATCGTGGCTTCCCCGACCACGAGGGTGGCACCGGCCTTCTGCGCGGCGGCCTGGAGTTCCGCGGCCTGTTCGCCGGCGAAAGCGATGATGGGGATATGCTGGGTGGCGGGATCGGCCTTCAACGCGGCAATGGCGCGGCAAACGTCTTCGTGGCTCGATTCCAAATCCACCACCACCAGCATCGGGCCTTCACTTTGGGCGCAGCTTTGGAGCGAGGCCAGATCGTTGACGGCCTGGACGCGGTAATTCAGGTCTTGCAGCCGGTTCACCAGCTGGCTGCCGGGCAGCAATTTCTCATACAAGACAAGCGCAAGCGGTTGCGTCATGGGATTAGCGTGAAGGGTAAACGGGAAAAATGCAAAGCTGTTTTTGCCGGTGGCGCATGACATTTTTTTTACAAACCTTTGACCCGGTCGTGACAATTTCCGGAAGCCATCGGGCAAAGTGGGCTCATGAAAAAAACATTGCTTGCTGTTGGTCTGGCGACCGGTCTGGCTGTCAACCTGTTCGCCGGAGAAACCCTGCGTCTGAAACTCGTTCCGGACCATGATGTCCTGCTGAGGGGCCGGCCGCAGGAGGTTGTGGTAAAAATCGATCTCAGCGCGATTGCCGGTCAACCGAAGCACCGGCGCACCCCGCTCAACCTGGCCGTCGTGCTGGACCGTTCGGGTTCGATGACCGGCCCGAAACTGGAAAAGGCGAAACAGGCCGCGATGCAACTGGTGGACCGTCTGGCGCCCGGCGATATTTTTTCGCTGGTCATTTACAGTGACGAGGCTCAGGTGCTTGTGCCGGCGCAAAAAGTCGAGGACAATGATGCGCTGAAAGAAAAAATTGAAGGCATTGAAGCGGGAGGCAGTACGGCCCTTTATGCGGGCGTCAAGACCGGGGCCGGGCAGATCCAGGAATACTTTTCCTCCAAACGGATCAACCGCATCATCCTGCTTTCCGACGGTCTGGCAAATGTCGGCCCCAGTTCCACGCGCGATTTACGGCGGTTGGGACGCGATCTTTCCGGACGCGGCATTTCCGTCACCACGATTGGTGTGGGGGATGATTACAACGAGGACCTGATGGCCGGCCTGGCGGAGGCGAGCGACGCGAATTATTATTATGTCCAGGACACCGAGAAGCTGCCGGAGATTTTCGCCCGGGAACTCGGCGAAATGCTGGCGGTTGCCGCGCGGGACGTGCGCATCGAGATCGTCTGTCCGGACGGCATCAAGCCGCTGGGTTTAATCGGCCGTCCGGAGCGGTTTGAACACCAGCAGGCATCAGTAAACCTCAGCCAGTTGACACTGGGTCAGAACCGTTACCTGTTATTGCGGTGTCTGGTGAACGGCGACCAATCCGAGATCGCCCGCGTCAGTGTGAATTACAAGGACGAACTCGACAGCGGCAGCGACCAGTTGGCCAGCGGCCTGGTCAAGGTCAACTTCACGGAGGATCAGGGGTCGGCCGATAAATCGGTGAACGGTGCCGTCGTTGCTCAAAAACAAATTCTCCTGACGGCGATGGCCAAGGACGAAGCCATGGCCCAGGCCGACAACGGAAAACTTCAGGAGGCTGCTGCGACGCTGTCCTTGCAACGGGCGCAACTGGATGCCGTCTATGCGAATGCGCCAGCCAGCGTCCAGGTGCAAATCCGCGAGGAAACCAACAACCTTCGCGATTTTAGCGATCAGCTCAACGGTGGTTCCTACAGTTCCGCCTCCCGCAAAACCCTGCAATCCCAGTCCTACAACACCCGCAATTCAAAATGAGCCTGGCTGGCATGCTGCAACATCAATGCGTTATGAAAACTACAATTGTGTCGGTCGTTCTTTCGTCCCTGCTGTCGTTCACTTCCGCGTTCGCGCAGCCTCAGATCAATGTGGCCGGTTCAGCCGAAGTCAAAGTCGCGCCGGATGAAATTCACCTGAATGTCGCGGTGGAAACCCGCAGTGAAACGCTGGAACCTGCCCGGCTGGAAAACGACCGGAAAATCGGCGCGGCCCTGGCTTTTCTTAAACAAAGCGGCATCCGGAGTCAGGATATTCAAATCGATTACATCAGCATCCAGCCGGATTATGATTACAACAACAGTTCCAGTGAATCGCATGTGAAGCCGGTTGCTTACATTGTCCGCAAGAGTGTCGAAATCCGGCTCACCGACGTCGCCAGCTTCCAAAACATCCTCACCGGCCTGCTCACGAATGGAGTGAATTACGTCAACGGCATTGATTTCCGCACCACGCAATTGCGGAAATACCGGGATCAGGCGCGGGCGATGGCCATCCGCGCCGCCAAAGAAAAAGCCGAAGCCCTGGTGTCCGGATTGGGGGCAAAACTGGGCAGAGTCAACAGCATCAATGCCTGTGATGGCGGCGGTTATTGCGGCAATTACTGGGGCGCCAACCGTGGTTTCAACGGATACAATAACGCGGTGCAAAATGGGGTTGCTCTCAACGATGTTGCGGATGACAGCACCAATGCCTTTGCTGTCGGCCAGATCAGCGTCTCCGCCACGGTGAACGTTTCGTTTTTGATTGAATAGTTCCGTCGAGAATGAGCTTGGTTATGAACGCGGACTTGGGATATTTCCCGAAGCAAGCCAATGAAAAAAGTCGCGCTGGTTTTTGTGCTGGCAGTGCTGCTGCCGAGTCTTGTGCTCGCGTGGCTGGCGGTGCGTTCGCTGCGCGACCAGCAGTTCCTGCTCGAACGCCAGCAATCGCTCCTCTGCCAGCGCGTGACTGACGGACTGGCGGCGGATATCGTCAATCAGCTTGCCCAGCAGCAACAGGCTTTTGGCGCGCAAGTGGAAAACCTGGCCGCCGACCAGGACGCCCAGGTCGTGGCGGCCCGGTTTGACGATCTGCTTCGCCGCAACTGGCCGTTGGCCGAGGTCGGCTTCTGCGTAACGGTGTCGGGTAAGATTCTTTCCCCGGTTTTGAACGCCCGTGACGAGGCGACGACGTTTTATTCGGACAACGGCCGCTTTCTGGGCAACCGCGAAACGGTCGAAGTTTACCGGAGCGTGGCCAATGCCAACACCGTCGCACAAAACTCCACGCGCTTTGGGCCCAATTCATCGCTTTCCCAGAACAATTATTCCGGCGCCAGCGGCGGCGGCGGCCAAAATGCATCGCAACCAATGGTGGCGGCAGCTGAGAGTGTCGCCATGCCGCCACAAAGGAAGATGGAACTCGGCAGTGCGGCTGCCAAAACCGCACGCGAAGACACAATGCAATCCGACCGGGCCGCCCCAGCGGTTGTGAATGCCGCCAGTCAGGCCCCGGTTCAGAGCGCCAACAATTACAAGGCCCAAACGCGCGCCGTCAGTCCCCAGAGCGCCGGTTTGCAGATGTTGAAGGACAGCGCCGCTGAAGATAAAATCAACCTGTCCAAGGTCATTCCCGCCGAAGCGGAATTCAGCCAGCTCATCGGCAACGAAACCGATGGCATGCTCGCGCGGTTTCTCCAGAACAAGCTCAAACTCATGTTCTGGCACCGGCTGAATCGCGAGCCGGATTTGATTTTTGGCGCGCAACTGAACCTGAACCGGCTCGTGGATGGCTTGCGCAACCTGATCCAGACCGAGCCGTCCTTGCGCGATGAGGTTTGCCTGGCGTTGCTTGATGACAATGCTAGGCCGGTCGTGGTTTCGCGCGCCGGTTTTCAATCCACCTGGAAACGACCGTTCGTCGCCACGGAAATCGGCGAAGCGCTGCCCCATTGGGAAGTGGCCGCGTATCTGGTCAATCCCGCGCGATTGATGCAGACGGCGCACACCGCCGAACTTACGCTCGGCCTGCTCATCGCGGTGCTGGTGCTGGCGATCGGGATCGGCAGCTGGCTCATCGTCAGCAGCCTCAATTTGGAACTAAAACTGGCGCGGCAAAAGACCGATTTCGTCAGCAACGTTTCGCATGAACTGAAGACGCCCCTGACCTCCATCCGGATGTTTTCCGAACTGCTTGCCGAGGGGCGGGTAACGGATCGGGCCAAGCAGCGGTCTTATCTGGACATCATCACCGCCGAGGCGGCGCGGCTCACCCGGCTCATCAACAACGTCCTGGATTTTTCACGGCTGGAAAGCGGCGAGAAAAAATACAATTTCCAGCCGTGCGACTTGGTTGAGGTCGCGAGCGCTGCCGCCCGCACTTTCCGCCCGCACCTGGAAGCCGCCGGGTTCAAGTTTGAATGTCTGCTGCCGGAGGCGCCAGTCCCCGTGCGCGGCGATGCCGACGCGCTGTCGCAAATCATCGTCAACCTTTTGTCCAATGCCGAAAAATATTCGAACGGTCGAAAGGAAATCACCCTGCAGCTGGAACGACGCGAATCGCCGCTGCCCCACGCCGAGGTGCGCGTGCTGGATCGGGGCCTGGGCGTGCCGCGCGGCAGCGGGGAAAAGATTTTTGAAAAGTTCTACCGGGCGCATGATTCCTTGAGCAGCGGAGTCCAAGGCTCGGGATTGGGGCTGACCATTGCCCGGCAGATTGCGCGGGCGCACAGCGGCGATGTCGTTTACGAACCACGTGATGGCGGGGGAAGCTGCTTCGTTTTACGGTTACCAATCAAACCTGCTGAAACCACGAATGGACACCAATAGACACGAATCGGTTTGGGGTTCCGTGTTTACGCGGTTTCCCGGAGCGCGGGTGTCCTCACGCGCAGCATGTTCGGCATTCAGCACTGCTGCGGCTGGGACAGCCGCGCTCCAATCGAAGGCACAACTCCAAACATGTTTTTTGACTTCGTATCTATTGGTGTCCATTCGTGGTTCTTTCCTATGAAAACTAAAATCTTAATCGTCGAGGATGACCCGCACATCCTGCTGGGCCTGGAGGAGCTGCTGAAGAGCGAGGGCCACGAGGTGGTGTCGTGCAATCGCGGCGACCAGGCGGTCGAGGCCGTGATCAAACAGCGGCCGGCGCTGGTCGTGCTGGACGTGATGCTGCCGGGGTTGAGCGGTTACGACATCTGCAAGCAGCTGCGCGCAAAAAAAATTGCCACGCCCATCCTCATGCTCACGGCCAAGGGACAGGAGATCGACAAGGTCATCGGCCTCGACCTCGGCGCGGATGATTACGTGACCAAGCCCTTTGGCGTGCGCGAACTGCTGGCGCGCATCCAGGCGTTGCTGCGGCGGACGGTTGCCGCCGCCGACAAGCCGCCGGCGGACCTGGTTTTCCAGATTGGTTCGGCAACGATCGACCCGAAAACCTTCCAACTCAAGCGGGGCAGGGCGGTGGAGGAACTGACGGCGAAGGAATTGAAGCTGTTGCAATTTTTCCACGCGCGTGCCGGCGAGGTCCTGTCCCGGGACAAGTTGTTGAACGAAGTCTGGGGCTACAATTATTACGGCACCACGCGCACGCTGGACCAGGTGATTGTGCAGCTGCGAAAAAAACTCGGTGACAACGGCGGCGAACCGAAACATCTGATCACCATCCACGGCGTCGGTTACAAGCTGGTCGTGTAACCGCCACTCACGGCTGGCGGGTTTAGGGCAAATCCGTTGCGCCCATCAGGTAGCGGTCGCACTCGCGGGCGGCGCCGCGGCCTTCGTTGAAGGCCCAGACCACCAGGCTCTGGCCGCGACGACAATCGCCGCAGGCAAACACGCCCTTGATGTTGGTGGTGTATTTTTCGAAATCAGCCTTCACATTCGTGCGTGGATCGCGTTCGAGTTTGAGCGCGTCGAGCAGCGGTTGTTCAGGTCCCAGGAAACCCATGGCCAGCAGGACGAGCTGCGCCGACAGGACTTTCTCCGTGCCGGGCACGTGCTTGGGAATGAACTGGCCCTTGTCGTTGCGCTCCCACTGCACTTGCACCGTATGGACGGCCTTGACCTGGCCGTGGGCGTCGCCTTCGAGCTTGGTGGCGGTGGTCAGGTAAACCCGCGGGTCGGCGCCAAATTTCGCGGCGGCCTCCTGTTGGCCGTAATCCATCGCGTAAACCTTGGGCCATTCGGGCCAGGGATTGTCCTTGGCGCGCTCCAGCGGCGGCTTCGGCAGAATCTCAACCTGCACCAGGCTATTACACCCATGCCGCAGGGAGGTGCCGACGCAGTCTGTGCCGGTGTCCCCGCCGCCGATGACGATGACATCCTCGCCAGTGGCGGAAATGAAACCGCCGTTTTTCTTTCCATCCAGGATGCTCCTGGTGTTCGCGGTGAGAAAATCCATCGCGAAGTGGACGCCCTTCAGTGCTCGGCCTTCGACCGGCAGGTCGCGCGGTTTGGTGGCGCCGGTGCACAGCACGACGGCGTCGAATTCCTGCAACAATTTCTCGGCGGGATAATTCACGCCGACCTCGGTCTTGCAGACAAACTTGATGCCTTCGGCCTTGAGCTGTTTGATCCGGCGCAGCACGACCTGCTCCTTGTCCAGCTTCATGTTCGGGATTCCGTACATAAGCAGGCCGCCGGGGCGGTCGGCGCGTTCAAATATGGTGACTCGGTGGCCGGCCTTGTTGAGCTGGGCGGCGGCGCTCAGCCCGGCCGGACCGGAACCGACGACGGCGACCTTTTTGCCGGTGCGTTTTTTGGGCGGCTCGGGCACGACCCAGCCATTTTCCCAGCCGTGGTCAATGATGGAGCACTCAATGTTCTTGATCGTGACCGGTGGACTGGTGATGCCCAGCACGCACGAACCTTCGCACGGGGCGGGGCAGACGCGGCCTGTGAACTCGGGAAAATTATTCGTCTTGTGCAGGCGCTCCAGCGCCTCCTTCCACAGGCCGCGGTAGACAAGGTCGTTCCATTCGGGGATGAGATTGTGAACGGGGCAGCCGCTGGCCATGCCGCTGATGAGCGTGCCGGTGTGGCAGAAGGGAATGCCACAATCCATACACCGCGCGCCCTGTTGCTTCAGGTCGGCTTCCGGCATGTGCTCGTGAAATTCCTTCCAGTCCGAAACGCGCTCGCCGGCCGAACGGTCCTTCGGCAGTTCGCGCAAATAGTCAAAGAATCCTGTGGGTTTGCCCATCTTTCAACTCTCTCTAGTTAATTGATTTTTCCTGAGATTATCCACCGCCGACGCGTGCCACGTCGCGGATGTTTTCCTCGAATGCCGCCATGACGGCCTGGTCTCCGGTCAGGCCCTGCTCTTTCACCTTTTTCATGGATTCCAGCACACGCTTGTAATCCTTCGGCATGACCTTGATGAACTTCGGCACGAGATTTTTCCAGTCCGCGAGCACCTTGGCGGCGCGTTCGCTGTTGGTGAACGTTTGATGCCGCTGGATCAATTTCCAGACCTCCTCGATTTCGTCCGCGGCCTCGAGTTTTTCCAGCGCGACCAGCTGCTTGTTGCAGCGGGTCGGAAAATCGCCGGCTTCATCGAGCACATAGGCGACGCCGCCGCTCATGCCCGCCGCGAAATTGCGCCCGGTCCGCCCCAACACCACGACCTGTCCGCCGGTCATGTATTCGCAACCGTGGTCGCCGATGGCTTCCACCACCGCATTGACCCCCGAGTTGCGCACGCCGAAGCGTTCGCCCGCCATGCCGCGCACGAACACCTCGCCGTCGGTGGCGCCGTAGAGCGCCACGTTGCCGATGATGATGTTTTCCTCGGCGACGAAAGTGGAACCCCTCGGCGGATAAACAATGATGATGCCGCCGCTCAGGCCCTTGCCGAAATAATCGTTGGCGTCGCCTTCGAGCTCAATCGTCATGCCTTTGGGCATGAAGGCGCCGAGGCTCTGGCCGGCGCTCCCGTTGAACTTGAGATGGATGGTGTCCTCAGGCAGGCCCGCCGGACCGTATTTCTTCGACACCTCGCTGCCGGTAATGGTGCCGACGACGCGGTTGACGTTGATGATGGGCAGTTCGGCGCGGACTTTTTCGCCGCGCTCAATCGCCGGTTTGCAGAGGTCCAGCAGCTTCGTCACGTCGAGCGATTTCTCGAGGCCGTGATCCTGGTCCTGCTGGCGGTAACGGCCGACTTCGGGGCCGACATCCGGCTGGTACAAAATTGGCGTGAGGTCGAGGCCGCCGGCCTTCCAATGCTCGATGGCCTTCCACGGAACCAGTTTGTCCGTTCGGCCGATCATCTCATTGATGGTGCGGAAGCCGAGCCGGGCCATGATCTCGCGCAATTCCTCGGCGATGAAGCGCATGAAATTGACCACGTGATCGGGATTGCCGCTGAACTTGTCCCGCAGCTTCGGGTCCTGGGTGGCCACGCCGACCGGGCACGTGTTTAGATGGCACACGCGCATCATGATGCAGCCCAGCACGACGAGCGGGGCGGTGGCAAAACCGAATTCTTCCGCGCCCAGCAGCGTCGCCACGGCCACGTCGCGGCCGGTTTTCAACTGGCCGTCGGTCTCGACATAAATGCGGCTGCGGAGATTGTTGAGCAGGAGCGTCTGATGGGTTTCGGCCAGGCCGAGTTCCCACGGCGCGCCGGCGTGCTTGATCGAGGACAGCGGCGAGGCGCCGGTGCCGCCGTCAAAACCGCTGATGAGCACGACGTCCGCATGCGCCTTGGCGACGCCGGCGGCGATGGTGCCGACGCCGACTTCCGCCACCAGCTTCACGCTGACCCGCGCGTTCCGATTGCCGTTCTTCAAATCATGGATCAACTCCGCGAGATCCTCGATGGAGTAGATGTCGTGGTGCGGCGGCGGTGAAATCAAGCCGACACCCGGCGTGGTATTGCGGGTCTTGGCGATCCACGGGTAAACCTTCTTGCCCGGCAGCTCGCCACCTTCGCCCGGCTTGGCGCCCTGCGCCATCTTGATCTGGAGTTCGCGGGCATTGACGAGGTAGTGGCTCGTCACGCCGAAACGTCCGGACGCAACCTGCTTGATGGCGCTGTTCTTTGAATCGCCTTTCTCATTCGTCCAGGTGTAACGTTCGGCGTCCTCGCCGCCTTCGCCGGTGTTGGATTTGCCGCCGATGCGGTTCATGGCGATGGCCAGCGCCTCGTGCGCCTCCTGGCTGATGGAGCCGTAGCTCATGGCGCCGGTCTTGAACCGTTTCACGATGGTTTCCACCGATTCAACCTGGTCGATGGGAATCGGGTTTTCCGCCCATTTGAAATCGAGGAGCCCGCGCAGCGTGCACAGGTTTTTGGCCTGGTTGTTGACCAGTTCGGCGTACTCCTTGAAAATCTTGTAGCTGCCGAGGCGGCAGCCGATCTGCAGCTTGTGGATCGACTGCGGGTTGAACAAATGAAACTCGCCGTCGTTGCGCCATTGATATTCGCCGCCGGCATCCAGGGCCACGCCGTTGACCGCGGCGCGTTTGGGGAATGCGTGCTGGTGCCGGACCAGGACTTCCTTGGCAATCGTCTCCAGGCCGACGCCCTGAATGCGCGATGGCGTCCAGGTGAAATATTTATCCACCACCTCGCTGTTGAGGCCGACGGCTTCAAAGATCTGCGCTCCGCGATAGCTTTGAACAGTCGAGATGCCCATCTTGGCCATCGTCTTGACGACGCCCTTGACGGCGCCGTTGATGAACTGCTTGATGGCAGTCTTGTGGTCCATGCCGGCCAGAAAACCTTCGCGGATAAGGTCGTCGAGCGATTCGTACGCGAGATACGGGTTGATGGCGCTGCAACCATAACCGATGAGCAGGGCAAAGTGGTGGACCTCGCGCGGTTCGCCGGATTCCAACACCAGGCCGATTTTCGAGCGGGTGCCTTTGCGGATCAAATGATGATGCAAACCGGCCACGGCGAGCAGCGCGGGAATCGGCGCGTCCTTGGCGTTGATGCCGCGGTCTGATAGGATCATGATATTGGCACCGCCGGCGATGGCCTTGTCCGCGGCGGAGAACAATTTCTTGAGTGCGCCTTCCAGCCCCTTCGCGCCCTTGGCCGCCTTGAACAGGATGGGCAGCGTCACGGATTTGAAGCCCGGCCGGTTGACCTGCCGCAACTTGGATAGTTCCTCGTCGGTGAGGATGGGATACTTCAGCTTGATCAGCGAACAGCTCTCCGGTTTCGGCTGGAGCAGGCTGCCGCGCGCGCCGACCATGGTCTCGGTTGAGGTGACAATTTCCTCGCGGATCGGGTCAATTGGCGGATTGGTGACCTGCGCGAAAAGCTGCTTGAAATAATTGTAAAGTAACTGCGATTTGTTCGAGAGCACGGCCAGCGGTGTGTCGGTGCCCATGGCTCCGAGGGGCTGGACGCCGTCGCGGGCCATCGGTCCGACCAGAAATCGTAAATCCTCAAACGTGTAGCCGAACGCCTGCTGGCGCTGGAGCACGGTCTTGTGGTCTGGTTCCCGTTCGTGTTTCGGTTCGGGCAGGTTTTTCAACAGGACATGATGTTCGTCCAGCCATTGCTGATAGGGATGCGCCGTGACGTATTTGTTTTTAATTTCCTCGTCGGCGACGATGCGGCCAAGCTCGGTGTCCACCAAAAACATCCGGCCCGGTTGCAGCCGGCCCTTGTGTGCGACTCGGTCCGGCGCCACCGGCAGCACGCCGGCTTCCGACGCCATGATGACCAGGTCGTCCTTGGTGACGTAGTAGCGTGAGGGGCGCAGCCCGTTGCGGTCGAGGCAGGCGCCGATGCGCACGCCATCGGTGAAGGCGATGGACGCCGGGCCATCCCACGGTTCCATGAGGCACGAATGATATTCGTAAAAGGCCTTGCGTTCCGGGGTCATGCTCTCGTGATTTTCCCACGGCTCGGGGATCATCATCATCATCGCGTGCGGCAGCTCGCGGCCGGTCATGGCCAGGAGTTCGAAGCAGTTGTCGAACATGGCCGAATCGCTGCCGTCGGTATTGATGACCGGGATGATTTTCTTGATGTCGTCGCCGAACAGTTCGGACGCGAAATTCGACTGGCCGGCATGCATCCAGTTGATGTTGCCGCGCAAGGTGTTGATTTCGCCGTTGTGGGCAATGTAACGATACGGATGGCTGCGGTCCCAGCTTGGAAACGTATTGGTTGAGAACCGCGAATGGACGAGGGCCAGCGCGCTGGTCATGCCGGGGTCGCGCAGGTCGGGATAATATTTCGCCACCTGTTCCGGCATGAGCATGCCCTTGTAAACCACCGTCCGGCAGGACAGGCTGGAAACGTAGAACCACCGTCCGCCGGGAATCTTGGTGCCGTAACGGATCTTCTGTTCGGCAACCTTGCGGATGACGTAAAGCTTCCGTTCGAACGCCAGGTCATCGGCCATTGCCGCGTCGCGGGCGATGAACACCTGCATCATGAAAGGTTCGGAAGCCTTGGCGGTGTTGCCGAGCGACGAATTGTCCGTCGGGATGTCGCGCCAGCCCAGCAATTTCAGACCTTCCTTGGTGACAATTTTCTTGAAGGCCCGTTTGACTGCCGAACGTTCGGGCAGATCCTTGGGCATGAACAACATGCCGACGCCGTATTGGCCCGGCCCGGGAAGCTGGAAACCCGATTTGGCCGTGGCCTGGACCAGGAATTCGTGCGGCATCTGCATCAGGATGCCCGCGCCGTCGCCGGTGTTGGCTTCGCAGCCGCACGCACCCCGGTGATCAAGGTTGATCAGGATGCGTATGGCATTCTCAACAATGGAATGGGATTTCTGTCCTTTGATGTTGACGACAAATCCCACCCCGCAGGAATCGTGTTCAAACTGCGGATCGTAAAGCCCCTGTTTTGGCGGCGGCGAAATCTGCGCCGGCCGGTTTCCATTAGTTTTCGGCGTTATGTTACTGCTCATCTCTTGGCGAATTAGCCTTCGTTCACCTATTTTTTACTCCATTTTGACCTGTGCGCAATAAATGTTTTTAAAAATATCGGGTCTTCCGGCATTAGAATTCAGCGTTTTTCCCGCGCTTGCATTAGCCGGGGATTTTTTCAAAAGAAGCCAACCGAGGTCAGCCTGAAAAATGTGATCCATTCCGGAATTTGCCGGAGCGCGCCGGTTCCAGTTGTGGCACGACCAACGCCTTGCGGCTGACGCTTCGCGCGCGGTCGCGCTCCGAATGACACGAGATCAGATTGTGGTTCGCTTTGAATGTGCCCCGCAAACTATTTTACACGCCGCCCGCGCATTGTATAATGTCCTGCTGTGAATTCGCAAAAGCGTCAGCGCGTCGTCTGCGGCATGAGCGGGGGAGTTGATTCCTCCGCAACGGCGGCGCTTTTAATCGAGCAGGGCTACGATGTCATCGGCATTACGCTCAAGCTCTGGCCGCAGGATTGTGTGAATCGAGCGGAGGACAAGTGCTGCGGCCCGCAGGCCGTCACTGATGCGCGCGCCGTCTGCCACAAGCTCGACATCCCATATTACCTCATCGACGAGGCGGCGGAATTCCAGAAGCACGTCATCCAATACTTTGCTGACGAATACAAGGCCGGCCGTACGCCGAACCCATGCGTCATGTGCAATCAGAATCTGAAGTTCGGCCGGCTCATCGACCGCGCGGATCAGCTCGGCGCGGATTTCATCGCAACGGGCCATTTTGCGCGAATTGAGAAGAGCACGGATGGCTCGCGCCATCTGCTCAAGCGCGGGCGCGATTTGAAGAAGGACCAGAGTTATTTTCTGTTCTCGCTGCGTCAGGACCAGCTCGCGCGCGCGATTTTCCCGCTTGGCGAAAAGACCAAGAGCGACACGCGTGAGGTGGCGCGGCATTGCCAGCTCAAGACGGCCGACAAGGAGGAGAGCATGGAAATCTGTTTCGTGCCGGACAACAATTACGGTGGTTTTCTCCAGTCGGCGAATCTGGTACAGAAGCATCGGGGCGAGATCGTGGATTTGCAGGGACGGATCCTCGGCCATCACGACGGGATTGAGTTTTACACCATCGGCCAGCGGAAGGGTTTGGGCATCACCACGCCCAAGCCGGTTTACGTGATCGAATTGGACGTGGAAAACAACCGTGTCATTGTCGGTGACGACTCAGCACTCGACCGTGATGAATTTATCGTGGAGCGATGTAACTGGCATCCGTTTGATGAGCTGGCCGGGCCGGCGGAAGTGACGGCGAAGATACGTTACAATCATCCTGGCGCGGCGGCGACGGTGACACCGCTGGGGCGGGGCCGGGCCAGGGTGGAACTGCATGAACCACAACGCGCAGTCACGCCCGGCCAGGCCTCGGTCTTTTATCAGGATGATCTGGTGGTCGGTGGCGGATGGATTGTAAAGTAGGGCGTTTTCAGAAATTGCAGGGTGGTTACTTCCGCGATAATTTTCCCCATCATCGGCAGCGGGCGTTGCGTTGTCATAAAGCTGTCACACCCTGTGCTTGGGGATTGTTCAATGCTCGTTTTCGAGACAACTCCTGTCTTGAAGATTTCCCATCGCGGCTCGCGGGACTGCCGTTAATTGAGGCACGACGATTAAAATTATTTTGAGCATCCGGGTTCTGTGCCGAAAGCGCCGGTTTCTGTGGAAAAATCCCCGTTCGCCTTTGTCCAAAAGTTTGCCACACGATTCCAGAAAAATTTGATGCGGGTTCCCGGGCAGGTTGGCAAGCCTTATGCGTTGTCACAATTCGTGATGTACAAAGAGGAAGTAGTATTTCGTAGTCCGGGGCGCATTCTTTTGGGCTCCTTCATTTTTAGCATTCTAATTTCCTTCATCCAGTTTTCTGCGTTTGCGGCCGCAAGCGTGACTCTGGCCTGGAACCCCAGCACGGACCCGGTCGTGGCGGGCTACAACATGTATTATGGTGGCGCCAGCGGCACGTACACCAACGTGGAATCGGCGGGCAGCGCAACCAGCGTGACCGTCACGGGTCTGGTCGCGGGAGCCACCTATTACTTTGCGGCCACCACTTATTCAACCGAAGGTGTGGAAAGCTCATTCTCCACTGAAGTGTCCTACACCGTTCCCGGCGTCGTCAGCATTGGCAACATGCAGCCGACCTTGGACGCGATCGGCAATTTGAACCTCAACGAGAACTCCGGAATGCAAACCGTGAACCTGTCCGGGATCACTTCCGGTTCGCCCAGTGAAAATCAGGCGCTTAGGGTGAGCGCCGTTTCGAGCAATCCGGGACTGGTTCCCAATCCGACGGTCAGTTACACCAGCGCGAACACCACCGGCTCCCTGAGCTTTACACCCGTGGCCAATGCCAGCGGCAATGCCACCGTCACGGTCACGGTAAATGACGGCGGGACGAGCAACAATATTATTACCCGAAACTTCACGGTCACCGTCACTGTTGTGAGCGCAGGTTCCACAAACCAGCCCCCGACGCTGAACCCCATCGGCAACCTGAGCATCAGCGAGAATGCGGGACTCCAGACGGTCAACCTGTCCGGCATCACCTCCGGCGCGGCCAGTGAAAATCAAACGCTCACGGTCAGTGCGATTTCCAGCAACACCGGATTGATTCCCAATCCAAAAATCACTTACACCAGCCCGAACACAACCGGGTTCCTGAATTTTGCCCCCACGGCCAACGGCGCCGGCACGGCCGTCATCTCGGTCACGGTCAACGACGGTGGAACCAGCAACAACCTCGTGACCCAAACCTTCACGGTCACCGTCAATGCCTTGAGCAACGGTTCCACGAACTCGGCGCCGACCCTGGATCCAATCGGTGACATGGTGGTCAATGCCGGTGTCCAAGAACAAACGGTATTGTTGACCGGCATTACGGCCGGCAGCAGCTCCGGCCTGACTCCAGCTTCCGTTGCCCATGCAAGGAAACAGCGGCTCACGATCATAGCGACCACCAGCAACCGCTCGGTATCCTCAGAGCCGAAGATCCATTATGACTCTTCAAGCTCGACCGGCAGTTTGACCATCCAACCCCGCAATGTTGCTGGCACAGCTACCATCACGGTTACCGTTTACGCCAATGGTGTGAACAGCACTGTGAGCCGGGCCTTTAAAGTCACCGTCCTGCCCCAAAACACCGGCAGCAACGTGGCGGCAGCGGCGGGCGCGGGCCAGCTTGGATCGGCCGGCACCAAAACGACCGTCAAATCGGTGGCGGCCGCAACCATGCAATCGGCGGCTTATGCCAATGGCCGGTACACTTTTAAGGTTTCAAGCAGTAGTGGAAACAGTCCGGGCGCGGTGGCCAAAAAAATTGTAGTGGAAGCCTCCACCGACCTGGTGCATTGGAGCCCGCTCCAGACCAATACCGCTCCGTTCACCTTTGTGGATGCCAATGCGAACCGCTTCAGCCAGCGATTCTATCGCGCGGTTCCGGCTCCCTGAGGCAATGGAAAAGTCCTGCCTCGGGACCGTTTGCCGGCGGTTCCGCCGGTAATAAATCCAGATTCCACTTGCACCGGTTTCGTTCGTTGCTAAAGTCTTTTCGCAATCTCATCCGCCGGCAGCGGCGGTTTTTCCGTTTTAACCAGAAATACAATTACAATCAGCCCGTGAAAATTTTCAGCGGCACCGCGAATCAACCCTTGGCCCGTGCCATTTGCAAATCCATCGACTGCGAACTTGGCAAATGTTCCGTCCAGCCCTTCCCCGACGGCGAGACGTTTGTAAAGATCGATGAGAATGTCCGGGGCGAGGACGTGTTCATCGTTCAGCCGACATCGCCGCCGACGAACCACAACTTGATGGAGATGTTCATCATGATTGACGCGGTGCGCCGGGCCAGTGCCACGCGCATCACGGCGGTGCTGCCTTTTTACGGTTACGCGCGCCAGGATCGCAAGGACCAGCCGCGCGTTCCCATCACGGCGAAGCTCGTGGCCAACCTGCTAGTGGCCGCCGGCGTGAACCGGATCCTCACCATGGACTTGCACGCGCAACAGATCCAGGGGTTCTTCGACATCCCGGTGGATCATTTGTACGCCGCGCCGGTGATGTACGAGTATTTGAAGAAAAAGAACCTGACGGATCTGGTCATTGTCAGCCCGGACGTGGGCGGATTGAAAATGGCCCATGCCTATTCGCAGGTCCTGGGTGGCGGCCTAGCCATTGTGGCCAAGCGCCGCAAAAGCGCCTCTGAAGTCGAGTCCATGGCTGTGATCGGTGAAATCAAGGGAAAAAATGTGCTGCTGGTGGATGATTTGACGGAAACTGCGGGCACGCTCACCCAGGCGGCGGCATTGCTGAAAAAGAAGGGCGCCAAAAGGATCCTGGCCTGCGTATCCCACGCGATTCTAAACGACATGGGCATTGAAAGATTGCGAAAATCGGTGATTGACGAATTGATTACGACTGATACAGTCCAACGCCCTGCTATTGACGGTGTGAAGATTACCACGCTGTCCGTGGCGGGATTGTTGGGCGAAGCCATCAAGCGAATTCACAACAATTCGTCGGTGAATTCGCTGTTTGAATTCAAAGGCGGGCGCACCAGTTGAACGCGCCCAGTAACAAGAAATTTAATTAAAGATGAAATCAGTGCCGCTGAAAGCATATCCCCGGACGCAGTCGCGCCGGGGCGGAGCCAAAAAATTGCGTGCCGAAGGACGTGTCCCCGCCGTCGTTTACGGGCGTCAGGCCGGGCCGCAAAACCTCGAGGTCAGCGCCAAGGAATTTGGCGACCTCATTCACCATTCCGTCTCCGAGAATTTGCTGGTGGATTTGTCCGTTGAAAACGACGCCCGGGCCAAGCGCCTCGTGCTGGTGCAGGAAATCCAGCATCATCCGCTGGAAGGCGACGTCCTGCACGTGGATTTCCATGAAGTGACCGAGACCGAAAAGGTGACCATCATGGTGGCGTTGGAAACCTCCGGCGAAGCGGCGGGCGTGAAGAACGCCGGCGGCGTGCTCGAACACGTGGTGTTCAAGTTGAAAGTGCGCGCCCTGCCCAGGGATCTGCCCGAACAGATTGTAGTGGACGTCAGCGGACTCGAACTGGGCAAGTCCATTCATCTGGGCGATATCAAGGCGCCCGCGGGTGTGGAAATTCTCGGGGACAAGCATATTTCGGTCATCTCCGTCGCCCTGCCGCGCACGGAAGAGGAAGAAGTGGCCGCGACTGCGGAAGGTGAAGCAGCGTCGGCCGGCGATGTGGAGATGATCAAGGAAAAGAAGGAAGGCGAAGAAGGCGCCGCGCCGGTCAAGGGCGAAAAAGGCGCCGCCAAGCCCGGCGACAAGGCGTCGGCCAAGGGCGCCGAGAAGGGTGCCGCCGCCGTTCCGGAGAAGGGCGCCGACAAGAAGGCCGAGAAGCCCGCGGAGAAGAAGAAATAATTTTGCCGGCGGTCCGCGAGGGTCGCTGCGCCCGCGCCGCGCATGGAGAATTTGCATCTCATCGTGGGTTTGGGCAATCCCGGCGCGGAGTATGCGCAGACGCGCCACAACGCCGGTTTTACGCTGGTCGAAAAACTGGCGGTCCGCTGGAAGGCGGATTGGGCGAACGAGCGAAAATTCAACGCGCGCATGGCGCGGGGCGAATGCAACGGCGTCCGGGGCATGCTTTGCCAGCCGCAGACGTTTATGAATTTGAGCGGCGAGGCGGTGGGTGCCTTGAAGGATTTTTATCAGCTGCCGCTGGAACGGCTGCTGGTAGCGGTGGATGATGCGGATTTGCCGCTGGGTGAAATCCGCCTGCGGGCGGGTGGCAGCAGCGGCGGCCACCATGGACTGGAGTCCATCGAGCAGCATCTGGGAACGAAGGAGTTTGCCCGGTTGCGGCTGGGGATCGGACGGGCAGACGGCGCCCGGGAGATCACGGGCTACGTGCTCGGGCGGTTTGACGCGGGCGAGGCCGCGCTGATGGGAAAAGTTTTTGGCCGTGCCGCCGACCAGGTGGAATGCTGGTTGGCTGCCGGGATTGGAAAAGCAATGAACCGGTTTAACGGAGTCGTGGACTCCGAGAACGAAGAGAGAAAACAGTGAAACGATACGAAGGTCTGTTCATCCTGAACCTGGCGGGCAGGGAAGAGGGCGTCAAAGACGCGCTCGATAAAATTTCCGCGGAAATCGAGTCGGCGGGCGGCAAGGTCGAAACCGTGCAGAAAATGGATAAAAAAATCTTTTCGCGCGTGGCCGACAAAAAGCACACTGCCGGCTTTTACGCGAATGTTATTTTCACCGGCCCGTCGGCCATCATCACGCAATTGCGCACCAAGTTTGCATTGAACGAGGAGGTGTTCCGGGTGCTGTTCAGCAAATCGCCGGAACCAAAACCCGCCAAATAGAGAAAGGTTCCGCCATGGCCAACTTCAACAAAGTCATCATTGCCGGGAATTTGACCCGCGACCCGGAGTTGCGCTACACGCCCAAGGGCACGGCGGTCGCCCGCATCACCCTGGCCGTCAACCGCACCTACTCCAGCAGCGAAGGCGGCGAGAAAAAAGAGGAAGTGAGCTTTGTGGACGTGGACGTCTGGGGCCGTCAGGCCGAGGTGATTTCCCAGTACATGAAGAAAGGCCGGCCGTTGCTGGTGGAAGGCCGTCTCAAGCAGGACACTTGGGAGGACAAGAACACCAAGCAAAAACAAAGCAAATTGAAGGTGGTGCTGGAAAGTTTCTCGTTCATTGACTCGAATCGTGGAGATGCCGGCGGCGGTGCTGCCGAGGCCCCGCGCGCTCCGCGTCCGGCGGCAACGTCTTCGGCTCCTGCGCCCGAAGGCGGCGAAGCAGACGGCCCCCCGGAAGGAGACGACGTTCCTTTTTGACCGAAAGTTCGGGAGCGGTTTCATCTCCCGTCCATCAACTCTCAACATTCAACCATTTTTTGTATGCCAAAGACTGAAGTCATTCTCACTCACAACATCGTCGGCCTCGGCGCCGAATCCGACCAAGTGAAGGTCGCCGCCGGTTACGCCCGCAACTATCTGTTTCCGCAGCGCCTCGCCATTCCGCTGACCATGGCCAACAAGCGCCATACCGAGGCGTTGCGCCAGCGCCGCGCCGAGCGTGAAGCGCATGAGTTCAACACCATGACCGAGCTGTCGAAGGGCGTGGTGAAACTCCTTTGCGTCATCAAGGTCAAGGCGGGCGAGGACGGCAAGATGTTCGGCTCGGTGACGGCCGGCGTGATTGCCGATGAAATGAAGCACCAGTTCGACATCGTCCTCGACAAACGGAAGATCCACCTCGAACACCCGATCCGCACGCTGGGCGAGCATGAAGTTGAGTTGCATCTGCATGCCGAAGTCAAAGGCACGCTCAAGGTCCGCGTCGAAAGCACAACGCCCATTATTGCACCGGCACCGGCTGAACCGAAGAAGGAAGAAGGCCGGGAACCCCGCCGGGAAAAGCGCGGCAAACCTGTCGAAGCTGAACCTGACGAGAAGCCGGGAGCCGCTGAAGCCAAATCGAAGGTGGAAAAGCCGGCCAAGGCTGAAAAAACTGAAAAGCCGGCCAAGGCGCCCAAGGCGGAAAAAAAAGAAAAGAAAGCCGAGTAATCTGTTTCCAGAACGAATTTTAATAAGCCGCGGAAATTTTCCGCGGCTTTTTTGTTACACTAAATACTTTGACCCATGGCGGCGGCTCTGTTTTGCTTCGCCCAGCCGTAATGATTCCTGCATACCTGTATCCGGCCACGATCGCATTTTGTCTGGTGGCGGTTGTGACCGCCTATTTCTTCAACAACCCCTTGAAGCACGACCGCTGGTTCATGGTGCGCCGTTTCATCAATTGGTTCCCGCTCGGCATGACCTACGCGTTCCTGTGCATGGGCCGCTACAACCTGATCGTCGCCAAAAGCGCATTGGGAACTTTGATGTCCAAGGCTGACCTCGGGATTATTTTCGGGGTGGGGACATGTGTTTACGCGTTTTCCTTTCTGGTCAACGGCCCGCTCATTGACAAAAAGCTGGGGGGAAAATGCGGGATGATCATTTCCGCCGTCGGCGCTTCGCTGGCCAATGTCGCGCTCGGCGTCCTGACCTGGCTCATCGTGGCCAGAAACCTGAAGGTAAACCTCGTCGCCAGTTTCTCGCTGCTTTATGCGATCAACATGTATTTCCAGAGCTTCGGGTCGATGTCCATCATCAAGGTCAAGGCGTATTGGTTTCACGTGCGCGAACGCGGCGTGTTCGGCGCCATTTTCGGGTCGCTGATTTCGATCGGCATCTATTTTGCGTTTGATTGGAGCAGTGCGATCATAGCGCAGACCGGCGCGAATGCTTCCGGGCTGCTCCACAGCATTTTCGCACCCGCGGATGCATCTTTGGATGCCACCTGGGCGGTGTTTTACGTTCCGGCGGCCATCCTGATCGTCTGGGTGCTGCTCAACATCTGGCTCATCAAGGACACGCCGGAGGAGGCGGGCTTTCCGCACTTCGACACCCACGATGCCTCGTCCGGCCAGATGCACATTGAACTCACGGTGCTTGACCTGCTGAAAAAAGTTTTCACCAGCCGGCTGATGTTGTTGATCGCCTGTGTCGAGCTTACGGGCGGGGTCTTCCGGTACAGCATGACCCAGTGGTACTCCATTTTTGCCAGTGAAGTAAAACAGCCGGGCGCGGAATTTTTCTCGCAACATTGGGGCTGGTACACCTGCGTGTTCGGAATAGTCGGCGGGTTTTCCGGCGGCCTGATTTCCGACAAATTGTTTCATTCCCGCCGTGGACCGCCCGCCGCCCTGTTGTGCGGCTTTGTCCTGGTCATGGCGGTATTGATGTCACTGTTCCTGTTTTCCCAGCCCGTCGTGGTGGGCTGGACGGCGGTTTTCATCGTAATGGCTTCCATCGGCATCACGTCGCTGATGTCCGGCACGGCGGCGACGGATTTTGGCGGGCGCAAGGCGACCGCGACGAGCATGGGTATCGTGAACGGTTTCGCCTATGTGGGTAGCGGCATTCAATCCTTCGGCCTCGGTTTTTTGTTGGAAAACAAAGGGGATAGCTGGCATTGGCTGCCGCTTTTTGTGATTCCATTCGCCATCATTGGAACGCTCATTGCCATCAAAATCTGGCACGATCTGCCGGCCGCCACCCGCAAATACATTGCCGAAGTTGAGCAAAAAAGGCCTGAAACCGGCCAAAACAGGGCTTGACCGGCCCGCCCACAGGATTTAAACTTTATCCGCAATGTTGATAAACATTTCACAAGCAGTTAATCTGGCTGTCGTCGTTGTCGTTAGCGACGCCGTTGGCGCTTGTTGAATTGACAAATTTTGACAAGAACCCACGGCCGCAAAACGGCTGTGGGTTTTTTGTTTCAACCTGCGCGGTCAGCCATAACCAAAAAGAGCACATGAGCAAGACAACTGAAATCGCCGGAACGAAGAAAAAAGCCAGCGCCGCGCGCGCCGAGGTCGGCCCGACCATGTTCGGACGTGATATCCTCGTCGAAGCATTTGAGCGCGAAGGCGTGGAAGTCATTTTTGCCTATCCGGGCGGCGCGAGCATGGAAATCCACCAGTCGCTCACGAAATCCAAGATCCGCACCATCCTGCCGCGCCACGAGCAGGGCGGCAGTTTCGCGGCGGAGGGCTACGCGCGCGCGACCGGCAAGGCTGGCGTATGCATGGGCACCAGCGGTCCCGGCGCGACCAACCTCGTCACCGCCATTGCCGATGCCTACATGGATTCCTGCCCGCTGATCGCCATCACCGGCCAGGTCAACCAGAACATGATCGGCCGCGGGGCGTTTCAGGAAACCGACATCATCGGCGTGACGCTGCCCATCGTGAAGCATTCCTATCTCGTGACGGATGTGAACGACATTCCGCGCATCGTGAAGGAGGCGTTTTACATCGCCCAATCCGGACGGCCCGGCCCGGTGGTCATTGACGTGCCCAAAAACATCCAGCAGGCCAAGACCCAGCCGGTGTGGCCGACGCTCGAACAGGTCAAGAAAAGCCTGCGCGGTTATACGCAGCCTGACCTTCGCGCCGATGATCTGGCTTTGAATGAAATCATGGGTCTCCTCGAGAAGGCCGAGCGCCCGGTGCTTTATTGTGGCGGCGGCATCATCAGCAGCGGTGCGGCGGCGGAACTCAAGAAATTTGCCGAGGCGACCCAGGTTCCCGTGACGACGACCATCATGGGCATCGGCGGTTTTCCGGAAACGCATCCGCTTTCGCTTCGCTGGCTTGGGATGCATGGCGCGGCATTTGCCAATTGGGCGGTCAGCGGCGAATACAAACAACGCAAGGATCCGTCCGAGCCGATGGTGAAACTCAAGGACGGCGCTGATTTGCTGCTCGCGTTCGGCGTGCGGTTTGACGACCGCGTGACCGGCAAGTTTGAGGAATTTTGCAAGTACGGTACGATTGTCCATGTGGACATTGATGCATCCGAGTTGAATAAAAACCGGCGTGCCAACCTTGCCGTGGTTGGCGACATCAAGGACACGCTCGCCCGGCTCAATGCGATGCTGGCCAAACGGCCGTTGAACAAGAAACACGCCCCCTGGCTTGAACAGATTGCCGAATGGAAGCAAAAGGCGCCGTTTTCCTACGCCATCACCCAGGAAATCGCCGTCAGCGACCACATGAAGGACCATCTCAAGGGTCATGAAGACCAGATCATCCTGCAACAAATGGTGGTCGAGGCGCTTTACGAACTGACCAAAGGCGACGCCTACATCACCACCGGCGTGGGCCAGCATCAGATGTGGGCCGGCCAGTGGTACAAATACAAGTTCCCGCGCCAGTTCATCACGAGCGGCGGCCTGGGCTCGATGGGCTTCGGCTATCCGGCGGCGCTCGGCATCAAAGTGGCGCATCCGGACAAGGAAGTGATTGATATTGATGGTGACGGCTCATTCCTGATGAACGTGCAGGAACTGGCTACCGCGCACGTGGAGAAAATCAACGCCAAGGCCATCATCCTGAACAACCAGCATCTCGGCATGGTGGTGCAATGGGAGGACAAGTTTTACGCCGGCAACCGCGGCCACACCTATCTTGGCGATCCCGACAAACGCGCGGAGATTTATCCCGACTATGTGCGCGTCTGCAACAGCTTCAACGTGAAATGCGAGCGCGTGGTGTTCAAAAAGGACCTGCGCCCCGCGATCCAGCGGATGCTCGACGCGAAGGAACCGTACGTCCTCGACGTGATTGTGCCTTACACCGAGCACGTCATTCCGTTCATTCCGACCAACCGCACGGTGGCGGACATGATCTGGAAGGCATGACTTGAGGTTTGCAAAAATTGCCGGCCGGGTGACAACAGGTTGTCCGGTCGGTTTGGTTTTCCATTGACCGGGACCGAAACTCAAATCTAGACTCGCCATCCTATGTTCGAAAATACCATCCGCCGGATGCCGCGGCCGCAGGACGTCGCCAGCCTGACCACCCAACAACTCCGGGAGACGTTCCAGATTGCCGGCCTGTTTGTGCCGGGCGAGCTGAGTGGCGTGTTCACTGATCTCGACCGGTTGGTGATTGGCGGCGTGATGCCGGTCAAACCGATTGAATTGCCAAATCACAAGGAAACCGGCCGGGCTTTTTTTCTCGAACGCCGCGAGCTTGGTGCCATCAACGTCGGCGGGGCCGGGGCGGTTTACGCGGATGGCAAAACATTTTCGCTGGACCGGCAGGATTGCGTTTATCTGCCGATGGGCACGAAGTCGGTCATGTTCGAAAGCCAGGATGCGAAGAACCCGGCCAAATTTTATTTCCTGAGCTGTCCGGCGCACGCGGCGCATCCGGCCGCGATGATGAAACCGAAGGACGCGTCGCCGGTGCCGCTTGGTTCTCAGGCGGCGGCCAATAAGCGGACGATTTACAAATATATCCACGCCGGCGGCCTTCAAAGCTGCCAGCTTGTAATGGGCTGCACTGCGTTGGAGGAAGGGAACGTGTGGAACTCCTTCCCGCCGCACACCCACTGGCGGCGCACCGAGATCTATTTCTATTTCGACCTCGGTGAAAACGTGCTGACTCACTTTCTGGGCGAGCCCCAGCAGACGCGACACCTCTTTTTGCACAACGAGGAGGTCGCGCTGTCGCCGAACTGGTCCATTCACTGCGGCTGCGGCACGGGGAACTACAGGTTCATCTGGGGCATGGCCGGTGAAAACCAGGTGTTCGACGACATGGATCAAGTAAAGCCATTGGATTTGCGTTGATGCTACCGGAGGGCGGAGCTAGGCGACGCCCTGATAGGAAATAATTGGGGCTATGGAATCCGCTCCTCTGAATCAAATAAAAAAAGAAATTATGGAAACCAAACGTTTTACAGGCAAAGTCGCCATTGTCACGGGAGCAAGCCAGGGTATCGGTCAGGCTATTGCGCTGGCTTTCGCGCGGGAAGGTGCCCACGCTGTCAGTGTTTGTGTTGGCAACCCGGCCGACACCACCGCCAAGATGAAGGCCATCGGAGCAAAATTCCTGGCACTGACCGAGGATTTTGGCAAGCTGACGCAAAAAGGCGCCGCCGACATCGTTGCCCGCATCGTGAAGGAAACGGGTCGCGTGGATATTCTTGTGAACAACGCCGGAATCATCAAACGGGCGCCAATTGTGGATCATCCGGAGGCCGACTGGAACGCCGTCATTCAAATCAACCTGTCGGCGCCGTTCTTTCTCTCGCAGGCGGTGGCCAAATGGTGGCTCACCGGCGGGCGCGATAATTCCCCGGCGGATGCGCGTCTCAAGGTCGTGAACATTGCGTCGATGTTGTCGTTTCAGGGGGGCATTTTTGTGCCGGGCTACACGGCCAGCAAGAGCGGCATCGCCGGCATTACCAAGGCCTTCGCCAACGAACTGGCCAAGGAACGCGTCAACTTCAATGCCGTCGCTCCTGGCTACATTGCCACGGACAACACGAAGCCCTTGCGCGAAGATCCCGTCCGCAGCAAGACCATTCTTGACCGCATTCCCGAGTCCCGCTGGGGTTCGCCCGAGGACGTCGCGGGAGCGATCCTGTTCCTGGCGTCGAAAGATGCCGACTACATGAACGGCACTATCATGAACGTGGATGGCGGCTGGCTGGCGCGTTAAGAGTCCAACCAGAAATTGTTTTGATCATAGCGAGCAACCGGCACAATCGGTTGCCCGTTCTTTTTGTCCGTACCTTCCATCAAGCAGCAGGGGACCGCCGATCTCGGCTCCAAATCAAAGCGTGAATGGTGTTCGTTCCGTCGGAATCAAACCACCCGTCAATCAATGTCGGGCCGGGGAGATTGTTTTTCGGGTCGCCGGAGCATTCAAAAACTGACAGGCACAATTCTTAAAAATAATTCATTTTTATGGGGTATCATCAGAATTGGCGATGGCGCATATTAGTAAAATTTGCGAATATTACTGTGTACCAACCCCATGCAACGGCCGCAGTGGCGTCATTTATGCCCGGGTTGCGGCCTTTTGTTTGCATGGTCAACCAAACAATGGATTCAAAACATGAAATCAAATTCATTCCAATCAAACCGTTCCGGACCGCTTGTCCGGTTGACGTCAATCCTGCTGGGCCTAGCCGGATGCCTTCTGCTGGCCGCCTCATCCGCCTCCGGGGCTGCCATCGGTGTGACCGACAACGGCACTACCATCGTTGTGGACACCCATGCCGGCCTGGTTTACACCGTCGTGAAAGCCAGCGGTGACGTTACTTCGATCAAATGGAATGGCACGGAACTCAACGACGCATCCAAACATTCGGAGATCAGTTCGGGTATCGGGGCGGCAACCACCTGGACGACTTCCCCGTCCGGGAGCACCGTCGTCATCACCGAAACCACCAGCACGCTGACGCATTACATCGTGTCGCGGAATCTCGATAACACGATGTATATGGCAACCTGGATTTCAGCCGAGCCGAGTGTCGGCGAACTGCGCTGGATCACCCGGCTCAAGGGCAATGTGCTTACGGGAGTTCCCGCGCCATCAAACAATTCGGGCAACACCGGCGCCATTGAAAGTTCGGACGTATTTGGCCATTCCAATGGTCAGACCACCTCCAAGTACTACGGAAACCAGCAAGCCAAAGACCTGACGGTTCGCGGTGTAACCGGCAGCGGTGTCGGAGTTTTCATGTGCTACGGAAATCGCGAAAGCAGTTCGGGCGGCCCGTTCTTCCGCGACATCCAGAACCAGAGCGATACGAGCGCTGATTCAGAACTCTACAATTACATGAATTCCGGGCACAACCAGACCGAGGCCGATCGCGTCAATGTCCTGAACGGCCCTTATGCGCTGGTCTTCACGACCGGCTCAACTCCGGCCGTTCCCGACATGAGTTTCATGTCCGCGCTGGGTCTGACCGGCTGGGTTTCCGGGCGTGGTACGATGCATGGCACGGCTTCGGGTCTCGACAGCGGCACCTCCGGCATGGTGGGTTTTGCGAACAGCACGGCCCAGTATTGGACGACGGTCAGCGGCGGTTCCTATACCTGCAGCAACATGAAACCGGGCAGTTATACGGCGACGCTTTACCAGGGTGAATTGGGCGTGGCCACCGCCAGCGTGAGCGTTTCCAGTGGCGGCAACACGACCCTTAACCTCACTTCGGCCCTGTCGCATCCCACCACCATCTGGAAAGTTGGCACTTGGGACGGTTCGCCCAAGGAATTCCTGAATGGCGGAAACATTTCAAATTGGCATCCGTCGGACGTTCGCAATTCTAGCTGGGGGCCGAAGACCTTTGCCATCGGCACCGCGGTGGGCAGTTTTCCCGCCATCCAGTTCCGGGGCGATAACAGCCCGACAACGGTAACCTTCAGTCTGACGTCGGCCCAAGTGGCGGCGCACACGCTGCGCATCGGCATTACCAGTGCTTACATTGGCGGACGGCCATCGGTCACCGTCAACGGCCATGCCCTGACCAACCCGGGAGCTTCCAGCCAGCCGAGTTCCCGTAGTGTCACCATTGGGACCTACCGGGGCAACAATACCACGTTCGCCTACAGCATCCCAGCGGCTGATCTGGTGTCCGGTGCCAATACCATGACCATCACTCCCATCAGTGGATCGACCGATAGTGGCGCCTGGCTCAGCGCGAACTGGGCTTACGACTGTCTGGAACTGGACAACTGATCAAGCAAGCCATGCAACGCCGCCGCGGGTGGGTGAAGCCTGCGGCGGCCGCAACCCAGTTTTCAAATGATCCGGGCACGAAGATGTTTGCTGGCGGTGATCCTAATCTGCCTCGCGGGAATCGGCCGGCTACAATTCCAGCATGATTCCCCGCGTCGCGCGACCGGGGCAGAAGCATTGCCTGAAGCCGGCTCACCAAAGGCCCTGCCGGTCTTGAACCGGCAGGATTGCCCGGTCATAACCGAATCCGACGACGAACTCCTGCATCGGGCAACCAACGCCATCGTCGATTCGCCGGAACAGGTGCTGGCCATCGCCCGGACACTTTTGAGCGAGGATACGGCCGACGAAAATGGCCGCGTTGCCATGCTGGTCGGCGCCTTGACCGTTGCCGGACAATTTCGAACTGCGCTCGAACTGGCAAACGAAGCGCCGCCCAGTTCCCGCGCCGACTGGCTGAACGTGACTTTCACGCGTTGGGCACAAAGCCAACCGCAGGAGGCCGCGCTGGCGCTGGCATCGGTTCCCGATGAAACCGCACACGCGCAAGCCTTTCACTCGTTGGTCAGCGGTTGGGCGGCGGCCAATCCTTCCACCCTCGCTGATTACGCAATCTCCCTGCCGGCCGGCGAGGACCGCGCCTATGCGCTGGGCCAAGCCATGGACAATTGGTCGTTGCAGGACCCGGCGGGCATGGCGGCCTGGCTGAACACATCACCGCCCGGGGCGGATTACGATCAGGCCATCGCAAAAATGATTGCGACAACTGACGGCGCAAACCGCAGTCCGGAAGTGGCGATGCAATGGGTTGAAAACATCTCCGAGCCGAACCTGAAATATGATTCCCTGATGCGCGTGCTCGAGGAATGGAATCACGCCGATCCGGCGGCGGCACAAGACTATGCCGCCCAAGTGGCATGGCTCGACGGCCAGCGCCGCGTTGATATTTTGAACCGCCTGCAAAATCCGCCGTCCAACATTGCCGATGGCGGCAACGAATGAATTTCCGGCAAAGCGGCGGTCCGGCTGCCGTTGTATTTTTTGGACTTTTCCCGCCGCGTCTGGTAATCGAACCGGTGGCACCATGAAAATCATTTCGTTTCCCCGGATGGCTTCCATCGTGGCAGTCATTGTTTCCGTTGCGAGTTCCGCCGCCGCGGAGGCTTCCAAACCGGTCCAATTTGGAGGTGCCACGCCGTTGCAATGGTCGCAACGCATGGCGGATTCAGAAATGGCCCGCAAGGGCGATTCGCTCGCGTGGAAACCGGAGGGGCGGGCGAAGTGGGATTATTCCGCCGGACTGTTCACGCTGTCGCTGCTCAAATTGAGCAAGGAGGCGCGCAATCCGTGTTACCTCAAATTCGCCGAGACCGCCATCGGTTCGTTTATCATGGCGGACGGCAGCATCCGAGGCTATAACGTTGCGGAATATCAGCTCGATGCGCTCAATCCGGGCAGGACGGTCCTGGCGCTTTTGCCGCTAACGCACGACGGGCGATATCCAAAGGCCGCCAAGTTGTTGCGCCAGCAACTCGACACCCAACCGCGGACGGCCGATGGCGGTTTCTGGCACAAACAGAGATACACCAACCAGATGTGGCTCGATGGGATCTACATGGCATTGCCGTTTTACGCCGAATACACAAAATTGTTTGGCGCAACCAATGTCACCGGTGGCGGATCGGAACTTGACGACGTGGCGCGGCAAATCCGGTTGATCGATGAACACACGTTTGACGCCAAAACCGGCCTGAATTATCACGGCTGGGACGCGGCAAAGATCCAGCCGTGGGCGAATCCGGCGACCGGTTGTTCTTCCAATTTCTGGGGCCGCGCCATCGGCTGGTATGCGATGGCGCTGGTGGATGTACTGGATTATTTCCCGACGAACCATCCGGCGCGTACGCGGATTCTTGCCACGTTTCAAAAACTCTGCGCCGGCGTGGTGAAATATCAGGACCCCCAAAGCGGGCTGTGGTGGCAGGTGGTTGACCAGGGGAACCGCAGAGGAAATTATCTGGAGGCGACGGCCTCGGCGATGTTCGTTTATGCGCTGGCAAATGGCGTGAATCGCGGCTATTTGCCGGATTCCTACGCAAAGCCCGCGGTCAAAGGGTACACCGGCATCGTTGAGGGCCTGATCCGGGATGACGACGGCGGGAAATGGTCATTGACGCAGTGTTGTTCCGTGGCCGGCCTCGGCGGTTCGCCCAGCAATGGAAAGATGCGCGATGGCAGCTTTGATTATTATGTCAGCGAGCCGGTGATTGCCAATGATCTCAAGGGGGTTGGTCCATTCATTCTTGCGGGGATTGAAATGGAACAACTGACCGGAACAAAAAGTCAGTAACCATTTCTCCGTTTTTACATCTAAAATTGCATCGAATCATCATCATGAAAAATTTCTTTGTCCGTCGCCTGGCCTGCCTCACCGGGTTTGTTGCTCTGGCGGCAACTCTTCAATCAGGCGCGCAGCCGGATATGAATTCGGCAAAACCCGTTCGCCTGACCGCCAAACTTTCGGACGAAATCAAACCGTTTCCGGTCCTTACCGCGATGCAACGCGTGGCCGACTGGCAGCTCGCGAATCCGGACACCAACCGCCCGACCGGCTGGATCAAAGGCGTTGGCTACGTGGGCATGATGGCGCTCGTGGGGATTTCCGGCGACAGTAAATACCGGAACGCCATGCTGGCCGTGGGCGAGACGAACGGCTGGGAATTGCCGGAATACCGGGGCCGCAAATATCACGCCGACGACCAATGCATCGGGCAGGTCTGGGCGGAACTCTATTCGCTGTATCGCGAGAACAAAATGATCGCCCCGATGCGTGAGCGTTTTGATTTCATCCTGGCCAATCCACCGGCAACGACGAGCCTCGATTTTTCCCAACGCGACCATGGCCAGGAGTTGTGGTCGTGGTGCGACGCGCTGTTCATGGCTCCGCCGGCATGGCTGCGCCTTTATTCGGCGACTGGTGACGCGCGTTATCTGGATTTTGCGGTGACGAACTTCTGGCGCACAACGGATTATCTTTATGACAAGGATGAGCATCTGTTTTTCCGCGACAGCACGTTCTTCAACAAACGTGAGGCGAACGGGAAGAAGGTTTTTTGGAGCCGCGGCAACGGCTGGGTCTTCGCGGGCATTGTTCGCATCCTGCAATACCTGCCGGCCAACGATCCGAACCGCGCGCATTTCGAGCAGTTGTTCAAGGACATGGCGGGAAAAATCCTTTCACTCCAGCAGCCGGACGGAATGTGGCGCGCGAGCCTGCTCGACCCTGCCGATTTTCCGATGCCCGAAGCTAGCGGCTCGGCGATGTTCATTTACGGCCTCGCGTGGGGCGTGAACCAGAGGCTGCTTGACCGCGCGACTTATGAACCCGCCGTCCGCAAGGCATGGCCCGTGCTCGTCGGCTGCGTGGATGCCGACGGCAAACTCACGCACATTCAGCCCGCCGGCGATCATCCGGTGAAGTTCGAGGCCGATTCCACCCAGCCCTACGGCAGCGGCGTCTTTTTGCTCGCCGGCAGCGAGGTTTATCGGCTGGCGGTTTTGGGAAATGCCAACAAAGTGCGCATAGTCAAAGTCAGTGTTACAAATCCAGCCAACTTTCGCCGTGATTGTGAAACAGTTGAATTTAATATCAATCCAGCCGGAATCGCGGGAAATATCGATGACGCGCTTCTATTTCCAGACGGCACGGCGAAAGTTATGGATGGCGTCTCTTCACGCATTTTGGATTCTCAAGTTTATGCTTCTGAAACAAATTATATCTCGCCGGACAAATTACTTTTCCAAGTTGACCTTGCGCCGGGCGAGACGCGGACATTTTACATTTTGGACGCTTCCGCTCTGGCGGCCATGCCGCCGCCCATCGTGAAAACCTTCGCGCGTTATGTGCCGGAGCGCATGGACGATTTCGCGTGGGAAAGCGACCGCACCGCGCATCGCATCTATGGCCAGGCACTCATCAAGGGGGAGGGTACAATCACCAGTGGTATCGATGCATGGATCAAGAAGGATCATCACCTTATCATGGAAGAAATGTATCGCACCAAACATTATCATGAGGACAATGGCAGCGAGATGGATGATTACCGCGTCGGCAAAAGTTGCGGTGACGGCGGCAGCGGCATCTGGGACGGAAAAAAACTTCACGCGCCGATCAACTATCGCAATTGGAAACTGATCACGACCGGTCCGATCCGGTCGGAATTTGAAGTGACTTATGACACCTGGGATGCAGGCGATGGCAGAAAAGTTTCCTCAACGAAACGCATCAGCATCGACGCCGGTTCGTGGTTGAGCAAGGCGCAGGACGCGTTCGCGAGCGAAGACATTGTCACAAAAAATTCACTGACCGTCGGCGTCGGTCTCGCCGAGCGCGCGTGCCCGACGAACCGCGTGGAGTTCATCGCAAACGATTTGACCGAAGGCTGGCAGGCTTACTGGCAGCCAGAAGACCAACCGAAAGGCACGATGGGCGTCGCGGTGATTTTGCCGAAGGACAGCGTGACGGCGTTCACTAACGACGCGCCGAATCTGCCGGATTCCGTCACCCACGCCAACGTGCCGCAGCCGACGCACGAAGGCTATCCGCCCATGCGCAGCCTGCTCGCGATTTCAACGGCGCAAGTCGGTCAGCCGTTCACCTACTATTTCGGCGCCTGCTGGGATCGCAGCGGCGATTTCACCAACCACGTCCAGTGGGAGGATTACGTGAAACGCTTTGCCGAACGTCGGGACCAGCCGTTGCAGGTGAGGATTGGGAATTAAGAGGGCAGGGCCGCGTTGCTGCGCGGCCTGGCTGACCAGCAGGTCAGCCCTGCAGGGTCACGGTTTAGGGCTCTGCCCGATGATTTTCATGGCCTCGGAGGTCAGGGCGGTGATTTTTGACCACGCCTTTTCCGCAACAAGCTTGCGCTCGGCCATCCATGAACCGCCGATGGCCGCAACTTGCGGGATCGCCAGATAATTCGGCAGCGTCGCCGTCGTGATACCGCCGGTCGGAATGAATTTCACGCCGGTATGGCCGAACGGTCCCGCCAGGGCTTTGAGCATCGCCACACCACCAGCCGCTTCCGCCGGGAAAAATTTCAGATTTTTCCAGCCCAAGTCCAGGGCCCGGCCAACTTCCGTGGGCGTTACCACACCGGGGAAGAACGGCATTTGATTTGTTTTTGCCGCCGATAACACGGCCTCGTTCAATCCGGGTGACACGCCGAATTGTGCGCCAGCGTCCGCGGCGCGTTCGACCTGTTCGTCCGCCAGCAGCGTTCCGGCACCGATGCACATCTCAGGCAGCCCCTGGCGAATGCGTTGGATGGAATCGGCGGCGGTGCTGGTGCGGAACGTGACTTCCATGACCTTCAGTCCGCCGACGAGCAGGGCTTCAGCCAGGGGCAGGGCGTCATCCGGCTGGTCGATGACTGCCACGCAAATCAGCCGTTGCTTGAGAATGGATTCGGTGTTCATAGAATTCTTGGGTGAAGGATATTGAATTATCCGAACCACGTAAACGCGGAACTCCCAACCGGGAATGGAAATTGCATGTGGCCGGCTCGGATTTGATTTTTCAATTTACGGATCGGTGCGTAATCTAGGACGAAATAAAACCATGAACTTTTCCATCGAACATATCGCCATTCCCGCCGCCGACCCAGTCACCCTGAGAGACTGGTACGTACGGGTATTGGGCGCCCGGACGGTTTGGGACAACGGCCAGAATCCACCGACCTGTCTGATTGCACTGTCGGGCAACTGGCTGGAAATTTACGCTGCGGAAGCCCCGCTGCCCGAACGTGGCAACAACAAGCTGGCCGGATTCCGGCACCTGGCATTGCGCGTGGATTCACTCGAGGCGGCGAAGGCGGCATTGACGGGACGCGGAGTGAAATTCACGGAAGAGATCAGGCCAGCCATGGGTGGCGGACAAATCTTGTTTTTTGAGGATGGCGAAGGCAATTTGCTGCATCTGGTCGAGCGTCCGGTGCATTGGACACTGGGGAAGGCGTAATCGTTGGCAGGAATTATTTTTTTTCCGCCCGGGCGACGAGGATGGGGATGGAGGTTTTGTGCCGGACCTGGGTGATGGTGCTGCCGTGGAATATGTCACCGAACAGGCGGTGCCCGTGACTGGCCATGGCAATCAAATCGCAGTGTTCAGCGGTGGCAACTTTCAGGATTTCCGCCGGCGGATTGCCGAGGGCGAGCCGGGTCTCGACGGAAAGTCCGGTCTGGCGCAACCGGTTGGCAACGGTTTCCAGATACTCGCGGTCACTCTTCATTTCCTCGGATTCGGCGAGTTTCAACTGATCGAAACATCGTGCAGCCCAGCCATCGGCGACGTGAAGCAACAGCAATTGGGAGCCAAAACGCCGGGCCAGCTCGGTGATGTGCGGGAGGATGTTTTCGTCCGTCGGGCTGTTGTCGAGGGGGATGAGGATTTTTCGATACATGAAAAATGATCCTAGGTTGAAACGGGCAAACCGAGATGTCCGTAAAATAGTTTCAGGACTGATGCCGGCATGAAAGTATCAAAGAGCAGTTTCACGTTGAGGACAATGATAATTGCGGCGGTGGTCCAGCCGAGAATTTTGATCCAGCACGGGTTCACGAACTCGCCCATCTTGGCTTTTTCACCGGTGAAGCGCATCAAAGGCCAGATGGCGAACCCGAGTTGCATGCTCAGCACGACCTGGCTGGCGACCAGCAATTCTGTGGTCTTGCTTTCACCGAAATAACCGATAACGCAGACGGCGGGGATGATTGCGAGCGCGCGGGTGATCAGCCGCCGCAGCCAGGGCCGCAGCCGGATGTTCACAAAACCTTCCATGACGATTTGTCCGGCCAGTGTGCCGGTGAGGGTGGAATTTTGTCCTGAGGCCAGCAATGCCACCGCGAAGAGAATGCTGGCCACACCCACGCCCAGCAGCGGGCTCAATAATTTATAGGCATCCTGAATTTCCGCCACATCCTGGTGGCCGGACCAGTGAAAGGCCGCCGCGGCGAGCACGAGAATCGCGCCATTGATGAACAGGGCGAACATGAGCGCCACCGTCGAGTCAATTGTGGCGAATTTGATGGCCTCACGTTTGCCGCCGGCGTTCTGCTCGTATTTGCGCGTCTGGACGATGGACGAGTGCAGGTAGAGATTGTGCGGCATTACGGTTGCGCCAATGATGCCGATGCTGACGTAGAGCATGTTTTGATTCGTGACAATCTGCGAACTGGGAATGAATCCGAGCAGGATGCCGGCGAAGCCCGGTCTGGAAAAGCACAGTTCGGCGGCGAAACAGCCGGCGATGGTTGCAATCAAGGTGACGACCAAGGCTTCGATGTAACGGAATCCCTTGCTTTGCAAATACAGCACGGCGAGCACATCCGCGGCGGTGATGACGCAGCCCCACACGAGGGGAATGCCAAAGAGCAGTTGCAGGGCGATGGCCGAGCCGACGACCTCGGCCAAGTCACAGGCGGCGATGGCGATTTCGCAAAGAATCCAAAGCGACCAAACCGTTGGTGTGGAATAATGATCGCGGCAGGCCTGGGCCAGATCACGTCCGGTGGCAATGCCCAGCTTGATGGACAAGTGCTGCAACAGAATTGCCATCAGATTTGAGATCATGATGATGGACAATAAGGTGTAGCCAAACTGGGCACCCCCCGCCAGATCGGTCGCCCAGTTGCCTGGATCCATATAGCCGACGGCGATGAGGTAACCCGGGCCGGAGAAAGCCAGCAGCTTTCTCCAAAAAGAAGCCGTGGTCGGAACGAGAATGCTGCGATGGACTTCCGCCAGCGAAACTTGCCCCGCCGGCTTGCGCCAGCCAGCCTCCGGCGTCGGTTCGGAAATGTCTTTGGGTTGATTCATGAATTATTCGCAATTATCTCGTCAATATGTTCTGTTTAAGCTGGCGTCAAAATCTCAGGGTGATGCCGGCAAAAGTATTTACATCGTCCGCTGCAGCCGTAACCCCAAGGTTGCAGCCGCAGTCGAGCTGAATGTTTTTATCTATGAGAAATTCAAGGCCGACATCGACCGTTCCAACCCATGCGGAATGACTCTCCGTGCTGATGTCGCTAAAAAATTCCAGATAACCGCTCAGTTTGCCGATGATAGCGTGGTCGCAGGTGATGGAGTTGATGAAATCTTCGTGATAATTGCCGGCGCTGTCATCGCGCAAATAACCGACGGCGGTTTCCAGGCCCAGGTCGAAGTTATCCGGCAGTTTCACAATCAACGGAAAAATTATACCGCCTTCGATGGCATGGTTGCCCAGATTATCGGTGCTGGTCGGGAATTTAACATAGGGCAAAAGTGCAAAGGCTGTTCGACCACCATCGTCGCCCCAAAGATTGATTTTCAACCGGATGGTGAGGTCGCCAACCCCGGATTGCGTCATGGAAGTGCCGGACGCGCCGTCGTCCGTGGACACATTCAGGTAGTTGTCATAAACAAATTGCAGGTCAACTTGGTTCAGCAACCCTGCTTTAAGATTGAAAGGAGCGATGTTCCAAGCCCGGGTGGTGGTGCCGTCCGTTTGATTGTAAGTGAAATTGGCAAAATCCATTTCCAGCTGGTAATGGCCGGCGTCGACGGTGTAAGGCGATTCGGTCTTATCGGGGCGGTCCGGGCTAAGATCACGCATCAACCCCGGCGGCGTGGGATTGAAGAGATTGTAGCCACTTTTGTCGGGAGCATATGTCCCGTCGGAGGACGGTTCCAGAGTGGCGGCATTGAAAACCATAGCCGGGCAGAACAGGCCGATGGCCGCCGCCCGCCGCCGGGGCAGGGTGAGCCAAGGGTTGCGATGGCAAAAACTTATCATGCGCCAAAATATGTAGCCTTAGTTACAATTTAAAATACCGTCTGTCAACCGGTTTGTAGCTTGGGTTACAAAATAAAACCTCGACTAATAAACCGCCTTCCGATTCACTCTCCGGGTTATGCCCCGCGCCATCCGCAAACCATCCGCCGCCCGGAACCGGGAGGCGCGGCCGTCCGTGCAGCGACACGCCGAGATCTTCCGCCGTTCGCGCCGTGATCGGGCCGTGGAAATAACGCAGGATTACGTCGAAACCATCGCGGATCTTTCGGTATCGCTGGGGGAGGCGCGGGTGGTGGACCTGGCGCGACGGCTGGGTGTGACCCATGTGACGGTCAACCGCACCCTGGCCCGATTGCGACAGGCGGGCTATGTGAACACCAGGCCTTACCGGGCCATTTTTCTTACCGAAACCGGGTACAAGCTGGCCGAGGAGTGCCGGCGACGGCACAAGACCGTGGTGACGTTTCTGCGCTCGCTCGGCATCCCGGAAAAAGTGGCCGAGATGGATGCCGAAGGGATCGAGCACCATGTGAGCCCGGAAACCCTCGCTGCCTTCGAACGGCTGTTGAAGAAGCGTTGATGAGACCGGCGGACATCCAACAAATCGGAAACGAGCTGGCCATCAAATGGGACGATGGCGGCGAGGATTTCATTCCGTTGGAGAAATTGCGCCGGGCCTGTCCGTGTGCGGGCTGCAAGGGCGAGGTAGATATTCTCGGCAATCTTTACAAAAACCCGGACAAGCCTTACGCTGCGAATTCGTTTGAACTGGTCAAGACGGCCAGTGTGGGCGGTTACGCCATTCAACCCGCCTGGGCCGACGGGCACAACACGGGAATTTATTCCTTTGACTACCTGCGCCGGGTTGCGGCGGCAAAATAACCACGGCGCGCCTTGGGGACGCGCCGTGGTTGAGTTCTCCAATCTTGTTTTACGGGAGGATTCGCACCCGGTAAAAATTCGCCGGGCCGGATGAATTGTCGTCGAATTCCATGTCGGTGCCGGTGCCGGTATTGGTGGCGATGATGGTCCAGCTGCCCGAGAACAGGGTGGGGGAGCGCTCGATGACATATTGTTTGCCATAGACGGAGGGCCAATGGATCGCGGTGGTGGAACCGGCCGGGACTGGAGTCATCGCATTCACGCTGGGGAAGTCATTGGGGATGCTGGGATCAACTCCGGCAATGTATTTCTTCCAGTTGGAGACCCCGTCACCGGTGGGACAGGCATTGGAGAGCGAGAGATAATTGTAAATGGTGCCGAACCAGCGCAGGCGCCAGGAATCCGGGATCCCGTCCCCATACGAGGAATTGGTGCGCGAAGAGAGGGTGACCAACCCGGTATAAGTACTCTTGGGGAACGTAACGATCCCGTTGGGCGACCCCGAGACCTTGTCAAAGTGGATGGCGTAGGCGGACAGGCTCGTGGCATTCGTCGGAATGGTGATGATCAAAGTACCGAGATTTACATTGCCGATCACCCCGGGAGTGGAGCTGCCGATGCCATTGGCTGGCCACCAACCCGCAGAGTAGTTGGCCGGAGATTTGGAGGCGGCCGTATAGGGCTGGCCCAAGGCGCCAGGAATGAACTGGACGGGTTGCGTGAGCGCCGGAGATCCATCCAACGGATGAACCGTCAGGTTCAACCCCAGGATGCGAAGCGGGTAGATCCCAAAAATGTTGGCATTAATCGGTATTTGGATTTGTGCGGTTTGACCTGGTAACTGGGTGACCACGGCATCGCCGGCGCTAAAAGTCACGGACGGTTGTTGCACGTTGGTGTCGTTTATGGAAGGTGTGAGCTTGGTTGTCTTGCCGGCACCCGACGTAACCACTTCCGGGGTAAGGGTGTTGGTAACCAGATTGGGGGTCGTGACCGCAACAAACTGGCCATTGGTCCAATAGCGCAACCACCAATTCAAATACTTATCTTCGGAACGGCGGAACGTGACATACACATCTGAGACATCCAGCACCCCGTCTCCGAAAATGTTCGAGTTGATGGTCACGTCATTGCCGGAGTACATGGCCTGTTGCTGAACCTGGCTCAGATTTACGCCGGTATTCGTCCAGTAATTATTGACGCTATCAAACGCGCCCATTCTTCCGGAAGTATCCATCGCCAGGTACAAGTCGGAATTTGTCGGCGGCATGTCCACACCCAGAACAGCTGATTGAAACACCTGCTGCACATCCGAGCTGTCCAGCATGCCGTCGCCAAAGTCACCCACATTGAGCCAGTGAAAAGGCGCGGCATCCCCTGCCAGATAGGCAATGTTGGTGACTGTCACGGCCTGGCTGTTGGCGGGAGGCTGGATGACGATGCCGGCGCCGGTTGCTCCGGCACCATCCCGGGTCGCGGAGGCGCCACCCAACTGGATGAAATATTGGTCACCTACAGTGGCGGTGGTCGGTACCATGAAGGAATAAGCCCCCAGGACGACGGTGCCGCCCGATTTGTTGAACAGAGTATCGTGGGCAATGGAATAGGTTATCAGATCCTGTTTGGATGTGTCAAAATCCAGGGCGATGTTCCCGTTGGTGTCCAGCAGGGTATATATGAATCCAACCCGGAACATCCAGCTTACACCGATCAGATTGTTGTTGGCGTCCACAAACGTTCCTGAAATCGGCGAGTTCGTGGTTCCGGACGTAAACGTTACGTTGGGAATCCCCAGGTACCAGTTGCCATCGAGAGGCGGAAAATGATCACCTTCACCCAATGGCACCTTGGTCATAAGCATGGAGAAAAAGTCGATGCCGGTTCCGTTGACAATTTTGCTTGAAGTGGCCAGACCATTCGTGACGGCGGCGTTGAACTGCAAGCTGTACATGGTATCGGACGGGTCGATCAACGAAAGCGTTACCGGGGCGTAAAAGAACTGCCCCGGCCGCGCCTGAAATTTGGAAGATGGCTCACCGCTGGGCAGGCCAAAACTGATTTGATTGGCCAAAAAGTTGGCGGTGGAGAAAGATTGCACGCCGGATCCGCTCGGCAAATAACCATTTCGAAATGCGCGGGCCTGGAAAATAATATTACTGCTTGTGTTAAGGGAAATCTTGACCGAGTTGTTGTTGGTGATTGCAATGGGCCCAATGCTGGGCGGGGCATTGCTCGGCGTGGTGCCATCCGTGGTATACCAGATCATCACGTTGCTCGTGACGTCGCTGATGGTAAACAGCGCGGCGTTGTTCCCGGTAATCTGTGGATTGGAACATTGAAAGATAAACTCAGAGGTGACAATCGCACTGATTCCGCCCGGCCCCACATTTACGGCTTTAATGATCAGATCCGGCACGGTCGTTACGGGCAGCGGTTGTGCAAACACCAGACCATCTTGATAAAACGGTGGAGTACTTCCATTCGTTGGGCTGGGATTGGTCGAAAGCGGCGCTGGTCCGGTGATATAGTAGGTCGAGGTGCCATTGGTGGCCGGATCAATGGCTATGGACACGTCATTGTGTGCGGTATAACTGGTGACCGGATGGTTTACGGTAAAGAATCCAGTCTGATTATTTCCTTCATAGTCAAACCAACCAATTTTCGGGGCCGGCGGGGCCGGCGGCGGCGGCGGCGGAAGAGGAAAACCAGTGCCTGTGATATGGCGGATGATGTGATAATAGTCTTCGGTTACATAAATAGTTCCATCATTGGCCATGACTACGCCATTCGGCAGGCGCGCAGCGACCCCGCCGACTTTATCGGGAACCTGAACCGTCCCGTCCATGAATCCTGGATAAGGACTGACCCAATCAATATTGGTAACGCCATAAATATTGGTGACGACACCGCTGGTCAACACCGCCTTGACCCGGTGGTTGCCGTAATCGGAGACAATCAAGGCGCCATCACCAGCCTCAGCTATGCCGCTGGGCTGGAAAAATTTGGCGGTATTGCTGGCGGAAATATTATTTGCGCTGGCGAAATCGCCTGCGCCATGGAAGCCCGCGTTGGTGGTGGTGAGGCCGGTGGTCGGATCAACGAGCAAAATGCCGTTGCGTCCGGTATCGCAAACCGCCAGCAGGCCGTTTCGCTTGAGAACGATGCCTTGCAGGGAAGCGCCGGAAGCGGTGACCGTTGTCACGACATTGCTGACCCCGCTAGGGTTAACTTTGATCACCTGGTTGCCGGCTGTTACATAGAGGTTGTTGAAGGAATCCACCGTGATGCCGCCCGCGTTGGTTATTTTCGTGAGATTGGTTGTAACCGTGCCAATTATCACGCCATAAGTAAGGTCAAGCTGAATTGCCAGCAAGTTGCCGTTGACGCCACTGCCACGATTAAGAACATAGAGGAGGTCATTTGCGTGGTCCAACGCGACACCCACCGGCTTGTTGAAACCGTTGACGGAAATATGGTAAGTCTGATTCTGGTCAAACTGCAGCACGCGAACCGCGTTGTTGTCGCGGTCAGCCACGAACAGATAGTTGTCGCTGTTGTCCATGGCCAGACCGCAAGGCGTGTGATATTCTGCTTGAGAGGTAATGTCGCCGTCCGAAAACCCCGCGCCCGAAGGCAGCCCAGTTTTAGGTCCGCCGCTCAAAAAGCTTGCGGTGGGAGCGGCGGAGACGGCGGTGGCGGCAAGAACCAGCGCGGCTGGGACAATGGCATTTCGCAATCGTCGGATACCACCCGCTTTTCCGAAGGCCAGCTGCATGCGCTCGAGAATTTTAGCTATCATAAAATCGATTTGATTGTTATTCAACGCTTTCAGAATTTTGGTTCAACGATTGAATGAACATTGGGTTCAACGATTATTCCATCCCCGCCGGCGTCTTATCAAACTCGCCTGGAGTCGGCACCGGGTTGCTCCAATCTCCACGGCGTTGGGCACTGTCCCACGCGGTGTTCGGGTTCATGGGCGATTTCATGGTGCTCGCCTTGCTTTTGAGAAAATCCGTGGTGGTTTCCCGGAAATCGGTTTCCTTGACGATGGTGGGCGTGATGAAGATCAGCAGGTTTCCTTTGTCCAGTGATTTGGTTTCGCTCCGGAAGATGCCTCCCAGGAGGGGGATGTCACCAAGAAGCGGCACCTTGGTATATTGGGCATTAGGGCTGTCCTTCACCAAGCCACCCATGACGAGGGTGTTTGAATTGGGAATCAGTACCTGGGTCTCCAGATGGCGACAATCAAATATATCCGCGGTATAGGTCGAGCCAGCGATGGTTTGTTGGGAGACGCCAAAGAAACTGGACACATCGGGCACGACTTTGAGCCAGATGAAATCATTGGCGGAAATGCGGGGAGTGACTGACAGGATGGTACCGATATTCGAATAAGTGATGGAGGAACCAGCGGTGGTATTGGCAGTGCTCGCCACAACGTTGATTACCGGGAAGCTGCGCGTGACCGAAATTGTTGCCATTTGATTGTCCAATGTCACCACGCGGGGCGTTGAGACGACCTGAGCATCCGAGGACGCGTTCAGGAAAGACAGCACGGCATGCGCGCCGTCGGCGCTGAGGAACCCGATCGCCGGGGCGAAACCGCTGACCGTGTTGAGCGACAGGCCGCCCGGCGCGCTGGGGGCTTGGGGCTCGCTAGCCAGAATGGTGCTGCTGCTGGAACTGGGCGTGGTGGTGACGGGGTTCGGGCCAAAAGACGTCGTTGTGGGAGTTCCGGGGAACAATGTGGTTGATAATGATTTCGACGGATCAGTCACCCCGTTTCCGAAACTGATGTTTTGTGCCGCAAGTGTGCCCGACCAGTCGATGCCTTTCTTCGTGGTGGGATTGCTGGAGAGTTCGACCAGTTTGGTTTCGATGAGAACCTGACGCGTGGGTTTGTCCAGTTCATTGATGAGGGCATCTACAGCATCCTGTTCCTTGTCGGTGGCAACTACTATTACTTGACTGGTGCGCGTGTCTGGCAATACGCGGCTGCGCTTGTCGGTCAGTGCGGCCTGAACCGCATCCACCATGTTGGACGTTCCGGCATACTTGAGTTGGACCACGCGTGTGGTGAGCGGCGGCAACGCTGCGGGATCTTTGGCGGTAATGCGGGCAATCTGGGACTTGCGGTCCTCGACGATCTGCAAGCTGTAGTTGTCGAGCAACGCCATCAGGGCCTGTTCGGCGGTGACATTTTCCCAGCGGATGGAAAGGGTGGGTTCGGGCTTGATCTGCCCATTCTGGTCGGGCTGGCCGTAGCCGATTCTGGGGTCGATCAGGTAATTAATTCCCGCCTGCCGGGCCAGATTTTCAATTGCCGTGGTAATCGGAACGTCCTGAAATTGGATCAGCGGTATGGTTGCGGGCGCGACCGGCGCATGGGTGGTGGCAGCCGCCGTCTCATTGCTGGTCACGAGCGTCGTGGTTTCGGCCGTGGTCGTTATCGCCGCGACGGGTGCATTGGCGACACTCGCATCGTTGGTGGTTACACTGACCGCCACAGCGGGGCTGGCGACCGGAGTCGTGGTCGGATCCACGGTATTCGTGCCGACGCTCTGGCCGAGCTCATTGGTGCTGGCAGGCGCGATCCCGGCGGTGGCGGGATTCGTGGCAACCGTGTCAGTTTGGGACAGTGCCCCCTGCTGCCATACAAGACATCCCAGCAGTGTGGCGATTAGCATTTTTATTTTCATACCTTTATCTCCGATCTGTCTCTGATTCGTTCGTTTTGTGTTTAACATGACTCCTAAAATTTGTGGGAGCGCCGAACATTCATGGCAGACGATCCTCTTGCCATAGACAGGCAGAGAAGAAAGTTTCGTGCCAGTAATCTGCCCGCCGTAAAATAGGTGCGCCCGGGCAGGTCGGCTGAAAATGAGGGTGGTCTCATATATTCTATTTCAATGGCTTTCTTTGTAGAACAACTCATGACGCTGCCCGGCGGATTCGATCACCACGGAATTGTTTTTAATCTCCACGCAACGGAAATGAATCCGGCCCTGGGAAGTGACCATATCTTCTTCGTCGCCGACACCGACTGTATGATTATTGATGATGGCCAGCCGGCGGTCAGATGGACCCGATATTCCTCTCAATACAAGCAATGACACATCGCCGTTCTGAGGTTGGGCTACCACTGCGGTTTCATACACGCGGGTGGAACCCGGAAAAAATGGGTCATGCCCTTCTTTCGGGCTGGTGGGAATGATGAATACTGACCGGATGGGCATCTCCGGCGTGGCGGATTGGATATCGGACGCTGCGGTCGCCCGTAATGCCATTGCAAAGGCGGTTAGCAGCCACGTTGCCACCGCGCTCTTGCTGGGATTGAGATGCCGTTTCATTTGCTTATGACGCGTTGGGTTTCACTAATGCAATGATTTCCATCCTGAAGGAAAGTTTCTCATTGTTGCTATCTGAGCTGGGACTGGGCTCGATGACCAGATGAACCATCCGGGCATGGGGAAAGCTGTTTTCGAAGTCGGCAATGAATTTGCCCAGGTCGTGGTAAAAAGCCGTGCCACTGACGGTAAAACGAATTTGCTTGTAGGGAAATTCCGGCAGCAAATCCATCTCGCCGGCCACAGGATGGCCGATCTCCGGGATTTCCACTTTATACGGCTGTTTGAATCGGCGGATGGTGTCGTACGTCCAGGAATACAAATCGCCGGAAGCCATGTCCTCTTCGGTGTGGGCCAGCTTATAAGTGGCCTCGTTCAGCTCGTTTGCCATGGTGCCGGTGTTGGTGATTGCCTGCTTGATGCTTATGAGTTTGTTGAACGCAGCTTTTTTGTCCTGCGCGATTCTGGCAAGCGAGGCATACTGCGGCTGGATCAATCCAAAACCAATCAGCGCCAGTATCGCCAGCGTGATGAGGATGACAATGATGAGTTGACTGCGCTTTGCTTTGGATAATCTTTTCATCGAGCGTACTCCGGGAAGTTGCACTGCAAAGTGAACAGCACGTAAGGTTTGCCGTCGGCACCCGGCACTGGCGCCGATAGCGTTGTCAATTGCACCCCGTTCGTTTTGTTCAACGAAGATTTGAAATAAACCTGGCTAGCCACGGCCTCCTTGAACTTGTTGACCTGGTCCCCTGGATTCGCGCTGGAATCCCGCGCATCCATCCAGACGACAATTTTTTCAGTCGCGGTGCCAGGACGCCCCGGGATTACCCGGTCTCCGTTGGTCACCGATTGGGTTCCGGACGCGTAAAAATAATCCTGGTCCACTTTGAGTCTCATCAACCTCACACCGTTCATCGGGACCAGTTGCAACGCGTTCAAAAGGTCGCCCTGAAGAAAGCGGCTGTTGGTCATTTTTTGCAAGGAATCGAGTTTTGCCTTGGTGCTGGCGAGTTTTTTTTGGTCGGCCTGTACCCGCTGGTATTCGTTGGTGTGGGACATGATCTCCGTTTGCCGGTCCGACACCTCCTTTTTGGCCAGCATGGATTTCAACTGGAGTGAGCTGCTCCAGACCAGCATCAGCACCACCAGGAATGCGCCAAAAAAAACCACCCGTTTAACCGGATCATTCCGGCGCATTTCTTCCACGGCCTTGGCCTCCGCCAGCAAATTGATGCGAATAGGCATAATTAAATGATTTAAAATGACGCCAGCGCGGCACCCACAGCCACACTCAATTGAGGTCCAATGTGTTCAATTTCCACCGCCTGCTGACCCGGGAGCGCCAGCTGCAGGGACGCCGTCGGATTCCAGGTCTTGCAGTCCACGATCAATTCCGAGCGTAACATTTGCAGGATCATCTCTGAGCGGGCTGAACCACCAGTGACATAAACATGGGAGACGGCGCGGTCTTGCTGGTGCTCAAAGAAGTCAAGCGAAGCGCGCAGTTCGCGTCCCAACGGCTGCACTTGAGATTCCAGCATGCCTTGAACTTCCGGCGCCATGCCCACCTTGATGCCTTCCGCCTCGGCGTAGGTGATGTTCATTGCGTCGGCAAGTCCCGTTGTTAACTGGTCGCCCCCGATGTTCACCACGCGGCTTAAGACCAGTTCGCCGCGATCCATCACGCAAACCGAGGCGTGTTTGAAACCGATGTCCACCAGCGCGACGGATTCGCTCGCAAACATTTCGGGCAGTGCCAATTCAAAAGCATTTAATGGCCCGATCAGCCCGGGGACGATGTGGTCCGGTGTCAGTCCGGCGTCCCGAATTGCGGTTTGAAAATCGTCAACCAACTGCTGTTTCATCCCAGCCACAAGCACCTTCAATTTGGGAATCGTGCCAGCCTTCAAAACGTCGGCAGGTTTGGTTGACTGCTTGGGGGGAAAGACGTAACAGTCAAACACATAATTCGGCATGTCTTGCTGCAAATAACCCTTGGTGTTGTTTTTTAACACCATCCGCATTTCGTCCACCGGAATCTGTGGTAATTCGACCTGCCTCACCACTGTATCATCCAAGCCGACGGCTAAGGTGACCAGTTTGGTTTCCGACCCCAGTGCCACGGCCACGGCGCGCAAGTGTTCGGTGAGCAATTCGACGGAAATTTTTTTCTCGTAGATAGGCGCGTCCAACAAGACGAAGCGGTTGAGCACCAGAAGTTCACCGCGCCGCTCCAAAAGAACGGCTTTCGTTGTCCGTCCGCCCAAATCCACGACCATCATCTGGGCCCGTTTACTCCGGGATATGCCGTTTATAAATGGCAGCGCCATGCTTTGTTGCGTGTTAAGTTGTGTCAGTTTCTGAATTGCGAACTGCAATTCTGATAAATCGCTGATTGGGTTGAGCAACTGCCGCGCCAAGTTGCTCCGCCGCAAAAAGCATTCAAATATCATTGGGTTGTCTCGACTCAGGGCGGGGCGTGTCCCGGAACTTGCCGAATCCCGACAACCGGTCTCGATGTGGAAACAAACCATTGACGAGCGGGATCATTCCGCCTATGGTCGCGCCCTTTGGCAAACCGTTGATGGCAAATGTCATTTCTCCCGCTCGTCAGGCTCTGGCTTTGGACTTCGACGCTCGCAAGCGTTGCGGGTTGGACCCTGTCTGCTCTGGGTCAATTGAACCGCTGCGGTTATGCGGTTTTTTTTGTCATTTTCGCCGCTGGAATTTTCATGAGCCTCAGAGCACTGGGTTTTGAGCGGAATCATAAGTTTTCGTTTGGAAGTAAATTTCTTCGCCGCTTTCGCCGGCCATTGCCGCTGGCCTTTGCGGTTCTGGCGTTTTTGGTTTTTCTTGGCGGAGCGCTTTATCCACCGAGCAATTATACCGGGCTGAACTATCGCATCGCCCGCGTCATGCAGTGGCTTGCGCACGGACAATGGTGCTGGATCCATACGCCCAATTTTCGGATGAACGACCGCGCTTGCGGCATCGAATGGCTGACGGCACCGGTGATGTTATTCACCAGATCCGACCGCGCACTTTTCCTGATTAACTTCATACCGTTTCTGCTTTTGCCAGGTCTGATCTTCAGCGTCTTTACACGATTGGGCGTGCCGGCCCGGGTTGCCTGGCAATGGATGTGGCTGCTCCCGACCGGTTATAATTTTCTCCTCCAGGCGGCCAGCGTAGCCAATGACACGTTCCCTGCCGTCTATGCGCTGGCAGCCGTGGACTTCGGTTGCCGTGCGTGGGCTTCGCGACGGCCGGCAGACCTCTGGCATTCGATTCTGGCCGCTTCGCTGATGACCGGAGCCAAGGCCAGCAATTTGCCGTTGCTTCTGCCTTGGGTGATTTTGATCTTCCTCAGGCTTCCAGTTTTGCGGCGCCATCTGGCAATGACTGCGTTCGTCCTTTTGCTGGCGGCCACAGTTTCGTTTTTGCCGACGGCGATTTTGAATGTCCGTTATTGCGGCGATTGGTCCGGGGCGAAGCTTGAACCTCCATGCTTGGTGATGAAAAATCCCGGGATCGGCCTCGCGGGCAATGGATTTCAATTGTTACTTGCCAATTTTGTGCCACCGGTGTTTCCACCCGCCGGCTGGTGGAACCAGCATGCCCAGCTGATCATGCCCCGCTTTTTGATCAACGCGGCGGATAAATATTTTGACACCGGATTTTTTACAATCGGAGAACTGCCAACCGAGGATTGGTCCGGCGTGGGTTTCGGCATTAGCGTGTTGCTGGCCGTTTCCCTCGTCGCATCCTTCCGGTTGCGCGGGACCGGGTCGTCCATTCCGGTTCAACCCGTTCCTCCGAATCTCCGTCATTGGGTGCGGATTGCTTCCTGGTTGTCTTTGGCGGTTTATTGCGTCAGGGCAGGAATGGTCACGGCGGCCAGGCTAATTGCACCTTACTATCCCTTGTTGCTGCCACTGGCTCTTGCCGGTGCGGGGCAATCGCAATTGATCCGCCGTTGCTGGTGGCGCCTGATGACCGGTGGGGTTTTAGGTCTGGCCTTTGTCGTCCTGATTTTGTCGCCTGATCGACCGCTCTGGCCGGCGAAAACAATTTTGTCAAAGGCAATGGCGCGATATCCGGATCAGCATCTGATCGCCCGTGCCGTGAAGGTTTATACTATTTATTCCGAACGATCCGACTCGCTCGCGGGTGTCCACTCGCTCCTTCCCCCGGAAATCCCGGTCGTTGGCTTTATCGGCACGGAAGACGACTGCGACATTTCGCTGTGGCGGCCATACGGCAGCCGGCGCGTGGAGCATTTTTTTCTGGCCGATCCGCCGGAAGAAATCCGGAAGCGCGTCCGATATGTCGTCGTGGGTGGATACAACCTGGTGGAACACCATACGACCCTGGATGCCTGGCTGCGGCAATCCGGCGCCGAACTGGTGGCCTCCACCAATGCCACCCTGAAGGTCAGTGAGGGATTACAACCGTGGTATGTTGTGCGGTTCAAGCCTTGAACCGCTCCCCGGCTGGTCGTGCGGAGCCCGGAACTGCCGCCCGTTCCAGTTTAGGCCAAAACGGATTTCTCGGTCTGGCGAAGCAGCTTTATTCCGCGGGAAAGACTTGGGAACGCCGGAGTAGATTCAAAAGACAGTTGAAAACATCGGCAAATTTTGGCCGGCGCCGGCCGTGGCAGGATCGGATGCCGCAACGTGAAGGAAGCTTGGAAACCGTGACGAAAAATGAAAAGAGGGCGTTGCGCTCCGCCTGGTGATGGAGCGCAACGCGTTCGGCGTTCCGTCTGCAGCCGGAACTGAAGCTCGCCAGAATCAAATAGGAAATTCATCACGCCGGTGCGGGGGAATTAATTATTTCATGGACGCCATACTGCTGCAGGGCGATTCGCACCATGCGGATGTTTATTTCCGTCACATTATTATCGCCGTACATGATTCGCACCACGGCGAGGACGACTTTTTCAAAGGCTTCGTCTCGTTCGTTGTTCATAATGCCGTTTTGGTTTCTGCTTCCCGGCAAGCTATCACCATTCAACGTGCCAGTTTCCGGCGTCCGCCGACTGGGTGCGACGGCGGCAGTCTGCGGCTTTTCTGCGTGGCTGGTGCCGTTTTGACGTGAGCCATTGGTGGAAGGCATCCGGTCGGTCCTCATGCCGTTATTGAAGACGTTGGCTTCGCCCGGCACCAGTTCGGTTATGGCATCAACATCCTCCGGCGGATTGGCGGGACGCGATTGAACTGCTGGCAATGCCACTTCGGTCTCAATCCCATTTCTCGCCTTGCCCTTCAGGATGCCGTTGCCATTGACGTGCTGAGGGATTGGAGCCGGAATGGGAGCGGTGATTTCAACTTCGGGAGCGTTGCTGGTTCGGGATTTGATTTCGTGGGCTGACGGGCTGGCCGGTTTGACCTGGGACTTGAGCAGATGAATGGTCACTTTGAGCGCCAGTTCCAGCGGATCGACCGGTTTGGTGATAAAAAAGTTGCCGCCGCTGAGCACACTCTGCGTCCGGTTGCCCAGATTGCTATGGGCCGTGACAAAAATGACCGGAGTTGTCTTGTAATGGGGCAGCGTCCGCAGCTTTTCGCAGACCTCAAAGCCATTCAACATGGGCATGTCGATGTCCAACAGCACCAGGTCGTAACGCTCGGCCTGGAGTTGCCGCAGACCTTCCAGGGGGTCATCAATGCTGGTGATATCAAGATGCGCTCTTTTTAACGTATTTACAATTACGTGGTTGCAAACGGCGTCATCATCAAGCGCCAGCACTTTGGACTTGGGGGTTGGTTCGATGGATTCAACGGCACCGCTTTTCAACAAGAGGTCCAGACAATCCGCTGCTTCGGCCAGGGTTTGCAGGATCGAGGGTGTCACGCGTGAAGGTTTGGTGGCGATTTTGGCGAGCAACATGTCAAAAGTCGTCGTCAACTGCGCGATGCGGGTGCAACCGGCTTTGGTTGCGTCAACACTCAGGGAATGGATGTTCTGAAGCAACGGCTCGAGCTTGGTGGTGGAAGCAGGCGACTTGAGGTAGGCCAGACATTGGTCGCGAACCAGCGCAATTTGTGCCGGCGCGGCCTTTAGGAATTCCTCGCGTTCCCCGGTGGCCGACACGCTTTCGACCCCGGATTCCCCGCCCGATGGTCCCCCGTTCAACGCGCTGGTGGAATCCGCGTTCAGCATTTTCTGAATGGTTTCAAGCAGCAGGGCCGGGGTGCAATCACTCTTTTGCAATTGTTTCGTTTTCGGGTCTCCTGCCAGATCCGCAACTTGAACATTGGAAAAAAGAATGATCGGCATTGTTTTCAGGCGGGGGTCGGCGCGTATGAATCTCACCACATCCGCCCCGTCAAACTTGGGTAGCATCAGGTTAAGGACAACCAAGTCGGGCGTGGACTGGGAAAGCGCTCTCAGAGCCTCGAGCCCGTCTTGGGCGGAATCGACGTGGACACCCTCCCGCTGAAGCAGATTTCGATACGTCGTCAATGCAACGGCGTCGTCCTCAACAAAAAGGACTGTTCTATTGATTTTCATGGCTCTGATCCCACCCACTTACCCGCATTCAGGTGCAAAAATGGTTAAAAATTGGCAAATGACGTCACAAACCAGGTTAAAGACAGTCTTGCCGAAGCTAAAAACCAGCACCGTTCATGCCAGTATCTGACAAAATATCACCTTATTCCGCCTCAAATTTGAATTCTTGCAGCTGATTTTCCATTGACTGGCATTCCTTTTGTTGCCTTGGTTGGCTGGAAGAAACGCTTCCCTGGCCCGGAGAGACGTCGTGGCCCCTTCACTCCTTAACGGCTAACATCAGAAAATGCGCATGTTTGCTTGTGGCGCCCCAATGGTGCAAACGATGTTGAATCCAGTTTTTTCGATTGGGCTTTTCCGGATCCAGCTTGATAAGCTTCTGCCGCCAATGAAGCCAGCCGGATGAACGAAATCAATCCAGAAACCACGGGTCAGAATTTGGAATCCCGGGCGCCTGCAGGGTTGCGCGGTTTCTGGGCGCTCATTGTCACGCAATTCCAGGGCGCCTTCAGCGACAACGCGCTCAAATGGCTGGTGGTTTTTCTCATCACGCAATTGAATCTGCCCCCGGAGCAGCGCGACCGGCTGGTGACGGTGGTTGGAATGCTGTTCGCCGTGCCGTTCATTTTGTTTTCGATGACCGGCGGATTTCTGGCTGATCGTTTCAGCAAACGCCGGGTCATCCTGGGGGTGAAGATATTTGAAGTTTTTGTGATGTCCCTGGCGCTGGCCAGCCTGGTGACCCGCCACCTCTATCTGACGATCAGCTGCGTGTTTTTGATGGGGGTCCACAGCGCGATTTTTGGTCCGTCGAAATATGGCCTGCTGCCGGAACTGTTGCCGGAAAAAAAGTTGTCTTGGGGCAACGGCATCCTGGAATTCGGCACCTTCATCGCCATCATTGCTGGCACCGTTGCGGGCGGCTGGCTCTGCCAAACCTTTGCCGCGCAACCGGCCTGGCCGGGTGTGATCTTCATCGCGCTCGCCGTGGTCGGTTTCATGACCGGTCTCGGGATCAAGAACGTTCCCGCCGCCGATCCGGCCAAAAAATTCCGCGCCAACTTTGTCCGCGATTTGTGGTCACAGATGAAACTGGTCCACCAGGACCGGCCATTGTGGCTGGCGCTGATCGGCAACACCTACTTTTTTGGCATCGCGGCGCTCATCCAGTTCGTCATCGTCATTTACGCAAAGGACGCGCTGGGCATCAACGACGCGGCTCAGACCAGCTATTTGCAGGCGGCGACGGCCATCGGCATCGGGCTGGGCTGTTTTCTGGCCGGATTTCTTTCCGCCGGAAAAATCGAAACCGGCCTGATCCCGCTTGGCGCCATCGGCCTGACATTTTGCGCCGTGCTGCTCGGCCGGAACGGGCTGTCGTTCAAGGTGGTGGGGGCCAATCTGGCTTGCCTCGGGCTGTTCGGCGGATTTTATATCGTGCCGATTTCCGCGATGTTACAGCACCGGCCCGCTCCCGAACAAAAGGGCGGGGTTCTTGCAGCGGCCAATCTGGTTTCGTGGATTGGTATTTTTCTCGCGTCGGCCATATTTTATCTTCTCACGTCGGTCTTAAAATTATCGCCGCCGGAGATTTTTCTCTTCATTTCAGGCATGTCGCTCGTCGCGACGGTGTATTTGCTCGCCTTGATGCCGGACGCGCTCCTGCGGTTTTTGTTGTGGTGTGTGACCCATTCCATCTACCGCATCCGCGTCGTCGGCCGCGACTTCATCCCGGAAAAGGGTGGCGCACTCTTTGCCTGCAATCACGTCTCCTGGGTGGACGCGCTGCTGCTCATCGCCTCAACCGACCGGCCGGTGCGGTTCGTCATGCTCAAGGACATATACGAGCAGCGCTGGATGAAACCCTTTGCGCGCATTCTTGGCGGCATCCCGATTTCTTCCGAACAGCGGCCGCGTGAAATGTTAAAATCACTCCAGACGGCCAGCGACGCGATCCGGAACGGCGAGGTCGTCTGCATTTTTGCCGAGGGGCAAATCACCCGTATCGGCCAGTTGTTGCCGTTTCAACGCGGCCTGGAGCGCATCATGAAGGACGTGGCTGCGCCTATCGTGCCGGTGGCGCTGGACGGCGTGCTGGGCAGCCCGTCCAGTTTCAAGCAGGGACACTTGGTGTGGCGGCTGCCCTCCCGCATTCCGCACCCGGTGACGGTCAGTTTCGGCCGGCCGCTGTCCTCGCAGGCAACAGCCTTCGAGGTGCGGTCGGCCGTGCAGGAGCTGCTCGCCTCCGCCTGGCAACATCGCCGGGACCGGATGAAAACATTGCCGCGGCAGTTTGTCCGGACGGCCCGGAGGCATCCACGCCGGTTCGCGATGGCCGACGCGCAAACACCGGCCGTGACCTTTGGCGCGGCGCTGGTCAGGGCGATTTTTCTTGCGCAACGCCTGAAAAAGGTCTGGGCCGGCCAGAAGATGGTGGGGATTTTCCTGCCACCGTCCGTGCCCGGTGCGCTGGTGAATTATGCCGCGTTGCTCCTGGGCCGGGTGCCGGTGAATTTGAATTACACCGTGTCCGAAGCCGTCCTCGCCTCGTGCGTGAATCAGTGTGGACTCAAAACTGTCATCACGTCGCGGACATTTCTGGACAAAGTGAAGCTCGCCGTGCCCTGCGAAACGATTTTTCTGGAAGACCTTGCCGCCCGTCCGAATTTTTCAGAAAAACTTACGGCATGGCTGACGGCTAAATTTCTGCCTGCCAACCTGCTGGAGCGCGTTCTTTTTTCAAATCAGCAATCGGCAATCAGCAATCGCAAATCGCTGGACGACCTGGCCACGGTGATTTTTTCCAGCGGCAGCACGGGCGATCCGAAGGGCGTCCTGTTGAGCCACTACAACATCGGCTCCAACATCGAACAGCTGGAGCAGGTTTTCGGACTCGGCAAATGCGACCGCATCCTGGGCATCCTGCCGTTTTTTCATTCCTTTGGTTTCACCGGGACGCTGTGCCTGCCCGCCGCGCTCGGCGTGGGAGTGGTGTTTCATCCGAATCCGCTCGACTCCAAGGCCATCGGCCCGCTGGTGAAAAATCACGCGGTGACGTTTCTGCTGGCGACGCCGACATTCCTGCAAATCTACCTCCGAAGCTGCCCGTCGGCGGATTTCGGCAGCCTGCGCCTGGTGATGACCGGCGCGGAAAAACTGCCTGACCGGCTGGCGTCTGCATTCGAGGAGCACTTCGGCATCCGGCCGATGGAAGGTTACGGTTGCACGGAATGTTCGCCAGTGGTGGCGGTCAACACGCCGGATTTCCGTTCCGCCGGCTTACATCAGGTGGGAGTGAAACGCGGGAAAATCGGCCACCCGTTGCCCGGCGTTTCGGTGCGCGTGGTGGACGTTGAGGATCCGCAGGCCGGAACGTCCCTGCCGCTCGGTCAGGCTGGCTTGCTGCTGGTGCGCGGTCCGAACGTGATGCAGGGCTACCTGGGCCGGCCCGACAAAACGGCGGAAGTGTTGCACGATGGCTGGTACTCCACCGGCGATGTGGCGGCGCTCGACGAGGATGGCTTTTTGCAGATCACCGACCGCCTGAACCGCTTCAGCAAGATCGGCGGCGAGATGGTGCCGCACATCAAAATCGAGGAGAAATTGCACGAACTGGCGGGCGTGACGGAGCAGACCTTTGTTGTCGCCGGCCTGCCGGACGAAAAGAAGGGCGAACGCCTGGTGGTCCTGCACCGGCTGGCGGATGCGGATCTGCAAGCGTGCCTGGGAAAACTCGGGTCCAGCGATCTGCCGAACCTTTGGAAACCGCGTGCTGACCAGTTTTTTCAAGTTGACGCCTTCCCGCTGCTTGGCACCGGCAAGCTGGATTTGCGGAAAGTCCGCGAAGTTGCACAACTCAGAGCGTCCGGAATTCCGGCCTGATCTCCGTCCCGTCGCAATGCAAAATGGCCACGCTGCGTTCCACCCCGGGCTTCGGTTTGCCGGCATAGCCCGGATTCAGAAACATCACGCCGTCAATAATCTCGCAAAAGGCCCGATGCGTATGCCCGAACACCACGACATCCGGCCGAACCCGCGATAGTTGGAGCTGGAGATTTTCCTTCAATGCCCGGGGTTCCACGATGTGGTGCACAAAAAATTTGCGGCCGGCCAGCGTGACCAATTCGGTGGGCCGATAACCGGGCGAGCCGTCCGTGTTGCCGAGCACGGCGGTGACCGGCGCAACCGCTGCCAGTTCGGCGATGATGAAAGCCCCGCCAATGTCGCCGGCGTGCAGGATGTGGCTGACACCGGCAAACCATCCCGGGATGTTTGGATCCAGAAAACCGTGGGTGTCGGAGATGACACCAATCTTCGTGGGAGTGGCTTGTGACATGGGTCAGATGACGGGAAAAGAGGTCATTTGGTTGGCGGCAGTAGTCATGTCGCCAGCCACCGGCCTCAAGCCTTTGCCTCCTCCGGGGTCTCTTCCGCTTCGGCTTCCGGGCTGCGGACGCCACCTTCCTTTTCGACGGGAGATTCCGCGGGGGCCGTCAGTTTGGCCGCGCCGGCGAACAGGGCCGTAAACAGGCCGCCGCTCAAAAGCGTGTTGCGGAAAAATTCCCACGTTGACGGATAGCCACCCGTTCCCTTGGTCAGCGCGATGATCCAGCCCATCAGGGTTTTCGCGTATTCCGGATTATGGTACGGATTGAAGAACCACGATGCGGTGTTGGTGATGAGATAAAACAGGACCGCGCCCAGGACCCCGCCGCTGAGCAGCGTGATGAAGGAGCTTTGCGGTTTGAAGCGGTGGCCCAGCCAGATGAGGGCCAGATACGCGACGTAATTGAATGCCAGATTGGCCAGATTCCGCGAATCCCAGACGTTGTGGGCCGAGTCCTGGTGCTGATAATACAAATTCAAACTGACGTCGGTAATCAGCATCACGACCAGCGGCAGCCACCAGGAGAGCCGCTTTGAAAAATAGACGCCGGCGCAAAAGACAAACGCATAAACCGCGCTGAAATTCGACGGCAGCAAGCCCGGGATTCGCGAAACGGCCAGCACTGCCACAAAAATCATCGGCAGCCACGGATTCCATTTTTCCTTCACAGCGGAAGAATAATTCATGGGCTGGCGGGAACAAGCTTTTCGGCATTGCTGGAAGCAGGATTGTCGGGCGGCGGTCCCGGCTGCTCCGGATTGGCCGTTTCATGATAAGGGCGATGTGCACGATACAAAGCCAGCCGTTCCCGGTTTTTTTGCAACAGGTTTTGTTCGCCCGATTTTTCGGCGAGGCCGCAGGCTCTTTCCGCCGCCGCCACCGCCTGGTCATAGCGTCCGGCCTCGGCGTAGGCTGCAGCCAGGGTGCCGAGCAGCGTGATCTGGCGGGATTGCGTAAGTTGGTCGGCCCGCTCGGCCAATCGCACGGCTTCGGCTCCGTCACGCAGCAAGGGATCGGGATGCGTGGCGAACAGCCACGCCAGATTGTTCAAGGCTGGCGGATAATCCGGATTTAGCACGAGGGATTTGCGGTAGTACACGACCGCTTCAATTGACCGGCCCTGCTTTTCCATGACTGCCCCCAAATCAGCATAGGCTCGGGCCTCCGGTTTCAAACGGACGATTTCACTGAATTCCCGGAAGGCATCGTCGAGCCGTCCACTCCGGGCGAGCGCATAACCGAAATCACGGCGCGCCTCGAGGTTTCCGGGTTGCATATTCACCACCTCGCCGAAATAGCGGGATGCCTCGACAAAACGGTCTTCGGCGAGCAGCGTCTTTGCGAGGCTCAGTTGGGCATAACGGTTGCCGGGCTGCAATCGGAGCGCCGATTGAAAATCGCCGGCGGCCTCCTCCAGCCGCCCTTGTTTGACGGCAATTCCCGCCCGGCTGAGCAACGCTTCGGCGCGCTCCGGATGTGATTTCAGGACGATGTTCAATTCCTGCCTGGCCTCGTCAAGCCGGAAACAGGCCGCCAGCATCAATGCCAAGTCGTAGTGCGCCTCGGTGAAATCAGGCTTGATGGCCAGGGCGGTGCGGTAATACTGCTCGGCATCGGGCGCCAGTCCTTTTTTGGCGAGCGCTCCGGCCAGATTATATTCAACGAGGGCATCCCGGACCCGGTTTGCCGTAGGGGTTAGTATGCGAATGGCTTCATCCAGCCGGCCCAGCTTGTTGAGTACCAGGCCTTCGCACACGATGGCGTCGAGGTTGTTGGTGTCAATCCTGGCGGCAACGGCGTATTGCTCGAATGCCTGTTCCAGCCTGCCTTGGTCGTTTTCCAGCGCAATCCCCAGCGAGACATGGACGAATGAATTGTTGTCAGTTACGGCCAGTGCATGTCGAAACAACGTCTCCGAGTTCTTCCAGCATTGGATCTGCTTCGACGTACGCCACAAGCAGGCAATCAGAACTGCGCCGATGATTGGGATAACAAAAGGTTTCAACTGTGGCCGGCGGTGACAGCCCCGTTCCAGTCCCCAAGCCAGCACGATGAACAGGCCCACGGAAGGAAAATAGGTATAGCGGTCGGCAATCGAATGGGAACCGATTTGAATGATTCCAATGACCGGCACGAGCGTACCCAGAAACCAGAACCATCCGGTCAAAACGAACGGCGCTTTCCGGGCGCTCAACAGCGCCCATACGGAAAGACAGATTAACACGCCGGCTGCGGCGATGGTCCCAACGGCGGGCCAGGCGGGCGGGCGCGGATACAGCACGGCCAGGTCCGACGGCCACAGGATTTTTCCGATGTACCGCACATACGATATCAACGCGCCGGCTTCCCGGTGCGACAGTGGAGGGGCGGTAATTGCACTGGCGCCACGCTGGACCAGGAAAGTGACCACGCTGCAGCCGGCCGCCAGCAACAGGAAGGGCGCCTTCTCCAACATCAAACACTTCAGTTTGGCCGGTTGAAAAGTGTGATTTGCGTTGTCGGACATTCTTCCCAGCGGCCAGTAATCGAGGAGCAGCAACAGGAACGGAAAGGTGACGGGCATCGGTTTGCTCATCAGCCCCAGCGCAAAAAAAATCAGCGCCAACCAGTAATACACGGAAGTCGGAGGCCGGATTTTCAATTTCTAACTTCTGGTTTCTGCCTTCTGGTCTCTGCGCGTAACGCACCCACGCGCCCAAGGCAAGCAATTCGAAAAAGGTGCTCAAGACATCTTTCAGTTCCGAGGCCCAAGCCACTGATTCTACATGCAAGGGATGCCAGGCAAACAAGGCAGCCACCAGTGCGCTGCGCCAAAGCGCGCCAGTCATCCGCCGCAACAACCGGAAGACCAGGACGGTGTTGGCAACATGCAGGATGAGACTGGTGAGGTGATGGCCTGCCGGCTTCAGCCCGTAAAGCTGAAAGTCCAGCGCGTGCGACAGCCAGGTGAACGGATGCCAGTTTCCTGCATAAGTGGACGTAAACGCCCACACCAAGGTCCCCCAGCCAAGACCTTTTTGGATCCGCTGATTGTGGGTGATATACAGTGGATCGTCGAAGTTGATGAAATCGTTCTGCAACATCCATCCATAAAGCAGGGCGGTCATCGCTGCCAACAGGAGACCGACTCCCCAAGCCAGTCGTTTGGATTGTCCGGTTTCTTGCATCAATTTGGTTCACGATAGCTTTGCCAGCGTTGCCTGTAACCAAAAAACAGGATTCACGATTGATCTATTCGGCACCCGTTGCCGGCGGCGGTTGTCCCGGGGCTGGAACCTCGTGATAGGGCAGGTGCTGGCGGTACAAAATCAGCAATTCCTGGTTTCTTTTGAGCAAATCCTGCCGGCCCGATTCGGATGCCTGGGTGCAGGCTTTTTGGGCCATGGCAATCGCATCGTCAAATCGTCCCGCCTCGGCGTAGGCCGCCGCCAGGGTGCCCACCATGGGTGTCACGATATATTGCGTCAAGGCGCAGGCATGCTCGGCATACGCAACGGCCTGGGCGCCATTCCGGACATGCCCGTCCGGACAGGTGGTCAGCAGCCAGGCCAGATTGTTGTTCAACTCAGGCAAATCCGGGTGACTTTTCAAAGCGAGGCGATAGTTCGTGATGGCTCCGGCGAAATCCCCCTGCTGGCACAAATTATTCGCGAGCCGGCTCTGCGCTTCCGAGAATACCGGATCGATTTGCGGTTTTTTTTGCGAACGGAGAATTTGAAACAAACTGGCGAAATCGTCTGTCCAGAGCGGGATTTTCGCCGGATCGGTCTCGGCCGGCCGGGCCGCCGTGCGCATGGTGGAGGATTTGATGATTTCTTTGCGATGCGACAGTAGCATCCACACGGAACGCAAAATCCACGGCTGATCCCGGGGTGCCGGGTAATCAACGATGGCCACCTCATAATTGGAATGGCAGGCGAGATTAAGGACCACCGGTTCGAGATCCACGTTCAGGTTCGAAACATGGACCGCCAGGACGCCATCGGGTTTCAGGTGTCGTCCGTACACCGCGAAGGCTTCCTCGGTCAGCAAATGCACCGGGACGGCATCGCTATTAAACGCGTCGAGGGCCAGCAGGTCAAAACTCTGTGCCGGTTCCCGTTCCAGTGAAAGACGGGCGTCGCCGGTGGTGATTTCCACCCGTCCGGGACAGTTGGTGAGATAGGTGAACCAGGTGTTGGCCAGCTTTTGCACTTCCGGATTGATTTCATAAATATGGACGAAATCACCGGATCGGGCGTAACTGGCCAGCGTGCCGGTGCCGAGACCGACCAGGCCGAAACGCCGGGAACCGCCGGACAATGCTTGCATGGCCAAGCCGATGCCGCTTTTCTCGCTGTAATAAAGCGTCGGCCAGGCCGACCGGGGCGGATCCATGAATTGCAGGCCGTGCAAGGTGCGTCCATGGGCCAGCTCCAGATAACGGGATTCCGGTGCCTGGTGGTCATGCCGTATGATCTTCAGCACGCCGTAAAAATTCCGTGACTGGTAAATCACCAGGCTGCCCGACTGGTGCGCTTGCCGCCACAGCCCGGCCCCGAACACCACCAGCCCTGCGCTCAGGCAGACACACGCGGGCCGGCGCCATCGTTTGAAACCGCCGGAACTCCGATCCCGCAGACAGACGATCAGGAGCAACAGGCCGCACGACAGCAATCCCCACTGCCATTCGAAATAGTCCGCGAATATCAACGGCGCGATGACGGCGACAAACAGCCCGCCCAGCGCGCCGCCGGCCGCAATCATCAAATAGAATCCGGTCAGCTGTCGTGGGACGGGCCTGAGCCGATAAAGTTCCCCATGACAAACCATGCAACAAATGAACAAGCCGGCCGAATAAAGGGCCAGCTGCAATTCAATTGAGAGGGCGGTCCCTTTGAAAAGGGCCCAAGCCATGCCTCCCCAGCTTGCCAGCAGCGCCAGCAGGAATGGGCGGCGCGCATACCAGCGGGGGTTGTCGAAACAGATAATGAAGCTCAACAAATAGAGCCCGAGCGGCAAAACCCACAGAAATGGGATCACCGCCACCTCCTGGCAGATTTTGTTCGTCGTTGCCAGCAGCAGTACCGAGGCGCAGGCCGGGAGCATCAGCCACATGAATTTGTCGAGGGTCGAGGGTTGAAGGTCGAGGGATGCGGACTGCCGCTCCTCCTCGCCACTCGTCGCTCGGATCTCGGCTCCTTTTGCGTTCCACAGTTTCAACGCGCACAGGGCGCAACTGACGGCATAAACGGCCAGCATCCATCCCCACAGCGTGGCCTGCGTCTGACGCGTGAAATGGGTTTCAAAAAAAACGGGAAAGCTGACCAGCGCCAGCAGCGAACCGGCATTGGAGAGGGCGTAAAGGCGGTACGGCGAGGTTCCCGGGTTCGTGCGGCTGAACCAGTGTTGCAGCAACGGTCCGGTGGCTGAGAGGACGAAGTACGGCAGTCCCAGGCTCACGGTCAGCAACGCGAGAATTTGCAGGGTGGGATTTCCACCACCGTGCGGTTTCCAGGAATCGCCGGGCGTGATGGGCAACAGGGCCAGCGCCACGGCGACCAACGCAAGGTGCAATACTGCCTGGTATCGCGGCCTCAACCAGCGGGATGTGAAATGCGCATAGGTGTAACCGCCCAGCAACAACATCTGGAAAAACAGCATGCAGGTCGTCCAGACGCCGGTCGCCCCGCCAAACCACGGAAGGATATATTTGCCGATCAGCGGCTGTACATCGAAGAGCAGGAAGGCTCCGGTAAAAATTGTCAGCGCATAGACGAACATTCCGGGAATGTTGCCGACGTTCCTTTTCAATCGCCAGCGTGAACTCCGCCGCATCGCAATTCGTCACGGACTCGTGGTTTCGCGATACGGCTGGTGGGCGCGATACAAAATCAACAGCTCCTGATTTCGCTTGAGCAGGTTCTGATCACCGGCCGCCGCCGCCAGGGCGCAGGCTTTTTTTGCAGCTGAAATGGCCTCGTCATATCGTCCGGCTTCGGCATAGGCCGCCGCCAGCGTGCCCACCAAGGGCGTCATTTTATAATGGGTCAATTCGCAGGCTCGCTCGGCATGCTTCACGGCCTGGTCTCCATTCCGGATGTGCGCGTCCGGACAGGTGGCCAGCAGCCACGCCAGGTTGTTCAGCACGTCCGGCGCATCCGGTTTGATTCGCAGCGCCTCGATATAATGGCTGACGGCGTCGGAATACTCTTCCTTGAGGGCCAGAATGACCGCCAATTCCGTATGCGTCTCGGCCGTGGGCAGGATCTTCAACGCCGTGTAAAGTCCGGGGAGCTTTTTATCGTTTTCGGCCTTCAGGTTGGCGATTTCCAGTGCATGATTGATGACGGCATCGTCAGGTTTGATCATCAACGCGTTCGAGTATTCGGCCATCGCTTCGGTGTATTTTCCTTCCCGGGCCAGGGCATTGCCCAGGTGTTTGTGCGCGCTGACGCTGTAGGGATTCAGCGCCAGGATTTCACCAAATTGGGCCTCGCCTTCGGCAAATTTTTTCTCCTGGACCAGGACCTGTCCCAGTTGATCATGGGCCTGTTCAAAATCCGGCGCAACCTGGAGCGTGGTCCGGAAGGAACGCGCCGCCGCCGCCATGTCCCCCGCCTCCGCATAGGCGTTGCCCAGCAGAAAATTGCTCATGCTGTTGTCCTGCCGGGTGATTTCAGCGGCCCGGCTGAACAAGGTCACATTGTCCCGCCAATAATGCAGCTGATGCCGGATGTCCAGCAGACAGCCCCCTATCAGAACCGTGGCGGCCAGCACCATGCCGATCCGCCAATGCTCGGAACGGATTGCCAGCCCGGCCATTCCCCACGCCAGCGCGATGAACAGGCCGATGGATGGCAGATACGTATAGCGATCGGCGATGGATTGCATCCCCACCTGCACCAGGCCGATGACTGGCAGGAGCATCACTACAAACCAGCACCAGCCGGCCAGCAGCCACCGCTGTTGGCGCGCCCGCAGGATGCAAAATACCGTAAGTAAAATCGGAACGAGCCCCATGCAGACAAATTCCCAGACCGGTATGTGTAGGTACGGATAGAAAATGGCCAGGTTTAGCGGCCAGAAAATTTTCCCAAGATAGGCCGTGTAAAACATCAACGCGTCGGCCGCCCGCCAATACCACGGCAGGCAATCAATGGCAACGACTGCGCCGCCGTTGTTCTGCGCCCAGACCGTTACAATGCAGGAAGCCAGGCTCAAAACTGCGAATGGAGATTTCTCCCATATTAATCGTCGGACGGCGGGGTCTTGGAATGTTCTCTTCAAATCTGAAATCTGAAATCTGAAATCTGAAATCCGACCGAGCGGCCAGAAATCCAGCAGCAACAAAATCACCGGCAGCGTCACCAGCATCGGCTTGCTCATCAGCCCCAGCGCAAAAAATCCCAGCGCCAGCCAGTAATAGCCGGAAGCCGGAGGCCGGAGGTCTGAGATCAGGTTTTGGCCATCCGCCTTCTGGCTTCTGACTTCTGGCTTTTGCGCATACTGCGTCCACGCCCACAACGTCAGCATCGCAAAGAAAACGCTCAAAACGTCTTTGCGTTCGGAGATCCAGGCCACGGACTCCACCCGCATCGGATGCAGGGCAAATAACGCCGCCACCAGCGCGCTGCGCCAGACGGTTTGGGTCAGTTGTCGCAGCACGATGAACAGCAGCAGCGTGTTCGCGATGTGAAACCCCAGGTTGACCCAGTGATGGCCGGCGGGATTCAGGCCAAACAATTGAAAATCCAGCATGTGCGACAGCCATGTGATTGGATGCCAGTTGCTCGCCTGCGTCGATGTAAAGGCCCACCCGATGCTGTCAGCGGTTATCCCCGCCTGGACGTTCGGATTTTCCGTGACGTAGTGGTGATCATCAAAAAGGATGAATCCCAATTGTCCCACCGGCCAGAAGGCAAAAAGGGTGATCGCTGCCAACGCCACACAAATCAGGATCGCTCGACGCATCTTGTTTTACTGCTTTGAATTCACCCCAATTGCAAGATTGTTTACGGCCCGGCAGGAATAATATTTTCGGCTGGCTCGTGATATGGCTGGTGGGCGCGATATAAAGCCAGCAGTTCCCGGTTCCGTTTCAACAGGTCCGCCTGTTCGCCGGGCCGGGCCGCCAGACTGCAGGCCTTTTCCGCCTTCATAATTGCGTCGTCGAACCGCCCCGCCTCGGCATACGCCGCCGCCAGGGTGCCCACCATGGGCGTCACTTGATACTGCGTCAGTTCGCAGGCGTGTTCGGCCAGTTTCACGGCCCGGGTGCCGTCCCGGATTTGCGCCTCCGGACACACCGCCAGCAACCAGGCCAGATTGTTCAATGTGTCCGGGGCATCGGGCTTGAGACGCAAGGCTTCGTTGTAATGGCCGACGGCCTCCCGGAATTTTCCCTGCATGGTCAATATGGCAGCCATCTGGCCGTGAAGTTCAGCCGTGGGTCGGTTCTTCAAGCTTTCAGAAAGCGAGTCCAGCATCTTTTGATTTTCAACCTTCCGGGTCAGCAATGCCCGGGCTTCTGTGATGACCGGATCCCCGGGCCTGAGCTGCTGGGCGGTTGAGTATTCGACATTGGCATCTGCAAAATTCCCCCGGGCGGTCAGGGTGTCCCCGAGGAATTTGTGAGCTATGGCATTGTCGGGATTTAACCGCAAAACTTCTGCCATTTGTTCCCCGGCTTCCAGCCACTTCTTTTGCAGCAGCAGAATGCGGCCGAGCCGATAATGAATGTCCTCGGAATCCGGAGCCGTCCGGAGCACCAGCCCGTAATTTCTCGCCGCCCCATCCAGATCGCCCGCCGCCTGACACGCATTGGCCAGGAAATAATCACCCATGGGATTTTCTCCCGTGACTGCCAGCGCGCGGCTGAACAGGCTCACGCTGTCTCGCCAAAACTTTAATTGTTGCCTCGTAACCACGAAACAGGCCAGCAACATCGCCACCGCTGTCAGCGTCAGTCCGATCCGCCAAAAACGCGATCGCGCGGCAATTCCGCCCAGACCCCACGCCACCATGAGGAACACGCCGATGGACGGCAGATACATGTAACGATCCGCCATGGATTGTACGCTCACCTGCACCAGCCCGATGACCGGCAGGAGCATCACGAGATACCAAAGCCAGCCAACCAGCAGCCACGGTTGAACAATCATTCGCCGGATGCAAAACGCCGAAAGCGCAATCAGCAACAGGGCCGAACCGGCAAATTCCCAGACCGGGATGTGCACGTACGGATAAAATATGGCCAGGTTTTCCGGCCAGAACAATTTTCCCAGATAAGCGACATATGCCGTCACGGTGTTTTCCATCCGCCACTCCCACGACACATAATCCAATGGAACAACGGATGTGCCCTGCGCCCAGACCGTCACGATGCAGGAAGCCACGCTTAGTACCACAAATGGAGATTTCTCCCCCAGCAATCGTCGGATGGCGGGGTCTTGGAATGTTCTCTTCAAATCTGAAATCTGAAATTTGAAATCTGACATCCGGTTAAGCGGCCAGAAATCCAGCAGCAACAAAATCACCGGCAGCGTCACCAGCATCGGCTTGCTCATCAGTCCCAGCGCAAAAAATCCCAACGCCATAAAATAATAGTCGAGCGTCCAGCGTCGAGCGTCGAGAGCCAGACCGTCGCTTTCTGCGTTCGACCCTCGACCTTCGACCTTCGACCTTCCTTGCGCATAGCGCGCATAGGACCACAGCGTCAGCATCGTGAAGAAACCGCAGAGCAAATCCTTTCGCTCCGAGATCCAGGCGACGGATTGGACGTGCAACGGGTGCAGACCGAACAACGCCGCCACCAGCGCGCTGCGCCAGACGGCCCGGGTCAGTTGGCGCAGCACGATGAACAGCAGCAGCGTGTTCGCGATGTGAAATCCCAGGTTGACCCAATGATGACCGGCGGGATGCAGCCCGAACAATTGAATATCCAGCATGTGCGAGAGCCAGGTGACCGGATGCCAGTTGCTCGCCTGCGTCGTTGTAAACGCCCACCCGATGCTGTCAAGGTTGATCCCACTCTGGATATGTTGGTTGTCAACAATATAACCCCTCGGACCAAAGTCATCGTATCGGATGAAGCCAAGCCCACCCACCGGCCAGAACGCGGCCAGGGTGATGATCGAGAGGGCCACACAAATAAGAATGTTCCGACGCATTGTTCAAATGCAGAATGAAGAATGCGGAACGAAGAAGTCAATCATGTAGCCATTGGCATTTTGACTTTTAAAAATCCGTGTCCATTCGCGTCCATCCGTGGTTAAAATCTCCCCGTTTGGAACATCTGCTCGCCATCATCCACGAAGACGCCGATCTGCTGGTCGTCAACAAGCCGGCCGGCCTCGTCTGTCATCCCACCAAGGGCGATGAATTCTCCAGCCTCATCAGCCGCGCCCGTCTTCACTTGCTCTCAACCCCCGGCTCTCAACCTTCAACCGGCGCAATCGCGCCTCACTTGATCAACCGCCTCGACCGCGAGACCAGCGGCGTTGTCATCATTGCCAAAAATTCCGCGCTGGCCGGCGA
>Ga0265338_10000040_pt1 | contig 232041 bp, 189 predicted proteins | sample 42126metaG_FD_193579 | JGI IMG/M metagenome (GOLD analysis project Ga0265338, IMG submission 193579) | Rhizosphere microbial communities from Carex aquatilis grown in University of Washington, Seatle, WA, United States - 4-21-26 metaG | ecosystem: Host-associated > Plants > Roots >... | reverse complement strand
GGGATGAACATGGGCAGCTTCTCCTTTATCAGACTCCATCGGCTCTTTTGCCGCCACCGTTCCAACGGCCAATAATCCAGCAACAGCAGCACGAAAGGCATCGTCACCAGCATGGTCTTGCTCATCAATCCCAGGATGAAAAACGCGAAAGTAAGTCCATAAAAGTATTTTGCCTTCTTGGTTCGCGCATCGGACTCCCTGGCATAACACGCATAAGCCCAAATCGTCAGCAGCCAGAAAAACAGGCTGAGCACATCCTTGCGCTCGGAGATCCACGCCACCGATTGGACGCGCAACGGATGTATGCCAAACAGAATTGCCGCGGCCCAGCTCAGCCAGGTCGCGCCTGTCAACTTCCGTAAAACCAGAAATACCAACAGGACATTGCAGGCATGGATGATGACATTGGTCAGGTGATGGCCCCACGGGTTCAGCCCATAGAGCTGGCAATCCAGCATGTGGGACAGCCACGTTACCGGATGCCAGTTCGAATTGCCCAGGCTGACGAAGGCGGCCACCACGTTCGCCTCCGTGAAGCCATCCTTCACATGTGAATTTTCAACCACATAAGGGTAATCATCCGAAAACAGGAATTGGCCATCCAGGGACGGCAGGAACGTCCAACCAACAATGACCACGAGCGCCACGCAAAGGAAAGGAACTAACCGGCGCTTCTTCATTACTGGAGCGCTCTCAGAGTTCATGCCGAAGGTTAGAAGAGCCAAAGATTTTTCTCAAGGGCGGGCGTATTGGAGGAAGGTATCTGCACGGAATCCGCTTTCGTATAGTCGTATTTGCACTCTCCCCGGCAGAAATGACCAGAATTTGCGCTTGCTTCTCACCCCCGCACAATGCTGACTTTTCAGACTATGACCCTTCGTAAACAAACGTCCTCAGCTTTTAGCCTCGCGCGCGAACGTTATGCCGCCCTCGGCGTCAACGTTGACACTGCCCTCAAACAACTCCAAAAGATTTCCATCTCCCTCCATTGCTGGCAGGGTGATGACGTCGGCGGCTTTGAAAATTTCGGCGGTGCGCTCGGCGGCGGCCTCGTCGCCACCGGCAATTATCCCGGCAAAGCCCGCACGCCCGACGAACTCCGCGCCGACCTCGAAGCCGCGTTCTCCCTCATCCCCGGCAAACATCGCCTCAACCTCCACGCTTGCTACGGCGAATTCGGCGGCAAGAAGGTGGACCGCGACGCCATCCAGCCCAAGCACTACAAGAACTGGATCGATTGGGCCAAACACAACGGCCTCGGCCTCGATTTCAATCCCACCTGTTTCTCGAATCCCAAAGCCGCCGATGGCTTCACGCTCTCGCATCGCAACAAAGCCATCCGCGAATTCTGGATCGAACATTGCATCCGCAGTCGCGAGATCGGCGCTGCCATGGGCAAAGCCCTCGGCAAAACCTGCGTCACCAACGTCTGGATTCCCGACGGCCTCAAAGACACGCCCGCCGACCGCAAAGGCCCGCGCGAACGCCTCGCCGCCTCGCTGGATGCCGTTTTCAAGAAACCCATCTCGCCCAAATACAATCTCGACGCCGTCGAACCCAAGCTCTTCGGCATCGGCAGCGAAAGCTACGTCGTCGGTTCGCACGAATTTTATCTCGGTTACGCCATCACCCGCAAAAAACTGCTCACGCTGGACGCTGGCCATTATCACCCCACCGAAGGCATCGCCGACAAGCTCTCCAGCATCATGCTGTATCTCCCGGAAATCCTGTTGCACGTCAGCCGCGGTGTCCGCTGGGACAGCGACCACGTCGTCATCCTCAACGATGACCTGCTCGCCATCGCCCGTGAAATCGTCGCCAACGGCTACACCAGGCGCGTCCATATCGGTCTCGATTATTTTGATGCCAGCATCAACCGTGTCGCCGCCTGGACCATCGGCACCCGCAACATGCTCCGCGCCCTGCTCATCGCCTTGCTCGAACCGCCCGCCATCAAAACTGCCGAGGCATCCGGCGATTTCACCACCCGCCTCGCCTTGCAGGAAGAAGCCAAAACCCTGCCGTATGCTGCTGTTTGGGATGCGTATTGCCAGCGCCAGGGCGTGCCCGTCGGCAACTCATGGCTTGCTGAAGTGAAACATTACGAGAAGAATGTCCTGAGCCACCGACAATAATTGAACCAGCGGATTCCTAAACTAATCAACACCATCAGCCCAACATTCAAATGAATCAAAAACGAAATCCGTACTTGTTTGCGTTCCTCATGGTCGCCTCGCTGTTTTTTATTTGGGGTTTTTGCCATGCGATGCTCGACGTGCTGAACAAGCACTTCCAAAATCTCCTCAGCCTCACCAAGAAGGAATCGGGCTACATCCAAACGGCCTTCTTCATGGCCTATTTGCTCCTGGCCTTGCCCGCTGCGCTGATGATCCGTCGCATCGGTTATCAACGCGGCATTCTCGTGGGCTTGGTCATCCTGGCCACCGGGGCATTTCTGTTCATTCCTGCCGGGCTGGTGTTTAAGACGTTCGGCGCTTTCCTGTTCGCTCTTTTCGTGCTCGCCACCGGCCTGGCGTGCATTGAAACGGCTGCGAATCCTTACGTCACTATTTTAGGTCCCAGGGACGGCGCCCCCGGTCGTTTGTCCGTAGCCCAGGCGTTCAACTCCTGCGCCTATATCCTGGCGCCCACCGTGGGCGGCTTGCTCCTTTTCGGTCAAAAAGTGGACCCGGACCATCCGGATTTCCACCCGCTCCTGCTCCCCTACATCGTCCTGGGCTGCGTAGTACTCTGTATCTTCGGCGCGTTTTCGCTGATCAAATTACCGGTTATTGAAGCCAACACTATCAAAGTCGACGAAGGCGCAGATAACCGGACTTTCACCGCTCCACTCGGCAAACAACCACATTACACTCTCGGCGTTTTCACCCAGTTCCTTTATATCATCTCGCAGATCGGAATAGGCGCGTTTGCTGTGAACTACATAGTGGAAAACGCGATCGTCAAGGACGCGGCCGGGAATATCACAACCTCTCCGCTTTTCGACTGGTATGGTAAATTGACCCACGCCGGCACGCCGGACGCCACGGCAGCTTATGTAGTTTCCTTCGCCATGATTCTCTATGCAATCGGACGTTTCAGCGGCGCGGCCCTCGCCAAGGTGATCAAGCCAAACATCCTGCTCGCGATTTACGGCATCGCTAATTCCATTATCGTCGTGTTGGCAATGGCTGACGTCAAAATGGTGTCGTGGATGATTCTCCCGTTCAGTTTCCTGTTCATGTCCATCATGTTCCCGTTCGTCTTCGCGATGAGCATCCGGAACCTCGGCGAGAAGACCAAGATCGCGGCCTCGGGCCATGTGATGGCCGTCGGCGCCGCCGGCTCCATTGCCGGGGTGCTGATGGGTTACCTCTGGGACAAATACCACAGCGTGGGGATTTCCTTTGCCGCGCCATTGATCGGCTTTATCGCCATCACCATTTACGGCCTGGCTTACCCCAAATTACTGGAAAAATCCGCGCGGGCCGTCTGATCGGGCGGGCAGCATGAACAAATTCTGTCCTCCACGAGGCCAAACATCTTCGTGGAGGATTCGCTTTTATGGGACAAACTCCTGAGGCACCTTTTCCCCGAGCAGGTGCTATGAGCCCATTACTCGAACTGACCTCCGTCACCAAATCCTTCGGCGCTGTCCGCGCGCTCAAGGGTGTGTCGTTCGACCTGCATGCCGGCGAAGTCCACGCCTTGCTCGGCGAAAACGGCGCGGGCAAATCCACCCTCATCAAAGTCATCACCGGCGCGCATCAACCGGACAGCGGCTCGCTCGCCCTCAACGGCCAGCCCATTGCGAACCTCACGCCCGCCGCCGCGCACAAACTCGGCATCGCCTGCATCTATCAGCAGCCCGCCCTGTTCCCCGACCTCACCGTCGCCGAGAACATCGCCCTGCGCCTCGAACCCGCTTCTGCCCTCCGCAAAATCAATTGGCACGAACGCCATGACCGCGCCACGCAACTCCTCCAGCGCATCGGCGCAAATATTTCGCCGGATGCCGAGGTGCGTTCGCTCTCCATGCCCGGGCAGCAACTCGTCGAGATCGCCTGCGCCATCGGTGCCGGTGCGCGCATCGTCATCATGGACGAGCCCACTGCCTCGCTCACCCAAAAGGAAACGCACCTCCTCTTCGCCATCGTCCGCGACCTGCGCGAAACCGGTGTCGGCATCATCTACATCTCCCATCGGCTCGAAGAAATTTTCCAGCTCGCCGACCGCGTCACCGTTTTGCGCGATGGCGAAAGCGTCGGCACGAACAAAGTGGACGACCTCACCGAAACCGAACTCATCAAAATGATGGTCGGCCGCGAAGTCTCCGCCATCTACCCGGCCGCTGAAAGCGCACCCGGCGAAATCGTCCTCGCGTTAAAAAATCTTTCCTGTGCCGCGGGCGGTGTCCATGACGTCAGCCTGGAGATTCGCGCCGGAGAAATCCTCGGCCTCTCCGGCCTCGTCGGCGCCGGCCGCACTGAACTCGCCCGCGCCCTCTTCGGCATCACGCCGGCCGACGCAGGCGAAATCATCCTCAAGGGCCAACGCATCACGATTTCCTCGCCGCAGGAAGCCGTCGCCCACGGCATCGCCTACGTGCCCGAAGACCGCCGCCGCCATGGTGTGATTCTTCCGATGCCCATCGCACAGAACATCACGATGGCCATCCATCCGCGCATTTTTCCCGGCACCTGGCTGCGTTTCGGCGCGGAACGCCAGCTCGCGCTGGAATTCATCCGCGACCTCGATGTGCGCACTTCCGGCCCCGATGCCCTCGGCGGTTCCTTAAGCGGCGGCAACCAGCAAAAAATTTCTTTAGCCCGTTGGCTCGCCACCAAACCTAGACTCCTCATCCTCGATGAACCCACGCAAGGCGTGGACGTCGGCGCAAAAAGCGAGATCCACAAGATCATCCGCCGCCTTGCCCAACAAGGCCTCGCCGTCCTGATGATTTCCAGCGACCTGCCGGAGATTCTCGGCATGAGCGACCGCATCGCCGTCATGCGCGGCGGCACCCTAGTTGTCGTACTCCCCAGCAAAAGCGACACGCACACAGTCATGGCTAAGGCCTTAGGACAAACACTATGAAGAGTTCCATCTGCCACTATTCGAACTCAAGGTTTTGTCAGGCCGGAGGCCTGCCAGAAATTAGCCGGGGGTTGAACCCGCAACAGCGGGTGATACCCCCGGTAAACCGCAAAACACCAGCCACCCCGGAGGGGTGGCAGAAACCAAAGGACTGATCTATGGGCTCAACCTTTCTTTCTCTCCACTATCATATCGTTTTTTCCACGAAGGAGCGTCGTCCGGTCATCAAATCTTCATGGCGTCCTCAATTTCATGAATATCTCGGCGGTACGGTGCGTGGACTGGAAGGAATCCCCGAAATCATTGGCGGCGTGGATGATCACGTGCATCTGCTCGTCGGCCTACGCGCCACCCATCGCCTTGCCGATTTCATGCAGGAGTTGAAAAAAGCGTCGTCAGTTTGGGCTGCGGATAATCACGAACGATTGTTCGCATGGCAGGATGGTTATTCGGCTTTCACAGTAAGTTGGACACATATTGAAGTGGTGCGCAAATATATCGCCACCCAGGAAGAGCATCATCGGAAAATGGATTTTGTCGCGGAGCTAAAGGCCCTCCTCGACAAAAATGGCGTCCAATATGAGGATAAATATTTGTTGTGAATTTATTCTCCACATTTTTGTTTTCTGCCACCCCTTCAGGGTGGCTATCGCTCTCGAACGTATCCGGGGGTATCGCTCGCGGACTCGCTCAACCCCCGGCTTATTTCTGGCAGCCCTTCGGGCTGCTCCGCCAGACTATCCAGACCCGCACATTCTCTGATTTTAACTTTCACGGAGGGCCGGAATGAAACGCCACTTCCGCGAACTCTCCGTCGCCGCCACGCTGGGCCTCGTCCTGCTCACGCTCGCCGTCTTTGCGCCTGGATTTTACCAGACCCAGCCCCTGCTTTCATTGCTCACGCGGGAAGCCCCCACGCTCCTCGTCGCCTGCGGCATGGCGCTCGTCATTATCTCCCGCCAGATCGATATCTCCGTCGGCTCGCAATTCTCCATCTGCAGCGTCTGCGCCGGCCTGCTTGCGGGGATGCATTGGTCGCCCGCCCTGGTGGTTCCCGCCTCCATTGTCATTGGGGCTGCGATGGGCGCGTTCAACGGCCTCCTCATCGCCGGGCTCGGCCTGCCCTCCATCGTCGTCACACTCGCCACCATGGTCGCTTGGCGCGAAGGCCTCCGCTGGTTGCGCCAGGGCATTTGGGTGGACCTGCCCGACGGCGTGCAATGGTTCGGGTTTTCGCAGAGTAACGGCCAATTCGTCATCATCGGCCTCGCCCTGTTGCTGCTCGTGTTGCTCGCGTTCGCCGTGAAACATCTCGCCGCCGGGCGATTCATCTACGCCGTCGGTTCCGATGCCGAAGCCGCTCGACTCGCCGGCATCCGCCCGCAGCTCGTCACTTTCTCCGTGTTCGTTTTGATGGGCGCACTGACCGGCCTGGCCGCAACCATGAATGTCGCCCAATCGCCACAGGTCGATCCCAATTCCGGCGACGGCCTCGAACTCCGCGCCATCGCCGCCGTGGTCGTGGGTGGCGTCGCTATTTCCGGTGGACGCGGGAAGCTCTGGGGGGTATTCGTCGGCTTACTGTTGCTCGCCTGTGTCAGCCCCGCGCTCACGCACCTGCATATCGCTGCCTTCTGGGAAAAAGCCATCCAGGGCGCCATCATCCTGCTCGCCGTCATTGCCGATGGTTTGCGAAATAGAAAGCTCGTTCACGCATGAGCACGGAAAAAAATAGATTTAAGAACACGCTGCTCCGGCACGAGACCATCCTGCTCCTCGTGCTCGTGGCGGAGTGGATCTACTTCAACATGGTAGGCCGCAACTTCGGCACGCTGGACAACACCTACGACATCCTCCGCCATTCCTCCGAGATCGGCCTGCTCGCCCTCGCGATGACGCCCGTCATTCTCACCGGCGGCATCGATCTTTCCGTCGGCTCGTTGCTCGGCCTCTGTGCGATTCTTTTCGGAAAATTCTGGCGCGATGCCGGCATGCCCATCCCACTCGCCGCCGCCTGCACGCTCGGTATCGGCGCGGCAGCGGGCGGCCTCAACGCCTCGCTCATCACCTGGCTGCGCCTGCCGCCGCTCATCGTCACTCTCGGCACATTCTCCCTCTTCCGAGGCCTTGCCGAAGCCATCACGCAAGGCTCAGACACTTTCACCAATTTCCCGGCGTCCTTCCTCGTTCTCGGCCAGGAACGGATGTTCGGTGTGCCCACGCAGGTCTGGCTTTTCTTCGTCGTCGCCATCGGCATCGCGCTGCTCGTACATCGAACGACCTTTGGCCGCTCCTTCCGCGCCATCGGTTTCGAGCCGGAAGGTGCGCGCTACGCCGGCCTCCCGGTCAATCGTCGCGTGGCGATGGTTTATATCCTCGCCGGTATCATCTCCGCGCTGGCCGCCATCATTTACACGTCGCGACTCGGCCAGGCCAAAGCCGATGCCGGCACCGGCTACGAACTCTTTGCCATCACCGCCGTCGTGCTCGGCGGCACGAGCATCTTCGGCGGAACCGGCTCCGTGGCCGGCACCTTGCTTGGAGTGGCGGCCATCGCCGTGTTGAACAACGGCCTCGTCCACGCCATGGAACCGCGCGAAGTCGCCGGAATGTTGACCGGCGCGCTGTTGCTCGTCGCCCTGGCCAGTAGCGTCATCACAAAAAAGATTTCCTCACGGCAGCATCGTCGGCAAACTAAACCCATCCAACCAACCCAAAGAACATGAAACGCATATTCGCCTTCCTTGTGTTATGCGCACTGGCCCTCGCCGGTTGCAGCAAGCCCGCTGATACCACTCCCGCTTCCGGCGACAACGGTGGCGGAAAAAAATTCACCATCGCGCTCTTGCCCAAGTCCAAGGGCAACGCCTATTTCCTGTCCTGTAAAAAAGGCGCTGACCGCGCCGCCAGCGAACTCGGCATCGACCTGATCTTTGACGGCCCTACCGACCCGGATCCTGCGAAGCAGAATGAGATCGTCGAGAACTGGATCACACTGGGCGTAGACGCCATCGCCGCCGCGTGCGAGAACAAGGAAGGCATCTCCACCGCGCTGCGCAAAGCCCAGGCCAAAGGCATCAAGGTCATCACCTACGACGCCGATGCGTTGCCGGATGCGCGGGAATTTTTTGTGAACCAGGCCACCTCGCAGGGCATCGGCTACGCCCTGATGGATGAAGCCGCCCGCCTGTGCAACAACGAAGGGCAATTTGCCATCATCACCGGCTCGCTCACCGCCGGGAACCAGATCGAATGGCGCAAATACATCCAGGAACGCCTCACGGACAAATATCCGAACATGAAACTCGTGGACACCCGCTCCTGCGACGACCGCAAGGACAAGGCGCAGGATGAAACGACGCAGTTGTTGAGCGCGTATCCGGATCTGAAGATCATCGTAAGCACCACGTCGCTCGGCGTGCCCGGTGCGGCGGAGGCCATCAAACAGGCGGGCAAAGCCGGCCAGGTGAAAAACATCGGCCTCGGCCTGCCGAATGAAAATAAGCGTTACGTGCACGATGGCGTGACGGACAGCGTCATCCTGTGGAAAACCGAGAACCTCGGCTATCTCGCCGTGGAGGCCGCGTATGCGGCGGCCAAGGGGACCCTGAAGCCCGGCGACAAGACATTCGTCGCGGGCTCGCTCGGCGAATTCGACATCAACGGGGATAACATCATGCTCGGCAAGCCGTTCATCTTCAACAAAGACAACATTGACGAATTCGATTTCTGACCATGACACGCCAGGCCTACACCATGAAGCTCAAACCGGGCTTCGCCGCTGAATACAAAAAACGGCACGATGAGATCTGGCCGGAACTCGCGAAAACCTTGCGCGCCGTGGGCGTCACGGATTTTTCCATCTTCCTCGATGAACAAACCCTGACACTCTTCGCCATCCGCAAAGTCGCCGACACCCAAAAACTGGCGGCCGCGGCCAAGCTGCCCATCGTCCGCAAATGGTGGGACTACATGGCGCCCTTGATGGAAGTGCATCCCGACCACGCCCCCAAAGAATGGCCCCTAAAAGAAGTTTTCCACTTGGATTGATATCATGAAAAAATGCTACCCTGCAATCTCCCCCCATTGGATGTTGGGGGTTGGATGTTGGATGTTGGATGTTCCCAAAAATGCTTTGGTGCTTTTATTTCTTTTTTTCACCTTCTCCGCTCTCGCCGACGTCAGGCTCTCCTCCATCTTCGGCGACCATATGGTGTTGCAACAAAATGCCTCGGTGCCCGTCTGGGGTACGGCCGCTCCCGGCGAAAAAGTGTCCGTGACGCTCGGTGATGCGAAGGAAACGGTTACCGCCGGCGCCGATGGCAAATGGATGGTGCGCTTCAGCAATCTCAAACCCGGCGCCACGCTCACGATGACCGTACAGGGCAAAAACAAGATTGACGTCCGCGACATCCTCGTCGGCGAAGTCTGGCTGGCGTCCGGCCAGTCGAACATGGAGATGATGGTCGGACATGATAATTGGGAACGGCAGTCGTGGGGCGTCATCGGCGAAGAAGCCGAGACCGCCGCCGCCAACTGGCCGCAGATACGCCTCTACACCGTGAAACGTTGGATGACCAACACTCCGCAGGGCGAAGTGCAAGGCGGGGAATGGCAGGTCGTCGCGCCGCAGGTCGCCGCAAGCCTTTCCGCCGTCGGCTATTTTTTTGCGCGTGAATTACACCAGGACCTGAAAGTGCCGGTCGGCGTCATCGTCAGCTCCTACGGTGGCAGCGCAGCCGAGGCCTGGATTCAGCGCAACGCGCTGGAAACAAAACCAGATTTGCATTTTATTTTGGACCAATTCGAAAAAGCGCGCACCGATTTCAAGACCAACGACGCGGGACGCCTGCGATTCGCCACCGCGTTGGGAAAATGGCTCGCTACGACCAACCAGGTGATGCTCGATGGCAAGAAATTGCCCCGCCGCCCGGTCGATCCTGACCCGGAACAGAACAATCACAATCCGTGCGTGCTGTTCAATGCGATGATTGCGCCGCTCGTCCCCTACGCCGTCCACGGCATCATCTGGTATCAGGGCGAGAGCAACGGCGCGACCGCGCGTCAATATCACAACATCATGGCCCTGCTCATTGCGAACTGGCGGCAGTTGTGGGGCGAGGGCGATATTCCCTTCATCACCACGCAGATCGCCGGCTGGGGCGCGCAATCCATTGATCCCACCGCCGACCATCCCACCGCCATCATCCGCGATGAACAACGCCGGATGCTGGGCGTCGTCACCAACACCGGCATGGCTGTGACCATTGATATCGGCGACCCGGCGAACATCCATCCTAAGAACAAACAGGAAGTCGCCCGCCGTCTCACGCTCATCGCCAAAGCAAAAGTTTATGGCGAAACGAATGAATATTCCGGCCCGCTTTATGATTCGATGAGCCTGGAAGACAATGTGGTCCGCTTACATTTCACCCATTCGGAAAGTGGATTGACCGCTGCGGGTGGGAATCTCGTGGGATTCACCATCGCCGGTGAAGACAAAAGGTTTTTCTGGGCCGACGCCAAAATCAATAGCGATACCGTCCTGGTTTCCAGTCCCGAGGTCCCCCATCCCGTCGCCGTTCGGTATAGCTGGGGTGCCTACCCGATGTGGAGCCTGTTCAACCGGGCGGGCTTGCCCGCGTCACCCTTCCGCACAGATGATTGGTAAATGGGCAGCGGCACCTTGCCGCAAAACCGTTGAAACGGTTTGTCGTCGGGTTCCGTCCAATAAACCACACCCGGTTTGGTGTTAACGAGAGAAAATAAATGCAACGTGGAAATACAATTCTGCTGGCCTCCCTGGTCTTTTATTTGTTAACCGCGTTCTTCGGCAGGGCGGCCGGGTTGTCTTTCACCGCATCCAGTCGCGATGCCGACTTCGTTTTGTTCGATGGAACAAAAATTGCCTCCCCGGTCTGTGCGACGAATGCCGACCACGCGGTCTTTCGCGCCATCGGTGATCTGGTGGCAGATATATCGCAAGTCGCCGTCGGCACCAACGCCCGCACAAAAAATCCCGTTTGTTACATCCTCATCGGCACGCTTGGCCAGGATGCAGACATCGATCATTTGGCAGCCGAAGGCAAGCTGGATGTCAGCGGTGTCCGCGACGAATGGGAAAGTTATGTTTTGCAAGTCGTCAAAAAGCCGTTCCCTGGCATGGATAAAGCACTGGTGATCGCGGGCAGCGACCGCCGCGGGACGATTTACGGTATTTACCAGTTGTCCGAGATGATTGGTGTTTCACCCTGGCACTGGTGGGCAGATGTGCCGGTTCAACCGAAACCGTTCATCGGCTTCAAAGGAAACATCCTCAAACAAGGCCCTCCCGCCGTGAAATATCGTGGCATCTTTCTCAACGACGAGGATTGGGGCCTGCGCCCGTGGGCCTCCAAGACATTTGAGCCGGAGAACGGCAACATCGGACCGAAAACTTACGCGAAATTATTTGAGCTCCTACTGCGCCTGCGCGCGAATTTTCTTTGGCCGGCCATGCATCCAGGGACAAAAGCATTCAATCAATTTGAAACGAACAAATTTTTGGCAGACGAATATGGCATCGTCATGGGGGCATCGCATTGCGAACAGATGTTGCGCAACAATGTGTCCGAGTGGGACACGAACGTTTTCGGCGAATACAATTTCGTCACGAATCCCGATGGCGTCCTGAAATATTGGGAACAGCGCGTCCGTGAGAATGGGAAATTTGAAAATGTCTACACGCTTGGCATGCGCGGCATCCATGACGGCGCGATGCCCGGCGGCGGCACGGAACAGGAAAAGGCGGAACGGATGCAAACCATCATCGCCGACCAGCGCGAGATGCTGGCGCGCTGGGTGAACACCAACGTCGCGCAGGTGCCGCAGATTTTGTGTCCGTACAAGGAAGTGCTGCCGCTTTATCGCCGCATGACCAACGTGCCCGACGACATCACGCTCGTCTGGCCCGATGACAATTACGGCTACATCCGCCAGTTCTCCGATGCCCGCGAACGTGGGCGTAGCGGTGGCGCAGGCGTGTATTATCACGTTTCGTATTGGGGCCGCCCGCGCGATTATCTCTGGCTCTGCTCCACGCCACCCGCGCTCATTGCGGAAGAAATGACCAAAGCGTTCGATTACGGCGCAAACAAGGTCTGGATCCTCAATGTCGGTGACCTGAAGCCCGCAGAAATTGATACGGAATTTTTCCTAAAACTCGCCTGGAACCCGCATTCCTGGAAAGGCACAAACACCTACGACCTGCTCGCGCCGCAACTGGCACGTGATTTCGGGCCAGCCAATGCCGCTGAACTCACTTCGATTCTCGCGGAATATTATCGACTTAATTTTCAGCGCAAGCCAGAACATGTGGGCTATCCCGACACTAATCTGTTTACCAGGGAAGAAGCCGCTGCGCGGATTGGCGCGTGGCAGGCCCTGGTCCCACGGGTGGATTCGGTCGGAAAATCGATGCCATCGGAATCGCAGGCTTCTTTCTTCGAGCTGGTCGGTTATCCAGTCACGGCCGCCGGGTTGGCGAATCAACGGGCGCTTTCTCCGGCTAACGCGCGGGAGGCACAGGATCTGATCCATCGATTGACGTTCGTTTACAACACGCAAATCGCCAACGGCAAATGGCGAAATACGATGTCGGACAATCCCCGCGGACTTTTGGAAGTAAAAAGTTTTCCGACCAACACCGCTGCTGAACCTACCAGTCGTACAAATGCCGAAGCTGCCGCGATACCCACCGCGGCAATAAAGAGCGGGGCACAATTTATTGAGAACAACTACATTTTCGTCGCGGAGGCGGAACATGCAACCGCCTTTATTCCCGGCAAGGATGCACATTGGCAAAAAATTGCCGGGCTCGGTTACAACGGCGGGGCGGTCACGATTTTCCCGACCACTGTCGCGGTCCGTTCCACGCCCGAAAAGATTTTGGCCGAATCACCGTGCCTGGAATACAAAGTCTGGATACAAAATCCGGGCGATTGGATGGTAACCGTACGCGCACTACCGACTTTCTCCGTGGATACCGGCAGTCCGCAGCGTTACGCCATTGCGTTTGACGACACATCGCCGCAAATCGTTTCGCTCCCGCTCAGCCAGGACGAGCAGAACAAGACATGGCAGGAGAATGTGCTGCGCAACGCGGCGCCTACGACGAGCACCCACATGCTCGCGAAACCGGGTCTGCACATGTTGAAGATCTGGATGGTGGATGCGGGCATCGTGCTCGACACCATTATTGGCCATGGCGACGGTGCGGCGGATTTGGGATACACTTGGCCCCCAGAATCCCTGATTCGCAAACCATGAGATTATTAGCCCTGTTGTCGAGTATTTTGGTAGTCGGTGGAAAATCAAATCCCAGCGGTGGAGATCAAAGATGGTTTGATACCGTTCGCTGGAGCTAATTTCTGAATTGCACAAACAATAGCTTTGACCTTAATAGAAACACACCAATGAAACGCCCTGCCCTGCCTCTCACGGCGATATTACTCCTGTCGTTCGTGCTCGCCGGTTGTACCACTACCAAAAATAACAGCGCCGGCCACACAATCGGGTCGCGGACACCCGAATTGAGCGATATCTTTTATGATACCGGCCATGGTAGAAAAGCCGTGCCGCCGCATTTGCTCGAGGATGCGCGCGCGCGTGGGCACAGCAGTGGCAAGACAAGCGATGGGCGCACCGTGACCATTTCCGTTTCATCGCAAGAGACCAATTATTCCGTAAAAATTTCCGCCAAGCCAGACCACGACATCCTGCGCTGGAGTTTCTCCGTGAAGGCGGCCCCGGACGAATACTTCACCGGCCTGATGGAACGCGTGGTGGACGGCCTGCAAAGAGAATCTTGGAAACCGGGCCTCACCATCGCGATGGACCTGCGCGGCCAATCGGTTGATATGATCTTGAAACCGACCCTGTCGGTCTATGCGCCATTCTACATCTCGTCGCGCGGTTACGGATTGTTTGTGAAAGGCAATTGGCCAGGTAATTTCGATTTTTGCAAAACCGATTCCGGCCACGTGGTCATCGAGTTCGAAGGACCGTCGCTCGAATTCAAGATCTACAAGTCCAGCCAACCGGTCGAAATCGTAAAAGAGCATGCGCTCGACGCCGGACCGCCCATTGTACCGCCGCGCTGGACATTCACGCCCTGGCGCTGGCGCGATGACAACACGCAACGCACCAATTATTACGACGGCACACCAGTCACCGGCCCGTTCAATTCCGAATTCATGGAGGACGTCTTACTGATGCGTGCCTATGGCATTCCGAACGGCGTGATGTGGATCGACCGTCCGTGGGGCCCCGGTAAAAATGGCTATGACGATTTCAAGATCGACCAGAAGCGCCTGCCGCACTTTGCGGAATCAGTCAAATGGCTCGCAGATCAAAACACAAAGATGGTCCTCTGGATCGGGCCGTTCTTCCAGGGCGAAATGGAGACCAACGCCCTCAAGCGCGGCTACATCCTGCCCGGCCAGAAGCCCACGCTGAACAATTACCCGATGTGCGATTTCACGAATCCCAACGCGAAAAAATATTGGCAGGATGGCGTCGCCAAATTGCTGCAGATGGGTGTCGCGGGTTTCAAGATGGACCGCGCGGAGGAACAGATCCCCGAGTCATCCACGGTCGACAAGGTTTATGATGGCCGCACCATCCGGGAGAACCGCAACGCGTACCCGCCGATGTATCTGAAAGCTGCCTACGACGTGGCGAAACAATATCGCGGTGATGATTTTGTGTGCATGCCGCGTGCAGCGTATACCGGCAGTGCGCCGCATGGTGTGTTCTGGGGTGGCGACATCGGTGGCACGGAATACGGCCTGCGCGCCGAAATCATTGGCGTCCAGCGCGCCGCCACCATGGGTTACCCGACCTGGGGCTCGGACACCTGCGGTTATAACGAGCCGCGCATGGAGACGGAAGTGTGCGGACGCTGGCTGGCGTTCAGTTGCTTCACTCCCATCATGGAAGTAGGGCCTTTGAAAGACCTCGCGTTCTGGCACTTTCATGAACCGCCGCGTTATGATGCAGATTTGATCGCGCTCTGGCGGTTTTATGCGCGCCTGCATGATCGCCTGGCGGATTACAGCCTGGCGCAGGCGAAGGTGGCGCATGACACCGGACTGCCCATCGTGCGTCCGTTGTTCCTTATTGAACCGCAAGCGTCAGCCGCATGGACGAACTGGTGGACGTACGAATACGGCCCGGACATTTTGGTGTCGCCCATCTGGAAAAAAGGCCAGCGCACGCAGGACGTTTATCTGCCTTCGGGAGAAAAATGGCGCGACGCATGGCATCCGGACAAATTTTATGACGGTGGCCAGACCATCACCGTGGATGCGCCGTTGCACCAGGCGCCCATCTTTGTGCGCGTGGGCTCCAACGTGGAATTGGGCGACCTGAACCAGGAATGGAAGGACGCCGTGACAATCGCCGCGACGCGGCCGGACCTGAAGACATTGGATGCGGAATTGCGCGAGTCGTTTGAGAAGAAGTACTCGGGGAAATAGGTTAACGCAATTGGTACGCCGCATGATTGGTCTGGATGCCTTGCGCGATAAAATCTTTTTCGAAATCTGTCAGCACGGCGCTTAGTTCTGCTGGCGTTTCCACTGCGCGGAATTGTTTTGCCGCGGCGAAAACGGTTTGCATCTGCTCAAAATACTCCACGTGGTCGGTGCGCAAATATACGATGCCGCCGGGCACCAGCGTCTGCGGAGCGATCTGTGGGAAGCGCTCATTCACGATGCGATGGCGCTGATGTTTACGCTTGGGCCACGGGTCGGGGAAATAAAGGTGCAAGGCGGTTACGGAGTGGCGCGGGAGGAGGAATTCCAGAAAATAAGCAGACTCGACGCGCACGCCGCGCAGGTTGGTCAGATTGGCGCGACGGCCTTTGCGGTCCACCTTTTTAAGACGGCCGAGCAACCGCTCCACCCCGATGAAATTATGTTCCGGATACAACGCTGCATAATTCGCGAGAAAGGAACCATCGCCGCAACCGAGTTCGACTTCCAGAGGCTGCGGTTTTGCGAAGAGTGCGGACAGATCGATCCGGTCAAGGATAGAGGGCAGTTCATAAACCAGGTTGGCCGGTGCGGTCATTCGCTTCCAATGTGGCCAATCACACAGGTCGAGAGAAGGATATTTCCGATGGTTCGGGAATCTGCCCAAATCATACCACCTCAAGATGATACGGAATGGGCCGGAAAACCCGGCCACTTCTGACTCGACCAATGGCCGTTTCACCCTGTTTTACACCCATTTTTGTGTGAATCGCCTCTTGCTATCGGGTGGGAATTATTTACAGATTATAGTTTTACCACTCCGAAAACCGGCAGAATGAATACTGGCCCCAAGAGCGTGGAAGCTGAATTGCGCGAGCGCGAGCTGATGCTTCGCAACCTGACGGATAATCTTCCGAACGGGGCGACGTTTCGCCTGGTCTGGCGGAAGTCCGGTGACTTTCATTTCCACCACATCAGCGAGAGCATCGAGCGTTTGACGGGCGTGCCTTCGGCGCACATCCTGGAAAATCCCACAGCGTTTTTCAAGCTCATCGTGGACAAGGACCAGGAACGCATGCAGGCCACGGGCGAGCTGGCGCAAAAAACGATGAAACAGTTCGACTGTCAGGCGCGCATCCGGACCATCGAGGGGGACACCAAATGGCTCCACTGGCGCTCGCTGCCGACCGTATTACCGTCCGGCGACGTGGCGTGGGACGGGCTGGTGGTGGACATCACGCCGCTGAAGTCCGCGGAAAGCGAGCTATGGCGGTTGAACGATGAACTGGAAGCGACCATCGCCGAACGCACCAAAGAATTGGCGGAAAGCGACCGCCGTCATCGCACGCTGCTGGCGAACCTGCAGGGGATGGTCTATCGCTGTCGCAACGACCAGCCGCGCACGATGGAGTTCATGAGCGAGGGCTGCCGTTCGTTGTTGGGCGTCCGGCCGGAGAGTTTCAAGAACGGCGACCTCACGTATGAGAGCATCATTCATCCGGAAGACCGGGAACGGGTCTGGAATGAATTGCAGGAATCCATCGCAAAAAAAATCCCGTTCACCATTGAATACCGTGTGAAACACGCCGGCGGCCGCTGGCGTTCCGTGCTGGAACAGGGGCGCGCCATCTTTGACGAGCAGGAGCACGTGGTGGCACTGGAAGGCATCGTCACGGACATCACCGACCGCGTGTATGCCGAGCAGTCACGCCGGAGCCTGGAGGAGCAATTGCGGCAGGCGCAAAAGCTGGAGGCCATCGGCACATTGGCAGGCGGCATTGCGCATGATTTCAATAACATTCTCGCGGCCATCATGGGCAGCGCGGAATTGTTGCGGATGGATGTCCCCAAGGACCATCCGGGCTATGAATTCATCCAGCAAATCATGACCGCGGGCAATCGGGCGAAAGGACTGGTGCAACAGATCCTCACGTTCAGTAAACGAACCGACAGTTCGCGGGACATCGTGCATCTGCAACCGATGGTGAAGGAATGCGTGCGGCTCATCCGTGCGACGATTCCGGCCATGGTCGAGATCAGCTCGGATGTGGCTGACGATTGCGCGCCGGTACTGGCCGACCCCACGCAGATCCACCAGGTGCTGGTGAATCTTTGCACAAATGCCTGGCATGCATTGCCGGAACGCGGCGGGCACATCGAAGTGAAACTGGAGATGGTGGATGTGGACGAGGTCACCGCGGCCATCCATCCCGACCTTTGCCCCGGACCCCACGTGCGACTAAGCGTGCGCGACAATGGAAGTGGAATGGATAAAGCGGTGCTGGAGCGCATCTTCGAGCCCTTCTTCACGACCAAACCGGCGGGCAAGGGCACCGGGCTGGGTTTGTCGGTGGTGCATGGCATCGTCAAAGCTCACAAAGGCGCGATTATGGTGGAGAGCACCTTGGGGAAAGGTTCCACCTTTTTCATTTTCCTGCCGGCGGCGAAAATGCCCGAACCGGAAAAAGCCGGTGAAACCAAGATCATTTTCCGCGGGACCGGCCAGCGCATTTTACTGGTGGATGACGAAGAATTGCCCGGACGCACGGTCGAGAAGATTCTCACCCGCATCGGGTATCAGGTGAAACGGTTCCTCCACCCCGAGCAGGCATTGACGGATTTTGCCACGTCGCCAAAAAAATACGACCTGGTGCTCAGCGACCTCGCGATGCCAGGAATGTCCGGCCAGGACCTGGCCGTGGCCATGTTGAAGATCCGCAAAGATATCCCCATCGTGCTCATCACCGGCCTGGCCGATCCGGCGACGCAAGAAGAGGCAAAACGCGTGGGCATCCGCCACGTGTTGTTCAAACCGCTCACGACCGAGGCGCTCGGACGGGAACTGGCACAGATGTGGGCCAAAGCGGATTGATCCATTAGATGAACGCGCGACCCTTTCGACATCTTCTGTTTTTGTTCTTTTTCGTATCGGGTTTCTGCAGCCTGCTTTATCAGATCGTCTGGACACGGATGGCTTTTGCGTCTTTTGGGATTTTGACGCCGGTGCTTTCGGTCGTTTTATCCGTGTTCATGCTGGGACTCGCCGTCGGCGCCTGGATTGGCGGAAAGATGGCCAGTTCCCGGTCTAAAGGGCCATCGGCCCTGACCCTGTACGCCTGCACTGAATTTCTGATCGGCGTGGGCGCCTTTGCCGCACCGAAGTTTTTCGTGATCGGCGAGCATCTCCTGCTTTCCACCGGGGAAATGAACTCGTTCGGTTATCTGTCAGTGTCCGCTTTGATATTAGCGGTATCCCTTCTGCCGTGGTGTTTATGCATGGGCGCGACGTTTCCGTTAATGATGGCCTGCGTGCGGGAGCGCGACCCGGAAAATACGAAAAGCTTCAGCTATCTCTACCTTGCCAATGTCCTCGGCGCGATGAGCGGTACGTTGGTGACCGCGCTGCTGTTGGTGGAACTGCTCGGCTTTCGGCACACGCTCTGGATCGCGGCAACGGGAAACTTCAGCATCGCTTTGATCAGCGGCTGCCTGGCGCGCAACAAGCAGGCTCTGACAGGCCTGCATCTTGAAGAGCGACGGTTTGACCATCCCGTGTCGTTCTCACCATCCGCCGGCATATCAAAACGGTTAACAAAATGGATATTATTTTCGACCGGTTTTGGCGCGATGGCGATGGAGGTGGTCTGGACCCGCGCGTTCACACCGGTTCTAAGCACGCAGGTCTATTCGTTCGCCATGGTGGTTTTTGTTTACCTGCTTGCGACCTTTGCCGGCGCCCTGCTCTATCGCCGTGACCTGCGAAAAGGCGCCGTTCGGTCCACTGCCGGATTGTTAACTCTTTTGTTTCCGGCGGTCTTCCTGCCGGTCCTGGTCAATGATCCGAGGCTGGTGATGATGAACGCCACCATGCAACCTGGCAGCGTCCTTATCCTGTTGGCCAGCATTTTCCCTCTGTGCGCGATTTTGGGCTATCTGACTCCGTACCTGATCGATGACTACGCCGCCGGTGATCCGGCCACCGCCGGGAGGGCTTATGCGGTCAATGTTCTAGGTTGTATCCTGGGACCGCTGTTTGCGTCCTATGTTTTGCTGCCTTCGGTCAGCGAGCGTCATGCGCTGATCATTCTCGGCTGCCCTTTTCTGTTTTTCTCGTTTCTTTGTTTCCACCAGTTGCAGCCGCGAACCCGTTGGATCCTGGTACCCGTTGCCATCATTTCCTTCGCCGTGTCCCTGTTTGTTACAGAGGATTTTCAAAGCCAGCAAGTGGTAAGAGAAGAAATCCGGCGGGACTATGCCGCTTCCGTGATATCCATTGCCGGACCGGGCAGCGAATTGAACAAAGGACTTTTTGTCAACGGCATCAACGTGACCTTATTGACCCCAATCACCAAGTTCATGGTCCACCTGCCACTGGCATATCATCAAGGCCCCCCTCCGACTTCCGCATTGATCATCTGCTTTGGCATGGGAACGAGTTTTCGCTCGGCGATGAGTTGGAACCTTCAAACAACGGCGGTGGAATTGGTGCCCAGTGTTAAAGAAGTATTCCCGTTCTATCACAAAGATGCACTGGCCGTTCTCGCCAGACCCAATGGTCGCGTCATCGTTGACGACGGGAGGCGTTATCTTAAGCGGACCCAGGAAAAATTCGACGTCATAGTCATAGATCCACCTCCTCCCGAGACGGCGGCTGGATCAAGCCTGCTGTATTCCCGCGAATTCTACGAGCTGGCCAAACAACATCTAAAGACCAACGGCATCCTGCAAACCTGGTATCCGGTCGGCGCCCTTTCCACCGGCCAGGCCATGCTCCGGTCGGTCTGCGATTCGTTTCCTTATGTGCGCTGCTTTGGTTCAATAGAAGGTTGGGGCATGCACATATTGGCTTCCATGGAACCCATCCCCCCGGCGAGCGCGGAAGCCCTCGTTGCGCGAATGCCGGCAAGCGCGCGAGCAGATCTGTTGGAATGGTCAGCGTTTTCCGACCGGCAATTGCCTTCCTATTTGCAGAAGGTGCTGGCCACCGAATTTCAGCCCGCAGATGCGCTCAACACCGATCCTGAGATCTGCATCACCGATGACATGCCTTATAACGAATATTTCTTCATCCGCAGGCTGCTCGGCGTGAGATGAACGGCGGACAGCGTTTCTGTACTTCCGCAAGCAGCAAATCCCAAAAATAAAAAATCCCCCTTGAATAGCCTTGAATTACCCTGAATTGAGCCTGGCCCTGATCCGAATTTCAGGTGTTCTTTCTGTTCTTTCTGTTCCTTTGGTTATTTCATCCTATTTTCCACCTATTTTCCCCATCTGCCCACCCCATCCCCAACCCGAAATTTGCATCTCGCATCAGTCAAATTTTCAAATGTCAAAGAACAGCCCCAATTAAATCACTAATATCAAACATTGTCAAATAATATTTAAACTGTTGTTCAACATTTTCACATAACAGTCACAAAAGGCTCTGCTTCATTACCTTAGAGCTTGGATTGGCAAAGCAGATGCCAGATAAACAGGGAAGCCATCCTCTACGCCGTCATCGAGGGTCGCCCACGGCAGGGGCAGCAGTAGACCGCCCGCACCGCTCGCCGTTTGCGCCTGTTCCACCACCACCTCCAGCCACCGCACCGAATCCACCGCCTTGGCCGCCGGACCGGCTCCCGCCGCACGCTGGCGCCGCCGCTGCAACCTCCACGTCGCAAATGTCTGATACTTGAGCCCCACAACTCGGCGAACTTCGCCCCGCTCATCCCGTTGCGCTCAAACTCATCCAATCGTTGCTCCCGCCGCTCCCGCAGTGTCCGCACCCGACCCAGCTCGTCCGTTTTCAGGATCGCTCCACCACTCGATATCATATCAGTCATAGCATGAGGCTATGACACTTATGCCGACTTCGAATAGTGACGCTTACCTTGGACCTGCCCGTGATTGGATAGAAGACTTTGGAAATGCAAGGTAACCTCAGGGGCATTATGCGATTGTGCATAGTTAACGAGCCAAATCTTGATCAGGAAGCTTCCGTCACTCTGCGGTGATGCCCATAATAATTCCATTGGTGATATGGAGAATGCTTGTTCGGTTGTTAAAGCCAGAAAATACGAGGTTCGTGGTCAGTCCACCAACCACTTCGGAAGCGGGAAGGTTAGTGAGTCCCGCGCCGTTGCCGATGAAATTTGTAGCTATCAAAGTGTCGTATATATTGCTGCCGTAATAGTGGTTTCCGATACGCATCCGGAAGTTTGGATTAAATATATTGTTCCCTACCACGTATTGGCATAGTGAATTCGTTTCGATTCCCACCCACGGAGAGATGTCTCCGCTCACGCCATCAAAAAATAATTCCGGATTGGCGTTTGTCCGCGCCAAAAAAGGCCCCTGGTTATATTCGAAGGCTGAGGCATAGAGTACTATTTCGTGGTGCGGAGTGAACGTGCGCAGATCGATAATTGCATTGTTGTTGCGGAAAAAATGATTTCCGATGCCTGCCACATCCATGAACGGTTGGTTGTACGGGTCCGAACCGAGAATCAATGCGCCGCCTAGGCTGAATGCATCTGTTAGCGGCCAGGCTGATGAGGCGTTTCCGAGATTGCAGGATTCGAAAAAATTGTTATTGATGCGCGCGTGGTCAGCTGAAATCACGAGACCCAGTGCAAGACTGTCGAAATTACAATTTTCCACAGTGAAATTGTCGCCGCCAACTCCATTGCTATCATCGTCCCACAGCCCGCTCAATCCTCTCGCAGATAGTTGGTTCCCATCCTGACCAAGCTCAAGGCCGAGAGGCGCGGTCAAAACAATGCTCCAGGGAACAAACGTCACGTCTGAAAAAGTGGACCGGTTATTGTTTCGGATGCGGACAAGGAAATAATTTGAATCCACAGTTGAGGCGATGAGAAGCCCTTCCATATTGACGCCTATATTATTTCCGCGGCCTTGAAACGTCAGGCCGGAATTATTGGTGAATACGAGGCAGGTTTGGACAACGCCCTTACCTTTGATGGTGATGGAATCCACGCCCGCATAGTTCGTGTAGAGCGCGCCGCCCGCATAAAATATTCCTTCACCGAGCTCGATTGTGCCACCGCCCGGATACATGCGGTTCGTCGAATGCGGCAACGCATCCAACTGTGCCTGCAAATTGATTTGATACGACTTTGCGGTATTCGTGATGACGATTAATCGCGAAGTGATCGATTCATTTGTTTGGATGATGGCCGAAATTTGGGCAGGGTTCACTGAAGAGACAAGGTTGGTGAGTCCCGCGCCGTTGCCGATGAAATTCTGAGCACTGACATAGTTTGACGTAATCTGCGTCCCGCCGGCGCCACCCATGTGAATGCCGCTCAAATCAATGGCAGACGGGTTGGCCTGCCAGCCTTGATTGGTTATGTAGGTGGCGCGCGCGAAGGCGGTTCTGACTTGCTCGAAATTGTTAAGCGCCGCGTATTTTACGCAGTCATCCGCAGTGCCAACGATGGCGTAATTGCAATCGTAAAACTGGTTCTGAATAACGTGAAATTGCGAGCTGGCGGTACGCAACAAAAGCAGGCCGCCGCCGACGCTTTCAATTGTATTGGTGTCGCGCAGATTGCCCCGGTGGTCTTCATCCGCGAACGAATAGGAGGACATGCCCTCGAAATGATTGCGCTCGATGAAACACCAGTCACCCGAGATTTTTGCCCCCACTGCGCAACTCAAAAAATAATTGTCTTCAATCAGGCATTGGCCACCGGCGGAAGCCTGAAGATCCAATCCGACCACGTTGGGCGCGCCGGTAACATTTTTCAACAGTCCCGGCTGCATGGGCCGGTACAGTGCCGGAAGCCATCCGAGACTGCTGTCTCTCAAAATAAGCGAGGTGTTGCGGGCATAGATACAGGCCGCCGGTATGCTGTTTGAGCAGAATACGCTCACACCATCCCACAAAACATTGATCGGGGTGTCGTTGCCGGGCAGCGCTTCAAAATGGACGGCGTTCGTCTCGGAGTTTCCGCCCAAAACATACATGGTGCCCAGCAGGCCAGAGCCGATAAACCGGTACGAAGCGGGATAATTTGTTGGCAGCACAATCGCCCGTGCACCGATGTATTGACCTGCGTCCAATTGGATCGTACCGCCGCCGGCAGATAAGGAAGAGTCTGATTTAGGCAGGGATGCCAGGGCCTCATTGATGCCGCACGTAGTGGTGCCGGGGGTATCGGGGCCGAAGGGTGCGCCATTGTTGGTGAGGATGCTCAAGCCATTGGCGATGCCGCTTGAGGAAACATTAACGACGGGTAATTGACCTAGTTGAGCCTGAGGCACCGGGAAGGCTGTTTGGCCCCGTACACCAACAAAGGTTAAGAACAGAAGCACTACGAATAACTGTGTTCTCATGGATCGGTCCGTAGGATTTTCATTGAAAAGTTTGGCGCGGCTTATCGTTCCTAACGGATAAAAGTTAACTGGCCCGCCAATTGTTTCAAGACTTAAGCCCATCGCAAAACGAAATTATGACACAACCGTCTCCTGCTACCGACAACCGCTGTTCGTTCCTTTTTTGCCAAGCGTCGTGACAAAACTTGGCCTCCATTCTGCATGTCAGTTCGTTCGTTGCGTCGAAACGATGCACTCCCAAGTGCCAGAATTTCAGCCACCCAACTTGATACCGGAAGCCGAAAGGCGAGGGTCGGAATCGAGCGCCTTTGGGGGCGGACGACAGTGTTATTGTGCCTTAAATGGTTATTCGCTCAAGAGCGGAATCGGGATAGTGCGCGGATGTTGGTGGGCACCCGTGATAGCGATAGTAACCGCGCATCACGGAGCACAGCCATGGTCCCTGCGCTCTTATCGGCTGATCGCGGCGGAGTTGCATTGCCGCTTTTACCTCGCCAATTTTGGCTCGAAGCCGTTTGCTCATGGTTTGTCGGTATAGCAGGAAGCCTTCGCCCCCCTGGTTTCTACTTCGGGTCTGCCATGCGCGCACGGCGCACTGGAGATTTCATTTGGCTTTTACCCTCCCGCATGCTACATAGTCCGGCCCGCGTCGCATCGGCGCGGCGGGAATTTAACCGAATATTTTATGTCACAGCATCGCAGCCTGCGCGCAGCCTCCACTTTGGGTGGAAAACGCAACGTCATGAAGCGCTTTGAGCGCGTGGAAATCCTCAAGAAACGCGGCCAATGGAAAGAGGGCGACCGCATCACCGGCCTCCGCAAGACCAAGCCGGAAGTCTAATCGCGACCGGTGACAAGTGACGGGTGCCCGGTGAGGCGAACCCTTGTCACCATCGCTTGTCACATGCCAGGCTCCATCCGACTACAGAAATTCCTTGCCGAAGCAGGCGTCGCCTCGCGCCGTGCCGGCGAACAGATGATTCTCGCGGGCCGCGTCAGTGTGAACGGGGCCATTGTCCGCATCCTCGGCACCAAAGTCGATCCCCTGCATGATGCGGTCCTCTTCGATGGCAAGCCCGTCCACGTGCGGCGCAAACTATATATCGCACTCAACAAGCCGCCCGGCTGTGTCTGTTCCCGCAGCGATGAACGCGGCCGCCCCACCATCTTTGGCCTGCTCCCCCGCGAATGGGACATCCTCCACAACGTCGGCCGGCTCGATTATGACACGGAAGGATTGATTTTCCTGACGAATGATGGTGAATTCAGTCTGCACCTGACGCATCCCCGGTACGGTGTGCGGAAAAAGTATTTGGTAACGGTGGATGGCAAAGTGGATGGCGAGATGTTAAAGACCATCCTGACCGGCGTGTGGCACGACGGTGAAAAACTGAAAGCCGAACGGGCGCATGTGATTTCGTCCACCAGTTCGCAAAGCGTCGTGGAACTGGAACTGGCCGAGGGCAAAAACCGCGAAATACGGCGGATGTTCGAGGCGCAAAGCCGCACGGTGACGAAGTTGCAACGGACACAGATCGGCAAAATCAAGCTGGGTGAACTGAAATTGGGCAAATGGCGGACATTGACAGATACCGAGATTAAATCTCTACTTTCCTGAGTTATGAAAATGAAATTTTGGATGACGACTTTTGGGGCGATGATTTCTGCGGGCTTGCTCGCGCAAACCAATCTGCCGGATGCGACGACGGCCACCACCATGACCGCGCCCGCATTTAGCGAAATCACCAACACTCCACCCGCCGCGCCCACGCCCAGGGCCCACGCGCCCGCCAAAAGGAAAACGGTAAAAAAGGCCGCCGTCAAAAAACCCGCACCGGTGTTGCGCACCGTGCCACTCGTGCCCGGACCGGCCACCGTGGCCGCAAATCATGTGAACGTGCGCACCAAGCCCAGCATGGTCGGTGAAGTCGTCACACGCATGACCAATGGCGAACCCGTCACCGTCATCGAAGAGATCAAACTCAAACATTCCGGACCAGACGAACCATCTGCCTGGGCCAAAATCGCTTTGCCTGTCAAATCAGCCGCGTGGGTCAATGCCAAATTTATCGACTCGACCAATAAAACGGTGACGGCGAAAAAATTGAATATCCGTGGCGGCCCCGGCGAAAACTACGGCGTCATCGGCACGTTGCAAAAGGGCGACGCCATCAATGAAGTCATCACGCAAGGTGACTGGACGAAAATTGAAGCGCCGACGAATGGTTACGCCTTCATGGCCGCGCAATATTTGACGCAGGAACCCGTTGTTGAAACGCCGGCGGCCACACCGACACCCGAACCGGCGCCTCCCGTGACGCCCGTAACGGAAGCACCGACGGTCCCCGCCACGACGGAAGCCCCTGCCCCGACACCGCCGGTTGAAACCCCGGTGGCTGCTCCTGCCCCCGCGCCCGCACCGGAAGTCGCACCGACGAATGAAGTGCCCACCGAACCGCGCATCGTCACGCATGAAGGCGTCGTTCGCGGCACCGTCAGCATCCAGGCGCCGACGTCTTATGAGTTGATTTCCACCGATACCGGCGAGACGGTGAATTATCTCTACACGACCTCGAAAGAACTGGATTTGAGCCGTTACAAAGGCCTCCGCATCATCGTGACCGGCGAGGAAAGCCTGGACCAGCGCTGGCCGCATACCCCGCTCATCACGATCCAGAAAATCCAAGTGGTCGAATAATGGCCGCGGACCTCATTGACGGTCGCGCCATCGCCGCGGACATCCAACGCGAATTAGCCGGACGCATCGCCGCGCTGAAGCAACGCGGCACGCAACCCGGCCTTGCGTTCGTGCGCGTGGGCGAAGACCCCGCTTCCAAGGTCTACGTCGGCAGAAAAGAAAAGGCATGCGCCGAACTGGGTATCTTTTCCGAAATGCATGTTCTGCCGGAACACGCCAGCGAGACAGAACTGCTCGCTTTGATCGCGCGGCTGAACGCCAATCCCCGCTTGCATGGAATCCTCGTCCAGGCCCCGTTGCCCAAACAGATCCGCGAATCAGTCATCTATTCCACCGTCGCTCCGGAAAAAGACGTGGATGGATTTCATCCCGTGAACGTTGGCAAGTTAATGCTCGGCGATGCCTCCGGCTTTCGCCCGTGCACTCCCGCCGGCGTCATGGAATTGCTTATGCGCTCGCACGTGAAGACCGATGGTGCGGAAGTCGTGGTGCTCGGCCGCGGAAACATCGTCGGCAAACCGATGACTGCGATGCTCTGCCAAAAGGCGAAAGGCGCGAACGCCACCGTCACTATCTGTCACTCGGCGACACGCGACATCAAAGCGCATTGCCGCCGCGCGGATATTCTCATCGCGGCCATGGGCGTGGCGGAATTTGTGAAAGCGGACATGGTCAAGCCCGGCGCGACCGTTATTGACGTAGGCGTGAACCGCGTCAGCGACGCAAGCTCCAAAACCGGCACAAAACTCGTCGGCGATGTGGCCTTTGCGGAAGTTTCTCAAGTGGCCGGAAAGATCACGCCCAATCCCGGCGGCGTGGGCCCGATGACCATCGCGATGTTGATGCAAAACACCGTCCGCGCCGCGGAACTCAAAGTTTAACCTAAAAACAAAAATCAAATGCAAGCCAACCGAATCCTTCCCGACCTCCAATGCTCGCTGCTGTGCGAAGAAGTTCGCCAGGAGATGAACGGCAATCTTATCCTCATCGGCGTCATCAATCTCATTCGCGTGCCGCAACTGCCCATCACAGCAAGCCGTTTGTGCATCTACAACTGCTGGACTGCCGGTCTCGGGCAGTTCAATGAGACCGTCCGCATCCTTGCGCCAGACCAGACGACCGTGCTGCGTAAAGGCGACATGAAATTTGAGCTAAAGGATGTTTCCATGCGTTCGCCCAACGTGCTCGTTTTTACCCAGGTAGAATTCATGATCGCGGGCATCTATTACGTCGAAGTGCTGGTGGATGATGTGATGAAGATCCGCTATCCCGTGCCCGTCGCAGTGATACCGCCGCCGCCCGGACAGGCCCCTCAGGCGCCCACGTCGACACAATAGGCGCCGACATTTATTTCAGCGAACAACGCTGCGCATGACACGTTCGTGCGCAGCGTTCTCATTATTCTTGTTTGGAGTTCCGCCTTTAGGCGGCCCCTGGCGAGTGACCATCTAACAAGCTCAGTCGTAATTGTTCACTGAGACAGCGGACGATTCTCCTTCTCCTGGGGAGAAGGCAGGGATGAGGGCGAGTGTAAAACCTGACTGACCTCATCTTTTATTTCTTCGCATGCAGCGTTCTCGACTTTCCAATCCATTTCGGCATTTTATAGCGATGCAAATCCAGTTCTGCGGCGCCGCGCGCACTACCACCGGCTCCATGTATCTCATCGAGGTCAATAGCCGGAAGTTTTTGATGGAATGCGGATTGTTCCAGGGCCATCGCGCGGAAGCAATCGACCGTAACTGCTGTTTTCCGTTTGATCCCAAAGAGATTGAGGCCGTTGTGCTGAGCCATGCGCACATGGATCACGTCGGCAATCTGCCCAACCTGTGCAAGCAGGGCTTTACCGGGAATGTCCATTGCACTTTCGCCACGCGCGACCTCGCCAGCATCATGCTCGTCGATTCCGCGCACATCCAGGAAGACGACGCGGAGTATATTTCCAAACAAAATGCCAAACGGGGACTGCCGCCGGTGAAACCCCTGTACACCCGTGCCGATGCGGAAAAGTCCATCGAGCAGTTTGTCTCCGTGAATTACGACCGTCCCTTTCAACTGGTCGATGGCGTGACCGTGACGTTTCGCGATGCCGGACACATTCTGGGTTCAGCCCAGGTGGTATTGGATATCCGCGAAGGCGGCAGAAAATTCCGTTACCTCTTCAGCGGTGACGTCGGGCGCGGCAAAGATGCCATCCTGCATGACCCGGTACCGGTCGAAAATGTGGATTATCTCCAGATCGAATCCACCTACGGCGGGCGTGTCCATCAATTGCCCACGGATGCCGATGAAACCGTTCGCAAACTGCTCGTGGACGCCCTGCAACGCGGCGGCAAAGTCATCATCCCCGCTTTCTCCGTCGGACGCACACAGCAGATCGTTTATGTGCTGAATCAACTCACGCTAGCCGGGTTGCTCTCGCGCATTCCTATCTATGTGGACAGCCCGTTGAGCGTGAATGCCACGGAAATTTATCGTCTGCATCCCGAATGTTTCAACGAAGCGACCAATAAATTTTTGCACGAGAAGGCGAATCCATTCGGCATGGAGAACCTCACTTACATCCGCGAGGTGGAACATTCAAAAAAGCTCAACGACCTCCATGAACCGATGATCATCATCAGTGCCTCCGGCATGGCCGAAGGCGGACGCATTCGGCACCACCTGAAAAATAATCTGGGCAATCCCAAAAACCTCATCCTCTTCATCGGTTATTGTGCGGAAAACACGCTCGGCGCCCAGATCGTCGCCAAACGCAGTCCGGTGAACATCTTTGGCCAGCCCGTCGATGTCCACGCGCAGATCGCTTCCATCGACTCCTACTCCGGCCACGCGGATAAAAACGAATTGCGGCAATACGTCAGCCACATCACCGGTAACATCAAAAAAATCTTCTGCGTCCACGGTGAAGAATCGCAATGCCTCGCCCATGCCGAGACATTGCGGATCATGAAACCGAACGCCGAGGTCATCGTGCCGGCCTACAAGCAGATCGCGGAGATTTGAATCGCCGCAATCACTTGCTGCTTACGGTGGACAACATATTCGTGGCCATCTGCAGGTGCATCTCCAGCGTCGGCTCTGTTTTGACCGCCCAGGCACGCAGGTCGGGATCGTCAGCTTTTTCCGATTCCAATTTGAATTCCTTCACGTCTTTTTTGTGGTCGGCAACCATGTCTTTGGCGTAAGCGCTATCAAATGCGTCGCCGGATAGTCCTGCCAGCTTATCAATGCCGCGCTGGTCTTTTGCACTGGGCGCGGCGGGAACAGTCGCACCTTTCTGCGCAGCGAGCGTTTTCAATTCGTCATTCGCCTTGCTGTGGTCTGTAACCATTTGCTGGCCGAACTGTTTCACGGTTGGATTCACGCCTTTGGTGCCGGCCAGTTCACCTGATTGGACTTCCGCCATGCCGCCGCTGGCCGCAGCTTTGACGAATTCATAGTCTTTTTTGGAAAAACTACCCGGATTGCTGGCTTCATCCGCCGCATAAGCGATGGTGCCGATGGTGGTTGCCAGAAGAATGTAGACTGCTCCCCTTACCATTTGTTTCATACCTGTCTCCTTTTTGCAGCTGACCGCGAGTCCAACTTCGCGCAGTTTCGTCTCTCGTCAAATAATTTTTGCGGTGGATGGTGCACTGGACTAAATTCGCGTTGAGAAAACCATGAAAGCCGCCTACATCACCCAAACCGGTCCGCCGGAAAATATTATATACGGCGAGCTGCCACAGCCGAAGCCGGGCCCGACCGAATACGCGGTCAAAGTTTCCGCCGTGGATGTGAATCCCATCGATCTCTATATCCGCAGCGGCATGGTCCCCGCAAAATTAGATTTCCCGTACGTCATCGGTTGTGACCTGGCCGGCGTCATTGTTGAGGCAGGCCGCGTCTGGGCCACGAATCAGGGGCTGGGCGGTCGGCCAGGAACGTTTTCTGAATTCGCTGCCATTGATGAACGCTGGCTGCACCCGACTCCGCAGAACGTGAAGGATGTGGACATCGTCGCTCTTTCGCTCGTGGGCACTACTGCACATCTGGGCCTGGTTACCCACGCAAAACTGAAGACTGGGGAAATTTTATTCGTGAATGGAGGCACCGGCGGCGTCGGTTCCAGCGTGGTGCAGATGGCAAAAATCCTTGGCGCGCGTGTCATCACAACTGCTGGAAGCGATGAAAAAGTTGAGGCCACGAAAAAACTGGGGGCCGACCTCGCCATCAATTACAAAACGCAGGATGTGGATGCGGCCATCAAAACCTTTGCAGCCAATGGCGTGAACGTCTGGTGGGAGTCCTTAAGTGAACCGAATTTTGAGCGAACCATTCCCTTGCTCGCCATGCGTGGACGGATGGTGGTGATGGCCGGACGCGCTGCCAAACCACTGTTTCCCGTCGGTCCGTTCTATACAAAGGATTGTTCCATCCATGGCTTCGCCATGTTCAATTGCACTCCGGAAGAAGGCCGCGCCGCCGCCGTAGATATCGGGCATTGGTTGGCCGAAGGAAAACTAAAAGCGCAGATCGATCGCGTGCTACCACTCTCACAAGCCGCCGAAGCCCATCGTTTGCAGGAGGAGAGCAGCATCCACAAAAAGGGTACGCTGGCAGGGAAAATCGTATTGAAGCCTTGATGATAATCGCCGGAAAGCTTCGGGCATTGAAAATCAGTTTGACGGAGCGTTTGTCAGCGACACCGTTCGATAGAATCCGCTGGCATGATTCGCCGCATCCGGATCTATAAAATCAATCGAGCCTTCGAATACTTGATTGGTGGAAATAGAATTCCAATTTTGTAGATCGCTGGAAGTTTGCACGATGAACCAGGCGCCATCAGGCCCGCTCGCGGTCATGTGAAAACTGCCGTCAGGCAAAAATGATGGCAACGGACGACGCCAGTTGTCCAGGATAACTGCTTCAGCACAGGCCCGTTCTCCCACAATGTAATCCGGCGGCGCATTCGTATCCGGCGCCAGTGTTATGATAACAGTCCGGACAAAATTGGTCGTCCCGTTGTCAATCGGCACGATCGGAATCAGTGCGAAGGCATCACCGGCCGGGATCGTCACCGAATTGGTGACCGAGGCATAATCCACACCATTACTCGCCGTGCCGCCGATCTTAAGATTCACGGCCAGGTTGGCGCTGGCATCTCCAAAACGGCGGATGGTGAAAAGGGCATTTTTCGGCCCCCAATTGGTATAGGTTTGCCAGTGCACTGGCGGCCAGACTGCCCACGAGGGACTCATATTCGTCACGCCCGACCAGATCCAAAATGAATTTGTACCGGCGATCGCGACCGGATCCGTCGCCACGATGCTCACAACATCCGTAGGATTGGTGTTCGTGGACGAAGTAAGAATGGTGATATTGACCGGCGCGGACGTTCTGGACAAGGAACCGGGAAATGGCGGGGGCGTTGCATTGCGGGCCACAACGGTCAGATCAAAATTGCCGACCGGCGCATTTGTCCACACCAGACAATAAAGGGAAGCAAGGCGGGGTGAAAGCCGTACAATTGGCGAATACGCATAGATGGGTTTTAGTGATCCACCGGTTCCCAGATCAAAGCCGTGACCCAAGTCATTTGTCCCTGCGAAAAACTCCACGTTTTCAAGCGTGCCCTGCCCATTTCGGACATACGCAAAAATGGGAATGTCTACCGGCCCGTAAAAAGTCGTGTGATTTGCGGGACTGGTGATCCGCACCCCGGGCCCGAGCGGGCTAAATGGTTGGGCACAAATCAACCCGGGAAACGCCAGACACAAGACGAGAAAAAACCCTCCGCAATTTTTCGCGGTTGTCGAGAGATACCCGCGTTTCATAAAACCTGAATTTAATCGTAATTTTTTTATCAAAAACGGGTTAAAAGTCAAGAGGCAGACCATTACAAGATTTTCATAATTGCCATCACAGCACCAACAAGAGCTTTTTGATCTCTCTCAGCCGGGCCTTCGCGTCTTTTTTAACCAGGCGGGGAAATTTGCCACCGAGCGTGATGAAATCGCCGTGACGTATGAGTTTCAATTTGTCTTCCTCCACCTCGATAGCCGTCACGGATTTCTCGCTGGCCAGAATCTTTAGCTCGCCAATCTGTAACAACATTTCGACGGAGGGCGGCAACGGCCCAAAACGATCGCGCAATTCCTTCTGCAAAGCCTCCAGTCCCGTTTTTTCCGTGGCCTGCGCGAGCTTGCGATAGACTTCGATACGATGGTGCGCCTCGGGAACGTAACTCTCCGGGAGATTGCTGGCGTCACCGAGGAAATCCAGCGCGATACGCACTTCGACGCGTGGCTTCACTTTCTCGCCTTTGAGCGAACCGACACTCTGTTTCAATAACTGGCAGTAAAGTTCAAACCCCACCGCCGTGATATGACCGCTTTGTTCCGAACCAAGCAGGTTGCCCGCGCCGCGTATCTCCAGGTCGCGCATGGCGATCTTGAATCCGCTCCCGAGTGATGCGTATTGCTTCATGGCATTGATGCGCTTCTTCACATCAGCCAGCAATTGCGCGTGGCGGGGTAGCAGCAGAAACGCATAGGCCTGGTGTTTGTAGCGGCCCACCCGGCCACGCAGTTGATATAGGTCGCTCAGGCCAAAGCGGTCCGCGCGGTCAATGATGATGGTGTTGGCGTTTGGGATATCCAGGCCGCTCTCGATGATGGTCGTGGAAAGCAACACATCCGCTTCGCCGTTCACGAATTTGGCCATCACTTCTTCCAGGTCGTCGGCATTCATCTGGCCGTGCCCCACGAGAATGCGCGCGCGCGGCACAAGTTTCTGGATTTTTTGCCGCATGACATCAATGGTCATCACGCGGTTATGCAGGAAGAAGACCTGCCCGCCGCGATTTATCTCGCGCTGGATGGCGTCACGGATGATGCGCTCGTCATATTCGACCACCGTCGTCTCGACCGGCAGCCGGTCATGCGGCGGCGTCTGGATGGTGCTCATGTCGCGAGCACCGGTCAGCGCGAGATACAACGTGCGCGGAATCGGCGTAGCGCTCAGCGTAAGCACATCGACGAGCACCCGCAGGCGTTTGAACTTCTCCTTGTGCAACACGCCAAACCGCTGCTCTTCGTCGATCACCACCAGGCCAAGTTCCTTGAATGCGATGTCCTCCTGCACGAGCCGGTGTGTGCCAATGACGATGTCCACCGCGCCCGCCGCCAGATCTTTCACCACTTGCAACTGGTCCCGCTTCGTCCGGAAGCGCGAGAGCAGCTCGATGCGGATAGGATAATCTGCCATGCGCTCGCGAAAATTATTGAAGTGCTGCTGGGCGAGTACCGTGGTGGGCACCAGGATCGCCACCTGCTTGCCATCCATCACCGCTTTGAACGCCGCCCTTATCGCTACTTCAGTTTTGCCAAAACCTACGTCGCCACAAATGAGCCGGTCCATCGGCTTTGGGCGCTCCATGTCCACCTTCGTTTCCACGATGGCTTTCATTTGGTCGGGCGTTTCTTCGTAGATGAACGCGCTTTCAAACTCCCGCTGCCAGGGAACATCAGGCTGGAAAGCGTTGCCCTGTAACGATTCGCGCGCCGCCTGGATGCGCAACAGCTCCGCCGCCACATCGCGCACGGCCCGCTCGGCAGTTTCCTTCGCCTTGTGCCAGCGCATGCCACCCAGGGTATTCAGCGGTGGCCGCGCCTTGCCCGCGCCCACATATTTACTGACCAGATGGGCTTCACTGACCGGCACGTAGAGTTTCGGCGGCTCGTTGCTTGAATCACCAGGCGCATATTCAATGACCAGGCATTCCGTTTCCGACTTCTCCGCGGTCGCTCCCGAATCGCGCGGTTTATTGCCCAAGCCAACGGGCATATTCTTTAGACCGAGGTAACGCCCGATGCCGTGTTGCAGGTGAACAACGAGGTCCCCTTCCTCAAGGTCCGCAAAATCAATTTCCAGCGCCGAGCGCATGGCCACGGCGTGGGGCGACTTCAATTTGCGCGGGCGCTGGATCTTGTAGCGGCCAAAAATCTCCGCGTCCGTGATGACGACGAGTTTTGCTTCGTCGCAGAGAAAGCCGCGCGACAGGTTGCCGATGGTCATCTGCAACTTTTTCTCGTCGGCGAACCCATGCTCTTTCCAGATCTCCTCGAAGCGCTGCCGTTCACCATCGTTATTGCAAAAAACGTGGACCGAATAATCCTGCCGCAACCAGCGATGCAGTTGTTGGAAAAATTCCCGGCGCTGCACCTGGGCTATCTGCGGGTCGAGCGCCCGTTCCACAAGCGGACGAAAGGCATCCAGGCTTTGGAACTGCAATCCGCGTGGTTCACTCGCGCCCTGGTCAGCCTCGGTCAACGTGATGACGGAGAGCTGTTTTTCCCCCGCTACGGTTTGCAGGTCGCTCCACGAAATAAAAAAAGGATCATTGGGCGGGATGGTTGCCTCGTATTCGTCAGCGCGAAGTGAAAGTTGTTCCGGCTCGCACAAAACAAAAATGGCGTTAGGCGGCAAATATTCGAGCAGGTTCGCCATCGGAACGGCGTTGGACTTCTCGAGCTCCAGTTCATGTTTCAAAACACCCAATTCACCGGCGGGCGAAAGCGTGACTGCCGGAATTTCCTCCCGCGAGATTTGCGTGAGCGGGTCGAAATAGCGCAGAGATTCGAGTTCGTCGCCGAAAAATTCCAGGCGTACCGGCCACGGGCAGGTCGGTGGATAGATATCCACGATCCCGCCACGCATGGCGATCTCGCCTCGTTGGGTGACCTGCCCCTCGGGCTCGTATCCCTGGGCTTCCAGCCAATCGACCAGGTCCAGCGGGTCAGAGCGTTCCCCACGGACCAGGTGGCGTGTGCGATTCTTGAGTTCCGCCGGGGAATACGTCTTTTGCAGGAGCGCAGTCATGCTGGTTACGACCACATGCGCCAATGATCCTTTGCCGGAGGGCTTTTCCGTCAGGGCCATCAACGTTTGCAAGCGGTCGCTGATCGTGTCGGCATGCGGAAGTTTTCCTTCGTGCGGCAGAATTTCCCACGGCGGATAAAACAACGGCGAGGCATCCAGCCACGTTTCCATGTCCTGCTGAAAACTTTCCTGCGCTTTCAGGTTGTCCGTGACGATAACGATGGGGCGCCCGCGAACGAGCTGGGTCAGCAATGCAGCGAGAAAGGGTTGCGCCGCAGTGGTGACCCCGGCCAGCGACAATGCGCCGCCCTGTTCCAGGCGTCGTACCAGGGACTGCACAACGGGAACCTGCGAAACGTCAGCGAACAAACCGCTCGTCGCTGACGCTGGGGCGTTCTGCGGCAAGCGCACGCACACTCGCAGTGAGTGCGTCACATGTCAAGCGACTGTGCGTTTTGCACGGATGTGAGAGAACGAAAAAGAAAAAAATTTTAGCCCCTAGTAATTTCGTTTGAACGCAGTATTTTTACGGATGTCTGATGGCGGTTACTACTGATGCGATACTTAAGACGACCAAATTTGAAATTGGCTGCGCGACGCGCCGGGCTCCTCTTCGGCGCGATTTTTTTTACAGGCGCGGCGCGAGCGGATTACACCCTGCTTTCCGCGTTCTACACGGGCGGCGCGGACTGGCACCTCGGCTCGGTCGGCGTCGGGAATATCGTCGGTGATAATCAACTGGAGATTGTTGTGCCCTATCGCGACGCCAGCGGCAACTGGTGGTTGAGCGCTTATGACTGGTCGGGCAATCTGCTTCCGGGCTTCCCCTATTCCGGCGGGCAAAACCCCATCAACACCTCGCCCACGCTGTACGACCTCGATGGCGACGGCCACGATGAAATCATTTTCACCTGCGGTTCGAGCGTGATCGCGTTGCGCGGCAATGGTTCGGTGTATTGGTCCAATTCCGTCACGCGGTTGAATTACATCCCAAATGGTGGCTACATGACAGTCACCAATGGGTTCTATTGGGACGCCACCGGCGCGTGGATACCCAATCTGCCTGCTACCGCGACTTTTTTCTCTGAGGTCTCGCCTCCCATCGTCGCCGATTTTTCCGGCAACGGCACGAAAGAGGTCGTGACCGCCTGGAAGATCGATCCCGATAACACCAGCGACAACCAGGACTATAACCCGTTCATCAAACCGATCTATGGTTTCGCCGATTGGGGCACGGTGGGCGAGGACTGGTCGGGCGGCGCGGTATTTTTTAATGCGACCACGGGCGCAAAAACATTTGTCTATCACCTGCATCAAAATGTCGAAGCCGGCCTGGGCATCGGCCGTGGTGACACAAATAAAGCCTTGAACGTCTATGCGTTGAACGACAGTGACAGTGTCGTGGGGTTCGATAAGAGCAAACCCTTCGGCCTGTTCGGCAAAGGGGAGCTGTGGAAGCAGTTCGGGAAAAACCAGCGTCTGATGTCGGGTGCCTACCAAAAAAGTGTGGACGTTTACACGGCCGATATCGATGGGGACGGGCTAAGTGAAGTGCTGGTGCCCACGACGCAAGATCAACCACTTTGGGAACCGAACGAGACCATCCTCGACGATGATGGCGCGATTCTGTGGCGTAAATGGAAGAGCTCGGTGAACCTCACGAACTACCACGGCTGGCTCAACAATGCCTGCATGATACCTTGCAATCCCGACCATGATAATCACGCGGACGTTTTGTCGTTCACGCACGGCTATGAGATCGCCTATCGCTATTGGAACGGCGTCGAGCTCGTGGGCCACACGAATTGGCCCATCAACTTTTATCCATACATACCCACCCCGCCCGTCGTGGGTGACGTGGACGGCGATGGCGAAGAAGAAATCATCATCGGCACTTACAACCCGGCCAGCGTGTCCAGTGACGGAAAGCTTTATATCATCGGGCTCAATGGCGTCGTCAAACAGGCCATCGATATCCCCTCCGGCGTCAAATACATCCCGGCGCTCGCCGACGTGGACCGGGATGGTTCGCTCGATGTTGTGGTGCCGGCGCTGAGCGGCGCGATTTATGTCCTGAATTTCGGCGCGAATTCGACCAACAAAGTTTCCTGGGCCACCCATCGCGGCAACATGCATCGCGATGGCAATTACAACGTATCGTTGTTCCCGCCCGGCACACCCATCATCACCAGCAAAACCCCTGAGTTCACCCGTTCGGCCTTTACCTGGGCAGCGACAACCACCAACTCACCTGCCGGCTGGCGTATCTACCGCGCGGATAACCCGAACGGCCCATTTGACCTGCTGCTCACGCTCACGCCGGAAACGAGCGCTTTCACCGACACGGGCCTGAAAAACGGCTACCAATATTTCTACGAAGTCGGCGCGGTTTATCCGACGAACGTGGTGCTCTCATCTCCGTTTGTCGTCACGCCGATGTTGAACAGCAATGCCATCGCGAATCCGGCCTTCGAGGAAAATGACAACAGCCATTGGGACAAGTGGTATACGGGCGACATTGATTGGACCAACATGATCGGCTCCACGAATGTCTTCTTCGCCGGGAAGCAATCGATGCAGATCGTCCTGCACAGCAATGTTTCCAACAGCAGCATCAAACAGTTCAACACCTACGGCACGCCGGATTCCGCGGTGTATGTGCATACCAACGTGCTTTACAGTTTCGGCGCCTGGTTCAAGAGCGGCGGCATCTCGCAACCTTCCGAACATTGGATCGAATGGAATTCCTCGCCGGACGGCCGCGACACGAACACGCGCCCTTCCCTGCCATGGCCGAACTATTTCACGCCGCACTTTGTCATTGGCACCACGCAAACCGATTGGGCCTACGCGAACCGCACGTTCATCCTGCCCGCCGGGTTCCCGAACATCGATTTCCGGCATCGCTTTTCCATCACCAGCGCCGGAAGTGGTTCCATCTTCATCGACAACGCCACGTTCCGGCAGATGCCCGCGCCGACCGATACGCATTGGGTATCCTGGATCCCGATGAGTTCCCGTTGGAAATATTACACAGTCGCGGGTGTGCCACCGTCTGATTGGTACACGCCCAATTTCTCCGAGGGACTGCTGTGGCTCTCCGCCAATGCCAAGTTTGGCGCCGGGAGCGGACCCTCTGGCATAGTTACCCACGTTACGCCGGATCTCCCGTCGTATTACTTCCGGCAAAAATTCACCGTGACGGATACCAATGTGGAAGAAATGCTCCTGACCGCGCATTGCACAGATTTCCAGGGCGGCACCGGCTCGCCTATGCGGATATTCATCAATGGCAATGAAGTCCCCGCCACCAGCATCGAACCCGGCCTTGATGGCAACACCGACGTGTATTACGACCTGACACCGTTCATCGGGTGGGTCCACCTGGGCACGAACCAATTCGCCGTGCAGTTCAATAATACGTGGCAACCAACCTGGGACGATGTCGCCTTTGATGTCAGCTTGAAGGTGATCCCCACGACAGCCTCGGCCACCGGCGCAGGTCACATCGTTTCCATCCGGCCCGCTGCCAATGGAATCAATCTGACCGTGGATGTTCCCGCCGGCAGCATCTGGAGCATCCAATACAATGACGCATTTCCGAATCCCAATTGGACCTCGCTCCTGACTTTCACCAATGTCACCGGGGGAACGATGACCATCACGGACACGAGCGCGCGACATCCTGAACGCATGTATCAGTTGAGGCCGCGTTAAACACCCGCAGGTCGGTTGCTGCGCCAGAGGTTTAGCCCCAATAGAGTCGCTAAAACTCCCGCGGCAGCACCGCATAATTGTAATCCGCGAATAAAGCTCTCCGGCCGATAATAAAATTCCAGCTCGGAATTGCCCGGCGGCACGACCACCCCGCGCAATGCATAATTCACGCGCATTATGGGAACTGCTTGTCCGTTCAGGCGGGCGTGCCAGCCTTTGTCCCAAAGGTCGGCGAGCACAACCAGCCCGGGCGTTTCCATTTTTGGGGAGAGGTTTATACGCGTGGGGATTTCAGAAACGATCTCCACCATGCCGCGACAGTGCTCCGGCAGGTTTACCGGCGACAACGCATAAGCCACTTCGCGCGGATTGAATAGCGGCGAGGCCAGGTTGTCCAGGCAATCACTGTCACTGGATATGGTTTCTACGTGCGCCGGCACAAATGACCGGGGCAACGCGTTCGAGTTGACCAGTACCCAATAATCATCGCTTTGAAACAGCGGGTGCAATCCCTCCGGCGGTTCGCCGCGAAAGATCACATAACGCACTCCCAGCATGTCGAGCGCGGGCAAAAGTTGAACGCCATCTGGCGGCAGGAAAGTGGTCTGGGGCGTCAGCCATTGGTCCAATGCATAATCGTAGGAAGCGTACCTGGTATCAGTCGCTACATTCAAAAGGTCAGTTATCCGTTTGGGGTCGATTGAATCGTAACCGCGAACATCGCTTAATCCACAAACCTCTGCGAGGGTGGCCGGAAAACAGGTTGAGCCCATCACCCGGCCGGGAACGGATTTTGCAACTGCTTCGAGCGCAGGAATGCGTGGATAGTACGATTGCGGGTCACATTGTGCGCTGCGATCGTGGGCAAACCAGAGCAAGTCGGCCACGAGAAAAATCCCGAACCATGGCACGTTTTTAGCCAGCGATAACGGCCGCACCTTGAGCAGCCACCAGGCGGTGAGCGTCAGCAGGCAAAGTCCGCCACCGATCACATAAGTGCGGGTGAACCAGCTCTGGACTAGCGCTACATCAGCCGCATTCTGTATCCAATCGAATCGCGATCCCTCGGCGACCGCGGCGGGGAGACTCGTATGCAACGGTTCGGGCAATTGTGCCGCGCGGTGCGCGCAGACGATGAAAAATCCGGCCAAAAGCACAATCGGGATCCAAAACCACCCATGCTGTTGGACCTCATCCCGCAGGAGCGCATCCAGACCGATGCCGGCCATCGCCAGAATTCCATAAGCCAATGCAAAAACCAGTCGGTTGTGCGACATCATGTTCAATCCCGGCAATCGCAGGAGCGTCACCAGGCCCGGCACGTTCAAACACCAGCTCAAGGCGAAAAATCCCAATAAGCACCAGAATACATTTAAGGAACGATGCCGCCGGCTGCACCATGCCAGCGGGGCGGCAAATAGCGTGGCCAACATGCCGGCATACGCTGCCGCGCTGCTCTCCATCTGGTTTCCGGCCAGGAGGTAGAAGCTGCCTTGCCGCCCCGTGCCATACATATCCGGGAGCACCACTTGTGGCAGCGCTGAGACACCGGCCGGGGGACGTTCCTCATGACCCGCACTACGATGTTCCATGCGCGCCCCGGTCGGGGCATATTCTATCAACGGCAACAACGCAGGGGATGCCAGGCAAAATCCGAGCAACCATCCAGCGGTCAATGTCATCAGTGCGGCGGACGTTCGCCGGTGCCAGAGTTGGCGTCCATGCGCGTGCCAAAGACACCAGAGTGCATACAGGCCGCTGACCAGGAGCACCTGCCCCGCTATATCCACATGGCCGCTGATCAATACGAGGCAAGTGGCGATGCTTAATCGGACGAGCGCCAGCAATCCGCCACCACGGCACGCGCGATCCACTGCCAGCAACAGCCACGGCAACCAATACACGGAAAGCCCCGTGGGATACCCTGCCCAAAAAATGAAAAAACCCGTCAACGGATAGCACCACGCCACTATGGCCGCCGGCCAAAAATGGAGTCCCATCGCGCGCCGGCAAAAAAAGTAGAAACCGAGCCCGGCTATGACCGCCGCCGCCAACTGCACCCACGCCAGGACGATTGGTGAGCTGACCAGATATTCTGCCATCAGGAATGGAGAAAATTTGGGCCATACCACTGGCGCTCCGGTGTACTGATACGGCGCCCAAATCGGAAAGCGTCCGGCGCGGATCTCCCCGTTGGCGAACTGCCGTTGTGGCTCAAAGGCCAGCACGGGGTCGGAGAGATGCGAGTCGTGCGGAAATTTCAGCCCCGCTCCGGGGACGGCCGGAGTGTAGTAGTTTGGCATCTCAAGGACATCCAGCGGCAACAAAATTTTACTACCCACCAGCGAAGGGCCATACAGGATGAACTGCCCAATACTGATTCCCAATAACACGATGAACAACCTGCCCCACTTCTGATTTGTCAGGCGACTTACCAGGCTGGTCGTTGCTGAATTTACTCCCATTCGATGGTCCCGGGTGGCTTGCTGGTGATGTCAAAAACACAGCGGTTCACGCCCTTCACTTCGTTGATGATGCGGCTGGCGAGTTTTTCCAAAATATCATACGGCAGCTTCACCCAATCCGCCGTCATGCCGTCCTGCGATTCCACGGCGCGGATCGCGATGGTGTAATCATACGTCCGCTCATCCCCCATCACGCCCACGCTGCGCACCGGCAACAATACCGCGAAGCTTTGCCAGATCTTGTAATACAACCCGCTCGCCTTCATCTCCTCCACGACGATGGAATCGGCGTTCCGCAAAATCTCGCAACGTGCTGGCGTCACCTCGCCCAGGATGCGCACGGCCAGGCCCGGACCCGGGAACGGCTGGCGATAAACAATTTCTTTCGGCAAACCCAGTTCCAACCCGAGCTGCCGCACCTCGTCCTTGAATAGACATTTCAACGGCTCAACCAGCGCGAACTTCATGTTCTTGGGCAGGCCGCCCACGTTGTGATGGCTCTTGATGAGCGCCGCCGGATTTCCCGCGATGGGCACGGATTCGATGACGTCCGGATACAACGTCCCCTGCGCTAGAAATTTTGCCTTACCCGCGCGCTTCGTCGCTGCCTGAAATACTTCGATGAATGTTTTTCCGATGATTTTGCGTTTGCGCTCCGGGTCCGTCACGCCCTTGAGCGGCGAGAGAAAACGCCGCGTGGCTTCTTCGTACTGCAATTTTATCTTAAAATGTTTCCCAAAAACCTCGCGCACCACATCCGCTTCCTTCGCCCGCAGAAGGCCGTTGTTCACGAAGATGCACGTCAACTGGCTGCCGATGGCCTTGTGCAACAATGCCGCTGCCACGCTGGAATCCACCCCGCCGCTCAGGCCGAGAATCACCTGCTCTTGGCCCACCTGCGCGCGGATCTCTTCCACCGCCTGCTCGATGTAACTGCGCATCGTCCAGTCTTTGCCGCAACCGCAGATGCCGTGGACAAAATTCGCGATGATCTCCCGGCCGCGCGGCGTGTGCACCACCTCCGGGTGGAATTGCAGCCCGTAAAATTTCTTCTGCGGATGCTCAATGGCCGCGTAATCGGAATTTTCCGTCGTCGCCACCGCGATAAAATCCTTCGGCAACCGCGTGAGCTTGTCGCCGTGCGAATTCCATACCTGCAACTTCTCGGGCAGGTTGCGGAACAACAGGCAATCCGGGTCGGTCGTCGTCAGCGTGCCCTTGCCGTATTCGCGCTTGAGGCCCTTCTCCACTTTGCCGCCGAGAAAGTGCGCCAGCAGTTGCACGCCGTAACAGATGCCCAGCAGCGGCACGCCGAGCTTGAAGATATTTTTATCCGGCAACGGCGCGTTGCTGGCATACACCGACGACGGGCCACCCGATAGAATGATGCCGCTCGGCCTCATCGCCGCGAGCTTCACCGCCGGCGTGTCATAGCGAAGAATGGTCGAGTAGACATTGCACTCGCGCACACGGCGGGCGATCACCTGCGTGTATTGCGAACCGAAATCGAGGATGATGATTTGTTCAGGCATCGTTCAGGGCCAAGACTTTTCCCGCGAACGCTCCCTTTGGCGAGAAAAAACTGGTTTGCGCTAAAATTCCGCCCCGTCAATAATCTCCCGACGCGATGAAAACCATGCTCACCGTTCTTCTTTCCGCCTTTACCGCACTGCTCCTCGCCGGATGCGAATCGTCCATCAAACGCACCGGCTATCAGCTTCCTCCGGGTCAAACCTCCAAATCGCTTCAGAAATGCACCATCGCCATCCAGCGAAATGTGAAATTTGATACCAACGCCGTGACCATCCTGGGAAGCATTCATGCCGGCGACACCGGTTTTTCCACGGATTGCGATGAAGCAGTGGTTCTGGATACTTTTGCCCGGGAGGCCTGCATGTTGGGGGCCGACCTCATCGACATCACGGAAGAAAAACAACCCAGCTTTTGGACTAGCACCTGTTATCGCGCCCGCGCACAATTTTTGCATTTCAACGATCGCAAAATGGCGGAAGGATTGCTCTCGGACCCGCGCTATGCTCCAGATCTGATCGTCAAACGCGCCACGCACGCCCGGCATCGCCAGACCGATCTCATCTACACCTCCGTCTTCGGTGGTCCTCTCGCTGCCATTGTCGTTTGGACCGCCACCGCCCCCAAAGGCGACGCGAAATAACCCGCCATTCCGCAATGGCTGTTCCGGTTCATCGTAAATCCGCCTCCCGGACGAAAAACCTTTTTTCCCGCCCTTTAATTCGCTAGTTCTTCGTGTATGCAGGTTTCCCCGACGCCCGATGGCGATTCCCTGTTCCGGCGGCTGCATCGCTGGGTTCTCGCTCACCCGCGTTGGACGGTGGCGCTGGTGGCCATGGGCATCCTTTGCCTGTTTTTGCCGAAACCTTTCAACGTGGACGACCCGTTATTCCTTTGGAGCGCGCACCAGATCCAAACGCATCCCTTCGACCCCTATGGGTTCAGCCTGAATTGGTATGGCAATGTGGAGCCCATGTGGCGTATCACCGAGAACCCACCGCTGACCTGTTACTATCTGGCACTGGTCACAAAAATCGTGGGCTGGGGCGAAATTGGCCTGCATCTGGCCTTCATATTACCGGCATTGATGGCAATTGCCGGAACGTATCGTCTGGCAACCCGGCTGGGTGCGGGCGGAATCCTGCCGGCATTAATGACCCTGGTGGCGCCGGGCTTTTTGGTCTCCAGCACCACGGTGATGTGCGATGTGATGATGCTGGCATTTTGGCTGTGGTCGGTAGTCTTCTGGCTCGAAGGGATGGACCGAAAGCGCCTGTCGCTCCTATTTCTGGCCATGCTGCTGGCCGGGCTGGCGACGTTGACAAAATTTTTTGGCATATGCCTCGTGCCGTTATTGCTGGCGCACGGTGTGTTCCGCAAAGGCAGGCCGAAGTGCTGGCTCCTGCCTTTCTGCATCCCGATAATCATCCTCGGATTTTATGAGGTGGGCACACGGGCGCTTTATGGCCACGGACTGTTTTCCCTGGCGGCGGAATATTCCGCCGCCGCTAAAAAGTTCAGCGGGTTTTCGCCCCTGCCGAGTGCGGGAATCGGGCTGGCCTTTACCGGCGGAAGCGTGCTGGTCATCGTTGCGTTCGCTCCCTGGTTATGGTCCAAACGCGCGCTGGCCGTCCTGGCAGCGTGCGCGGTTATCTTCGGCGGCGGGCTGGTGGCCGGTGGGGCGCTCTTTGCCCGTTACGATTTGACCGGCGGGCCGCGGGTCGCGGTGGCGGCTCAATTCATCTTTTGGATCTTTGGCGGCGTCAGCGTGCTGGCGTTGGCCGGGCGGGACTGGTTTTCCCGCCGCAACGCCGAGTCGTTTCTTTTGTTCCTTTGGGTGAGCGGAACTTTTTTTTTCGCGGCCTTCCTGAATTGGGTGGTGAATGCCCGCTCCATCCTGCCATTGATTCCGGCCGTGGCGCTATTGATCGGCCGCCATCTGGAACGCACCATGTCCAGCCGGCGCAAATGGCCGGCCGGTCAGGCCATCGCCCTGTCCGCGAGCGTCGTCCTCGGGCTGTTCATTGCGCGGGCGGATTTCACTTACGCCGTGGCGGTGCGGAATTCCGCCTGGCTGGTGTGTGAAAAATTTGGGACCGAACGGGGCCGGCTGGAATTCGAGGGACATTGGGGGTTCCAATATTATGCGGAAGAAGACGGTGCGCGACCCGCCGAAATAAAACCGCTGCACCCGGTCGCCGGCGGCTATCTCGCGATCCCGGTAAATAATTATGGCATTGATGGTCCCGATGATACGCAGGCCCAAGTGGTGAGTTCGTTCGCCGTCGGCGGTCCGCACTGGCTGGCGACCTGGAGCAAGGGAGCCGGCGCCGGTTTTAACGCATCCACCTGCGGCCCCTTGCCGTTCGCATTCAACGAAGTTCCACCGGAACCCGTGGTAGTCTACATGTGGAAGCCTGCCCCTTAACGGGCGACCTCACTCGTCGACCACTTTGAGTTCGCCCTTGTCGGCGTCGTAGGAAAGTTTTTTGCCATGGGGCGGCGTTGGCAGTTTGTTCACGTATTTTTTGGTGACCAGTTCGTCCAAGTCTTTCGGAAAGCGCCCTTCGCCGGCGTAAAACTGCTGGATGGCCTGGTTCAGCGCCACCGTATCGATCGTCCCCTCCATGGCGCGCTCCTGCTTGCCCGCATTATTCAAATAGTCCACCGGCGCAGTGACCAGGCTGCCGCTGTCATTCGTGCCACCCGTAGTTGAATTGGATTTACCACAGCCACTAAACAAGATAGCGGCGAACACGAGACCGAGAGAGATAGCCTTCATGTGCGCAATGTAATCGTGTCCGCAGGAAATCCAAGCCAAACTATATCGGCTACTGGATGTTGGATGTTGGATGTTCGTTGTTGGATGTTTTCCCACCTTTTGCCTCTTGGATGTTCTCTGGTGGTTGGTGCCTGGTGCCTGGAGCTTTCACCAGTTCTCTCGCCTGCCGTATCAAATCCAGATCCTCCTCCAGATCACCAAACCGGAATTGCGCCGCCCCGCTCTGTTGCTGCCCGAGCAGCTCGCCCGGCCCGCGTAATTTCAGGTCGGCTTCCGCTATCTTGAAGCCATCCGTCGTCTCCTCCAACACCTTCAGCCGCGCGCGTGCTTCGGCGTTCTTCGAATTCGAGATGAGGATGCAATAGGACTCATGCGCGCCACGCCCAATGCGCCCGCGCAATTGATGCAACTGCGCCAGCCCGAACCGCTCGGCATTCTCGATGAGCATCACCGTCGCGTTCGGCACATCCACGCCCACCTCGATGAGCGGCGTGGAAACCAGCCCCTGGATTTTGTTCGCGCGAAATTCGGTCATCACCGCCTCTTTCTCCGCGCTCTTCATCCGCCCATGCAGCAAAGCGAGGCGATGCGGCGCAAGCGCCTTCTGCACGTTCGTGAATTCTTTCGTCACCGCCTTGATGTCGTTCACCGTGTCTTCCTCCTCGACGCGCGGATAGACCATGTACACCTGACGCCCGCCGGAAATCTTCTCCTGGATGAATTCCCACACCTTCGGCAGCTTGTCCGCCGCCCGGACGAATGTTTTTATTTTGCCACGCCCGCCCGGCATCTCATCAATCGTTGAAACATCCAAATCGCCGTAAAGCGTCAGCCCCAGCGTGCGCGGGATAGGCGTGGCGGTCATCACCAACAGGTGCGGATAGTTCCCTTTGCGCACCAACTGCTCGCGTTGAGTCACGCCAAACTTATGCTGCTCATCGATGATGACCAGCCCCAACTTTGGGATATTGAATCCCGCTGTGAACAAGGCATGTGTGCCGATGTAGAGGGTGGCGCGTTGCGTGTTGCGTGTTGCGTGTTGTGGTGGGGTTGATGTTTTCCATGCCCCGGTTTGCAGTTCAACTTTAATCCCGAGGGGCTCGAACCATCGCAAAAAATTCCGGTAATGCTGGTCCGCCAGGATCTCCGTGGGCGCCATCAGCGCCGCATTGAGCCCGCTTTCCAGCGCCATCAACGCCGTGCACGCCGCCACCGCGGTTTTGCCCGAGCCCACGTCGCCTTGCAGCAATCGCCGCATGGGATGCATCCCGCCCATGTCCGCGCGGATCTCCCGCAATACTTTCGTTTGCGCGCCGGTAAGCTTAAAATCCAGTTCGGCGAGGAATGGCTTTATCAAATGATTATCGCCGGCACACGGCAACGCCTTCGCGACCAATTCAAATTTTTTGCGTCGCCCCTGTATCTGCACCTGCAAGGCGATGAATTCATCCAGCGCCAGCCGCTGCCGCGCGATGAGTGTGTCCGCCATCTCTTCCGGAAAATGGATCATTCGCACCGCATTCGCCCGTGTTGGATAAACTTTCAAGTCGGGCGCGGGCGTCGGCTCGGTAATCTCTGAATCAAATTTTTCCAGCGCCCGCCATACCAACATGCGCATCACCCGCGCTGTGAGTCCTTCCGTGAGCGGATGCACCGGCACGATGCGATTGACGTGGATAAATTCATCATCCCCTTCTTCGATGAGTTCTGTTTCCGGATGATCAATGTTACGTGGGCGGAGCGAATCCGGTTTGCCGAAGATAAGAAACTCGCGGCCCACGGCATAATATTCCTCCATCCACGGCTGCATCTGCCACCAGCGGCAATGCAGATGGGCGGTGCCGTCGTCAAAGATGCATTCAAATAAGGCACGCGCGCCACGTTTCCATCGCTTCACACCTGCCGCGATGATTTTGCCGCGGACCGTCGCTGCTTCCTTGAGTTGCAGATCGCGGATGGCGAGAAACTTTCTGCGGTCCTCGTACCGACGCGGTCTGTGCAGCAAAAGGTCCTCGACCGTGAAGAGATTGAGCCGCGCCAGCAATTTGGCGCGCTCCTCCCCAACGCCCCAAACCGAAGTCACCGGCAATCGCAGCGGGGAAAGTTTATTATCGGTCGGCGCCATTGATGCCACGATACAAACCGTTCAATGCCGCTTCAACGGGAAACCTGACCTTGGGGCCAGGAATTTAAGCCGCCTTCGGCTTCGCCTGGAGTTGAGCCGGCATGAGCCAGACCAGCAGAACTATAAAGGCTATGGGAAAACTCATGCTGTAAACCAAATTGATCAAAAACGGGTAGTCAACCGTGAACGAAGACCGGACAGCGATTGCTTGCGCCATGTGCTTGCTTTGAATTTGTGGGGCGTGCAAAACAGACCAAAATCCATAACAACCATTCAGCAGGCTCCAGATCAAGGCAGACACCGCTAGGCGCGAACGGGACCGAAAGAAAACAACCAACTTTGAATTGGCGTTGAGCCGGCCCTTGGCCACAAAATATGCCAGCCAACAGATCGGCAAAATACGGACCAACACCCGAAGGGTTTGCATTCCGAAATCGACCCATGGATGGTTCGCCATCTCCCATCCCGGAATTTCATAAACCAGTAAACGCGATATCGCGTTGGAAACTATTGTAACAATTTGAGCCGAACTGTTGCTCCACAACCAAACCAGCAAAGCCGCGAGCGTCATCCCGAAGACCCGCTCGCGCCATACGGAGGCCGGGTCGGCTTTGATAAATTCTTCGCCGAGTTGCCCGGGTTTGCCCACCCGCTTGCGCGCCACCCAAAACGCCTCCTCATCGTTCAAACCGTGCTGGCGCAGTCCGGCGATGGAATCCTGCAGATGCGTTTCCAGTTCGCGCCGCATGTCCGTCGTCAGGTCGGATTGGGACGCCAGTTCCGCGCGCCAGTTTTCGATGGCGACGTTCAGGTCGAAACGGGTTTGAGTTTCCATAATTTGCAGAGTGTGTTGTGGACTTTGAGCCATTGTTCACGTTCGGCGGAGAGGCTGCCGCGGCCCTTGGAACTGAGCGAATAATATTTCCGTTCGCGGCCACTGTCGGCTTCCTTCCATTCAGACTCGATCAAGCCATCGCGCTCCAGCCGGTGCAGCACGGGATAGAGCATCCCATCGCTCCACTCGATATGCCCGCCGCTCAATTCGCGCACCTTCTGGATGATCTCGTAGCCGTAGCTCTCGCCTTCCGCGAGGACGGAAAGCACCAATGGTTTTGAAGAGGCAGCCACCAGGTCTTTCGCAAGCATGGCAGTCTTATACATTGCACTACAATGCATGTCAACAAAATTGTGACTCATTTCGTTAAGAATCCGGTGTCTTGCCTGCGTTCCTCAAATCTCAACGACCGTGATTTCCGGGCGGCAGTTGAACCGCACCGGCATCGGATACCACCCGATGCCCGAACCTACGTAGAGCGGACCCGCCTTGGTCTGGTACAGGCCCAGGCTGTATTCATCCACTGCGAACGGCACGATAATGGGACCAATAAATGGGATCCGCACCTGCCCGCCGTGCGAATGACCGGCGAGCATCAGGTCGAATTTCTGTTCCCCTAGAACTTTCGCCCAGGCCGGATAGTGCAGCATCAGGATATTCTTCACGCCCGGTTTCGTCAGCACCGGCATGCGCGTGACATTCCGGCAACTGGCCCCGATGAGGTTGATTTGCCCGTTGCCGACCATGCGGCTGTCGTCCATCAACCACCCGCCGCCCGTTTTGGAGAAGCATTTTACGATGTCCCCGAACGGCGCATGGCTCCAGTAATCGTGATTGCCGGGCACGCCGAACATGGGAAATTTGATGCCCGCCAGGATTTCCAGCGCCTCGGGCAGATAACGTTTATCCTCGATGATGTCGCCGGTGAAACAAACGAAGTCCGGGTTTAGCGCATTGATCTTGTCGACGACCTCCTGAGTGTACTTACGGTTACCTTTATGGTGCAGGTCGGTGAAATGCACGAAACGATGGGTTGGGGCGTCATTCAGCTTCAGGTGGCTCACCTTCAGCCAGGTGGGCTCGACCAATGCCGCATCACCAACGACCGCCACGGGCGTCGCGAGCAGGAGCGTGCCGATGAACTTACGGCGGCTGATGGCCTTGAACTTCATTTTATCCGGTGTATTAGGAGCTGATTTGGGCCGTTTGGTTCAATCAAAATCGTCCCGGCTGGCCAAAAACCGGCTACTCATCCGCCAGTCGATTGTAATTTTTACTTGCCCATTGGATTATTCATGGTTAATTTGCGGCATCAGTCAGCAGGTACACATCTGCTTTTAGTTTAATGCAACTGCATGAATAAGTTTCAAACGGTGAGGGCGTCTTGAGCCGCCCTTTCTCTCCACGTTCAGCGCCTTCCGCCAGTTCCTTCGTCAGGGTTAACGGGAAAATCCGTGCCCGGGAAGTCCGCGTCATCGGCATCGACAACAAACAGGTCGGAGTCATCCCACTCGGTGACGCCATCAACATGGCCCGCATCGCCGGGGTGGACCTGGTCGAGATTTCGCCCAACGCCGTGCCGCCCGTCTGCCGCATCGTGGATTACGGCAAGTACCGTTACGAGATGGCCAAGAAGGAAAAAGAATCCAAAAAACACCAGCACGCCTCCATCGTGAAGGAAGTGCAACTGAGCCCGCGCATTGATCCCCACGATCTTTCCGTCAAGACCACCCATGCCATCGACTTCCTGTGCGAAGACATGAAAGTCAAGGTGGCGCTGAAATTCCGCGGCCGCGAAATGGCGCATACGGAGTTCGGCTTCCAGGTCATCAAAAAATTTATCGAGAACATCGCGCCCTTCGGCCATCCGGATTTCGACCCGAAATTGATGGGCCGCAATATCACCGTGATGATCAGCCCCCTGCCCCGCAACAAACGCGCAAAGAATCCGCGCCAGGAGGAGATCGATGCCGAGGCGGCGGCTGACGCAGCCGAAGCCAAGCACAAAGAATCTAAAAAGGCGCCCCAGGTCGCGGTCAAACCGGCCCCGGCCGCTTTTGGAAATGATTCTCTCGCGAAATTGGATGTATCGTCGCGCGCGGAAAACAATGGCGGGGCCGCGTAAGATCTCAGCGAAACCGCGACTTTACCAATTCGGGAAAAAGACACTTGTCGCAGATGGCGTTGGATTGGTCGCAAAAGTCCCGGACGATCTGGATCAAGCCCTGTTGCATCGCCGCCGTTTTTAGAACACCGCTCCGCGTGTCCTCCAACAACCGCTGCCGCGCCAGTTTTAAGGTCGAGTTGTCCTCCGCCGCCGGCCATGAGAAAAATCGTTCCTGCAATTCCCGCTGAAGTTTTTCGTTTTTACCTTCCGCCGCCCGCGCCCACAGCCACGGCAGGACGACATTCACGGCCACGTCGGTGACCCGCGCCGCGCCCAGCATCGGCTGACGCGCCTTCAACCGCGGCGAGCGCATGGTCCAATGCCACGACCAAAAATTGTCAGGCGATTGCAGCAGCTTCAGGAGCGAGGCTTCGGCCTGCTTCCCGGTTTCAGCAACGGTACACCAGCGGGCCACTCTTCCCGGCAGATCATCGATGGAAAGCCAGTGCGCCGCGAGCGCGAGGCGGCGTTGCGGATGGTTCGCGGGACGTTGGCCGTGTAGTTTCCACAGCCCACGCGGTAACGTGCAATCGGCAAACTCATCACGTTCGCGCCACCACTGGTTCCACACACGGCTGAGATAGGTATCCGCGCTCTTTTGTGTTCGCGTCAATTCAGCCGGTAACAGGCCGCTGAGCCCGAGCAGGCGCGATTGCAGGTCTTCCGCGCCGAGATCGCGACCGAACCAGCGCGATTTCTTTTCCGCGAGGCACTGCATTGGCCACGGATTGTGCTTATAGCCGAGCGCGCGAAAGAGGCCTTCCCATAAGGTCTGTTCCCAGCCGACCTGCCGCGCACGGGCCTGGAAGTGATTTGCCTTGCTACAAAAGCGCACCCACCCCGCTTCATTCAACAGTGAAATCAATTGTTCTGCCGATAACTCACGTAAAGGGGCGTTGCACAAGCCGCGCAGCGTCGGCGGCAGCGTTTCGCTCGCTTCCGTGCCCAGCCAGGTATTGAGTTCAGTCACTGGCGCGTCCAAACGTTTGCTCAAAGTGAGGACCGGATGCGGGCTTTTGTTCACCCGTTCCTCCTCCCAGGTCACCTGCAGGATGACATTCTTGAACGTGGGATTGCGGTCATGCCCGTGCGCCTGCCAGCCATGGGAACGGATATCCACCTCGATATCACCCGTTCGCGGCAGCTCGTTTTCGAACTGAATGACGGCGCCGCGAAAATCCGGGCCGCCCTCGCGGCTCAAAAAACCCGGATGCAAAATGCGCACGGAACGGCCATCGCCCGTGGTCAATTGTTCGCGGCGAATGCGTTGGTGTTGCCACACGGCCTGGAGGAGGCGTTCGGGCGGCGGCTGCTCGCCCTCGCGCAACGCGGCCACAATGCCGTTCTGCACGCGCCAGCAGGCGTAGAAATTGGATGAATCAGGAGACACCGGACATTGCTTTTGCGCCCGGAATTGGACAAAGTCAAGCCAACTGCGGAAGGGATGCCGTCAGGCTGGCCAAAAACCGCAAATATGATTGAACGAATCCATTCGCAATTTTGACTGTTTAAAAGGTATGAAGGAACTCGCGAAGATTTCGCGCTTCGGGCTTGGGTTTTTGCTGCTGGTGGGGATGACGCTCATCACTTCCTGCGAACAACAAAATTCCACGCCCGTGGACATCCGCCGTGATGCCACCGTCATCGCCGTGGAAAAGGTCATGCCGAGCGTCGTGAATCTGGTGGCGACCGCTGACGTTACGAACATCTCGCGTGATATTTTGGGCGAGCCCTTGCCCTACTTCCAAATCGAGGAACGCCCGGAAAGCGTCGGCTCCGGTGTCATCATTGATGAAGCCGGATATATCCTGACCAGCCTTCATGTCGTCCAACAGGGTCCGGACGTGCCAATGCCCAGCCGGGTGTTGGTAAAATTGTGGGACGGACGCGAGTTTGAGTGTGACCCCATCGTGGCGGTGCGGGACATAGACATCGCTCTATTGAAGATCCATGCGCCGCACGGCGAAAAATTTCAACCCATCAAGTTCGCGCAGGACAATGATCTGTTGCTCGGAGAAACCGTCATCGCCATTGGCAATCCGCACAACCTGGGTGGTTCCGTGACCAAAGGCATCTTGAGTTCCCGCAGCCGTATTCTGATGAGCGCCGGGCCGGTGAATTACCAGGAATTGCTGCAGACGGACGCGCCCATCAATGAAGGCAATAGTGGCGGCCCGCTCGTGAACCTGAACGGTGAGATGATCGGCCTCAATGAATCCGTCCTCACCAACCAGCAGAACATCAGTTTCGCCATCCCGGTCAAACGGGTGCAAAATGCCATCTCGCGGATTTTTTCGCCTGAAGTCATGAATCACATCTGGCTGGGCGCCCGCGTGAAGGCAGGCAACGGGCCGCTCCATTTTGACTTCGTGCAACCGGACAGCCCCGCGTTCCAGGCCGGCATCCGCATTGGGGACGAGGTGGTTGCGGTCAACAACCAGACAATACAAAATCCCATCCAGTTTGATCGTTTTTTGTGTGGCCCGGTGACCAACCAAAATCTCACCGCCAAACTCATTGTCCGGCGCAAGGGCGAAAACTACAACGCGACGGTCCAGATGATCTCTTTCGACAACCTGTTCCAGGCCAAACTGGGTCTTACACTTGTGCGCAAGCCCTACGGGATCGTGATCGGCTCAGTGGCGCCGGACGGCCCGGCTGCTGCGGCCCGGTTGCAACCCGGATTGCAGGTCGTTGGGATTGATAATCAACTCGTTCCCGATTTTGTCACACTCGCGAGCAATGTCTCTGCGGCGAAAACCGGCGATCACATGGTCCTTAATTTTGTCATTCAACAGGTGAACGGAAGCTACATTCAGGTGCAAAACGTCGGAGCGGACCTGATTGTCCGATGAATTTATTGGCTGAACCCCATACCTTTCGGCTAAATTAGACAACACGACATGGAAAATGGCTGGATGATTGAAGTTTCGGATCTGACGAAACGCTACGCAGGTCACACTGCGGTCGCGGGCATCTCCTTCAATGTCCAGCGGGGGGAAATCGTGGGTTTGCTCGGACCCAACGGCGCTGGCAAAAGCACCACTATGCGTATCCTGTCCTGTTTCCTCCCCGCCACTTCCGGCACGGCCCGCGTCGGCGGGATGGATATTTTCACCCAATCGCAGGAAGCCCGCCGGCGCATCGGTTACATGCCGGAAAACAACCCGCTGTATCCGGAGATGCGCGTCCGGGAATATTTGAAATACCGCGCGCGCCTGAAAGGGCTGACACGCGCACAATCCCGCGCCCGGGTAGACATTGTGATGCAGCAGTGCGGGCTGACAGATGTTTTCCGGAAACTCATCGGGCACCTTTCGAAAGGTTACAAGCAACGCGTAGGCCTGGCGGATGCGCTGGTGCATGAACCCGAGCTGCTGATCCTGGATGAGCCGACCATCGGCCTGGATCCGCACCAGATCCGCGCGGTGCGGGAATTGATCATCAGCCTGGCCGGCAAACACACCGTCTTGATCTCCTCGCACATCCTGCCGGAAGTGGAGCTGACGTGCAGCCGCGTGCTTATCATGTATCGCGGGAAAGTCCTCGCGGCTGATTCGCCGGCGAATCTGCAGCAACTGGTCACCGGCAACAACATGGTGGTGACCGAAATCGCCGCGACCTTCGACGAATTGTGCGATTGCTGGTCGCGCATTCCGGAGATCGAGACTTTTGATATTCAGACGACGGAGGCAAATTACATGCGTTGCACATTGACATTGATTGACGGCGTCGATGCGCGCGCGCGGGTCTTCGATGTGTGTCGCGAACGCGGCTGGATGTTGCGCGAACTGACCCGCAACCGCCATTCGCTCGAAGATATCTACGTGCATGTCACCCGGCCGGAAGAGGAGGAAGAAGCCTGATGCGACCATATTGGACGCTGGCCCGCCGCGAGCTGGGAGCCTACTTCGTCTCGATGACCGGTTATGTCGTGATGGCAGTGGTGACGCTGCTGGTCGGTTTCAACATCATCTATCTGCTCCGGTCGCTCGGGAACTCGTCGTTGCCGGTGCCGCTGACGGAACTGTTTTTCAACAACCTGTTGTTTTGGACCATCCTGACGCTTATCACGCCGATCATGACGATGCGTCTGTTTGCGCTGGAAAAATCTTCCGGCACGTTTGAGACGTTGATGACCACGCAGGTGACGGATTTTCAGGTCGTGGCGGCGAAATTTTCGGCAGCGATCGTTTTTTTTATGATCAGCTGGCTGCCGGCGATGTTATCGATATTTATTGTCTCGCGATTCTCCGACCAGCGCGGCGCCCTGGATGTGGGGACCGTGCTGGGCATGTACTTCGGGCTCTTCATCATCGGGTGCCTTTATATTTCCTTTGGGTGTCTCGCGTCGGCGATGACCCGCAGCCAGATGGTGGCCGCGGTCATCAGCCTGGGATTCGGCTTTGGCCTGTTGCTCCTGATCCTATCGGCAACCCAGTTCCAGGGCGATGACTGGAGATCGCAATTGCTCTCTTTGTTCAGTTTTGGCGACCAGTTCCGTGACTTCCTGCGCGGCGTGCTCGATACACGGGTTTTGGTCTTTCACCTCAGCCTGACCTTTTTCTTCCTTTTTTTAACCCTGCGGATCATTGAAAGCCGGCATTGGAAATAAAATGGACGCTCCCGACAAACCCAGTTTCTCACTTGGCCGCAAGTTCCGCATCGGGACGCAGGTCACGCTAACCATCGTCTTCGTGGCGGCGGTCGTGGTCATGTTGAATTACCTGGGGGGACGCTACTTCCTCAGGATTCCGCTTAGCCCTGCCACCAGTTCGCAGCTTTCCTCGCGCACGCTGAGCCTGGTCAAATCCATCACCAACGATGTCCGCGTGACGCTCTTTTACGATCAGGACAACAACCTTTACCCCAATATCTCGGCCCTCTTGAAGGAATATCACATCAACAATCCGCGGATCTCCATCCACCCGGTGGATTATCTAAAGAACGCCGCCGAGGCTGAGCAGGTCAAGGTGGAATACAATTTTCCCACGAACATGTTCGACAAGGAAAAGAACTGGGTGATCTTCGCGACCGATGGCGCCACCAATGCCATCCCTGGGAAAATGCTCGGCGCCTATACGTATGAAGAAGAGCGCCAGGGGACGAACGATCCCGAATACACCCGCAAACTGGTCGGGTTCAAAGGCGAAATGATGTTCAGTTCGGTGCTGTTCGCCATCACCAATCCCAAACCACTCACCGCTTATTTTTTACAAGGCCACAGAGAAGGAAATCCCGCCGATGATAAAAATGAGACCGGCTTCAATAAATTCGCCTCGTTGATCCAGCAGAATTTCATTATTCCCCATTTTCTGTCGCTCGAAGGCACCAATTCTGTCCCGCAGGATTGCAGCCTGATGATCATTCTCGGTCCCACGTCAGAGATTCCAAGCAACCAGGTCGAGAAGATAAACCAGTATTTGACTGAAGGCGGCCACCTCCTCGCACTCTTCAACGTGTATTCGATCGGCCACCCGACCGGCCTGGAAAAAATGCTGGCCGGCTGGGGTGTTATGGTCGGCAGTTATGTGGTGCTTGATCCGCAAGCAACGTTCAGCGGAATCGATATCAAGGTCACCCAATACGGTAAACATCCCCTCGTGAGTTCATTGGGAAGCTCCCCGATCGAGCTGGTTTACCCACGCGCCATCTCGGCCATTGATCCGAATGTGCAGATCGCCGATGCGCCGAAGGTGGAGGAGATCGCCTTCTCCGGCCCGACCGCGTATGAACAGGACAATCCGGCAGCCACGCGCCGCAAGTTTCCCCTGATGGTAGCGGTGGAAAAAAGCGCGCCGAGCGGCGTGGTCACCGACCGTGGTTCCACCCGCATCGTCGTGGTGGGTGATTCCATCTTCCTCGATAACCAGCTCCTCGATGCGAACCCCGTTCACCGGGATTTTGCGACGTCGGCATTGAACTGGTTGCTCGACCGGTCCGTGATGCTGCAGGGCCTGGGACCGCGGCCGGTCACCGAATATCACGTGTTGCTGACCACTCACCAGTTGGCCACGTTGCAATGGATACTGCTCGGCGCCATCCCGGCCGGCCTGCTGTTGTTCGGGGGCCTGGTCTGGTTCCGGCGCCGCAAATGATCCGCGCATGAATTCCAAAAGCACCTGGTATTGGGGCATCGCCGCGGTGGGCCTGTTTGCGTTCATTTTCCTTTTTGAACGTCATCTCCGAAAACCGTCGGCCGGTCCGGAGAAAGTTCTCCCCGGCCTGCACGCCGGCCAGATCACTGGTATTTCCATCACGCCCGCCGGTCTTCCAGTGATCCACGTCGAACGCACGAACGACTTGTGGGTATTGACGCAGCCGGTCAATTATCCCGCGCTTTCCCCCGCTGTGGATGCCTTCGTTGGAGCCTTGAAGAACCTGACCACCTATCCCCCACTCACTCCCGCGGAATTGCGCAAGCATGCGAAGGCCGATGAAGAATTCGGTTTCGTCTCACCCCAGGCCACCGCCATCCTTTTTCAGGGCGACCAGACCATCCAGGTGCTTTTCGGCTCGCGCACGGTGCCGGGCGACCAGGTGTTCCTGCGCGTCGTGGGTGTTGAAAATGTTTTTATCGTGGACGCGGGATTGTTGAGTCTGTTGCCCCGCACGGTCGATGATTGGCGCGACCGTACGTTCGTTGACCTGGGCGGATTAGCTTTTGACCGCCTCGCGATCACCAATGGCGCAAACTTCTTTGAACTGCGCCGCGACACCACCAATGCCCCGTGGCGAATTACCTATCCGACGCCCGCGCGCGCGGACAACGAAAAGACGACCGCTCTTTTGGAGCAACTCTCCACGCTCAGCGTAAACCAATTCGCGACGGACCATGCCCATGCCGACCTCGATAGCTTCGGCCTGCAACCGCCGGACCTGGAAATAAATCTAAGCGAAGGAACTAACAGCGTACTCGACTTGCAGTTCGGCAAAAATCCGACCAACGATCCCGGGCAGATTTTTGCGCGGCGCGACGGCCAGGATAACATCGTGGTGGTTTCCAATGGGCCTGTGGCGACCTGGCGGTCCGCTTTCGACAATCTGCGCGACCGTCACCTGCTCTCGGCCGGGACGGCCATCGATTCCGTGGACATCCATGCCGCGGATAATTTCTCGCTGGTGCCCACGAACGGAGCCTGGCGGATCGAACCGCAAAATTTCCTCGCGGATTCGAATTTCATGGCCTACCTGCTTGTCAATCTTACTACCATGCAAGTGACGCAATTCGTCAAAGATGTCGTGAACGACCCGGACCTGCCGGCCTACGGCCTGGCCTCGCCCTCGCAACAATGGATCATCCATACCCATACAGAAGCGACGAATAATGCGGTAGTTCAAATCAATTTCGGCACGACAAATGCAGACCAGATATACGTGAAACGCTCGGACGAATATTCGGTCTATGCCCTGCCCGCCAGCGACCTCCAACTCCTACCCGCCGCCAGCTGGCAGATGCGCGACCGGCAGATCTGGAATTTTAACGCGGGCGACGTCACGAATATCGTGATTCGGGCCGGAAAACGGGAGCGGCAGATCGCCCGCACGGGGCCGCATAGCTGGGCACTGGCTTCCGGCTCACAGGGCATGATAAATGACCTGGCCATCGATGAACTGACGCCCCGTTTTGGCTCACTGACCGCCGCGGTCTGGACAGACCGCTCGCCGACCAATCTAGCCCAATATGGCTTCAAAGAAGACGGGCAACAGATCACGTTCGAGCTCAAGGGCGGCACGAAATACAGCGTGACCTTCGGCGGCGCCGCTCCCTCGCAATTTCCCTATGCCGTCGTGACCCTGGACGGCGAACCATGGGTATTCGAATTTCCGTGGGATCTTTACCAGCTCGTGCTGGTCTATTTTTCAATCCCCAACGTGATCCCCTGAGATGCTCTCACCGGGACATAAAAAAATATTGGGGCATTGCCGCACGTCGTTCCGCTGGTGCCGCCGGGTGGTGATGGCGCTGATTTTCCTGCTGCTCCTAATCATATTCTGTTTCAACCGCATCGGCCTGCCCGGGTTCATAAAAAATTCCGTGGTCGAAAAATTGCGTGAACAGGGATTCGAACTGCACGTCGGCAGCCTGCGCCTGCGGCGCAGCGGCCTTTCCGCCGAGAACGTCACCTTTGGCGAGACGAACGCGAACGCCGTCGTGCTGTTATCCGCACGCCGGTTGAACCTCGGCCTGGCCTACGGACAATTGCTGCGTTTTCGGCTGCACGTGGATTCGCTCACCATCAACGACGGGACCTTGAGCTGGCTCAGTGAAGGACCCAATCTGGCCACCCGCCGGCTGGTGGTCACCAACATCCAATCCGATGTGAGCCTGCTGCCTGACGACCAATGGGAGCTCAACGATTTCCAGGCGCGCTTCGCCGATGTGGACATCCAACTAGCCGCCCGGATCTCCCATGCCTCGGTGATCCCCAAGGTGCTGAAAAGGAAAAAACCCGGTCCGCCCGGCGCCTTGCAATACAACCTGCGGCACCTGGCTGAGACGCTCGAAAATATCCATTTCACCGCGACGCCCACGCTGATGCTTGACATACATGGCGACGCGCTCAAGCCCGACAAATTCGGCGGGACATTGATCCTAAACGCGCCGGACGCGGACACGCCCTGGGCAACCGTGTCGAACGGCCGGGTGTTCGCGCTCATGACGGAGCCAAAAAGCAACGAGACGGCGCGCGCGCAATTGCGCATCGTGGCCAGTTCCGCCCAGACCCGCTGGGCGATGGCGCGCAATTTTGAACTCACGATGCAAGTGGCTACGACCGATACGCCGAATATCGTCGAGGGAAAGATCCACGCGGGCCTGGACGAAGTCGAAAGCCGCTGGGCTTCGACGACCAACCTGGAATTCACGGCGGGATGGCGGCATTCGCTGACCAACCCGGTTCCCATCTCCGGCACGGGCATATTGCAATCGGGCATCATCCGCTCGCGCTGGGGTGAGGCCAGCCATTTGCATTTTATCGCCAAACTCGCTCCGCCCGCGACCAACGACATACCGGCGGTCGGCGAGGATTGGGGTTATTGGGCATTGTTCGGCGATTGCTTCCTGGATTTCGAAGGGCAATTCGCCGATGTAAAGACACCCAAGCTAAGCACCGACCAGATCCTCTGCACGGGCACCTGGCGTCCGCCGGAGCTGACGATCGACCATCTGGATGCCCAGCTGGAGGGCGGCGATTTTCATGCGCAAAGCCTGTTGAACGTGGCGAGCCGCGAATTAAGCTTCGAGACCAAATCGCATTTCGACCTGCAAAAGATCACGCCCATCCTCACGGAAAAGGCGCAGACCTGGCTGGGTCATTTCACGTGGCAACAACCTCCCCTCGTCACCATGAATGGTTCGCTGTTGCTGCCCGCCTGGACGAATCGCGAACCGGCCTGGCGCGCGGAAGTAAAACCCACCGTGCGCCTGAACGGGGAATTCCAGGTGAACGAGGGGACGTATCGCGGCGTCGAGGCGAGTTCCGCCCAATCGCATTTCGTCTATTCCAACATGACCTGGCACCTGCCGGACCTGCACGTGACCCGGCCGGAAGGAACCGTTGACCTTGTCCACCAGGCCAACGATGAAACGCACGTCTATTATTGGCACATCATCAGCGACATCGACCTGGGCGCCTTACGTCCATTGTTTGCGACGAACCAGCAAAAAACGTTCACCCTGGCTACCTTCACGCAACCGCCGCATATCGAGGGCGAGGTACGCGGGAAATGGTATGATTACGATAGTATCGGAGCAAATTTGCACATCACCGCGACCAATTTCACCTTTCGTGGCCAATCCGTCAGCAGTGTTGAATCGGACATCGAATACACGAATCGGATCTTGAAAATGATTTCACCGCACGCAGAACGCGGGGTGCAACACGGACAGGCGGACCTGGTGATGATCGATTTCAACAAGCAGCGGATCTATCTGACCAACGGCCTGAGCACCGCTGAACCGCAGGTCATCGCGCACATGCTCGGCGAAAAGACCGCGCACACACTGGAGGCGTATCATTTTGTGGACCCGCCGGTCGGGCGCGTAAACGGCGAGATTCCTCTCCACGATGACGGCACACAGGACCTGCGGTTCGACCTGGATGGCGGGCCGTTCCAGTGGTGGAAATTCACCGTGCCGCACATTTCCGGGCAGGTGCATTGGTGGGGCGATCAGTTGACGCTTGAAAATATTCATGCGGCGTTCTACGACGGCACGGCCACCGGCGAAGCAGGATTTGATTTTGACGCCCTTGAAGGAGCGGACTTTCATTTTGATTTTTCAGTGGCCAACGCCAGCCTACACCTGCTGCTGGCGGACCTGAGCACGCGCTCAAATCATCTTGAAGGCATCGTGGGCGGGCAACTGAACGTGACGCACGCGAACACCAAGGACTGGTTAAGCTGGCAGGGAAACGGCCATGCCACGCTGCGAAACGGGTTATTGTGGGAGATGCCTGTGTTCGGGGTTTTCTCCACCTTGTTCAACGCGTTTTCTCCCGGGGTGGGCGACAGCCGGTTCGGCAACGGGCACGGCACTTTTATCATCACCAACAGCCTGATCGTGACCGACGACCTGGAAATGCGCTCGGCCTACATGCGCCTGCAATATCACGGAACGGTGGACTTCGCCGGGAAAATTGATGCGCAGGTGGAATCGGAATTATTGCGCGATACGTGGGTGATCGGGCGGCTGGTGAGCCTGGTTTTCTGGCCGGTGACCAAGGCGTTGGAATATCATGTCACGGGGACCCTGGGAGCGCCACAAATGGACCCGCTGTATATGCCGAAGTTCATGCTGGCGCCGTTACATCCGTTCAAAACACTGAAAGATATGATGCCGCCGGATGATACGAACGCCCCGGTATCCAACCCGGCCAGCGGTCTGCCACCGACCGCCGTCAAACATCAATGACCGGGCCGCTGCCGCCATCGGGACGGTTGGGGCCATTGGGCGGACGACGGCGAAATTCCACGCGGCTGTTCCCTCCGCCGGTCATTATATTCAGGACCACTGAAATGATGCCGATGACGAGCGCACCCCAAAAGGCGGACCAAAAGCCATCCACCCAAAAAGCCGGGCGCAGCAATGAGCCGATGAAATAAAGGATGAGCGCGTTGATGACGAGGATGAACAAACCGAGCGAAAGGACCAGCAACGGCAGCGCCAGAAACAGCAGGAAGGGGCGGATAAAGGTGTTAAGGATTCCCAGCAGCAGCGCGGCCACGATAAGGTCCAGAGGTTTCTCGAAATGGATTCCTTTGACGATGTAGGCGGCCACGAACACGGCCAGCGTGTTGATGACCCAGCTCTGGATGAATCGTTTTACTTTTGGCGACATCTACATTTAATCGGCTACAACCGCGGAAGCTTAAAGCTGTTTCATGGCGTTGTCCAATGCCGCAAATAGTTTGCCCATGGTGGACTCGGTCTCATCGCCCATGTTCGAGATGCGGAAGGTGGTGCCCTTGATCTTGCCGTAACCGCCATCGATCAAAAAGCCCTGGTCCTTCGTCAGCTTTTGCAATTTGGCCACATCAACGGTGCGTCCGCCGGGGCGCGCGCCGTTGCTCACGCAGGTGAGCGTGATGGATTCAAAACCCTTTTCCGGGAAGAGATTAAACCCGTGGCGCGATGCCCAATCGCGGGTCATCTGGTTAGTCTTCTTGTGCCGCGCGTAGCGGTTCTCGAGTCCTTCGGCGAAGAAATCGTCCAGCTTTGAGCCCAGCGCATACACATGGCCGATGCTCGGCGTGCTGGGGGTCATGCTTTGCTCGGCGTTTTTCTGGAACTCGACGAAATCGAAATAATAACCCCGGTCCTTCGCGGTTGCGGCTTTGGCCAGTGCAGCCGGGGAGCAGACGAACACGGCCAGCCCCGGCGGCATGGCAAAGGCCTTTTGGGTGCCAGCAAGCAGGACATCGATGCCGAGCTCATCGAATTTGATCGGCACGCCAGTCATGGAACTGACAGCGTCCACGATGAACATGACGTCGGGATATTTTTTCTTGAGCGCGGCGATCTCCGCGAGCGGGCTCATCACACCGGTGGAGGTTTCGTTGTGGATGAGCGTGAGCGCATCGTACTGGCCGGTGGCGAGTTTGGCATCGACCTGTTCGGCGCGGATGGGTGAACCCCAATCCACCTGTAAAGCGTCGGCCTGCTTGCCGCATTTTTTGGAGACATCAAGCCATTTATCCGAGAACGCGCCGCACATGCAGTTGAGAACTTTTTTCTGCACGACATTGCGGATGGCGCCTTCCATGACGCCCCAGGCGCTGGAGGTGGAGAGATAGACAAGCTGCTTCGTGGAGAGCAATTGCTGGAGTTGCGGTTGGATTTTCGCGTAGAGGTCTTTGAAACCCTGGCCGCGATGGCCGATCATGGGCGAACAAAACGCCTTGAAGGTTTTTTCGCTGACCTCGACCGGTCCCGGAATGTGCAGTTTGACATGTCCCATAAAGAGAATTTTTCCTGACATGGGGCGCAAAGGCAAGAACGGGATTGCCGTTAGCACAACCTCTTTTGGCCAGATGCCTTTATTTCTTCACATACCCATTGGCGCGGAACCATTCGACGGCATCGGCGAGAGCTTGCTTTGGAGGCGTTTGAGGGAGGCCGAGTTCGCGGATGGCTTTCGATGGATCGAAAAACATTTTGTGCAGGGCCATGCGCACGCCGGCGAGCGGGGCGCGCGGCGGTTTGCCGGTGAATTTTGATTTCAATTCGTCGCCGCAGGCGGCGAGCCACGCGATGCCGTAGGGGATCTGGAAACGCGGGCCTTTGATGCCGGTGAGCTCTTCGAGGACGGCGAAGGCTTCTTTCATGGTCCAATTTCCGTCGGCGTTGCCGAGGATGTAGCGCTGGCCGAGGCGGCCTTGTTCCGCCGCGAGGATGTGACCGATGGCGACATCGCGCACGTGGACCCAGTTGAGGCCGGTGTCGAGATAGGCGGGCATGTTGTGGTTCAGGAAATCGACGATGACCTGGCCGGTGGGCGTGGGCTTCACATCGCGCGGGCCGATGGGCGCGCTGGGATTCACGATGACGATGGGCAGGCCTTTGCGGGCGAGTTCCAACGCGATCTTTTCCGCGCGCCATTTGGAAATCTTGTAATGGTTCCCTTTCAGGTTGCGTTCGTTCGTGCGGGCGAGTTCATCGGTGGGCGGCATGGTCTGGCCGCGGATGGTGGCGGGCAACCCGATGGTGCCGACGGTGCTGGTGTAGACGATGCGCGAGCAACCGGCGGCACCGGCGGCTTCGAGGACGTTGCGGGTGCCGTCAACGTTGGCGGCGTACATGGGCTGGTAATCGCGCAACCAGAGATGATAACTGGCGGCCACGTGAAAGCACCAATCGCATCCTTTCATGGCGCGTTGGAGAATTTCACGGTCGCTGACATCGCCATCGACGCGCTCGTATTGGATGCCGGCGAGCCCGCGCAGATCAGAATGCGGACGTAGCAAGGCCTTGACGCGATGGCCGCGCGCGACAAGTTCCTGCACGAGATTCGCGCCGATGAATCCGGAGCCGCCAGTGACAAAACAGTTCATTTTTTGGACACTCTGTTGCAGTTTGCAGTAAAAACGTTTGGGCAGGTAACCATATTTTGGCGAGTAATAAAATTATTTTCACAATCGTCACACCGGCTCTTGACTTTAACCCTGTGCATGGAGTAATTCGCCTTGTAAGTATGGCGATCAAAAGCGGCGCGCGCAAAAAGTTAAGTCGAAAAGACCAGCAATCCCTGGAGGTAAAGATAACCTTCATGGAAGGTTTAGTCCGCCGGGCACCTGACTACGTCGAAGCCCTCCAACTGCTGGGCGACCATTACACCTCCCGGGGAAGTTTCAGCGACGGACTCAAGGTGGATGAACATCTGTCGGCCCTGGAACCGCGCAATCCCGTGGTCTTCTACAATCTCGCGTGCAGTTATTCGTTGACGGAACAATTCGACCGGGCGGCGAAGGCGTTGGACCGGGCGCTGAATCTCGGTTATGCGGATTTCAAATGGCTGGCGCAGGATCCTGACCTGGAAAAGCTGCGGCGGCATCCGGTCTATCGTGAACTGGAAGCGAAGATCCGGCATATGAAGATCAAGGTGCGCTGAAACGTACCACGTGCGAAGTGCCAGGTGTCAGGTAAAAATCCTCACGTCCGTCACAACGGGCTTTACCTGATACCTGATACTTGGCACTTGATACTTACGCATGAACGTCACTGTCCGCGGACACACCCAGCATTATCGCACGGTCACTTTTGACCCGAAGACGAATGCCGTTTTGCTCATCGAGCAACGGCTGTTGCCGCATGAGTTCAGGATTGTGGCGATACGCGATTTCCGGCAAACGGCAGGGGCGATACGCGAAATGATTGTGCGCGGCGCGGGGGCCATCGGGGCGACGGCGGCCTACGGGCTGGCGCAAGGTGCGCGGGCTTTTCGCGGCGGCGACCGGAAGAAATTTTCCGCGCACGTGAAAGCGGTTTATCAGGTGCTCAAGGAGGCGCGGCCCACGGCAGTGGACCCGGTCAATGCGATGAACGATGTGCGCGCGGCGATGCGCGCCGGGAAATCGGTTGAGGAACAGCAGGCGCTGGCGCTGGCGGCGGCGGAGGAATTTGCGAATGAGGATGTGCGGCACTGCGAGGAGATCGGCAGACACGGCGCGAAGTTGATCCGCAACGGCATGAAGGTGCTGACGCATTGCAACGCGGGCTGGCTGGCGTTTGTGGACATCGGCAGCGCGACCGCCCCGATGTATGCCGCACAGGCGCAGGGAAAGAAATTTCACGTATTCTGCGATGAGACGCGTCCGCGCAGCCAGGGCGCCACCCTCACGGCGTGGGAGCTGGCGCAGCAAGGCGTGTCGCACCAGATCATTGCCGACAACGCGGCAGGGCATCTGATGCAGCGCGGGGAGATCGATATGGTGATCGTGGGCAGCGACCGCACGCTGGGGCGCACGGGAGAAGTGACGAACAAGATAGGCACTTACACCAAGGCGGTGTTGGCGGCGCGTCACAGGATACCTTTCTACGTCGCGATTCCGCTTTCGACGATTGATTGGGACCTCAAGAGCGGCTTCGATATTCCGATCGAGGAACGGCATGAACATGAAGTATTGGGGGCGTGGGGGGTGGTGGAAAGGCCGAAAGCAGAAGGCGGAGTGATGAAAGCCGGAGAACGGGCTTATGTGCGGGTGGCGAATCCGACGAGTGGGGCACGGAATCCAGGATTCGATGTGACTCCAGCAGAACTGGTTACGGGAATCATAACGCCAGCGGGGATATTTAAACCGAAAGAGCTCTGGAAGAACCGGAAACGCCTGCAAGGACAGTAGTTTTGCGAATGGGCTTGGTTGTGCGCGCAAATTGGGGTAGAATCAAGCAAGCATGAATCGGGTTCCGGCAAAATCAAGTGATAAGGCGTTCAACTTGATTGAGCTTTTGGCGGTGCTCGCCATTATCGGGCTGATAGCCGCCACCTTCCTGCAACCCAAGAAAGCCCTCCCGGTCGACTCCCCGCAACGTGACCGGGTACGCGATGGCGGCGGGTCGGCCAGCCGATGCGCCTTCAATCAAAAAACGATTGCGGAGGCTTTTTCAAAAGCGGCCAGAGACCGCGATGACCAATCATTGTGGGTACCCAGTCCCGACGCGAGAGAACCGGTCGGCACCGGGCACGTGGCGTCGCAATTCCAAATGCTCTCTAATTATATCCAGGATGTCTCAGTGCTGCTTTGTCCCTCGGATCGAACGAGGTGGCTGGCCCGGGATTTCGCGACGCTGGAAGATACGAATGTGAGCTATTTTATGAATGTGGATGCCCGCAAGGGGCCGAATGCGGCGACCACCATTTTATTCGGGGACCGACATCTGGAAGTAGGCACGAACGCCGTGGCCCCGGGCCTGTTTGTTTATACAAAGGGCATGGAGATGGGGTGGACGACGGAGTTGCACACGCGGATGCGTTTTGGGAATACAAATGGAATGGGGATGGGTTGGCAGAGGCGCACCAATGGGATGGAGATGCGTTGGCGCACCAATATGAATCCGAATTTCCCGATGGGGCCAGCCGGGACGATGGCATTTGTGGATGGGCATGTAGAGCGTTTCCCGACGGCCGCGACGAATTTGTCGGCGATCTTCGCGAGGCAAAATCTGGAGAGTGCGCGGTTGCTGGTGCCATAGGGATTAACCACGGATAAACACGGATTGTCGAAGGTAAGTTAGAAGAAGCGCTCGCCCTCACCTCTGCCCTCTCCCCCGAGGAGAGGGAGAATCATTCGCCGTTGAAGGTAGTTTCCTTAATCGAATCTGGTTCGATGTTCTTAAGCCAACGAGGAAAGCTTTCGCGAAAGGGCTTGGCTGGAAACGCGCAGAGGATTAAATTTTCATGACGATGAAAAAGCTTCGGGCAAAGGCGCGGGTTGAGGCGTTCACGTTGATCGAGGTGCTGGTAGTGGTCGCAATCATTGCGATATTATGGGCGATGGTTATGCCAACCACGGATAAAATACCGACGAGCGCCTATGGAATAGCTTGCATGAATAACCAGAAGCAAATCGCCATGGTAATTCTGATCTGGGCGAACGACCATAACGGCATGTTGCCGTGGCAGGTTTCCACCAATGATGATGGGACGATGGAATTTGTTCCCAATGGGATGGCAGCATCGCAATTTCAGTCGCTTACAAATTTTTTGACCGACCCACTCATTTTCATATGCCCGACGGATAAAGCCAGGCGCCGGGCGGCTGATATCAAATCGTTGAGCAATTCAAACATCAGCTATTTCGTGAATGTGGATGCAAAGATGACGAATGGAGTGACGCCGATTTTGACGGGGGACCGGCATCTGCAGGCGGGTAGTGACGCGGTGAAGGCAGGTCTGTTTGTTTACACAAATGGAATGGCGATGGGCTGGACGAGCGAATTGCATGGCAACGCCGATAATTTACCGAGCGGTGTTGTGGCATTTGTGGACGGCCATGCGGAAGTTACCAAAGTGACGTCCACGAAGGTGCCAGGTGTATTCAACCGGCAGGGTCTGGCGAGTGCGCGGTTGCTGGTGCCGTAGGAGCCAGACCATGAAATAACGGGGAACTGGAAAGTTCCCCGAACCCGCAGACAGGAATGTCTGCGCTACGGGGCGGAGGGGCAAACTGGCTTGGACGACGTTCTGTGCAGGAATAGATTTGAAAATCATGAAGAAGCTTCGGGCGACAGGACGGATTGAAGCGTTCACGTTGATTGAGCTCTTGGCGGTGGTTGTCATCATTGCCGTTTTCGCCTTAATGGTTTTCCCGGGCAGGCCCAACGTTAAACAACGCGCAATATCGACCATGTGCGCGAATCATCAGAAACAAATCACTGTCGGTTTTTCGGTGTGGGCAAGCGATAACGAACAGAGCATTTCGCGAATGGCGTTGTCAACGAATGCAATCGGCACGACGACCGATGTCAGGGCCCTTAAATTTCCGTGGCAGATATCAACTAATCTGAACGGTACGATGGAGCTGATTTCGGACGCCCGAGTGGTTTCGCAATTTCTGGTGCTAAGGGATATTTTGAAGGAGCCAGAGGTATTTATCTGCCCGTCCGACAAAGTGAAACTGGCGGCGTCGGATGTGTACGAGATGGGCAATTCTAACATCAGTTATTTTGTAAATGTGGATGCGTCCCCTGCTACAAACACCACGACCACGATCCTTAGCGGTGATCGGCATCTGCAAGCGAGTGGCAATCCAGTGAAAGCGGGATTGTTTGTTTATACGAATGGAATGGCGATGGGCTGGACGCGGGAACTGCATCCGACGCTCGAATCGGGAAACCTATCATTTCCGGATGGGCATGTGGAACGTGTTACGATGACGAGCGAAGGGCTAACAACGGTGTTTAAGCGGCAAAATGTGGCGAGTACACGGTTGTTGGTGCCGTAAGGCAATTTCAGATTTCGGATTGGGGACTGCGGATTGGGAAAAACGATGAAACCGGGTTCAACAAGTTTTCGTCAGGGGCTGACGTTGATTGAGCTGTTGGTGGTTATTGCCATCATTGCTATTCTAGCCGCCCTGATTTTGCCAGCGATGAACGGCAACAACACACGTGCAACGGGAACCTGGTGCATGATAAACCAAAAGCAAATTGCCCTGAGTTTTATGTATTGGCAAGACGATATACGCGACGTGTATTCCTGGCAGGTATCCACAAATAACGGCGGAACGATGGAACTCATCGCCGACCATCAAGCAGCATCGCAATTTCAAATGATCTCGAATCTGGTGGGCGACCCCACGGTGTTTATCTGCCCGACGGATAAAACCAAACAGGCGGCGTTGAAAAACCGAACACTCAGCAATTCAAATATCAGCTACTTCGTGAATGTAGATGCGGTTCAGACGACCAATGGCTCGAAGCTGATTTTGACCGGAGACCGGCATTTGTCGGCGGATAATAAGCCAGTGCAGCCGGGATTGTTTATCTTCACGAATGGAATGAAGTTGAGTTGGACGCACGAACTTCACGGGAGCATCCCCGATTTGCCGGCAGGTTACTTGTCATTTGTGGACGGTCATGCAGAACGCATCGCGCCGCGCCCTCCGTTTGAATCAGACGTGTTCACCCGGCAAGGTCTGGCGAGTGCGCGGTTGCTGGTGCCGTAGACAAGTCAGAGTCTCACGCTCGCCCTCATCCCGACCTTCTCCCCCGAGGAGAAGGAGAATCTATTCGCCGTCTCGTTGAATGACCTGTGTCTGAGTACGCTGAAAGTTTATGGGCAAAAATAAGACGGCCAACCGCTGGCCCCTCTGCGTGGGGACCACGGTTCGCGTCAGCGAACGTTTCTTGTCGGCCACTAACGCGTGGCGGGCTTGGGAAGCCACTGGGTAGGGTGAGGGAGAGCAAATAAACTGACACTCACTTTTTCCCCATTCTTCAGACTCAAACCGAATAATTAGAACTTGGCGCAGAACGGCACAGAGTTATATTCGCGAGCGAAGCCTGTGCAAATGAATTTCCCCAGATTTCAGGCGGCGGCGTTCACGTTGATTGAGGTGCTGATGGGATTGGTGGTCGTGGCGATCCTCGTGGCGCTGTTTTTGCCGAGGTTGATGCACAACGACCCCACTTTCCGTCCGCAGTGCATGAACAACTTGAAGCAGGTCGGCCTGGAAACGCTCATGTGGGCCAACGATCATGACGATAAATTTCCCTGGCAGGCTTCAACCACCAATGGCGGGGCCATGGAATTGATCGGGACGGGACAGGCCTCATTGCAATTTCGGCCCCTCTCGGAAATCCTGATTGATGAAGACGGAAGCCGGCTTTTTGTGTGTCCCGCCGATAGCGTGAAAGTGAAAGGGACTTCGGTAAAAGAATTGCACGAGGAGAATGTGAGCTATTTTTTGAATGCGGATGCGGCGACCAACGGCTGGCCGGCCCAAACAATCATGGCGGGAGACCGAAACCTGCAATCCGATGGGCAGCCGGTGAAGCCCGGCTTGTTTTTGCTTACGCGCGGAATGGCGGTGTCGTGGACGGCGGAGATGCATCACACAGGCGGCGAAGTGATATTTATGGATGGTCATGTGGAGTGGATGTGGGCAACAAATCTAACCGGAGCATTTATGAAGCAGCCGGTGGGGACGAACCGGGTGCTGGTGCCGTAAGTAGAAGGCTAGCCGGGCGTTGAATCAACGGGGAACTGGAAAGTTCCTCGAACCTGCAGACAGGAATGTCTGCGCTACGGCCGATGGCGGCGGGGGAATTTGGGCCAGCGACCCCAGTTGAAGAAGAGGACGACGGGGACGATTCCCACGACAGCGGCACCGATCACAAAGCACCCGATTAGAGACAAATCCCGGGAAATTCCATCAGTGGAAGCCAGTCCATTCAAGGTGATACTGCACCAATAGGTGATTGCCATGAGCAGGAAAGCGCTTGAGCCAAACGCGCGCCGTCCTTGTGGCAACGTCAACGTCCCCAGGAACGCGCCGATACAACCACCCAAAGCACAGAAAAAGCCCAGGCCAATGACAATGGAGTCATCGGATGGAAGGGAAGACGGAATGGATAAGCCAATGGTAACTAAACCAAGCCCGACCAAGGCCAGAGCGAAAAACACACTGATGATCACCAGCGTGGCCATGAGGTAGCGGAACAATAGCTCGAAGTATTCTTGAACGGGACGCCTCGGCAGGAAGGAGCGAACGGTTGAAGGGTCATCGCGGAGGGCAGCTAAATTGGCGAGGGTCCGGCGGATGGAGCCGGGAGGTTTCGCAGGGGAACCGGCCAGCAATGGCCGGTCGTCAAAAGGGCAAACGGTGTAGTCGTCCGGATAGTGCATCCCACAACAGCCACATTCTTTCATAAATGGCAGCTTTCCCTTTGTAAGTTGAGTATCGCGTTTATTGGGGAATTGTCCAGAGGCAGTAAAAGGATGCGTTTCAACCGCGGATGGACGCGGTATCCCGACTGTACGCCCCGGAAACAGAGCGGAGGATTCAGGTCGGAAGTCAGGCTGCTACCCGGCAGCACTGTTGGTCCTGAATACCCTCACTTGCGGGTATTATTAAAAATGTCCTCTTACGGGATAATCTTTGCGTTCCAAAACAGTATGATGCTAATCCCATCACATCCTTTTGCGAAGTGAAGGAATTTGTCAGCAAGGATGTCGTTCACCGTGTGTTGTTTCAATTATGCGAGGTGCGATTATGTGGCCTGATAAGAATTTGCATGCAGGTGACGCTAGGCGCAAGCCTTTCCGGAGCGCCCATTTTTATTTGAGTTTTATTTTATTGGTTATTCTGCTTTTCGTTGCATTCACGGGAGGCCTGGCGCAACAGGTTTCGCAAGGCGATGCTCTCATTGATAGATTTAAACAATTCCTGAACACCGAGCATGAAACTTACGATGTCATTTATTCGGACACTCAGGAGGACTTTCCTGGTTTGCGGGAAGGTGTTGCAAAAGCAAACGGCAGGTTCACGATATTCATAGGCACCCCCACTTACTATCGTGTTTGCAGGGGGACAAGTGGCTTTTATTCCCGGATGGCAGAAAAAGAATCATTGCTACACTCCTATGACCTGTCGGTGGCTGGCCAGGGCGCTTACGGGGCAACGACAAACCTCTATTGGTCGTTTAGCGGACCTTCATTCGTGCTTGACGAGAATCGCATGGCCGAAGAGGCGAAATCTGGCAGAAGTCTTGAGATTATGGCCAAATTAGCTTCACAAGAAGTCATGTCACTGGGGCTTGTGGTGCGTAATGGAACTTTGGTCTGGAATGGAAATAAATTCAGCGCTGAGCTGCCGACGTGGGGACAAGTCCCACGCGATAAAATGGGGCAAAGATTAGTAACGGGTGAATTAGTGACTTCGAATGGAGCTCCAACTTCGGTCATTTATACATATTCTACCAATAGAACAATCGTCGTCACCTACAGCTATGAGGGGAAGTTCAGCGGGGATAACCTGCTTCCATCGCGAATCACGGTATGTATGACAACGGTTGATACTCGAGAAATCATTGAGCTTTTCACGTTCCATTTGTTTGATTTGCATTTTGAAAATATCTCGCCTGATAGTGGTGCGCCCGATCCGTTCTTAAGTGCAAATCCCAAAATACCAACCTTAAAAAAGGTTGGAGCTTCATTAACGCTTACATCCTATCAAGGCGCCAAAGTTGAAGCACCTATCCACCACAAGGGGGATCGGCACAGTATGTTCATCGTGGGCATATGCATTTTTGGGATGCTTCCGCTATTTTACTGGATTTACAAAAGGTGCCTTCGATAAATGAAGTCTAAAAAGAATGTGTTTTTTCTTGGGATAGTCATTTCTGCAACTCTCTGTTTTTGGCAAGACTGTGCGGGAATTGAGGATTCGCCAGCGTCTTATATCTGCAGGGGAAATTACGAGTTTCAAGTAAATCCTTATGACACAAATGTTCCTGCATGGTCAAATATGGGAACCTTCGAAGTGCTGGTGAATGTTTGTCAATGGCGAATCACGTTGCACCCACAACCCGTACGCGGCAAAAAAGGGCGTTATGTCTCTTATAAGCAATTCGAAGCGGTTTTCGATGGCGACTCGATTTATGAGTACACCTCAACAGATTTTCCAACTAATTTTGACGCATCTAAAACCTATGCAACTGGCCAGTTGGTGCGAGGTCCAGTTCCTCAAAGGCTGGATCCACGAATACGTCACATCTGGCTTGGGTTGGCCTCAGGATGTTATTTTCAAGAAAATGCGCAGGGGTATCTTCCCCGTTTAGCCCTGCCGCCAGAGGACACATCGAAATATGACGGGTTCCGGCTGCAGAATGTGAATTGGGGCTATCTTGGGGCTCGTGTGTATCCGAAAATTCCTGATTGGATCGTCTACGGAGGCGCTGAACGTTATGCCCCGACGGGTCAGATCACTGAAGGTGATCCCTATGCAAATCAAACAAACATTTTAATGACCGTATTTTCTCATACAAATATTGGAAACATTAGTCTCCCAGCATCAGTCAAAGTGGTTGAATTTCATGGACAAAAACCCATCCAATCAACCTCATACGTGGTCACTTCGGTTGAGAACGAGAAAATGGCTATGGCCGTGAATCGTCCCGAACTTACCACGAGGACAATCTTCATCGAGAGAAGGCTCACGAACCAGGCTACATTCGCACAAATAACTTTTACGATGAGCAATTGGCCTTCCATAAATCAATCTGAAAGGATGTTCACCTTATTTAGCAAAGCTCCTGGCAGTGCCTCACTTGCCTCGCAATCGAAGGCAAGACTTAGTGTAGGATTGGGGCGTTACCTCTTGGTTGTGGCTGTTATTGGCCCATTATTATTTCTTTGGCTGTACCAATCATATAAACTCCGCAGTAAATCATAAACCTCAAAATCCACGGTTTATTATTTAACTCCGTTCGTGGCATCCCGGATATAGAACACTTCACCGCGCCGGAACAGGGTGTATTTCGTCTTGATCGGCATGGGTCTGAATCATGCACCAGCCCTCACCCTCCCATCTGATGGGAGAGGGAAAGCAATCGGCAGATTCAGCTATGGTGCATTGGAAAAACAGCGGACGTTTTACCGTAATTCACCTGACTGGCCCCGGCGCGAATATTTTGGCCAGCGGCGCCAGTTGAAAAATGTCACCGCGAGAGCTCCTCCAATGGCTGCGGGAATGATCCAAAGCAATGGGACATATGTGTCTTCAGCCGCGCAAAGCGCCTCAAAAGCGGTTGCCACATAACCAATTGTTCCGACGATGAACAGGACGGCGGAACCGAAGGCCCGTTTGCCACGTGGCAAACATATCGTTCCCGTAAACACACCAGCGAATCCGCCCAGCGCCAAAGCGATATGGCAGCCAGACAGCATGAAAATGGGGGCATAATGATCGCCAAGGGCGTAGCCAATGCAAAACGTGCAGAGCCAGCCGCCGACCGAAACGGCGAGTGAGACGAATATACCCACGAAAAAGCAAAGAAGATATCTGCCGAGCAGCCCACTGAATTGCCGGGGCGAATCACCCGGGGCGGATGCCGGAATCGTTGGGAGATCATCTCGAAGGGATAAGAGCGTGGCGATAAAGCCGGGATAAGGTTCACGTTTCTGAGGTGGTGCGATGCCCGCCAACTCATGCTGGTCAATCAGACAGTAGGTGTATTTGTCCGGATATTCTGCCCCGCACCAGCTACATTTCTTCATAGAATGTCAGCTTTCCCTAGATGAGGTGAGTATGGGATGAATTGGGGAAATGTCGAGAGGACTGAAGAAATGGGGAAATGACGAATTTCCGAATGACGAATGGAATGGTGGTATTTGTGATTGCGGATTTGGGGAAATAACGGCGCGGCGTGAGGAGGTGGCGGGATGAAAACGTTTAACGCGAAGACGCAATGGAGCAAAGGCTCGAAGGCATTTGCTAAGCATGAAGAGTGAGAATGAAGTTTTATTTGACAATGTTTGACATTTATGATTTATTTGGGGCAGTTCTTTGACATATTGTAAAATAGTCGAAATTCGGGAGGTTGGAGGCTGGGGTCAGCCATGCCCGATTAGGAAGAAATCCGGAGGCGCGGTGGCGAAATCCGGAGAATGGGGTCTGGAGCTTTCCGGACAGGCTAAGTTTCTCAAATTAAAGTGGTTACGGCGGAAATGGGAATTGGATGGGAACAGGGTGCTCCAGCCAGCTCCAGGGTACTAAAGGATGCAGTAAAGTGACAGGTGGCGAGTGGCAGGTGGCAAGAAAGAACAGCGGTGGCGAAGCTGGTTTGGCCGTCGCGGCAGCAATGGCCTACCGAATCTGACCAAATTGCTCTGTTGAAAAGGTTGAGGAAGAGGTCGGGATCGGCCCAAACGAGCATTACGAACCCCTCACCCTATCCCTCTCCCCGCTTGGACGGGGCGAGGGGACGGCAAGGAACGTTCGCTTTTGATTCGGATGGTTCAAAAGGAGCCTAAGCCGGCTGGTTTTCAACAGAGCACGCCCTACCAATTCAGGGTGATTCCAACCAATTCCAACCAGTTGATGGGGGTAACCATGATCCTAATGATACGCGTGACTGAATGGCCGCAGGGGATGATAACGGAACGAGAACTCACATGGCGTGTGACGGACTTTAATCCAATTGAAGTTATGAGGTTGCTCTATTATTCTATGCATGCTTATGACGTTGACTGAAAAGATTCTCGCCCGTGCGTCTGGCAAGGCGCGGGTGCAGGCGGGTGATAATATCTGGGTGAGCGCGGACGTGCTGATGACGCACGATGTCTGCGGGCCGGGCACGATCGGCGTGTTCAAACGCGAGTTCGGCAAGACGGCAAAGGTGTGGGACAAGAACCGCATCGTCATCATCCCGGACCATTACATTTTCACAGCGGATTCCAAATCGAACCGCAACGTGGATATCCTGCGCGATTTTGTGAAGGAACAAGGACTCCCGTATTTCTACGACGTGATCGATGACCCGAATGGGCATTGGCATTTCGATCCGAGCAAGGGAATGCTTAAGAAGCAGTATGGCTCGAATTACGCGGGGGTTTGCCACACGGCGCTGCCGCAGAAGGGGCATACGCGGCCGGGCGAAATTTTGTTCGGCACGGATTCGCATACGTGCATGGCGGGCGCCTTCAATGAATTCGCAACGGGCATCGGCAACACGGACGCGGGGTTCGTGATGGGCACGGGCAAGTTGCTGATCAAGGTGCCGGAGACGATGCATTTCCGCCTGGAAGGCAAGCTGCAGCCGGGTGTGATGGCGAAGGACATCATCCTGCATTGCATCGGCGAGATAGGCTTTGACGGCGCGACGTACCGGGCAATGCAGTTCGATGGCCCGGGGGCGTCGAACTTGTCCATCGACGACCGCATGACGGTGGCGAACATGGCCATCGAGGCGGGCGGCAAGAACGGCATCTTTGAGTTCGATGCGCGCACAAAAGAATATGTGGATGCCCGCACGGGTTTGAACGGGACGAAGGCGACTTACGAACCGGTAGAACTGGATAAACACCAGCAGTTTGTTTACGAGATGGTCGTGGACCTCGACAAGCTCGAACCGACGGTGGCGTGTCATCCGGACCCGGGCCAGCGCAAGAAGGCGAAGGACATGGGTCACATGAAGCTGGACCGCGCGTACGTGGGTTCCTGCACGGGCGGCAAGACGAGCGACTTCGTGGCGTTCGCGCACGTGTTGCGCGGCAAGCGGGTGGTCATCGATACCTTTGGTGTGCCGGCGACGCCGGAGATCGTGCATGACTTGCAGAGCACGCGTTGGGGTGACAAGACGATCTGGCAGATCCTCGTGGATGCGGGTGTGCAGATGACAGAGAACGCTGGTTGCGCCGCGTGTCTGGGCGGGCCGGTGGATACGTTTGGCCGCATCAACAAGGCGGGCATCAAGTGCATCAGCGCGACGAACCGGAATTTTCCTGGCCGCATGGGCGACAAGGAATCGCAAGTGTTTCTCGCATCGCCGGCGACGGTGGCCGCGAGCGCGCTCATGGGCTGCGTGACTGACCCGCGCGAGATACTCGGGAATTAAATCGCTCTCTAAAAAGCGGCGCGGCATCACATCACAATGAATGCCGCGTTCGCTTTGAAATTGTGAGCTGACTACGGCCCCCCGTTGTGACAGTCGCTACACTTGAATCCATCGGGAATCTCGTCGGTGGGATGGATAAATTTCTGTCCTTTGGCGCTAAGCGTATCAAGTTGCGCGCCGTTGCCCTGGGCCAGGATCGCATGACAGGTGGTGCAATCGTTGAACACGATGCGCTTTTTGTTGTCGGCCGTCTTGTGCTCGTCATCGTGGCAACGGGTGCAGCCTGGCCAGTTCTTGTGGCCGATGTTTTCGGGGTACGACTTCCAGCTCGCCTTCATGTCGGGGAAGAAATTATCGCGATAGATCTCCTGCACGGCAGCGATAGCCGGCGCGATGCGCGGTTCGGCAGGATATTTCTGGCTCAACACGGTAGCGATCTGCTGGGTGGCTATGTTCTCATCCGCATAGGGTTGGGTCAGCACGAAGACGGCGTTGGTCTTGATCCATTTGAGATCGGGACTGATGGTGCCGAGGCTCATGGCGGTGTTGACGGCGTCTTCGGGTGAACGATAGCGATGCGCCGGGCGGTTGTGACAGTCGATGCAATCCATCGTGCGGATAGAGTATTTGCTGATGTCATTCGTGAACCCTTTCTCGCGGTATTCGGTCACGATGCCCTGACGATCGGTCGCGCGCACCCAGGGAATGGTCTGGCGGGCTTCGTCCTCTTTCCAAACGCCTTTTTCCTCTTTGGCGGCGATGTATTCGATCTTGTTGGCCACGTTCATGTGCCAATGGATACCGCCCTCCGGTCCGCGTGTGGAATCGGCGCCACCGACCTTCAACATCAACTTCACGGTGAACGGGGTGTTCGTTTCGTCGCCGAGGAAATAATGATATTCCTTCACCTTGTTGCCCACAAATTTGGCCGGCCAATGGCATTGTTCGCACGTCTCCTGCGCCGGACGCAGGTTGTGGATAGGCGTGAGGATCGGCGTCGGATACTTATGAAACAGCACCGAATAAACCTGGTATGTCCCGGAAATCTTCGCTTTCACGAACCATTCGGCGCCAGGTCCGATATGACATTCAACACACGCGACGCGCGCGTGCGGACCGTTACGATACGTGACCATCTCGGGCTTCATCACGCCGTGACAGGCCTGGCCGCAAAACTGGACGGATTCGGAATAATGATACGTCTCATAGCTGCCCAAAGCGGAGATCAGCAGGAACACTATGCTGCCAGTGATGAACCAGCCGAGCCGCCGCCGGTCACGTGGGCGCGTCAGGTCGATCTTCAACGAGAACACCGAGCCATATTTGGCTTCGCGACGCCGCGCGCGCCACCAACCGATCAGGGCGAGAAAGATTCCCAACACTAAAAACATCGGCGCGATTAGGTAAGTCAGGATGCCGATATAGGGATTCGAAAAATGCGCAAACGTGTCCAGCGTGAACAACAGCAGGAAGGAAAACAGGCTGGCGGCGGCGAGCATGAAGCCCGCAAGGCTCAGCCAATTCTTGATGGGCGATGGTGCCGCCGGCCTGTCCGATTTTTCTTCGCTGTTCATTTGATTGCTCGCTGTTTGAAAACAAAATCTCTTTAAACGGGCGGGCGGAAATCTCTTTCCGCCCGCCGTTATGCACTACAACAACAAACCGACCAACCATGCCCGCCATCCGGCGGGCAAATCAGTGTGCGGCTACTTCTTAAAGGTGCGCATGTATGCGACCAGCGTCTTGATGTCGGCGTCGCTGGTGCCTTCCGCCGGTTTCATCAAGATCTTGCCATCTTTGTCTTTGATGCCTTCTTTGATGGATTTGACCGCCGCGTCGTCCGTCAATGCATCCTGCACCTTGGCGTCGGTATAATCCTTGGCACCGAGCTTCTGTCCCATTTTGGTCTGGCCCTTGCCATCCGCGCCGTGACATTTCGCGCAGCCGTCTTCATAGAGCGCCTTGCCGTCCGCGAGAACACTCATCGCGGAAACCATCAGCAACACTGCCGTCATTGGTATGAACTTTTTCATGTTTCCCTTTTTTTGTTTTTCGCGCGGCACCAGAGCGGATATTACAACCTGAGCTCGTCCGCCACAGATGCCACGCGTAAATCGTGTCAGGCAGAAACGGCTTGCGCCGGTCCCGCCCAGTAAATCATTGCTTGAAGGAGCGCATATGAGCGACCAGCGCTTTGATGTCGTCGTCGGACAGGCCTTCGACGGGCTTCATCACTGTTTTGTCGTCTTTTTTGAGGCCTTCTTTGAGGGCTTTGATCGCGTCCTCATCTTTCAGGTCAGCCTGCACCTTGGCATCGGTGTAATCTTTGACGCCGAGCTTCTGGCCCATCTTGGTCTGGCCCTTGCCATCGGTGCCGTGGCACTTGGCGCATTGGGCTTCAAAAATTTCCTTGGCATCACCAGCGCGGACGATCGTGACACTGGCAAACCCGAGGGCGAGTACGAGTAGGATTGTCTTTTTCATATATTTATAATTTTTCAATTTAACCTGGCCGTTGCTTCATCACATTTATAGCGCAACACTTGCGCGTCATCTATGAAAAGATATTGGCCCGCCATCGCAATATGCGCCTCGCCTATCTTGGCAAAGGACAAGCATTTCTTGCTCTGGATATAGCCACAATGGGTCAGTCTCTCATACGCCCTACCCGCCATACTCAATCTGGTCAGCCAGTTCACAGAGCGTGCTGTAATATTCCTCATTCGAAAGCCCTAGAGCATTGGCGCCAAATGTTTCCGCATCCGCTGGCGATGCAAATTCGCCATAATTCACCACCACGAGTTGATACAGCACCAGATAAGCGATCTGATCCAGTTGGGTCATGAAGAACGGATGAACGTACAGGGTGAAACCGTCGTTTGGGTTCTGGCCTTTCATGACCGGGTGTGCGAATTCACCGTCGAGCAACGTTTGCGCGTCGAAGGCAATCTCGCAAGGATAACGCACTACTGCCCGGTCCTGTAAAATCTCTTGCAGCTTGCGCCAGCCGATCTCCGTGCCATATTTTGCGCGGATTTCCTCACCCTTCGCGGCGACGTGCGTGCCCAGTGATTGCTTGAAATCGTTAGCTGTGAGCTGTTTGGGCATGTGATGAATCTGGGATGGAGTTGCCGGGATTTGGTCCCTTGGTGAAGAGCGCATCGTCTGCCGCTCCTTCGTTGCTCTTGGAGATTCTGCCTTGCAGGATGGGTATGGACATGCGCAGGAAGAGTGTGTAGGCGAGCAGACCAAAAGCCCAGATGCCCAAACACACCAGAGTCTCATTCAAAGTGGGCATGTATTCCACCATCTCGCCCAACGGACTCGGAATGAAGCCCGGTATCACCAGACCCATCCCCTTTTCGATCCAAATACCTACGATGGCCAGGGCGCAGGCGATGTTGAGGTATTTCAAGCTCTTGCTCATCGGCAGTACGAGAATAAACATCGAGATCAGGTTAAACGCGATTGCTGTCCAGATCCACGGCACGAGCGCGTGGTAACCGTGCAAACCAAAGAACAGGTAGCTCGACGACGCTACGTGTGACGTGCGCGTATAAAATTCCTTGAACACTTCGTTGAAGAGCAGGAACACGTTGATGAGCATGGAGACCTGCACGATATTGCGGAGCGTGAGCAGGGCTTTATCGCTGATGCGATAATCCGTGACCTTCCGGATGACTTGCAACGCCAGGATGATGATGGACGGGCCGGCGGTGAACGCCGAGGCCAGGAAACGTGGACCGACGATCGACGAGTTCCAAAACGGGCGACCACCCAGTCCGACGTACAGGAATGCCGTGACCGTATGGATGGAAACCGCCCAGCCGATGGCGAGGAACACGAACGGGATGTAAAACCATTTTGACGGCGTGCGCCCTTGATAGCGGCAGTAAAGCAGGTAACCGCAGATGTGGACGTTCAACAACAGATAGCCGTTCAGCACGATCACGTCCCAGCTCAACATCGAACCCGGGAAATTGAATTTCCCGATGCCGGGAATCAGATGCCAGAAACGATCCGGTCGGCCCAGGTCCACTGTCACAAAGGCCAGACACATCAAAATCGCAGCCACCGCCAGCAATTCACCGAAGATGACCAGATCGTGCAACTCTTTGTTGTCATATATATACACCGGGATGACCAGCATCGCCGCAGCCGCCGCCACACCAACGATGAACGTGAAGTTCGCGATATAAACGCCCCACGACACCTGATCGCTCATGCCTGTGACATAGAGGCCGTGAACCAGTTGTTTGGCGTAAGCGTTCAACCCAAACAAAATGAAAATACTCAAACAACCCATCCACGCGTAGTAACGCCAGTCGCCCACGAACGCGATGCGCCCGCAGCGCCACAAAAAGCGGATGTAATTTTTCGTGCCCTGGATCATACGTCGAAGTAGTAAAAGAATCGGGGGGAGGTACCCACTTCTTCTTTGAGTTGGATGAACACGCGTTTATTTTTCAGGATATAAGACACCTCGCTCTCCGGATCGAGGATGTTACCGAATTTCCGCGCACCCGCCGGGCAGACTTCCAGGCAAGCCGGATATTTTCCCGCGCGCGTGCGTTGGATGCAGAAGTGGCATTTTTCCATCACGCCCTGCTTGCGCGGGCGATTGCCCAGATAGGACATATTCGGATTGAGCCGTTCCTTCGGGATCTTCGGCGTCGTCCAATTGAAGCGCCGCGCAAAGTAGGGACATGCCGCTTCGCAATAGCGACAGCCGATGCACCAATCATAATCAACCACGGTGATCCCATCCGGCTCCTGCCACGTGGCCTTGGTAGGACAGACTTTGACGCAAGGCGGGTTTTTGCAGTGCTGACATTGCACCGGCATGTAGAAGAAGCCTTTTTCGGGCACAGACTCCGGCGCGTAATTGTGGTCCCCCTTCTCCATGTCGAACGAACCGTGCGGCATTTTCAATACCCGGATGTATTGGATTTCCGGATCGCGCGACTGATTGTTTTCCGCCACGCAGGCATGCACGCATTTCCGGCACCCGATGCAGCGCGTGAGGTTCAGGCAATAGACAAACTCCACACCGTCCATCGGTTTGTAATCTTTCACATGGGGCCGGATCTGGTATTGCGCCTCCACTTCCCGAGTGATGCGGGCCAGCACCTTGTCCATGTCGTCCTTGGAAAGCTCCTTGTAGTGTTTCTGGAAAAACTGTTCCCAGGAGCCTTGATCAGTCAATTCACGTAATGGTGACAACGCGGCCGCCAGCGCGGCAATGCCGGTCGCCAATACGCCGGACGTGCGCAGGAAATTGCGGCGGTTCATGCCGCTGTTACCGCCCCCACCGCAACCGCCTGGCTTGCACTTTTGGTTTTCCAACATTAGTTGCTCCCTTCAGTCTCGGTTTTGTCAGGCGCGTGCAAGACCGGATGCAATGCATGCGGACCAGGTGCCGGTGCGCGTGACGGGAATTTGGGGGAATGCGGATTATGACAAGAAGGGCAACCCAGCCGCTGGTAATCACCCAGTTGCCGGTCCCAGAATCCACTCGTCCGCCCATGTACACCCGCCTCCCAATCCCGATAGGTTGGGCCGTGGCAACTGCCGCACAACCGCGGCACATCGGGATCGGTCACTTTCAGCGGCTTGCCATCGCGCGTCTGGAACATCGAAAGGTTCATCTCATCATGACAGTTGTAGCAATTGTTGTTGCGCTTATGACTGCCGTGCTGAAGAAAAATATTCGTATGCTCGGTGGGCAGGATGATGTTGTCATCGGCGTCGAACTTGAGTTTGATAGGCTTGTTCTTCTCATGGCAAACGTCGCAATCGTAATCCGACGCGTCTCCACCCTTGCGGATGAACTCGGCGATGGAAACTCGCGACGGCGACGGGTCGATGAATTTGGCATCGACCAGTGGAATGAGCATGAGCGGTCTGGTTCGCCCCCATACATTGCTCATGAATAAAGCGGCCAGCGCCAGGAACGCTATCGCGATAGCGCCGAGCACCAGATTTATTTTACCATTCACAATATGTGGTTTATGGCTCCTGCCCGTGAACTTTTATTATTGCTTCAAAGTGCGGAAATATTTCACCAGCGCCTTGATATCGTCATCGGAAAGATTCTCCACCGGTTTCATCCGGGTCTTGTCATCGGCGTCCTTGAGACCTTCTTTGAGCGCCTTGAAGGCCTGTTCATCCGTGAAGCTGGCCTGCACCTTCGCGTCTGAGAAATCCTTGATGTTGAGCTTCTGGCCCATCTTGGTCTGCCCTTTGCCGTCGGTACCGTGACATTTGGCACACGTAGCCTCGAAGTTTTCTTTGGCGTCTGCCGCCCTGGAACACAATGCCGTGGCGAACACCAGGCCGATTGAGAGTAGAATGGTTTTTTTCATCATTTTTGCATTAGTTGAATTTTTTGTCCTATGGCTGACCGATGGACTTGCCATGAACATCAACACATAGAGCAAAATCGACTACACGCACTTTGGTTAAACCTTTGCATTTATTGCGTACCGACGTACGCAATGGCCCTGGCGTAAGCCGACGGTCCAATCCCGCAAAAATTCTCGCTTCGCGAAAACCCAGGATTGACGCCTGTTTTCGTTCGTTTTGTACCAGCCAAGATGTGTCCAGTCTTTGGCAAGGGCTGTGTAGTATGCAAGTCATCATCGTCCTATGGTCTCCTATGACAACAGTGGAACAGATGACACCAAATGCAGCAGTGGTAACGGAAGGCTCCGATAAGAAGCGGGCCATCCGTCCGTCTCCCGGCCGCGAAACGGCATTCGGGTGCGCAAGGGATTTTATGGATAATCGTTTCGTCTATTCGGTGGTTTCGCCCCGGGCGCGTGGACTTTCCGTCGGGGTGAACATGAACCCCGACATGCTGTGCAACTACGATTGTCTCTATTGTGAAGTTGACCGCACGATTGCTCCTCGCGAATCCAAACTGAACGTGGATGTGATGGCGGCGGAACTCCAGAAAACACTTTCTTTCGTTGGTCAGGGCCGCCTGCACGAACGTCCCTGGTACCAGACTCTGCCGGGCGAACTACTGCAATTGCGGCATGTCGCCCTGAGCGGCGACGGGGAACCCACCCTCTGTCCGAATTTCTCCGAAGCGGTGCAGGCTGTGGTCCATGTGCGCGCTCTGGGTGGATTTCCGTTCTTTAAGATTGTCCTGATCACGAATGCGACCGGCCTCGACCTGCCTCAGGTCCAGGAAGGATTAAAGCACCTCATCAAATCCGACGAGATATGGGTGAAGCTCGATAGCGGCACGCAGAACTATTTGAATAAAGTCGCGCGGCCACGGGGCATCAACCTCGAAAAAGTGCTGTCGAATATTTTGCTCACGGCGCGTCAACGACCCGTGGTGGTACAAAGCCTCTTCCCCGCTATCAATGGGGAAGAGCCGCAGTTCGATGAGATCGAAGCCTACGCGCATCGGCTCAAAGAATTGAAGGACGCCGGCGCCCAGATTTCGCTGGTACAGATTTATTCGGCCACCCGCCCGATGTTTCATGCCGATTGTGGACATCTGCCGCTGAAGACCTTGTCGCATATCGCGCAAGCGGTACGACAGGTGGCAGGTCTAAAGGCCGAAGTTTTTTAGTAACCCGCACAGCCCGCCTCAGGCTGTTATCCTACAACCGGCTCGCGGATTCCAAGCAAAGCCGCGAGCCGGAATCCCCTTCGGTCAAAGGGCATCCGGTTTCTACGTGTTCCCGCTGGCTTCCGCCCATCGCACGGCATGCCGCACAAGATCGGTGGCCGTTTTCAAATTCAACTTCTGTTTGATATTCGCCCGATGGACTTCGACGGTTTTGACACTCAAATGAAGATGTTCCGCGATGTCGCGAGTACCCCGGCCCTGGCCGATCAATTGAAAGACTTCAAACTCACGATCCGATAGGCGTTCGACGGGAGAAGAGCTCTCCACCCGACGGCCGGAGAAATTTTCAAGGATTTGCGAGGACATTTTTTCGCTTACATAGATATGACCGCTCAACACCTGTCGAACAGCTTCCAGCAGCTTTTTCCCTCCTTCCTGTTTCATGATATAGCCGCGCGCTCCGGCCCGCAAAACGCGTTCGGTATAAACCGTTTCTTCGTGCATCGAAACGGCCAGGATCGGCAATTCCGGCTTTTGCACGTGGATATCTTTGATGACTTCCAAACCATTTTTGTCCGGCAATGAAATATCGAGCAAGACCAAATCAACCTTTTGACTGAGAATGATGTCGAGCGCTTGCCCACCCGTGTCAGCTTCGGCCAAAACCTTCAGGTCAGGTTCATTGGCGATTAATTGCGCCAATCCCTGCCGCATCATCGGATGATCATCCACAATGAGTATCCGATGGCTAGATTTTGTCTTAACGGCCATTGTTATTGAAGCTTACTTTACGCAGGACGCCTTAGCACAGAACAAAAAACACTCACACCGTTTTCGGGATTAGCCTCTACTGTTAACATGCCACCGACCAATCCAGCGCGTCCCTTCATGATACTCAACCCCATTCCGCCTCTCTTTGGTTTAGCAGGCATGCCAATGCCATTATCACTCACAGCCAATAAAATATGGCTCTCTGTCAATCTCAACCGGATAAAAATCCGCTTTGCTTTGCCATGTTTGATTGCGTTGGTCACGGCTTCCTGCGCGATCCGAAAAAGATTGGTGGCAACCGCATGATCGCGGATGGGCACTTCAGCCTCGGATTCGAATCGGCAATCTACTTTAAATAGTTTCGAAGCGCTCTCAGCCATTTCGGTGAGTGCCGACATCAACCCTTCCGGTTCCGAAATGACCGGTGAAAGCCCACGCGCCAGCGACCGGGTATGCCGGATCGCTTCACGGACGTAAGCTGCAATATCCCCGGCCTGCGCCGCCGCGGTCTTTGAAAGTTTCTCCAAATTTTGCTCAAGAACCTGGCTCATCATTTCAATCCCCGCGAGCTGCTGGCAGAGACCGTCATGTAAATCATGCCCGATGCGCCGCTGCTCGCGTTCACTGATCTCAAGCATCTGTTTTTCAAGCTGTTTGCGCTCAGTGATGTCACGGACGATGCCGGTGAACAAACGCCGGTCGGCCAGCTTTACTTCGCTGACCGAGAGGTCCATGGGAAAGATCGTACCGTCTTTTCGTAAACCGGAGACCTCACGACCGATACCGATCACCTTCGCCTGACCGCTATGAAGATAATTGCTGATGTATCCATCATGCCGCTGACTATTGGGTGATGGCATCAACGCGCTGATATTCTTTCCGATGAGTTCGCACGCGTTGTAACCAAAGATCTTTTCACCCGCAGCATTGATCGATTCAATAAAGCCACGCTCATCAATGGTAACAATGCCTTCGACGGCTGTATCAAGAATCGCCTGGAGACGTTTCTCGCGATCGTTTAAAGCAATGTTGGATCGCTTTTCCTGCGCCTTGCTTCGCGCTGCGTGAAGAGATTGCAACCGCCCGATCTGCGTCAACAGCTCGGCACGCGACATTTTCTGATAGTCCTCCATTTCCAAAATTCCAGGTCCAGCCAATACATTGGCGTTATGCGTCATGAAACAGGGCGTGGAAATTGATCCATCGCCGGCAACTGCTCAGCGTGAATTCCAGTTCAGTGCGTCAGCAACTGACCGCGATATTCTGTGGGCGACTGGCCGAGGATTTTCTTGAACACACGGTTGAAGTGCGTCAGAGATTGGAACCCGACTTCGAACGCGATTTCGCTCACACGCAGATTGGGGTTAAGCAAAAGGTTCTTGGCCTTCTCGATCCGCACACGAGAGAGATAATCCGTGAAATTGATGCCCGTGACCTTCTTGAACAGTTTGCAGAAGTAAAATGTGCTGGTGTTCACTGCCTTGGCAACTTGTTGGAGCGAGAGCTTTTCCGTTTGATGTTCCTGGATGTATTCCCGCGCTTTCGTGATGACCTGCGGCTCGGCATTCTCGTGCCGGACAAATATCTGGTTACTCATGATGGCCAGGTGCTGCGAGAAAATCGTCAACAGCTTCACCACCGCATCATGTTGTTTTTGGGGAACAACCTTGCCTCCGAAATAAGCACTGCGCAGTGTTTCACGGTCTGCCTCCACGCCCCATTCGCTCGCCAGCTTCACGGTGCGGTCAAATTGTGATTTGGTAGGTGTCCGGCGGAACACCTGGCCGGTATGAAGATACCCGATCAGTTTATCACCCAGTCGCACCGGCACAACCGTGTCGGAAAGTCCTACGGGGCAAGTCACCGTCTCGCCATCAGCCGAGGCATTCTCGCAAAGCTTCTCCTGCACCTGCAAACAGGCGGCGCAGGACCGGCTCTTCGCCGACATTAACGCACAAAATTGATTTTCCTTGCGGTTGCCATGGTGCGGCAATTGCCAGGTCTCAACCGGTAACAGCGCCACCGGCATCCCGGTCGTCTCAGTGAAGGCGCGCTCGTATTCCTGGTAAATCTTGGAATTAACCAATGCATCGATCAAAGCACGGTTCGCGGTGCCATTCCCATTGCCCGTGCCCGTGCCATTACCGGTGATGGCCAGAAGGGTCTTGGGCCTGAGGGTTGGGTCTATTTTAGCCGGACTGGTTTCGCCCGCGTAAACATGCGGCGCCACAACGAGTTCTTTGCGGGCCACCGCGGGCGCGTTTTGGTTTCCAGCTTCCGACTTATCAATTGTTGTTTGCATGAAAGCAAGTTAAGCACAACAAGAAATAGCTACAATCAGGGTGGCACCTGATTGGGAAGTGCTGCATTCCTTAGAAGAAATAGGGGAAACCCCTAGCCACCATGCACCATTTGTTGCCAAATCGTAAGACAAAAAACGCGAAGTGATGGCTCACTTCGCGTCATGAAAATTTCCCCGTCGCTCAGGTCAGCGAAATCTTGTCGCCGTCTTTCAACGTCACGATGGCCTTCTTCCAATCCATCGCCTTGCCCGCTTGCGCGGTGCGCTGGCGGCGTGCTTTGCCACGCACATTCAGCGTGTTCACGCGCAGCACTTTCACCTTGAACAATTCCTGCACCGCGTTCTTGATCTGCGGCTTGGTCGCGCGGCGGTCGGCCACCACGGTGTATTTGTTCATCGGGCGCTCTTTGATCTTAGCCTTGCCTTTTTCGCCCATCACGGGCTTGCCGTTCTTATCGCGCTCATGTGAACGCACCACCTGGTCTGCCTGCCGCGTTCCCTTTTCCGTCAGGCGAACGGTCTTGATGATTTCAAAAGAATTCATGTTATTCCTGATTCAAACGATCCGACACTTTTTCAAAAGCGCCTTTGGTGAAAACCAATTTGTTCGGCCGCAACACATCGTACGTGTTCAGCGATTCACTCGTCGTGATCGTCACGTCCGCCACGTTCCGCGAGGCCAGCGTCAGGTTCTTGTCCGTGCCCACTGATACGATCAGGGTCGAACCCTTGATCTCCAACGCGCTCAATACCCCGACAAAATCCTTCGTCTTGGCCGAGCCCAGCTTGATCTCGTCCACCACCACCACGTCGCCCGCCTTGAGACGTTCGCTCAACGCTTTGCGCAATGCCAGTTGCTTGGTCTTCTTCGAGACCTTCTTGCCGAAATCACGCGGCTTCGGTCCGAACACCACGCCACCGCCCACCCACAACGGCGATTGGAACGAGCCCGCGCGCGCGCGGCCTGTGCCCTTTTGCTTCCACGGTTTTTTGTTCGTACCGGCCACTTCGCCGGCCGTCTTCGTGCAAGCCGTGCCCATGCGTTGGTTGGCGCGGTAACCGGTCACCGCGTCATGCACCGCTTGCGTGCCGCGGCCGTTTTCCACGAGCTCAAATTTCACTTCGAGTTCGCCGGCACTTTTGCCCTGGGAATTTTTAACAGAAAGTTTCATTGGCTATCCTTCAAATTACTTCTTCGCCGGAGCGGCGGCTGGTTTGGCTGCTTCTTTTTTCTTCGGGGCAGCCTTCGCTTTTGCGGCGGCTTCCGCACGTTTCTTCGCCACCAGCTCGCGCGGCAGCTTCTTGGCGTCACGGATGATCACATAATCACCTTCCGCGCCGGGGATCGATCCCTTGATCAACAACAGATTGTCCGCCTCGCGCACCTGGATCACTTCCAGGTTCTGCGTCGTGCGCGTCACCTGGCCCATATGACCGGGCATCTTCATCCCGCGCATGACCGTACCGGGAAAGAGGCGCTGACCGATGGCGCCCGAACGACGATGCCAACCCTTGGCGCCGTGCGTCGAATCACCACCTGCAAATTTATGCCGCTTGACCACGCCTTCGAAACCCTGGCCCTTCGTCACGCCGATCGCGTCGATAAAATCGCCTGCATTGAACAAGGTCGGTCCCACGATATCGCCGGGCTTCACTTCCTTGCTGAAATCGCGAAACTCACGGATGCGTTTCACCGCCACGCCGCTGTGTTTCTTGATATGGCCCATCAGCGGCTTCGTCACGCGCTGTTCCTTCTGGTCATCAAAGCCGAGCTGCACGGAATTATATCCGTCCTTGCCGCCCTGCGTTTTCACCTGCAGGACGCGATTCGGCCCCGCCAGGACAACCGTCACGGCGTGCATCACACCATGCGCGTCATAAACACGCGTATGGCCTAGTTTTTTTCCGATTAATCCGAGTGGCATGGTGACAAAAAGTTAAATTTTAATGGTGATATCCACGCCGGCGGGCAAATTGAGCTTCTTCAATTCGTCCACGGTCTTGGCAGTGGGGTCGATGATATCAAGCAACCGCTTGTGCGTACGTTGCTCAAAAGTTTCCTGCGATTTCTTGTCCGCATGCGGCGAGCGTAGCACCGTGAAGCGCTCTACTCGGGTCGGGAGAGGAATCGGTCCGGCCACGCGAGCGCCGGTGCGTTTGACGGTATCCGCTATTTCGCGCGCGGATTGGTCGATGACCCGATGGTCAAAGGCCTTCAGTCGAATTCGTATGCGTTGTCCAGCCATAGAAAGAACAATTTTCTGTTAATGGTCTAACTAACAATCCCGCCTCCGTTATGAAAGCGGGGCGCGAAATATAGCAAGCGAGCGCCGCCATGCAACATGTTTTTTCCAAAATCTTGGGCCGTTTCCCTTCCTCCTTCGTTCTCGCTCTCGTCCTCGTCCTCGAATTCCCCTTTTTCCATTAGGCCTTACGATTTCGCTCACCCCTCTAAAGTGGTTTGAATCGGTTTGAATCACCCGGAATCGGTGAACCGCCACGTGAAACGTGACAAGCAGAGAACGCAAAGAACACTAGGCAGGAGATTTTTTTGGCACGATTAACCACGAATAAGCACGAATAACCACCAATCTCAAACCCCTACCTCTTTGGCAGGAATCCGGAGTTCCGTCCGCAATACGGGACGGTCACTCATCAACTTTGGCCTATGGCCTCTCGCCCCAAGACTCAAAATAAAAAAATACCTAAATTTGGTTATATTTACTTAAATTCGTGCTCGGCCTCGATCGGTTCCAGCAGCATTTTCGGGCATCTTTTTCGCAAAATCCCGCCACCCGAATCCTGCATCCCACATCGCCATCATTTCATATGTCAAAGAACTAACCACAAATGTACACAATAGTCTAATTTTGTCAAATTAATAATCAACTTTTCTCCCCTCCGCCTACACCCATGACCTTTCTCACCCCACCCTGTCTATATTGTCTGACATTACGATATGAGAAGATACCGCGCCTTGACCTTGTTAGAGCTGTTATGTGTCATCGCCATTATCGCAATATTGGCGGCATTGTATTTCGGCGTCTTCCCCAAAGTCTTTCAAAAGGCCAGGAACCTCGAAAAAAACCAGAAAGCCTTCGAGAACGGCATGAAGGCCGACGACGCCAAATGACATCTTACCGCGAACCACGATCCAAAACTCGCGAAGCGTCTTGGACTGCGGTAGCCCTCCACCGCTCTTTTCCGGTAATACAAATCTGGCGTACCCGAATGCCATTGCCCAAAATCGCTAGACCAGCTACACCTCCAACACATCATATGCACATCATTCCGCGTTTTTCCCGTCCCGTACTTTGCGTCATCGCCTGCTTGTCGGCGTGCGCCCATCTCCACGGCAAAACCTTTACCGTCACCAGCTTTGCCGATGGTCACGGGCCCAACACCCTGCGCGGCGCCATCATTGCGGCCAACCGGAGCGGTGGCAACAATACCATCATCCTTTCGGGCGGCACATATCGGCTGACCCTACCCGGCAATAGTGAAGACAAAAGCATGTCCGGTGATTTGGACATCTATGGTAAACTCACTATCACCACCAAGAGAGGTTTGCCCGCCACCATCGACGCTCGGAACCTGGGTGACCGCGTGTTTCAAATCCAGACCAATGCCAGAGTGACTCTTGAAAATCTCACTATCACGGGCGGATCCACCCCCTCCTACGTGCTGATGGGTAATGGACTGGATGGCGGCGGAATTTTAAATTCCGGAACCCTCACGCTCAATAAATGCACCGTTGCTGGAAACAGAGTCGGCAACGTGGAGCTCTGGCTCTCTGGACCTCTTAAAGGTGGAGATGGCGGCGGAATTTTTAATGCCGCACACCTGATTTTAAACAATTGTTCTATCAACCATAATAGTGCGGGAACGGGAGGCGTAGGCTTTACCTTTATAGGTTCTTTCCCGGGACCCGGAGGACAAGGAGCACCCGGCGGTGTTGGCGGCGGTATTTGTAACGTCGGGACGCTTTCGATCACAGGTTCTATCATAACCGGGAATCAAGCCGGCCAAGGTGGCATCGGCGGTCTGGGCAGTGGCACGGGAGGTAACGGCGGCGATGGTGGCGGCATTTACAACGACTCGCTCACCAGCACAAAAATCACCACTTGCATTATCAGCAATAACATCGCGGGTCAAGGTGGCGATGGACAAGTCTCCGACTTTAACGATGGCCCACCCATTTCCGGTGGTGATGGTGGAGTCGGCGGCAACGGCGGCGGTGTCTTCAACGAAGCCGGCAGCGTGGCTCCCACACTCTCTCATAGCCTTGTTGCCTTCAATTCCCCTGGCGCCGCAGGCGTTGGTGGCGCTGGCAGCATCGGCGGAGGTTCAAATCCCGATGGTCCCACCGGCAACACCGGCACTGATGGGACTGGCCCCGACCTCGCTGGTCAATTCGCCACACAAGGCCATAACCTCATCCGCATCGGCGACGGCAGCACCGGCCTCGTCAACGGCGTCAATAACGACACCGTCGGGACATCCGGCCAACCGGCCAATCCCGGTCCATAAAGTATTGCGGCCCACTCGCACTTTATGAAAAAGCATCTGCTCCTCATCGCCGCCCTGGCACTCCTCATCAGCGGTTGCGCCACCATGTCCTCCTCTTCCTCACTCACTTGCGACCCGGAAGTCCGCAAGCTGTCCGATGCCGATGACACACTATTTAACAATCTGTTGTCCCAAATGGGCGGCGTTGGTTTCACCGACGAGTCCTTGTTCCCGGGCGCGAAGACCAGGACCGTTGTGAACATCACCGCCATCGTCCCATACAATAATCACCAGACCGGCATTGAGCGCTGGACCGTTGAGCACGACAGCCCCGACGACACCTGTTCCTACATCGTCAATTTGATTCCGGATGGACACAACGGCACCACCTTCACCGTCCAGAGAGACAAATAACTCCAGCTATAATCATTTCCCTCGTAGGGGTCCTTAAACATCGAGGATACAAATCGCAATCATCATCAAAACCTCGCGAAGCATCTTGGACTGCGGCGGCCCTCCGCCGCTTTTTGCCGAAATTCTGAAACGCCGGTTGCCTTGCCTTGACAGGTTTAATCGGCTATACGTCCCCTAAATTCTGCAGACGACGATGTGAAAAATTTATATGAGCCATCATATCGGAACTTTGATAGATAACTCCATACTCATCGCTGCCGGACTGTTTATGGTATTCGTTAGCCCAAACGCTCTGGGGAAAAACTTTGCCCCGGCGGAAGCAGCCAAACGGGTAAAGCTTCTTCGTATCTGCGGCGTCATCATTGTTATCTGTGGTGTCATTTTATTCATCTCGATGTTTTTCACCTAGCGGTCCCAGGCCTATGAAAAAACTTCGCCAGATACATCTCAAATCTCGCGAAGCGTCCTGGACGGCGGCTGACCGCTTTCCCTGAAGTTGGGCAGTTCCCCGTTTGTGTTAATCCGTGTCCATCCGTGATTAATACTCCCCTTCCCGCTTTCCGCGTTTCCTTTTAACCTCTGATTTATGGACATCAAAAAACCCGGCTCCCAACCCTCCAACAAAGGCCCCGCCGATTGGTTCACGGGCACCGTGCGCATTGATCCCCTGTTCTCTGCGCCCGCACCCGCGCGCGCCGTCGGTGCCAGCGTCACCTTCGAGCCCGGCGCCCGCACCGCGTGGCACACCCATCCGCTCGGCCAGACCCTCATCGTCACCGCCGGCTCCGGCCTCGCCCAACGCTGGGGCGGCCCCATCGAGCACATCCGGCCCGGCGACGTCGTCTGGTTTCCACCCGGCGAAAAACACTGGCACGGCGCTTCTGCAACCACCGCCATGACCCACCTCGCCATCCAGGAACAACTCGATGGCAAAGCCGTTGAATGGATGGAGAAGGTTAGTGATGAGCAATACAAGACATAACATCGCGCCAGATCCCACTAACTAGCGATTCGCATGAATCGGCCTGAAGCATACAAAATTATTTCAGCAACCCTTGAGCGGTATCGTGATTTGGGATTCCTTTCCTTATCCAATAAAGTTGGCGCGAAAGATACCGAAGATGTCCTTGCTCCATCTGGAGTTCGCTACACTTTGGTCATCTCCATCGCTTGGACTGATTCACAGCATCGGACCTTGATTATCCACGGTCGCATTGATGACCAGAATACATTTCATTCCGTCCCATTGGAGGAGAGAATCCATGTTTCTGATCCCGCCTAAAAAATCGCCGGCATCAACCAACCTTTCGTACGGCGTCTGGGCAGAGCGCCGCCAGACCTTACTCCAACGGAGTAAAATCAGTCAGCCATTTCAAGCGGATACAGTCATCACAACGAACCTAAGGCACTCACACCCTGAGTTTTATTGCTCCATCCCAACACGATTTGACGGCACACGTCTTTTTTGGTATAAAATTCCGCCATATGTTGGCAAATCAGATTGAATTCGGCGATCACGCGGCTTTCTTTTATCAGACCAAAGAAGAGCAAATGGCCACGGCCATTCCCTTCCTCGCCATTGGCCTTCAACGGAACGAACAATGTCTCTATATCGCCGACGCCAATTCCCCCGCGGAAATCTGCCGGCGATTTGAAGCCTTCGGGGTGGACGTTACCGCAGCCCAAAAAAGCGGCGCTCTCAGTATCGTCACTAAAAAGGAGACCTACCTTCGTCATGGATCGTTTGAACCCCATAAAATGATCATCGATCTCTGCAGCGCAGTGGATGCCGCGGTCGATTCCGGTTACGTCGGCTTGCGGGCCACCGGAGAATTATCATGGGCATTAGACCTTCCCTCTGCGCTGGCCCAGCTGGTCACCTACGAAGAAGAGCTCGACGCACATTTCTATTCCCGTTTTACCGCCCTTTGCCAGTACGACCAATCGCGATTTCCTGATTATATCGCGGAACGGATGAAACAACTGCACCCCGTTGTTGTTTGCGGTGGAAAAATCACGCGTAAAAGCCCTCCCCGCAACTCCAAAGCCACCGCTTGAAGCCCGTCCCGCGTCGTAGCAGCGCCTCGGCAGAGCGCCGCTAAACCTTACTCCAACGGAGTGAAATCAGTCAGCCCAGGGTTGGCGCAAGCGACTCCCCTGGGTTAACCGTAAAAACCGATGAGCCTGACTGCGTCAGCTTCGCGAAGCGAAATTCATAATTTGATGATTTCCCCGCCCCTTTCCTCTGCACGCCTCCCACCTCCATTCGTCATTCCGTCATTCGTCATTTCCCCGCCGCTCCCCCAATCATTCTGGACACCCCAACCCGTCCGGAATAAAGTCGAAAAACATGACCTGGGGAATGTTGCAATATTTGCAGCTAACTCATAGTTAAACATCGAGACGCCTGATTATGGCTATACCACAAAACGAGTTCGATGGAGCGCAGCGCATTCTCAAGAAATATTACCGCAATCTGGTGAAACAGATGGCGGATGAGATTATCGAACACAGAGAGGATTTCGAGTCGCCAGGTTTCGGTGGTCAGGCCGATGACATCATCGAGAAGTATGCACAGCAGCTTCACCGCTTGTGCCCAGTGTTTTCCAACTTAAGCCAGTTTGCTTTTCGTGAGAAACCGAAGGGCACAGAGCCTCTTGCCAAGGACGAGTTTCGGTGCTTCGGTTGCGGTGGCGTGATTCGCCGGGAAGATGAGGCCTGTCGGATTTGTGGCTGGAGCTGGAAATGAAAACAATGCCTAACAAATCGCGACGTTAACCACCCCCACCCTATGTGGCAAACCTACATTTTTGGGATGTACTGGAAGTACCAGGGGAAGCTGTACTACGACGAGTTGCCCGCCGCCTCACAAGACGAAGCTGCCGAGTATTTCATCGACCACATGCGCGACGATATCTCACTGGTTCGTGTTGAGTTGGTCGGCCCGGATGAGCCGGGCACCCGCGAATACGCACATTCGCCGGTTTCCCCCTTTGGCCCATTGAAGGCCCGCCGCCGATTGGACAAAGATGAGGACGAGAGATGACAACCACCTTCACACCTTGAGCATATTCGGCAAACTATTCGGTGCCGGCCGCGAATCCGAGCGCGAGGAAGCCATCCGGCTTGGCATCGCTGTCAGCGACGTTGAGCGCGATCTACCCCAGTTCACCCGTGGCAACCTATCCTGCCAGCTCGTGCGCGGTTCCTGCGTCAGGTATTCGCTCCCGCGCCACGGTGAGGGCGAGCGCACTGCCTGGTCGCTGCTCCAGCGGACCGAGCAGGATGGCGCGCAACTGCCCAATGGATATTTGGTGCAGGGCAACGCCTCCGATGATTTGCGTGAGGTTCTCACCAAGCTGGCCACCGAATTTTCCGAAGAGTATTACGAATTTGAAGGCACCCCGACCGAGGTCTCGGTCTATTGGGAGGAATACGGCGGCAACGCCGGCGTGCAACGCGTTCACGAAGTTCTACAAAGCCTGGCCCGATTATGACACCACGCCCTGACCAGTCATCGAGCACCAACTGCCTATCTCGTAGCGGCGACTCAGCAGAGCGCCGCTGACTACTTGAAACCATGAAAGATTCATCGGCCAAATTATCAGAGATATACAGTTTTCACGCTATCGGTGACAAACTCGGCACTGCCGGCCAGCCGACCCTGCTGCAGTTTCAGGCTGTTAAAGAGAATGGGTTCAAGGCAGTCATCAACCTCGCGCTTCCCACATCAGACAACGCCATCGCCAACGAGGGCAGTGTCGTTACCAGCCTTGGCATGTCCTATGTCCATATCCCGGTGGATTTCAAAGCACCCACCTCACAGGATTTCCGGGCTTTTTGTCGGGTCATGGAAGCATTCGATGATCGTCCTGTGTTTGTCCATTGTGCTGCCAATATGCGCGTCTCGGCATTTGTGTTTCTTTACCGCGTTATGTTTCAGCATATCCCCGTCGCCCAAGCGGAGCGCGACTTGCACGCTATTTGGCAACCCGACAAAGTGTGGAGCAGATTTATTCAAGATGAACTCCAAAATCATAGACCAATGACCTGATCCGCATTTCATGCTCACCCCCACCTCCAAACCCCTGACGTCCTTCACGGACATGCTCCGCCCTGCCCACGGCTATTTCCTGACCAACGCGCAATTGGAAATCTCCAACCCCACCACCGCCATTTTTAAAGCCACGCCGAACGGACCCAAAAACGCGCCCGTCTGGGCCCGCGCCTGGCTCTCCACCGAAGCCGGCACCCTGGCCGAGACCGCCTCGCCTGAATTAAAGGCCGGCGAAACCGTCACCCTCACCGTCGTATTGCGAAAAACCGAAATACCCCAATTCGCCTACCTCCGCATCGAATCCGCCCCCCTAAAAACCGAGCACGTCCTAGCCCTAAAGCTTAAATAGGTTTCGCGCACGCCATCACCATTCGTCATTCCGTCATTCGTCATTTCCTCTCCCCCATTGGATGTTGGATGTTCGATTTTGGTTATTCGATGTTCTCTGGAGCTTGGTGCTTGGATGTTTCCCCTAATCCCTCCCATTATTAACCTTTGCTGAATATTTTGCCCTATGCTAAAAAGTCCCCAGGCGTGACAAGGCATTTTACCATCTCCAACTCCTGCGTCCGCAGTGAACGAACCCGTTCACGCTCAACTACGCTATGAGCACGGATGCCCCCACAGTCTCCGATTGGCAGGATGAAGATTGGGATTATCTCTTCGAAGACATGCGCAAAGGCGCCGTCATCCCCATCGTCGGCGAAGAACTGTACACCGTCACTGGCCCCGATGGCGCCGAAATACCGCTCTACCTCGCCGCCGCCCAAAAGCTCGCCGCACAGTTGAAGCTCGATCTGGCGCCCGGCTGGGAACAGACCCGTGGACTCAACGAAGTCGTCTGCGCCTACCTCCGCTCCCGCAAACTCAGCGGCAAGGAGCCGGAGATGGACCGCCTCTACGACCGTTTCTGCGACCTCATCCAATCGCTCAATCCACAGCCGTCGCCAGCCTTGAAAAAACTCGCCGAGATCCGCGATTTCAGACTGCTCGTCACCACCACGCCGGATGATCTGCTTGAGCGCGCCCTCAACGAAACCCGTTTCGGCGGCATCAACGGCACCACCTCGCTCGCTTTCCGGCTGAAACCGCCCTACGAAGATCTGCGCGGCCCCTACGACCCCGCTAACGCCAATCCCACCGATCCGCCCCTGGCATTTCACTTGTTCGGCCGCCTCAACAAACGGTTGCCCGACCAATTCGTTTTGAGCGATGAAGACCTCCTGGAATTTTTCCTCGCCATCCAGCGCCTGCGCGAAGACCAGTTGCCCAACCTCTGTGGCGCGCTTAAAGAAAATCATCTCCTGTTCCTCGGCGGTTCCCTGAGCGACTGGCTCGTGCGCTTCCTGCTCCGCACCGCCAACCGCGAGCATCGCCTCTCCAAGCGCGACCATTACGATGTCCTCGCCGCCTCGTCCGCGCCGCGCGAATCCGACCTCGTCAAATTTCTCAAGTTCTTCAGCCCGCGCACCAAGCTCGCGCCCTTCGGCCCCCAGGATTTTGTCACCGAACTGCATCGCCGCTGGATGCTGGCCAATCCCGCGTCCGCCACTTCCAGCGCGCCCGTCCTTCCGCGGGTCGAACCGCCCGACCGCATGCCCGATGGTTGCGCGTTCATCAGTTACGCCAGCGAAGACCGTGAAGCCGTGCGCACCCTCAAGGCGCATCTCGATGCTGCCGGTATTCCCGTCTGGTTCGACCGCGACCAATTGATGAGCGGCCACGATTGGAACCAGGAGATCCAAAAAAATCTCAACGACTGTTCGTTCTTCATCCCCATCATTTCGCCCAAGACCCAGCAGATCCTTCGCAACGCCTACTTCCGCGAAGAATGGTATATGGCCGACCAGATCAACAAACGCAGTGATGCCTCGGTCGAATTCATCCTGCCCGTCCTGCTCCAACCGATCACTGAACAGCTCGCCGTGCCGGAATCGTTCCGCGCGAAACAAACTGTCGTCGCTCCCAATGGCGTGCCGGACCCCGAATGGGTGAAGCGCCTGCAAAGCCTCGTCCAGCAACGCAAAGCCAATCCCCTGCGCCGCTCATGAGTGACCCGCAACATTCCTCCGGCGATCTGCGGCTTACGCCGCAGAATCCGTGGCCGGGCCTGGCCGCGTTCACGCCGGAGAACCACGATTTCTTCTGCGGCCGCGCCAACGAGATCGCCGAGATTTCCCGCCGTGTGCGCCGCCAGATGCTCACCGTGCTCTTCGGCGTTTCCGGCCTCGGCAAAACCTCGCTCCTCCAGGCCGGCTTGCTGCCCAAACTGGGCGGCACCCAGTTTTATCCCATCCTTGTCGGCCTCGATCATCGTCCTGAGAGCGACGACCTCTGCGAACAGGTGCGCGCCGCCATCAATCGCGAAGTCCCTCACGCCATCGCCGCCGGCATGGTGGTGCCCCGCGGGCCGCTGCCCGGGGAGGATCTGTGGGGTTACTTCCACGACCGGACCATTGACTGGCACAACGCCCGCGGCGAATTGATTTATCCCGTGCTCGTCTTCGACCAGTTCGAAGAGATTTTCACACGCGAAATGCTCACCCGCGCCATGGAGGAAAGGCGCGATCGCTTCATCGAACTCCTCGCTTGCCTCGTCGAGAACCGCGCCCCGGATTCGCTCACGCGCGAAGTCGACCGCAACGCCGATCTCGCCAATCGCATTGATTTCCGCCAGGACGATTACCGCATCGTCATCAGTTTGCGCGAAGATTTTCTCGCCCACCTGGAGAGTTTCAAATGGCGCATGCCGAGTGTCATGGAAAACCGCATGCGTCTGGCTCCCATGTCCGAGGAGCAGGCCTTGCAGGTCGTCCTCGGGCCCGGCAGCCAGATCGTCGATGAACCCGTTGCGCGCAAGATTGTCGCCTTCGTCGCCGGCACCGCCCGCGAGGGACAGGTAGAAACGTCTGCCGAAGCCGCCGCCTCATCCGTCGCCGAACCCGTCCTCTTGAGCCTGCTCTGCGAACAGTTGAACCGCCTGCGCCTCGAGCGCAAACAAGAGCGCATCACGGAAGAACTCGTTTCCCAACAGGGCGCGGACATCCTCCAGCGGTTCTACGACGAGAGTTTCAACCAGTTTCCGCCCAGTGAACAAGAAGCCATCCGCGAATACGTCGCCAAAAACCTCGTCACTGCCGCTGGCTTCCGCAATCCCGTCGCCCGCGAGAACGCCTGCGCCGAACTCTCCGCCCTTGGCGTGGCCAAACCCGATGAAGCCATCGAAGCGCTCATCAAACGCCGCCTGCTCACGTCCGAGCGCCGGGGCGGCACTCAGCGCCTTGAACTCACCCATGACAAGCTCGCGCCGCTCGTAATGCGCGCTCGCAACGAATTCATCGCCCGCGAAAAAGAATTGCAGGCCAAAAAACTCGCCGCCGAAGCTGCTGCGCGCGAAGAGGAATATCGCGAACGCCTGTGGCGCAGCCGGCGCCAGACCATGGTCTTTGCCGGTCTATTGGTCTGCGCCCTTGTCGCCCTCATCTGGGGCCTGATCATGCGGGGCCGTATGAAAACGCTGTCGCAGGAAGACGCCGAGATGAAACAGCAGGTCGCCGATTTTAAAAAAGAAATGGACCAGCTCGCCGCCACCAACCAGATCAAGCTCGCCGAATTCGGCGACTCCGCCTGGAAAATCTTCAAGCCCCTGTGGGAAACGATGCTCTCCGACCAGCGCTTCGTCGAAGCCGACCTCGTGCGCTTGAAAGCCACCGAACAATTTAACTGGTCCGCCGCGCGTTTCACCAACAACGCCGCCTCCACCAATGAACTCGGCGAAGCTCAGCCCATTGTCGATACGACCAGCACGGTTTTCCGGCCCGGCAAATCGTGGCAGCTCCCTGGCACCATTACGCAGATTCTTCCCGCCAATGATGGCCTGCTCGTTCTGTTGGCTCCCTTCCCCATCCCCGAGGAAGACCTCATCGCCACCACCAACACTGACTCATCAAGCACCAACCTTGACGCGTCAACCAACTCGCCCGCTCAGATAACCCTCGTTCATCTGCGGTTCACCAGCGGACCCGATGCGTTGTCAGGCGTGGCTACGAACCAGGCGATGGTTCTGGGTGCCTATCCCGAAGACCCTGCCATTTTGGCCGTAGCGGATGATTCTCAATTCCTGCCCTACCTCGCGCGTTTCGATTCCACCAACAACACGCTCGTCCCCTTGAAAAAACCCGCCGCCGTCCCCGGCGTCACCCAAAATGATTCCACTCCGAAAAATCGCGAAGGCGACACCTCGGAGCGTTCCGCGCCATTGTCGCTCGCCTTCTCACTGGACGGCCGCTGGCTGGCCGCCGGCTATGAAGGCGGCACGCTCGCCCTGTTCCGGGTTGAAGATGATTTTTCGCTTTCGAAAGTTTATTCCCGCCGGTTGACCAACGTTTTCGAGAACGTGACTTCCCTCGCCTTCACCGACGGCGGCGAGATCATCCTCGCCGGCGGCAATTTCCTCAGGAGCTACCGGCGCATTGATGGTTCATTCAGCAGCGATGATGAATTGGCCACTCCGTTCGCCGTCGATCCGGATGGCTTTGATCTGGTCGGCCTGACCCACGATCACATCACTCATGGGAATTCGCTTATAAATAGAGGCTCTTCCCATCTTTCTTTTTCTTCGGAACTTCGCCCCACGGCGATCGCGTTCACTCCGCAAGGCCGCCGCTTGATCTACGGATTAAAGGACGGGAGTATCCGCGTGGATAAACAGCTCGAAAGCGACGATTGGGAGTTTCTCGAAGTCCTCAAGGCACATCAAGCCCCTGTCACGACCCTCTGCGCTTCACCGGAAGGAAACGGATTTTTCTCCGGCGACGGGCTTGGCGTCCTGCGCTATTTCAAGCTGGCCGATCAGCCGTTCCCCATCTCCGAAATGGGCGCCGACAGCACCACCCTGGGTGGCAATTATGTCCTCGGCGTGGAAGGCTTGTCACACGTAGTCCCATATCCCGCCCTCCTCATGGATTTGCCCGCCCCCGCCATCGACCATCTCACCGGGGATTATTGGCGCGCTTACACGGCTACGACCGCCCGCCGCAACCAGCTCCGTCTGGGCGTCCCCGTTCCGGTCACCAACATCAATCTGGCTGCCATCTTCGCGCCCTTATCATCCTTTTATGCCCGTTACCGCACTGATGCCACCAACGTGCTCGTGTTCAATGCCGCCAAGTCCCTCGCCTTTTCAAAGTGGATCAACAACGCCGACCCCTTCGCGGATTGGACCGCCGCACTGTCCATCCCGCTGCGTCCCCAGGAGCGCCTCGCGTTCCTCGTGAAGACCCAACCGCAATGGGAAACAGCTTTGACCCCGCTCTACCAGGCTAATTGCTGGCTCAATGAAGCGTACGGTTACGATATCCGGCTCGCTCAATGGGATGCTGCCCTCAGCGGCAACCTTTATGAATCCTCCCTCACCCAACAGCGGACCAACGAAATACAGATCGCCCTGGCCTGTATGAATAAAGCCGTTGAACTTGGGGATACCAACTGGGAGGACCTGCAATCCGGCGCGCCCGACCTGTTGCAATTGCCCGCCTTCGACCGGTTCTACCAGTCTAACGCGCCAACATATTCGCTGCTGGCCCGCGCCCGGGATTTTGTCAACCAGGACGAACCCCGCGCCACTGCCTTCTTCGATGCCTTCGTGGCGCACGGCGGCGTGTTCACTGACTTCAATGATGCCCGTAACTATGGCATTATTCTCCGCAACGCCAATCGCCTCTCGGACGCCGACCATATCCATGAACTGGCCAGCACTCTCGCCACCAACGCCGAAGAGAAAGCGGACGCTCTCATCACCCTCGCCTTCACCTACAAAGCCCGCAACCAAAGCCTGCTCGATACGCGTAAGTCCAGCGACCCGGAACGCCAAAAGGTTGAAGCTGAAATCGACCGCCTGTCCACGGAAGCTGTGCAGCTCTCGCCCGCCGACCCGCTGATCAGAAAAAATATTTCGCGCCTTCGTCCCGACACCGACCTGGGCCGTCAGGCAGCGGTGGAAGATCTCAAGACCGCCCTCACGCTCGTGTCCTCTTTCGACCGCGTCAGTTATACCATTGAACTGGCCGGCAAACTGTACGAATTGGACCGCGACGAAGAAGCCGCCACGAATCTCGCCCCCATTTTGCCGGACATCGATGCCCCCGGCACGGCGAAACAGTATTGGGAAATGATCAGCGACCATTTCAGGACTGAGGCGCAGGTCAGGGATGCCTCCGCCATTCTGGACAACGTCCTCGCCACTTATGGCAATGATTTGGATGACGACGTCAACTGGCTCTATTTGTGGCGCGGCGCACAGATGCGCAAACTATATCATTTCAGCGAAGCTTTCGCCGACTTGGATAAGATCGCCGAACGCGGATTCAATCCCGCCTGGACGCTCTCGGAACGCGCCGAGACCTATCATCAATTCGGTGACTACCAGCGCGCCGAAACCGACTTCAAGGCCGCGCATGAAAGGGACCCCAAAGATGCCTGGGCGTTTGCCAAAGACGCCGCTCTCTCGCTCGACCGCGGCCAATACACCAACGCATTGACCACCGCCCACTACGCCTTTGACCTCAAAAAGGATGATTGGCTGGATCTCTACCTCACCGCTTGTGCCCTGGCCAAACAATGGACCCAAGGCCATGCAGTGATTGATCCCGCCCTCACCAATCAATCCCACAGTGCCGACCTGTACCTGACCCGTGCCGTCTTCCTCATGCGCGAAGCGGGCTGGGACACCAACCGTTCCGTGGCCCTGCCCGCCGAAGCCAAACAATTGCTCGAAGATGCCGCCCGTTTCGCGCGCAAAGATAAATACCCCGATCACGAACAACTCGCCCTCATCCTGATTTACCTCGGGCGGTTCGATGAAGCCGACGCTGAACTCCAGTTGCAGTTGCACGATTGGCCGGACGATCCGAGCGTGTTCGCTGCGTTGGCCGCGTTACATGCAGAGCGCGGTCAGACCGGTGACAAGGTGCGTGCCCTCGCCGCGCTCGCCGAAGCGGCCAGCCTCCAGTATTATCAGGGTGGTCTGCTTCAGCGCGTACCCGCTTTCCGCGCGTTGCGCGAGGACCCTGCCTACCAGGAATTTTTACAAGACCTCAAACTTCCTCCCGGCGGACCCGTTGAACGCGACATCACCCTCGCCAAATTCGTGCGCACCCTCTTGGACGGGATACCCGATGTTCCGGACGGCCAGGCCATCCGGCAAACTCTCAATCTCGCCATCGACCGCTTTGACAGCCATTGGCACGACCAAAACGGCTACCCCTCCGTTTACATGAAATCCCAGCAGTCCGCCTCTCCAGCGCATTAATACTGCAGCAATGGGAAAGTTTGTGGCGCAAGGTTTCTTCGTGTCTAAACGCTCAAGCACAGAAATGAATCAAACGCATTCAATGTGGTCCGGCGGCCTGCCCGTGTTTTCGAATGCGTTTGGGGTTTGGAAGAAATCGTCCGATCAACTGAGCAAATCTTTGTCGGCGTCGGCGCGCCTTTTCCTTTCGAATCCACCAGTCTATTTCCTGATCGGCAAAATCGGAAGAAGCACAAATTGAATCGATCAATTGGATGAAGCGCTGTCGAAGTTTTATCCGCTTGGCGGAATCTCGAGGCAATTCAGGCTTTGCCCTCATAATTACAGTAATCCTCATCGACTGAAAAGGTGCCAACTGTATTTTGCCAATTGCTTGCTTTCCGTTGAATCTCCCACATTCCCCATTTCATGACTCTAACCGCTCCACTATCAAATCGTCTGCTTCGTAGCTTCGTTTGCCACGTTCCACCTGGTCAAAAAAGTCTCTGCTGAAATAATTGTTGACTAACCAGTCAGTTACATATATTTTGTCCTCCATTGAACAATTAATGTTCAGGCCGGATATCGAAAAGATTTTATGGGACGACCCAGTGACGCCAAAGAAAAGCTCCTCCAGGTGGCTTTTGACCTGATCTGGAACCAGAGCTATGGTGCCGTCAGCGTGGACCATATCTGCCTCCAGGCCGATGTCAACAAAGGCAGTTTTTATCATTTCTTCGCTTCCAAGTCCGACCTCGCCGTTGCCGCCTACGAAGAGCACTGGCGCGAGAAGCAACCCGAACTGGACAAGATTTTTTCACCGCAGGTTCCCCCTCTCGAACGCCTGCAAAAATGGTGTAACTATATACGCAATAGGCAGAAGCAGAAGGCCGAGAAATACGGATTCGTGTGCGGATGTCCCTACGCCAGCCTCGGAACCGAGCTCGCCACCCAGGACGAAAAGATCCGCGCCAAGTCGCAGGAATTCATGGACCGTAGCATCCGCTATCTCGAGAGCGCCCTGGCCGATGCCATCCGGCAGGAACTGGTTACCATCACCGATTCTCATATGTATGCGCGCCGGATTTATTCAGCCGTCTTGGGCATGTTGCTCAATGCCAAGATTCACAATGATCTCAAGGTTCTGGAAGAACTCGAATCCATGATTTTGGATATGGTCGGCGCTAAAGAGGTTGCGGTTTGACGGGATTCACCCCGGCTCGCGGGAGCGATGACCGGTTTAATTGACTGAACAGTCATCTGGAATACGTGAAATTTAATTAACGTGAAAACAACAGTTGCCCAACAACAAAATCCGCCGCCCGGAGTTTGGCCGGTGAAACCCGCCACCCCGTCGCAACGCATTCCCATCACGGGAAAGCCCATGCGCGAAGAAAATGTTCCCATCACGTTCGCCCCCGGGAAAAAGGGCAAAGCCAACTCGAAGATGCCGGCCGCCCCAGGACGTGCCAAAATAAAGGCAAGGAGTTAAGAGAGTATGTGGATCGTTCGCCTGGCATTACGCCGCCCGTACACGTTCGTCGTGGCGGCCCTGCTCCTGGTCATCCTGACCCCGCTCATCCTGTTGCGCACGCCCACGGATATTTTCCCGGCCATCAACATCCCCGTCGTCAGCGTCGTCTGGCAATATTCCGGCCTTGATGCCAAACAATTCGAGCAACGCATCACCTACTCGCACGAGCGCATCCTCTCCGTCACCGTTAACAACATCGAGCACGTTGAGTCCACCACCTACAACGGCATTGGCGTCGTCAAAATCTTTCTCCAGCACGGCGCCTCCGTGGATGCCGCCGTCGCCCAGATCACCGCCGGCGCGCAAACCATCCTGCGCGCGATGCCACCCGGGATGCAGCCCCCGCTCATCATCCAATACAACGCCTCGTCCGTCCCCATTTCGCAATACGCCTTCAGCAGTTCCAAGATGTCCGAGCAGGAATTGTTTGATGCCACTGCCAACCAGGTCCGCATCGGCCTCTCTACCGTGCCAGGCGCGTCAATTCCCTGGCCGTACGGTGGCAAAAGCCGCGTCGTATCCGTGGACCTCAACCTCCCCGCGCTCAAAGCTAAAAATATTTTGCCGCAGGAAGTCGTTGCCGCCCTTAACGCCCAGAATCTCATCCTGCCCAGCGGCACGACCAAGATTGGCGGCACAGAATATAGCGTCACCGTGGATTCCAATGCCCGCCTCATCGATGACCTAAATCATCTCCCGATCAAAGTCGTCAACGGCGCAACCATCCATCTCGATGACGTCGCACAAGTCCATGACGGCTATACACCCCAGCAAAATGCCGTCCGCAAAGACGGCGTGCGCGGCGCGCTCCTCACCGTGATGAAAGCCGGCAACGCCTCCACGCTCGACGTCGTCAAAGGCATCAAAGCCGCTCTGCCCAAGGTTATGGCGTCGCAACCGGAAGATTTGCACGTGCAGGAATTCGCCGATCAATCCCTCTTCGTGCGCGCCGCCATCAACGGCGTGTTGCGCGAAGGCATCATCGCCGCCGCCCTCACCGCCATGATGATCCTCATTTTCCTCGGGTCCTGGCGCAGCACGTTCATCATCGCCATTTCCATACCGCTGGCAGTGCTCTGTTCCATCGCCGTCCTGAGCGCGCTCGGCGAAACCATCAACCTCATGACCCTCGGCGGCCTCGCGCTCGCCGTAGGCATTCTCGTGGATGACGCCACGGTTGCCATCGAAAACATCCATCGCCACATGGCGTTCGGCCAGCCGTTGGAAGACGCCATCCTCATCGGCTCCCAGGAGATCGCGATGCCCGCCTTCGTCTCCACGCTCTGTATTTGCATTGTGTTCGTGCCCATGTTCTTTCTCTCGGGTGTTGCCCGCTACCTGTTCGTGCCGCTTGCAGAATCCGTCGTGTTCGCCATGCTCGCGAGCTATGCTATTTCCCGGACTCTTTTGCCCACCATGGTCATGTATTTTTATCGCCACGTGTCGCATGAAGACGAACACATCGACCCTGCCAAAACGCCCGCCTGGATACGCCCCTTCGCATTATTTCAACGCGGCTTCGAGCGCGGTTTCGAAAAATTCCGCAACGGCTATCGCGGCATCCTCGCCAGTTGTTTCGCGCATCGCAACGCCTTTGGCATTTTCTTCCTGGTATTCTGCCTCGCCTCGTGGCTGCTCACGTTGTCTCTGGGACGCAACTTTTTCCCGGCCGTAGATACCGGCCAGTTTCTCCTGCATTTGCGCGCGCCCACCGGCACGCGCATCGAAGAGACCGAACGCCTCTGCGGCGAGGTCAATGACATCATCCGTAATGAGATTCCCCAAAGCGAAGTCGGCGGCATTCTGGATAACATTGGCATCCCGAATTCCTCCATCAATCTCAGTTACAACACCAGCGGCGTCATCGGGCCCGGCGATGCGGACATTTTGGTCTCGCTCAAACCCGGCCATGCCTCCACCGAGGAATACGTCCGCGCCTTGCGCACACGCCTGAACCAGGAATTTCCCGGCACGCTCTTCTATTTTTTGCCCGCCGATATCGTGAGCCAGACGCTTAACTTCAGCCTGCCCGCCCCGTACGACATCCAGATCGTTGGCAAAGACCAGGTCAAAAATCGCGCTATCGCCGTGCAGCTCGCCGACCAGATCAAAAAGATTCCCGGCGCCGCCGACGTTCGCGTGCAGCAGCCGGATAATCTCCCGCAATTCAACGTCACTGTGGACCGCGTCAAAGCCGCCGAGATGGGTTTGACCGAACAGAATGTCGCCAATTCCGTCCTCCTCGGCCTCAGCGGCAGCAGCCAGGTGTCTCCGGCTTACTGGCTCAATCCCAATGTCGGCGTGCAGTATCTCATCAACGTGCGCGCACCCGAATACGCCATCAACTCGGTCGAGCAACTTAACGCCATGCCCATCAGCGCCAGCCTCCCCGGCGCGGACAACGGCCAGATCCTGGCCAACGTCGCTACGCTCAATCGCGTCGAAGTGCCGCCCGTCATCTCTCATTACAACGTCATCCCCGTCATCGATATCTACGGCAATATCGATGGCCGCGACCTCGGCGGCGTGATGCATGATGTGCAACCGCTCGTGGACAAGGCCAAAAAAGATTTGCCGCGCGGCAGTGATATCGTCATCCGCGGTCAGGCCGAGACCATGATTTCCAGCTATTTCGGCCTCGGCGTCGGGCTTGTGATGGCCATCGTCCTCATCTATTTCCTGCTCGTCGTGAATTTCCAGAGCTGGCTTGATCCGTTCATCATCATCACCGCCCTGCCCGGCGCGCTCGCCGGCGTCATCTGGGGATTGTTCCTCATGCAGACCACCTTGAGCGTTCCTGCGTTGATGGGCGCCATCATGAGCCTCGGTGTCGCCACCGCGAACTCCGTCCTCGTCATTTCTTTCGCGCGCGAAAATCTCGAGCGCGGCATGGACCCCGTTGCCGCCGCCCTGGATGCCGGCATCAACCGCATCCGCCCTGTCCTGATGACCGCCCTCGCGATGGTCATCGGCATGGCGCCCATGAGCCTTGGCCTCGGTGAAGGCGGCGAACAGAACGCGCCGCTCGGCCGCGCCGTCATCGGAGGATTGGTCATCGCCACCGTCGCCACGTTGTTTTTCGTCCCTGTCGTTTTTAGTTTCATGCACCGGAATCGCAAACCGGCGCCCAACTCTCAACCTACAACGTCATGAATGCTCATCCATCTGAACCGCCCTCCGCGCCACCACCGCCACCGGCCAATTTGCGGCGCATCGCGGAAGTCGTCGTCGTGCTCGTCACCATCGGCCTCGTCATCGGCCTCGTGCCCCGCTGGTTTTCGCATCGCAAACTGATCGCCGCCGCGCGCACCGAAGACGTCCTCACCGTGGACATCATTTCGGCGACCACCGCCAAATCGTCCTGGGGCACGCCCTTGCCCGCTGACGTCCAGCCGTTCATGCAGGCCTCTATTCACGCGCGCGCCAACGGTTATCTGAAAAACTGGTTCGTGGACATCGGCGCCCAGGTCACCAACGGCCAGGTGCTCGCCGAAATTGATTCTCCTGAACTCGATGAACAACTCGCGCAAGCGAAGGCCGAACTCGACCAGGCCAAAGCCGCGCTCGACCTCTCCAAGACCACCGCCGACCGCTGGACCGAATTGCTCAAGACCGCCAGCGTCAGCGACCAGGAAACCGCCGAGAAACAAGCCGACTACGTGCTCAAGCAGGCCAACGTCGAAGCGGCGCTGGCCAACGTGAATCGCTTGAATGACTTGCGCGGTTTCGAGCACGTCACCGCTCCTTTCGACGGCATCGTCACCACGCGCAATACCGATATCGGCCAGCTCATCGTCGCCGGCAGCGGCGCGGAACTTTTCCGCGTGTCGCAGACCAATCCCCTGCGCATCTACGTTCGCGTGCCGCAACAATACGTCTACGCCATCAAGACCGGACAAAAAGCGCAGGTATCGTTCCTCGAATCGGCCGGTAAAAATTACGAAGCCACCGTCACGCGCACCGCGGGCGCCCTTGATCCCGCTTCCCGCACCTTGCAGGTCGAACTGCAGGTGGATAATCCCAACGGCGAACTCTTTGCCGGCGGTTATGCCCAGGTGCGCTTCGATGACGCTGCCACCGTCAATGCCCTGACACTTTCTGATAACGCGCTCATCTTCCGCGCGCAAGGCATGCAGATCGCCGTGGTCAATAGCAGCAACAAGGTCGAACTCCGCTCCGTCAAACTCGGCCGCGACTTCGGCAACACGGTCGAAGTTCTCGCCGGCGTGAGCGCCACCGACCGCGTCATCAACAACCCGCCCGATTCCATAGCCGATGGCATGGTCGTGAAGATCGCCCCGCCCAAAACCAACAGTTTAGCGGCCAAATGAAAGCTGCCACGTTTACAAGCATTGCCGCTTTGGCCATCGCTCTGGCCGGCTGCGCCGTCGGCCCCCATTACCACCCACCTGCCGCGCTGCCCGCCCAGCCCGTGCCCCAGCAATTCAGCGACGCCAATCCCAGCAACACCGACCAGGTGGTCTGGAAGATTGCCGAGCCTTCCGCCAACGCCCCGCGCGGTGAATGGTGGAAGCTCTTCAACGACCCCGAGCTGAACCGCCTCGAATCGCTCGCCGCCACCAATAACCAAAACCTCGCCGCCGCCGCCGCCCGACTCGAACAAGCGCGCTATCTCGTCACCGCCGCGCGCGCCGATTTTTACCCGCAACTCACGCTCGGCGGCACACCCAACGGCGACATCACCCGCCAGAGCACCAGCGCCAATCAACCCGTCTCCGGCAAAGCCTCCGGCACGTCGCACACCTACGACACTTTCACCGCGCCGCTCTATCTCGGCTGGGAGTTGGATCTTTGGGGCCGCGTCCGCCGGCAATCGCAAGCCGCTAAAGCCCGCTACGTCGCCAGCGCCGATGACCTTGAATCCGCCAGGCTCGCCATCGCCGCCGAAGTCGCCGACGACTACTTCACGCTGCGCACGCTCGATAACGAATACGGCCTCATCACCAACACCATCGACGCCTACACGCGCTCGCTCGAGTTGACCCAGAACCGTCGCCAGGGCGGCATCGTCTCCGACCTCGACGTCTCGCAAGCCGCCACCCAACTCCACACCGCTGAGGCCCAATTGCCCGATGTCGAACTCCAACGCGCCCAGGTGCTCCACGCGCTCGCCATCGTCTGCGGTCGCTCACCCGTTGATTTTCCCATCTCGACCAATCCGCCGGATTTCACCGTACCCATCATCCCGCCGAGTTTGCCCAGTGAATTGCTCGAGCGCCGTCCCGACATCGCTGCCGCCGAGCGCCGCATGTCCGCCGCCAATGCCGATATCGGCGCCGCCACCGCTGCGTTCTTCCCCACCGTCCGCATCAACGGCCTAGCCGGATTTCAATCCATCGATGCCGCCACGTGGTTCAATTGGCCCAGCCGCATGTGGTCCGTCGGCCCGTCCGTTCAACTGCCCATCTTCACCGGTGGCTTGAACCGCGCTAATCTCAAAGTTGCCCGCGCCGCTTATAATGAAACCGTCGCCGACTATCGCCAGACCGTGCTCGACGCCTTTGGCCAGGTCGAAGACCAACTCGCCGCGCAACATCTCCTCACCGATAAATGGTCCGCCCAAAACCAGGCCGTCACCTCCGCCCGCCGCACCCTGGAGATCGCCAACAATCGCTACCGCGCCGGCCTGGTCACCTACCTGGATGTTGCCACCGCCCAGGCCGAGGCGCTGGCCCAGGAACGCACCGCCGTAGAACTGCAAGGCAGCCGCCTAAACGCCGCCATCAACCTCATCCGCGCCCTGGGCTCCGGTTGGCAAACCAATCATTGATACAAGTCACTTCAAATTGATATTTGATCTATGAAAAAAAATGACGAGACATATCAAAGAGGCCTCGCCCTGTTGAAACAGCTTCATGGCGGTCAGGCCGGCGAACAGATGGTCAAAGCGATGAAAGATATTTGCCCTGACTTCGCCACCATGACCATTGAATGGGCCATGGCCGGCATCATGGGCCGGCCCGGACTGGACCTGTTGACCCGCGAATACGTGACCATTGCCTCGTGCGTCACGCTTGGCCATGTCACGCCCCAACTGCGCGCCCATATCGAATCCGCGCGCAAGCTCGGAGCGACCAAACAGCAGATCGTTGAAGTCATCCTGCAAACCCTGTTCTACGCCGGTGGCGCAAATGTCGCAAATGCTTTGACGACCGCCCACGAGGTCTTCAAGCCGCACGAATCAACCTGATGCCGCCGACGTCAGTCGGCGCTGACTTCAGCCCTCGCCACTCGTCTCTCGACTTTCGACTATCTTTCGTATCATCACAATTCACTTGCCCAAGCCTACTTATCTATCAGAGTATCTGATACATATCTAATCATGGGTCTCGCAGAAAAAGTCAGACAGGCCGGGGGCGGTGGGTTTCCCACTCACGTCAAGCTGGCTGCCAAAGCGGATACCGTCATCGCCAATGGCGCTGAGTGCGAACCGTTGCTCCACAAAGACGCCGTCATCATGGAGGAACAGGCCGTTTCCCTCGTGCGCGGCCTCCAGCTCGCCGTCGAGGCCACGGGCGCTTCGCAAGGTGTCATCGGCATTAAAGGCAAAAAGAAACATGCTGTCGAAGCCGTCACCGCCGCGTGCCAGGGCACCGACATCCGCGTCCATCTCCTCGGCGATTATTACCCCGCCGGCGATGAATACGATTTGGTCTATAACGTCACCGGCAAGTTGATTCCACCGGGCGGAATTCCCATCGCCGTCGGCGTCGTGGTCAACAACGTCGAAACCTTTGTCAACATCGCCGCTGCTGCCGATGGCCGGCCCGTCACCGAAAAGACCCTGACCATCGCTGGCGCCGTAAGATCGCCCGTCACCTTGCGTGTGCCCATCGGCATCACCTTTCGCGATTGCATCGCGGCCGCGGGCGGTCTCACCACCGATGACCCTGTGCTTTGTCTCGGCGGCCTCATGATGGGCCAGACCACCGACGACCTCGACACGCCCGTCACCAAAACCTCCACCGGCGTCGTCATTTTGCCGCGCGACCATCACATCATCGAACGCAAACTGAAGCCGAACAATGTCCAGGCCAGGATCGGCAAATCTGCGTGCGACCAATGCCGTTATTGCACCGAGTATTGCCCGCGCTTCCTGCTCGGATACGCCGTCGAGCCGCACCAGGTCATGCGCACCCTCGCCTTCACCGCCCCCGGCGCGGCGCAATTCAATCAATGGGCCTCGCTCTGTTGCTCCTGCGGCCTTTGCACTCTTTACGCCTGCCCCGAGGAATTGTATCCCAAGGAAGCCTGCGATGATGCCAAGGCCGAGATGCGCCGCGCCCAGGTGAAATGGACCGGCCCAATGAACCCCAAGCCGCACCCCTTGGGCGATGGCCGCCGTGTCCCCATCAAATCCCTGACCAAAAAACTGCACGTCACCGATTACGATTTGCCCGCACCACTCAGCGCCCAAACACTTTCACCGCAGCGCTTGATTCTGCCGCTCAAACAAAGCGCCGGCACCGCCTGCCTCGCCCGGGTGAAGATTGGCGACCGCGTCGCTGCCGGCCAGATCATCGGCGAACCCGCGCCCAACGCCCTCGGGGCCATTTTGCACGCGCCGCTCGCTGCCACCGTCGCCGCCGTGACCGACCAACAAATCATTTTGGAAAGAGTATGAACGATAAATCCATTGGCCTGCTCGAACTTTCCAGCATCGTGTCCGGCTTCCTTGTCGCCGACACCATGCTCAAGTCCGCCAACGTCCGCATCCTCCTTTCGCGCTCCATCTGCAGCGGCAAATACATGGTCCTCATCGCCGGGGACACTGCCGCCGTCGCCGCCGCCGTCAAGGCGGGCGAAGAAGCCGCCAACGGCTGCCTCATCGATAGCCTCACCCTCGCCAACCTGCACCCCGACGTCATCACCGCCATTGGCCGCACCCAACCCGTTCAACCCAATGGCGCCCTCGGCATCATTGAATCGTTCAACGTCGCCACCATGATCAAGGCCGCCGATGCCGCCGCCAAGACCGCCAATATTCAATTGCTCGAAGTCCGCCTCGCCATGGCCCTGGGAGGCAAAGCCTTTTGCACCATGACCGGTGACGTCTCCTCCGTGCAAGCCGGGGTTGCTGCCGGCCGCGCCGTCCTGGCTGAAGCCGGCCTCCTCGTCAACGCCGTCGTCATCTCCCGCCCCCACCCCGACGTCTACCGCGAAGTCATCTGACCGCATCCACACCCCATTGGATGTTGGTTGTTCGATGTTGGATGTTCCCAATTCCTACTTTCCCCCTCCTCGCCATCTGCCACCCCCCACAAAGTGGTCGGAATCAGTCGGAATTGGTCGGACCACAATTCGCGCAGCGAACAACTCTTATGGGCACCTGACTCGTGGCGGGCTTGGGATTTGAGCCATTTAGGAAATGGCGAAAAGGATTTGTTACGCGTAGCGGGACAAAGGCCGGTAGGCCGACTGAGCGGGCGCGAAGGAGCTCACCCACATTAGTCGGAACCACCCTCGGTTTGGAGTTCCGCCTTTAGGCGGTCCCCCTTACCCCAACTTAAAGCCTGCCACCCCCACAAAGTGGTTGGAATTGGTTGGAATCCGTCGGAATCAATACACTTTCCCTCTGCTGAGGCACAGCCGAAGTCCCGACAAGTCGGGGTAGCGGCGGTCTGCGACCGTCGCCCCGTTTGGAGTTCCGCCTTTAGGCGGTCCCCCCTTATCCCAACTTGAAACCAGAAACCAAAAACTCGGGATTTCCGTAGCGCAGACATTCCTGTCGGCGGGTTCTGGTGACTTTCCAGTCCCCAGCCCGAATTCGAACCCAAAACTCGAAACCAGCCCGCACCCCCCCAACTAATTCCTTAAAATATCTTAAAACAGTCGGAATCAGTCAGGGGCCGCTCCCTGCTACATTGAGTCCTGCAAAGCGGGACGAAACTCCCCCGGTGGGGCGAGACTCCGTCGAGCCCTGACATTCATCCCGCATCCCGCCGCTCGCATCCCGCATCCCTTCTTCCCATATTTCAAAGATCAACCTTTCATCGCGCGCAAAGCGTCTTGGACTGCGCCAGCCCTGGCGCTTTTCCCCACCTGACACCTGACACGCGACACATGACACATTGTCATCCCCCGGTTGTACCACACCTTTCCGGGCTTGTAATCGCGACCGTCGCGAAGTCATGCAGATTTTTTAAACGCTTAAAACGGTGATAAATATCTAACTAACAAGCACTTCCGCAGAGCCGCAGTCAGAAGACCGAAAAACGTGCTTCACTTTTTTTGGGGAAGCCGCAATTTTAGGAAAGCGTCAATATGGCATGTCAGCACCGGGAAGCACCAGCCTCTCCCCGTTTGCATACAATATTCTCTGGCTGTAATCCAAATCTTCGGTGCTTAAGGTCTCTTCCCATGCGTCTTTATCGGGTGAAGGAACGAATTCTTTTTCCAGTATAACCAGATTATCTCCGTCGTAGCGCACACTCGGAAATAGGATGGCTGAAAAACCTATCATGCCCGCTGCCTCAGCGATAAAACGTGGAACCAAATATTCAGGCTTATAAACGACATTTGATCGTTCTCGGTCCGGGCTGAGAGTCAACTACGACAATCGGGCCCATATCACCTCGGTTCATCTTCTGCGGTTTCGTATAATTTGAGGCGAATTCAGAGCATAACCGACAAGCCGTAATACGATCATGCAGAAGATTGAGGTTTATTTCCGCTTCGCCTAGGCTCATTGAATGAATTTGTTATCATTTCAATTTAAAAAGGCCAAGTTGTTAAAACTTCTAAAGCAAAATACTAGAGATCTATCCGTTTCGTGCCTTCGTCCTTTCTGGTTAACCCCCCAAATCAAAAAACCGGAATCATTTCTGATTCCGGCTCTTGTTTGATTGCCTGGGAACGGCGGCACGCCGTCCCTCCCAAATTACGTTACCGCGGCGGGCTTCTTCTCCGCGGCTTCGGATTTTTCCGGCGGGCGCAGCGGCAATATAAGAGTGAACGCGGCGCCCTTGCCCAGGCCATCGCTCTGCGCTTTCAATTGACCGCCGATTTCCTGGGCCGCGAGCGCTCCACTGTGCAATCCAAATCCGTGTCCGTCTTTGCGCGTTGCGAATCCGTGGCCGAAGATGGAGGTGAGGCTTTCCGGCGCGATGCCGATGCCGTTGTCTGCCACCTCAATGCTGACGCCGGTTTGCCCTTCCCGCCGGATGCGAATGCTGATGCGCTTACGCGCCGGACGGCCTTCTTCGCAGGCATGTTGAGCGTTTTGCAGCAGGTTGACCAGGATGGTCAGGATGGTGTGTTTATCGGTCAGCACCGGCGGCACATTTTCATAGTCGCGCACAATCTCAATGGAGCGCTGCTGGTTGGTGTTGGCCTGGAATCGCAAGGCCATATCCACCACTTCGCTGATGGCCAGGTTCTCCCACACTCCGAACCGTTTGGAGATGGCCTGCTGGGTCGCGATGATTCCGTTGATGTGTTCCACGTTTTGCTTCAGCTCTCCAAGTTCGTTCAGCAGATGCCTCTGTTCCTGGCTCAACTGCTGGCCTAACTGGGTCAGAAAATGCGGCAAGCGCCGGCCTTTTTCATCCGCGACCAGAAACCGCGGCAAATCCTCCCCGTGCTTGTGTAATAATTCGGCCGTGCGCGACACGCTCGCGATGTGCATCCGGCTGATCCGGTCCGTCAGGCAATTGGTGGAGACGTTGACGCTGTTGAGCACGTTACCCACGCTATGGAGCACATTGGCGGCGATTTCCGCCTGGCCCGCCCGGCGCGAGGCATCCACCAATTGGCGATGGGTTTCTTCCACTTCAAGCTGTGCGCGCCGCCGCTCCTCGATCTCGCCGCGCAATTCGCGCGTGCTGCGCTCGACCCGCCGGCGCAACGCCGTGATCCAGGCGAAAGTGCCCACCAGCGCCAGTCCCATCAAACCAAGTACCAACAGACTATGCCGCCAGGTGAACCACGACGGCCGCGAAAGCACCACCAGCGCGTCCGCGGAATTCATCATGATTCTGCGGGATAAATCGCTCGTCGTTTGGGCGAGATAGACACCGGTCACCTGGACCCGGCTTTGCAGGGGCACCTCCGGCAACCGGCCTAATTGTACGTTGAGTTCGGCGGCGATCGTGGCCGGACCGATCTGCAGTTCAAGAATCTGGTTGGTCGGATCATGATTGTTGTTCAGGACGATTCCCTCCACCTGCACCCAGGACGAATCATTGAGATTGGTGACTGCTTTTTCCGGAGTCCACAAGATGGGCCGCGGCAGCGGGGCGAGGCCTGTCTGCCTTACCGAAGCCTGCTTGATCGTGGTCAGGGCGCCATCGTTATCAGGGATTCCGAGAACGTCCACCTGGTCTCCCGGACTTACATGCACTTGCTGGCGGGGTGTGATCCGCAAGCCATTTTGCCCGTCCGTGAGATAAAGAATATTGCGGCGCGTATGCAGAACCAGTCCGGAAATCTTCACCGGCCGGAGCGGCGTCGTTGCCGGGTCGAACGAAAAAAGGTTGGAGATCGATATCGCCGGGAGAACAAAGGGATCCACTGGGGCCGGAACGACCACGGCCACATCGAATCGCGAATTGACCTCCAGGCTGATATTTTCCGCCCGCCGCTTTTGATTGTTGGCCAGCGTGACCGAACCGCGCACGCGCACCACCGAGCCGATGAGATTTTTCAGTTCATCCGGATCAGCCTGGTAAATCCGGGCGGTGACTTCGCCACCATACAAGCCGAGCACCAGATTAAGACTTTTGGCGCTGAGGACCACCCCTTGCACTTCCGCCCATTGGGCGTCGAGACTGCCATTGCTCAACTGACGCCAGGCCGGCCGCATCGGTTCCGGCCATTGTCCGCGTCCCTGCTCCTGATATCGCTGGCAGACCACCGTCGGCGACATCAATCCCTTCTCGGTGATGCCCTCGAATTCGTAAACATCCCCGGGATGAAGCTCCAGCGCGGTTTTGGATTTGGCGACCACCGTGATCCCTTCGGTTTCGCCCTGAACATGTGCTTGCACGCCCCCGTAAAAAACAAACGTGACGATTCCTTTGAATTTGACCGGATAATGCCGGGTGGCTTCAGCCATGGTGAGCCGCCGGATCTGTTCGATCGACGTGAGCAAGGGCAGTGGCTTTTTTGCATCCTGGAAATCCGGTCCGCGCCGGATAGCGGCAAAACGCAGAACGGCATGCGAGGCTTCCCAGTCCAACTGGCCCAGCAATTCAACGACCAGTCCCTGGTCATTGGCTTGTGCCAATCCGGTGCGTACCTCGATTTCACCCGTTTCATCGCGGACCTGCAGCGCCTTGCCGGGCACTACCCCGGTGACCGTTCCGCGAAGATGAACGAGCCGGTTTGGCGTATTGGTCGCGCTGCCGCCGCCAACGGAGCTGATGGCGCGCACTGGATGTTCCTGCCAGCGTTCCGGTGGCGCTTGCAATACCACAACCTGCGCCATGTCCGGCGCCAATAACATGCCCGCAACTTTGTCGCTCTGGGGAGTGTTGACGCTCCAGCCCAGGCCGGTCACTTTCACCTGGCTGTCCAGCAACATGGCCGCCGCAAGCGCGTCTCCGTCGGATACGCTGACCAGCATCCGGCCGGTTTCCGAAGCCAGTTCCAATTGCAGCCTGCCATTGAACAAACCGGCTTGTCTCACGGTCCCTTCGGTTTGTATCCAGGCCGGTTCAGCCAGGTCGTCCCAATCCTGGCCGGGTTCAGTTGTCAGGGGTGCGGTGAGGTCTGTTGCGCCGGTCACCTCAATTTTGCCCTGAACTTCCGGTGTGATGGCCAATCGCGCACCATCGGTGCCCTGCAGCGAAAATTCATAGTCATCCTCCCGCGCAATCTCGAGATAACCGGAATAGCGGTAGGCCACGCAGTTGGTCGGTTCCGCGCTCGCGGCCACGAAATAATTGGTCACGCCCGATTTCACCGGTACGAGCCGGTCAAAATCCGGAAACTCGTCCCACAAGCCCCCGGCGTCATACCGGTAAAAATCGTAATGCACACCCGGGAGAAACTGGCCGGGCGCATTAGTATCGGTATGCCACAGCATCGTCGCGGGAACATTCGTCCGCGTAAAATCCGACCCAGCGTACCTTAACCGCAAAATGGGCTTTACCCGGGTGGCATTGAAGAAATCGATTTGGAAAGCATGCTTGCCGGCGGACAGGTGCAATCTGGCGACTTTCCCGCCCGGTCCCTGGCTGGCTTTGGTCTCCAGCAGGGTTGCCCCGCCCAAAACCGCGCGGTTTTCTCCAAATACCACCGGCCCTTCCAACCGCACCTCCGCACCCGCCTCCAGATTCTCCGGCCAGGATTCCGTCTCCAGCCACAACCAGCCAGTTTTATCCCGCAGCACCAGACCGTGATGCGTTTTATCCACGCCATAGACCGTCCCCGACAGGTGCACTGGAACAGACTGAATGATGTTGGAATTGACCAGACCGAAAGTCTGGCTGATCTGGACAAGCGGCTCCGGCGCCGTCGGTTCTGCCGCAAATACCGGAAAACACAAACAGCCCGGAAGCATCAAAATTCCCATGTAAATCCGAAACCGGATTACAGCCATACACCTCGTTATCGGAATCTCACCGCCAGACTTTAGTAAACATTTGGGACACTGAGTCTGTAGCGGCGATCTATGACCGCCGTCCGTCTCGTTTGGAGTTCCGTCCCGCTATGCGGGACCGTTCCCTTCTTGTCCCCCCACAAAGTGGTCGGAATTGGTCGGACCACAATTCGCGAAGCGAACAACTCTTATGGGCACCTGACTTGTGGCGGGCTTAGGAAGCCAATCACTCCGAATCACTCCTGAATTGGCCTGTCCTCCATAGCCGTGCGAAGGAGGATTCGAACACCCCGAATTCCGGTGAGGCAAGACTGACGAGCCGGTTCTTCATTCCGCCTTCTTACTTCTGCCTTAGGAAACAACCTTCTTAACTTTGTTCCTTCGTTTCTTTGTTGTTAATCCCAATTCGCGCCCATTCGCGAAATTCGCGTAAAGTCCCCTTCCAAAAAATATAAAAACCGGAATCATTTCTGATTCCGGCTTTTCGTTTAAAACTTTCTCTTACGTTCTCGCGGCAGGCTTCTTCGAAGCCGCATCGAGGATGGTCGTCAACACGCTGTTGGGCACCTGTTCGAACGTCAGCGGTTCCATCGAGTACGAGGCGCGGCCTTTGGACAGCGAACGGATCGCCGTCGCGTAACCGAACATTTCCGCCAGCGGCACGTTCGCATTCACAATCACCTGCCCGGCCTTCGAATCGATGTTTTGGATCGCTCCGCGGCGGCGGCTGATGTCGCCGACCAGGTCGCCCTGGTATTCGCTCGGCGTCGTGACTTCCACCTTCATGATGGGTTCCAGCAGGATGGGGCCGGCTTTCTTGAACGCGTCTTTCAACGCGAAGATGCCCGCCATCTTGAACGCCAATTCGTTGGAATCGACTTCATGGAATGAACCGTCCACCACCTGCACCTTGATATCGATGACCTGGTAGCCGGCGTACACGCCGCTCTTGATGGCTTCTTCGATGCCGTCGATGACCGGCGGGATGTATTCCTTGGGAATGGCGCCACCCACGATCTTGTTCTCCACTTCCACGCCCTTGCCTTTTTCATTGGGCTGCACCGTGACGCACGCATGGCCGTATTGACCACGCCCGCCGGATTGACGGATGAATTTGCCTTCGCCTTCCGCGGCCTTGGTGATGGTTTCGCGATACGCGATCTGCGGCGCGCCGGTGTTGGCGTCCACTTTGAATTCGCGTTTCAAGCGATCGATGATGATCTCCAAATGCAACTCACCCATACCCGCGATGATGAGCTGGCTGGTCTCTTCGTTCGTGAAACAGCGGAACGTGGGATCTTCTTCCGCCAACCGTTGCAGGCCTTCGGACATCTTGTCGCGGTCCTGCTTCGTCTTGGGTTCCACGGCCATGCTGATGACGGGCTCAGGGAACGTCGGCGGTTCCAACGTCACATCAAATTCCTCGTCGCAGAGGGTATCACCGGTGGTGATGTTGCGCAGACCCACGAGCGCGGCGATGTCGCCGGCAAAAACCTCGTTGATGTCCTTGCGTTCGCTGCCCTGGATGACCATGAGGCGGCTGACGCGTTCACGTTTGCGCGTGCGCGGATTGTAAATGTTATCGCCCTTTTTCAGGTGACCGGAATAAACGCGGAAAAACACCAGCTTGCCCGCGTAAGGATCGGTCCAGAGCTTGAACGCGAGCGAACAGAACTTGGCGTGGTCGGTCGTGGGCACTTTGACCACGACGTCCGTGCCCAGTTCATGGCCTTCCGCCGGGGGAATGTCCAGCGGGCCGGGCAGATAATCGACGACCGCGTCGACCAAAACCTGGACGCCTTTTTTCTTGAATGCCGAACCGCACAGCACGGGCACCATCTCGATCTTGCACGTGAGCCGGCGGATGGCCGCTTTCAACGTCGCTGCATCGATGGGCTTTTCTTCCAAAACCATTTCCGCGATGGTGTCGTCCTTGTTCGAGACGGCATCGATCAATTCCGCCAACGCCGCCTTCGCGCGTTCCTGGTACTCCGCCGGAATCTCGTGGATCTCGTAATTCAAACCTTCGTTGGCTTCACTGGGACCCCAGTAAATGGACTTCTGGTTCACCACGTCGATGACGCCTTCAAAGCCGCCTTTGACGGACTTGCCTTCCGCCTCGGTCGGGCCTTCGCCCAGGGGCAGGAAGATCGGAAACGCATACGCATGCAGCTTGGTACGCATATCGTTCAAAGCATTGGCAAAATTCGCGCCGATCCGGTCCATCTTGTTCACGAACGCGATGCGCGGAACATGATATTTCGTCGCCTGCCGCCAGACGGTTTCCGATTGCGGCTGCACGCCCGCCACGCCGCAGAATACTGCAACCGCGCCGTCCAACACGCGCATGGACCGCTCCACTTCCGCCGTGAAATCCACGTGCCCGGGTGTGTCGATGATGTTGATGCGATGGGGAATGTCCTTGAACGCCTTATAGACCTTGTCTTCGCCCGGCTTCGCGCATTTCTGCGTCCAAAAGCAGGTGACGGCCGCGCTGGTGATCGTGATGCCGCGTTCGCGTTCCTGTTCCATCCAGTCCGTGACGGTATTGCCGTCATCCACGTCGCCGATCTTATGGATGAGCCCCGTGTAGAACAAAATACGTTCGGTCGTCGTCGTCTTGCCCGCGTCGATGTGCGCCGCAATGCCGATGTTGCGCGTGCGCTCCAGCGTATACTGACGATCCGGCGAATTCGCCGATTTTACATTTTCTTCCATAACAGCACTCATTTTAAAACCTTCGTATTAGAATAAAAACGCCCCGATTCTTCACGTCGGGGCGCGAGAATGAAATTATAAACTACCAGCGGAAATGTGCAAATGCCTTGTTCGCCTGCGCCATCTTATGCACGTCATCGCGTTTACGGATGGCATTACCCTGTCCCTGATAGGCTTCCAAAATCTCCGCCGCCAGCGCTTCACGCATCGGCATGCCCTTGCGGGAATCCGCAAAATCCACCAGCCAGCGCAACGCCAGCGCAAATTGACGGTCCGAGGGAATCTCCATCGGCACCTGGTACGTGGCGCCACCCACGCGGCGCGCCTTGGTCTCGATGCGCGGCTTGGCATTATCCACGGCGCGGGTCAAAATCTCCAGCGGGTTGGACCCGGGATTCTTTTCGCTGATTTGATCAAAGGCTCCGTAGACGATCCGGCGCGCGGTACTCTTGTTGCCTCCACGCATGATGGTGTTCACCAGGCGGCCGACCAGGACGCTGTCGAATTTGGCGTCTTTGATGACGGTACGTTTAGTTGCTTGACGACGACGGGACATGTTTTAGCTGGTTAAAAGGTTGAATTACTTGGCTGCCGGCTTGGCTTCTTTGGGACGTTTCACACCGTATTTGGACCGGCTCACGCGGCGTTTTTCCACGCCCGCAGCGTCCAACGTTCCGCGCACGATATGATAACGCACACCGGGCAAATCTTTCACACGACCGCCGCGCACCAGCACGATGCTGTGTTCCTGGAGGTTGTGTCCCTCGTCCGGGATGTAGGCGATGATCTCGTAACCGTTGGTCAGGCGCACCTTGGCGACTTTGCGCATCGCGGAGTTAGGCTTCTTGGGCGTGCGGGTCATCACCTGGATGCACACCCCACGGCGGAACGGCGAAAGCTCCAGCGCAGGCGACTTCGACTTGTACTTGATCTTGTTACGCCCGCTACGGACGAGTTGATTGATTGTCGGCATGTAAATTAAACGATTTTCCGCCCGGAATTTGCCGGGCAAATGGAACGCGGAATATAGGCAAACCCGCCCGCCCTTGCAACAAGTAATTTGTACTAAAAAGGACACGCCCGCAAATCCCATGCGCTTTGGCCATTTTTGCCCTGTTTAGCCTGCCCCTCACCAGCGCAATCTATCCTCTCATTGGATATTGGTTCTTGGAGCTTGGCGCTTGGTGCTTGGATGTTTAATTCCTCTCACCACCCCACCAGCCCGATCCGATAAAACCTGTTCGTCCCAATCGCCGGATTGGTATCGATCACCGCCGCCACCGGCCCGCAGGCCGTCACATTCGTCAACGTCACCCAATTCGTGCTCATCAGGTCATCCGCATATTCCACCGTGTAACACCGGTTCATCAACGTCGTCCAGGCCAGCCGGAATCCATTCGTGCACGGACCCGCACTAAACATTTGTGGTGACAATCCCGCGTCCGGCGTGAACGTTACCCCGCGATAAAGCTGGTTCACGCCCGACGTCGCCAGTGTGTTCACCACCGCCGCCGCGCCCGTATCCGCCAGCGCCACCAACCGGTTTGCACTGCTTTCTGCCGTCGTCGCATAAATCACCGGGGGAACCGTTCCAAAATCCACGGCCAGCCCGCGCGCGCCCACACTCGTCAATCCATTGAACGCGTAACTCATCGTCCAGGCGTTGCCATGCAGGTCCCAGCGCTGCACGCCGCCCGGGCTGCCGGGCGTGTCATCCGCCACGTACGCCGTCGTGAATCCCGGGTTGAACGCAAACGCAAACGGACTCGCCGTCGCAGACGTCAACACCACCGTCGCGTTCGTCGCCGTCGGCGGTGTGCCGCAGATTTTCCAGATGCCCGGCGTCGTTTTGCTCGTGCTGAAATACAGGTTCCCGCCCGCAATTTCGATGTTCGCCGTGTTCTTCACCACGCTCTGCACCGTCGCCCCCGCTCCATCGCCAAAATAATAAGTGCCGCTCACCGCGCCCGCGCCCCAGTAATTCCCACGTCCATCCGTCGCGCCGCCGCGGATATTGTTCCCGCTGAATTGATTCGTCACCACACCCACCAGCCCGCATGTGCCCGTCACATCCACCGCCATCAATCCGCGCGGCGCATTCGTCGAGCTCCCGTTCGCGAGCGAGGAACTCAACAATGCCGCGTTCGTCAGCGCTATCCGATATCCCGCCAGCACCAGCAACCGCCCGTCCGGTGACCGCGTCAACCCGCCCTCCGACGACGCGCTGCCGCTGATGATGAACCCGTTTGTGCCGCCATTCGGCACTGCCACGCTCCCGATGAGCGCACCGTTGGTCGTGAATTGGTCGATGAAAACTGAATTGCCATGGCTGCTCAACGATTCCGTCCCGTTGCCCACCCGCACCACCGCCAGGTTCCCGGCAGCAAAGGCATTCGACGACAGATTGATCGCATACACGTTCTGGCTTACCAGCGCATCCCGGCTGTCCTTCAACACCAGCGCCGAATTGCCCTGCGAGCTCAGAAATCCGCTGAACGGTCCCTGCACAAAAATATTTTGCCCCGCGTGCGGGCTCACTGCGCGGGTCCGGAACGCATTTACGTTGGCCGCCACGTAAAGCGATTTGCCCGCCGGAATCACCGTCCCGGGCCGCAGCGTGAACGTGATGCTGCCCCCCAACTTCCAGCCGGACACATCCGCCGCAAACGCATTCGTATTATGCAGCTCCACAAATTGTTCGTTCGCATTCCCGCTCACCGGCGCGTAATCCCACCCACCGATCAACACCGTTGCATTCGTCGGTTGCGCCGCCGGAATCGGATCACCATTCAACGTCGCCGCCGCGCTCTGGAAAAGAAAACCCCGCCGCCCCGGCAGATAATTTGTCCGGATCAATTCTGCCATCGCCGGATCCTGGCCCAAACCCCAATCGCCCCAGGCCGGCCCCCACGTCGCATGATCCAGTTGCGCATCGGTCGGCGAAATGCCGGGTGGATTCAACAGGCTTTCATGAGTGAGGATGAACTGTTCGATCGTCGTCGTATTCACCGGTGTGCCCGGCGGCAGCAGGACGGTGTCCATCAATGTCCGCAGCCGGCGCAGATACATCTGCCGGAATTCCGTCGATGCAAAAAACAAATCGTACAAGCGGTTGTTCGGTTTGTACTGTTGAGCCGGATTATAAAAATTCAGGACGTTGTTGGTGAAAATTGTGTCGGTGAAATAACCCGCGTAGTCCAGCCAGTTGCGGCCCCACGAAAGGTCCACGTCCCACGGGAAGATCGCCCATTCGCCGGTGCCATCGTTGTCGTGATACAGGAAATAATTTTTGTGGCCGTGATCCTGTTCGCTCGCGATGGCCAGCGTCGCGAAGTAATTCGCCGTTTGCGGCAGGTCCAGGTTGTCGTACGCAAATGTCTCGCGGTCGGCCTGTGGCCGCGCTTCATCCAGGCTCGTTATCAACGCGCTCAAATCATCCATGCCCTCCCATTCGCGCGTTTTCTTTTCGTTGCCCGATACGCTATCCAGTGCGTTGTACATCTTGTAGAGCGCGCCGTTGGGATCCCGGCCGATCCGTGTCAACCACGCTTCATCACTGTGCTCCACCAGGTCTTCAATCCCCCAAAACGAGCCATTGAGATGGATGCGGATGGGAAACGAGAAGAAGGCTGCCCCGCCGCATTGTGCGACGATCGCATACGTCAATGACGTGCACAGCCGCGCCTTGTCGCCATAATTGCTCAGGAACGTGATCTTCTTTTCCCGAACGCCATTCGTGCGGTAGAGAAACTGATGGTCTTTAGGAAAATCCAGGTCGTGACTCTTCTTCGGCCAGCCCGTCGAGGATTGTCCGTGGATGGCGACCGTGAGGTTGTCGTAAAATTCACCAAGATAGAACAAGGACCCCGGCGTGCCCGTCTCGGTATCAGACGCAGCGGTGTTCTCGATAAAAAATTGTGCCACCGGCAACAGCGATTGGATGGAATCATCCCTCACGACCGTCCCAAAATATTGCTGCGACTCCTGCGCGTTCGCGTAGATGGGCCAGCGCGAACTGTTTTGCGCCGCATCCACCGCCGTCACGTAATAACGGATCATCTGTCCCACACCCGCCACGCTGCCGGGTATCGTTCCCGACCAGATGCCGTCACCCGCCAGCGCATCGCCGTTCGTACCCGCATCATTCATCGCCACGGTCACCTCGCTGGAAAACATCACGCGGTAATGCAACGCCACCGCCGCCACCGGGCTCTCTGCCTGTGCCACTCGCGCCGTGACCACCAGCGCATCACTCGCTCGCGGAACCAACGGCCCATGCCCGGCGCCGCTCAACAGCGGGCCCAGATCATTCGTGCTCGTCCCGTTCGTAAGACCGGGCGTCGGTACGGAAAAATAACGCCAATACGCGTTGGTGGTGCACATCCCCACTCCGTACGAGACATCCGGAAACTGCGAGGGAAAACCCGGCGAAAATTCCGTGGCGGCCGTGTGATCCGGACGGAACAATGCCAGGTATTCGCCGTCCGCGCTCAATTTGAAGCTCGTGTGCAGCGGCGCGCCCGCCACCCGCCGGTCTTTTCCCGAAGCAAACACGATCAGGAAATTTCCCGGCCCGATGTTCGTCGCTGGAAACAGCCACTCCGCCGGATTGCCCGCACTGTCGGTCAGCGCCCAGTTGAACAGATTGACGTTTGTGGCTGAAGTGTTCTGAAGCTCGATCCAATCCGGAAAATCCCCGTTCTCATCCGTCAGCGTCCGGGTGTTGCTCGCCATGAATTCCGTGATCCGCACTTGCGCCATCAACGGTCCGCAAACAAGCCCCAGCAGCCCTGCCAAATACAACGCCCTTCTCACTTCATTAAATGTATTTACGAATCCGACATTAATAAAGAAGTTTTAATTATAATATATAGCCCCGCTCGTCCCCAAAGTATTCTGTCCTGGGCAGGGGATATCCTTCTGAATAAATCTCATTGTCACCGCCCCTTATTATTGCTTCCATCGGCACTGTGACCGGCGCGACCCATCACCACGCCTTGCCCCTGCAAGCGTTCCCCCGCGCTTTGGACGAAACAACCCGCCTGCAATCCCGGAAATCAATATGAGCAAGGAATATTCACGCATCCCGGACGCCATCCGCACCAGATTTCCCCATCTGCAACCACTCAAGCGGACGCCCGCGCTCGCCTCCATCAACGGCATCGGCCTCCGGCTCCGTGGCAGCCGTGATTTTGACCGGGAAACCTCCACCTACGTCGCCACCCGGTGCTTTTGCCTGGTGTTCATCCCGATATTGGCCATCGATGCTTTTCGAGTCGCGGACGCCGGCCGCCGCAGTTGGTATTTCTTTGGCAAGGAATCGCTCTCCAGTTTCGCCCGCGCGTGGAACGCCGCCTTCGCCCTTATCGTCGTGTGTGGCGGCCTCGCCCTCGGATGGAACGCGCACCTCTCCTCCCCCGAATACAAAGCCGCCCAGGAGATCAAACGCGCCGCCGCCCTGATGCAATCCGGCGATGCCCTCCACGCCGCTGAGATTTACCAGGCGCAGATCGGCGGCCCCGCCTCCGACGCCGCCCGCGCGGGCCTGCAGGCTTCCCTCGAGTCCTGCTTGAACAGCGACAAAGCCCAGACCGTCGCCTCCGCCCTGCGCATCATCAGCGCCCTTTCCGCCCGGGGCGTCCAGCCATCGCCATTCATTGCCAATGCCTTTGACCGCGGCATCCAGCTCGTCAATAAATTCCAGCCCGTCGACCCCGATGGCGCGCTTGATATGCTCGCCGCCATCACGCCGCTCAACGCCACCAATGCAACCATCAGCCCGCTCCGCATCGCGCTGCTCAAGCAAGTCATCGCCGCCAATCCCGCCAACACGAATCGCGTCGTCGAGCTTGCGCTCATTTACGAAAGCAATAAACAGTTCGATGAAAGCGCGCAGGTCCTGTTGCCCTGCAAAGATAAACTGGGCGGCACCGAAGGCGCGCGCATCCTCGGCCAATATCTCCTCGGCCAGGGCCAGAATGAAGATGCTTACAATCTATTGTTTCCCTATGTGCAGATCCGTTTGGAAAAGCTGCGCGCCATCGAAAAGAGTTACACCAACTCCACGGCCATCGCCTACCGGAACACGCTCCAGAAGCTCAACGACGGCCGCGCCGATTCCTCCTGGTACTCGAAATATGATGCCGCCACGTCCAAGGACGAAAAGGGACAGTTGGTGGATTCTTATGTCCAGGCGGAGATAGGTCACGACCCCGTCTTCCAACGCGCCCAGGCCGATCTGAAGGAGGCCAACAAGATCGTCCCCGTCACGCTTGACCTCGGCATCGTGCAACTGAACCGTGCACAAACCTTCGAGGACCCGGACGCGCGCAAGAAGGAACTTGAATCGGCGGAAAAAACCTTCCTCGCCATTCAGGGCTTCGCCAGCGAATCGGACGAATACCGCATGTTCCTCGGCCAGGTCTACTACTGGCTCGGCAAATCGAGCGAGGGCAAGGAATTGTTCGACCAATTGTTGGTGTCGAACAAACGTTCTTTTTCTGTGTTGTTGGGCGTGGCCGGCACTCTCCACAAGGTCGGCGATGACGAACAAGCCCGCAACTTGAGCGAAGAGGCCTACGCCGCCGCCACCAAAGATGCCGACCGTTTCGAGGCGGCCTCCTTGCGCTCGCATATCCAAAAAGATATCGACGACGAAATCTCCTGGCTCCAAAAATGCGACCCCAATGCCATCGAAAACCAGATTTCCCTGAATAATTGTCGCGGGGAAAAAGCCCTCCAAAACGGCGACCGCGACCTCGCCGCGCAGTATCTTCGCAAAGCCGTCGATGGGTATGCCACCCTGGCCAAGGGAGCGGTCACCCTCAACAACTACGGCCTCGCCTGCCTCGACCTCTATGACGTCACTGGCGATATGCGCGATCACACCCACGGCCTGTCCCTGCTGGAAGAAGCCGTCTCGCTGGACTCCGGCAACAGCGTCATGCTTATTAACCTCCAGTCGCTGTTGTTGACGCGCGGCTACATGGATGTGGTCGGCGACTCCATTCACTTCAACATCATCAAGACATCGCCTGATAGGAACATGCTCGGGTTTTTGTACAGCAACGAGCAGGAACGCGCGCAGGTCTATCAGCGTTTGCGGGATGATGAATATTTCAAGAAGGGTCTCAGCCACCTCGACAAGGCGCTCCTGCTCTCACCCAAAACCGTTTATCTTTATATCGCCAGTGCCGGAGTTCTCTACACGCTCCGTGATGTCGCTGGACTGCAGCAACTGGAACAAAAATTTATCACCTCCGCCCCCGACCTCACGGCTTCCCTGCGCGACACCCGGGATTACTATGCGGGGAAACATGAGGCCGAATCCATCGTCCAACTCAAAAGCGAAAGCCAGCGCCTGGAAAGTTTGCTCACCGTGCCGGAGATCAAAGACCAGCCGGCCAGCCTCGCCTGTGTGCTCGTTGAATTGAATGACACGCGCCTTCAACTCGCCCAGTGCGGCGTTGCCGTGGATGGCGCAAAAATCCTTGAAAATGCTAATGCCGCTTACGCCGACCACAAGGATTCCTGCACGATGGAAGGTCTGATCGACGCGTATTTTTTCAAGGCGCACCAGGAGCTCTCGGAACAAAACGCCGACTATGCCGCCTTCGCCCGCCAAACCCGTCGCGGGATGTCCGGCACCCTGCTCATTACCGCTTTGCTCGAACGCGATAACGACCTCGCCCATCTCATCCGCCAGAACACCAACGTCCTGCGCGCCATCGAATTAGTCCGCGACCGCGGCCAGCGCTTTCCTGTGTTCCGGTCCATTTCCGACTGGGCCATCTTCGTCAGGAGCGATCCCGCGGAGGCCCAAACCATCGTTCACCAGATTGCCGCCAACCAGTGCGACCAGATCATTGATCGACTCAATTATCAGATCAGCCCCTACGCCAGCGGCACCGTCCTCGATCAATACTGGCTCCGTAAGATGCAGGGCGACGAAAAAGGTGCGCTTGAACTCTATCAGACCGCCCTCAAGAACAACGTCCCCCTGCCGGCGCTCTGAACATCCGTGGTTAAAGAATCTTGTTTTTCCCTGTCCGCAAAGTGCCGCTTTTTTGATTCGTAAATCGCGGATCTAAAATCGTAAATTCTATCCGGATGTCCTTCACCAGTCTGTTCAACATCTTTCGTCCGGCGCCGCCCGCTTCCGTCATGCTGACGGACCCGGTGGCGGTCGCGCAGAAATATCGCCGCTGGCAGACGCGCGTCCTGTTCTTTTCCATCCTCGGCTACGCCACGTTTTATTTCGTCCGAAAAAATCTGGGCGTCGCCATGCCATTGATGGGTGCCAAGCTCGGCATCGACAAGGTCGCCTTCGGCACTTTCCTCACCTTGCATGGCGTCATCTATGGCGTGTCCAAGTTCGCCAACGGATTTCTTGCCGACCGCGCCAATGCCCGCGTTTTCATGGCCACCGCCCTGTTCGCCTCCGCCATCTTGAACATTTTTTTCGGATTCAGTTCGGCGGTCGTCGCCCTCGGCATCATCTGGATGCTCAATGGCTGGTTCCAGGGCATGGGCTTTCCGCCCTGCGCGCGCCTGATGGCCAACTGGTTTTCGCCGAAGGAATTCGCGACCAAATTTTCCCTGTGGAACATGTCCCACAACATCGGGAGCATCGGCGTCGTGCTGCTGTGCGGATTTCTCGTCAGCGGAAGCTTGTTCGCGCCGGATTGGCGGCTCTGTTTCTTCGTCCCGGCCGGCATCGCCGTCGTGGTCTCTGTTATCCTCTGGTTCCTGTTGCCCGATACGCCGCCCTCGGTCGGCCTGCCGGAATTCGCCGGCACGCACGTGGAAGTTCCCGAAAAAGACCGGCACGAGGACCTCAGCGGTTTCATCCGTCGGCAGGTCTTCGGCAACCCCTACATCTGGCTGCTCGCGACGGCGAATTTCTTTGTCTACACCATCCGCTATGCGGTCTTCGACTGGGGCGCCACCCTGCTGACCGAGGCCAAACACATCCACATCATGCACGCCGCGTGGATGCTCGCCGGGTTTGAAGTCTTCGGCGCGCTCGGCGCGCTGTTCGGCGGCTGGGTCACCGACCGTTTTCTGGGCGGACGCGCCGCGCGCGCGTGCATCGTCTATATGGCGCTCGCGGGCGTTTCCATCCTGCTCCTCTGGAAGGTCCAGACGCAATCCGAGCTGATCATCTCCAGTCTGTTGTGTGCCACGGGATTTTTTGTGTACGGCCCGCAATGTCTCCTCGCCATCGCCTGCGCCAGCCTCGCCACCAAACGCGCCGCCGCCACCGCTGTTGGCCTCACGAGCCTTTTCGGCTACGCCAGCACCACCCTTTCCGGCTGGGGGCTGGGCTACGTCGTCCAGCATTACGGCTGGGACGCGGGCTTCGCCGGGTTAATCGTATGCGCCATCATCGGGACCATCCTGTTCATCCTCGCCTGGCCAGCTAAAGCAAATGGGTACAACGCTTAAAAACTTCGCGCCCATTCATCACGGTTTGACACTGACGCCTTCGACAAATTCGTTTGCAATCACATTTGTCGCCTGAAGCGGCTTGCCGTTGATGACGATGTTGCGAAAACGGACGTCGGCGATTTTGTGTGAGCTATCGAAACCTTTTAGCTCAATGCGCGGATTTGCGCCGGTGGCATGAATGTTCTCGAACGTGACATTTTCAATATGTCCGCGCTCGCTGTCCTTGCTCCAAACGGCCTGCCCGATCCACAACGAAGCCAGCCGCTTCGCCTCCTCGGCGCGGATGTTGTCGAAGGTGATGTCGTGGATGTCCCCGGTGTCGCAATGAAAAACGCGCAGCAACCACTCACGGCCCCGGTCACGGATGATGTCGCAATCAGAAAAGTGCACGCCCTCGACGTTCTCGCGCAACTCGGCACCGATGCTCAAGGCATGAGCCAGTTCATTCCACAAAACGCACCGGCTGACGGTTATGTCCCGCGATTCTCCGGCGCCTTTGATGGGCGTTTTGATCACAACCAGATCATCCATCGTGCGCATAAAACAATCCGTGACGCTCACGTCGTGGCTGTTGCAGATATCAATCCCGTCCGAATTGCCGCGATAACCGAATATCTTGAGATTTTTGACGGAAATATTCGCCGACATTTTTATCGGCATTGTCCATGTGCTCGAATCGCGAAGAACCACGCCTTCGATCGTGACGTTCGTGCCGCAAACTAAAACCAGATTTTTTGAATGGTTCGGACAAAGGCCGCCGTCAATCACGCCGCGCCCGCATAACGTGATATTATTACCGTTCAGAAAAAAAACTGCGCCGCCGTTCAAAACAGAAAGTGCCGTTGCGCGATTTGTATAACTGCTAACGGCAGATTCTCCGTAGATCACCGCGCCGCCGGCGATGTAAACAGTTTTGCCCGAAGTGATCTCCATGTCGCGCACGTGATGGATTCCGGGGCCGAAATAAATGACGCTCGGGTCGTTCGTATTCGGCGCGTTTTTTTCCATCGGGTTGACGAACAACTGAAGCGAATGCACCCATTCACCATTCACTTCAATCTCCACTGCGCCGGGTTTTGCGACGTCAAACGTCAGGGTGTTCCCGGCAATCACCGGAACGATGCCGCGCGATAAGGGCAACACTTTTGCCTCGCGGATGGTTTCCGGACAAGTCACCGACACTTTGGCGCTACCGTTCAAGTCGAACGAGGCAAACGACGTGTTATCGTGATACAGCGTGCCATCGGGGCGGGCAACTCCCCGCCGCTGGGCCGGGTCCGCCGGCGCGACTTTGGCGAGATACACCGGAATATTGTTCGAGCCGATGCTCGCCGTGAAGTTGGTGGAAAGCGGCTCGTCCGCCGGCGCGGGGTAGATGCGGACGGATTCGCCGGCCGCGCGGCTATGGGTGAAAACAATCACCAATGCCGTCAGGACCAAAAATCTAAATGAATGATACATATCGGTTATTATTCTGCGGTTCATCACCCCGTGAGTTTTGCCGCCACAAACCTTCTACCAAGCCCCGTAACACTATTCAAATGGTCTTTCATATGACATGGGCTACGAGGTGAACCGAGAATTTATTTTCTTTCGTTTTCAATCTGTGCTTTTATTTCCGCCGCTCGAACCATGCCTAAACGTACTGACATCCATAGCGTCCTCATCATCGGCGCCGGGCCCATCATCATCGGGCAGGCGTGCGAGTTCGATTATTCCGGCACGCAGGCCTGCAAAGCCCTCAAGGAAGAAGGTTACCGCGTCGTCCTCGTCAACTCCAACCCGGCCACCATCATGACCGACCCGGAGTTCGCCGACCGCACCTACATCGAACCCATCACGCCCGAATGCGTGGAGAAAATCATCGCCCGCGAAAAAGCCGAGATGAAGAAGATGGGCGCGAAGGGCAAACTCGTTCTGCTCCCCACGCTCGGTGGCCAGACGGCGCTCAACACTGCGATGGCCTTGCACAAGAATGGCGCACTCACTCGTCATGATGTGGAGATGATCGGCGCAAAGCCTGAAGCCATCCACAAAGGCGAAGACCGGCAGGCGTTCAAACAATTGATGCTCGAAATCGGTCTGGATGTGCCCATTTCTGGCGTGGCGCATAACCTGGACGAAGCCCGCGAGGTGGCACGGAGCATCGGTAAATTTCCGCTCATCATCCGTCCCGCCTTCACGCTGGGCGGCACCGGCGGCGGCATCGGTTACAACCAGGAGGAATTTGAAGCCATCGCCAAAGGCGGCATCGAGCTTTCGCCTGTGAACGAGATCCTCATCGAAGAATCGCTCCTGGGCTGGAAGGAATACGAGATGGAAGTGATGCGCGATAAAGCCGATAACTGCGTCATCATCTGTAGCATTGAGAATTTCGACCCCATGGGCGTGCACACCGGCGACAGCATCACCGTCGCGCCCATCCAGACGTTGACAGACAAGGAATTTCAGATCATGCGCGACCAGAGCTTTGCCGTCATCCGCGCTGTGGGCGTGGAAACCGGTGGCTCAAACATCCAATTCGGCGTGAGCCCGGACAACGGCCGCATGGTCATCATCGAGATGAACCCGCGCGTCAGCCGCAGCTCCGCCCTCGCCAGCAAGGCTACGGGATTTCCCATCGCGAAGATTGCCGCCAAGCTGGCCGTTGGTTATCTGCTCGATGAATTGAAGAACGACATCACGCGCGAGACGCCGGCGAGTTTTGAGCCAAGCATCGATTACGTGGTGACGAAGATACCGCGGTTTGCGTTCGAGAAATTTCCGCAAGCCGACCCCACACTCACCACGCAGATGAAAAGCGTAGGCGAAGCGATGGCCATCGGGCGCACGTTCAAGGAGAGCCTGCAAAAATGCCTGCGCTCACTGGAGATCGGCCGTAGCGGCTTGGGCGGCGACGGCAAACCCTGGCGCATCGGCACGGAAGTGTACGGCGACCGCGACATCCTTCCTCGTGATTTGATCAGCCGCAAGCTCAGCGTCCCCAACGCCGAACGCATCTTCTTCATCCGACATGCATTGAGGTCAGGATTCAGCATCGAAGAGATTTTTCACCTCACCAAAATCGATCGTTGGTTTTTGGTGCAAATCAAAGAGATTGTGGATTTTGAGGAGGAGTTGGCGGGAAGTAAGAATTAAGAATAGACGATTCGGCGGGGGTCGGCCACCTTGCAACCATGCAATACCGGATGCTCAAATTCTTTTTTATCGGGCTTACGTTCATGTGGGCACTGCTTCCGGCAGACGCGAGTACGAACCAGCCTGCCACGTCGCCGCGTTATCGCGCCATTGTCTCCACTGACATCGGCGGGAGCGACCCGGACGATCATCAATCCATGGTTCATCTGATGCTTTACACCGACACCGTGGATTTCGAAGGGTTGATCTCGACGCAACCGCACGGCAGCAAGAAGGCGGAGATTCTCAAGATCATCGATCTTTACGAACACGATTACCCGAACCTGAAAACGCATTCGGACAAATACCCTCCGCCGGACGCGTTGCGGGCCATCACCAAGTCGGGCGTTGCGAGTCCTGTTGGAGCGTCGGGCTTTGGCCAGCCTACGGAAGGTTCAGACTGGATCATCCAATGCGCGCGACGCAACGATCCGCGTCCGCTTTACGTGTTGGTCTGGGGCGGGATTTACGATGTCGCCCAGGCGCTGCACGATGCGCCGGACATTTTGCCGAAACTGCGCGTATATTTCATCGGTGGTCCCAACAAGCAGGGGAGCGTGAACGCCTACAATTACATCGAGCAGAATTTTCCAAAGCTATGGATGATCGAGAACAACGACACCTATCGCGGCTGGTTTGTCGGCGGCAACCAGACGGGTGAATGGGAAAACACAAAGTTTGTGACCACACACGTGGCTGGCCATGGCGCACTGGGGGATTTTTACGTCACCCTCCACAACGGCGTATTGAAGATGGGTGACACGCCGTCGCTCGCGTGGCTGCTTCATGGCGTGCCGGAAGATCCAACGCAGCCCGGCTGGGGCGGAAAATTCGTGCGCACCTGGGACGGGCGAAAGACTATTTTTGACCACCTGCCTACCAATGAAACGGAGCAGGCCGAGGTCTTTGGCGTGATTGAAATCGCGCTGCCGATGCCGGAAGGTTTTTCCGCGACGAACACCGCCACATTGATCCTGGACGCGCATTCCTATATCGAGAGCGTGAACGAAGGCAAAGTCCTGCGCTTCCGTTTTGCGACGCGAGACGCGAAAGTCTTTTCTTACGTGATCCAGAGTGACTTCGCCGGACTTGATGGCAAGTCCGGAAAATTCAGCACTACACTGCCGCCCGTCGAGCGGACGAACAAGCCTTCGACCGTGCATCCGAACTGGTGGACCGATGATCCCGATCCGGCGCTGTTTGAGGGCACGCATCCCGGCGCGAAAAGTGTCAGCCAATGGCGCGTGGATTTCCTGAGTGACTTCGCGACGCGGATGGATTGGTGTAAGTCGCCCGCGCCCCGATGATCCCCCATCCTTTTTGGCTGGACTGCGGCGGGCTCACAGTCGCTTTTCTCCCGCTGCCATCCGATTTAACCGCGAACCACGCGAATCACGCGAAAATTGAAACTGCGCGACGAGTAGCTGCGCGAGCCCAATGAATTTAGTCCGGCGGTCATAGACCGCCGCTACAACTGCGGTGAGATTTCGGGCTTGGGGCGGGACACGTGAAACGATACCGTGAACCACTAAAGGGCTGTCTCCGATGAGCGAAATACTTAAAATCAACCGTTGGTTACGAGGTGCATTGTCGGAACAACGCTACGACCGCTTGCGCGGGATGTTGCGGGAACCGATGGGGTTCTGGTTCAGCCGCGATCTGAACCGGCTGGCGCGCGTCTATGGCAGCGATAAATGGGGCGGCCATTGGTACACGCAACATTATGCCCGGCATTTCCAGCATCTACGCCGGAAGCCGCTCAAGTTTTTGGAGATCGGCATCGGCGGTTACGAGGACCCGCACAAAGGCGGCAGCTCATTGCAGATGTGGCGGCGGTATTTTCCCAACGCACAGATCGTGGGCCTGGATTATTTCGACAAGAGCCCGCATGCTGAAAAACGGATACGGATCTACAAGGGCGACCAGTCAGATGAGGCCTTGCTCCGCCGCATCGTGAAGGAGGCCGGCCCGTTCGATATCATCATCGATGACGGCAGCCATATGAACGCGCACGTCCTCAAGAGCTTTGAAGTGTTATTTCCGCTGCTGGCCGAAGATGGAATCTACGTGGTGGAGGACACACAGACGGCTTATTGGCCGGAGTACGGCGGCACCAGTGACGATTTTATCCATGCGTCGACGAGCCTGTGTTTCCTGAAGTCGCTCACGGATGGAATCAACTATGAGGAATTCATGAAGCCGGGTTACCAGCCCAGCTACTATGACGAGCACATCGTCGCCATGCATTTCTATCATAACATCGTCTTCATCCAAAAGGGGCAGAACAAGGAAGGCAGCAATATTCTGCGCAAAAAGACTGCGGCTTCGTGAAGCTTCTGGCCTGATCGCTATTTGTCATTTGACTTCCGCTTTTGTATGAGCAAAGTGGATTACCGGTTGATAGAAGGGGTTTTGTTTCCATATTGCATTTGATGGTTATGACCCGTTTTGCATATTTAGTGGCTTTCATTTTTGGGTTAAGCTTCGCCTTGCCGTTCGCAGGGTTTTCCCAGCCTGTCGCTGCAACTCACGTTCTCACCACGCCGGATATCGGCGATGCCGCGCCCGTGCCGCCCAATCTCAAGCTGAACCTGGTGCCGCCCGGTGGGTTGAAACCGTTGTTCCAGCCGGTGACCGGCGGTTTTGCCGTGAACACGGACCTGCGCGAAGAGGTGCGCTCCTTTTACAACGCCATCTATTCGACCTCGGACAACGTCCCGCAAGACACGACGGCGGACGTCTCCGGCTGCACGCCGGGCCACAACTCGAACCCGTTCCAACAGGCGGAGCTGCGGCGCATCAATTGGTTTCGCGCGATGGCGGGATTGCCCGCATCCATTTACCTGGACCCGATCGATAACTGGGGTTCACAACAGATGGCCGTGCTCGAATCGGCGAACAACGTGCTCGATCATAATCCCACGAATACCTACGACTGTTACAACACCTTTGCTGCGATGTATGCGGGCGGCGACCAATCGCTCGGGGCGGACGGCGCCGAGGCGACCAAAAATTTCATCTGGGATTTTGGCGCCAAGAACAATGAGGTGGGCCACCGGCGCTGGCTGCTGTATCCGCAGGAGACCGTGATGGGCGTGGGCGATGTGGCGGAAACTCCAGGCCATGCCGCCGCAAACCTCACCTTTGTTTTTGACCCGGCCAGTTTCGGCACGCGCCCAGCCACACGCCAGCCATATGTTGCGTGGCCGCCGGAAGGTTACGTACCGTACCAGGTCGTGTATCCATATTGGTCCTTCGCACTGACCAACGCCAGTTTCACCAACGCGACCGTCACCATGACCAGCAACGGCGTCCCGGTGTCCGTGGCGATCCAACCGTATCAGGTCGGCTTTGGCGAGAACACCATCGTTTGGGTGCCGATGGGCCTGGACGCGACCACCGAAGGCACTTCATTTCCGTTCAGCGGCACGGACACCGTTTACAGCGTGACCGTCGGCAACATCCGTTTCAACGGCGCCACCATCAGTTATTCCTACAACGTCACTGTGTTCGACCCTGCTGTGCCCGGCGCGGATTATATTCCGCCCGCTGTGCTGGGAACGAACCAACCGACGGCAAACGCACCAAACATTTATTCCGCAGTGGCGCCCAAAGACCCGCACGTGACCAGCTATAATTTTCTCACGGCCCAGCTCGTCTCCGGCAACCTGGTCGATAACGCCAACAACGGACTGACCAATTTCAACTTGTCCCCGCTGGCAAATTATTCCGTGGTCACTACCGAGCCGTTCGGTTCGGGGAATTGTTTCAACCTGGAACATTATGACACGAACTATTTGCCGCAATTGTTCCAGTTGAACAAAGAATTGTTTCCTGCCACCAACGCCACGCTAACTTTCCAGAGCGAATTGGGCTTCGCCTCTCCCGACGAAGTGGCGCGCGTGCAGGTGTCCGCCGATGGCGGCGCGAACTGGAAAGACCTTTACACGCAACCCGGCAACGATTCGTACGAATCCAGTTTCACCCAGCACACGCTTTCCTTATCCAACTATGCGGGAGCGCCCATCCTGTTGCGTTTCAATTTCGACTTTCAAGGCGGCAGCTTTTACAACAGCGGCTTCCCCATCGGCTGGTTTTTCACCGGCATTGTGCTGACGAACACACAGGCATTGATCAACCAGGCCACGAATTATCCCTACTCGACCAACCTGATGAACGGCTACCTCGCTGATTCGGCGAACAACGGCCTGACAAATTTCACCATCTCACCGCCGCCGTATTATTACGTCATCACCAATCCGCCTGCAGGCGCCGAACCGCACTGTTTCCACCTCACGCATCTCGACCCATCGTCGCAACTGATGCAGTTCAATGAGGTCTTCGTGCCCGGGGCCAGTTCCACCATCCGTTTCGCCAGCCAGTTGGGCTATGCCACCAGCGATGAGACCGCCCGCGTCCAAGCCTCGACTGACAATGGCGTGACATGGAATGATCTGTATGTCCAGGCAGGTAACGACAGTCCGGAAGGCAGCTTCACGCCGCATAGTCTGTCGTTGTCCTCATACGCCGGACAAATCACGCTGCTGCGCTTCAATTTTGCGTTCACCGGCGGGGGTTATTATCCGCAAAGCGAGAATTACATTGGTTGGAACATCGAAGACATCGTTGTGACCAATATCCAGCAACAGGCAGTCACCGTGATGAACGCTACCAACTTCACCTTCACGCCCCCGCAGGCCGGCAATTACATCCTGCAGGCGCAGCCCGTCATCTTCGGCCAGTTTCCGCTCACCTTCGGCCCCGTCGAACAGGTCACGGCCACCGCCCTCGCGAGCATCCTCATGCAATCGCCGGTGATAAAAAGTAACCAGGTGACGTTGAACTTCACTGCCAACGGCATATCCAACACCGTCTTCGAACTGCTCCAGACCACTCAAGTCAATGCCGGTTGGACGACCAACAGCGGAGCGGCCTTCATCACGAACATCCCCGGCAGCTCGTATCGGTTCACCACCACCAACGGCCCCGCAATGCGCTTCTACAAGATCCAATCGCCATGAGGTGACCCGAACAAAAGGTGGCAGGGCCATCGGTCTTCTGTGTAAGTTTCTGGCGTGGATAAACACCTCATTCTGGAACTGATCGGGTATGCGGCTTCGATCGTCATCGGGGTGTCCATGATGATGAGTTCGATTGTGCGGTTGCGGATCATCAATCTCTTCGGGTCGAGCACGTTCGTGGTGTACGGGATTTTGATCGGGGCGTATCCGGTGGCGGTGCTCAATTCGTTCGTCGTGGTGGTGAATGTGATTTTCCTCACGCGCCTCCTGAGGACGAAACAATATTTCCGGCTATTGGTGCTGCGGCCGGATTCAGTTTACCTGCGGTACTTCCTGGATTTTTATCGCGCCGACATCGAACGCATCGTGCCGGAATTTGTGCATCAGCCGTCGCCGACGCGGCTGGCCGTATTCATCCTGCGGGATTGCAGCCCGGTGGGAGTGTTCATCGCAGACGAAAAGCCGGACGACGTGCTGCGGGTGGTGCTGGATTTTGTCATCCCGCAATTTCGCGATGTGAAGATCGGGAAATTTTTGTTCGTGGAACAAGCGGAGTTTTTCAAAAAACGGGGTGTGCGGGAGATTGTCATCTCGCCGCGGACGAAGGAGTTTGGCGCGTACCTGGTGAAGGTGGGCTTTAAGCCGGTGGAGCAGCCGGGCGCGGCCTTTCACATCCGGTACGCGAGCAGGGCAGAGTGAGTGAAGCCAACAGCTTCAGCTTTTCGAGCCGCACTTTCAGTTCATTTTATCTTTCCAACTGTCCGTTTCAGTTTTCGCGATGAAAGTAAAAAGCCGGTCAATGTCCCAGGCTGATGAGATTGGTCTTGAGTGGCGTGACGAGATAAAGATCGTAGTTGGACGAAACGATCTTGAAGAAGCCGGCGGGTGGCGGGGCAAACGCCGCCGGCGTGTTGGTGGGCAAAGTCAGATTGAGATTGGTCAGGCTGTTGCCATTGATTCCTGTGAACGCTTTTTGTCCGTCAATGATGAGTCCCGTGCCGCTGGTCACCAACCGCGCGCCGCCCTGGGCGCGGACGTTGAAGGAATCGGCATTGGTGGAACCAAACGCCGCGCTCTGCGAATCCGCCCACACGAACGCGCCGGTGTTGGTGGCCTGGGCATTATTACCAGCCGCAAAAGCATCGTAACCCGCGGTGCTGTTCTCGCCGCCAACCACCACGCCGTTGGAGCTGACGACGGTGTTGTTGAACCCACCGGCGATGACGGCATAAGTCGCATTGGAAACGACCTGGTTCAATCGCCCGCCGGAAATGACCGCGCGGCTCGCACCGTTAGTGTTGAATGAACCGCCGGCGATAACGGAATTGATCCCACCCAATTGGATGTCATTATCGCCGCCCCCGCCGATGACGGCGTTCGCCGAACCGGCTTCAATCGTATTGGCGATGCCGCCACCGATGGCGGCATTGTTTTCAGAAACGGTATTGTTCTCGCCGCCGCCGATGGTTCCGTATTGGTTGTTCACGATGTTGAACTGGCCGCCACCGATAAATCCATAATCCCCATAGACAGTATTGGTCCGGCCGCCAGTGACGCTGGAATACTGGCCGTCTGCAAAGTTCAACGCGCCACCCGCCACGCTAGACGCAAAATCCCCCGCCACGTTCTCATAACCACCAGCAACCGTCGCATAACTATTCGTGGCCGTATTGTTAAAACCACCGCCGATGGTGATCTGGGGTCCGCCTGAAGCAAAATTGCTGGCGCCCCCCGCGATCGTCCCGCCGTTGGAGTTGTTCGTATTGGCGTTGCCACCCCCAATCGTCGCATTGTTCACCGTAGCCGAATTGGATTTTCCGCCACCGACGGTGATGAAGGACGGTGACTGGAATCCCGGCAATACCGCATTAGGCACCACTCCGCTGGAAAGTTGCGACGCACTGAGGTTGGTCAAATCGCTGCCATCACCGCTGAACGCACCGCCCAGGGTCAGGCCGGTCTCGTTATCGGTGACCACTTGCGTCGGAATCTGCGCCAATGGAACCGTTCCACTGGATAATTTCGACGCATTGAGATTGGTCAAGCCGCTGCCATTTCCATTAAAGGCACCGCCGAGGGTTAGGCCGGTTTCGGTATTGGTGACCACTGGCGATGGGATCAAAGCCATTGGAACCGTTCCGCTGGATAACTTCGACGCGTTGAGGTTGGTAAGGCCACTACCATCACCGGTAAAAGAGCCATTCAAGGCGAGGCCCGTTTCGTTATTGGTGACCACTTGCGTAGGAATCTGGGCGAGCGGGATGGTACCGCTGGCGATCTGCGAGGCGTTGAGATTGGTAAGATTGGCACCGTTGATGACCGGCAGGGTGCCCACAAGGAATGAGGCATTAAGGTTGGTGAGGCCGGAGGCGTTACCAGTAAAATTGGTGGACGTAATGCTGCCATTATTCACGGTCAACCCGCCAGCGATGCGCGCGCCGTAACTGACGGACAAACTGCCACGCACATCCAGATTATTGCCCACGCTCACGGATTCGCGGGTCTGCAACGTGCCGAATTCCGCCGTGCCGGCTTCCAGTTGCTGGATAAAGGCGCCGCCCATATCAAAGATCTGCAAAGTGTGGGTGCCGGGGTTTGCCACAAAGGCATAACGGCCCGCCGGCACAACATAAACGGGCGACCCACCTGTGGAGATTGACCCGACGTTGACCGGCGCTGACGGCGTGCTGACATCAAATACATCTATTTTGCCGCTGTCGTCAGGCACATAAGCGTAGCGCCCGGCGATCGTAACAGTTTCTGGAAAACCGCTACAACTCACTTCACTGACTAAAGCTGGCGATGCAGGATTGCTTACATCGCAGATAGCTAAACTATTTCCTTCAGTGAAATAGGCGTAACGTCCAACCACCACAATGTAAAAGCCCTCACCTATGTAGGTTGTCCCGACGCGGACCGGGGACGTTGGTTTGTTCAAATCAAAGATTTCCAAATAGCTGGGCCCAGCACCCACTATCGCGTACGCATAACGCCCTACCACCGTTATCGAAACCGGCCCAGTAGCTGAACCGAAATTATTGAATGAGCCAACATTGACTGGCGCCGACGGTGTGCTCACATCAAAGATTTGCATCGTGTTGCCGCCAAAGTTCGCCACATAAGCATAGCGCCCGGCCAGGGCAACGGAAGAGGGCTCAAAATCTGTGCTGATAGAGCCGATCAAGGCGGGCGCGGATGGATTACTGACGTCAAAAATCTGCAAGGTATTACCGGTTGCGCTCACCAGATAGACATAACGCCCCGCCACCACGATAGATTGAGGGTGCGCATCCGTACCCACCGAACCTATCAAGACCGGCACCGTTGGTGTTCGCACATCAAAGACCTGAAGCTTGCCGGCAGTGCCATCAAGCACATAAGCATAAGCCCCGTCCACAGCCATGGATCCTGGCTGGCCGTTGGTCAAGACACCCGAAGCGGCAGATGGAATAGCCGGCAGCACCGTGAGTGGTGCGATATTGCCGGAACCGCCAAAAGTCAAACTTGTGGCATCGCCGTTGAACGTGCCGTCGAAAACATTCGCGCCATTGGTGAAGGCCACTTCATCGGCTGATGTCAGCGCCTGGGTGGAAGAAAGCCATATCTGCACCTGCGAACCAATATTATTCAGAACAACCAGGTCTCCAGCGCCATCACCGTTCACATCAAAGGCAGCGAGAACCTCCGGCTCGCTGGTGACTGGCAAAGTGCGGTAAAGATTGAAAATTCCATTCCCACGGTTGGTCAACACCGTCAGCGTGTTATCATATAAATCCGCAGTGATCAGGTCTGGCTTGTTGTCCCCGTTTACGTCCGCCACGGTCATCACACCATTGCCTGACCCCGTGGGCAGGACTTCATCCAATACAAATCTCCCAAAACCGTCATTCGTCATCACAATCAGCGTATTGGCCGTGGACAGGATAATATCTGCCTTGCCATTGCCATCGATGTCCGCGGTGGTGATGTTTATCGCTGTATTGGTCAGCACCAACTCATTCGAACTCAAGGTGCCGCTGCCGTTGCCGGTGTTCGTATAGATGATGACACCTCCAGTGGCTTGCACCCAAACCAGATCCGGGCTGCTGTCGTTGTTAAGATTCCCCAGAGCGATCGCAGACAGCAGGTTAAAAGACGGCGGTGGAATACTTTGAGATTGTACGAATGTTCCGCTGCCGGTGTTGGTCAGGATCACTATGGCAGTACCACTCACAGCCGGCGAACCGACGACCAGATCTATCTTTCCATCGCCATTCATGTCTGCCGCTGAGAGGTACTCCGGTAAACCGAGTGAGGCTGAAAATGTGATGTTGGAACTGAATCCATTTCCACTGTTGGTGAACACGGTAAGCGTACCGGCGCTCTGGTTATCATAAACGACGTCCGGTTTGCCATCGCCGTTGATATCCGCACTGATAGATGGCCCGCTGAAACTGGCTTTGGGCACGATGGAATTAGTGATGAAATTGCCCGCGCCGTCGTTCGTCAATATGAGCAACGCGTTGTTCACAGTCAGGATGAGATCCTTCCGCCCGTCATTGTTCACATCCACAGCCAGCATCCCTCCTGCATGGGGCGACAATGTGGTGGATGACCTGAAATAAAGCTGCGACGAAACCAGACCAAATGTACCGGCTGGTCCGACCGATAAGAGCTGGATGTTCGTGACCCCCGCGCCATTGCCCGTGAAGGTGCCGTTGATGTTCACGCCGGTTTCTCCGTTGGTCACAACAGTCGAAGGCAATTGGGCCATGGCGATGGTGCCCGTGACACTTGCGCCGTTGAGATTGGTGAGATTGGAGCCATCGAGTGCCGGCAATGCACCCGTGAGATTCGCAGCGTTTAAGTTGGTGATGCTGGCTCCGTTGACAGCAGGCAGATTGCCGGTGAGAGCGGCGGCGTTGAGATTGGTCAAGCCAGAGCCGTTGCCGGTGATGGAGCCGTTATCCACACTCAAGCCACCGGAGATGCGCGCGCTGGCACTCACAGTGAGACCGCCGCGCACATCCAGATTGTTGCCGATGGTCGCGGTATCGCGCGTCTGCAACGTGCCAGCCTCGATTGCTCCGGCTTCCAACGGTTGGATGTATGCGCCGCCAAGGTCAACGACGTTCAGCGAATTGTTAGCCTGATACAATCCGTATGCGTAGCGACCTTCAACAGCCACCGCCTGCCCGGCGACGAGGGGCACTGTAGCCACGCTGACCGGCGCGGACGGTGTGCTCACGTCAAAAATCTGTAAGGAGCCGCCGCCGTTGGCCACATAGGCATAACGGCCAGCGACAGCGACGAAATTAGCGACGTTGGCAGTGGTCACTGTACCAACATTGACCGGCGCTGAAGGCGTACTGACGTCAAATACCTGAAGGGAACTGCCCGGTTTGCAGGCGATGTACGCGTAGCGCCCGGCTACCGCAACTGAAAGCGGCCCACTACCCGTGAAGGCGAAACCGGAGAGTGTTGGCGATGCAGGCGTGCTGACATCCACGATCTGAAGCTGGTTGCCACTGTTCGCCACATAAACATAACGCCCGCTTGCAGCCACAGCTACCGGCGTCAGATTGAGGGCAAGGGAACCGACGAAAACGGGCGTCGAGGGTGTGCCGACATCCACCACCTGCAATAAAGCGGATCCGCTATTTATCAGATAAGCATACCGACCCGCAATGGCGACGTATTTAAGATTCGAACCGGAGTTGAATGAGCCGACGCTGACTGGCGCAGATGGCGTGCTCACATCAAAGATCTGCAACTGACCCGCATTGCATGTGACATAGGCATAACGTCCGGCCACGGCGATGGAATTGGGCGTGTTCGAAGTGACGATCGAACTGATGCAGGCCGGTGAAGACGGCGTACTCACGTCGAAAACTTGCAATTGGTTGGCCGAGGAGCTGGTCACGTAAACATAGCGGCCGTTTGCGGCGATGGCCGACGGCTGGTTACTCGTGGTGATGGAACCAATCGCACCCGCCGGTGTTCCCGGCGGCACGGTCAGCGGCGCGACGATGTTCGTGCCGCCGATGGTCACGCTGGTGGCGTCATTGGTGAGCAAGCTCGTCGGCAAATGCGTGGTCGCAATCGTCCCGCTGATGTTCACGGCAGAAACGGAACTCGCAGTGGACGCGCTGCCGGCATTGGCGGAATAGATGGCATACGGCGTGGGCGTGAGCTGCTGGCGCGGAGCGAGTGTGGTGAAACTGCTGCCGCCATTCGTGCGCACCGCGATCTCCAACCAATTGGAATTGCCGGTGAAAACGCTCCCGCCAAAATCGATGAGCACGGTGAACAATCCATTGGTCACGGCCGTGCCGGAATTGGTGACCGGCCCGGCGATGTAGAGACCAGTTGTATTCGTGGCGTATAGCGTGAAGCTCAGGTCATAATTGCCATTCGCGGGCGAGCCACCATCGTTCAAACGGCCTTGATACGTGAACGCGGTCCCTTGGGCGAGAGTGCAGTCTGAAACACAGAAGAAGCCCAGAAGTGCACAACACCATAACAACATTGTTTTCATAGAGTAAGACGAACTGACTGAAAAAATTTTTATTGAGAAAATCATTTTTTCTCAATTCAAAAATGGCGCGGCGAATGGATAGCTGAGGCGGAGGACATCAGGAAGAATCAGAACCTTTTGTCGGGATTAATATAATTTGACAATTAAAAGTTTTATGGTATATTTTTGGTTAGTTCTTTGACAATTGAATGCACGGAGTCTAAAGGCGTTGGGCGAGCGGCCATGGGCGAGGCAGGGTGGAACAGAAAACAATCGGTCGGAGGAGGGAAAATGCCGAAAAATGGGTCGAAATTCGGATCGGAGCCAAGCTCAAATTAAGGATAATTAGATTTAATTAGGGGTGTTTTTTAACAGCAGTGGCAAGGATGGAAAAAGCCCAACGGACTGAATGGACTCAAGGGGACTGGTTGCGGAAAAGTTTTCCTAACTTTTGACAGGAAATTTTCGCCGCACGGGACAATGAAGTCAGGTCAATGCTGGCGCCATTTCGAGACAGTGCTGTGCAGGTAGGTGAGCCATAGGGCACTGAGCAGGGCAATGATGAGGCCCTGGCTCAGGGCGGGAAAATTAAAGGCCAACCAAGCAATTCCACCGCAGAATACTGTGGTTTTCATAAAATCGATCACGCGCATAAGTCACATAATGTTGTTTTGTTTCTGTCTTAATATAAGCCCGCTGCGTGGATGCGCAACGCGGCAGAAGCAATATCCGTATTTCATTGCTCCGGGATTGATGTTCAGCTTGAACCAGTCCAAACTATGGAAAGCTGTTCGTTTTTATGAAAAATATTGCATCAGTGGTCGCCGCAACCGTGTTCGCTATGTCCCTGCTCTTTTGCGGGACGGCAAGCGCGCAACAGTCGGGCTTTTCCGGCAAGGTGGCCGAGACGACGAATGGCGGGGGTTACACGTATGTGCTCGTGAATACCGGCACCAATAAAGTCTGGGCGGCAGCGAACCAATTCCCGGTGAAGATGGGCGATACGGTGGCAACATCTGATGCGATGCTGATGAATGATTTTCACAGCAAGGCGTTGAACCGGGATTTTGCGGCCATTTATTTCGTCGGCAATCTTACGGTGAATGGCGCGAATCCCAATGCGCCCAAACTGCCACCGGGGCATCCGGCCATTGGCGCGGGCGCGACTACGACTGGCGACCTTCCGCCGGGTCATCCGGCGTTGCCGGGAAAAATGGAAACGCCAAAAATCGACTTCACCGGCCTCCAGCCGGCCAAAGGTGGCAAGACCGTTGCGGATGTCTACGCATCCAGTGCTTCACTCGCGGGCCAGTCCGTCACGATCCGCGGCAAGGTGGTCAAATATAACGCCGATATCCTGGGCAAAAATTGGATCCATATCCAGGATGGCACGGGCACGGCCCCGGGCAACGATCTCCTTGTGACCTCCACCGTCGCAACCAAAGTAGGCGATACGGTTTTGGTTACCGGCAAGGTGGCGCTGAACCAGGATTTTGGCGGCGGCTACAAATACGCGGTGATGATCGAAGGTGAGCGGTTGACGGTGGAGTGATGCCGGCCACTTTCACTCATACTTCCAATTTAGCGATTTGCCTTTGGCGATCCAAGTGATGGCCGTCGTCAACCGTTTCACCCGCGTCTCCTCGCGCTTTGCTTCGGTGACCCACTGCACATATTCCCGTTTGCAACTCGGGCTTAATTTCTCGAACGCCGCCAGCGCCTTTTTATTTTTCTTGAGCGCCGCCAGAAAATAATCCGGCACAGTGACTTTCACCTTTGATTTGGAACGTGGAGTTTTGACGCCGGCTTCGTTCAACTCTACGGCTTTCCGGAGGTAGCTGGTCAGCAGCTTATCACCGGGCAGGTCAGCTAGTGACCTAAGACGGCCAAATTGCCCCATCGCGTTCGCATGCGTCGAACCTTTGCCAAAAATCATTTTGCTGCGCCAAAACATAAACGCGGCATGCTCCTTGAACGCCGCCATGCCACACAACGTCCCCTTATGCTCGAAGAACGGCATTCCCCATTTCATCGTCTCCGTCACGTCCGGACATGCGGCATGGACGAGCTTGCGGGTATGATTGAGGATCGGCTTTGCGAACTCAGCCGCATTGGCGATGTAGGCATCAATGCGCGGGTCTTTCTTTGGCATGCCCAAATCATAAAAATAACATGAAAATAATCAACCCTCCGCCCCTCAAATCTTTCAACCCTACCCCCTTGCATTTCTCAAATCTCGCTTATATTGAGCGCGTGCTTGCGACCCCTGAACTGATTCGCGAATCGAACCAGCTCCAGCAGCTGGCCGATTTGTTGCCACGCTGGCGCAACGTGCCGCTGTATCGCGATGTGCTCGCGGGCGCGGATTGTGAGCGCCTGGAGTTGCCATGCTTCGAGCAGATTCCGTTGCTCACCAAGCAGGCCATGCGCAAAGATTTTCCGCGCAATTTTCTTCCGCAGGAGCAGACCCTCGAATCGTTGCTGGAACAGAATCTGGTCGAACTCGAACACACGTCCGGCACTTCAGAAGACCGCCTGCCGGTGATGTTCGGGCGCAATTGGTGGAACACCCAGGAACAACACGCTCTCCGGCTGAATGGTTTTGTGGCGGATGTGCTGGACAAATTTCCTGACGCCCGCCGCGCGACTATCACCTCGCCATCGTGTAACGGCCTGACCTGCCCGACCGCCTGGATGTCGCATGAGCAACGCCAGATCGGCAACGCGCTCTTCGTCAACCTTGCGCGCATCCCCTTTTTGGTCAGCGAGGCCGAACTGGCGCGGATGGCCCGGGAGATCGCCGATTGGTCGCCGCAATTTCTCGACACTGACCCCGTGCATGGCGCGTGGTTCGCCCTCTACTGCGAACGACACGGCATAAAATTCCCCTCGCTGAAATTCGTCTTGTGCAGTTATGAGTTCGCCAGCGTGGTGCACCGAAAAATCCTGGCGCGCGTCTTCGGCGTGCCGGTCTTCAATCTCTATGGCTCCACGGAAACCGGCCATCTGCTGATGGAAAATGAGCGCGGCCAGATGAAGCCCAGTTACGACACCGCGTTCCTCGAAATCATCAATGCAGACGCGCAAGGCATCGGTGATCTCATCGTCACAACGCTCAGCAACCAGTACATGCCGCTGCTGCGTTATCGCATCGGCGACCTCGCGCAAAAGCACGTTCAACCTCATGGAAACGTTTTCATCGTGCATGGCCGTACCCGCGATGCCTTGACCACCGCCGACGGTTCGCGTGTAACGACGTGGCAGGTGGACCAATGTTTTTCGGAAACCGAAGGTGTCGCCCATTACGAACTGCGCCAGATTGAAAGTGGCCAAAATGTCCTGCGCGTCATTCCAGCGGTGAATGCGTCAACCGCGCCTGATCTGCGTGACGTCACCGCGCGACTCGAAACTTTGTTGCAGGCAAAGGTCAGCACGGAAACAATGTCGACCCTCGTCCCCGCCGCTTCCGGAAAATTCCGCCTTACGCATCGTCTGTAACATCTTCGTCCGTTAACGCTGTCCTTTCCCTGCATTTGCTGCGAGACTTTGTTTTGGGTTTTTATTCGTGAACATCGCATCCGCCATTTTTGATCGCAGCGCGCCGGACCTCGCATCGTGTCCGGACGAGTCGTTACCGGAATTCGCCTTCATCGGCCGCTCCAACGTTGGCAAGTCGTCGCTGCTGAACATGCTCGCGGGCAAGGGTCTGCTCGCCCGCGTTTCGCCCACGCCCGGTTTCACCAGGCTCATCAATATGTTCACCATCAACAAAACGTGGCGGCTCGTGGATCTGCCGGGCTACGGTTTTGCCCATGTGGCGCGCAAGGACAAGGTCCTGTTCAACCACGCGGTGAACGAGTACTTGCGGAACCGTCCCAATCTCTGCGTCGTTTTCCTGCTGCTGGATTCCGGCCTCGCCCCGCAACCGATCGACCTCGATTTCGTGGAATGGCTTTGCCGCAACTCCGTCCCTTTCGTACTCGTCTTCAATAAGACCGACCGCAAAACGCCGGAAGAAGTGCAGGCTAATATCGCCGCTTTCAAAACCGCCATCTCCGTGTGGTTCGAAAAATTGCCGGAGATCTTCCAGTGCTCCTCCAAGACCGGACTAGGACGTAGCGAGTTGCTCGGCGTGATTGATGAAACCCTGAAAGCCGGTCCCGCGCCCGAAGGACCTACTGAACCTGTCGAGCCGCTGCCGCCCGAAATCGAACCACCTTTCAGCATGCGCATCCTCTCCGGAAATGAGGGAAAGCAGAAAAACACGCGCGACAAAAAGCGCATGAAAAGTCCCCGCCCGTGGTGAAGTTTGTTCATTTAAAATAACCGCCTTCGGACGTCTCCCGGCGCAAATAACGTCATTATTCCCTTAAGGGCAGGTCTACCCTGTCGACAAAGGAGTGTGCGCCAGATGTATGCGCCAATAAAAAACATCTAAAAACATGACTATCTCAAATCCAACACAAACTGCAACAAACTACCAGGCAAGCGCTTACAATGGCTCCAGCCAGCCCCTGCAAGATTTCAAAAGCCTATCCAGCGCCCTGCAATCTGGAGATCTTTCCTCTGCCCAAGCGGCGATGACTACCCTGCAAACCGACCTACAGGGCGCGCAGGGAAACAGCAAAACCTCCCAACTCCTTGATCCAACTACCGCCGCAGGAAAAGATTTTCAGACCCTCCAGAACGCTCTCCAATCAGGCGACTTGAAGGGTGCCCAGGATGCGTTTACCGCATTGAAGCAGGATGTGCGCAAAACCCACAGTGGACATCATCATCATCACAAAGTTGACAACGACGGTGACACTGATAGCAGCACAACAAACGCCACGACGAACGCAGATTCAACCAGCGACACTGCGTCCACAACGGAAAACAGCTCCATACTCAACGTCACCGCTTAAAAAATCCGCCCCGCATCAATTTGGCCGAAGTCTGAAAACAGGCTTCGGCCTTTTGCCTCTTTGCGTTAAGTCTGTCTTTCCCTTCCGATTTCTCCCATCCTCGTTACAACATGAGCGATGCCGCCCTGCCCGCACCGGAGGATTCACCATCCGCTGTGCCGCACCGTCGTCGCCCGCGTTACGCGGGAAAAAATCCGCGCCGATTCGAGGAGAAATACAAGGAACATAATCCACAACGTTACGCCGACACAGTCGCCAAAGTGCTCGCGTCCGGCAAAACACCCGCTGGCATGCATCGGCCTATCATGGTCAAAGAGATTTTGGAAGTGCTCGCGCCCGTACCCGGTGAACTGGCCGTGGATTGCACGCTCGGCCACGGTGGTCACGCACGTGAGATCCTTGCGCGAATTCAACCTGGAGGTCGCCTGCTTGGCCTCGACACCGACCCCATTGAATTGCCCAGGACCGAAGCCCGCCTGCGCACCGCTGGTTTTGGACCGGAAGTTTTCACCGCCATCCGGAGCAATTTCGCCGGCCTGCCGCAGGCATTGGCTACCGCCGGCCTTGCGGGCGCAGATTGCATCCTTGCCGACCTTGGCGTCTCTTCCATGCAACTGGATGACCCGTCACGCGGTTTCTCCGTGAAGCTTGATGGCCCGCTCGATATGCGCATGAACCCGCAACGCGGCCTGCCCGCATCGGCGTTCCTCGCCAAAACTTCGCCCGACGCACTGGCCGAACTGTTCCAGGAAAATGCCGATGAACCTCGCGCGCGCGACCTCGCCGACGCGCTTGCCGGAAAAACTTTTGCCACCACCAGGTCCCTTGCCTCTGCCACTCGCGCCGTGTTGCCGCACATGAACAAAGAGGACATGGACCTCACCGTGCGCCGCGTGTTCCAGGCCCTGCGCATCGCGGTGAACGACGAATTTTCCGCGCTCGATATGTTATTGCGCTGGCTGCCGATGTGCCTGAACCCCGGCGGGCGTATAGCCATCCTTACATTCCATTCCGGCGAAGACCGTCGAGTGAAAAAATTCTTCTCCGCTGGCCTGCGCGACGGCGATTATGCGGACATCGCGCACGAAGTCATCCGTCCCTCGGCGGAAGAACGCCACGACAATCCCCGCTGTACCTCCGCGAAACTCCGCTGGGCGCGCAAAACTGGAGTGACTTGATATGAATTCCGGTCGCATCGTGATCGTCGGTGGGGGAGCCGCCGGATTTTTTGCCGCCATTGCTTGCACCGAAGCGGGATTCACCGGTGAGATTGTCGTTCTCGAAAAGACTTCGCAGTTTCTTTCCAAGGTGAAAATTTCCGGCGGCGGACGCTGCAACGTCACCCATGCGTTGTTCAATGCGCGCGAATTCACCGCCCGCTATCCCCGCGGCGAACGTGCTCTGATCGCGCCCTTCAAACAATATCAGGCCCTTGATACCGTGAAATGGTTCACGGAACGCGGCGTCAAACTGAAGACCGAGAAGGACGGCCGCATGTTTCCGATCACCGATTCCTCACAAACCATCATCGATTGTCTCCTCAATGCAACTCGCCGGTCTGGGGTGATATTGAAAACCAATCATGGCGTTGAGCGCGTCACAAAAAAATCCGACGGCGGTTTTGAACTCACTCTCTCGACCGGCGAAACCATGCCGTGCGACAAATTACTTTTGGCGACCGGCGGTTGCCGCACGCCCGCGCTGGGTGCGATTGCCGAGTCGCTTGGCCATACACTGGAACCGCCGGTACCGTCGCTCTTCACGTTTCACATAGCCGTGCCATGGCTGCGGCAGCTTGCCGGAATTTCAGTGGATACAGTCGAAGTTTCCGTTGCCGAAACAAAACTTCGCGAGCGCGGCGCATTACTAATCACGCATTGGGGCTTAAGCGGACCGGCAGTCCTGCGTTTATCCGCCTGGGGCGCGCGCGAATTACATAAAAAGGACTATCGCTTTTCGCTGCACATCAATTGGCTGCCCAATCATTCTGAGGAAGATCTCAACAAAGAATTCCAGACCCGCCGTGCATCACAACCGGCCCGGTTCATCGTTAATTCTCCCATCACCCCGCTGTCCGCGCGATTGTGGGAGCAACTCGTCCTCGCCGCCGGCATTGCGCGTGATACGCGTTGGTCGGCCCTTTCGCGCTCCGCGCAACATCAGCTCGTTCAACAATTGTTGCGCACGGAATTCCCGGTCACCGGAAAGAGCCTGAACAAAGATGAGTTCGTGACCTGTGGCGGTGTTCGCCTGCCGGAAGTGGATTTCAAAACAATGGAGAGCAAACTCTGCCCCGGATTATTTTTTGCTGGAGAACTGTTGGACATCGACGGTGTCACCGGCGGCTTTAATTTTCAGGCCGCGTGGACCACTGGCTGGATCGCCGGAAAATCGATGGCCCAAACCAAACCGTGATCAAGCCGCGTCGCCAGACCGGTTCATCAACAGCGTCTTGAAGTCGGCCAGCAGATGGTCGTAGTAGTCCACCGCATTGGACGTAGTGGTCACCGTGGCATCATAATTCACCAGCGTGACCATCGTGCTGTAGGTCTTGGTGTCATGGATCGGCAGCACTGCCCGGATGCCGCCCGCCGGCCCGAGGCGCGTGTAGCAGTCATTCTCGTGGATGTGTTTCACGACCACCACTCGATATGCGAGCTTGCTCAAAAAATTCTGGTAACAATTCGTGGTGACGATTGCCGCCTGCATCAACGTGGTGGTGATACCGAGATTGTCGAACACGGCTTTCAGTTGTTTGAATTGGGGGCGCAGCAAAATGCGCTCAAAGCGTTGTTCCACCGTCTCTTTAACTGAAGCCTCATCGGCCATCAAAACATCGGTTTCTGGTTTTTTAAGCATAAAAATTTACGATGGGGAATCTGCTTGGGAGGCTCATCAGGCCGGGACACAAGTCATTGTCGCTGATATATCCGAAAAGTCCATGATTCGTTTCATTCCATCATTGGACAGCATTGCCGCGAAATATATTCACGGCATTCTTTGGAAATTTGTTCATGTGTGCTAAAATCATCGGACAAGGAGAAGAAGTCCGCACCTCAAAGGGATTCAGCGGGCAAAATTTAGCATGAAAACATTTTATTGCGACGCGTGTGGCGGTCTTGTTTTTTTTGAGAACTTTCAGTGCATCAAATGCGACCATGCGCTCGGCTTTCTGCCGGACGTCCTGGACCTGAGCGCGCTGGAACCTGCGCCCAACCAGCCAAACACCTGGCGCGCAATGACCCGGGTCGCACGAGACCGCCAATATCGCCCATGCCAGAACGGTCGCGAGCACCGGGTCTGCAACTGGTATGTACCGGTGGACGACAACGATCCGTTTTGCATCGCTTGCCGGATGAACAAAACGATCCCGGACCTCAATGTCACCGGCAATCTGGAGCGCTGGCACAAGATGGAACTCGCCAAGCGGCGGTTGATTTACACCCTCCTGCACCTCGGTCTGTCTCTCTATGGGGTTCCGCAAGAAAACCGTCCTCCTTTGCAATTCAACTTTCTCGCCGATACCGGCGTACATCAAATCCTGACTGGTCACGAAAATGGTTTGATCACTTTGAACATTGCCGAAGCCGACGATGCGGAGCGCGAAAAGCGGCGCATCAGCTTTCACGAGCCGTACCGGACGCTCCTCGGCCATTTCCGCCACGAAAGCGCGCATTATTACTGGGACCAGCTCATCGCCAATAACCGGAGATTGTGGCGCTTCCGGGAATTGTTCGGCAATGAAACGCAGGATTATGCCGCCGCCCTGCAAACCCATTACCAGCAAGGCCCACCCGTCGATTGGCAGGCGCGCTCGGTCAGCGCCTACGCCAGTTCGCATCCGTGGGAGGACTGGGCGGAAACCTGGGCACACTACCTGCATATGGTCGACACCATCGAAACCGCGTCTGGCTTCGGCATGTCACTTGCCCCGACGCACCCTGACGCCAAAACGATGACGGCCGATACCAAAAAAGTGTCAGACACCGAATCCAGCTTCGACCGCATCTTGAAAAACTGGCTTCCACTGACCGCCGCATTGAATTGCCTGAATCGCGGAATGGGCCTGCCAGACTTGTATCCATTCGTCCTTTCCGCGCCAGCGATTGAAAAACTGCGCTTCGTTCATGAAACCATTCATGAAGTCCGCGAAAACGGTTCAGGCAGTTAGCAGACTCCCGCTTGTGCTAATGTGCTAAACGGGGTTATACTTCGATGTTTAGATGGATGCCCCGGGAAAATCTAAGTTCAGCCAGACCGACAGTTCGAAATGCGTAACGCGTTCGGTCGTGGATGTCTTGTCGAAAGAACCCACTCTCGAGGCCGTGACCATCAACCGCGCCGAACACAAGATTTCCCTCGCCACGCTTGGCCCCGCTGACGTTCCCCGGCTCACCATGCGCCTCACCGAACAGATCGAGCGCGCACAACAATCCGATGCCGACGCACCCTGCGCGCTGCTCGATGGCGGTGGCAGTTGCAGCGAATGCGACGCGCCTCTCTCGCCGCAGGAACTGCTGAAGATCACCATCCGGCAGGACGCCCAAAGCACCACCATCGCGCGCGTCACCTGCCCCACTGCCCCGAAATTCTGGCGCTGGCGCGACATCCCGTTGCCGCGCATCAAGCCCCGCGAGATCGAGTTGCACGACGACGACGCGCACATCAATGAATGGAAGATGCAACTTGTCGCCGCGATTTTGTGCGGCGTGTTCGGTCTCACCGGGTTCGCGCTCGGCAAATTCGGGCTTCCGCAATTTTCCGTCGCTGCGTATGTCGCCGCTTACATCACCGGCGCATGGTTCACCGTTGGAGAAGTCTGGGAACGGCTCGAACAACGCGCCATCGACGTGCATTTTCTGATGCTTGCCGTCGCCGCCGGGGCAGCGTGCATCGGCGCCTGGGCGGAAGGTGCCACCCTGCTCTTTCTCTTTTCGTTCTCCGGAGCGCTCGAACATTTTGCCCTCGGTCGCACGCAAAAAGAGATCCGCTCGCTCTTCCGTGATGCCCCCAAAGTCGCCACCGTGCTCGACGCCCAGGGCCGCGAACGCGAGGTGAAGGTCGAACAACTCGCGCGCGGCATGCGTTTGCTCATCAAACCCGGCGCGCAATTCCCCGTCGATGCGGACATCGTCAAAGGCAGCACCGCCGCCGATGAATCCAATCTCACCGGCGAAGCCGTGCCCGTGGAAAAGACTGTGGGCGATACTGTTTTGTCCGGCACCATCAATCTCTGGGGCGCGGTCGAAGCCGTCGTCACCAAACCCGCCGCCGAAAGCTCGTTGCAACGCATCATCACGCTTATCAAGGAAGCGCAGCAACGCAAAGCACCTGCGCAACAATTCACCGACAAAGTCAGTACCTACTATACCTATTTCGCGCTCGCCCTCTCGCTCACGATGTTTTTCGTGTGGTGGAAAATCATCGGTTTGAAGCCATTTACGTCCACGGTTGAGCAATACAGTGCGTTCTATCGCACGATGACGCTGCTCGTGGTTTCGTCGCCCTGTGCGCTGGTGTTATCCATTCCGTCCGCCGTACTCGCCGCCATCGCATGGGGCGCACGCCACGGAATCCTGTTTCGCGGCGGAGCTGCCGTCGAAAAACTCGCCGAAGTGGACACCGTCGCCCTCGACAAGACCGGCACACTTACCACTGGTGAATTGCGCGTCGAAAAAGTCGAAAGCTTTCCGTCGGGACGCGAAAAGGAGATCATGCAACTCGCCTACTCGCTGGAAAAACTTTCGACCCATCCCCTCGCCCGCGCCATCACGCTCCACGGTAAACACGAGCAGCTTACCGTCATCAACCTGGATCATTTTGAATCCATCACCGGCCAGGGCCTGCGCGGTGGATTGAACGGAAAACAGGTTTCCCTCGGCAAACGTGAATGGGTCATTGCTGATGCTGGAAGACAAGAGGCGACGGCAATTCTCTCCACTGACGCCGGCTCCTCTGAAGTCTGGCTCGCCTACGGCGATCTCCTTGGCCGCATCATCCTGCGTGACGATATCCGCCCGCGATCCAAACAGGTCATCGAAGAACTGCGCCATGAAGGCCTGCGTTCCATCGTTCTCACCGGGGACCGCAAAGCCACTGCAGAATTCCTGCGAAGTGAACTGAAACTGGACGACGTCCGCGCCGAGTTGAAGCCCGAACAAAAAGTGGAAGCCATCCGCGCGTTGAACGGCGAAGGCAAACACGTCGCCATGATCGGTGACGGCGTCAACGACGCCCCCAGCCTCGCCGCCGCGCACATTGGCGTTGCCATGGGGGCTCGCGGCTCCGACGCCGCACTCGAACAAGCCGACGTAGTGCTGATGAACGACCGCCTGGAAAATTTCCTCGCCGCCTTTCGCCTGAGCCAACGCGCCCGCAACGTCATCCGCTGGAACCTCGTTATCTCCCTCGGCACCGTAGTCGTATTAGTATGTTTCGCTCTCGCCGGTAAAATCCCTCTCACGATCGGCGTCGTCGGCCACGAAGGCAGCACCGTCGTCGTCGTGATGAATAGCTTGAGGTTGTTGTTTGGCGGGACAGTTAAAACCGCAGATTCCACTCCTTCGTCGAATACTTCTCGAGCACCAGCTTACTAATTTGTGCGCACGGAATTTCTTTGAGCACTGCTTTCGCTCCCCATGCCGATTGCATCGCTTGTTTCACGGCATCCGCCGGCACATCGAGATTCGTCACAAACTCCGAGTGGGCACGGTGCCCGCGGTAATCCGGTTCTTTTGTCGGCATCAGTAACAGTTTCTCTACTAGCGCCAGGTCGAAATCCAGGAGAAAAGTGCCGTGAAAGAGCAAAAAACTCTTACGCCGCCGCTGGGCATTCCCACTGAATTTGAGCGAAGTGATATGTGATGAATGATGAGTGATGAGCGCCAAGTCAGTATGACCGAGGACTGCAATCTCCATTTCATTGGTAGAGCGGGCAGTCCCCTGCCCGCCGCTCGCAGGAAGTTGTGCATCGCCCGGCGCGCACGGAGTGACGCGCCCTACCTTATTGAGCAGTGATTCCAGCGCCGCCCTATTTCTCTCCATTATGAACCGATTGGCCGCCGTGATACTCTTCAACGGCCCCGTTTCATCAAAAGGCAGGACGAGCGAATAATTCAGACACCCAGGCCCCTGCACCACCGTCCCCCCCCCACTGCACCGACGCAAAATGGGTATGTTCATTTTCTTGCGCGCAGCCTCATTCACCTCGGCCGCCACCTTGTTCCCGTACCCCACGACGACGAAATGCTCCGGCGATTCCCAGAAACGCAGCACGCCGGACTTCTCGCCGCCCGCCTCGTTGGTGTCCAAAAGCGCCTCGTCGCACGCGAGATTTTCGGCGGGCGTCGGCAGGGTAAGCGTGATATGGTTTATGGTGCCGAACATTTGGCTGGTTTTTGCATGAATATATAGTCTAATGCGCGGCGCTTTTGAACGTCGGGCAGCGCTCCACAAGGATAACCGTCCGGCACAGACTGAACAGTGAAACCGAATACGAAAACCAAAAATTTACCATCAGCCGCCCGGGCCCGTTCCAAGAACGGAGATTCGAAATGGCTGCAACCGTTGGAATCCTTGCTGGAAGTCGCCCTCCGCGATGGCGAACCGGAAGACGCCAAGCTGTTTCTCACCCGAATGACCGACCGCCTGCGCGATGCCGGCATCGAAGCGCCGCACCCCGTCAGCACGCCGTATCTCAACACGATCCACGCCGATGATCAACCGCCGTATCCTGGCGACTGGCAGACGGAAGTGCGCCTGAAAAGTTTCATGCGCTGGAACGCCATGGCGATGGTCGTGAACGCCAACCGCAAGCACAGCGGCCTCGGCGGTCACATCTCCACCTACGCGTCCTGCGCGACGCTGTACGAAGTGGCGTTCAATCATTTTCTGCGCGGACGCAACAAGGATTTCACCGGCGACGAAGTGTATATCCAGGGCCATGCCACGCCGGGAATCTATGCGCGCGCATTTCTCGAACGCCGCCTCGAAGAACGGCACCTGCACAATTTCCGCCAGGAGCTCGCCGAGAACGGCGGCCTATCCTCCTATCCGCATCCGTATCTGATGCCGGAATTCTGGCAGTTCCCCACTGTCTCGATGGGCCTGGGCCCCATCATGTCCATCTATCAGGCGCGGTTTAACCGTTACCTGCAGGCGCGCAAGATCATCGGAGGCGAAGAACCCAAAGTCTGGGCTTTCATTGGTGATGGCGAAAGCGACGAGCCTGAAACGCTCGGTTCTATAACGCTCGCCGCGCGCGAAAATCTCGACAACCTCATCTGGGTCATCAACTGCAACCTGCAGCGCCTCGATGGTCCGGTGCGCGGTAATGGCAAAATCATCCAGGAACTCGAAGCGCTGTTCAACGGCGCCGGCTGGAACGTCATCAAAGTCATCTGGGGCGCGGATTGGGACGATCTCCTCGTGCGCGATACCAGCGGACTGCTGCTCAAGCGCATGGAAGAAGCGGTGGACGGCGATTACCAGAAGTACACGGTCGAACCCGGCAGTTACACCCGCAAACATTTCTTCGGCAAATATCCGGAGCTGCTCAAGTTGGTGAGCCACCTTTCCGACGAACAGATCCGCAAGCTCCTGCGCGGCGGCCATGACACGCGCAAGGTATATGCGGCATACAAAGCGGCCACGGAACACAAAGGCCAGCCCACCGTCATCCTCGCAAAAACCGTCAAAGGCTACGGTCTCGGCGAAGCCGGCGAAGGCCGTAATATTTCGCATCAGCAAAAGAAGCTGAACGAAAAAGAGCTGCGTGAATTTCGCGCCCGTTTCGGCATTCCCATGAGCGATGATGTCATCGCCGAAACGCCGTTCTATCGTCCCCCGCTGGAAAGCAAAGAAACGCAGTATCTCCTCGACCGCCGCAAAGCGCTCGGCGGATTTTTGCCCGCGCGCAAAGTTTCGGTCGAAGCGCTCGATGTGCCCAAGCGGGATTTCTTCGGTGAATTCTTCAAAGGATCCGGACATTTCGAAGTCTCCACCACGATGGCGTTCGTCCGCCTGCTCAGCATGTTGCTGCGGCACAAAACCATCGGACGCCAGATCGTCCCCATCATTCCCGATGAAGCACGCACGTTCGGTCTCGATGCGTTGTTCCGCGAGATCGGCATTTATTCCTCCAAAGGACAGCTTTACGAGCCGGTGGACCTGAAGTCCCTGCTTTATTATCACGAAGCCAAGGACGGGCAGATCCTCGAAGAAGGCATCACCGAAGCCGGTTCCATGTCGTCATTCATCGCGGCGGGCACCAGCTACGCCACGCACGGCAAATACACCATCCCTTTCTATATCTATTACTCCATGTTCGGCCCGCAACGCGTCGGCGACCTCATGTGGCTGGCCGGCGATATCAAGGCCAAGGGATTTTTGCTCGGCGCCACCGCCGGCCGCACCACGCTCAACGGCGAAGGTCTGCAACACCAGGACGGCCACAGCTTTCTGCTCACGAGCACCATCCCCACGATGATCACGTATGATCCCGCCTTCGCTTACGAAGTGGCCATCATCGTGGCCGACGGGATGAAGCGCATGTATGTGGACGGCGAAGACGTTTTCTATTATCTCTCGCTCTACAACGAAAACATGTTGATGCCCGCCATGCCCGAAGGCGTGGAAGAGGGAATTTTGCGCGGACTATATCGCTTCAAGAGTGGCCCCGATCAATTGAAGCACAAGGCGCACATCTTCGGCAGCGGACCGATCATCCGTTCGGCGCTGCAGGCGCAGGAAATTCTCGCCGAGCGTTACGGCGTTTCCGCCGATGTGTGGAGCGCGACCAATTACAAATCGCTTCGCAACAATGCATTGAATGCCCAGCGCTGGAACAGGCTGCATCCCAATGCCACGCCGCGGAAGCCACAGGTCGTGACGATCCTGGAGAAAGAAAAAGGCCCGTTCGTCGCGGTGTCGGACAATATGAAAATAATTCCCGACCAGATTGCACCGTGGGTTCCCGGTGGATTGACCACACTGGGCACCGACGGCTATGGCCGCAGTGATACCCGCGAACGCCTGCGCCGGTTCTTTGAAGTGGATGCCGAATCCACCGTCATCGCCACGCTTCATGCCCTTGCGGAAAAAGGCGAAATCAAAGGAGAACTGGTTGCCCAGGCCATCAAGGACCTGGAAGTGGATCCGGAGAAAGTCTTTCCCCAGATCGTTTGACCTATTGTTCGCGGATTGACCGGTGCGTCTAGCTCAAGGCTTGACCGTATCGTCGTCCCGGAGCTCCCGCTTTTCTTCGGCATTGATCGCTTTGCGCTCTTCGTTGCCGATCTCCTGCTTGGCGCGTAATACCCCGGGCATCTGTTTCTGGTCTTCATCGGCGGCGATGGCCGCGACTTCTGGCGTGGGCAACACCTTGGGATGCATCAGCACCGCCAGCTCGTCTCGTTCATTGGAATCCACTGTCTGCCGGAACAAATAGCCCAACAGCGGCAGGCTTGAGAGGAACGGCACGCCTGATTTGCTTTTAGATTTGGTCGTGCTGATGAATCCGCCCAGCACAATCGTTTGGCCGTCCTTCACCGCCACTTTGGCGCTGGCCGAACGCCGGACCGTCTTTGGCACGGGATTGCCGTCGATCAAGACACTGTCGCCCAATTGCTCGATGTCTTCCTGGATATCCATCACGACCAACCCATCCGGGTTGATCAGTGGCAGGACGCTCAGGTTGATCCCCACGTCACGCTGCTCATAAGTGGACCGGTTGCCGCCGTTGATGTCCGTCGTCGTTCCATCGATGTATGGAATCGTCTGGCCGATGAACAACGTGGCCGGCACCGCATGGGACGTTTGGATCCGTGGACGTGAGAGAATGTTAACACGATTGTCATTCATGATGGCCTGCAGCGTAAAGTCCCAGCCCTGGTCAAGTCGGCCAAAGTATGAAAAACCACTAGGCAGAGAACCTAAAAAGCTGCTGGAAGAGAGCAGATTTGAGCTGCTGGAACCCATGAAATTAAGGAAACTCTGGCCATTATTTAGTCCTCCGGCGCCTGTCAGGCTGCCATTTTTCGTCGGCTCTTGCGCGGATGACACACCGACGGTCCTGCCGTTCCCCAGCGTCACGTCGACGATGATCGCCTCGATCAACACCTGCGCCAGTACCACGTCCAGTTTGGCGATGATGCTTTTGATCATCAGCATGTCGTCATGAGTCGCAAAAACCAGCAGCGAATTCGTGCGCTCATCTGCGATGACTTTGGTCTGGCCCAGGATCTGGAAATCGCCGCCGGCACCGCCGCCGCTGGCGCGACTGATGATGGCCCGGATGCGATCACCAAAGGTTCCACCCGCCCCGCCGCCGGCTCCGCCACTGCCCAGCGTTCCCGTATTGAGACCGCCACCGGCTCCGATATTCGGGTTCGCATTACCCTGGCTGCCGAAGCGGCTCCCCGTGGCCGATGGAGCTCCCACACTGCCGTATGTCGTCGTCGAACGCGCTCCGTTGAGGCCGGTCCCGCCGCTACCGCGAATACCGCCGGACGCGCCCGCCCCGCCGCCACCGGATGAGCCCACTGTCGTGGTGCTCGTCCCGGAACTGACACTGTTCAAGGCCGACGCAATATCGGAGGCCAGCGCATACTTGATGGGAATCACTTCAGATTCGATCTCTGCCGGCATGCTTACATCCACCCGCGCGATCATCTCCAACATGCGCTTCACATTTTCCGTGTAATCCCGCAATACGAGAATCCCGCTGCTGTCGATGGCAATGGCGGCGTTCGGCATCTTTTGGAACGGCGCCAGCACCTGCACCACTTCGCTCGGCTTCGCATACTGCAACTGCACCACGTGGGTGGTATATTGCCCCATATCCGGCAATTCGGTGGCATCCTGGTAACTGATGCCACCAGCTTCAGAGTTCGCCTGGCTCACTGGCACCACCTTCGCGAATTTATCACCGAAATTGATCACCGCGATGCCGTTCAAACCCAGCACTACGTCCAAGGCCTGGATGGCTTCGCGCTTGGTCAACGTCGTTTGCGTCTTCAACACGATCGGCGGTGAAGGAAGGTTCGCCGCCCGCAGCAGCGTGCGATTGACCAGCATGCCATAGATCTGCAAAACGGAATTCAGGTCCGCCCCGGCAAAATTAATGGTGCCCTCATAAGGCTTGTCCAGATCCGAGTCCGCTTGTGGCGCCGGATGGACCGGCACCGCCGTCCGCACGCGTGGCGGCGGTGCCGTCGGCGTCGGAAAAGTTGGGAAAGCCGGCGGGGCAGCCGGTATGGCTGAAGGTTCAGCCGGCGTCGTAGCGGTGCCTTCGGGAGCCGCCGGCATAGGCATCGCCGGGGCATTACTCATTGCACCGGAGTATTGCCGGCGCAAGGCGCGCCGCAGCATCTCGTCACGATTGGTCGAAACGTTCTGCGCCCAAAGACCGACCGCGAGGAGCAACAACGACATTATGAGAAGTTTCGTTTTCATTTTTTTACGGGCGCGACTCGAACGGTCGCGGTTTTTGACTGGTTGGTACTTGAATTGGATGGGATCGGGGCCTGCGTTCGCACTTTCATGGGCGGAAGCCCCACCGGCGCTGCTGGCGCTGCCGCTGCTTCGGGGGCAGCAGTTACGGATGGAGTTGCCGGTTTCGGAGCCACCTGGTTCTTTTGATAACTGGCCACCAGCGTAACATTCGCGGAAAGCTGTTGGCGCGGTGCATCCGGACGCACCGACAATCCACGCACGCGGATGAGCGAATTCCCCGCGCCCAGGCTATAAAGAAAATCCACCAGATTTTTCTCCTCACCCAACACGCTGATGGTTTGGAACTGTTCGATAAAAAACTGATTCGTTCGCACGCTCGAGCGGGAATTCCCCAGCGTAGTGACGTGACTGAGCGCCGCCTGTGACTGGATGGTGCGGGCAAACTGGATCGCCTGGTCTTCCGGCGGGACGGACGAGCCTGTGTCCTGCAACTTATCGACTGCCGTTCTGTAATATTCCAGTTTGGCGATCTCCTTCTGATATGTCTCTATGGTCCAACGGGCGTCGCTCATCCGTTTGCTCGTGGCGCTCCAATCCGAAAAATGCGGCCTGACCCACACCCAGTTGAAAAGGACAAACAACCCCACGCCGACCCAGATAACGAGCCGCCGTTCCGATGGACGCAAAGCAGCAAAGGCGTTCATGGCGTCACCTCCGACCGTTTGAGTTCCAGGTTATATGTCCAACTGCTTCCCCGGGTGATGGCGAACGGGTCGCCGGCCTGTTGGTTGAAAAACGATTGCGCATTGTTGGTGACTTTTCGCAGACTTTCACTGAAGTCGAGCACCTCGTTGGCATCACCTGAAAAGGAACCGCTCAAAGTCAGCTTTTGGCCATCATTGAAATTCATCGCGTCGAGTGTCATCGAATCCGGCAGCAGGTCTGACACGGCTTTCCAACAATCCAATGCGGCAAACTTCAACTCCGCACGGTCTTGCAATATGGCTAAGCGCGCCTTCAATTCAATCGCATTGGTATAGCTGCCGCTGATGCCCGCCAGCTCGTTCTCCACCCGGTCGGCGCGGATGTTCAAAACATACAAGGCTGCAAAATAGATCAACACCCCGGCGCAATACAGGCCGCCCACGGCCAGCAAACCGCGCAACCACAACCGATCCCTGAATTGCTGCCGGTAACGGGCCACATATTCGGGCGGTAGCAAAGCAATCTGCGTCGGGTTTGCGACCGCCCGCCGCGCGGTCAATCCCGCTACCTCCTGCGCGCTCAACGGCGCAATCACGTCCAACCGCGCATCCACTGATTCACGCAAAATCGGTTCCCAGGCCATCCGGGTGGATTCGTCTGCCACCAGGTGCCACGCCGGCGGGGCCGTCAGCCAGCCATCCAGCTCGCCCGCCCAGGTCATCTGCCGCAATTGATTGTGCAGGTTCGCGGTATTCAAACCATCCGCCGGCAGCACGATGAAATTCACGCTGCGCAAAATGCCGCCGTACCACCACGCGATGACCGCTGAATTTTTCCCCCGGCCGTCCGGATAAACCCAGGCACCGTTCTCGGTGATATTGGTCGTCAGGAGTTGTTCGAGAAATGAAACCTCCAGCCGGTCCGCGATGTATCCCTGCCCTTCGAGCTTGCCAAGAAATTCCTCCACCGCATTCCGCGGCGCGATGACCACCAGCACCGTTTGCATCCCTTCCTGCGCATTCGGCAGCACGTGCAGCGTCCATACGACCTGCGCCACCGGTGCCGGGGATATCTTTTCCAACTGCAACTCCACCATCGATATCGTTTCCTCCAGGCTGGCCATCGGCAGTTGGATCACGCGCAGGAACACGTCGCTCGAAGGCAACAGCGCGATGTTCATCTTATGCTGGAACAACGACGACCAGTCTTTGCCCACCATTTTGGCGGGCAGCGCTTCCCCGGGATATTTGGTCTGCTCCGCTTTCAGGGAAAATTTATTGGCGTCAAACTGCCAGACGCGGCGGGCATCCGCAGTGGCATCCAGGATATTACAAATGGCGAATGATGCCGGCCGCCTTCGGCTCGTAACCGGGGAGATTGTCCTTTTCGGTTCGGCGGCGATCACATGGGGTAAGGACGGCGGTTCCGCGGCCCGCATGGAATTAGATAACTTCTTTGCCCGCAAGCCATACAATATTCCGATCAATAATAATGCCAAACCCATCACCCCCAGCACCCAATGGTCGATGGATTTCGTGTTCGCGAAGCCAGTGATGAACCATGAAGCAAGTAGCAGGGAGCCGAGTCCTAGAAAATACACCGTGGCAATCCAGTAACACCAGACCCCCACCGCCTTTTTCGAATTCCAGGTCCAGGCGATGCCAATCGTCAGGAAGAGCACCGCCGGCCAATCAGCCAAAAGTATCATCACTAAACTGTCGGCAATCGAGCTGACAAACTCCGGCTTGACGCCATGTTGGCGTCCCAAGACCACAATCAAAATGATGGGCGCATACAACGCCAGCGCGAGCCCGATGAAGACTATGCCTGTGATTTGCTTCCAAAGAACGTTTTCGCTTTTCATGGAATGTTGAATGCGGGAAATGCCTCAGGAATAATCAGGTTTCAACCGCCCCTTTTACCGGCAATGCTTTTGCCGCCAATGCCGGCTTTTCTCCACCGGTGAGGGAATCCAGGTGCTCTTCCATTTGCGTGACCCGCAGGATCTCTTCGATGGTGGTCACGCCGTTCTTCACCTTGTTCCAACCGTCCATCCGCAACGTGCGCATCCCCTCGCTCATCGCCTGCGTCGCGATCGTCGTGGACGATGCGCGATTCAAGATCAACGGGCGCAGCGATTCGTTCAACACCAGCAGTTCATAGATCGCCAGCCGGCCTTGATAACCAAGCTGGCGGCATTCTTCGCAGCCCGCGCCAACATAAAATTTGGTCGTGCCGATTTCTTCCTCGGGAAAACCGATGCGTTTCAGATACGTGGGGTCCACCTTCTTCTCCGTCTTGCAATGTGGACAGATCGTCCGCACCAGGCGTTGCGCCATGATCGCTTCCACCGAAGAGGCGACGAGGAAGGGCTCAATCCCCATGTCGATCAACCGCGTGAACGCGCTCGGCGCATCGTTCGTGTGCAAGGTGCTGAAGACCAAATGTCCCGTGAGCGCCGCGCGGATGGCGATCTCCGCCGTCTCCAGGTCGCGGATTTCCCCGATCATAATCACATTCGGGTCCTGCCGCAAAATATGCCGCAATCCCATCGCAAACGTCAGCCCGATCTCCGGCCGCACCGCGATCTGGTTGATGCCCTTCAATTCATATTCCACCGGCTCCTCAACCGTGATGATGCGTTTCTGCACTGAGTTGATCGTGGACAACATCGCGTACAGCGTGGTGGACTTGCCCGAGCCCGTCGGTCCCGTCACCAGGAAGATCCCGTGCGGCTTCACGATGAGTTCCCGCATCGCCACTTCGTCCTTCGGCGAAAACCCCAGCTTGTCCATGCTCAGGAAGATCTTCCCGCGCGACAGCAAACGCAGCGACACGCTCTCGCCGTACACCGTTGGCACCGTCGAGACGCGGATATCGATTTCCTCGCCCTTGATGCGCACGTTGATGCGTCCGTCCTGTGGCAACCGCTTCTCCGAAATATTCATCCCGCTCATCACCTTGATACGCGAGATGATCGCCGCCTGGTAACGCTTCAACTGCGGCGGCATCGGCGTTTGATGCAGGATGCCGTCGATGCGATATCGGATGCGCAACTCATCCTCCTGCGGTTCCAGGTGGATGTCCGTGGCCCGGTCCTTGAAAGCTTCCCAGATCACCTGGTTCACGAACTTGATGACGCTCGCCTCCTGATCGCCCTCGGTGATCTCCTTGTCGTTGGTCAGTTCCAGCTCCATGGGCTCGTCCTCGCCCATCTCTTCGAGCGTTTCCGCGCCGACGCCGTAATACTTCTTCAACGCCTTCTCGATCTCCGGCCGCGTCGCCAGCGAGAACTTCACCGGACCACGCGCATCGAACCGCACCGCGTTCATCATCGCCGCGTCAAACGGATTGCTCACCGCCACTTCCAGCGTGCCGTTGTCCGCCCGCACCGGGATGACCGAATGTTGGAAAGCCACCTTCGTGGAAATTTTGCCGCGCGCCTCCGTCGTGATCTCCGTCTTGGGCAGCTCGAGATAGGTCCAGCTAAGCGATTTGCCCACCAGTTGCAAAAAAGCCTCCTCCGTGATGCCGCGCTCGCGGCAGATGAACGCCAGCAAGGTCTCCTGCCCGCCCGCATCCGTCGCCGCGCGCCACGCCTTGCTCCAGTCATCAAACTGTTGCGGCGTTGCCACTCCGATCTCGGCAAAAAAACTTTTTAACGTTGTAAAAGCCATAAGGCTGCGACTGTTCGCTATTGAAACACGAAAACCTAAAGAAAGTTGCGCCCAGACGCAAAGTTATTCACCTTCCAACCCGTTCCTCACTTCATCGTTTTCAGGCTCCTTTAGATGACTATCCGCCTCATTTTTCACCACTCCCATATTCCCATCTGATTTTCCCATCCGCCTCCGGAAAAATTCGCTGAAAATAATAACATATTGTCGCATTTAACCCGAAACCCTCTATGTGATTAGAGTTCTAATGGTTCTAATGGTTCAAATCGTCACGGGCCACTGCGGAGTAATTCTTTTATTCCTTAAAATTTCTTAAACAACTCCAAATAACCCCATATTCATCGAACTGCGTCCCGCACTCCCGCATCCGCGTTTGGAGCCTGTGAGACAACGTCTCGCAGATCAGTGAGCCCTACGGCCCATCCAGAAAAAAAAGAGCCTCAATTTAGTTAAATTTGCCTAAATTCGTGCTTGGCCACGATGCGTTTTACCCCCGGTTTTGGGCTAATTGCGGTGGGGCGATTCGGCACCGCGGGTGACGAGCCGTTCCCGGCCCGTAACCCGGAACCCACGCCATCTGACCATTTCTTTAAATTGTCAAAGAACTACCCCATCAATACGCTAAAATGTTTTATTTGTCAAATAACAATTTAATATATTTTGTACAATCCCCTCTTAGTCTCTTCCTGTGACCCGTCGGATTACCGCTTTAGCAGGACATAATCTGTCGGAATTGGTCTACAAATACTGTCAATGAGCACACAAAGAAACTGGTTCATCGCCGCAGTCGCCGCCGGTTGTCTCCTTATCGGCGTTGCGCTTTCACATGTGATCGAGCCCGGCGTCCGCGTTGAAAAATTGATGCTGACGCCCAACACACCCGCCCTTCGCATTTCCCCCGCCACGCCCGGTCCGCATCCCATTGCGCTTCTCGCACATGGAAACGGCGGCTCCAAAGAAATGCTCTTTCGCTATGGCGAAGCGCTCGCCGCCGGTGGTTTTGATTGCTATTCGGTGGACCAGGCGAGCTATGGAGAATCGTCGCAGCGCTGGTCCCTTACCAACATCCTGCTCAATTTTCAGGAAGTAGAGCGCACACTGGGAGCGGTGGATGTCTTCATCGGCCATTCGATGGGTGGTGGTGTGGGCGCCTGGAGCGTGCGTGAAGCGGGCTTTCGCCCAAAACTTTTTGTAGGAGTCGGTGCGCCCGTTGAGTTGGGTGTATCAGGGCCACCCGAGCTCTTGCTGGGAGGTTTATTCGAGGAATTACACCGACCCGCCCAGTTATACGAGCATACGAATGCGCAGGTCGTCATTTCTCCCTGGTGCGACCACATCCTTGAAGCTTACGACCCGGTTCTCGTGAGAGCGGCTGTCCAGGCCGCCTGCGCTACGGTCGGTAAACCCGTTCCCGCTGCCCCAACCGCCTGGCGATGGCGATTCGCCGGCCTTGTGCTGGGAATGACGGGCGCGCTCGTCCTGATGTTTCGCCTGCCGGAACTGCATCCCCGGCTGGCTCGTAATCGAAAATTTATTGTCCCCGCCCTTCTCCTGATCACGGCCGCCCTGACGATGGAAACGTGGAAAGGCGTGACGCCACAGTTACGCCGCCTCCCGCAACAATTGGTTCTCATGCTGGTCATCTGGCTCGCGCTAACTGGCCTCAGCCGACTGCGATGGCCAAAATGGATCCTGCCAGTGGTCACCGCGCTACTGGCGCTGGGCTGCCGGGCCCTTCAGGCTGCTTATGCGGAGAAACCGCTGCTCGTCGTCATTCATGCGGGTCACATCGAAGTCACCGGCCCGGTTGTTCTTTGGCTTTTTGCCACACTCATGTGCACCTTCGCCATCAGCACGCTGTTATTATTACCGGGCCTGCTCGTCAGCCGCATCGCCGCGCGTGGCGGTTCGCGGCGCGACGGCGACATCGCCATGGCCATCTTTGCGGGTTATTGCATCGGCCAATTCATGCCATTTTTCTATTGAACCGCATGATTTCCTTCATCATTCCAGCACACAACGAAGAAGCCTGGGTTGGCCGATGTGTTTCCGCCATTCAAAGCGCGGTAGTAGCTGTTGCCGAACCGCCTGAAATCATTGTCGTGGATTACGCCTCCACCGACGCCACCGCCTCAATCGCCCGGCAACTCGGCGCGCAGGTGATCCGCGTGGAGCACCGGCACATTGCCGCCACGCGCAATGCCGGTGCGCGCCAGGCCCGCGGCGACATCTTTTTCTTTGTGGATGCCGATACGTTGGTCAACGCCCCGACCATTCAGTCGGCTTTGCGCGCCCTTCGGGCGGGCGCGGTTGGCGGCGGTTGTTTGCCGCGGTTCGATGGGCGGCTGCCGTGGTGGTGTCGGCTGGGCTTTTCGGCAGCGGAGCGGCGGTGCCGTCGGCGGAATGTTTTCCCGAGCGGGGCCTGCGTGTTTTGCACGCGCGCCGCTTTTCAGGCAGCCGGCGGTTTCAATGAGAATTATTATGCCATGGAAGATGTCGCGTTTTCCCGCGCCTTAAAGAGCTTGGGTCGGTTTGTCATCCCAACGGAGACCGTGGTCACTTCCGGGCGTAAGATTCGCGCGCATTCCTGGTTCACCTTCATGCGATTGTCCGCGCGTTGGTTTTTTCTTGGTTTCCGCGGGTTCCGGAGCCGTAAGGGATTGGAATTTTGGTATGAACCGGAAAGGGAGAAAGAGAAGTGATTTGTGACCGCGTGGCCTGAACGATGATCGCGCCCCTCGCCAAATTCATTGACTGGTACGCACTTCAGTTCTTTTGGACCCTCCGGCTCAAGTCCGTGGGCAAATGGCGAGTGGATGCCGTGAACTCAAAACTGGCGGAGGCGCTCCAATTCCTGAACAGCCCGGACTTCATCCCCGCCGAAAGCCGCCCCGCGCAAGTCCTGTTTACCGACTCCAAACACTTCACCTTTCCCACGCCTCGCCCCTATGAATTCGCGGAGAACAATACCGTGTATGGCCGCCTGTATCGTTGCGCCGGGAACTGGCAGAAACATCCCGTCATCATTCTGCTGCATGGCGGTGGCGACTTTCTTAATCATCGGCTTCGGTTTCCCTGGATGGTCCCCGCCTGCAATCGGGCTGGATTCAACGCAGCCACTTTGGTTGCGCCCTGTCATTTTCAACGACGCCCGCGCCGACTGGGCGGATGGGACTATCTGCGAACAGCCAGGGCCTTTGCGCAAGGCGTCGCGGAGATTCGCGCCCTCACCGGCTGGTTCCTCGACCAGGGTTGTCCGTCGGTCGCGTTATTTGGCGTTTCACTCGGCGGCTGGTTCGCCGGGTTGACGGCCACAAGCGATCCACGATTAACTGCCATCGTCATGGTTGTGCCCGCCGTGCGCACAAATTATCGCGTGACACGCGGCGAAGGCATCCTGTGGACGCCCGTGCGCAAAGCATTCGAAAGACAAAAGGCCGCGCGCGAAGCGTTGGATAAGACACCGATGAATTTGACGTTGAGCCAGCCGGTCATTCCCAAAGAAAATATTTTGTTGGTCCAGGGACGCTACGATTTGTTCGTGGAGCCAGAAAATACCGAGGATCTCTGGCAAAAATGGAAACACCCGGACATCTGGCGATTGCCTCACGGCCATCTCAGTACACTCTTAACTCCCGGCCTGACCGATCGCGTCCTGTGCTGGCTGGCACTGAGGCTGGAAGTCCCCTAACTCTGTAGTCGCCGACGTCAGTCGGCGCTGACTTTCAATCGTATATCGTAAATCGTGCATCGTAAATTCCCTGCCCCCTGATTGGAGCTTGGTGCTTCTTTGGAATTTGGATTTTGAAGTTTGGATTTTCCCCCAGAATCACATTCCCATGATCTGATAACCGCAATCTACGTAGATCGTCTGCCCCGTGATCGCCGCACCACCGTCGCTCGCCAGGAAAACTCCCGTGTTCCCCAGCTCTTCCGGCAGCACATTGCGCTTGAGCGGCGCATGGGCTTCGTAAAATTTCAACATCTCCGTGAATCCCGCGATGCCCCGCGCCGCCAGCGTGTTCACCGGACCGGCGCTGATGCAGTTCACGCGAATTTTCTTCGGACCCAAATCATACGCCAGATAACGCGTGCTCGCCTCCAGCGACGCCTTGGCCACACCCATCACGTTGTAATGCGGAATCACTTTCTCCGCCCCGTAATAACTCATCGCCACAATGCTGCCGCCCTCCGTCATCAATGCCGATGCCCCACGCGCCAGCGCCACCAGTGAATACGCGCTCACGTCATGCGCTATCCGGTATGCCTCCCGCGTCGTGTTCACAAAATTTCCTTCCAACGCCTCCTTCGGCGCATACGCCACCGAATGCAACAACAGATGCAGCTTCCCAAATTTTTCCCCCACCGTCTTGAACACGTTCGCGATGTCCTCATCCTTCGTCACATCACACGGCATCAACAAAGTATCGGGGCCGAAAGTGCCAGCCAATTCCTCCACGTTTTCCTTGAGGCGCTCGCCCTGGTAGGTAAAAGCCAGCTTCGCCCCTTCGCGATGCCACGCCTGCGCGATGGCCCAGGCGATGGAACGTTTATTAGCCACCCCGAATACGATTCCGAGTTTTCCTGCGAGTAAAGACATGCTTAAACCTGGGTTATGATTCGATTATTAATCCCCGCCAAGGATGCCCGCAACCGGAGCGGTTATCAAGTTCACTTCCACAGCGGAGCGCGAGCCGTCCCGGCTCGCAGCACATTCCAACGCATTTGATCTATCGAATCACGCGGGATGGTAGGGCGCGCACTCCGTGCGCGCCGTCGTCCCTATGTTGTGACATTAAGGTTATTACACTTCAAGCCCCGCAATCCCCTCACCTCCCAACCCGCGCGAAGCGTCCTGGACTGCGGTAGTCCTCTACCGCTTTTCCCAATTAGTCATTAGGATTTAGAAATTCGTCATTCACCAACGGACCACTGCAAATTAATTCTATCTGTAGACGCCGACGTCAGTCGGCGCTAACTGCTTGCCCCATCGGGGCAAAAGACAGCCCCGGGTCGAGCCCGCATCGCGGGCGACCACCCGGGGTAAACATCAAAAACTCCTGCGCCTGACTGCGCAGCTTCGCGAAGCGAAAAACACCTGTGTGCGTCTTCTTACCAGCAACAGTTTGAAATCAATTCGGCCTTCGGTGTCCTGTTAATCCCAATCATGCAATCCAAATCGTTTTTTCTGACACAACAACCCATTTGTTATCCTTACGTTTGAGCTGAATCGTATTGCCACCCGCTGCGAGCCCGCTTGAATGCCAAGAAACATATGCTGTGGCGGAGTCTCCGTGTATCTCTCTAACCTCAACCTTCCACAATTTAAGCCCCTTACCCGTCGCCTTGTCGAGTATCCCACCAGTTTCTTTTAACACCTCAAAGTTTGTCGTGGCGGTGACAGTCGGCTTGTAACCAGAAAACGAGGCGAGCAACTGCTGTGTGAACTCTCCACCATCGATATTGTAACAAATTCCATTTGTTCGCTCATTTGCAGAAGCTGAATGGAGGTCACACATATAATGAAGCGCAGCCTCAGCCACATAATATCGGTCGGGCAGAGTCGCTTGCTTTGGCGAGGTCGTGCGTCCGCACCCTATGGCTAACAGTGCAATTAGAAAGATGGAACCAAATCCACGCATAATCTGTATTGCTGACTAGCTGCGAAAGCTGAGCCCCCGCCAACCTAAAATCAATGCCAGAGACCGCGCGAAGCGTCCTGGACTGCGGTAGTCCTCCACCGCTTTCCCCGATTTGTAATCAATTAGGACCACAGCATCACGATTTCTTGACCAAACGCGCGAGCTTCTCGTCTGGAGAAGCAAGACTCTCTGGCCGTTGCGGCTGGCAAGGCTGGGGCCGCGAATTAACGGCGATGCGGCGCACTGGACTTAAAGCGCGCGCCAAGCACCACAAAAGACAAAGTAAAATGCCTGCAAAGATAATGCCCCAAACGACCAAAACACCTGAAATATCTGCGCCACCTGGAGCTGAATCTTTCTCCATCGCATAACTGGCGGTCAGCAACCACTTGGCGAACCACCAGAAAACAGCAACAACCCCCAGCACGACAGCGGCGAGAAAATATGTGGTTCTGCTCATGTAGTGAAGCGGCGTATCATGGAAAGCTGAGCCTATGCCGCCTCAAAATCAAGGCAAGACATCGAGTGATGCCCTTTGCCACCCCGGAGCGCGCCCGTCCTCGGGCGCAGCAACGTCGGATCGCTCAAACAACTCGGAAAATTAATCGGCCACCCCTTCCTGCTTGACGCAACACGGAACACGCAACACGTCCCCCAATCACTTCTTCATCCTCAACCAAACCAACCCCGCCAGCCCACACACCAACAACCCGCTCACCGCCCATGCCCCTGCATCCGGATGACTCGGCATCAGATACAACGCCAGCGCCCCCAGCCCCGGCCCGATGCAGATTCCCATCCCGATGAACGCTTCGTGCAACCCGCCGTGTTCGCTGCTCGCTTCGCCCACATCCATCGAATAGAACAGCGACGAATAATAGATCAGCCCCGTCGCCAGCCCAAAGAATAGTTGCGCCGCCACCACGATCCACAACACATGCGCCAGCAGGATCGCCGTGAAACTCCCGATCAACATCACGAACGCCAAACACATGTAACGGAACTTGTAATGCCACCCGTTCCATTGCCACAACAGCGCGAACGCCCCCACCCGTCCAAACAACCAGACCGAACAAAAAAGCCCCACCCGTGTCGGCGACAGATCCAACCGGTTCGCGATGCCCGGCATCACCGCCAGCAGCGTATTGATGGCCACATACCCGAAGGGACTAGCCAGCCACGCCATTTTCAGGAATGCCTCCGGCATCACTGGCGATGTCATCGCCGCCGCGTCTGGCGAATTCACCGGTTCCCGCTCCGGCTCCGGCGTCCGCGCCAGCACCGTGTCATGATGTCTTTCCAGCCACAGCGTCAGGAGAAATTGTGTGAAGAACATCCCCGCTGGCAGCCAGAACACCGCCCCCCGCCCGAACGCGTCATACAATCTACCACCCGTGAAATATGCGAACGCCGCCCCGCCCGCCCACGTGCAGTTGTAGATGCCGACCATCTTCTGCACGCCCCGTTGGTTCTCACGTTCGCTCACCAGCGATTCCAGCGCCGGCCAGGTCAGCAACAGCACCACGCTGTAACACGCCAGCCCCGCCATCATCAAATACCACGTGTTCAAAAACGCCGCGACGACCATCACCGCCGTCAGTCCCAGAAAACCTATCTTCAGACTCAGGAGGCACCCGCGCCGCTTCGCGAATTTGCCGCATTGCCACGCCGAGAACGTGTAGATGAAGCCATGCAATGCCGATACCAGCAGGTTCTCCTTGTTCCCGAACGCGAAGTGATCGCGCATGAAGAAAAACAGGTAGTTAAGAAAATAACTCGTCGCGACCGTGTTCAGCCCCGCCAGGACAAAATACCCCGCTTTAAGTTGGCGATGAGTCATTGTGAAGTCATGAGAATACTCGTTAGTGTCTTAAGTTGCCGCGATGCCCTCGCCCGTGAAGCGGGAGAGAGTGCGGCGCAGCCGCGGGTGAGGGCTTTCTCCGCGCCAGCGGGCTGATCAAGAAGGCAACTTAAGACACTGCCGAATACTGAAAACGTCCGTTGCCGTCCCCTCGCCCCGCTAAACGGGGAGAGGGAAAGGGTGAGGGGTTCTATTGCTCGGCTTTTTTCTTTCATCCAGTCTTATCGTATTTCCTCAAGCAGATTAAGAACCTGACACCTGACCCTTCGCACCTGACACCTCTTGCAATGCCTTCCGGCAATACCATTTCACCGCATTGGACATCGCAGGTTGCAGCTTGTCCAAATCACCGCTCGAACACCAGCGAATGTCATGATGCTCCTCCTGCGCGAGCTGCACCGACCCCGCCTTCGGCCGCGCCCAATAGATCATCCCGATATGCTCATGCGTCTCATTGATGCGATGGATATCCAGGAACCGTGGCGCAATCAGCGCCCGCGTCCCTGGCTCCGTCGTCGGCGGCCGTTCCCCCAGTAGTTCCACATCCAGCCCGCTCTCCTCCTTCGCCTCGCGCACCGCCGCTATCTCCGGGTCCTCATCCAACTCAATGTGCCCGCCCAACGGCAGCCATTTGTTCAACTTCCGATGATGGATAAGCAAAATCTTCCTGTCATGAACGACAAAGATAGCGACCGTGAAATCAATTTTCTCATGAATATGCGCCATGCCCGTGATTGTAGCGCACGACGTAAGGAGTGCTCAACCTAATCCCAAACTCTGTAGCGCACGACGTCAGAAGGCTCCTCCACCCGTCATTTCATTTTCTATTCGTAGTCGCCGACGTCAGTCGGCGCTGACTGATTGCCCCATCGGGGCAAAAGACAGTAGCCCCGGGTCGAGTCCCGATTCGGAATCCGGACGACCACCCGGGGTAAACAAACAAAACATCTATGCCCGACTGCGAAGCTTCGCGTTAGCGAAGCTCTTATGGCAATTGTTTCTAACGCCCTTTTGCCGATCAGATTTCGCCATCACAAAAATGTTATCTAAAAACCACACTAAAGAATTTGTAACAAACCAGTTACTTGCTGCGTCGTGATTTATGGTTTATTCAAAAAAATACCATGGCTCACAAGTCAATTTGGCGTAGCGCTATAACGGCTGGCCTCACGGCTGCCCTCCTCACCGCTTCGTTCTCCGCTTACGCGATAAATATTATCTCCGGACCCACTTTTACCCCGGCCGGCGGCGCTCCACTGGCGGGAACCCTTCAGCTAACCACGGATACCAGTTCCCGGATCAGCATTTTTGTCAGTGACGGAAACGATTTCTGGGAAAGGGATTTCTACGATTTTACCAACAACCATTCGGTGCCGTTGGCGGGCTTCAAGTCCAGCCAGACCAACCTCATCCTCGTCGCCGTTTACGACGAGGACCAGAACGAATACGACGCCCCGCAATTATTGACCTTCATCACGCCTGCCCTGCCGACCGGTTTTCCTACGAACGTCGTCCTGACATGTGACCCGGACAAAATGGAGCCGGGCTACACGTTGACCATCGTCCGCAACCGCAGCATCAATTCCGAGTATGTCCTCATCCTGGATAATACCGGTGAGGTGGTTTGGTATGCGACATCCCCGCAGTTCAGCTCGACAGATGTCCACCAGCTCGATGACGGCAACTTTTTGATCGAAGAAGACACATCGGGAAACAAGTTCGTGGAGATGAACCTGCTCGGACAGATCGTCCATACCGTACCCGCCGCGCCCGGTTTCATTGTGGACTCTCACGAGGGTTATCCCACCACCCACGGCACCATCCTGTACATCAGCGATGTCACCCGCTCGGTGCCCAACTTCCCCAACCAACTCCCCGTGAACAGCACCAACCAAAATCCTCCGTTGACCACCCAGAATATCGATGACAATCCGATCGTCGAAATTTCGGCCACCAACGGCGCCTTCCTCGGTTCCTGGTCGCCGGTGACCATGTTGGATCCCACCCGCGTGTCCTATTTGTCCGGCGATTTTCCCACCTCCCAGGGCATCGATAACATCCATGGCAATGCCATCATCGAAGATACCAATGACGATTGTATCATTGCCTCCTCGCGGGACCAGAATGCGGTCTACAAATTCGACCGGAACGGGCAACTGAAATGGATATTAGGGCCGCATGAAGGCTGGGGCGCCGCCTGGCAGCAATACCTGCTCACGCCCATGGGCGATACGAACACCTTCAACTGGAATTATGGCCAGCACGGGCCCACGCTCACGACCGAGGGCACGATACTGGTCTACAATAACGGCGCCTTAAGAGCCATGCCCTGGGACACGAGAATCCCCGACCAGACCAATTATAGCAGCGCCGTCGAATACAAGATCGATGAGACCAACAAACTGGTCTATGAAGTCTGGGATTCCGCCTGGCAGACCAACCAGGACCGACTCATGACCCCCATCGTCGGCAAAGCCCAATGGCTTCCGCAGACCAGGGATATCCTCGTCACCTACGGCTACATCCATAACGTCAATTACATCCCCCCCAACCCGACGACTCCGGATGCCACCATGGTGCGCATCATCGAATACACCCATGATCCGGTACCTCAGGTGGTTTTTGACGTTTCATTTTGGAATTACGGAAACTTCACCCCGTTCAACCTCGGCTATTTCTGTTATCGCGCCATTCGCATCCCTGATCTCTACGCCCATCCGGTCGCACCCGCCGCCGGCCTCTCACTGCGTGAAGAAAATCACATTCCGCGCCTGGAATTTTCGGCGGACCCGGCGCACAGCTACGTCATTCAAGCTTCAACCAACCTGATAAACTGGGCCACGGTTGGAACGCCCTTGGAGGGAGATGTCGGCGATTTTCTGTTCAGGGACCTGAACGCGCATCAGTATAACACCCGCTTCTATCGCGTGCTCTCTCAATAGAAAAGCGGACGCCGTATCAAATTCGCCGCTGCCAATGCTGGTCGTGCCGGGCGGCATGCAGAACTGCAGCTACTTTCACGATTCGTTTAGCCTCGTTGACTTCATGAATCACGCGATACGGAAATCGATCAGGATAACGCCAGCGGATATTTTTTCTTGGGTGACGGCGACAGTTGAGCAAAGGATTTTCAGCCAGCACATCCCATACCTGGATAATTTCTTCGACGAATTGTTTTCCCAATCCGGCTTGGCGGGATTCGTACCAATCCGCCGCCGCCGCGACATCGGGTTCGACTTCAGGAGCGAACTCGATCCGCCAGTTCATTTGGCGTAACGCGTACGGAGGCGGCTCTTCATCTCATCAAGCGGGACAGTGGACCCCGGCGCATCCCGCAATGCCGCAAGCCGCGCTTCCACTAGCGATTCGTCGGCAGAACTCAGCGGGGCATCATCCAGTTCCAGAGTGCGTCGAATGAGCAATTGCCGCTGCTCAAAGGTCAGCGCAGGCAGTTCGAGAAGAACTTCATTAAAGCTCATGACAAAAACACTAATCCAACTTGAAGCTTGCGTAAAGCCTGATAAGAAAGCCAAAAATGGCTTCACGGCTTCACCTGCAACTGCACCTCAAAAACCTTCGGCCAGCGTTTGCCCGTCACAAATAACCGCTTCCCCGCCGCATCATACGCAATGCCATTCAGCACATCCGTAGTCGCATCACGGTCTGCCGCCGGCAGCAACCCTGAAAAATCGATCAGCCCCAAAACTTCCCCCGTCACCGGGTCGATGCGAGCGACAAAATCCGTTTGCCAGATGTTCGCAAAGATTTCTCCATCCACATATTCCAGTTCGTTCAATTCCTTCACCGGCCGGCCGTGGCTCACAACCGTGATCGTCCGGGTCACTTCAAAGGTTTTGGGATCGAGAAACCGGAGGCGCGGCGTCCCGTCACTGAGGATCAGCCATCGGCCGTCCGTCGTCAGTCCCCAACCTTCACCGGCGTACGAAAAATTCGTTGCTCTGCGAAACGTATCCAGGTCATAGACAAACCCCACGTGATGCAACCAGGTCAGTTCATAGACATTGCTGCTGAGCACCGTCACGCCCTCCCCAAATAATTGCGGTGCCAGGTTCACCTGTTTCAGCACCTTCCCGCTTTCCAGTTCCACCTTGCGCAGGTTGGACTGGCCGACCCCTCCCGTTCCCTCCAGCAGAATTCCATCCCGAAAAACCAATCCCTCCGTAAACGCGCCCCGATCATGCGGCCACGCATTCATCACGGTGTAGGAATATACGGAAACATTCGTCAGCGCCGCACTGCCGGCCTGGGGCCATTCATTTCCTGTCCATTGGTAGGGCCATGCGGCAGATTTTATTGGGGCCGCGTCAGGCTCAAATGCCGGCGCGCCCGTGACACAGCCCGTCGAAATCGCCAGGAACAAAAACAGCAGCAAACTGGCGGCATTTCCGTCCCGACACCTCGCAGCACCCGTTGGCGATGAAGTTTCAATAATCATACAGCCCACTGTCCTTCGTATAACCACCGCCCCCCGCTCCATCCTTCGGTCCGCCCATCATCTCACCCAGCACGTCACCCATGTCCGCCTCGATCTTTTCCGGGTCTTCACCCGCTTCCAGCCGTTTTATCGCAATATCCAATTCCTTCGGCGTGGAACCCGCCGGCATCAGGTCTTTCATCTTCCGCATCATGTGAGCCATGTGTTTGGGATTGTTGTCATCCATGTGCTCCATGTCGCGCTCCATCTCCATCATCGCCCGCTCCACACGCGGGTCGTCCATGTCCGGCATCGCCGCTTCATCACCACCCATGGGATTCACCGACGGTTCGGCCACTTTGCGCGACATCGCAAACCGACTCATCTGCTTGGACAACTTTTTATTGCCACACTTCGGGCACACCGGCAGCCGGTCCGGATTCACCCGCTTCGAAAGAAAGCTGAAGATCTTCCGGCACTTCGGACACGCAAATTCATAAATCGGCATAAACAGAAGCCTGTTACGTGTTGCGTATCGCGTCAAGTTTCACATCAACGCCAAATACTTGACGTAAAACGGAACACGCAACACGTAAAATAAAAAACCCCGGCTGTTCACCGGGGCTTTGATTAACATAAAACGATCACTTCATCTTCTCGAAATTCTTCGCCAAAATCTGCCAGTCTTTCAACCCCGCGAGCTTCGCCTTCATGTTGGAGCTGATCTCCGCTTCCTTCGCGTTCTTCGTCGGCTTGTTGACCTTGTAGAAGATTCCGAACGAGCCGGGGAACGATTCGCCGGCCAGCTTGTAAGCCGCCATCTCATCGGTCACGTCGTGCGTCTTGGGCACTTCATTGAACACGCCGCCCTTGCGCGGATTGCTCGCGTCGAACGCCCCTTCATAGAATTCCACGCATTCGCTTAGGCATTCGATGAAGCTGAACCCGTCATGGTCCATCGCCGCTTCCATCATCTGCAGAACGTGGTTCGGGTTCGTGTGCGTCGTGCGCGCCACAAAAGTCGCCCCGGCCGCGATCGCCTGCTTCATGGGATTGATGGGATAATCCACCGCGCCCCATTGGTCCGTCTTGCTCTTGAACCCGAGCGGCGACGTGGGCGAGGTCTGTTTCTTCGTCAGGCCATACACCCAGTTATCCATCACGCAATAGGTCATCTTGACGTTCTTGCGCGCGGTATGATTGAAATGATTGCCGCCGATAGAGAAGGCGTCGCCGTCACCGCCGAACACGAACACATGCAGGTCCGGTCGCGAAAGCGAGATACCGCTCGCGAACGGCAGCGCGCGGCCATGGATATAATGCACGCCGTGCGCCTGCACGAAATACGGAAAGCGGCTGGAGCAACCGATGCCCGCCACCGTCGTGATCTTCTCATGGAACATCTTGCGCTTCTCGATCAGTTTGAAATACAGCGCCAGCACGGAGAAATCTCCGCAGCCCGGGCACCACGTCGGATGGTCGGCCGCAATCTCTTTTTTCGTCAGCCCCTTGCGCTCTTCCGCCGGCGCAGCAGGTGACGGGACAACCGCAATATTTCCCCCGCGGGCGGGCACTTCAGCAATAGCTTCACTCATAAATTTGTAATATCAGACGGTTTTAACGGCCTGTCCGTTCGATGCTAATTTCACCTTCAAAGCGGCCAGGATTTCTTTCACCTTCCAAGTGAGCCCGTCCCCCTTATTGATGCCGCGGATCTTCGGGTCGCAATATTTTCCGCGCAAAATCGTCGCCAATTGGCCGTAGCCGTAGATCCCCTCATCGTTCATTTCCACCACGATAACATGGTTGAATCCCGAGAAAATGTTCTCCAAACCTTCCGGCAGCGGATTCAGGCAACGGATGTGCAGCGACGAAACACTGTCACCGGCCGCGCGTGATTTTTCCACCGCTTCACGGATGGGACCCTCGGTCGAACCCCAGCCGACCAGCAACACATTTCCTTCCGTCGGGCCGAAAACCTTGGGCACCGGCAATTCTTTGGCGAGCTTGCGCAGCTTGTTGCGGCGTTTGGCCGTCATCGCCAGGTGCAATTTCGGGGAGCCGCTCGGGTGACCCAGTTCATCGTGCTCCAGTCCGGTCGCAATCGGATATTTCCCGCTCAACACCTTCGTGCCCGGCGCGATATGCTGCGTGAGGCCGTCCGGCGCATTCAACGCATACGGCACATGGTCCGCCACCGGCGTGAGGTCAGGGGAAATATCCTGGCATACCTTCTCAAGGTTCGGTTCCGGAAACGCCTCGATGCGCGTCGCGATCGCCTGGTCGGTCACGATGATCACCGGCACGCTGTATTTGCGCGCGATGTTCACTGCTTCGATCGCCATATAAAAACAATCTTCCACGTTCGCCGGCGCAATGACCACCCGCGGCGAATCGCCATGTCCGCCGAAACACGCGATGTTCAGGTCGGACTGCTCCACGTTCGTCGGCATGCCCGTCGAGGGGCCGCCGCGCTGCACGTCCACCACGATTAACGGCATTTCCGCCATCACCGCCCAGCCCAGTGCTTCCGTCTTCAAAGAGATGCCCGGACCGCTCGAACCCGTCACCGAGACGCGTCCTGCGTAACTGCCGCCGATCGCCATCGAGATGGACGCGATTTCGTCTTCGCATTGGATGAATGAACCGCCGTATTTCGGCAGTTCGCGCCGCAACAATTCCATGATGTCGGACCACGGTGTGATGGGATAACCCGCGCCGAAACGCACACCCGCCGCGATCAGGCCGTAGCCCAGCGCTTCGTTGCCGTTCATCACCACCTGCTGCCCGTCCTTCTTCTGGCTGTCCACGAACTTGAACGTCTCAAAAAGGTTCTCCAGCGGATGTTTGTAGCCCGAATGGAATGCCGCGAGCGCATTGTTTAAAATGCTCGTGTCTTTGCCGGTGAAACGTTCGCCGATCAGCTTTTCCAGTTTCACGACGTTGAGATCGAACATCTTGGCGATCAACCCCAGCGAATAAATGTTTTTACCCTTGTCCTTGGCCGTGCCCCCAATGGCTTCCACCGTCAGGCTGGAGATGGGAATGCCCACATGATGGTAATCCTTCTTCCATTCCTCCTTCGGCTCCACGTGGTCCGAATCATAAAGCACAATGCCGCCCTTCTTCAGCGAATTGATGTGGCCTTCGTACGAATGTTGATAGAACGCGAGCAGCACGTCCGCATCGTCACCGGAACTCAACACCTCGCCTGAACCGATGCGCACTTGAAAGATGGATGGCCCGCCGGAAATCGTCGCCGGAATCGTCATGAACGTCATGACTTCCTGCTCGCTGCGGCCCGCCAGGCGAGCCAGGAAACCGCCGATGGCCTGGATACCGTCCTGCGAATTGCCCGCTATGCGGATGACCGCCTCGGAAATCTTCGAAACTTTCGGCGCGCCACCCGAAGTCTGGGGCGCTGTAATTGTATCACTCATGTAAATTTATCTATTTTTAATACCGCAGGTCGTGGCGACACCAGATAGGCATCGGCAAGATACAACGGCTCGTTAAACTTAACACGGCTGCCTGATGTGTCAATTATCTAATATAAATTGTATATTACTGTAAATCAACAACTTGCATTCAATTTCAGGATTGTCGCGGAGGGGGCAAAAAAGGTTAATTAGGTAAGTTAATTCCGTGCCCCCTGCGGATAACCGCAGATGCTCAGCTTTTGCCATTGGCGATTGAAAAGCGCAGCGCATCCGCCACCCCATAACCACATCGTAGCTCGCTCACAAAACCATCTTCCCGCCGCACGGCGGTCTTCACGGCCTCGACCGCATTGGCCGGTGCTGCCAGCCAGCGGGCGCACTTCTTGGACAGCATCGGCAGGTCATTCAAGTGGTCGCCCGCCGCAAAAATCTCTTCCGGACCGATCTTCAACCGCCGCGCCAGTTCCATCAATGCCGTCCCTTTATTGTAATCCGCATGACTGAACCGCGCGTAGATATCATTCCGCACCACCACCAGATTCGGGATGCTCACGCAATATTCGTTCAGGAAATTATGGATGACATCCGCCTCTTTGTTATCGCCGGCGATAAAACAAAACGGCGAATAAGCATCCGCATAAACCGTAGCGCTAAACCGCGCCCTCACCCACTCCGCCAGTCGCGGCACGTCGTCCTGCACCCGCTCGAACAGTTCCGCGTGCGACTTCAGACAATTGGCGTTCCAGTCATCGAGCCCCGTATAATGCGTTCCCGTGCGCACATGGATCTCCCGCTCCACCAGCACCAGATAATCCGGATGCACCTTCAATTTCGCGTCATTCAGCGCCAGCATCAGGCTCGTCATCTCGCGCCCCGTGTTGATGACCCACTTGGCGCCCTTGGCCTGCAAATCCCCGATGAGTTCCTGCAATTCCAGGGGAATGGGCGGCGAATCAAATTCCGCGTACAGCGTGCCGTCGAAATCTGTGGAGATCAATTTGATGGGGAGAGACATTCAGTGTTACTTTTGTGTGTTGCGTCTGGCAGCAATCAACACAGGATAGAGAGGCTGATGAAATTTACAATGCAAGTATGGCCAAAAAGTAACTCTTTGATACATTTCCTCCATGAACCGCGACTATGGCCAATGGCATTTTACGACTGCGCAGGTCTCGGATAATAAGGATGGTTATGCAGGCCTTGAACTTTATGGCAAATCTCTCAGCAAACCTGCGCCCGCCAGACGAGTCGCAAGAATTTTGTTTTGGGATGCTTGTGGGCAATTCTATTTTGAAACTTTTGAAACCGACATCCCCTTGGAAATCGTCGAGGATCTCATCGTGGAAGCCAAGACAACGATTAAAGTTCGCTGATTAAATGACGCTCCAGGAACAATACGACGACGCGATGTTCGATTTCAGCACCGGCGACTACGACGGCGCCGTCACGAAATTGAAAGCCATCCTCGCGCAGGACCCCGAGCATTTCGACGCCCAACTCGCGCTCGGCATGGCCTATTATCGCAAAGGCGATTACGCCACCGCCATCGCCGAAGGCAAAAAGGCCGAAACCCTGCGCCCTAAAGAGCAACTCGTTCACACCAATCTCTCGCTCTTCTACATGAAGGCCGGTGACAAACAGACCGCCGAGCATCACGGCCTGCAGGCGCGCATCGCCTCGTGGCGCGACGAAGGCAAACCCAATCCGGACGCAAAGCCTGCCAGCGATCCGGCGCTGGAGATGGCCAAACCCACGCCGCAAGCCAGCGTCATCAGCGCCAAAAAAATGCCGGACAAATTCCCTGACATGCCGTGGAAAAAGAAATGACTTATGAAATCCTCCTACGAACTGGCAATGGAACGGCTCAACAAATCCGCCCCCGCCACCAAACTCACCACCAAACAAAAAGAACAGCTTGCTGAATTGGATTCGCGCTACAAAGCCAAGATCGCCGAGCGCGAAATCGCCGTGAAAGATGAAGTGGCTAAAGCCGCCGGAGGGGGTGACGCCGACAAAGTTGCGGAGCTGCAACAGCAACTCGTCCTGGACCGGAAAAAATTGCAGATCGAGTTGGAAGAAAAGAAGGACGCGGTGCGCACAGGCCGGTGAACATAGCCAAGACGCTTCGCGACATAGGATGACTCCCCGCTATCCCTTCTCCCGCCGATACAAATCATACCGATACAACGCCGCCACCACGAGCGGATGCAAAATCTTTTCTTCCGCAACGAGCTTGGGAATCTCCTTCGCCGGAATCAGCCGTGTGATGAGGTCTTCACCCGGATCAAATTTCAGGTCGTGGCGCAAATGACAATTTTCCACAATGACCGTAAAACAGACGTTGCTCATGATGGCCGGATTCGCCCATACCTTGCTTAACAGGCGCGCGTTCTCACCGGAATAGCCCGTCTCCTCGCGCAACTCGCGCACGCCCGTCAGCACCGGATCGGTTTCGCCCGCATCCATCATCCCGCCGGGAATCTCCAATTCCACCGTGTTCGTGCCGTGCCGGAATTGTTCCACCATCACCAGCTTATCGTCAGGCGTCACCGCGATGATGTTCACCCACCCGACACTGTCGATGACCACGAAATCGTGTTCCTTGCCCGTAAGTGGTGAAATTTTTTTATCTTCGCGAAGGGTGAAGATGCGGAAATCGCCGCGCTTCGTTGTACCAATGATTTTCCAGGGTTTGATCATGTCACATCTTCGGCGCCGCCCAGCCTTGTTTCATCAGGCTTATCAGATGCGCCAGCGCCTCGTCGTAACCGCGGCCTTTTTGCCCGGCCAGTTGTTTGGCGCGCTTGTCCAGTTGCGCCGCCATTTCGCCGGACTTCTCCGGCGGACATCCCAACGTCACCAGCAAAGCCGCGAGTTCGGCCTGGTTCATTTCACCGAATCCGCCGGGACGATTTTAACGCTCTCCAGGTTCATGCGCTTGATCGGACGGTCGCCGGGATGCGTGGCCGTGGTGGCAATTTTTTCCAGCACCTCGTCGCCCTTGATCAATTTACCGAACGCCGTGTATTGGCGGTCCAGGAAACGCGGGTCGCCGTGGCAGATAAAAAATTGCGAGCCGGCGGAATTGGGATCGTTCGAGCGCGCCATGGAAAGCACGCCGCGCGTGTGCGCCTTGTCATTAAACTCCGCCTTCACGCGATGCTCCGGGCCGCCCGTGCCCCATTGGCGTTCCTTGGTGGCATCCTTCGTGAGCGGGTCGCCGCCCTGGATCATGAAATCGCGGATGACGCGGTGAAAGCACGTGCCGTCATAAAATCCTTCGCGCGCGAGTTTCTTGAAATTTTCCACGTGTTTCGGGGCTACGTCCGGCCAGAATTCGAGGACCATTTCGCCTTCACTGGTTTTGAGCACGGCAACTTCGTTCATAAGTTTTTTGGTTGGGGATTTATTTCAATGAATCAGCCGGCACGATCTTGACGCTGACGATATTCATCCGCGTGACCGGGCGATCCGGACCTTCCGTGGGCGTCGTGGCGATCTTGTCCAGCACGTCGTAACCTTTGATGAGCTTGCCGAAGACCGTGTATTGCCCGTCAAGCTGCCCGCAATCGCCGTGGCAGATGAAGAACTGGCTGCCCGCGGAATTGGGATCGTTCGAGCGCGCCATCGAAAGCACGCCGCGCGCATGATGCTTGGAATTGAATTCAGCGTTGACGGTGTAACCCGGACCGCCGGTGCCCCATTGGTCCTTCTTGCTGTCGTCCTTGGTGAGCGGGTCGCCACCCTGGATCATGAAACCGGCGATGACCCGATGAAAACATTGGCCGTCGTAAAAACCGCTGCGGGCCAGTTTCTTGAAGTTCGCCACGTGGTTGGGCGCCACCTCCGGGTAGAATTCCAGGACCATATCGCCCTGGGAAGTCTTGATGACCGCGACCTCGTTCGTGGCAGCCGGCGGGGTCAGGTGCGGCATGACCATCTTATCCATCGCGTTGGTCAGGGCGGGCGCGTTCGTGTCACCGGCTTGCGCACACGAAACCAGCGCCACGGAACACAACGCGGCGAAGCCAAAAAGCAATTTCCACATTTTCATAGGCGCGCCAATGTTCCACGAGCCACGGGCGAAGTCACGCGCAGAATTTCAGCCTCATGGATAATGTTGCCCAAAGAATATAGAGCGGTGCGCACGAATTGCGCAGTTCTGAATAACAGTTACTTTGGTGCCATGCCAGTGTAACCATTCCCCTTCCCGGGCGTCTTTCCCCTTGATTGCCCCGCCATTTAAGCTTGCGCGGTGATCCGTTAGAAAACAAAAACAGACCGTAGAAGATATGAAAATCAACAAGCTCAGTTTTGCCGTTTTGGCTGCTGCCGGATTGCTGGCGCTCAGCATCCCCGCGCAGGCAGATGATACCAACGCCCCCGCGGCTCCCGCGGCTCCCGCTACGCCGCCGCCCGGCGGACCGCCCGGACAGCGCGGCCCCCGCATGAGCGTGGATGCCCGCCTCGCCCAGCTCACCGAACAACTCACGTTGACCGATGACCAGAAGCCCAAAGTGAAGGCTATCCTGGAAGACCAACAAAAGCAGATGGCAGACATCCGCCAGGCCGCGCCGGAAGATCGCCGCACCAAGATGACGGCCCTGCGTGACGACATGACCAAGAAAATGAAGGACATTCTCACGCCCGAACAATTCGACAAATTCTCAAAGATGACTCCTCCGGGTCGACGCCCCGGCCCTGGCAGCCCTCCTGCTGGTGGAACCCCTCCGGCTGGTGGAACTCCTCCCCAGTAATCGTTAATTTTGTCTCACTACAGGGGCGGCTTTTTAGCCGTCCCTTTTTGTTTTTCGGTAACATTCCAGCGCCCGCGTGCGTATAGGAATTCAATATGAAAACAACTTTTTTAGTCGGTTCACTGGCCGTCGCGCTCCTTGCGGGTGGATTGACGGTTCTTCACACCCATGCTGCTGACAGTAGCGGGGATACGCAACGCCCCCTGCGCGGCGGAAAACTGCTCGAACGCGCCAGGGCAAAACTCGGTATCACGGACGAACAGGCCGCGCAGATCAAGGCCCAGTTCAAATCGGAAAAGGACAACCTCACTTCGCTCCTCACCCGCCTGCATGATTCGCGAAGCGACCTGCGTCACGCCATCCAATCCGTCGATGCCAATGAATCCACCGTGCGCGCCGCCTCCGCCAAAGTCGCGGGGGTGGAAGCGGACATGGCCGTGGAACGCCTGAAACTCCACACCAAGATCGCCCCCATCCTCACCAGCGACCAGCAAAAGAAATTGCAGGACATGGAAGCGAGCGCGGACCAATTTGTGGACCGGGCCATCAACCGCATCGGCAATCGGCTCGCGCAATGATCAACGCGATGGACACGGCAAGCCGCGATTGGTATCTGACGAATGGTGAATGACGATGCCGAATTGGTGGAACGCATTCGCGGCGGCGCGCCAGACGACTTTAGCGAGATCGTCCGGCGTCATCAGTCGCACGTCTTCGCCATCCTGTTCCGGTATGAGCGCGACCATCAACGGCTCGAGGACCTCGCCCAGGAAACGTTCCTCAAAGCCTGGCGCGGCCTCGGCCAGTTCGATGGACGCGCGCCGTTCCAGCATTGGCTCAGCAAGATCGCCGTGCGGGTGGCGCTGGACCATGTGCGCCGGCAGCAACGCCGCCGCAACGAGGTGGCCCTGCCGGAACTCGGGGACGATGCGCTGGACTGGCTGCACATGGATGACGGGAAAAATGAACTGGAAACAAACCAGGCGCGCGAAATCCTGGAGGTCGCCCTGCGCGAACTGTCGCCCGCCGAACGCATCGTCATCACATTGCAGGAGATCGAAGGCCGGAGCGTGAAAGAGATCAGCGCCCTCACCGGCTCGTCGAGTGTGGCCGTGCGTGTCCGGGCCATGCGGGCGCGGGCGAAACTGAAAAAAGCTTTGGAACAACTGGAGAAAAACGATGAACAACGAAAAACTCGACAAGCTGCTTAGCGCGGCACACCGCGAAGCGCCGCCGACGCCACCAGCGGATTTTGAAGCCGATGTCTTGCGCGCGATCCGCCGCGAAACGCCCACGCCACGCGAAGGCGTTTCCGTCTTTGACCAGTTGAACCTGTTGTTCCCCAAAATCGCGTGGGTCGCCATCTTCATCATCTGCTTTTGTGTCGCCGGTGAAATTGTGTCCTCCCTGAATTCGCCAAGCCTTGGTGATGGCATGGCGGAACTCTCGGACCAATGGATGTTCACGGGGAAAGGATTTTAAAATGAAAACGCTCAAAGTGGTTTTGGTTTTAGCACTGGTATTTCTGGCGGGCGCCGCCGGCGGCGTGGTCGCCACGCGCGTGGCTATCCGGCATTTTGTCGCTAGCGCCATCGCCAATCCCGACGTCGTCCGGAACCGGATCGAACGTCAGTTGGCCCGCAAATTAAGCCTGGACCGGGCGCAACGGATCCAGACCGCCGCCGCGCTCAAGCATGCGCATGAACGTTTAAAAGTATTGCGCGCGGAGTTCCAACCGCAATTCAGCAACATCATCGAAGACGCCCGCAGCCAGATCAACGCCGTGTTGACGCCGGAACAACAGAAACTATTCGAGGAATTCCAGGCGCAAAACCGCCGCTTCTTCCAGCGGTAAACGCGATTATCTATTTCGCGTTGTGAAGCTCGGCCAGCTTCACCACCGTGTGCTCCCGCGCACCTTCGACCTGCATCGTGCTTTTCTTGCTCGCGACCAGTTGCTGGGCGTGAGCGACGATGCCTTCCACCCGCGCATCGTCGTGGTCGGGGTCATGATGGAACAGGAAAAGTTTTTTGGCCTTGGCGCGGATCGCCAGCTCCACCACATCATCCACGCAACCGTGTCCCCAGCCCACGTGGTCCTTGTATTCGTGCGAATCGTATTGCGAATCCATGATCAACGCATCCACGCCGTGAAGGAATTCCACCATCTTCGTGTCCTCCGCGCGCGCAAAATCCAATGATTGCGCCTTGTCCGTATGGCCGGTGGAATGCCGGTGCGGGTAATGCAATTCGTTGTCCGGGAAGAATGCCAGCGAACCTTCCTCAGAAAAAATGCGATAGCCCACGCAGATGCCCGGATGGTTCGCAAAAAACGCCTCTACCCGCACTTTGCCAACCGTGAAAGCCATGTCGCGCAATTCCTCGATCTCCACATTCCCAGGCAGCTCGCCAAACGTCACCGGGAAATAAGGACTCTCCATCTGGCCCGAGAGCACATTGTGCAAGCTCGTGCGGGCGCCTTCATAGCCGAGGATGCGCAGCCGGTTCTGCGGCCGGTAGATCGGCGGGAAAAATGGCAGGCCCTGGATGTGGTCCCAGTGCGTGTGCGTGAGCAACAAGGTCAGGTTCAGCGGCTGGTCCTTGAACTCGTTCAACAACGAGATACCGAGCGGACGCAATCCCGTGCCGGCATCCAAAATGATTATTTCACCGCCCACCCGCACCTCGATGCAGGAAGTGTTGCCGCCGAATTTCACCGTGCCCGGCCCCGGCGTGGGAATCGAGCCGCGCACGCCCCAGAACTTGAATTGCGCCGGACCCTCAGGCCGCACAAACCCGCCGTCGCCATTGCCGTTCCCGTCCTTGATTTGCCGCGAAAGAACTTCCATGAGTTGGTTGATAGCTATCGGTTTGGGGAGGTATTCATCAGCGCCGGCATCCAGCGCAGCGCGTTTATCGGTGTCGAAGTTGCGCCCAGTGGCGATGATGATGCGGATGGAGCGCAGTGAAGGGTCGGCGCGCAAGGCACGGCAGACCTGGAAACCGTTGCAGCGGGGCATCAACAGGTCGCAAAGCACCACCTGGGGGTGTAGTTGCCTGGCCATTTCGATGCCCGCTTCGCCCTGCTCGGCTTCCGAGACGCTCCAGCCGTGGTGCTTGAGGAGTTCACCGGTCAACTTCCGGAATGCCGGGTCGTCATCAATTATGAGTACGGTCTTCATTGAGCGGTGGCTGGAACAACGTTAAACAACCCGGTCACGATTGGAAATTTAAAATGATGACATCGCGAAGAATTATTGCGCTTCTTCGGCGGCCTCGTCCTCAATGGCTTCTGTGATTCCCGCTTCGTCCACGGCGGCGCGCTCTACGGCATCGAGCGCCGCATAATGGACCCCGAGATTGTGCTGCGCGGTCTTATCGCCCTGGCGCGCGGCGCGGATGAACCATTTCACCGCCTCATGCATGTCCAGCGGCACACCGCGTCCGGTCTCGTAACAGAGACCGAGATTGCACTGGGCGGGGGCACATTCCTGTTCGGCGGCGCGGAGATACCATTGCGCGGCCTTTTCATAATTCTGCGGAACTACCTGTCCCGTCTCAAAAAATACTCCCAGGTTGAATTGCGCAGCAGGATATCCCTGCTCTGCCGCTTCCTGGTACCACTTGAAAGCTTCCGCGTAATTTTGCGTGACGCCCTGGCCGGTTTCGTAAAGCACACCGAGATTGAATTGCGCCGCCGGGTCGCCCTGTTCCGCCGCTTCGCGGAACCATTTGGCCGCCTCGCCGTATTCCTGGGGCACACCGATGCCCGTCTGGTAACATACGCCGAGATAACATTGCGCCACGGAATCGCCACCCTCAGCTCCGCGCCGGATCCATTTCACCGCTTCCTCCTGGTCCTGGGGCAGCCCCTGGCCGGTCTGGTAACAGATGCCGAGGTAACATTGCGCCTGCGCGTCGCCGTCCTCTGCGGCCTTGCGCATTTCCTCAAACGACTGCCATGTGCGACGGTTGCTACGCATTATGTAAATAGGATGACATTTTGCACGACCCGTTCAATCCATCCTGTTACGCCGAAGGATAAGGGCAAAACTGCGGATTTCAAGCAGGCATTTCGGCAAATAACCTCGAAAATGCTATTTATTTCGCGCACTCAAAACCATCCACACGGCTAAAACGACAAGGCCGGTAGCGATCACCGCAAGAGTAATGATTCCTTCAGGGGTTGCGTGTTTGTATGAGAATACAATAGCATCGTCGGCAAACATGTTCGCCTTTCTTTCCGCCGGCGCATGGAAAAATGGTGGGCGCTGAGGGATTCGAACCCCCGACCCACAGCGTGTAAAGCTGCTGCGCTACCACTGCGCCAAGCGCCCCACCTGCACGCAAGTTAGCCACCCCCAAGCGCTTTGACAAACTTCAAATCTCCGACGCCTCTATCTATTCCCGGCGCGCGGCCTTTAGGCCGCTTCACGGTTGAATGCATTTCGCCGACGAAGCAGGCTAAAGCCCGCGCTCCCAGATCAGGTTATCTCGCCAGCAAATCCCTGCTGCCGCAAAGCTTCAAACAAGACCAGCGCGGCACAGTTCGAAAGATTCAATGAACGCGCCTGCGCATTGAACATCGGGATGCGCAGCCAGCGGTCGCGATGCTGCTCCAATAACTGCTTCGGCAAGCCCGCCGTCTCGCGTCCAAATACCAGATAATCCTCCCTCGAAAATTTCGCCTCCGTATAAAGTTTGGGCCCGCCGGATTCAACGAACCACAACCTTGCATCGACGGATAACCCTTTTTCAAACGCGACCCAGTTCGCCCACCGATGCCATGTCACGTGTTGCCAATAATCCATCCCCGCCCGCTTCAGTTGCGCATCATCCAATTTGAATCCAAATGGCTCAATGAGATGCAACGTCGTCTGCGTGGCTGCGCATAACCGCGCCACGTTGCCCGTGTTCGGCGGAATTTCTGGCTCAACGAGCACGATGTTCATTTGTAAAACACCTTCCACAATACCAGCCCATGCGCCGGCGCCGTCATCCCTGCCACGCGCCGGTCTCGCTTGGAGAGCATCGTCTTGACCTGGCTCGCCGGAAATCTGCCAAAGCCGACCTGTACCAGAGTGCCCGCGATGCCCCGGCACATCCGGTAGAGAAACCCATCGCCTTCGATGATGAAAGTAACCTGATGTCCGGTTTTTTTAACGTCGCACCGCGTCAGCGTCCGTTTCGTTGAATCCTTGGCGTAATCCGAATTGGCCGAGAAGGATTGAAAATCATGTTTGCCGACAAAGTAATTTGCGGCGGTGCGCATCGCCTTGAGGTCCAGCGCGCGCGGAACGTGCCAGGCCGTGTTTTCCAGCAACGGGTTCATCGCAAAATGGTTCCACACCGTATAGCGATACTGTTTGCCCTTCGCCTGAAAACGCGCATGGAATTTATCCGGCGCGCGCACCGCTGAAAAAACGCGGACGTCATCGGGCAGCCAGGCATTGATGGCGAGCGCCAGCTTGCGGATGGGCATCTTGAATTCCGCCGCTGGAACCTCGAAGTGCGCCACCATGCCAAGCGCATGTACGCCGGTATCTGTGCGGCTGGAGCTGTGGACGATGGGCGCGCTCGGAAATAGTTTGGCCAGTGCCTCCTCGATCTTCTGCTGCACGCCGGTCCCGGTTTTCTGCGTCTGCCAGCCTTCATAACCCGAACCGTTGTAGGCGATGGTGAGTTTGAATTTCATGGCAAACTGTCCAGATAGCTCTGCAACAAGATCGCCGCCGCCATCTTGTCCACCTTTTGCTTTCGCTGGTCGCGCCGCACGCCACCCTGCAACAACACCCGATTCGCCTGGGCTGACGTCAGTCGCTCATCCCAGGTCTGGATGGGCACGGTAACCGCCCCGCGCAGCACCGCAATGAACGCCTCGACTTTCAACGACGCCTCGCCGTAACTGCCATCCATGTTGCGCGGCATCCCGACGAGGATGACCTCCACTTCTTTGTCACGAATGATTTCCTTGAGCCGCTTCAGAAAATCTGCGAACGGCTCGGCCAGGATGAACTCCAGCGGTTGCGCGATCATCTTCAATTCATCGCTCACCGCGACGCCGATGCGTTTTGTTCCGTGGTCCAAAGCGAGTATGCGCATAGGACTACCTTTTCAGAAAATCAGCTTCGCTGAAATCAAAAATCACATTTTTCACCTGTGAATGCCCAAAAAACGGGCCAAATCATTTTGACACTTTTGCGCGCTACTGGCACAATTTTGAATCAGTATCAGATTTCGATCTGAATCAGGCGCAAACCCGTGCAGCATGGAAATGATAATGGAACTATTATGGCAGAACTTGTTGGAAATCTATTGGTTGGACAATCAGGCGGGCCCACGGCAGTCATCAACGCAAGCCTCGCAGGCGTAATCCAGGAGGCTGGAAAGCATGAATGCATTGAAGAGATTTACGGCGGCCTCAACGGCATCCTCGGGATGCTCAACGAAGAGCTCATCGACATCAACGATGAGAAGCGCAGCACCATCGAAGGCTTGAAGCACACGCCCGCCGCCGCGCTCGGCACGTGCCGCTATAAGATCGATTTCAAGAAGAAGCCGGAAAAAGCCGCGAAGGACATGGACCGACTGTTCGAAGTATTTGCCGCGCACAACATCCGTTACTTTTTTTACGCCGGCGGCAACGATTCGCAGGACACGTCGCACAAGATCCACGAAGAAGCGGTCAAACGCGGCTACGAGATGCGTGTCATCGGTGTGCCCAAGACGATTGATAATGACCTGCCACATACGGATAGCTGCCCCGGTTACGGCTCGGTCATCAAATACTGCGCCGCCACGGTGATGGAAGTCGCCACCGATGTCAGCAGCATGGCGACCGAAGAAGGTTCGTGTTGCATCATCGAAGTCATGGGCCGCGCCGCCGGTTGGATCACCGCGGGCACGGTGTTGGCGAAACGCACACCGGCCGATGCGCCGCACATCACGCTCTTCCCGGAAATCGCATTCGAAGAAGAAAAATTTCTCGCCCGGGTCAAGGAAACGGTGGAGGCATATAATTACTGCATCGTGGTCGTGGGTGAAGGTTTGAAAAACACCGCTGGCGAAGAGATCGGCGCGGACAAGTCCCGCGTGGACGCGTTTGGCCATCCGGTCTTGTCCGGCGCCGCCGATGCGCTCGCGGAAGTCATCCAGGGAAAACTGAACACCAAGACCCGCACCTTGAAATTGGGTTACGCCCAGCGGGCCGCGGAACATTTTGCCAGCGCCATCGATTCCAAAAACGCGATCGCCTGCGGTGAAGCGGCGGTACGCGCGGCCATTGACGGCAAAAGCGGTTACATGGTGAAGATCGTCCGCGGCGGAAGCAACGGCTCCATCGAATGGAGCACCGCCCTGCAGCCGCTCGGCGACATCGCCAACGTGGAACATTTTCTCCCGCGCGATTGGATGACCGAGGACGGATTTCTCCCGAACGAAAAATTCATCGAATACGCGCGCCCGCTCATCGAAGGCGAAGTGAAGGTCGCCATGGAGGGCGGCCTGCCCAAATTCGCCCGATTCGACAAAGTGCGGGTGGAGAAGAAATTGCCCGAACGCGCGTAAGGCAGACCCGGCAGCGATTTGACACCCCGGAAATCTGGTGATAACACTGGTTCCGGGGTGAATCTTTTCCACAAGACTCTGGTGACGACTGCGCCGGCTTCGACGCTGCTGATTCGCGTGGTTGTCGGTGGTGTTTTTCTGGTCGAAGGCATCCAGAAATTTTTGTTTCCCGATGCCCTGGGCGTGGGACGCTTCGTGAAGATCGGAATTCCGAATCCTGAATTTTTCGCGCCCTTTGTCGGGGGAGTTGAGATCGTCTTTGGCGCGCTGCTGATTTTTGGATTACTCACGCGTCTCGCGTCCATCCCGTTGCTCGTCGATATTTCCGTCGCCATCCTGACCACCAAGGTTCCCATGCTGGCCAAAGATGGTTTCTGGAAAATGGCACATGAAGCGCGCGTGGATTTTTCCATGTTGCTCGGCTGTCTTTTCCTGTTGATAGTGGGGGCCGGGAAAATATCCATCGACGCTGGCATCACCAGAAAGCAAAACATCAACCAATGAAATTCATTCGTTGCCTTTTGATCCTTGGAACGGCCGCTTTCCTGGCCGGCTGCGCGAGCAAGGAACCAGAGGGGCCAAAGCCCATGACGAAGGAGGAAATGGAGTCCTACTTCATGCCCGGCGCGGAAGCTTCCAAAGTCGTGAGCGTGAGCCTGCAAACCAACACGCCTGTCCGCGCCAATATTCTGGTGCAGACGCACGCGGTGGCCGTCAAGGAAAACGGGCCCAAGGAAACAGTCGCGCGCTTTGGTGAAGTCTATGCGTTTTCCCCGGCGTTCATCGCGGTGCATCGCGATGAGCCCACGTTGATCCGTTTTTGGAACCTGCAAACCGACGACAACCACGACTTCATGTTGATCGAGCCCAACTCAATGGTGTTGATGAAGGCATTGTTGCCGCCGTTGAAAGAGACGTCGTTTGTTTTCACCTTCCATAGGGAAGGCCTGTTCAACTTCATCTGCGCCATGCACCAGCCCGCGATGGCCGGCCAAATCCTGGTGCTACCCCCGGCCTCGCCCTGAATTCAGCGGGAAACCCGCAGGTTATTCAAAACCGCCTCACGTTGATTTGCGTCGATCCAGGGTGCCTTTTCAACAAATCTTTCTGCCGCGGCGGCGTCGGTTTGCGCCCATTCGTTGGCGACGTGCAGGAGCGAATCATGACGCAGCTTCGCATCCGTGATGCCGGCGACCCAGGTCATGGCAATCTCCGGGTCGCGTTCGACGCCGTCGGTGCGCGTGACCATGAGGGCGGTCGCCGCGTCCAGCACCGGGCCCGGCGGGCGTGAATTCATCCAATCGCTCAGCGCGACCGGGTCCTGTAAAGACCAGCTCTCCATCGCGGCATTCAGTGCGAGCGTGCGATTTTTTTCCGAGGGCAACTGGATCGCGTAATCGGCGAGCATTTCCGGTTTGCTCATGGCCCAGCCGGATACCAGCGCCGCGAACGCAGCATCATGGACATCGTCGTCGGCGAGGGCGGCAACGGCTTTCGCCGCGTCTTCGGGTTTGCTTTGCGCCCAGAGATTGAAGGCAACGGTTGCCCAACCCGCGCGCGAATCCGCCGGGCCTTCGTTCAAAAATTCCAGCGCGGCGTCAAATTTTCCGGCGCGGCTCAAGGCCCCGACCAGCGTCGCGCCCCAGGCGTCACCGGTTTCTTCATCCGTGGAAGCCAGCAGTTCCCGACCGAGCTGAAGCGCAACATCGGGTTGTGTAGCGGCGCCGGTCAGCGCCGCTTCCAGGCGCAACTGGCGTTCGACTTCGTTCTGTGTTTGCGCCCAGGCCACGGCAGCGCGTGGGTCGGCTTCACCCCAGGCCTGCACGACCGCGAACAACATCCGCTCGCGCAACGTGGCGTCGCTTTGTGAGCGCGCCCATTTCAATGCTGCTTGCGGCGAATGCGCCACGACCAAACGAGCGATCTCAAGTAACTGTTCGTTGGGGTCGGAATCCGTCGGTTGCGCAAAGGTTACCTCCGGTTCGCGGGAGACTGTCGTTGCCACACTTTCTACGGGATGAGATGGCGTGATAGTTTGATCCGTTGGATCAGCCGGCGCGTTCTGGTTGCGCAATAACAGCCAGCCAACGGCAACGGCGAGGCAAATGAAAATTGCCAGTCGTGCGAAATTCGATTTTAGCATTCGAGACATGGGACGCATGGGATTGCCGCCGCGAGCCCGATGCCCGCGGCGGCTTGGTTCAGGCTTTAATTATCCAATTCGACGCAGTCGTAGGACCAGCCGGCGCTGAGCCATGCACTTAGGTCGCTGGAGCCGCTGATGGGCGTGATGGTGATGGTATTCGCACCGCTCACGAAATCGGCGGCGGGAATGCTATAGGAGAACGTAGTGTTGTTACCACGGTACGTGCCGATGGTCACACTGCGGGAATCCGGCTGGCTGGACGCGCCGGGATTCGTGGTCGCGTGGCCATTCACCGTCACCGATGGACGACCTCCAATATACGCGCTGCAAATGCCGATCTTCAAGGTATGCGCGGCGACCTGACCGGAGGTCAGGCTGAACGTGATTGTCGTGGGGCTGTTATCACCGCGGAATTGGATCGCGGGGAAACTACTTGCCGCAGTCCCGATAGAGAACGTCTTGGGTCCCCAGCTGGAATTGCGGACGTCCTGCGGATGCCATTGCGAAATATTATTGCCGTTCAGGAATTCTTTGGGTGAACCGTCCCACACACCGACCTTCCAGATGGTCGTAGGATGCGCCAGCGTGGAAGAGAGATTGAGCGTGGCATTACCGCCGCTAGTGACGGTCGCGCTGCCGGTGGTCACGCCGAGCTCACCTTGATACAACGTCGCGGTGTATGTGCCGGGCTTCATGTTGCTGCAGGTGTAGGAACCGCCGCTGACGGTCGTCCAATATTGCGCAGTGCTGTTGGCAAAACCGACCATCGCAGTGATGCCGCTATCCACACCCGAGGCCGTGCCGTGCACCGTGCCGCGGCCGGAAACCCAACCCCGCAATCCGAGGGCGGACATCCAACTGAAATCCGGGACAGCAGGAGTGGAACCGGTGGTGAAGAGCAGCGCGTACGGGCCGTTCAGAACATTTACCCGGTCCGCTTCAGTCTGGTTATGGCCGGAGTTCATGTAATTGTAGAGCTCGGAATCCGCGCTGGTGTCGCTTTGGTTTTGGATGTCGCGGAAGAACGGGCCGCCGGAACTGCTCTCGCGATTGCCATAAGCCATGAACACTCCGACGCTGCTGCCGGTCACCCCGCGAATGGTGAGATCCTTGGCCTGTTGATTGCCGTAATACTTGGACGTGGTCTGGCCGTTAGAATGGCCGAAGACATCAGAACTCTCGATCGCGCCGTTGTTGCCCGAGTTGTTTGATTGCGCAGGAACGCCGGTAAGCACGTTGCCCTTGAGCCGTGTGATCCAGCGCAGTTCGCCGACGGATGGCTCGGCGGAGATCCACGTGGCCATATAGATGGTGTTCTCCAGATTTCGCGAAACGAGATAATGCGTGAGCGTGCTGGTCGCGATGGTGATGGTCACCGTGCTGCCGGATGGCGACGTGACCCAGGTGGTGGTGGCGGAGCCGAGGCCGGAGCTAATCTCAGAATGCTTGGAGGCGTCGTTAAGTTCGGTGCCGTTCCATTTGATGGAGGTCATATCACCACTGGCTTTGACCACGGTATAGACCAGGCCGGCGTGGGTATCGATGACAATGGTCGTGCCGTTGTCAGTCACGCCGATGGCTGCGGCAAATGCAGCCGGAGCCGCCAGGCCCGTTATCAAGCCAAGGATTGCTGTGGCCATCCGCGCAAACAGCCGCAGACGAGTTATATGGAGGATTTTTTGTTTCATTTGTTTTGTTGTGTGTTGTGTTGTGTTGATCCCAAATCAAGGCACGGGCAATGAGATCGCGCATTGCCTGCGTTGGGTGAGTCTGGGAATCGCGGGAAGTCTTACTCCAATCGCGCTAATTAACAAGATGACCAATACTGACTACCTCACAAAAGGAAGGTTCCCGCTTACCGTGCAATATACGTATCGGCTGTAAGCCGGGACGAGAGAGTCAGAAGAAACAATCCACTGCCACTGCGGCGGCGAGGCGACGCAGATAATCGTCCCGCGCAATCTCAATCGCGCCCAATCGCTTCGTCGTCGGGGTGATGGTTTGGATATCAAACAGCACAAACCCCCGTTCTTTCAGATGCGCCACCAGATGGACCAACGCGACTTTCGACGCATCACTCACGCGATGAAACATCGATTCGCCGGCGAACAAGCCGCCTACCGACACGCCATAAATGCCACCCGCCAATTCACCATTGCACCAGCACTCGACGCTGTGCGCGTGACCACATTGATGCAAAGCCGTGTACGCCTCGATAAATTCCGGGGAGATCCACGTCTCCCGCCTTCCCGGAGCCGGTGCCGCACACCCTTCCATGACCTTCTGGAAGGACCGGTCGATCGTCACATCGAATTTTTTGCGCCGGATGGTCTTGGCGAGGCTTTCGGAGACGTGCAACTGGTCCAACTCGATGATCCCGCGCGGATCCGGTGACCACCAAGTGATCGGGGCAACCGTCCATGGAAAAATCCCCCGCCGATAAGCCGTTAACAACCGTTCCCGGCTGAAGTCGCCCCCGATGGCGACCAGTCCTTCCGCATCAGCCAAACGCGGGTCGCGAAATTCGACGGGATTTTTCATATCGCCGGCCTGCTTTATGCCGGCGGAATTTCGCCGCTTACCGCCATGACAAAAAATTCTTCCAGATGCCCGGCCAATTCCATCCGCAGGACGTGCGGCAAGGTCTCTTCATTGATGGTCACGCCATCTTCCCGGTCGAGGTCGGGACAACCCAGCGCGGCCCAACTACCCATGCGCACGTCATTGAGCACCTGCAATAAAATCTCGATCTCCGGACGCGTCACTGTGAACTGCCAGTTGTTGGCCACCCGTTTCAAACGCTCGGGTTTTAGCAGTAGCGCGGCGACTTGCTTTTGGTTCTGCGCCCGCTGAGCCGCCAATGATTCGTCCAGCAACCGCTGATTCTCCGCCGTGGCGAGCAGCGTTGACTTACTGAGCCGATGAGGCGAAGGCGGAAGCGCGGGGAAATTTTTCAGCGTGCTCAACAAGGCTTGTTTTTCTCCGGGATTAAATCGGAAGACAAATACATCGTCATGCACTTGCAGGAGTTTCATCAGGCGCGCTCCATGGTGGCATGCAGGCGATATTTTTGCAGTTCATGGACGTAAAACTCGGCCTTCTCCATGGATTCGCGCGTCAAAACACTTTTCCCCTGTTCGTGAACTTCCAGCATGTGCTTCTGCGCCTTTGCCTTTTCCCAACCGAAGATGACCTGAAAAACGTGCGTCACATACACCATCAGGTTGACCGGGTCATTCCAACAGATGACGACATAGCCCGGCTCACGCGCGTCGCGCGGGTCGGTCTGCTTTTCTGATCCGATATCCGGAATCACTTCCGGATTCGCTGTCGTTGCCATGAGGCAACATAAAATGCCGCGCAAGGTCTGTCGAGCGTCCTGCCGGGAACCTCATTCCAAACTCGACATCGAGCGCGCGCTGCGGCTTACTTTGTCGAATTTTGATTCGCCGATGAACGCAGAACAACTTGCCAAAGCCAAATCGCTCGGGTTTTCCGACCGGCAGATCGCGCATTTGACCGGAACGACGGAAGACGCCATCCGCGCCCACCGGAAAAAGATCGGACTGGTGCCCAGCTATCGCCTGGTGGACACCTGCGCGGCAGAATTTGAAGCGTACACGCCTTATTATTATTCCACCTACGACCGCGGTGATGACGAAGTAAAGGGCAACGTCGCGAAAAAGGTGATGATCCTGGGCGGTGGACCGAACCGTATTGGCCAAGGGATTGAATTTGATTACTGCTGCGTGCACGCGGCGTTCGCGCTGAAAGAAGACGGCTTCGAAACCATCATGGTGAATTCGAACCCGGAAACCGTTTCCACAGACTACGACACAAGTGATAAACTATTCTTTGAGCCACTCACGCTGGAAGACGTGCTGCATATCTATGAACGCGAGAAATGCTGGGGCGCCATCGCGCAGTTCGGCGGGCAAACGCCGCTCAACCTCGCGCTGGGCCTGCAAAAGAACGGTGTGAACATCATCGGCACGTCGCCGCAAAGCATCGAGATCGCCGAAGACCGCAAGCTGTTCGCGGCGATGCTCAACAAATTGGACATCCCGCAGCCGCCGAACGGCCTGGCCACGAATGAAGCGGAGGCGCTGGTGGCATCGAAACGGCTGGGTTATCCGGTGCTAGTGCGGCCGAGCTTTGTGCTGGGCGGGCGCGCGATGCAGATCGTTTATTCGGACGCGGAACTCCACCACTACATGCGGTTCGCCGTGGAAGCATCGCCGGAACGGCCGGTGCTGGTGGATAAATTTCTCGAAGACGCCACCGAGGTGGACGTGGATTGCATCACGGACATCGGGCTGCCGAACGGCGGAACGATTGTCATCGGCGGAATGCTGGAACACATCGAATTTGCCGGCGTGCATTCCGGCGACGCCGCGATGGTGCTGCCGCCCCACACGCTTTCAGAACAGGTCATCAAGACCATTCGTGAATACACGCACGCGATGGCGCGCGAACTGAAAGTCATCGGGTTGATGAACGTGCAATACGCCGTGAAGGGCGACACGGTTTATGTGCTGGAAGTGAATCCGCGCGCGTCGCGCACGGTGCCGTTCGTGTCCAAAGCCATCGGGGTTCCGCTCGCGAAGCTGGCGGCGAAAGTGATGGCCGGAAAAACGTTGAAGGAACTCCAGTTCACCGAAGAGATCTGGACGAAATATTGGGCGGTGAAAGAATCCGTGTTTCCGTTCAACCGGTTTCATGGACAGGATATTTTACTTTCGCCGGAAATGCGTTCTACCGGCGAGGTCATGGGTCTGGATGCCGACCTGGGCATCGCGTACGCCAAATCGCAGATGGCGGCCAACGCTCCCCTGCCCACGCACGGAACAGTTTTTATCAGTGTCAGCGACGCGCATAAAGACGAAGTGGCCGCCGTGGCCAAGCAGTTTGCCGACCTCGGTTTCGAATTGTGCGCGACCGTCGGGACCGCCGCCATTCTTGAGAAGGCCGGGCTGAAAGTTCAGCGGACGCTCAAGTTGAACGAAGGCCGCCCGAACGTCATCGACCGGCTCAAGAACAAGGAGATCCAGCTCGTCATCAACACGCCCGCTGGCCAATCGCCGCGCGAAGACGAGGTGAAGATCCGCACGACCGCCGTTTATACCAACACGCCCATCATGACGACGCTCAGCGGCGCGAAGGCAGCCGCACTGGGCATCGCCGCGCTCAAGAAAAACGGTTACGAAGTCAAGACGGTGCAGGAATATCACTAAACTGAAATGAAATCTGCAAAGGACGGTGGCTTAATGCCGCACGAAATAGCCTTTGCGATTTTTTTTGGAATTACGGCTGTCCGTCTTTTTTTATCGAAATGGCCCGGCTTCTGGTGGGGACTGATTTTTGCAGGATTCCTGATCTTCGTTTTTTGGTTAACGCGATGGTCGATCCAGGGCCCGGGGAACTGGCGGCAACGAATCCGACTTTTGTCTTATCTTCCCCTGATGTTGGTCGCCTATAGAGCTTCAGGGATCGCAGTCCCCTTAATTCATCCCGGGCCGACTTTATTATTGGAGGACGCCGATATCTGGCTGCTGGGCAAAGACGCGGCTCTTTTTTTAAAACGCTGGGAGAATCCATTTCTGACAGACTTGCTCTATAGCCTGTATCTCTTTTTCTTCGCTTATCTTGGGATTGGCTTGTGGTATTACGGTCACAGTAGTTTAAACACGCTTCGCCAGTTCGTCTCGGGACTTTTTACAGTCTATGGTATCGGTTTTCTTGGCTACTCGCTGTTACCGGCCGGCGGGCCGTATCTTGAAGTTCCAAATCATTTTTCAACCACGCTCACGGGTAGTTGGATCACAAATGCCGCCGATGCGGTGGTAGTATGGGGAACCAATCGCGTGGATTGTTTTCCCTGCCTCCACTTTGCGGTCACATTTTTTATTTTGGTCTTTGATTATTGGCATTGCAACCGCCGCTTTTTCTGCCTGGCACTGCCGTGCGTCGGAATATGGATCTCCACTATCTATCTCCGACAGCATTATCTAGTGGATCTGTTCGGGGGGCTGGTTTTGGGCCTTTTTGCCCTCTGGCTGGTAAGACCAGCTCATGAGCCCAACATCACATCGGGATAAGCGATGTCACCTAAAAATTTTCGATTACTGGTTTTATAACCAGAGGGTTTAATTTCGTTTTATGCAAACGCTTCCGGTAAAAATCCTGGGGACGGGGATTTACCTCCCCAAAACAGCAGTGACCGATGCAGAAATCGACCGGCGGGCCGGCGTACCCAACGGGTGGACAAAGAAACATTCGGGCGTTTCCACCCGATATTTTATCGCGGACGAAACTGCCTCGTTCATGGGCGCCTCCGCCGTGAAAGCCGCATTGGCAAATGCCGGATTGACACTGGAAGACGTGGATTCGCTCGTCTGCACCAGCGGAACGATGGAACAGCCAATTCCCTGCACCGCCGCTTTGATCTGTGAGCGATTAGGGGTAAAAGGAAACTTTCCGGCATTTGATATCAATGCAACCTGCTTAAGCTTCCTCGCCGGACTGGACACGATGTCTTACCCCATAGCCAACGGCCGTTACCGGTGCGTCGTATTGGTTGCGACGGAAATCGCCTCCCCGGGCCTGAATTGGAACGATGCTGAAACGTGCAGCATCATCGGCGATGGAGCGGCGGCGGTGGTGATCGGACCTAGTGGAAAAAACGAATCGTCCCGCATCATCACGGCCCGGATGGAAACATTCCCGCGTGGCGCGCATCTTGCGGAAATCCGAGGCGGGGGCAGCGGGATGCATGCGAAGCACTTTACCGAAGCCAGCCAAACGGAATATTTATTTCAAATGGATGGCAAAGGAATCTTCCGGATGATCTGCGAGGTGCTCCCTGATTTTGTTGATCGCCTGTTGGCCCAGGCCGAAATGAGTTGGGCTGATTTCCGGATCGTCATTCCACACCAGGCGAGCATGTCTGGCCTCGGCTTGATGCGACGCCGGCTCGGCATCCCCCGGGAAAAATTTTTTATCTATGCGGATCAGGTTGGGAACACAATCGCCGCTTCGATCCCGATGGGGATTCATTTCGCGCTGCAAGAAGAGCGTCTGCGGCGCGGCGACAAGGTTTTATTAATCGGCACTTCCGCGGGTGTATCCGTCGGAGGCATCGCGCTCGAATTCTGATGAACACGTCTTCGCGCAACGTCCTTGTGACCGGGGCCACAGGTTTTCTCGGCGGGCATCTTGCCCACCGGCTGCACAATGCTGGATGGCGGGTCACTGCATTGGGACGAAACCAGGCAGCCGGAAATGCGCTGGCCGCACAGGGCATCCGTTTCATCAAAGTCGAACTGGACAATGCTGCCGCGGTCAGCGAAGCCAGCCGAGAACAGGAAATTATTTTTCACGCCGCTGCCCGTTCATCACCGTGGGGTCGTTACCGGGATTTTCATAATGATAATGTGGTCGCCACTCAAAATATCATTGCCGCCTGCGAACAATGGGAAATCCCGCGCCTCATCCACGTCTCAACGCCTAGCATCTATTTTGATTTCACCGACCGATTAAATATTACTGAAACGCAATCGCCCGCCACCATTCTAGCAAACCATTATGTTCGCACCAAGCTGATGGCCGAGGCGTTGGTTGACGCCGCCGCTGCGCGCGGATTGAAAACTGTCACGCTGCGCCCGCGCGCAATTTTTGGCCCAGGTGACAAGACGCTCTTTCCGCGACTCATCCGTGCCAACGGCGCGCGGGGATTTCCGCTCATCGGCGATAGCGATCCGCTGATGGACATCACTTATGTGGAAAATGTCGTGGATGCTCTGGTTCTGGCGGCAAACGCACCGCCGTCCGCCTATGGTAAAAAATTCAACATCACGAATGGTGAGCCGTGGCCACGATTAAAATTGATTCAAACTCTATTTAGTGAAGTCGGCCAGCCGCTGAAAACGCGGTGCGTCAATTATCATCTGGCTAGACACACTGCCGGGTTGCTGGAAACCATCTCAAAGGTTTGCACTCTCTCCCATTGGGAACCGCCCTTGACGCGATACACCGTGGGCGTATTGGCCAAAAGCCAGACGCTGGACATTTCGCTGGCACAATCGATCCTGGGTTACAAGCCACGTGTGACCATTGCGGATGGCTTACATGAATTTGGCAAGTGGTGGAAGGAATCGCACCATGCCGGTTGAATTCACATTGATGAGCGATGGCTGGTGCACCCAACTGGAACACATCGCGTGTCACCGAGGAAAATTCAGCACCATTCGATTCGCCTCGATGTTTGCCCTCATCAAACATCCGGCGCTTGGCTCAATCGTCTTTGATACCGGCTACTCCGCGCGCTTCTTCAGCGAAACAAGCCGGTTTCCCGCACGACTGTATCGATGGATAACGCCGGTAAAACTGGGTGCCGCAGGCGATGCAGCAACGCAGTTGCCCACGCATGGCGTTGACCCCGGCGAAGTACGCCATGTGATCGTATCCCACTTTCACGCCGACCATATCGGCGGTTTGAAGGATTTTCCGAATGCGCAGTTCCATTGCAGTCGCGCAGCTTATGATTCAGTTAAAAATCTTCGCGGCTGGCAGGCGGCGAAGCATGCGTTTCTCCCGGGTCTGTTACCGCCGGATTTTGAAGAGCGCGCGGTTTTTTCCGAAGATGCGCCGCTGGTGCGGCTGTCGCCAAAATACGCGCCATTTTTAACCGCGCACGATCTGTTAAACGATGGCAATCTTCTCTCGGTTGATCTTCCCGGCCATGCCACCGGTCAAATCGGCGTTTTTTTGACCACCACCAATGGACGTGAACATCTTCTCGCAGCGGATGCCTGCTGGTTGTCCCGCCAATACCGCGAATTTCTGATGCCACACTTCGTCGTTCGCCTGTTTGTGGATTGGCGAACCTATAAAGCAACGCTACAAAAACTCCACGACCTTCATCGCAACAATGCGGCTCTCGAGATCATCCCTGCGCACTGCCACGAAATCTGGAATCGTTGACATGAAACAACTGGCCACCATTTTATGGAAATACATTGCGACCAAGCGCAATTTCCGCCGCTGGAATGATCGCCGCGAATTAGAAGCCTGGCAGAACCGGGCCGTGCAAAAACACCTGGCCCGTGTTTTGCCGCGCTCCCCTTTCTACCAGCAGCTTTATGGAAATCGTACATTGAAGGACTGGCGCGATTTTCCCATAACCAATAAGGCTGCGCTGATGGCGAACTTTGACAACTGGAACACCGAAGGAATCCAACAGCAAACAGCCCTGGCCGCCGCGCTGCGCGCTGAACGCTCGCGAGATTTTGCTCCAACCATCGGTAATATCACCGTCGGGCTCTCCTCCGGGACGTCGGGCAGTCGCAGCCTGTTCCTCATCAGTCCCAGGGAACGACATGCGTGGGCCGGCACATTGCTCGCAAGAATTTTGCCGGGTGGCCTGTTGGAAGGTCATCGGGCCGCGTTATGCTTCCGCGCCAACAGCAATCTCTACCAAAGTGTACATAGCCGGTTGTTCCAGTTCCGGTTTTTTGACCTGCTTGAACCGCCTGAAATTCTCGCGCAGAAGCTTATGGAATTTCAACCGACCCTGTTGGTTGCCCCACCCGCCTTGCTGCGCATTTTCGCGGGCGAAAAACGAGCAGGCCGCTTACGAATACAGCCAACCCGCATCTTCTCGGTGGCGGAAGTTCTCGAACCCGAGGAACGTGTGGTCATCGAAGCCGCGTTTGGACAGCGACTGCATGAGATTTATCAGGCCACCGAGGGGTTTCTCGCTGCCACGTGCAGGCACGGCACGTTACATCTGAACGAAGATGTGCAGGTAGTGCAAAAGGAGTGGCTAGACCATACTCACAGAAAATTCATTCCGATCATCACGGACTTCCGCCGCACTACTCAACCTATCCTCCGCTATCGCCTGACTGATATTTTGACCGAACGAGAGATGCCCTGCCCGTGCGGTTCAATCTTTACTGCCCTGGAAAAAATTGAAGGCCGATGCGACGACCTTTTACGATTTTGCTCAGCCCACAATAATGGTGTCATTGCCGTCTTCCCTGACTTTGTGCGCCGGGCCATTGTGTCTGCTGACGATTCAATCACTGAATATTCGGTGACACTTCGATCAAGTGGCATATTGGAAATCTCCCTCAAAGTGCGACCGGAGACAAAGGTTCGCGCCGAGCAAGCTGTACGTGGAGAATTTTCATTGCTTTGCAAAACTCTTGGTTGCCAATGTCCAGAAATTATCTTTGTCCCTATGATTCCATCGTCGCTTAACGAAAAAAAACGGCGCGTGAGATCAGAGCGAAATGACTGTTTAGTTGCTGCCTGTTCGCAAAAAAACGGCTTGTGAAAACTGCATGCATGCCACTGATTCACGATTGACAGCCACCCAGACTTTCCGGAGACTCCGGGCGTCGCATCAGTTTGACTGCAAATCCTGAACCATTGGATTAAACATGACTAATAGGCATCCCCTCCTCGTTATCGTTTTGACCCTGATCACGTGTGGCATTTACGCGATCTACTGGATGGTAGTGACCAAGATTGAAATGAACCAGCGGGGGGCCGATATTCCCACGGCGTGGTTTTTGATCATCCCGCTGGTGAACATCTATTGGCTCTGGCGCTGGTCGGAGGGCGTGGAAAAAGTCACCCGTGGAGGACTCAGTGCGGTCTCGGCATTGCTGCTCATATGGCTCCTCGGCATCATCGGCATGGCGATCGTCCAAAATTATTTTAACAAAGTAACACCCGCCTAGTTGTATCGGTGGCGGAAGCCGGTTAATTTTGGCGGCGTTGAACGTGAAAACGCCGCCCTTACTCCCACTGCTGAAGCAGTATTTCGGCTTCACCTCGTTTCGTCCGCTCCAGGAGGAGATCATCCGTGATTCACTCGCAGGGAAAGATGTCTTCGCATTACTGCCGACGGGTGGCGGCAAATCGCTTTGTTTCCAATTACCGGCGCTGGCGCGGGAAGGGCTCACGGTCGTGGTCTCGCCGCTCATCGCGTTGATGAAGGACCAGGTGGATGCGTTGCAGGCGAGCGGGATTGCGGCGACGTTTTTGAATTCATCGCTGGGGGCGGAGGAATCGCGCAAACGATTGCGCGGGTTGCACCACGGCGATTATCGGCTGCTCTACGCCGCGCCGGAACGGTTGATGTTGTCCGGCTTTCTGGAAGACCTCCAACGCTGGAACGTTAAGCTCATTGCGGTGGACGAGGCGCACTGCATCAGTGAATGGGGGCACGACTTTCGTCCGGAATACCGACAGATCTCACAGCTTCGCGAATTATTTCCCAACGTGCCGTTCATGGCGCTCACCGCCACGGCCACGGAACGCGTGCGCGAAGACATTGTCACGCACTTGAAGTTGCACGAGCCGCGTTGCTATGTAGCGAGCTTCAACCGGCCCAATCTCACGTATCGCGTCATCGGCAAAAACAAACCTTACGACCAGTTGTTGCAATATCTGCGCGCGCGACCGAAGGAAAGCGGCATCGTTTATTGCCAGTCGCGCAAAACCGCGGAGCGGACGGCGGCGAACCTTACGGAGGACGGCGTGAAGGCGCGGCCTTATCACGCGGGATTGACGCCGAAGGAACGCAGCGAACACCAGGAGCTTTTTCTGCGGGACGACGTACGGGTGATCTGCGCAACCATCGCCTTCGGCATGGGCATCAACAAGCCGAACGTGCGTTTTGTGGTGCACTACGACCTGCCGAAGAACGTCGAGGGTTACTACCAGGAAACGGGGCGTGCGGGCCGCGATGGCCTGCCGGGCGAATGCGTTTTGCTTTTCAGTCCGGGCGATGTGGTGAAGCAGACGCAGTTCATCGATGAAAAGCCCGACCCGCACGAGCAAGAGGTCGCCCGGAAACAATTGCAACTGATGGTGCATTACGCCGAATGCGCGAGCTGCCGCCGGCGTGAATTGCTGGCGTATTTTGGCGAGGTGACACCGGAGGAGAATTGCGGGGCGTGCGATAATTGCCTGTCACCGCGCGCGACGTTTGATGGAACGATTGCGGCGCAAAAATTTCTTTCGTGCGTCTATCGCATCCGCGAGAAACAGCAGTTCGGCGTGGGTTTGAATCATGTCGTCGAGGTATTGACCGGCGCGGCCACGGAGAAGATCCGCAAATGGAACCATGAATCGCTGTCCACTTACGGCATCGGCCGGGAACACAGCCGTCCGGAGTGGCAGGCCATCGGGCGCGAGCTGGTGCGGCTGGGTTACGTGCGGCAGACGGCGGAGAAATTCAGCGTGCTGGAATTGACGAACGAGGGCCGGGCGGTCCTCAAAGCGCGCCAATCCGTTACGCTGACCAAACCGGTGAGCGCGCCCGCGCCAAAAGTTCCGAAGGTCGGCGAAATCGCGTGCGACGAAGCGTTGTTCGAGCGCCTGCGCGAGTTGCGCAAGCGATTGGCGGACGAGCGCGATGTGCCAGCGTATATCGTGTTCTCCGACGTGGCGCTGCGGCAGATGGCGCGCACGTATCCGACGGACGAGCGCGAGTTCGCCCGTATCAGCGGCGTGGGCGAAAAGAAATTGCGCGAATTCGGCACGGCGTTCCTCGCGGAAATCTCGGCGCACCTCCAGGCGAATCCGCGCCAGATGTTTGCGGATGATTCTTTCGTGGCATCGGCGCCGCCGCACGCGTTGGGCGATTCCGCACGGGAAACGATGCGGCATTTTCGGGCGGGTGCATCCATCGAAGAGATCTGCGCGCAACGGAAGCTGGTGGCGACGACGATCTGCGGGCATATCGCGGAAGCGATCGAGGCCGGTGAGAGTATTGATCTCAGACGGCTGTTCACCATCGAAGAGCTAACGAGCGTGGCGACGGCGTTCAACAAAAATGGTTTTGGCAATCTCGGCGCGGTGTTTGAATCGCTTGGTGGCGATATTGATTATGGGCGGTTGCGGATTTTTCGGGCGGCGACGGGTTCCAAGCGAGTGGCGGTTTGAATATGTATTTACGCTCGCCCTCACCTTGACCCTCACCGGTGTGAGGGCGAGAAGATGACTTGGCGATTACAACGAGAGACGATAACGACCTTGCAAAGGGTCGCCGACCGGCTAAAGATGGGCAGGTGGACGCAGGTGAATAACCGGCTTCGATATCTGAAAAATTGAATGTGTGTCAATCCGCAGGATCCCTTTTGGGAAGCGGAAATAAACTGATAAAATGAAAAACACGTCAATAGTCAGCCCCGACCCCTTTTAAGCGGAGTGCAATATGAGTGATGACGAATTCTGTAATTTATTGGGATTCACAAACGAATTAGAAAGAGAAATTTGTAATAAAATCAGGGCGACAACGGCAAAAGAATGTAACATTGATAAGGATTCACTTACCCCACACGACGATACTCAATTTCTTAACCGAAAAATATCTGATGGTTGGGATTGCCAATCATTTCTAATGACTATGGAAGAAAAATTGGATTGCAGTTTGAATGGAGTCAATTTGCCCAATTTTACCTTGGAAAGATTTTTCTTCCTTTTTAAGAGGAATGGTCCAGAAAATTACGGCAATTGGGTCAAGGAAGTGGTTAAAATTGTAATCCCTATCATATCTTTGCAACGTCGATGAAACTTTAAACTCAACACGCCAACCGAGGCAGTAGCTGTGCCAACAAAGCAGCCGCTGGAGCAGCATCTTGGTTGACGAACAATGAAAAAAGCTCACCTACATCAAACTGAACCGCCAAACGCCTTGCCCGCCTCGTAGCGCTGTTCCGGTTAACACAAGGGAGTTGTAAAGGAGGGTTTTTTCACCCCCCCAACACCCGGATCGAACATCGGTAATGGCTGCGACCGTCCCAGCTATGTCAGACACGATGGTAAATTATTACAAAGGCACCCCCAAATCCTTTTATTGGGTGTGACGCGGGTCTTTGTGCGTAGGAGCAAGCTTTGGCTGCTCGCCTGCTTGCACCCGAAGGTATCTGGTCAGGTTCCTCTCGTTTTTTGCTCGTTTTGGCGTGAATTTGGCCTGAATTGAACGATGTGTAATACCCAACAGGGCTACTCACCGGTGTGAGGGCGAGAAGCTGACCTGGCGATTACAACGAGAGACGATAACGACCTTGCAAAGGGTCGCCGACCGGCTAAAGATGGGCAGGTGGACGCAGGTGAATAACCGGCTTCGATATCTGAAAAATTGAATGTGTGTCAATCCGCAGGATCCCTTTTGGGAAGCGGAAATAAACTGATAAAATGAAAAACACGTTCAATAGTCAGCCCCTTTTCAGGATGAAACGATTTTTTTTCTGCATTCCGCTGTTAGGGATCGCGCCATTGGGATATTTTCTGGGATCTTATCTTAGTGGGGTTGGTACGATTAGTTGGTATGCGGGCTGGGTCATAGCCTCCGTTAGTTATCTGCTTTTGCCGCTATTGATTCCCATTTTATTTGTGAGTCTTCTTCATAAAACCACGTGGAATCGGCGGATAATACTTTTCGTTGTTGTTTTTTTGGTTCAAGTAAACGTCTTCATTTGTGTTCCTTCACGGGTGACAGCTGAGTTGATGGGTATGGCGCATAGACTGCGAAATGAATTCTCTCCTGATGAGCTTCGTGGTTGTACCGACCAGCTGCGCGCGAAATTTCTGGCTGGAAACCTGAAACTTGGAAACAGTGCCGACGGATTGGATTATTTTCCAATACTTAGCACCAACACGGTAGTTGACAACATAGAGCTTCCAGCTTCGCTCCGTGGCCGATTTCAGCAGACGTTTATTCTGAAGTATCCATCCATTAACAATGATTTAGTTGTATTTGCGCTCAACCACGAGACAGGCATTATTTGTGGAAAACTCACACCAATGCCTGATTGGGCTTACCCAATTGCAGATGACGTTCAAGTTTATCAAGACCATCCGTGATATAGACATATGAGCCTCCACATTTGCACTATTTGAACTCAGCACGCCACCCAATGCAACGGGGATACCAAAGCAATAAACGCTGAAACGGCATCTCAGTTTATGAACCAAGTGGAAACTCAACCTACGTCTGACTGAACACCAAATGCCTTGCCCGCCTCGTGGCACTGTCCCGGTTAACGCAAGGATGTGGTAGAAGGTTGTTTCACTCTGCACATCCGGATCGAACATCGGTAATGGGTGCGACCGCTTTAGTTATGTGTACTGATGATTGGCCGGGTGTGGACGCCTGTCAATTCAATCGCCTGACGCTTGCGTCTACCATCGGGCGTATCTCCACTTGTTTCTTTCATTTTTTGATGGTTTTGGCGTAAATTTGCCCCGAACACTTTTTCTTAAGAGACTGTCGGTAAACGCCGATGCATAGCGCCGCTGCATTCCTGAATAGAATAAAAAACGCCGGGAAGAAAATCTTCCCGGCGTTCGTGTAAATGACTTCGCTTATTTGTCTTCAGGGATGCGCATCGCGTAGAACGAGCGGTAGACGAAGACGAGGGCGACGAGGAAGAAGAAGCCGCCGATCCACGGACTCCAGTTCATCGCATTCGGGTCGGTCAGCAATGCCTTCGCATGGCTCTGGGTCATGGTGACAGCGATCTCCACCGCGAGCAAACCGAACAGCGTGGTGAATTTGATGACGGGATTCATCGCGACAGATGAGGTGTCTTTGAACGGGTCGCCGACGGTGTCGCCGACGACGGTCGCGGCGTGGAGCTCAGTGCCTTTTTGGCGGAGGTCGACCTCGACGATTTTCTTGGCGTTATCCCAGGCGCCACCGGCGTTGGCCATGAAGATGGCCTGGAACAATCCGAAGAAGGCGATACCGATCAAATATCCGATGAAGAAATACGGGTTGAAGAACGGCAGCGCGAGCGCGAAGCAGAACACGACGATGAAGATGTTCCACATGCCTTTCTGCGCGTACTCGGTGCAGATGCGGACGACTTCCTTGCTGTCCTTGTCGCTCGCGGTGGTGGAATCGAGCTTCATGTTTTCCTTGATGTAAACCACGGCGCGATAGGCGCCGGTCACGACCGCCTGGCAGGAGGCGCCGGTGAACCAATAGATGACCGAGCCGCCCATGACGATGCCGAGGATGATTTCCGGTTGCACAATGGACAACTTGGCCACCACGCCGCCGAACATATTCTCGAGCAACATGATGATGCCGAAGACCATCGTGGTAGCGCCGACGACGGCCGTGCCGATGAGCACAGGCTTGGCCGTGGCCTTGAACGTGTTGCCCGCGCCGTCACCTTTTTCCAATTGATACTTGGCGTTCTCGAAATCGGCGTCGAAACCGAACTGGCTCTTGATCTCGGCCTTGACGTTCGGGCGCGCTTCGATCTGGCTCAACTCATAGACTGATTGGGCGTTGTCCGTGACAGGGCCGTAGCTGTCCACCGCGATGGTGACGGGGCCCATGCCGAGGAAGCCGAAGGCCACGAGGCCGAAGGCGAAGATGGGTGCGGCGAACGCAAACTGCGCCGGCATGATGGCCATCAACGCCACATTGGTGGAGAACTGCCACGCGGCGAACATGAGCACCATGATGACCAGGCCCATCCAGAACGCGGAGAAGTTACCAGCGACGAAACCCGAGAGAATGTTCAGCGACGCACCGCCGTGTTTGGAACAGTTGGTCACTTCGCGGACGTGACGGGAGTTGGTGCTGACGAAGATTTTGGTGAATTCCGGGATGACTGCGCCGGCCACCGTGCCGCAACTGATGATGCAGGAGAGCACCCACCAGAGGTTGGGTTGGGCCACGCCGCCCATGGTGAAGTCGCCCAGGAGCACTTTGCTCGCGACGAAGGTCACGATGATGGATACCGCCGAAGTGAGCCAGACCAGATGGGTCAAGGGAGCTTCGAAGTCGAAATCCTTTTTGCCGCCGTAGAGCGCCTTGCTGATGACTTCATTGACAAGGTATGAGCCCAGCGAGGTCAAGATCATCAACGCGCGCATGACGAACAACCAGACGATGAGGGTCGCGCAAACTTCGGGGCTGGCGGCCAACGCAATGGCGAGGAAGGAGATCAAGGCCACGCCGGTCACACCGTAGGTCTCAAAACCGTCCGCTGTGGGGCCGACGGAATCACCCGCGTTATCGCCGGTGCAATCCGCGATGACACCGGGATTCTTCGGATCATCTTCCGGGAGCTTGAAGACGATCTTCATGAGGTCCGAGCCGATATCGGCAATCTTCGTGAAAATACCGCCGCAGATACGCAGCACGGAGGCGCCGAGCGATTCACCGATGGCGAAACCAATGAAGCACGCGCCGATCAAATCACGCGGCAGGAAGATCAGGATGCTGATCATGAAGAACAATTCCACGGCCACGAGCAGCAGACCGATGCTCATACCGGAGCGGAGCGGAATGCAGAGAGTGGCGAATGGATTTCCACGCAGAGCCGAAAAGGCCGCGCGGGAATTCGAGATGGTATTGATGCGGATGCCGAACCAGGCGACGCCGTACGAACCGAGGATGCCCAGGACGGAGGCACACAGGATGACCAGCACATGCCCCATGGTGTTGTGCTGGAGAAATTTGAAATAGACGAGCATGCACGCCGCGATCAACACCCAGAGGATGGCGAGCAGTTTGCCCTGCGTGAGCAGGTAGGTTTTGCACGTTTCATAGATGCTGTTGGAAACGTCCGACATGCTCTTGTGAACGGGCAAGGCCTTGGTCTGGATATATTGCACGATGCCAAAGAGCGCGCCGATGGCACATACGACGATGCCCAGCAGCATCAACGTGTGACCGCCCACGCCGCCCAGGCCGTTGAAATGGACGGTGGACAGATCTGGAATGTTGATGTCGGCATCGCTGGCGCGAGCGCCAACGGCCATTCCCAGGGTAGCCAACAGGGTTAAACAGATCAGTCGAAGTTTTTTCATAGCCATAATAGAACTTAATTTAAAGGTGCGCAAAATATGCCCTAGCCTAAAATGAGCGCCAACCGTTTTTTGCTAAACAAACATCCGTATATTGGTGTCTGGACAGTTGAATGACAGGGAGATGCGCATGTGATTTCGGGTTGAGACACACAATACAAGGGCTTTCAGCCCAATAAACGTGGCAGCAGTCGTTCATTTGTTTTGCTTCTATCGGGGTTCGCGGGACTCTATTCCCAAACGAACCGGGCACCAAGCCAAAAAACACGGCCCTCGTCCACCTTCCTGCCTCGGGTAACATTTTGCCGTGAATCAACCCGATCCAAGGCGCATCTCATTTTTTGAGCGTATAACATTTTAGAAGGGGACCCCTGTCATAAAATCAAGCTGGACAAAAACAGCTAAGATTAGTAAACTACCCGCATTACACCCTTTTAATGCGGGTAGTTTCTCTATTTAATTTCACATTTCTTTGAAGGTTTGAAACTTCAGGGGTTTAAACTATTACCGGCATTTTCGCGAATGTCTGCAGGCAGCTACATCATGATCAAACAATGAGATGCGCCTTCCGAATCCGTCAATTTCTGGCGGAATCGGTTGTTCCCGCGACGCAGAAGCATGAGATACGAGATCGACTAAGCCACTTCCAACAGTAGCTTTGGATGTATTATGGCGATCCTCAACAAAACCCTGGCGGGACCAGTCGGCGAGCGACGGCCTTGCTCCCAATTTTGCAGCGTGTCAGCACTGATCCCCAAAACGGCGGCAAATCTCGATTGCGACATGCCAAGTTTTCCACGCACTTTCACGATGTCCGTTTTGGGATTCATCTCGAATACACGGGCAGGTTTGAGTTGGCCTTTTTCAATGGCGCGGGCCTGCATCACGCTTTCCAGCAATTCGGCAAAAAGTTCTTTTTTCATGGAAGACCGCTCTGACATACGCCATTGGCGTATAATGTCAACGGGCGATTTTCCTCACCAGTCCGGTCCGGTTCAGTCCATCATAGCCTGCAGGCGGCGCGTCTTTTGCCTGTGGCCAAGGCAGCGATGGCCGTGCATCCCCCTTAGCAGCTGTACGGCCGAGCCAACGCCGGCCACTGGCAAAATCCGCTGCCGCCGAAGGGTCCATCTTGAGACTGTTCTTAACCGGGGACTGGAAAGTCCCCGGAACCCGCCGACAGGAATGTCGGCGCTACGTCAGCCTGCCCGCCATTCAATTTAGGACAGTATCAAGATGCACCCGCCGCAGAACCCCTTTGAATTTTCAGATAGGCTCTTGTGCGGAAAACCGCTATAAACAAGAAGGTTGCAGCCAGGGTCATTTTTCGAGTCTTACCAGTTCGGCCGTTTCATTAAAGGGAATCGTTATGTCAAAAAACATTGTGCTTTGTTGTGACGGAACGGATAACCAGTTCTCGGGTTACCACACCAACGTCATCCGCGCCTACAAAGTAGCGGTGCATTCGGCCAGCCAGGTGACGTATTACGATTGCGGCGTGGGCACGATGCCCGCGCCGGGTGTCACCGGTAAAGTCGCCAAATGGTGGTCCATGATGAAGGGTCTCGCCTTCGGCAGCGGCTTCAAACAGAACGTCATGGATGCCTACACGTTCCTGATGAACACCTACGAGCCCGGCGACCAGGTGTATCTCTTCGGCTTCAGTCGTGGCGCGTACACCGTGCGGGCGTTGGCAGGGATGTTGTATGCCATGGGCTTGCTGCGGCCGCACACCGAAAACCTCATCCCTTACGCCTACGAATACTGGAAAAAATATTATCAGCAAGGCGGCGAGGTGCTCTGCGACGAATTCAAGAAAACGCTCTCCCGCCCCTGCCCCGTCCATTTCATCGGCGTGTGGGACACGGTCAGCTCATTGGGATATTTCATTCATTTCAAAACCTATCCGTTCACGGCGCACAATCCTGAGGTGATGCACTTCCGGCACGCCGTCTCGATCGACGAACGCCGCTGTTTTTTTCACCAGAACCTCATGTTTAAATGGAAAACAAACCCCGCGCAGGACATCAAAAACGTGTGGTTTGCAGGCGTGCATTCGGATGTGGGCGGCGGCTATCCCAAAGAACAAGCCGGACTGGCCAAGCTCACGTTCGAATGGATGATGCGCGAAGCGGCGGCGCAAGGCATGCAGATCGACCAGACCGAACTGCAACAGGAGTTATTTGATGAGGGGGCCAAGCCCGATCCGCTCGGCGAAAAACATGAATCGCTCAAAGGCTTTTGGTGGTTGTGCGAATTGATTCCACAGCGCAGTTACCGGCCCGTGGCAGACCCCGTCACCGGCCAAACAACCAGTCACAATGTCTGGACCATCCCGCTGGGCCGCCGGCGCAACGTGGAACGCAACGCCGCCATACCAGAAGTGTGGTTGCACCAGGCCGTCCTCACCCGCCTCATGGCCAAACCCGATTACCGACCCGGAAACATCCCGCACACCGGGCCGGAGCTGCGGACATTATTCCAAAACAAAATCGAAGCGTGATGTGAGATGAGCAAATCACGGTGGGGCGAGAGTCACAATCAATGATGGCTGTTTGTCTTTTGGAACTTCTTTTTCGATTCATTCCATTCCACGTGTATCCGCAGAGTTCCGCTCAGGAACCGCGGCAGGGTATTCACGGCGGATTTCATGTCATCCAGGCTCTCAATCTCAAACTTGCGCTTCTTGCCGTCGCGCATGACGAATTCCCAGCGGCCCGCCTGATTGCCGTGAAAGGCAAAGAAGGTCGGCGGCGTGAGGGATGAATCGCGAATTTCCGGGATATGCACCTGGAAATTGTTTTTGCTGTTGCCGATCAAATGTTGCGGGTCCTGATTTCCTTCGGTCTGAAAGAGGAGATCGGCCTTCGCCTTCGCCTTTTTCCTCATGGAATTCCGGATCAAAAGACCGATGAGGCCGAAATGAATGGCCATCGACTCGGAGACTTTGCTCATCCCGGGTATCTCAATGAAGAAAAAATCACTGTCTTTCGCGTAAACGCGATATTCCGTGACTGCGGAGAATGAAATCAATCGTGCACTAAAGATCACTTTGCTTTCCATGCGATCCCTTTGGTTGTGATTTTGAGGACGAGCCGACTCTAGGGCGAATGGAAAGGCGCACCAAGAAAAAAAGCAGGATGCTGATTTTAGCGCAACGTCTTCGCGTCAAAAGTGGTCGTGGATCAAGCGGTGATTGATAGGCTCAAGGCCAAACCGGATATTCGCCGCCAAAATCCCGGGGCCGAAAGCTTCTCGGAATTGGAGCGTCTGCTGCGTCTTCGTCTGGAACTCGCCCGCGCCGCATGAATGAGCGCGAACTTTTTTGGTCTGCATAAATTCTTCACCCGCAGTGATTTAGGCCTGCCACATCAACCCGCATTTTATTTAATATTTGACAATATTTTACTATTATGTACATTTACTGCCTGTTCTTTGACATATTAAAATCATATGAGGGATGCGGGATGCGTCGCATGAAATGGGTAAAGGCGTCCCGCCGTCGCTCTCGTCTTCACTGCGTTATGACACTGCAAGTCGCTTTGGCGCGGCAAGCAGGTGGGGCGGAGCGCGGGAGTGCGACTGTTCGCCAAACTAAAACTCCAAAATCAATTCCATCCCGCAAACCGGAACTGGAAGAACCCAATAAACAAACTCACATGGTGAGGTGGATGACACTAGTGACGTTGATGACGATAATAACGTCTGAAATCGGATTGGGGCCGAGCACGAATTTAGGTAAATTTAACCAAATTTAGGGTGTTTTTTTATTTGGAGCCAGAGTCCAGCGGCGATGGGCAATAGGCTCAAATGGGTTTAGAGTTTTTTAGTTTTTTAGTTCCGAGTTAGAAAAGCTCCTCAGATGTATGTGGTTGAAAACGGGGCGATGGGATATTGAGGGAACAAAAAACGGCGCGCAGAGGACTGCCCGCCCTGCCAATTCAAGATTCCAACCGATTCCAACCGTTTTAAGATATTTTAAGGAATTATCAGGGGGGGTGATTGAAACGTTGCGTCTTTGCCCCTTTGCATCCTTGCGTTAAAAACCAGCATCCGTGTCCATCTGTGTCCATCCTTGGTTAAATCGGGTTTCCGCTTTTAGCTCTTGTCGCGCCGAAGCTTTGGCGTAGGCGGATTCCCGCCAGCCCGCATCACCCTTGCTCCTTTTCCTTTTTTCTCCCATGCTTGCGGCGATGTCTGATCGGCCGGTTTCCACTTTGAACAAGCCCGACGTTGCGTTGGAAATGACGCTGCGGCCGTCGTTGTTCTCCGAATTCACCGGCCAGCCCAAGGTGAAGGAGCGCCTGGAGATCGCGGTGGCGGCCGCCAAAAAGCGCAAGGAAGCGCTCGACCACATCCTGCTCAGCGGTCCGCCGGGTCTTGGCAAGACCACGCTGGCGAGCATCCTGGCCAAGGCGATGGGCGCGAATTTCAAGAGCACGAGCGGACCGACGATCGAGAAAGCCGCCGACCTCGCCGGCCTGCTCACGAACCTGGAAGAGGGCGACGTGCTGTTCATCGACGAGATCCATCGGTTGCAGAAGACGATTGAGGAATATCTGTATCCGGCGATGGAGGATTACAAACTGGACATCATCATCGACCAGGGACCGAATGCGCGCAGCGTGCGGCTGAACCTGCCGCGCTTCACGCTCATCGGCGCGACGACGCGCAGCGGGTTGCTGACCGCGCCGTTGCTCACGCGCTTTGCCGTGCGCGAGCGGTTGGATTATTACGTCACGGCGGACCTGGAATTCATCATCCTGCGCTCGGCGAAATTGCTCAAGGTGGAGATCGAGAAAGCGGGCGCGCATGAGATCGCGCGGCGGAGCCGGGGCACGCCGCGCATCGCGAACAACCTGCTGCGCCGGGTGCGCGATTACGCCGAGGTGCGGCACGATGGCCGCATCACGGCTGACGTGGCGGACAAGGCGCTGGCGATGCTGGAGATAGACCAGAACGGCCTCGATGAGATGGACAAGCGCATCCTGGAAACCATCATCACGAAATTTGGCGGCGGACCGGTGGGTGTGAATTCACTGGCGGTGGCCGTGGGCGAAGAGCCGGATACCATCGAAGAAGTGTACGAGCCTTACCTCATCATGGAGGGTTACCTGCGGCGCACCCCGCAAGGCCGCGCGGCGACGGAGTTGAGTTACCAGAAACTAGGGTTGAAACCCACGCGCAGCGGACAACCGGGATTGTTCTGACAAATGGACTTTGAATCCGTCAAATCGTGGCTCACACGCTGGACGGAACGGCAGGCATCACACTGCCAATGGAAGGGAATTTTCGGATTGGTCCTCACACCCATCGCGCTGGCCATCGCCCTCACGGGAATCTATTGGTTGCTCCGGCTCTTTACCCATGATCGGTTATACAACCCCGGCAATGCCAAAACCTGTTTCTGGATCACAGCAGCCATCTTTCCGTGCCTGTTCATCCTCAATCGCGTGATGCCGCGCCGCAACCTGATGCAGGAACATCTGGACGAAGGACCGGCCGATTCCATTTTCGAACGATCGATTGAACGCCGCGAAGTCATCATTCTTTGTTGCCTTTGGATCGTTTTCACCGGCCCGCGCCTCCTGGACTGGTCGCTGGCTTCATTCCGACGGGTACGGCGCCTGCGAAAAATGGACGTGCATAGTTGCGCTGCGGTTCTTTGGCTGGCGCTTGTGCGGGGAAAGAAAGTGCCTTACGACAATCTCGCGCGCGAATTCGACTGGCTCGATGTGGATGCGATCTTGCCGGAACTGAGCCAGATTCCCGGCATCGTCTTTCTGAAAAATCCGCCACCGGGCTTGAGCCTCACCCAGGATTTGCGCGACGAGATCCAGAACAAGCCGGCACAAATGGCTACTGCTGGATCATTGCTCTGAACGGATCGCTGTTCGTCGCAGCTTCCTTCATCCGCTCGTTCAACATCGAAATGTAAGTCGACGCCATCGTGTTCGAGGACCAATCCAACCGTTCCGACCGCTCGAACCACGTGCGCGCCGCCGGAAAATCCCGCACCTGAACATAATGCCACGCCACCCATTCCGTCACGAAATAGCCGTTGGGATCGCGCTCCAGCGCCTTCTCATAGAACGGCCATGCCTCCGCGTGACGCCCGATCCAGTCCTCGCACATGCCGTATCCCAGGTAACCGTATGGATCAAACTTGTTCAATTCTGTCACGCGCTCGAACCACGGCTCCGCCTGCTGCGCCACCGCCTGGTAATCGCCTCCGCCCGTCCAGCTCAGCAGCCGATACGTTTCGCCGATGTTGTAGGCCGTCTCGGGATTTTGGGGTTCGAACGCGAACGCACTTTTCAACATCGCTATGCGTTCCTCCGTTTGTTCCGGCGCTTTGTCCGCGAGCCGCAACCAGAATTGTTCCCGCGCCCCACGCAATTCCTGGCTGCCCAAATAGGTGACGCCGCCGAGCAATATCACGGTGCCAAGCACTTTCACTCCCAACCCGCCGCGAAACCAATAGCGGGCCGTGGCAAACCGCAGATGCGCGCTCAGCAGCGCCAGCAACGTCACCACCACCAGCGCGTTCGCCGGGATGTGCATGTTGAAATCCACGAGCGAGTGCACCAGTATCGCGACCAACGCCACAGTTGCGCCCAGCACCAGCGCAAATTTATTGCTGCGTTTGCTGCCCAGGTCGCCCTCTGAGCGGATCGCTTCCCGCCATGTTTTCACGATGCCCCAGGCGACCAGCACCAATGCGCCCGCAATGATTCCCACACCCACGATGCCCCAATCCGCCAGCGCGTTCAGATAATCATTGTGCGTCCACCGCGGACGCGCCTGGAGCGTTTGCGGGCGGAATTCCCGGAACCGATAATCAAAATGTCCCGGCCCCACGCCCCACACCTTGTTCTCCTGCCACATCTCCGCCGCTGCGCGCCAGATGTCGAAACGCGAATAGTTTTCCTGCGGCGCATCCAGGGAAGTTTCCTGCAAGCGCGAGACGAAGAGGTAATTGTGCGGGATGAAATAGATTCCCGCGCCAATGATCAGCAGCAGAAGAAACAATGCGGGCAAACGGTAACTCCGGCGGAAAGCCAGCACACAAAAGAAAACCAGCAGGCTTATCACGCACGCCGCCCACCCGCCGCGCGACACGGTTACCACCAACCCCGCGAGCATTACCATCGAGGCGTACCCCAGCAAAACTTTCATCAGCGGTTTCGACCGGCTCGTAAGCGTGTACGCCAACCCCAGCGGGATCAACAGTTCCAAAAAGCCCGCCAGGTTGTTCGGCGAAATGAATGTTCCCGTGCCGCGATGCGTATAGGGCGTCGTCGTCCACAACACCCGGGTGGAGTTGGTGACGAATTGGACCACCGCATAACCCGCGACAAGCATCCCAAAAAAGATCAGCACATACACGATGACCTGCATCGTGTCCCGCCGGTGCAGATTATTGATGATGAGAAAAAATACCGCTGCGTACACCAGTACCCGGACCATTTCCTGCCGCGCGATGTATTCGATGTCTGCCGTCAGATAACGCCCCACTGCGTATATGGCGAACGCCAGTACCGCCCAACAGGTCGGCGGCCACAACAGTTTGATGCGCCGATGGATCCAAATCCGCACACCCCACAAAAGCACCGCGCCCATGGTCAACGCCTGCACCACCAGGAAATCGCGCGCCAGCACCGCGCCCGTTGCCAGCGGCGCATACACCAGGATCGCCAGCACCAGCCATAAAATGCCGCGCTCACACCACTCGTCCAATTTTTCGCGATCCATGCCCGGCGACATTAGAAAAAATCGGGCACAAGGTCACTTGAATAATCCCCTGTACAGTTGCACGCTGGACAGCCTATGGAAATTTGATGCTGGTGCCTTCTTCACAAAGCCCTACCACCGCTCCGATGGCGCCCACCATGGTCACATCCGCCGCAATCGTCAGCGGCGCCCACATAGCCCTTTCGTATTTGCCTTTTCCGTCGTTATAGACCGGCAACCGATACGAGCCGATAAAGCCGTTGCTCGAAACGAGCTGAAAGCTGAATGTATTCGTTTCCGCCACGGCATAAAATTCCAATGGTTGTATCAGGACTGGTGTTTTTGCAAATACCGGGACAGCGGCAAGGCCCTCCATCAGATTGGTGCCGACAAAATTTACGCGCCGGTTTTTCCGCTCCTCATTTTGAAACAAATAATAAGCCCGCTTGCGAATGGAGCCTTTGCGCCCGAAACATTCGTCATACACAACCAGGAAGTCCTTCTGCTGTTTGGCGAAAAACAGATGAAGGTCAGGCTGCGGCGCCGGCTGGTTGAAATTTTTCGTGCTGTCCCACAGTGCTTTAGTGGCACAGCCGTTCAGCAATACCAACAGCACGAGCGCCATCTGGAATTTCGTCGTCGTTTTCATTATGCCTTGTTCGGTTTTTTCGAACCCGACGCCAACGACGTTAACCTACCAGAACTCTCAACATTTGCACCATTTTCCCTGCGCCGGTTTGCAAAAAAAGCGAAGCAAAGGACAAATACCGTAGAGCATTTCTTGCGTTTCAACTGCAAATTTTAAACCAATGGTAAAAGGGAAAACATGGATTGCCAGTTGGCTGGCATTAGGGTGCGCCTGGCTCGCAGGGCTTCAGATCTCTGCGTTTGCCGGTGATTCCGGCGTTATCACGACCAACGTCGCAAAATTTGCCAATTCCTACTGCCTCGATTGTCATTCCGACCAGACGCTTATTGAGACGAACGCCGCCGGCCTAGTCACTTCGTATTTCGTGGATGATAAGATCCATCAGGCTTCCGTCCACAATTCCACCGCCTGTTCCAGTTGCCATTCCGACCTCACCTCGAAGCATCCCGATGACAATGTAAAAGCGCTGCCTGTGAGCTGCGCCTCCTGCCATGAAAAGCAAGGACGCGAGTACGCCACCAGCATTCACGGTGTCAGCCACGAACTTGGCGCCTCCGGCGCCGCTAATTGTACTGACTGTCACGGCACGCACGCCATTCTCTCCGCGAAAGACCCTGCGTCACCCACTTTCAAACTCAATCTCCCGCAGACCTGTGCCAAATGTCACAACAACGCCAAACTAACGACCGAGTATAAGATCAAGAACTCCAACGCAGCCGCGAATTACCTCGATAGCATCCATGGTCGCGCGCTGCTGAAGATGGGTTTGATCGTGGCACCCTCTTGCAACGATTGCCATGGTGTCCACGACATCAAGCGCGCCGTGGATCGCGAATCACCCATCAACCATGCGAACGTCGCCAGCACCTGTGGCAAATGCCATGTCGGCATCGAAGAGGTTTATAATAAAAGTATCCACGGCCAGTTGCTCGCCAAGGGCGACAAGCGCGGCCCCGTTTGTACCGATTGCCATAGCGCGCATGAGATCGAGACCCCACAGAACGGCCACTTCAAGATGGCCAGCGATGTGAGTTGCGGCAAATGTCACGCAGACCGCCTCGAACATTACCGTGAAACCTATCACGGTAAAGCAATGGCCCTCGGCAAACCCAACATCGCCTCCGACGTCGCCGCCTGTTACGACTGCCACGGTCACCACGACGTCTATCCCATTTCCGACCCGCGTTCACGTCTTTACAAAACTAATATCGTCGCCACCTGCCAGCAATGTCATCCGGGTGCCAATGCGAAGTTTGCCGATTACAAACCGCACGCCAATCCGATGGACGGAAAGAATTATCCGTTGTTGCACGCGGTATTCCTCGGCATGACGGGCCTGCTCATCGGTGTCTTCACCTTCTTCGGGCTGCACACCATCGTCTGGCTATGGCGTGTCATCTACCTTTACCTGCACGACACAAAAAAATTTCACGAGGCCAAGACCAAATCGCAGACCGATGACGAAATGTTCACGCGCTTTGTGCCCTTTGAACGCTTCCTGCATTTCCTCGTCGTCACGAGCTTTCTGCTTCTCGTCATCACAGGCATGCCCTTGAAATTCTATTACACCGCCTGGGCGAAGGTGATTTTCAGCTTCATCGGCGGCGCAGAAACCGCGCGCACCCTGCATCGGTTTGGTGCCATCGTCACTTTTATCTACTTCGGGCTGCATGTATTCTCCCTCATCAGCCGTTCCTGGAAGGGTCGGAAAAACTTGCGGAATCCAGAGACCGGCAAAATCCAGATCACCCGCCTGTGGGGCATCCTGTTCGGGCCGGACTCCATGGTTCCATCCTGGAAAGATTGGACAGACTTTGTGGCCCATAACAAATGGTTCTTCGGCAAGGGCGAGAAGCCGCAGTTCGACCGCTGGACATATTGGGAGAAGTTCGATTACTTCGCCGTGTTCTGGGGCGTGCTCATCATCGGCACTTCCGGCCTTCTCATGTGGTTCCCGGTGTTCTTCACCAAATTTTTGCCCGGCTGGGTGCTTAACATCGCGCTCGTCATCCATTCAGACGAAGCCCTGCTCGCCGCGGGCTTCATCTTCTCCATACACTTTTTCAACACCCATTTCCGCATCGAGAAATTCCCAATGGATACCGTCATCTTCTCCGGCCGCGTCTCCAAGACCGAGATGCTGCACGAACGCAAACGCTGGTACGACCGCCTCGTCGCCTCCGGCAAACTGGACCAACATCGCGTGAAAGATGATTGGGAAGGTTGGAAGAGCATCGCCCGCTCGTTCGGCTATTTCTTCTTCAGCCTGGGCCTGCTGCTGCTGCTGCTCATCATCTATGCGATGGTCTCACGCCTCGCCCATTAATTATTCGATCGACCGCCAGGGCGCCTTTGAGATCTGTGACCGCATTAGCACATAGAGTCCAATGACGGTCACGCCTTCTCCAAGCACAAGCCATTGAAACCAACCGCCTGACCACGCCGCGACCGACGCAGCAGACAAGCCCATCGCAACGAATACAGCTCCCATCATGCTCACACCACGGCTCGCTGACTTCGCTTCTTCGGTCGGTCTTGAGAATGGCACTCCGCCGCCGCCGAGGCACGGGATGAGCGCGTAGATCGGCAATGTCATCAGACCGGGTAGAACAAGCACCAGTTGGGAATTTTCATTGTGCAAAAACCAGATGATAGTTCCCGCCGCGACCATCAGTGGCAGGGTGAGCAGGCATAACACCGCCCGGCGTGCGCCATGGATTAATTTTGCCGGGCCGGCCAGCGGCGCCGCCCGAAAAATATCTGACGCTAGCCATTGCTGGGAATACTGCAACAGGTTCAGAGCCAGCAACGGGATGAGGCCGATGTACCCGCCCGCAAAGGCGAGGCCGAAATTGTCGCTGCCGCCCCGCATATGGCCCTGCGTGAGCAATATCACCGGTACCACCAACATCGGGGCCAGCGACGGATAGATCCTCAATTTCACATCCCGGTCGCGAAACAGATACGCTGCCGTCAGCAGGAACGACGCGCGTTCCACCGGATCTCTCAGCCACCAGCACAACGGCCGTTGGGCGACCAACGACTCCATCCATCGGCGGCCCGCTTTATTTTTTCGGGGAGGCGAATTCGTTTCGGATAGGGTCTGCAGGCCGGTTTGATAATCACCAGCCAGTTTTCCAAACGCGACCCAGAGAATCACCGCCGTCGTCAAGATCGCCCAACCAGCCAAAACCCACGACTCTATTTGGCCGCTCCCTGCCAAGGCATCATCGAACCCCGCGAACCACGCCGGCGGCAAAATCCAAAGCCACCATGTTTTTACGCTCAGGTTCAATGCTCCGCCATAGCGCATGAGTAATCGCGGCAAAAGCTGGCCACCCAGCACGAACAGGATTGCGACGCATACCTGCACCGTTGTCATCAATGCATCCAATCGTTCACGACCAAACCAGCGCAGGCAAAGCTGATACACCATGACGATGCAACCGGCGCAAAACAACGCTTCCAATATCGTTGAGGCAATGTGCGCCACCGGAAACAACCAACCTCCATTCGTGTTCGCCATGCCGTAGAAAAGGCCCGCGAGATTGAACGCACCCGCGATCCACAGCGACACCTCCACCATGACCCCGATCTTGGCCCATAACAATTCCCGCGATGTAACCGGCCGATGCATCAGGATGTCGCCCTCCTCCTTGTTGAACAGGACTTCCCCCGCCGACGACGCCACAAACATCCCCAGAAACACAAACGTCATCGCGTGCAGATAGACTGAAAGTGAAAAGATGGGCTGGGTTTTGAAGGCAGACGCAATGAGAAAACCAATCCCCCCATAAACCACCAACGTCAACGCCAGCTTTTGACCCACAGATTTCGGGGCCCCTTCCTTCCGCAAACCGCGCGAACTGCGCCCGCGCAAAAATAAAGTCAGGAAAAGTTTCCGCAGCGTCCGCTTGTTCGACGCGGCAGGATTCACTATCGGCGGCACATTTGCCGGCGTCGCGTTCATGGCCGGAATGTTTTCGCGAAATCCTCCGCGCGCCGTTCTAATTCGGCGCCGCCCGTCAATTGCGTGAATAAATGTTCCAGCGTGCCGGAGTTATGCGCGGCAACGAGCTCATTCGGTTTCCCGTCGAGCAGCAGTTTACCTTTGTCGATGATGATGACCCGGTCGCACACCCGTTCCACCACGTCCAAAATATGCGAGCTGTACACGATCGTCTTGCCCTCGCGCGCTAGAGTTTGGATCAATGCCTTGAATCCCACCGCTGCATTCGCATCCAATCCGTCCAGTGGTTCGTCAAAAAAAACGACCGGTGGATTATGCAGCAACGCCGCCGTGATCACGACCTTGCGCCGCATCCCCTTCGAGTACGCCCCGAGCAATTTGTCCGTCAACGTCTCAAAGCTCAACTCAAAGAAAGCGATGAATTGCTTGATCCGCACTTGCGCGATGTCTGAAGGAATCGCATATAACGCCGCCACCATTGTCAGGTACTCCAGCCCGGTCAACGATTCGAACACCGCGCCGGACTCGGGCACAAATCCCACGTGCTTCTTCACCTCCAACGGCTGGCTCTGCAGGTCATACCCGCAGATTGTTGCCGACCCGCTGGTAGGGTCCAGCATGCCGGTCAACATTTTCAACGTCGTGGATTTACCCGCACCGTTCGGCCCCAAAAAACCTACGATCTGTCCCGCGGGAATTTCAAAGGAAAGAGAATCCACAGCCACCTGGCCACCGAAAAGTTTGGTCAGCTTATGAACTGAGATCATAGTTTAGTCCGCCCTTTTATTTTCACCAAATCCATCCGCCACCCCGGCCCTTATCGCCGACATCGAACGCGCTGCTTCAAGAAGAATCATTCCTAAAACGACCACCAAAACCAAGACTAAAACCCCACACGCCACCCACGACCTGTCCAAAGCCGCTCCCGCAGCCAATATCATCGACGTCAAAAACGTTATCACGCCCTCCAATCTGAATCGCGGCCAATAACGAACCCGCAACAATTGTTTCGTTGGCGAATATTCCTCGATGATCATGGTCATCCTCGCCGCCCCGAAAAGTCCGGCGCGTGTTTCCAGATCCCAGCGGTCCCGGTCGCTTCCCAATACCACCGGCCGCTCCTCCCGGATTATTTTCACCAGTTGCGACAACGCTTCTTCGCGCGAGCGCCGCGTTTCGGACCATACTGTCGCCCGTCTCGAAAACGGCAGTATCAACTGATTCGTCCGGCTGCCGCGAAACGCCGTCAATCCATGCCGCGCCCGCCCCCACAATCTTGCCAGCGGTTGCAACACATACAAACCTGCCGTCAACGAATACAATTTGGCGCGATGAATCGCTGAATCGTTCCCGTCAGAAAATGATGCCTGTGCCGCGCTCCGTATCGCCTGCCAAATCGTCACACCCAGCCCCAACACGAACAGCGGCAGGACACAAATCATTTTCGGCCATAGAAACGCCAGCGCCGAAAGTCCTCCCAGCGCCAGGATCACCAAGTACCATTCCGGTATCATGGGCAAAACGCCCAGCAATGTTGGCTGCGATTCCTCTAGCGTCTGGAATGGCGCGTTGCCCCAGAAACCATGATAAATATGTTGCCGTTGCAACAGCGCCCGCGTCAGTCCCTTCCCGTACAGCCGCCCGGTCCATTTGATGTGTCCCAGCGCGTTATATTTTTCCGGCCACTTGCGTTCGAGCAACGCCTCGGCTGCGCCGTATCCCCGCTGCTGTTTCCAATAGGTGAAAACCGAATTCCGCCGATGATGCCAAACCGCCGCGCCCGGGCAGAAACCGATCGTCCATCCGCGTTGTTGCACCCGCCAGCAGATATCCACGTCGTCACCCGCCGTGCGAAACCGCGCATCAAAACCGCCCAGCTCCTTCAAACAACTTTTTCGGAACGCCATGTTACAACCCGGCACGTGCTCCGCCTCGCTGTCCGAGATCAAAACATGGATCGGCCCGCCCGGCGCGTTCATCACACACTCTGCGACATCCCCATCGCCCGCCGGCGCGATGTTCGGCCCGCCGATCACCGCATGATTCGAAACCCGAAACGCTGCCGCCAGATACGTCAGCCAATCGCGGTCCGGATACGCATCGTCATCCAGATAGACCACCATCTCACCCGTGGCCGCCTGCATGCCCGTATTGCGCGCCGAACTCAGCCCGCGATTTTCCGTGGAAATAATTGTTACATTAAATTCCCTGGCAATATTCGCCGAATCATCGCGCGAACCATCATTCACCACGATGACTTCAAAATTCGCATAACGCACCTCACGCAAATAACTCAGGCATTCGCGCAACGTCCGCGAACCGTTGTGCGTGCACACGACCACCGAAATGCGTGGCGGATGTGCGTCCGGCGGAAACGGCACCTCGGCATAAGCCCTTCGCACCGCCGCCAGCGCGGGCTTCGCCTCACGATCGCGGGTCACCATCCCAAAATCCCAATCATCCACATCATGCGCGTCGCAATACCAGTCATCCGTCCACGCAAACACAAATGCGCCCGCACAACCCGCCGCGAACGTCGAGCGTATCAACCAGTCCAAAACCTCCGCCTGCTTTTCCGTGCCGTTCCGCTGGCTGTCCAGGCCCATCTCCGCCATCACCAGTGGACGGTTACCCGCCAGGTTCTGCAACCGTGCGAGATAGGCAGTGAAAGCGGACTGCGTTTCGAGAAAAATATTGAAGCAAAAAATATCCACGAACGGCAGGTTCAGATATTCCGTCGAGGGAAAATTCACATACGTCACCAGCGCTTGCCGGTCTTCACTCTTGACGATACGCACCAGATTTTTAAGAAACGCCTCCATCGCCCGCCGCCCATGCCAGCGGACGATATGCGCCGGAATCTCATTCCCCACCACGTAACACAAAATTGCCGGATGCGCCTCGCAAGCCCGCACCATTTTGCGGACACCTTGTTCAATCGACAACACTTCGCGCCGGTCAGAAAGAAACGCGGTCCGTTGTTCCCACGGCAATCCCACCATCACGTACAACCCATGCTCACGCGCCATATCGAGCAGCCAACGCGGCGGCACTGTGTACGTCCGGAATGCATTCACCCCGTTCGCCACCATCAACTCAAAATCCCGCTCCGCCGTTTCACGATCGGGAAATCTCGCGTCCTCCGCATCCGGACGAAACGTCCCGTACGTCACCCCGCGCACGTAGAATTTCTCATTCCCCACGAAGATAAACTTGCCCCGGACAACCGGACGCACGAACGCAGCGCCTCCAGTGCGGGACACAGGAGTCGCCGATTCTCTAACCCTCGTTGACTCCGCTAATGAATTCATTCCCATTCAATCGACGGTAAAAACGCCCATTTATTCAGGCATTCACGCTCAAACACAAAGGAACATAGCCCACGGCGCCTCCCGCAAAAAGAAATTTGCCGGAGCGCGGCTGTCCCCAGCCGCAGCACATTCCAGAGCACTATGATGCACGACGACGTGAGTCTTACCGGTTGTCGCGAAGAGTTCTTGAAGCTTTCTAGCGTTTTTCCCCATTGGAATTTGGATTCTGGTTTTTGAAGTTTCATTAGATACCCCCCCACCTTTTTTCTTAAAATATCTTAAATCGGTTGGAATTGGTCTCATCCTCCTCGTTCTCGTCCTCGTCCTCGATGCGAGGTGAGGCGAGGCTCAAGTTTCACGTGGTGCTTCCCCATTTTGCCATCATCCATCCGCCATCTTCAATCTTCTTCCTTCTCCCGCCCACGAGGCCAATTTAATTGATGACGGATTAGCGGGATTAACAAAAAAAGATTGTTTATTTTGGCCGGTAAAGGTCGGTATTACCGGGAAAGAGCCCGGTAAATGCTTGGCTGTAGCGGCATTCTACCACCGCCAATCCGGGTTTCAAAATTGGGGGGGCGGGGAAAATAAAAAGTACCTAAATTTGGCTCAATTTACCTAAATTCGTGCTCAGCCCCGATCCGATTTTAGCCGTTTTTATCGTCATCAACGTCACTAGTGTCATTTACGTTATAAACCGGGGAAACCATTTTGGGTAGGGCGCGCACTCCCGTGCGGTGCAGGTTCAGAACATGGGTAACAGTCTAGGTTCAGAACATAGGTAACACTTCGAGAAGGATGCCCAAGCCGGTAGGCTTGGGGATGCCTTGGAAAACGAGTGAACCTATGGATACGCGGATT